>Ga0209278_1000013_pt1 | contig 519400 bp, 435 predicted proteins | sample JI81BgreenDNA_FD_187504 | JGI IMG/M metagenome (GOLD analysis project Ga0209278, IMG submission 187504) | Wastewater effluent complex algal communities from Wisconsin, to seasonally profile nutrient transformation and Carbon sequestration -... | ecosystem: Engineered > WWTP > Effluent > Algae...
GCCGATGGCAGCTACAAGTACAGTGCCGTAGCGAAGTTGAATGGCAAGACGAGCAGTATTGCGTTAAGCTTGTACCCGAACCCAGTACAGAGCCAGCTACAGGTACAGTTGAGTCAGCCGGTGAAAGGTCAGTTGACAGCCAGGATCGTAGACAGCAAAGGGCAGGTGGTGTACCAGCAGAGCAGCATCAATGTGGCCGGTAGCAACTTGTTACAGTTGAGCGTAGCCCATTTACCGCAAGGTACATACCAGCTAACGCTAACAAACGGTAGCGACTTCACGGCCACGGGCAGTTTTGTGAAATAAGCAATTAACTAACGCATAAAATGCAACACATGCAACGAATCATAGGAAGGATGGCAACAACAGTGGCAACAACAGTAGCAACAGTAATAGCAGTATTACTCATGGCCACTACAAATGTGCAGGCACAAGGACCAGACACATTCGATGAACCAACGCCAGCACAAGATGTACCCATTGATGGTGGTGTATCGCTACTGCTAGCAGGTACTGCAGCGTATGGGATTAAAAAATTGCGACGAAAAAAAGCATCAACGTTACGATAACGTTTTCGTGATTAAAGTGTGCGTTGTTTGATAGGTAATGCATCAACTGTAACTACCTTGGCAATGCAAGTTGTTCAATACTTAAAAGTTTAATCAATCATATGGGTGTTCTACAAGGATTTTCATTGGCAGGCAAAACAGCAGTAGTTACCGGTTGTGATACTGGTATTGGTAAAGCTATGGCAGTTGCATTGGCAGAAGCTGGTGCAAATATTGCTGGTGCTTCAGTAGTAGGCGATTACAGTGCAGTGGCTTCAGAGGTTGCCGCTACTGGTAGTACTTTCAAATATTATCGAGTTGATATTTCTGATCGCAATGCTATTTACACATTTGTAAATGATGTATATAACGATTTTGGAAAAGTAGATATTTTGGTTAATAATGCAGGTATCATCATGCGTAAACCTGCAGCAGAACATCCTGATGAGTATTGGGATAAAGTAATCAGTATTAACCTCGATGCTCAATTTATTTTAGGTAGAGAATTTGGCCGAAGAATGATTGAGCAGGGTAATGGTAAAATTGTATTTACCTGTTCTTTATTAAGTTTTCAAGGTGGTATTAATGTACCGGGCTATACGGCAAGCAAATCTGCTGTAGCAGGCTTAGTGAAAGCATTTGCCAACGAATGGGGTGCTAAAGGTGTACAAGTGAATGGTATTGCACCTGGTTACATTGCAACCAATAACACACAAGCATTAAGAGAAGATCCTGAACGTAGCAAATCAATTTTAGATCGTATACCGGCAGGCCGTTGGGGTGTGCCAGAAGATTTTAAAGGTCCGATTGTGTTTTTAACATCGCCAGCCAGTAACTATGTTAATGGAACGGTACTGGTAGTTGATGGCGGTTGGATGGCTCGTTAACAAAAAGCATTTACAGCAATGGAAATAAGATTTCAGCAGAGTCCGAAAGAAACAGCAGCCATGCACACGCAGGCACTTAGAGATGCATTTCTCTGTGATGCGTTGTATGAAACAAATAGTGTTAAATATATATATAGTCATTACGATAGGGTAATTATCGGTGGTGCCCTTCCGGTAAATGAAGTAGTAATACTCGAAAACCACGAAGAGTTAAAAGCTAATTACTTTTTAGAGCGTAGAGAGTTAGGTATTATCAATGTAGCGGGAACAGGAACAGTAGAAGTAGATGGCAGCTCCTATACTTTAGAAAAACTCTCTTGCTTGTATGTTGGTAAGGGCGTACAATCTGTAAAGTTTGCAAGTAACGATGCAGCAACGCCAGCAAAATATTTTTTATTATCTACACCTGCACACCACAGCTATCCAACAACTTTATATACGAAAGAGCAAGCATCGCCAGTGGCATTGGGTAATACAGCAACCTCGAATGAACGTACTATCTATAAGTACATTCATGAAGATGGCATTCAAAGCTGTCAGCTTGTTATGGGATTAACGGTGTTACAGCCCGGTAGCGTTTGGAACTCTGTGCCACCACACACACATACTCGCCGTATGGAAGTGTATTTCTATTTCGATGTTCCAGACGAGCATCGTGTGTTTCATTTCATGGGGCAACCGCAAGAAACAAGGCATATTGTAGTAGCCAATTATCAAGCTGTTATCTCTGCACCGTGGAGTATGCACTTTGGTGCTGGCACTAGTAACTACGCTTTCATTTGGGGAATGGCTGGCGAAAACAAACAGTTTACAGATATGGATCCGGCACCTATTGCTACCTTACTTTAATTGTTGATGATGCAACGTGTTTTGTGTTTTGGAGAAATATTGCTTCGCTTGTCGCCACTAGCGAATGGTGGTTGGATTACCAATAAGCAAATGCCTGTATTTATTGGCGGCGCAGAACTGAATGTTGCCACCGCTTTGGCAAAATGGCAAGTACCTGTAACCTATGTATCTGCCATGCCTTCATATGCTTTGGCAACAGACATTTGCACACATCTAAAGCAGCAAAATATTGATGTTAGCAAAATGATTTTTACGGGTGATCGAATTGGTACTTACTATTTACCGCAAGGTGCCGATCTTAAAAATAGTGGTGTTATTTACGATAGAGCGCACTCATCATTTGCTAACCTTACGGTAAATGATATATCGTGGAATGATATATTGAGCGATGTGCATTGGGTACATATAACGGCAATTAGTCCTGCGTTAAACGCAACAGCAGCGGCTGTTTGCATGGCACTAGTAAAAGCAGCAAAAGCCAGAGGCATTACTGTTTCACTCGATTTGAATTATAGAAGCAAGCTTTGGCAATATGGTAGTTTGCCTCATGAAGTAATGCCGGCCATTGCAGCTTACTGCGATGTAATTATGGGGAATGTTTGGAGTGCGAATACTATGTTACAAGCACCCATGCCAGCGATTCATGATGTTACAAATGAGGTTGCATTATTGCAGGCTGCCACTGCAACGGCTGCATACATCTACGAACAATTCCCTGCATGTAATTATGTAGCCAATACTTATCGCTTTGATACTGCCGATGGCGGTATACGTTATAGTGCTGTGTTGCATACAAAGGAACAAGCTTATACATCGCCAGTGTGGTATGCAGATAGTGTTTGTGATAAAGCAGGTAGTGGCGATTGCTTTATGGGTGGATTAATATATGGCTTGCTACATCAACACACGCCACAACATATTATAGATTTTGCCGCAAGTGCAGCCTTTGGAAAGCTGCAAGAACAAGGCGATACAACACAACAAAATATTGCTACAATAGAAGCTCGTTGGCAGCAAGCAAGAGCAGCAGTAGTATAAATAATATCATGGATCGAATCAACGATACAATTACAGCGATTGCACAACAAGGTGTACTGCCCTTGTATTATCATGCTAAAAGCGATGTATGTATTGCGGCTATGCAAGCATTGTATCGAGCAGGTATACGCCTTATTGAATTTACCAACAGAGGTGCACAAGCCTTACCTAATTTCAAAGCAATGGTTGCCGAGCGTAATGCTAGTATGCCAGATTTAAAACTTGGTATTGGCACCATTTTATCTGAGGCCGATGCACTAGCGTTTATTGATGCAGGAGCTGATTTTTTAGTGAGTCCGGTATTTGATGCTGCCATTGCCGACGTGGCATACATGCACAAAATATTATGGATTCCTGGTTGTATGACTCCAACTGAAATACATACCGCTGCCAAAGCAGGTTGTTCGTTGGTTAAACTGTTTCCTGGTAATGTACTCGGTGCTGCATTCGTAGATGCGATTAAAGCTTTATTCCCTCATGTTAAAATGATGCCAACGGGTGGTGTTGAACCAACCGTAGCAAGCATGCAAGCATGGTTTAAAGCTGGCGTTATTGCCGTGGGTATGGGCTCCAAGTTATTGCCGAATACACTGCTCGAAACAAAAGATATTGAAGCTATTACCGCAAGTACACAGCAGCTTTTACAAGATGTTGCTGCTAGTAGATAACTACGCTCCATTGCAGTAATAGTAATACGCTCTAATACAAACGATTATGAACAAGGCTGCTATAGGAAATTATCGCTGGACGATATGTACGTTGCTATTTTTTGCAACCACTGTTAATTATTTAGATAGGCAAGTACTGAGCTTATTAAAACCCACCTTAGAAGAACAATTTCACTGGACCAATAGCGATTATGCCAATATCGCTTCTGTGTTTCAATTCACCTATGCATTATCAATGCTATTTGCTGGTCGTATTATCGATAAGCTAGGCACGAAATCTGGCTATAGCTGGGCCATTATTATTTGGTCGATTGGCGCATTGATACATGCCGTAGCTATTCCGATAGGCGAAGTAGCTTCTGCTTTTTTAGGTTGGTTTGGTATTGCAAGTGTATCCGTATCGGTTGTAGGCTTTATGATTGCACGAGCTGTACTTGGTTTTGGTGAGTCTGGTAATTTCCCAGCAGCTATTAAAGCAACAGCAGAATATTTCCCTCGAAAAGAAAGAGCTTTAGCTACAGGCATCTTTAATTCAGGTGCGAACGTTGGTGCTATTTTGGCACCGCTTACAGTACCTTGGATCGCAAAACATTGGGGCTGGGAAATGGCCTTTATCATTGTTGGTGGTGTTGGATTTCTGTGGCTTTTGTTTTGGTGGTTTTTATACGATGCTCCAGCAGCACAAAAACGCTTATCTGCCTCAGAATTGGCATACATAAACAGTGATGAAACAGCCGAATCGCAACAACCTGTAGCAGCGAATGAAGCACCTGTACAATGGTTGCAATTACTTGGCTTCAAACAAACATGGGCATTTGCTTTTGGGAAGTTTATGACGGATGGTGTATGGTGGTTTTTTCTTTTTTGGTTGCCTGCGTACTTGAAAGATCAATACCACATTGCTAGTACCGATATGATGCTGCCTTTAGCTGTTTTGTACAGCATGACCATGTTCGGAAGTATAGGCGGTGGCTGGTTCCCCATGTATTTTATTAAAAAAGGATTGCCAGTATATCAGGCTCGTATGAAAGCAATGTTAACCATCGCTGTGATTCCGTTGGTGGTATTATTAGCTCAGCCGTTGGGTTCATTAAGTTTTTGGTTGCCAGTTATTTTAATTGGTATAGGTGCTTCTGCACATCAGGCATGGAGTGCGAATATTTTTACCACAGTAAGCGATATGTTTCCTAAAAAAGCTGTTGGATCTGTGGTTGGTATGGGCGGCATGGCTGGTGGTATTGGTGGTGTAATTGTTACTAAAGTAGGAGGCGCCTTGTTTGATCATTATAAAGCACTTGGTCATATTGAAACTGGGTATACCATCATGTTTGCATTTTGTGCGTTGGCTTATTTGATTGCATGGTTGGTAATGAAAACATTGGTGCCAAAGCATAGCGTTATCAATATTTAATTCACTTACGTAAATGATAAACGATGAAAAAACATGTATGGATATGGGTAGTAGTTTTATGTTGTACTTACGTAAATATTGCTGCTCAAACAAAACAACAACGAGTAGAAGCAGCAGTAGAAGCATGGCGTGTTGCTATGATTGATGGCGATGTTGCTACGTTAGATAAGCTCACCTCTAGTGCATTAACCTATGGGCATTCGGCAGGAGCTATTGAAACCAAGCAAGATTATCTGCAAAATATCAAAGTAGGTAACTCAGATTTTGTAACCATGCAGTTAACAGATCAGCAAGTTGTTTTGCGTGGTAAAACAGCTATCGTTCGTCACGTATTAACAGGTACTACGAACGATAGAGGTAAGCCTGGCGAAGTGAAGCTAAAGGTGCTACAAGTATGGCAACTAGAAAAGGGTAATTGGGTGCTCTTAGCTCGTCAATCCGTAAAGATTCAATAGTATCCATAGCAGTGATGTTTTAAAGCGTTCAGTATTTCATATTGAACGCTTTTTTATTTACGTAAGTGTAACCAAAACATTTTATCAGTAGCTTAGCAACAACGTATGCATACTACAACAATTGCTCCATCATCATCTATTCATAAGGCTCGTGTAGCCACTGCTGTTTTTTTTTTATCTCTGGCTTCAACTTCGCAGCATGGACCTCACGGATTCCAACGTTGCAAAAGCAACTTCAACTTAATGATGTTGCGCTAGGTACATTACTATCGGTATTACCTTTAGGTTTAATGACGGCTATGCCCTTTGCTGGTATTAGCATGGCTAAATTCAGTAGTAGAACAGTTATGCTGATAAGTGCCATCGTTTATACATTGCTTTTACTGTTGTTAGGTAGTGTTCATACGTGGTGGCAAGCTGCTATTGTATTGTTTATGTTTGGCTTTGCACGCACTTTTTTTAACATTGCGGTGAATACACAAGCATTAGGTGTACAAGCTTTTTTCCAACAATCTATCATTACAACATTTCATGGTATCTGGAGTTTGGCAGCATTGTTTGGCGCTGCGGTGAGTTTACTTTTTATGTCGTTCAATGCCTCGGTACAACTTCATTTTATCGTTATAAGTATATGTTCTTTAACCTTAATAGGGTTGTTCTATAAAACCACACTTGTTGCTAGTGATACCAATGCCGAAAAACGAAAAGCTTTTGTATTGCCTGATAAGTCGCTCTTGTTGTTAGGATGTATTGCCTTTTTATGTATGATGTGTGAAGGCACGATGAGTGATTGGAGTGGCATTTATTTTGAAAAGGTAGTAGGTATGTCGGAACGCTACATTGCTACAGGTTACATCGTATATCTTACTGCAATGGTTACGGGGCGTTTTATTGGCGACTATATCATCAATCGTATGGGTAGAGTTAAGCTATTACAAATCACTAGTATTTTAGTGGTAAGTGGCTTTTTGTTAGCGGTAGCATTCCCAAATCCTATTGTTGCGAGTGTGGGGTTTTTACTCATAGGTTTTGGTGTTTCATGTACCGTTCCTATGGTATTTGCATTAGCTGCAGCTACAAGTAAGTTGCCACATGGTACAGCTATTGCAGCGGTATCAACTGTTGGTTATATTGGTTTTTTGGTAGGGCCGCCTGTAGTTGGTTATTGCTCTGGTATAGCAACGCTTCGGGTAGCTTTTCTTGTTATTGGTATAGCAGCCAGTAGCATTTTTATATTGTCTCGACTTGTTGCTCGCAAAGCCCTTACGGCAAATGTGTAAACGTTTTTTTAACACTCAACCGGTTTCGTAAATAAAGCCATCTAGCTAGCTTGTTTGCAAAGTAAAAAATAGGAATTTGCCTACATAACATTGCTTTGACAAGATTGCTTGCACATGGTTAACGTACATCCAATACATAACGGAATTGGTTATTCATTTGCCTATACAGGCAGCAAGCACTTGGTGGGTCCTACTATAGATATTGCTTTTATTTATCACAATCATTTAAAGTTTTAAATATTCACTTATGAAACAAGTATTGCTTGCATTGACGTTTTGTGTAGGTGCCTACTCAGTTCAGGCACAAACGAACTTACTAACCGATGGTGGCTTTGAAACACTGCCTGCTGGCTACAATAAGTTTATTGTAAACAATAGTGGTAAAACAAAGGGTATGTCTGGTAAGTGGCAGATGGTATTTGCAAAAGGTTCTAATTGTGAAGGATCTTGTGGCCAAGGTACAGCTGCTGTTGTAACGAGTAACAAAGTAGGTGGTAATAATGCCGTTGAAATTAAAATTGAAGCACAAACCAATAGAAACGATATCCGTTTGTTTCAAAGCATTAATGCAGTGCCTGCTGGTGTGTACGAAATTTCATTTTATGTTAAAACAGATCAGGTAAGTCCGGTGGCTATTGATATTTTAAAATCAACACAGCCATCTACCAATAATGGTGCTGCTCCTTACACAGGCAACTTCACTGCAACAACGGAATGGCAACAGTTTAAGTTAACAGTAGATATCAGCGATTGGACAGAAGAAGAACGTAATGAGTTAAGAATTTCTATTCGTTTGAATAATAACAAAGCGTTACCTACTGGTCCGTTCCCTAAAACTTATTGGGTAGATGATGTAGCACTTGTGAAAGTACAATAACATTTACCGTAAGGTATTGCTTAAGCATTTAATACTAGCTGTATGAGAAAGTTTGGAATTATCGTTGCATGTACCATCATGTTGCTGCATAGTAAAGCACAGAATTTGTTGCAAAACAGCAATTTCGAAAGCTTTCCTGTTAATAGCAGTAGTTATATGATTACGAATAGTGGTAACGCAACAGGCTTGCCTGGACAGTGGCAACTATCGTTTTCAGGTAATAATTTTCCTACTTGTAGCAATGCAAGTTGTGGTGTTACGTTCATTGATAATTCCACTTTCAACAGCAGTAACAGATCGTTAAAAATTGAAATACATAAACAAACGAATAGAAACGATATTCGTTTGTTTCAAAGTATTCAAAATGTACCGAGCCAGCCGAGCCAGTTCGTGGTAAAATTTGCCGCAAGGAGTGATGTGAGTGGTGCTCCCCTTACGGTAAATGTATTTAAATCAACAGAAATAATTACTTCGAACGGTGCTTGTAATGCAGCAAGTCCCTGCCAGAGCTACAGTTTAACCACAGGATGGCGAGTGTATAAAATGTATGTTGATTTATCTAGTTGGACAGCCGCTGAGCGGAATAATATGCGTATTTCTATACGTCCGAACACAAGCACTGCAACACCTTCAGGGCCCTTCCCAAAATCATTTTGGATTGATGATGTAACGTTTGAAGTTGTGAACCCTGCAACAGAATTAAAAGACATTGCAATTGATGTTGCTAACGAAAGAAGAACCTTAGCACTCAATGCCAATTTTACAGCCGAGGCCGATTCTATTGCAGCTGCAATCACCGCTTTAACCAATGCAACCATTGCATTACCACCTACGCCAGTAAAAGGAGTAGGGTACAATCCGCCGCCCATACATACCACGCCCAGCGATAATCCTTACATCGCATCTATGCATAATTGGGCTGCTAACTATCTAACACAACCGTTCACTACATTTCCAAAGGCTACTGCCGCGGGTAGTATGTTCCCGAGAACTTATGATGCAAGAACATTAGGGTATATCACAGAAAATTTGCAGTGGTTACTTTTATCGCCGCATAGTGCTTACCGATACAATCCCGAATTGTTCCGCCGTTTCTTAACAATTGTATATGCCACATCCGACGATTATGCGATGTTTGGTGGTAACGATAACAACGGCACACCGGGCAGTAACAATCATGCTATCAATGATTGGTTTGCCGCACCAATGGTTGCTTACAGCTGGAAAATTGCAGATACTTCTTTTGCAAATTATATCCCTCCTTTTTTGCTGCGTAGAATTAGAGCCGCATCCGATACCATGGGGGTAAGATTTAGTCAGCTTGCATTAGCTATTGATGACTACGTATATACCAACCGCGATATTTCGTATGCTGAGGTATTAGTACAAGTAGGAACACACAGAAATAATAATAACTGGATTAATCTCGCCAAGCGAATTGTTGATTCAATACATCAGGTGGCATTGTATCCTGATGGTGCATATAGTTATTGGAAATATCAAAATGAAGTAACTAACTATCATGGTGGTACCAATAACTCGCTTGCTAAAATTTGGAGTACGATTGAATATCAGCCAGCATGGGAATGTGTGAGCAAATCTGCCATGTTTGAAATACTAAGTGTTGAACCCAAAGAAGTGCCAGAATTTTATACTGCTGGTGCATGGAAAACCATGTGGAATGGCAGTACCGGAAGTTCTGCTGAACCATTAGTTACGGTGTCGCGTAACCCATTCTTGAAAACAAAATTGCAAGAAACGAGAGACGTTATGGGTTACACAGATGAGTTGCCTTTAGCGATTTCATTTTACGACTCTAGTGTGCCAACCATGCCTTTGCCAGATAACTATTTGGTATACGACAGAAACATACAAGGCCCACGTGGCAGATACGGCAGATTTTCATATGGTGCTACAGGTAGAAATGTTGCCATTGAAAATAGCAGAGATCCCGGATTGCAAACCATTGTGGGTGCTATGATTACGCAACCTGGTGCAACACCAACTGTTCCTGATAATTTGAATGCAGCTTTGATGGCAGTACACAGCAAGGTGCATATTCGTAGAGGTAATCCAGAAATGCAGTGGACTGATTGGGCTTACATGATGAGTAGTGTAACTTCAAGAGCATGTGTGGGTAAAACAGTCAGTAGTATTTCTGCCGTTGGCGGGTTGCAACGACAGTCTTCAGGGCCGCTGGCTTTTGAAAGCAATTGGGCATCTTATCAACATTGGATTACATTGCCAGATAGAATCATTGGTATTGTAGAAACCTACCCTAAAAATAATAGTGCTGCTCAAGCTTTTGAAGTAGACGGGCGTGTACGCTTCACCTTTGGTAGAGGTGCAGTGCGTTTGCCTAAGTTTTTAGTAACAGAAGTGCCTGGACAAAGCTATAGCTACGGCGCTTTTAAGGCTATTGTTCATGGTCACGACTTTGATTCAGTTTTAACTGATACCGCTGGTATTGTAAGAGATGATTTTAGAAACTCTATGGAAATCATCTTTAGACATAATCTTTCTAATGGCACTACATTATTTACATATCCTTCTAATACCCGTAAGTTTTTTATCGTAGAAATCCGTGATTCGGGTGCTATTGGTAATGCAACTGTAACACGTTTTAATCAAAATCAGGTAAGAGGTTTGGTAGTTCGACTCAACGGTAAGGTGTATGCATCTTATCGGAATGATAGTAGCGTTGCCGCAAATGTGAGTGTTAATAGTGTTGTACAAGCTGGTAATACACATCAGTTGTTGTTTGGTAGAAAAGATGCTATTACAAGATTGCCAATCATGGTAACAGGTTCAACCATTCAAGTGCCTGCCAATGATCAGGTGTTATTAATCTCTACCAATACACCAGCACTCGATACAGGAAGGGGCTGGAACAATATGCCAGAGTTATTAAACTACACAGCCTCTAACGTAACACTTCCGATACGCCTCAATAGCTTTAACTACAGTATTACAGATTGTAAAGTGCATCTTAACTGGCTCAGTAAAAATGATAAAACATTAAAACAGTTTGAAATTGAAAAGAGTGTTAACGGACGTTCTTTCGTAAAAGTTTATACCGTTCCTGCTAAATGCGACAGTAATATTTGTGACTATACGCTAGAAGTAAATCAGCTTGATAAGCAAGCTCGATATCGCATCAAATTAGTTGGGGTTAATGGAAAAATAAGCTACAGTCAAATACTTAGTGTTATCAAAAATTGTGATGCTACAGATAAGTTTACTGTATTCCCTAATCCTGTCACTTCCGATGAAATGATTAATATACAGTATGTGTATAGCGGACAGCAACAAGAAGCCTTATTACGCATTTTCGATAAGCAAGGAAGAGAGCTTACGCAAAAGAAAGTAATGGTAACTGCTGGTACAAATAGCTACACGCTTACCACACAAGGCTTGCGTAAAGGATTGTATTTTCTACGATTACAACTTGTTGATGCTACTGTTAAAGAAGTAAAACTTATGGTTGGTAATTAAGCAGAAATTTTAAAATTATAATCTATTTTATGAGTACAAAGCAGTATTGTAAGTTGATACTACTACTAATGCTGCTTTCTTGTATTAGTAATGGTATAGCTGCACAAGTATTAGTATCTCATAAGGTGGAGCAGGAGTATCAGTGGCATGTTGATTACAGTTTTTTAGATGCAAAACAAAAGCCTAAAAAAACAACTGCTTATTTATGGATTCCTCCCAATACTAAAAAAGTAAGCGGTGTAATCATTGCATCACAAAATGTATTAGAACAATGGCTTGTGGAGCATGCATTGATTAGAGATGTTTGCCGTAAGGCAAATATTGCTATTCTTTGGGCTTGTCCCAGCTTCTTTGTTGACGGGCCAACGCATCATCCTGAGATTAATATACCTGTTATACAGTATTTGTTAGATACACTTAGTAACATATCTGGTTATAATAATTTACAACGAGTACCATGGCTACCTATCGGTCATTCGGGAACCAACAACTTGGTAGATGTACTCGTTGCTGAAGTACCCCACAAATTAATTGCAGCAGTTAAAATGAAGGGCGGACCAGGTTTTAAAACAACCACTGTTCCGGTATTGTCAACAGCAGGAGAATTTTTTGAGTGGAATCAACATAAAGAAGATTTGCTGAATCCAAAAAAGGGTATACCCAACTATCATGCTGTATTAGAAGAACGTGCACAACGACAGCATCCGTTAAGCTATTTTTTTGATCCTAATACAGGGCATTTCGATTGTAGTGAAGCACTTACAGCATTAGTAGCAGCATACATCGAATCGGCATGTGAAATGCGATTGAGTAGTGCATCAGATACAACGCTACTACCTGTTGATATGCGTAAAGGTTGGGTGGTTGGATTGCCACTTCCAGGAGCAAAGCCAATGCTGCCAAAAAAGTATCTGTTAGCTAAGGGTGAGGAGCAACATTATCCTTGGTATTTCAGTAAAAGTTTGGCAATGAAAGCTTATCAGCTGGCTACATACAACTTTAATCGTAAAGCTCAATTATTAGCATTTACCGATAGTAATGCTCATGCTTACGGGTATACCAGAGGCATCGTATGGCCTTTGCCTTATACAACAACAACCGATGGTGTTCGTTTTCAATTACATGCAACAAGGCTTGCCCATATTCCTGATACTTTTTTGCAAGCAAAACAACCGCTCGATAGTAGTAATAAGCCATGGTACATGCAAGTATTATGTGGTAACTTGAAACAAACTGGATATAACACTTTTGACATTACACCACATCGATCTTACAAAGCTGCTACAACATATGTTGTGTTAAAGCAAGATGGCGATGATAAGGTTCGAACAACGATAGCTCCAGCACAAGTAGTACTTACTCCGAATTCAAAAGGTGTACCGCAAATGATTACATTCAAGCCTCTTGAAAATATTGATGTTAGCGTTAAGCGAATTGCCTTGCAAGCAACTACGAGTTCTGGTATGCCCGTTCGATTTTACGTTAAAAGCGGCCCCGCATATGTAATCGATAATGAACTAATGATTACCACATTGCCTGCGAATGCAACATTTCCCGTAAGGGTTACTGTTGTGGCATACCAATGGGGTAGAACAGTTGATCCTCCCATACAAACAGCACCTACAGTAGAACAAGTTTTTTATATAACCCGTTAATATGCGTATTTATCATTACATATTATTTGCAACAGCTTTGTGCTGTATGGCGTGGCTTACCAAACCAACAACAAAACCAACACTGTATTTGATTGGTGATTCTACGGTAGATGATGGCTCAGGTAATAAAGGATTATGGGGTTGGGGTAAGTTTTTGCCAGAACTGATGGATACACAAAAAATTGCTATTAGAAACTATGCACAAGGTGGCACTAGTACACGCACTTTTTTTACTGGTGGTATTTGGGATAAGCGTATCAACAAACGTGGTATGTGGGATACGGTGCAAACAAAGCTTACTAAAGGTGATTACTTGTTGATACAGTTTGGTTTAAACGATAATGGGCCTATTAACGATAGCGCCAGAGCAAGAGGTGTACTGAAAGGTATTACTGATACCAGTGTTGTTGTGTACAATGCTTTAACCAAGCAACAAGAAACAGTATATAGTTTTGGGGCTTACTTACGTAAATACATTGCTTTTGCAAAAGCCAAAGGTGTTCATGTAATTATTTGTAGTTCAGTTCCAAGGAGTGTTTGGAAAGATGGTAAGCTCGTTCGTGGTGAAGCTGGTTTTGCACAGTGGGCTTTGCAAGTAGCACAACAAGAACAAGTAGCAAGTATTGACTTGAATAGTATGATTGCCAATACTTATGATCGTATGGGCGAAGCAGAAGTCAATCAAAAGTTACATGTGATGCCAGATGTTACACATACAACAGAAGCTGGCGCTAAACTCAATGCATCCATAGTCGCAAAGGGATTACAACAACTTAAGCAATTGGGTATTCATAAATTTGTATTATAAATTATAAGCATGAAAAAAATAATATTTTTAATGGTGGCTGCGGTAGCATCATTTACCGTAAGGGCACAACAGAAAGTAGTATTGTTAGATAACTTCTTTAACAACGAGTTCAAAAAGAACCAACAAGGTGCGTTGGTTAAGTTTCATTATCTATGGGATGATACGGATGAGAGTGGTTACAGTAAGTGGGGAGCCATGTTTCAGCAAAAAGGCTTCGTACTACAAACATTAACAAGTGCTCCTACCATTGCCGATTTAAGTAAAGCAGCTGTTTATGTGATTGTTGATCCTGATACAGAACGTGAAACAGCAAAGCCGAATATCATTGAAAAAAAGCATGTAGCCGCTATTCAACAATTTATACAACAAGGTGGTATTGTGGTAGTAATGGCGAACGATTCGGTGAATGCTGATCTGGTACATTTGAACTTATTAACGCAACGCTTTGGCATTACATTGAATGCCGATTGCAAGAGTAAGGTGTACAACGATCAGTATGAAATGGCAGCATTTCAAATACCTGCTGGTGATGCAATTTTCAAAACAGCCAAAAAAGTATATCTCAAAGAGGTGAGTAGCCTTACATTGACTAAAAAGGCAAGGCCTATTTTAAAGCATCATACAGAGGGCTATACTGTTGCAGCAGTAGCACCTTACGGTAAAGGAAAAATCATTGTGGTAGGTGATCCTTGGTTTTACAATGAGTATTTGAACGGACGTTTAGGAACAAGCAATGGTTGGGATAATGATAAGGCTGCGGCAGATCTGGTAGCTTGGATAGCACTTCAATGCCAATGATATGATGAAACAGCAATATAGAATAGCGCTATTTATTGTAATTATAATTGAACTTGCAGGGCTAATAACTAGAGCGCAAGTATATACATATCAGAATCCTGTTATTCCGGGTTTTTATCCTGATCCTAGCATTTGTAAGGTTAACGATACCTTCTACTTAGTAAATAGTTCGTTTGAGTATTTTCCAGGTATTCCTTTATGGAAGAGTACTGACTTGGTACATTGGTATCAAATAGGGCATGTGTTAACACGAGAATCGCAGCTATCGCTTAAAGGTACAAAGCCAAGTAATGGTATTTATGCACCCACCATACGTTATAATAAAGGTGTATTCTATGTAGTTGTAACAAACGTACAAAGTAATAAAGGGTATACTAATTTTTATGTTACAGCCACAAACCCATACGGCCCATGGAGTGAGCCTATTTATTATGATCAAAACGGTATAGATCCATCACTTTTTTTTGATGCTAATGGAAAAGTTTATTTTCAATCTAACAGAGCTACTAAATCAACAGATGCAAGAGCTATCTACCAAAGCGAAATAGATATACATACAGGAAAGCGTCTTAGCAATATTCAACTTATTTGGAAAGGTAGCGGTGGTAGCTACGTTGAAGGACCACATGTGTATCACCGTAACGGTTGGTATTATCTTTTAACGGCAGAAGGTGGTACTGCTTATGGCCACATGGTTGCAATTGCTAGGAGTAGAAGTATTTGGGGGCCGTTTGAAAGTTATCATAACAATCCTATTCTTACCAATCGAATGAGTTATGCCGCATTACAAGGCACAGGGCATGCCGATATGATACAAGCTAACGATAGTAGTTGGTGGTTAGTACATTTGGCATTTAGACCTGCCGTAGATGGAATACATTTCATTGGAAGAGAAACTTGTTTAACACCAATGCGTTGGGAGAACGACTGGCCTGTGGTCAATGATAGTGGTCAAGCTGTTATCACTAATACAATAGTTCCTAAAAATTATAGAACGGCTTCAGTAAAGCCTTTCGCAGCACCAGTAGTTACAAATTTTGATACGCCCCTAGGTGCAGAGTGGGTATACTTACGAAATCCCGATAGTACTAATTACAATATGTCCTTTCGTAAAGGATGGCTTGCGTTACAGGGTACAGCTTATCATTTAAATGATATCGCTAGTCCAAGTTGCATTCTACGCCGCCAACAACATTTCAACTTTAGTGCAAGTATAACTATTGATTTCAAAGCTAACGCAGCAAACGAAGAAGCTGGTATCACCTTGTTAATGGACAACAGGTTTCATTATGATTTCTATATCACTAAAACAGGTAAAAATCGAAGTCTGCAATTACGTTACACACTTGATAGTTTAGAGCAAGTGTACAAAACAATTCATTTGCCTGAAGGTAATGTAACCCTTGTTGTGAAAGGCGATAAGCGTAATTATAGGTTTTATTACCAACTCCCTTACGGTAAATTGGTATTTGTGGCAACATTAAATACACGATTCTTAGGAACAGAGGTCAGCGGTGGTTACAATGGAGTAATGATAGGCTTATATGCAACAGGTAAAGGATCTATGTGCACAACGCCAGCTTACTTTGATACATTTACATATATGCCTACTGTTTTGTAGAAGATAACAATATTACTTATGATAAAACCTACGTTATTATTGACAGGGTTATACGTGTCAACTTGTTTTTTTAGCCAAGCACAATCGGTTTATAAATCTGAAGTGTGGGTGGCCGATAATGGTAATGGCACTTATAAAAATCCAATATTACACGCAGACTACAGCGATCCTGATGTAGTACGTGTTGGCGATGATTATTACATGACTGCATCTAGCTTTAATCGCATTCCTGGGTTGCCTATTTTGCATTCTAAAGATTTAGTGAACTGGCGATTAATAGGTTATGCACTAAAGGAGCAGCCACCAACAGATAGGTTTGATAAGGTTCAACCTGGAGGTGGTGTTTGGGCGCCATCTATTCGTTATCATCAAGGAGAATTTTATATTTATTATCCCGATCCTGACGAAGGGATTTATGTTGTAAAAGCGAAACATCCTGCAGGACCTTGGAGCAAACCACACATGGTGAAAAAGGTCAAAGGATGGATTGATCCTTGTCCTTTTTGGGATGATGATGGTAATGCTTACTTACTGAATGGTGTTGCTGCAAGCAGAAGTGGTATTAAGAGTGTGCTTATTCTAAATCGTATGAGTGCCGATGGTACTCGCTTGTTAGATGATGGGGCTATTATTTTTGATGGTCATGATGCACATCCTACTGTTGAAGGCCCGAAAGTGTATAAAAAAAATGGATACTATTACATATTAGCACCAGCAGGTGGTGTTGGGCAAGGTTGGCAACTAGCATTACGTAGCAAGCGTATTGATGGTCCTTACGAAGTGAAAACAGTACTCGAGAAAGGAATAACTGACATCAATGGGCCACATCAGGGAGCGTTAGTAGAAACGCCAAATGGAGAGAGTTGGTTTATACATTTTCAAGATAAGGATGCATACGGACGTATTGTACATTTGAATCCTGTGGTTTGGAAAGATAACTGGCCGCATATGGGAGTTGATAAAGATGGTAATTGTATTGGTGAGCCTGTTAGTGTTTTCAAAAAGCCCTTCATAGCTAGTAAGCAACCGATACAAACACCTGTTGAGAGTGATGAGTTTAATACAAATGCGTTAGGCTTGCAATGGCAGTGGAATGCTAATCGTCAACCTAATTTTGCCATGCCTGCTGGTGTGAATTATGGTTTTCTCCGATTGTTTAATTTGCCTTTACCGCAAGGTGCCAATAACCTATGGTTGGTGCCAAACGTATTAGCACAGAAATTTCCGGCACCTAGTTTTACAGCAACTACCAAACTTACCTTTACACCAAGAGCTCTGCAAGAAGAAGTTGGTTTAATTGTAACAGGTTTAGATTATGCCACCATAAGTATTACGAACACTGAAAATGGATTGGTGTTAAAGCAAACTTCTTGTATTGATGCAGAAAAAGGAACTTTACCGGTGATACATGCCGAGCAAAAAATTGCTACAAATACAATTTATTTTCGGGTAAAGGTGGAGCAAATTTTACCGCAAGGTTTTATTGATACATCGTTAATAAAAGGCGAGAACAGCAAGTGGGGTAATGCTGCATGTACTTTTAGTTACAGTACCGATGGTGTACATTTTACTACAATCGGTAAAACATTTGGAGCTAAGAAAGGCAAGTGGATTGGTGCTACAGTTGGTTTGTATGCAACACGCAGCGGCAATACTTATGAAAATGGATATGCAGATATCGATTGGTTTAGAATAACACCGTAGCATATTTATTACATGGTACTTACGTAAATAAAATGGGGCTATTGTAGATACAATAGCCCTTCTCTTGCTTTAAAACACCACAACGAAAAATGTAGGAAACGGTTGCTTATCAAATTATTTTACAGCATAGTTGTCTTGTTGCATAAGCTTACTCATTTCTATGCCGCACATGAGTACACACAACATACCATGACTATCATTCTTAACAAAAGGCTGATTTTCATAATATTTATAATCTTCACTTGTGAAGCTGCCAACAATAATGTCGTGTACTTGTCCATCTGGCTCAATACGTTTGCATATAGCATTCCAAGCTTTTTCTGCAATAGGTTTGTAAGTAGCTTTATCTAACCAACCTTCATTAACACCCCTTGCTATTGCAAGTGCAATAATGGAAGATCCAGATGTTTCTAAACGTGCTGTTGGTATATTCACAATATTATGCCACATACCACTTTCATCTTGATGCTTGGCGAGTGCTGTAATATGTGCTTTGTATAAGTTCATGATTTTATTGTACTGAGGATGGTTTTTAGGTAACCCTTTCAATACTTCAGTAATTGCCCAAATACCCCAGCCATTGGCTCTTAGCCAATAAGGATACTGCACATTAGGGCGACTTGTATGCCTTGCATGATGAAAGAGTGAATCTTTTGGATCGAATAAAACTTTTGCGAATGCTAATACTTGATTAGCTGCATCGTCTTGAAAACGTTTCTTCTCTTTTGGGTCTTTTGTTTCGCTAGCGCAATGAATTACAAATGGTAATCCCATAAACATATCATCAACCCAAGTAGTATATTTTTCAGGTGTTTCTCTGGTGAAGTTACCTTCTGGTAAGCGAACTTGTTTGTTGAAGATGTATGATTTTATCTGTTGAAAAAAATCATTGTATTGTGTTCTTTCTTTAAAGGCTGGTTCATGTATGAGCTTGTACAGAAAAGGCATTGCAGGTGCCGATGTAAAATCTAATAGTGGTGTATTCACAATCAAATAATCAGTACTATTGGTTTGCCATAGTTCTCTTACTTGATACGTTACAAAAGGCTTTGCCTTTAAAACGAAGTTGCAATAGTTGGTTGTAAAATCGTTGTATTTTTTATCGCCTGTTAATCGTCCTAGCTCTGCAATGGCCCAAGCTACACCAGCAGTATGATAGTTGTAGTTATAGAATGAACCCCAGTAAGGTTGTGGATCAATTACATTTTGTGTTAATTCAACTTTAGGCAACGTCCATGTATACTTATAACCATTTTGCTCGTATACGGTGGCTAAATCTTTGTTTTTTTCGACTTCGTAGGTTGTTTGAAATGCTTGCGTGGCATTAGCAACAACGAAACCACCACTAATGAGAAAGTTACTTAGTGTATTTACTTCGCGGTTCAATTGTTTGCAATGCTCTAATGTAATAACAGTATTGGCTGTGCTTTGGAAAAGTATTTTCCAGTCTTTATTGGTGTCGGTGGTTACTGATTTAAACAATACAGTATTAACACCTTTCTTTAATGTTATTTGAATTTGTTTTTCGAGTACAATGCTTCTTTCAAGAAATTCGAATTTGAGTTGGTTGTTATTTACATTACTGTAAATGACGTTATCGTTTACAGTGATTTGTAAGGCACCACTGTGACTTAATTCTAAGGTGATGGTAGTATCGGTATTACTAATGAATTCGGTGTATGCTAAGCCTACTGCATTATTTCTGTTTTGAAGACTTCTAGAAAAGTCAATGCTTTGCAGATCCGTTAGTTTGTGTGAAGGCTTGAATACTTCTAGCTTATACTGAAATGGAGTGTTACTCACAATGTAATTAGCAATACGTTTTGTTTGCTCTAACGGTGTTTGTGCGTATGCATTTGCTACAAAGAAATAGCTGGCAAGCAGTATGAACTTTTTCATCGGAAATAATCGTAATTGGGAAATAAAATAACAGAGATATTTTCATGGCAAGCCTTTTCTGAAAGCACTATTTCGTTGCAAAATCCGAAAACGGTTTCGCTGAATCTGTTATCTTTCTCTTTTATGAGAACTGAAAAAAAATGAATTTTATAGTCTAATTGATTGCTTTATGAGAAGATTATTTCAGGTCGCTAGAACTGATTTTTTTTCGATGTTTTTTACAGTCCCTTCCTTGAGAAAAACTTTTTCGTTGCTAGTGTTTGTGCTACTATCATTTACCGTAAGGGCACAAAAAGAAATTACAATTACTGGTATTGTAAAAGATGAAAAGACAATTGTAATGCAAGGCGTTACCGTTTCTTTAAAAGGTACTACTAAAAAAGTAGTAACCAATGCCGATGGTAAGTACGAAATTAAAGTGCCTAACAAGCAAGCCATTTTAGTTTTTTCTTTTGTGGGTTATGTAGATCAAGAATTAGGTGTTGGTAATAAAACCATTCTTGATGTAACTATGAAAGAAGAAGCAGGTACCCTCAACGAAGTAGTGGTTATTGGTTATGGTCAGGTAAAGCGTAAAGATTTAACGGGTTCTGTTGCAAAGGCCAATGTAGAAGATATGCAGAAGGCGAACGTATCATCATTTGTAGATGCACTTGGTGGTCGTATAGCTGGTGTGGTGGTTACTTCGAATGATGGGCAGCCTGGTGCTGCACCACAAATAACCATACGCGGATCATCAGTAACGCAAGATGCAAGTCCATTGTACGTGATTGATGGTTTCCCGATTGAGAATTTTGATATCAATGCGATTAATCCGAATGATATTGAGTCGTTAGAAATTTTAAAAGATGCATCTTCAATTGCGATTTATGGTGCAAGAGGTGCCAATGGTGTAATATTGATTACGACCAAGCGTGGCCGTTCAGGACCAACCAGAATAAGCTACAATGTTTCTTTAGCGGCACAACGTGATTTGCGTAGAATGGAAATGTTGAGCCCTTATGAATTTGTAAAGTTGCAACTAGAGTTAGATAGTATTCGTAGTACACCAGTGAACCGAATTCGATTATTCACAGACCGTTATATTGATGAGACCAAAGGAATCACATTAGACTCATACAAAAATGTAGCAGGTTATGATTGGCAGGATTTGGTGTTGCAAACCGGATTGATGCAAACGCATAATTTGAGTATCAGCGGCGGTAATAGTGATACACGTTATTCTATTACAGGGAACTATCTCAATCAAAAAGGTATTATACTAAACACGGGTATGCGTAGATATGATGGTAAGATTACGCTTGATACCCGTATTGCTAAGAATGTACGATTAGGCGTTTCGGCCAGCTTTGCTAATACCGAAACTTTTGGAACATTGCCTACTGCAGGAACTGGCGGAGGTGTTGTAGCTAATATGTGGGGTTTTAGACCAGTGGATGTGTTGAATGGTCAAAATCTGGAAGCTTCTACAGTGGATAGTACTAACTTAATTGATAATCCTAATACTACATTAGTACCAGATAATTTAGTGAATCCATTACAGCAAGCACAAAATGAGTATCGTAAAAATATTACTGCTACAGCTATTGTGAATGCTTTTGTGGAGTACACATTTTGGAAGAATTTCAAATTGAGGATATCTGGCGGCTTCAATTCAACAACTGCACGTTCTGAAGCTTTCTACAATTCAAAAACGTCGCAAGGTACTTTGTTGAGAAACCTACAAGGAACCCCATTGAATGTTAATGGTATTAACGGACAGATCAATAACCAGATTAACAATAACTATCTGAATGAAAATACTATAAGTTACAGAAATAAGTTTGGTACTGATCATGTACTAGATGCTGTAGCTGGATTCACTTATCAGTATGCAAGAAATACTGGTTATGGTTTTAGAACAATTAACATTCCAGAAGCGGCTGAGTTTTTAGGTATACGTAGTTTAAATTCTGGTTTTGCAAGCACACCAGTAACTGCCGCAACACATTGGCAATTGTTTTCATTCTTAAGTCGTGTTAACTATACGTATAAAGACCGCTATTTATTTACCGCAAGTATGCGTTCTGATGGCTCTTCAAAATTTGCTCCTGGTCGTCAGTGGGGTTATTTCCCAAGTGGTGCTTTCGCATGGAAGTTTACCAAAGAAAAGTTTGCTGAAAATTGGAAAGATGTAATTAATGATGGTAAGCTACGAGTGAGCTATGGTACTGTAGGTAATAACAAAGTAGGTGATTTTAGTTTCTTGTCGCAGTTTGGAGCACTTCAAAATAGTGCTGGCTATCCTATCAATAACAACTATGTTGCTGGTATTGTACCATTCTTTTACGGCAACGAAAACATTACATGGGAAACTACCAGTGAGTTAGATTTCGGGATCAATTTGGTAATGCTTAATGAGCGTTTGAGTATTGACGCAGATTATTACAGCAGAACTACCAAAGACTTTTTAATTGGTGTGCCAGTACCCTTCTTTGCAGGATACGCCAACGGTACCAATACACAATATCAAAATACAGGTAGGGTTCGTAACTCTGGTGTAGAACTTACTGTAACGGGTGTGGTGGCAAAGAGTAAAAAATTCAATTGGACGAGTAGCTTCAATATTAGTTTTAATAATAGTAAGATTCTTGAGTTCTATGATGGTTTTGAAGTAAGAGGAACAACAGCACAGATACCGGGTATTCCTACTGCATCACAACCAGTTGCCTGGATTGCAGCCGTTGGTGCACCATTAGCACAATTTTATGGATATGTTTGGGCTGGTGTATATCAATACAGCGATTTTGATCGCTTACCTAACGGAACTTTTGTGTTAAAGAGTGGTGTGCCTAGTTATGCACCTGCCAATGCCAATACACCTATACAACCTGGAGATCCGAAGTATGCAGATATCAACGGCGATGGTATTGTAGATGCAAGTGATCAGCGAGTTATTGGTAGACCACTACCTATTCATACAGGTGGTTTTACAAACAATTTTTCGTATAAAAATTGGTCGTTGAATGTATTCATGCAATGGTCGTACGGCAACGATGTATTGAATGCCAACAGACTTGTGTTTGAAAGTGGTAGTTACTATATTAACACCAATCAGTTTGCCAGCTTTGCAAACCGCTGGACACCAACGAATCCAACGAATGAATTGCCAAGAGCAACCTTCAATATAAGAACCGATGTAGGTGGTTTAACAAGGGTTTCAGATCGTATGATTGAAGACGCATCTTTCTTGCGTTTGAAAACAGTAACCTTAGGCTATAACCTTCCGGCAAAATTGATGAAGAAGATTCGATTCACGAATGTGAAAGTGTTCGCATCTGCACAAAATCTGTTAACACTTACTAAGTATACTGGATTAGATCCTGAGGTTTCAACCTATCGTCAGGCGAATCCTGCCAATGCACCTGCTGGTAGTACCGGACAAGCGAATACTGGTGGTACAGGATATTCATTTATACAGCCAAGTAGTTCTTATGTGGCTTTATCTCCAGGATACGATTATACGCCTTATCCTAGAGCAATGACTTTAACTTTTGGCGTTGGTGTAACTTTTTAAACGAACTGCAACTATGAAGAAATATATTGTAACGATTGCTGTGAGTGCAGCTTGTTTTTTTACCGTAAGTTGTAAAAAAGACATTTCATTAGATCCGCTGATTTTTCAGCCGACCACATTTTCAACGGAAGCTCAATTAGAAGCACAGTTAGCTGCTGTGTATGGTAACTTTAATATTGAGCAATTGTATGCTCAGGGTTTATGGGGTTACTTTGCTTCTGGAGCAGATGAAGGTTTTAGAATTGATGCCGCAACCGGAACAGCACCTCAAGTAATTACTGAAACGTATAGAGGAGCAAGTGCTGATGCAACTTATGCTAACTTCTGGCGTGGTTGTTACAAAGGAATTGAGCAAGCTAATATCATTATTGAGAATATTGATGTTCCCAGTATGTCTGCCGCTAAGCGTAAAAGCATGCTCGGACAAGCCATTTTCATGCGTGCCTATTTTCATTATCTCTTAGCGAGTCATTTCGGAGATGTTGTGCTCAAAACAGTTCCTACTACACAACTTGGAACCAATTTTAGAGTGCTTAAAACACCAAGAAAAGAGGTGTACGATTTTGTATTGCGTGAAATGCGTCAGGCCGATACGATGGTAGCACCGATTACACAAGTGGGGCACACTAGTATTGTTACGCAAACTGCTGTTGAAGCCATTTTAGCAAGAGTATGTTTAACAATGGCTGGTAATCCTATCAATGATGCATCGAAGTATCAAGAAGCTTTGTTCTGGGCTAATAAAGTAATTGCATCTGGTGCACACAGGCTCAATGCTACACCTTTAGCTATCTACTCTAATTTTCCATCTACGCCTAATGTACCTGCTCCGCCAGCTTATAGCAACGTGTTCACGAATAACATGCAGAACAATGTTACGTACAGTGCTACTAACGCCGAGGGTATTTGGGATGCTGCATTTCTATCAAAATCGAATGTTACAGGTCCTTACTCAAATACTGGTTTTATCGTTACACAGCAATTAGGTGCGTTAATGGGTATCACCAATAACACTTTATCTGGTTCTTTTGGTCAGAGTAACATCAATACATTCGGTTTTTCTACAGGTACTTATAGAAGTTTTGCTCGCTTGTACAATTTGTATGAGCCTGGCGATTTGCGGAGAGATTGGAATATTAGTCCATACTTATTTAATGGTAACACCAATGGCAGAGCACCTATTTTATCAGTGGTAATTACTGGCGGTGGTGGTACAGGTGCAACGGCAACAGCCCGTGTATCTAATGGTAATAGAATTACAAGTATTACTATTGATAATGGCGGTAGTGGTTATACAACTGCACCAACTATCAGTTTTGTATCTACAGCAGGTTCTGGCGCTACTGCTACTGCTGTTGTAACTGCTGGCCGGGTAACTGCTATTAATATTGTGAATCAGGGTAGTGGTTATCCTACAAGTTATGATCGTCCGATTGGTAAGTGGAGAAGAGAATATGAAACCAACTTAGGTGGTGTTACACGTTTAAATAATCTTACCTCTTGTAACTTCCCAATTATTCGTTATGCAGATGTATTATTGATGGCTGCTGAAGCCGACTTACAAATAAATGGTGGAACACCATCAGCACAAGCTGTTGAATTCTACAATCAAGTACGTCGTAGAGCTTTTGGTGCTGCTAATCCTACACTTCCGATGCCTGGGGTTGATGTAGCAACATTTACCATGCAAGACATTATGGATGAACGTAGCCGAGAGCTTTGCTTTGAAGGTGTAAGAAGGTTAGATTTAATTCGCTGGGGTACATTTACGCAAGTGATGCAAAACATTGTTACTTCTAACAATGCTAATGCTCCGGGATCGCTACTAGCTGCTGCTAATTTCACAGCAAATAACTTTGTTAATAATCCAGTTAAGTTTTCATTATTCCCGATTCCTGCAAGTGAAATCATAGCAAATAATCTACTCACACAAAATCCAGGTTGGTAATTGAAAAAAGAATTATCATGAAATCATTATCATATTTATTATTAAGTTCATTTATATTGCTTGGCTGCCAGAAGGTACGTGTTGATGCACCTGAGTTCAATGTGAATGTAGATAAGCTAACGCTTCGGGCTGGCGATACTGCAACATTTTCTTTCTCTGGAAATCCTGATTTAATCAGCTTTTTCTCAGGTGAGTTAGGTCGTAACTATGCTAATAGAAGTAGAACCAGTATGGCGGGTGCACCTAAGCTTGTTTTTCAGAGTAACATGACGCAAGGTGTACTTACCAATCCAGACTCATTACGCATATATGTATCGAGTAATTTAAGGGCTTACGATTCTGCTGGTGTCATGAATGCAACTTGGGTAGAAATTACGAGCCGAAATACGCGTTGGCCAACAACACTCAGTACAACGTTTGTTACTTCTGATTCTATCGACTTAGCTGATTTTAACACAAGTGATTCTATCAATATCGCATTTCGTGTAACAAGTGGTAAATACCCTACAGCACAACAGCGACGCAGACAAATTCAAAATGTAACGCTTACTAATCAATTAGCAGATGGTAGCAGACATAACATTTTCTCTACGTTTGCAAGTGTAGGTTGGGTGCAAGCCAATATCAAAAACAATCCAGCTCCGAATTTGGGTGCTACTAATTTTCATGCATGGAATGTTGGAGAGGCCGGTGTTAATGCTTTGAATTCAAGATTGGTGATTGGTGGCAGAGCTTGTAACAGCAATGGTATTCCTATTCAAACAGCGTATCCTATCACCTTTGATCCTAGTACTGCTAATAACGTAGATGACAACGATGATTGGCTTATTACTGCTGCGGTGAATTTAAAAACGGTACGACCAGATGTAGGTACTGCTATCAAGCGTCCAACCGATGTAACGCTTGCTAGTTATAAGTATCGATTCACAACGCCTGGTACTTACACGGTAACTTTTGTAGCTCAAAATCAAAGAATTGATATTGCGAAAGAAGTGGTAAGACAAATTCAAATTGTTGTAAATCCATAGTCGATTAAGATATACTTACGTAAATAAAGAAGCGTTGTAGCTATTTGCTGCAACGCTTCTTTTATAGGCTACTATTTACTTACGTAAATGATGTTATAGATTTCGTTTGTTCAGCCAATTGGTATCGTTGCTATTGGTAACATGCGTTTTTATTTGAAGCAGACTAAGATTGGATAAAAATTTACCCGTAAGTGTTAGTACATCTATTACCTGTTGTTCTGAGGTTTTGTAATGAGCAATTGCAAATGCATGTGGTGTATTCGGCAATATAACTAGCTCAAAACTGTTGTTGTATTTTGTAAGACTATCGCAAAACTGTTGTGTGATGGTATGTGGTGTTGCTTTATCGGCATCTCCATTGATAATCAACATAGGAGGTAAGTTGCTACGAACATGAAACAAAGGCGAAATTGCTTTGGCTTTGGCACCAAACTGTTGTTGTAATGCTAAGGTGTCTGCATTACTTTTTCTATGAATGATGGCATCAGCATCCATAAAGCGAATAAAGTTGCCAGTGCTTACATCTAGTACTGGATTATAGAGTACCAAAGCCGCTGGACGATATCTTTTTTCTTGAACTACCGTTACCATTGACGCAGCTAAATGTCCGCCGGCGGACTCACCTATCAACACAATTTTATTCGTATCAATTTGCAATTGTTTCGCATTAGCCTTGATAAAGCGAATAGCATTTTTTATATCTTCTATACAATCATTGATGGAGGTAGGTGCTTTTTTGATTAAGCGATATTCGATGCTAATGCCAACAGCGCCATTCAAACTACAGTAGGCAGCTTGTGCAAAAAATGTACTTGCTTTTCCCGCAGTCCAAGCACCGCCATGTATCCATACAATGGCAGGAAGCTTTTGTTTTTTGCTGATTGTTTTCGGGGCAATGTAATACAGGTTTAGCGTTGTATCACTAAGTTGTGCGTATTGTAATTTGTTTACTTTATCGCCCAAGGTGTCTAATTCGTTCCACGTTATTTGTTGTGCTTTGCTTTGCAATAAAAGCAAACTGCTGAAGCAAAGTATTAGTAGTTGTTTCATGTTACTGCTTGGTTTGCTGATATAGTTTTTTCACTTCATCTAACTGCAAGTATCTGTCGAATAACTGCACGGCCTGAACAGTACCATTACAGCCTGTGAAAAAGTCGAGTGCATCGGTCATAATATCTTTAGTGCCATTACCTGTAGCCACTTGCAGACCATCTAAGTAAAGTGTAATTTTTTGCTCGCTAGCACTCAGCACTACAAAGTGCCATTTGCCCGGCGTGATGGAACCACCGCTTACTCTTGGGCCTTGTAAGCGACCGTTATTGAGTTGACAATAAATTGTTCGGTATGATTTTCCAAATGCGTTGATGCCTTCCTTGCTAAACAACTTGCCATTCAAAGCATCGGTTTTAAACCATAGCGTCACTGTTAAAGCATTTTCACGCATGTTGATATTGTACAGTTTCATGCCCGGTTTAATAGTGGCGCCTCTTGCAACATTAATATCTACACTCTTTGAAAGTAATGAACTCGTAGATTGCACTAAGGCTGCTTTACCTTTTGCACCATTGGTAATGGTGCTACCCGGTGCCACCCAAACATTGTAGTTAGCATTGGTATTCACATGCGCATCACCATTCCATTGATCGAAAGCTACATAACCCAATGAGCCATATTCAGGTGCCAATACTTTTTTGAATTGCATATTGGCAATAGCACTGATTACATTGTTGTTTTTTATAGCAATAGCACGAAGGGTCGTATTGTTATTCAAAGTAATGCGACCATTATATGTTAATGCATTGTTTGTTGGTGTGCTTCCGTCTGTGGTGTATTTAATGATGGCATCTTTATCTTTTTCAAATTGTAATACAACTAGTACTGAATCAAAGAACTCGCAGTTACTTCCATTGGTAGTAACGCCTTTTGGTACAATGCTAACAGTAGCTTCGCGATAAATATTATTTGCCGTAAGGCGAATCGTTTGTTGATCTGGTAAGGTTACAGTACATGTTGCTTCACCCGTTCCGAAACGCATAGAGATACGATGCCATCCCGCTTGTAAATAGGCGATACCATTAGGATTTCTACCATATACACCACGCTGTAAAATGATATTGTTGTTAATGCGAAGCTGACTTTGGCAACTTGCTTGCGTGCCACCAAGTCCAGCATTATCACCAACACGATAGGGCATGTTGAAATGATACGTACCATTCATGGGTGCAAAGAAATAACCATCATAAACACGTACATTATTTCTGCTATTGGCAGCTTCTAGTTGGTTGCTCTGTGTTTGAAGCGTTGGTTGAATGGCATCAATATCTAAAAAGTCTGCATCTCTCCGTTTCCCAATGCGTTCGTAGGTACTTAACACAAATCCAGGTTCAAGTAGAGTACTAAGTATCGTTGCTTTTTGTACAGTAACTGGTGCTGATGAAACTTTTGTACCAATTGCCTTCAGTTGATTGTCGTTAATAGCTTGTACGCTGCCATCGTTGATTTTGTACCTTACGGTAAATGACATTTCGGGCAGACTATTAATATTCCAGAACAATGGATCACAAATAGTGAGTGCAATGGCATGCCAACCTTTTTGCAATACTACTTCACCACTTCTTTCTGCTAATTGTTGATGAAACACACCTGTATGTTCAATAGCAGTTTGATTGCCTGCTTCCATCAATACAGGTCCGCAAGAATGTACATAAAATGTGTACACACCTGTTTGAGTTGCATAGAACCAACCTTTGAAAGCATAGAATCCTTTTGATTGCTGTTCTAATGGTTGCTGCGGTGTAACAGCAGGTAGTTTAAAATTAGCTTGGGTAGTACTTAATGTTGGTTTGTAATTGCGTACATCTGGTAGCATGATTTTATCGGCTTCAAAAAAGCCTTTATCGTTATACAATTTTGTATTGATTTCATACACACTTACGCTCAAGCCATTGATTGCATTGGCAGGTGGCGTAACTGGAATAGCTGCTTTTTTGTTTTCAAAAATTACGGTAGTGGTAGCACTTTGTTGATCACCTTGTAACCAGTTTGTATGGAATGTTGCCGCTTTAAGTGTCGTGCTATTTTTTATCACGATAGGATGTGTATACTGCTTAGATGATGCTGTAGGTATTGAACCATCTAGCGTGTACCGGATAACAGCAGCACCTTCGGGATAAATCATATTTACCGTAAGGCTATCATGTATTAGATAAGTAGGAATTTTATTTGCCATTCTGGTATACCGAAATTCACTTGGCTGATACGTTTGTGAACGTACCTGAACAGTAGGAGCACTTGGCGTAGCGTTGTTGTTGTGTTTATAATTGTTTCGCTGCATGGCTAACACTGTTCTGCCACCATCGCTTTGTGCTAATTGATACACATCTTGTACTTCTTTAAAATCGACCGTAAGTGTGGTGCGTTGATTGTTCCATATTGTTTGCGGAATAGGATCGCCATGTTGATACGGATAAATAAGAATTCTGAATTCAGGACTAACACTTTTTGCAGGTACCGTTACCAAACTATAGCCTTGAAATTTTTCTAAGCGTGGTACCGGAAAACCATAAGTGGTATTACGCCATAATACACGAATAAGGCATAGGGGTTGTCCTTTTTTCAATATTGCTTTTCCTGTGGTAGCATCTCTTAATACGGGGCCTTTCGCTAGAGTAATATCACTCATTCTGTTCAATGAAGGCTCAGTATTTTGAAATACAATTTCAGGTGTTATGGCTTCTACTAATTCTGCATCTACAGGTACGGAAAGATTAAAATCGAATTGGTGTTCTTGTTCATCTTTTTTAGCATCATCAAACACTAATACGTAAGGATACTTGCCTTTTGCAACATGCACTGTTCTGTAGGCTTGTTGCATAGTATTAAAAGGCTTGTAGCCTTCTACCAATCGGGTTTCACCACTCCATGGACCATAATCGGTATGGGCAAAGCCATCATTCCATGCAATAGTACTTGGTTGAAATGCAACTTGAATATCCCTGCTTAAGTCGAAGTTGCCTTCTGTAAAAGGTTGGTAATAAGGTATTTTAGCCGATGGAAATGCTAGTGGGTGTACTTGCATAATTTTTTGAAAACTGTAACCCATTTTGCCATCGCCGGCAGCAGTTACGCCAATGTTACTTTCTTGCATACCAAGCCAATTGCCTGCTACAGGTGGCCAATGGCAACCCCTACCATCTACCGTAAGCATGTTTTGTAAAAAGGTAGCTTTGGTGGCTAACATGTTATTGTCTTGCACCCAATTCACACCATCTTTCCAAATGGTTAAGCGGTTGTTTTCTGAGCCCTCATGACCACCGTAGTAAAAATCTTGTTTGCATACAAAGCCCACTTTTAAATCTTCTTTCTTCCAAGAGTTTCTTACTTCTACATAACCTCGTGTGCTATCGTGGAGTGTTAGTGGTAGTTTTAATCGATCAATATTCGCTTGCAAATTCCAATTGATGGCTTTGCCACTGGTATCGGTTAACCCGTTTTCTGCGTACAATAAAAGTAGTTCGTTACAAATGCCTACAGGGTCGGGCCATTTTACAGATGCATCTAATAAGAATGGATGTGAAGTAAATGTAGCACTATGTAGAAAATCTAAACACTCATCTTTAGGATGAAAATATTTCATCATCCAAATCACATGAAATGCTGAGGCTCTCATTTCATCACGAATTTTCCAACTGCCATCTTCCCAACGGGTGGCGGCTAAGAAGTAGTTGATTTTAGCTCTTAAATGACTATGTCTTAAAAGCTTTCTTTCACGCATACCTACAGCAACAAAAGCCGATACATTGAGCCAACCTTTAATAGATTCATAGCAGATGCCATCTTTGGTAAGATACCAAGATAGCATCGCATCACATTTTTTTACCGCAAGGTTAAAGAGTGCTTGGTCAAAACCTTCTTCACCTTCAATCAACAACATCAGTCGAATATACTCCATGCCAAAGCCTTCATGGTTGTTAATCATAAAATGATCGGGAACCATGATAAAGTTTGAAATGCGTTGACGTACAATTTTGGCAATCACTTTACGTGCCATGCTCCGCTCTTCTACTGTCATCCAATAATGCAGGTAATCATAGTCTAATAGCTCCCAAATTTCAGTAGGCGGGTTGGGGTCGTTTGAGGCAACAATAGAACGTTCTACTGCCCATAGATTATCTCTATCGGGGCGTTGATCCATGGCATCAATCTTAGGATTAAGATCTTTGATTTTTTGAACTAGTTCCAATGCCATTTTACGACCCAAGCTATCGTTCTTAGTTACTAAAGCATAGAAAGGACTTTGTAATTTCTTCACACGTTCCCACATGGTTCTGAAGTGCAGAGGAGCTTTGTCGCCAAGTGCTACTTTTGCTCTAATGGATTCAACATCGTTCGGTGTAACCAACACTCTCGGATGGATGCCCGGTGCAGGTACTTGTGAGAGTCGGGTATCATCAAAATTTGGGTCGTTGTAATCTACAGTTACGTTAGGCGATTTAGGCCAAAAATTATCATGAATCGCATCTTTGTAAGGCAGTACAGCTCTGGGTTGCCATGTAGGTTCTTTATAGTAGGTTCTTTGTTGAGCGTTACTAATAGAGGCAATCATTTGTAGTAAAATGATTGTTAATGTATTTATTCTTTTTAACATAAAAAATAATTCTATTTAATTACGGTAATTATTTTATTGCTAGATTGTATTAATTGTTGTTTGCCATTTATGCTTACTAGAACTTTACGTTGCTGTTTTAATGCGTTAATGGTATAAGCAATTACTTTTCCATTTTTCCAAAATATATCAACAGTAAAACCACCCCTGGCTCTCAAACCTTTTACTGATCCGTCTTTCCAAGTATCTGGTAATGCCGGCAACAACTCAATCATTTCATCAGTTGATTGTAATAGCATTTCAACCACTGCAGCCGTTCCTCCAAAATTTCCATCTATTTGAAAAGGTGGATGTGCATCTAATAAATTAGGATATGTGCCTCCTCCTGCATTGTAGTTAATAATTTTACCATCTGGCTCTTGATATTTTAATAATTCACGGTACATTTTATATGCATGATTACCATCTTTTAATCTTGCCCATAAATTAATTCTCCATCCTTTACTCCAACCTGTAGTTTCATCGCCCTTAATTTCTAATACTTTTTTGCAAGCTGCTGCTAAAGCAGGAGTTTTTTCTAGAGTAATGTGGTTGCTTGGATATAAACCAATTAAATGCGATTGATGACGGTGCTTGGGTTCAGGATCTTTCCAATCGTAGTACCATTCTTGCAAATTACCTGCAGCACCTATTTGATAAGGATATAGTTTATTTAATGCTGTTTGCAATTCTTGAATAAACGCTTTATCAGTTTGTAAAACATTAGCAGCTCGAATCGTTTTTAAAAAACATTCTCTAATGATTGCTAAATCTGATGTTGCTCCATATAAAACAGAACCTTTATAATTATTATTATTGAGATACTGATTTTCTGGTGAAGTAGAAGGAGAGGTGATAAGGTATCCATTTTTATCAGGAACCAAAAAGTCTAAACAAAATACCGCTGCATCTTTTAAAATGGTATAATATTTTTTAAGAAAAAAGGTGTCTTGTGTAAAGCTGAAATGCTCCCAAATATTGGTACCTAGCCATGCACCACCTGTTGTGAAATTAGCCCAATGTGGATTGCCTTTGCCATTACCTATTGGGTTACTCATTGCCCATATATCAGAGTTGTGGCTTGCACTCCAACCTTTACAGTTGTAAAAGTTTTTTGCTGTTGCTTTGCCTGTAACACTAATATTTTCTAATAACGATAGATAGGGCTGGTGTAGCTCTGATAAATTAGCGATTTCAACAGGCCAATAATTTTCTTGTAAATTAATATTGGTGGTATAATTAGAGCACCATGGTGGACGAACATGATAGTTCCAGATGCCTTGCAGATTTGCAGGAACACCATGTGTTCGAGAGCTACTAATTAGCAGATATTTACCGAAATTGAAATATAAAACTTCTAAGGCTTTATCAGAAGCACCTGTTGCATAACGTTGTAAACGTGTATCGGTGGGTAAATTCGGAATTGTATCTTTTCCCAAACTTAACTGCACACGGTTAAAAAAACGCTGGTAGTCTTTTATATGTGTAGTAATAAGTGATGTATAATTTTTTGCAATTGCTTTGGCTAATTGACTGGCAGCAATACTTTTATATGGTTTTCCTTGTTTTACAGGGTCTTTATCAAAACCATTAAAACTGGTAGCCATAGACACATAAATTGTTGCTTCGGTGGCATTGGTAATTTGTAAAGATGAATCAGAGACTTGTTGTTTACCATCTACCAGCTTTACTTTTATTTGTGAGCTAAAATGAATACCTCGTGTAGAATCAAAAAAGATATCTCCTAGTACACCACCAACTGAAGCATTTTGTTGGTAGGGTGCATAGCCGTTTGCAATTAGTGTATTTTGTTTAGTAGAAACAGCATAACGCATCACACTATTAAAGTGAATATTAAAGTTTAAAGTCGCTTTTTTAGAAGCAGTTAAATGAATAACAAATATTTTACCTGGCTGAGAAACAAAATAGGTTCTTTTGAATTGAACATCTTTTAATTGATATGTCACCGATGAAGTTGCATTCGCTAGATTTAAAGAACGATGATAATTGGTTACGGCGGTATCATGTTGCAACTGTAAATACAAAGTGCCTAATGCCATATAACTTTGACTGTATTTGCCTTGTAGCTTCTTTACCAATTCTTGTGCAGCAGGATAATCTTCTTTGAATAATGCTTCTCTTACTGCTGGTAAATGTTTATAAATGCCTTCATACTCCTTTGTATTCACAGGTTCACCGCTCCATAAAGTGGCATCATTCAAATAAATTTTTTCGTTCTTAATGCCACCAAATACACTTGCTCCATGTGTACCATTACCTAAAACGATGCTTTCTTCAAAAGCTTTGGCTGGCTGCTTATACCAAATATATGTATCTTTCTTTTGAGCAAATACAGCACTTGCAGAGAGTACAGTAACGACAAAGAAGCTTTGTTTCAACATATCTTTTAATTTAATCCCCAATGAAATTCATTTTTATAGTTCGGCTCTATTTGAAAATGGGGATTCTTAAGCTTTTGATACAGGACTACTGATTGATTTTTTTTCAATAGAACCTTATACACACCTTTTTTAATTTTTTCAATTTTTATTGTTTTATCTGAACAATAAACATCGCTTGCCCAATCTTTTACCTCAACAATACAAGGTTCACCCGCAAGGCTTGTGATACTTACCCAACTTGTTTTACCATTATTTCGTTTTGCTGATATACTAAAGCCACCCTCTGCTCTAAGCTGATGAAAACTAGTTTGCTTCCAAGAATGAGGTAGTGCTGGAAAAATTCTGATTTTGTTTCCCCAGCTTTGTAATAACATATCTAATATATTTCTAGTTGCTGAGATGGGAGATTCAAATGTAGGCCAACCATTCTCGCTGTAAAAGCCGTTAGAGGTAACTGTGGGAACAGTGTATGGCAATATTTTCAAAGAGCGTTCAAGCCAATATAAGGCTTCATCACCCTTACCTAAAGCTGCCCACAGCGATGATGCACCTGTAAATTTAAACATACAATTGTCCTCATTAAAACTCGTAAAATGTTTGATTGATTGTTCCACTAAGTTGATCTTATCTGGGTTATCATCAACATTCATCTCATATAAAGGAAAGATGCTGAACAAGTGACTGTAATGTCGGTGTGGTTTATTAAAGGATTGATGACGACCAATCTTTAATCCTGTAGTGTCTGTAGGATAAGGGGTAAGATGTGTAAGAATCTCTTCCCATTTAGGTGCAAGCGTATCTTGAATGTTGAGTTGTTTGCCTATTTGTAATAGTGTTTTAAAGCCCCACTTTGCAAGGGCAAGATTCATATTGACGTCATAATCTTCTCCGTATTCATCAGAAAAAGTTAAGGGTAAGTGATATCTACCATCGGTACTTTTATAAGCAATTCTGGCATATACATTAAAAGCTCTCCGCATCAATGGATAAATAGATTTACGTAAGTGCTCTTTGTTCATGTTATACCGATAATGTAAATAGAACTGTTGCATAATCCATGGTAATGCTATTAAGTTCATTCTCTGTTTGCTGGCACTATCGGTTGTCAAGAAAATATTTCCTGATACATCTTTGAACATTATTACAGTGGGTATTGCTGCACAATCGTTCTGAAATGGCTTGGGTACATTATTGATTAGTTGTTGTTGGTGCTGTTCAATCATTTTGAAATAAGGTTCTTCCATATCTAAATGATTGGTAATACTTGTAGTGTAATATGTTAGTTGAAGGTTTAAGTTGGCCCATATGGAAAGCCAAACAGAAGGTTTGTACCATGGACCCATTAAATCAATAGGAGGCTTATCGGGTCTGCCTGCACTACCTAAACGATATTGCTGCAGCCAGTAAAAGCTTTGTAATCGTTTATCCGGAATTTGAATAAAGCTTTTACGGTAATATTGGTGCCACCAATTTTTATGATGATACATTAATTGTACTGTATCTTTTTTCCTTACATCTTCTAATTGTTCAACTGCTACGATATCACTCCTATTAAAAGGATAATCATTGTCAGCCCATTTGTTGGCTACTGTAACATAAACACTGTGTACACTATCTTGGGTGATAACTTCATTCCAAGCAGTAGCATAATCATCACCATTCAGTAAAGGTTGGGTAATAATTTCTGTATTTGCTTTTGTTGTAACTATAAAGGGCGGATTAGGTTCATAGGGTTTGCCTGGCATTGGTCTTCGTTCTGCTCTTGCATTATTACCTTGTTCGGGTCTGAAACTTACCTTGGCATATATTTCATCGAGGGTTCCTTTATAATTAAGTATAATAACTTTTTCATCTGTAGGGACATAACAACTAAGTTGAATACTACCTTTACTGGTTGTAATGTTACCCGTTAGTATTGCATCCCATAGGTTAACCCTAAAATGTACAGATTGAATATCTCCTTTACAAGTTAATAGTAATTTACCAATAGGTAACCTTACTCTGGGCCATGGATATTTGTTTTTTATTTGTTCCTCTGTTCTGTGATCATATACATCAGATCTTCCTATTTCAAAGGCTATTGTGTTCTGAAGTACTGTATCCTTATAGCATACCGAACCAAACAATCCATTACCTACAAAGGGGCCTTCATAGTAGTTTTGTGGAATTTTATTTACTATTAAATCATACTGAGATAACAGTTTTTGCCAATTAATATTGGCTGTAATTTTTGTTTGTTGTGCATTAATACAGACATGGAAAAGAAAAGAGATACTCACAAAAAAAATACTTTTCTTCATGTCTATTAAAGTTTAAATTAATACACTATAAATCAAAAATTACATTCCCGTCTCTCACCAATTTCACTTTTGTTCTACCTGCTGATGTAGTAGTAAAATAAAATGTATCTACCTGATCTTTGAAACGTACTTCCAATATGGTTCTATCATCATTCCATTTGGTTTGCGGTATTTCTTCGCCGCTCAAATGTGGAAACAAGAGCACTTTAAACGCAGGGTTGTTAGAACGAGAAGGTATTACCAAACGCTTACCTAAATCCATGGTGCGTAGGTAAAACTGATGCATGTCTTCTGTTTTCAGTTTTTCCAAGGTTTCTAAACGCGGATTCGGTTCCAGGTTCGGACGCGGTGCTGGTGTATGATTCAATACACGAACTAATAATTGTGGGTCGTTACGTTGTGGCGTAAATCTTCCTGCACGATGTGTTTCACTGGCGGTTTCATCTACTTCTTGCATGTTGCGCTTCATACGTTTATCACCCAGCAAAATATCATAATCGCCCTGTATGCCTTGATTACTCAATGTATTGAAGCCAATGTTAAGCGGGCCACTTTCTTGCTTGATGTCGACGAGTTGTTTGATAGCAACCACTTCTACATCTAACGGCATTGGAAGCAGCCATTCATACAATCGTTCAGCATCATCTTTTTTAATATCATCTACAATCAATACATAATCATGCTTGCCTTTTACTAAGCCTGCAGTTCTAAAAGCATGTGCTACTTCGAAATTAGGTATACGCATGGGCCAGGTATCTTCTGTCCATATCAAAGGGTTGGTAGCCAAATTTTTACTGAAGTAGTTCGATACCTTTTTCAAAGGATCTCTTTGAGGTATTGCCGTAGGATAATATTTACGTAAGTTCTTCGCTGCATCTGCATATACACCTTGCTGCCATTGTTTTGCTACCGGCTTACCAAGCATCATATCAGCTACTGGCGATTTTAACCACATCCAATCGTAAGTATATTTTTGATCAATTACAGCAAATGTGGCGGCAGCATTATCTACAAAATTTATCCACGAAGCTGGTGTTGCAAAATAACCTTGTCCGCGGCCATCAATTGTTACTACAGAGTGGTATTTGCTTTCTGTACTACGCCAGCCATCTACTACCCACATACGACCGTGAGCAGCTAAAGTAAAAGCACCTCTATCGGCATGGTCGTGCGATTGAAAGTAGGTATCGTGGCGAGCTTCAAACTGCATGCGAACCGCTTGTTTATTCCATTTATTCCTTGCGGTAAATGAGCCCCTGCTAGCCGAAAAATAAGTGAGCGGCATGCTAACAGGTGGAATGCCTGCGTATTGTTCTTTAGTTTTATCGGGATCGATGGCAAATACAAATGCACTTACATCTGGAAGTTTATCGATTGATTTGGGTAATGCATTGGCAAATAAATAATCTACTTTTTCATCGGTTGATAAAAAGTATTTCATCAGCATCATCATCAGCCAATTCAGTTCTGATGCGCTACCCGTATCGCCATACGACCACCAAAGAGCATTCGGATTTGGAGCTAGTGCATAAATTAACCAATCGGCAATATTTCTAAAGTGTGGATGTGCCCAAAAATCTGCTTTACCTCTTTTAGCTGCTGCTATCATTAATAGTAAATCATCCGGAAAGGCATTGAATGTATAGGTGATGCCCTCTGTACTCATACCTTCTGGTGAGAATGTATAGGTAAGATAATCTTGTAATACTTCTAATCCTCTATCGTAAATACGTTTGTCGTAGCCTTTTTCATGTTCTAAAGAAAGGGTTGCTAACGGGTACGCAAGTGCCATTGCAATATGATTCCATCTACGCCAATGCGGTGGCAGTTGCATACCATCGCTATAATGGTTCGTAGTGTTTTTCAGCATGAAGCTGATGTAAGCCTTACGTTGTTCCTTCGGAATAGCTGTTGCAGTGAAATCGAATAGCTTAGCTATTTTCGCACCATTGTACAATTGTTCTTTCACCATACCATCTTTACCTTCCACTTCTTTGATGTTATCAATGTAACGCATCCATACTTGTAAGAAGTTGCCTGCTATTTTGCCCGTAAGGGAGAACACACTATCTTGTTGTTGTACTTGTGCCAATAAGCCTTGAATGGCCAATTGATTGGCAAAATCGTTGTAAGGAAAATTAGTTGGTAACGTTAATGTATCGGTTGTTTGTAGTTGCTTGTACGCCTTACCCATAACGCCTTGTCCGCTGGCAAGCTTGCTGAGTTCAACACTTGCCAACTGCAGTAATTGCTTGCCTATTTTGGTGTTTTGCCATTGCTGTTGAATGGTAGTAAACTCTGCCGGACTTGTAAATAATCTGGGATACACACCTTTGGCTGCAACTTTCCCAAACTTATCAAATGCAATATTTTTGGTATTGGTGTTGGCTACTTTATCGTAAGGTTTGTACCAAGTAATGCTACCATCAAGTACTGCTTTGCTACTTGCCTTTATGGTAGGCTGCTCTTGTAGTGCAGCATCGCTTGCAAGTAACGTGTCGTTTTGATACGCTTTAAATATCGGGTTCACTTGTGCATGTAATTGTTGTATACCAACACAAGCCAGTAAGGTTATGGTTAGTCTCATATTGTTTATTGTTCTACATCGGTTCTAAATGCAGGTGCTAATAGTCCCTCTTTATTGTAAAGATTTACCTGAGGGTTAATACGCCATCCTAAGCGAACGGCAACAGGATTAGCAATCTGAGGAGCAAATACCACTACTTTATCTTTTTCAATAGTAGCCGTTGCAGGAACAAATTTTTTATCAGCACCAGCAATGGTGAAATCTTGTAAAGTACCATTCTTTGCTACCAAGCCACCACCAACATGTTTGAAGGTAAGTATGATTTTATTGCCTTCAATTTTCATGGATTCATAGGTGGGGCCTGCATATACCAATTTCTTCTCGTTGTAAGCAATAGCACGTGCTTGTAATGCAGCCCGTACGCCTACAGGTTCTTTATTGCCGGGATGAACATCTAACGTATCATCGCAATCTGTGATTACTGTTAACGCTGTGTTGTTGATTTTTTGCGTAGTTAGCAACTGTGCTTCACGCAGTTCGGGTTGGTGAGCTTTCCAGCCCGGAATTTGAATGATAACAAAAGGAAAATCGCCTTGTTGCCAACTCGTACGCCAGCTATTAATTAATGCAGGAAGTAAAGTGCGGTATTGCATGCCTCTGCCAGCATTGGCTTCACCTTGGTACCATACACAACCCTTGATAGCATAAGGTATTAAAGGATAAATCATGCTATTCCATAAACCTGTAGGGCCACCGCGTTCGGCCGGACTCATCGGTGCTGTTGGCTTACGTGGCATTTCTCTGCCATACTTTACTGCATCGGCAGAATCACGGCTGTAGCCTTCCAGTAAATATTTTTGTTGTTTATTGAAGTCTTCTAATTTTTTAGGAAAATCATTTAATGCTTTTTCATAATTTCTGAAAATGGTTGCTAGCTCAGGGAATGCTAATAAAGTTTCTTTGCTTACCCAATTTTCAATAGCAGTGCCACCGTAAGATGAGTTAATAATACCAATTGGCACTTTCAGTTTGTTGTATAAATCTCTTGCAAAGAAATAACCTACTGCAGTGAAATTTCTGGCATTGTTGCTATCGCATACATTCCATTTACCATTGGTATCGTCGGTGATGGGTGGTGTAGTTTCTGATTTTTTAAGTGGCACTGAATACTGACGAATCATTGGGTATTGTTGTGCTTCACGTAATACAACATCTACATTGGCATAGGGTGGGAGTGCTTTTACAGCCCTTACGGGAAATGCCATATTGCTTTGGCCACTACACAGCCACACTTCACCTACTAAAATGTTGTTGATGGTAACGGTGTTTTCACCTTTGATGGTCATGGTTTGTGGTTGTAACGATGCCTTTAATGGTTGCAACCGAATCATCCATTTACCATTTGTAGCAGTGGTGCTGATGGTTTGTCCGGCAAAGCTTACGGTTACTTGTTCTCCTTCATTGGCGGTACCCCAAACAGGCACGGTTACACCTTGTTGTAATACTCCATTGCTGGTGAATAAAGAATTTGGTTTAACAATGGCATGAGCCTTTGTAGCTGCCATGATTGCCGTGATGGCTAATATTTGCTTATAACGTAAGTACATAGTTAATACGATTCTATAGTTCAATAATAGTGCCCTCTTTCGTGAATTGAAGTTGTTGCTGTGTGCTATTCCATTTTACCGTAAGGTGTGTATTAGCTTTTGTCCATTGTGTAGCTGGTAACAATGTTTTATCTCTGAAAGGGAATAGCAAAATTTTGAAATCAGGTGCAATACAATTGGCTTCTAACACCAAGCGATAAACGCTGCTGGGCTTTTCGTTGCCACCAAGGTATTGATGTGTTTCTACTCTGGCAAGTGGTGTGGTATTCGCAACATAATCTGCTTGTTGTAGTACGCGTACCAGCAACTTACGGTCGCCTTTACGTTCTTTTAAAATTACATCGTAAGCATATTGTTGTAGGTTGCTACTTGGTATAATAGTATCAATTACAATGTCGGTTGGTAATTGCATTACCCATTTATAATTGTGTGGTTGATTGTCTTTTTTAATATCATCTTGAATGATTACAAACGGATGTTGACCTTTGATCATTGCAACCGTTCTGATTACTTTTTCCATAGGGTTGTACGGTCTTTTCACCATGCGTTCTGCAATGCCATTAGGCGAATTCCATGCAGCAAAATCGTAGAATGGAATATTGAAGAAAACATCTTTTCCGGGCTTATTGCGAAAGTCGTTCAATGTTTTTGTTTCTTTTTCCCAGCCATCTTTTCCCAACCAAGGATGTTCTTTATCTGCAGGTTTTGGATTCCAATCGTATTCCCAACTGTACGCATATGTTGCGTCGCCAATGGCATAGGCTATGTTCTTATTGCTTTGGGTGGCAACCAATTTGGCGGGTACTCTGTTTTTGCTGCCTTCTTTTTTGTTAATCTTCATCGCTTTATCATCTACCAACACAATGCTTTGTGCATCAGACGTGTTATAAACGCCTTCTGCACCATAACGTTTGGGCACCCAAATGCGACCTAATGCTTGTAGACTAAAATCGTTTCTATCGGCATAAGTATGGCCGCCAAAGTTTTGCCTTACGTAAAAAGCGGTAGCAAGTGCTTGCTGTGAAAAATCACTCCGCATAATGGCAAGTCCGCGTTCATGCTCGAAGAAGTCGAGTTTGTTGTTCAATGCTGTTTTGTTTTGTACTTCCCAATTGCCAGAAGTATAATCTGTAGCAAACAACGCTAGCACCGTCATCACTTCAAAATAGTTATGTGTGCCAGGTGTAAAATTTTCAGCAAGGTTTATTTGTTCTATGCCGTTGTTATTGGTGTTTACATAATTACGCCATACAAAATCAACAGCTTTATCATTGGGGTAGGCATATTTAAAGCCTACCGCATCGATAGCATGAAAGCGGTATTTGCCCACTACTTCATCTGGCCCGGTGCCGCCCCAAGTATCTTCACCGTAAAAAGCAAAACCTTGTGGTTGAATGATGTTAGGCAAATAGTTGTTGGCAAAGGCACGCATAAAGGGATGACCCAATAAACTGAAGCCACGTTTTGCAAAGGCAATTTGCTGGCCAGCCATCAAATAATTTTTACCTAAACCTTCCCATGGGCAACCACTTTCGTACCATCCATAATTAAGAAATTTAATCATCGATGTCATCCATAGTTGCGTGAGTTGTGGTTTGTAACCTTCTTCACCTTCAATGGCAATATTGCAAATGATTTCAAAGCAGTTTAAGGTGGTCCAATTACCTGCAGTAGCATACGGTGCATTGTCGCTACCATAGCGTGGCTTATCGGGCACCATTGCACTAATTGCTTTACGAATGGTAGCACGTTGAACATCCGTCATAGCCCAGTAATTCAAATCATATGCAATGGCAAAGCCCATACCGCCAACCATATCATACTTTTTCCAATCGAGTCCATTCGCCATTGCTGCTTGCGCCACTGTAGTCATTACATTAGCAAGCATAGAAGCTCTGTTGGCGTAGGTTAATCCGGTGGTGGCATCTTTTTCATCTTTACGTAACAAACATTCTAAGGCTTCCATTGCAATAGCTGAACCAAAGCGGTTGGTACGTTTGGTAAATGCCATATAGCCTGTAGTATCGCCTTTGGCAAAAGTGTAGTAGTTGTTATGTAAGTCGTACGTACCTACATTAGGGATAAAAGGCTGATTGGTGCTCGCTTTTGCGTAAGCAGCATTTCTATCGTAATTGGCGGCACCATTATGGAGTAGTGTATTGTATGCATATAACTTACGTAAAACTTCTTTGCCAATGGTACTTGTAGTTAATCTGTTTTTGATAGCAGGTAACTCTTCAGGATTGAAGTAAATACGCGGATGTACACCAACAGGTGGGGCGTGTTTTATTGCTCTAACGCCATTGTAATTAAAATTGAATTTGCGGTCGCCAATTTGTTCGGGTGAAAATTGTTGCCAATTATAATCGAACCCTCCGGCTTTTTCCTGACCGATAAATTGGGTATTTAGTTGTGCATGGGTATAGGTAACAGTACATACAGACACCGCCGTAGCAAGCAATACATGCTTCATAGTAATGAAGTTTGGCAAACAATAAATGCTGATTGTCAGCAAAGTTTAATGTTCCGAAATTCTTACCTTTTTAGCGGTTATGCCAATAATGTATGCTCGATTTTAACGAAAACGGTTTCAAATACGTTGCATCAATGCAGTCGAACGTCGTTCAATGATCGTAGCTGGTAAGTGGATCTCTTCGTTGTACAGTTTATATTTTTTCTTCTCCAAAGAGTTCATCAATAGGGTCGCTACTTTTTCACCCATTTCATAAGCAGGTGGCACTACCGTTGTAAGTGAAGGCGATAATAATGATGCAAACGATAAGCAAGTGAAGCTGATGATTTTAATATCGTTGGGAATGTTTAATTGTAATTCGTCGCAAACGTAATAGGCAGTAATTGCCATTTTCTCTACTGGCGATAAAATGCCATCGGGGCGATTAGGACTATTGAGTAGCGACTTTAGCAATTGGTAGTTGCCTTCGTAATCTTGGTCGCATCTCAAAATTAAACTTTCATCAACAGGTATGTTGTGTTTTTCCAGTGCTTGTAGGTAGCCTTGCAGTCTGCGTTTTCCAATTGAAAAATCTTGCAATACGTACATGTAGGCTATTCGCTTGCAACCTTGCTGAATTAAATGTTCTACCGCCTGAAATGCACTCTCTACATCGTTAGCAGTAACTTTAGTTGTTGGGAAGCTTTCGCAAATACGATCAAAGAATACTACCGAAACACCTAAGTCTGTTATTTCTTTGATATGCTCCATATCATCATCGGTGCATACGGTAGAAATAATAATACCATCTACACGGCCACTTTTGAGTACATTAAAAATTGTTTTTTCACGTTCTGGATCATCATAAGTGAGGTATAATAGTACATGGTATTCTCGCTGATGTGCCACCATTTGAATCCCTTTAATAGCAGTGGCTAAAAAGTTATTATCTACTTGCGGCATTACCACTGCAATGGTTTTGCTTTTATGCTTACGCAAACTGCTTGCATATGGGTTCGGCTGATAGTTCAATTCTTTCGCCATTGCTTTTACCCTTTCTTTGGTAGCAGCACTGGTTTCGTGGCTATCTTTCAATGCCTTTGAAACAGTAGATTTTGATAAGCCTAATGCCTTCGCAAGTTGCACCAAGTTAACAGTACCCATAGCAAGAACAAACTGGTTTTACAAACAAGTGGTGTGATGTGTTAAAAATAAGGGTTTCGCCTTATTTTCCATCAATTCAATACATGACTATCGCTGCTGCGTTAACGATGCATTTTAAGTTTATTTAGAAACTGTTGATGTTGGTATTTCAATCGTAAAAGTGTGGGTTGCTTTCGCTTTTACCGAAAGGTGTACAGCCTTTAGTAAGGCAAGCTCTTGTAAGTCGGCTTGTTTGTTAGCATCTACCAATACTTTAATGGTTGCATCGCAAGGAGTTGGGTTATTAATGGTTAGCTGTATGTGTCGCTTATTTTTACGTAAGTATTGCACCACAACATTATCAAAGGCGATTGCTTTTTGTTGGGCTACATCTACATAAATACCAGGAATTTCGGCATGTGTAAGCATTAAACTTGTTTCGGCCCAAGTACTTAATGGCAAGATGTAGCCAATAGATTGTGGCCCTTCCCAATCGGTCATATTGATGCGTTCTGTAACCCAGCCTGTGGGTGTATTAGGAACTTTGTTGTGTGGGTGTGGTAAGTATTGCGGCGTATTGTGTGCAATATCAAAAAGTAGTTGTAAGAAAAATGGATGATTGGTGTAACGATACAGCTTCAGTAAGGCAATGCCAGAGGCGGTACAAATACCTGGTGCAGAATGTTTGTTTTGAATATTGGCATACACGCCACCTACGGTAGCAATATTAAGTTTTGCAAAAGCAGTAGTATCGTGATAGCGATAGTTATAACTCACCACCCATGTTGCAAATTGATGCGCTGCATCTTGTGCTGCTTGCAACCAAAAACTATCTTTCGTGTGCTCGTATAAAGTGGTGTACGATTCAACCAAGGCGTAACTGCTTTCTGAATCGAATGCTTGCAGGGCATCGCCTGGACCGCCATTGGTAATGCCCTTACGGGTAAATGTATGATAGTAGTAGCGAGCAATTGCTTGTGCTACTTGTAAGTACTTAGGTTCATTATAATATTTTGCCGCAAGGGCTAACGCCGCCGGAACAATAGCACCGCTGCTAGAACCTCCGACAATGATATCGCCTGTTTCGCTATGTACGAACTGACCAATTTGCTGATGTTTATTCCATAGTTGTACAAAGGCATCGCATACACGTTTGTTGCCATTTTTCCAATGTGGTTGTACGGTTATACCTTTTTGCTCCATCAACATAAATTGTTTGATGATGTACCAAACTGCATCGCCACTTTTGCGAATTAAATGCCAGTTTTTGGTGTGGTTGTTTCTAATGTCGCCACCGAACCATTCTGTTCCTTTTTGTCCTGCATCCCAATAAAAACCAGAAGGACTAATACCATTCGGAAACAGCCAATTAAAGTTGCGGATTACTTGTTGCTGCGTGGTACTATCGCCATTGAATAAAAGTGGGTAAGTGCTAATCATTCCACCCGTCCAACCGATCTGCCAATCTTGCAGAAAATTTTCACGCATGCCAACGGCATAGTAGCCATGTTCTGGAACAAAGTTGTAACGATTCATTTTTTGCTCCAGTGTTGAAAATACTTCAGAAAAAGGCAACACATTTCTAACGGCTGTATCGGTTACAACCTCTTTTCTAATAGCACTAAATGTGTTGAATAAGTGCTGGATATTAGGAGCATTAAAATGATAAATGCGAAAACGAAATGTGATGCTATCGCCGGCTTTAAAATGTGCAGGTACATCCCAACTTGGTGTATGAGCATTCGTGATGGTGTAGGTGTATAATTCACGTACTACCGGACTTGTAAGACTGATGGTTGCATTTGTTTTGGTTCTGTTTTCGGCAATGCTCATGCCAATATCGCCTTGTTCATTGGCTTGTTCTGTGAGTAACCAAACACCCTGTTGTTGCTGTTCGTTGATGTAACCAATAGCAGGCGTGCTCATACTGCCACTACGCTCTTGTAAATACGAAATATCGGAACTGTCGCTCAGTTTGGGTACATCGTTGATGATGATTGGTTTATGCGGCCCAATGTCTTTAATGTCGTGGAGTTTAGGTGAGTAACGTAACTTACGCCAAGCGTAACGATTACCATTGTACACCGAAGCAGGCATGAGTACGTAGTTGCTCGCTTGCCAATCTGGAATGTTGATGGTAATACCAACACTGGCATGGTTGAGCGTGCCCGAAACACAAGTGAAAGTTGCTATATACTCTTTGGTGTTAAGTGTGTGTTGCAGTGGTGTTGCTTTTAGTTGAACCTGCCAGCTACTTGTACCAATTTTTTGTGGTTCCCTTACGGTAAATGACAACGCATTGGCGTGAATTACCTGATTGTATTTTTCGTAGTCGTACTGTTTGATAAATGCACCTAATTGCAGCGTGGCGGGTTGGTTGGTTTGAGCAACCACATTTACCGTAAGGTAATTGCAAATACAAGCAAGAGCGGATAAGAAAAGGTACTTCATATGGTAACTACAAGCATATTTAGTGGTTGCCAAAATACTATTGTGGGGTTCGTTACGTGCAGAAAGCAGTGCTTTTTTTCGAAACCGGTTGCGAAAAAAAAGGCTTTTAAGTAGTTGTTTAACGGAGCGAAATGCTACAATTTCATGTTGCCATAATAGCATAACGATGCTTCCTATCTATCAAAATAATTGATTCCAGTAAGTAGCAACTTGTGTTGTTGGCCTCCGTAAAGGAGCTTTAACTTTTGATAAATACCCGTTCTAACTCAATCTAACGATTCACTTATGAAGCAGATTTTACTAGTCTTTTTTTCAGCTTTCGGTTTGTTAACGGCATACAGCCAGCAAACCTATTATTGGAATGGCGGCGTTAATGCCAGCTGGACAGCCCCATCGAACTGGAACAGGCAGTTGGGTGGTGGTGGCTTAAGCCGTTCAACACCTAATGCAGGTGACACACTTATTTTCGATGGTAGTAATGTTGGGGCTGGTGCAACTGGTCAGGTTACAGTAACCAACTTACCTTATCAAACGGTAGCAAAAATTATTTTCAGGAATGGAGCCGATGTTCGATTTACTACTTCGCCAGGCACTGCTGGAACTGGTACAACAGCCGCTGGTGTACAAGTAGGTACATCAGGTAGCTTTACTGGTCAAGCCATTGCTGGAACTGGCACTGATTTTACAAATTTCTTTACTGTAGGCGACTTTATTGCTTATGGTACCAATAACACTGGTGGCGGCGGTACCAATGCCATCGGACAAGTTACTGCTATCGCAAGTGCTACTTCACTTACACAGTCGAATGGTACTTTGGCTATGCTAGCTACAAATGGTACCTCAACCTTCTATATTAAGCCTGTAATGATTCGTATTACGGATAGCTTATTGGTAGAAGCAAATAGCAAGTTCGATTTAGCATCTAGCTCACCTTTAATTTTCAAGGTGAATCCTGGCGCAAAAGGTGTTATCAATGGTACTGTGGTGATTTCAAGTAACTTCCAGAAGTTGGTAGCCGATGCCGATGGTACCGCTAGTATTGTATTTAATAGAGGTGCTCGTTTTCAATTCACAGGCTCTCAGTCAACTGCACCTTTTGATGCTGTTGCCAATGCCAACAATAACAATATCATTTTCAAATCTGGATCGTTCTACGAGAACAATAGTACAGCTACTACAAGCACCAATGCTGCAGGTAATCTCTTTGGTGCAGTAATACCACGTTCAGTGGTGCAGTTTGATAAGGGTAGTACTTATGTACAAAACAGTAATACAGGATCGTCAGCCCTTGGTAATGCTGCTAGGGCTTATCCCAATGTAACGCTTGCTGGCACTACAAGTGTATGGCAGCCTACATCACCAGTAGATACGCTCACCATAAGCAGTAATACTACATGGACTTCTAACTCTAACTCTTATTTTCCGATTAAAGGCGATTTGATTGTGCAAGGCAATTTCGCTAGTGGAACATCCTCTCCTGTATTTATCTTCTGCGGCGGTATTACGCAAAATATTACTATTGCAAATGCTCCAGCCACAGGTGGTTTTGCACGTATCGTAGTAGCTTCAGGAACAACGTTGAAAGTAACCAATAGCTTCACACAAAATGTTGCTACCAACTTAAGTACCAACGGTTCTTTCATACGTAACTATGGCGTGTTAGACATGGGTAATGCTGTTATTACCAATGCCATCCAATCACAAGCAAATGTGCTTCAAGGTTTTTCAGGCACTACAGCTGTGGGTACGCAAACTGGTGCTACGGTAGCAGCAGCCAATCCATATGTAATTAACATTACTAGTACCACAGGTTTTGGACAAGGCATGCGTTTAACTGGTGCTGGTATTCCTGATGGTACTGTGATTTTGTTAGCTACGAGCACTCCACCATCGTTGACTTTATCTAATCCTTTGCCTGCGGGTAGTTATGATATCACTGCTGCAGTGAATGCAACTGGTAGCACATTTATATCGGCTAATGCTGGCGGTATCGATGCTAACTATCCATTAGCTACCGGTAGTAGTTACGGACTTAGTACAACACCGGGTAGTAATTTTGTTTTCAATGCTGCAACAACTACGCCTTTCCCTGCAAGTTTGCCAAAAATGGGTATTAACAATTTAACTCTTGGCGCTGCAGTAACAAGCAATGTAGATTCCCTTGCGGTAAATGGTACACTTAACTTAGCGAACAACGCTTTAACAATACCTGCTGGTGATACACTTAGAATTGTTTCAGGTAATGCCGTTCAAAATGCAAATACAACAAATTATATCCGCTTAGGTGTTAATAATACAAATGGAAGTAAAGCTTACTTACGTATTAGTAATGTAGATGTTGCAACTGTATTTCCTGTAGGAACTGCAACACATTACTTGCCCGTAACTGTAACTCCAGCTGCTGCTGATGAAGATTACCAAGTAAGTGTATTTACAGGTATAACTGCCGATGCCACACCTAATGGAACTGCACTAAGCCCAACAGTAAAAGCCGATCTAGTAGATGCTGTATGGAGTATTGAAAAGCGTTCTGCTGCTTCTGGTGATGCTACATTAAGTTTTGGTTGGTCTGCTCCACTAGAAGGTGCTGCATTTACAGCATTAGCTAATGCTAATATTGGTATCTCTCGTTTCGATGCTGGTGCATGGGGGCCTTATGGTACTTCTACTGCAGATAACACAGCTAATACAGCTAGTGCTGCTTTCGGTAGTTTCGGTTTATTTAGCATTGGTAAAAATGCACAAACTTTACCTGTAGTATTTACGCAAACAAGTGTTGCTGCTAATACCAATGGTAAGCTCATTGTTCAATGGAGTGTACAAACAATCGCCGATACAAAATCGTTTGAAATAGAATATGCTTCTAATGGAAGAAATTTTTCAACGAGAGGTACAGTAGGCGTAAATGCCACCAGCAAGTATAGCTTCATAGATGCTATGCCAGCCGATGCAGTTGCATACTATCGTATTAAAGCCATAGGTGCAGATGGAAAAGTAGTTTATAGCCCTGTGGTTGTATACAGAGCTAAAGGCAGTGAAGTAGCTGTTCAAGTGTATCCAAATATTATCAAGCATAGTGCTGCAAACGTTAGTGTTACCACACAAGTGAATGATGTAATTACCTTGCAAGCTATTGGTAGTAATGGACAAGTACTAGCCAGCAAACAAGTAACTCAAGCGGCTAGCACTACTACTTATCAATTGCAATTAAATAATACTTTTAAAGGATTGCAGTTTATTAGAGTAGTGAAACAAGATGGAACAGTAATTGGTGTTCAAAAGGTAATCGTTGAATAAAATCGTGTAGTGGCTTTTGTTAGAATCAAATGCAATAGGCTAGCGTTTGCTAGCCTATTGCTTTATAATGGTTTCGGTATGTTTTTGGCGTAACAGTTTTTATAGCTTTAAACTGCTTACTAAAATGTGACCAGCTATTAAAGCCACTTTCATAGCATACTGTTAGTATTGGTTTATCTGTAGTGCTGAGCAATCTACATGCATGATTAATGCGTAATTCTTGTAAAAATTCAAAGTAAGTTTTTTTAGTATTTTTTTTAAAGTATCTACAGAAAGTTGGTATCGACATGCCCACAATACTAGCGGCTTGTTCTAGCGTGATATTGGTTAAGTAATGTTTGAATGAGAAGTTAATCACAAGTTCTATAGCCGGATTAACATTGGCACTAGTAGTGAAATCTTTTGTTACCGTACTTATTTCTTTACTTGTACTCAGCTTATCAAGCAATGCAAGCAGTAGTAGCACCCTTTGCGTTTTCTTAGCTTGCTCAATTATTATCAGTTGATGTGCTACATACGATGCTAGTTTACCGTTACAACGAAATGCCACATTTTTACGTACAGCTACATCAATGTGCTTGAGTTCTGGTTGTTTTAAAAAATCGGAAAACAGGTTAGCGTTGAACTGAAGCACCAAGGCTTCGCCAATTTTACACTGATTATTTTTTCGAAACCAGTGAGGAATATTACTTGCAATGAAGTACACATCCGATGGGTTGTAAGTAGCCACATAATCGCCAATCATTACAGTGCCGTATCCCTTCGTGATAACAATAATTTCAATTTCTTCATGTAAGTGCCAAGTAGTTTCAAAGTGAGGTGTAGTATAGTATCTGCAAGCGAATGACTGATTATCTTCAAGTATTACTTTTTGCAACAGTGTTTGCATAAAATCATTATTTTATCAAAATTGAAAGCTTATTGGTATTTGAGTTGATAAAATAGTGGATTTTTTTATAAAAATCACAGTTGATTTACAAAGCATTTACAACCAATTTCGAAGTACTAACAATTCACACTTTTATGCTTGCACTCGGAATTGATATAGGTACATCTTCGGTTAAAGTTGCCGTTGTAGATATAGATACTCAAGTCACTATTGCACAAACAAGCTTTCCAGAAACGGAAGCACCCATAATAGCATTACAAGAAGGATGGGCAGAACAAAACCCTAACGATTGGTGGTATTATGTACAGCAAGCTGTATTAAAGTTAAGGCAACAAATTCCTGGCGAATTAGCAAGCGTTCGTTGTATTGGTATTGCGTATCAAATGCATGGTTTGGTTTGTATCGACAAACAAGGAAAATTAGTACGCAATAGTATCATTTGGTGCGATAGCAGAGCTGCATCAATCGGCGATGAAGCCTTACGGCAAATGGGAGAGTCCTATTGTTATGAATATCTCTTGAATAGTCCTGGCAATTTTACTGCTAGCAAGTTAGCTTGGGTAAAAGCGAATGAGCCACAAGTGTTTGAACAAATTGCAACAGTATTATTGCCGGGCGATTACATCGCATTACAACTAACGGGTACAGCTGCCACTACAATCACAGGTATGAGTGAAGGCGTATTTTGGGATTATCAGCAACATAGCATTAGTAGTAAGTTGTTCGCACATTTTTCATTTACCGAAAGGTTCATACCAACTGTTCTACCAAGTTTTAGTATACATGGATTTTTATTGCAAAGCGTAGCAGAGGAGTTAGGATTAAAAGCAGGCATTCCCGTGAGCTACAAAGCAGGTGATCAGCCAAATAATGCACTAAGCTTGGGCGTGTTAGAAGCGGGAGAGGTTGCTGCAACAGCTGGAACGAGTGGTGTTATTTATGCAGTAACTGATAAGCCAACTTACGATGCTTCTGGGGCGATTAATAGTTTTGCTCACGTTAATTATACGCAAGCACATCCTAACGTAGGTATGTTGCTCTGCTTAAATGGATGTGGTATTGCGAATAAATGGGTTAAAAACCTGGCTAAAGTATCAGATTATACAGCGGTCAATGCATTGGCAGCTACAAGTAATCCTGGAAGTAATGGCGTACTTTTTTTACCCTTTGGTAATGGTGCAGAACGCATGTTACATCATCGACATGTGAATGCGGTTTTAGAAGGTGTTAATTTTAATCAGCACACCGATGCAGATATATGTAGAGCGGTACAAGAAGGTGTTGTTTTTGCAATGCAATACGGCGTAAAGTCGATGCAGCAAATGGGTATAACATTCGATGTTATTAAAGCTGGTAATGCTAACATGTTTTTGAGTGATGTGTTTGTGCAAACACTTGTAAACACACTCAATGTACCAGTAGCTCTCTACGATACTGATGGAAGTGTTGGCGCTGCTGTTGGTGCTGCTGTTGGTATACAGCAATGCGATGCAACTGATTATTTTAGTAAGCGAAGCATTATTAAGCAGTTTACACCCCTAGAGCACGAACGTTATCAAGCACTTTATAGTAAATGGGAACAATTATTACATAAATACATTCAATAAATTTTTATGGCTATCATTTTAGGTAACGAAACCTACTTTCCAACGATAGGAGCAATTCAGTATGAGGGTGTTGAAAGTGACAATCCCCTTGCATTTCGCTGGTACGATGAACAGCGAATTGTTGCTGGCAAAACCATGAAAGAGTGGCTTCGCTTTGCATGTGCTTATTGGCATAGCTTCTGTGGTAACGGAGCCGATCCGTTTGGAGAAGCCACGCACTTGTATCCTTGGGATACCAAAGGAGATGCTATTGAGCAAGCAAAAGCCAAAGCCGATGCTGCTTTTGAATTTATTACAAAACTAGGGCTACCTTATTATTGCTTTCATGATGTTGATGCAGTAGCATTTACCAATGATATCGCCACGAACGAAGCTCGCTTGCAAGCCATTACAGCATACTTGAAAGAGAAGCAAGCAGCTAGCGGTGTAAAGTTGCTGTGGGGAACGGCCAACTTATTTTCTAATCGTCGTTACATGAATGGTGCTGCTACCAATCCGAATTTTCATGTAGTTGCACATGCGGGTGCTCAGGTTAAGGCGGCACTCGATGCAACCATTGCACTGCAAGGAGAAAACTATGTTTTTTGGGGTGGTAGAGAAGGCTACATGTCGCTACTAAATACCAATATGCAGCGTGAGAAAGAACATTTGGCAAGGTTCTTACACATGGCGAAAGATTATGCCCGTAAGCAAGGTTTTAAAGGAACGTTTTTCATTGAGCCTAAACCTTGTGAGCCTAGTAAGCACCAATACGATTACGACAGCGAAACAGTTATCGGATTTTTGAGAGCATTTGATTTGTTAGACGATTTTAAATTGAACATTGAAGTAAATCATGCAACATTGGCTGGACATACATTTCAGCACGAATTACAAATTGCAGCCGATGCAGGTATGTTAGGAAGCATAGATGCCAACCGTGGTGATTATCAGAATGGATGGGATACCGATCAGTTTCCGAATAACATTAATGAGTTGGTTGAGGCAATGCTTGTAATTGTAGAAGCAGGCGGCTTTGCAGGAGGTGGTATTAATTTCGATGCTAAGCGTCGTAGAAATAGTACCGATGTAGAAGATTTATTCTATGCACATATTGGTGGTATGGATGCTTTCGCCAGAGCATTACTTGTAGCAGACAACATTCTTGAAAAGTCTGACTACACGCGTATTCGTAAGCAACGTTATGCTAGCTTCGATAGTGGCGATGGTAAGGCTTTTGAACAAGGAACACTGAGCCTTGAAGCATTGCGTAACTACGCACTAGCACATGGCGAACCAGCCACTATTAGTGGCAAGCAAGAGTATCTTGAAAACATCATCAACAGATTTATCTAATACGTATCATCATTTACCGTAAGGTATGATAAAAGCAACCTTGCGGTAAATGGCGATGCTCCAATAACTGCTATATGAATACGTTACAGCTAAGCGATTATATTGTTTTTTTCATTTATTTTATTGTTGTGGCTTCTTACGGATATTACATTTATAAAAAGAAGCAGCGTAAAGAAGCCAGCAGTGCCGATTATTTTTTAGCAGAAGGCTCGCTTACATGGTGGGCTATTGGAGCATCATTAATTGCATCGAATATTTCGGCTGAGCACTTTGTAGGTATGAGTGGTAGCGGTTTTAAAATGGGCTTAGCTATTGCAACGTATGAGTGGTTGGCCGCCGCAACATTAATTGTAGTTGCAGTTTTCTTTTTGCCGGTATACTTGAAGAATAAGATATACACCATGCCTCAGTTTTTAAAAACTAGGTATAATGGAACAGTAGCTATGATCATGGCTATTTTTTGGTTGTTATTATATGTGTTAGTGAACCTTACTTCTATTTTGTATTTAGGGGCGTTAGCTATTAATAGTATCAGTGGCATAAGTATTACAACCTGTATGTATTTTCTTGCGGTATTCGCCATTTTCATTACACTTGGTGGTATGAAGGTGATTGGATATACCGATGTAATACAAGTGGCAGTACTCATTATTGGAGGTTTAGTAACTACTTATTTAGCTCTTAGTTTAGTAGCCGATCATTTTCAACAGCCTGGTGTATTGAATGGTTTTGCATTAATTAAAGCAAAAGCCGATGATCATTTTCATATGATATTTCAACAAGGCAATACGAATTACAATGATTTGCCAGGCTTAACTGTTGTATTGGGTGGAATGTGGATTGTACACATGAATTATTGGGGGTGTAATCAGTACATTATTCAACGTGCATTGGGGGCCGATTTGAAAACAGCTAGAGAGGGTATTTTATTTGCTGCATTCTTGAAAATTTTAATGCCGCTGATAGTTGTTATTCCTGGTATTGCTGCCTTTGTATTATATCAAGAAGGCTATAGTAATTTCACAACAGATATGTTGCAAGACGGCACTACTAATCCTGACAAAGCCTACCCTGTACTACTGAACTTATTGCCCGTTGGTTTAAAAGGTTTGTCATTTGCTGCATTGACAGCTGCCATTGTAGCATCATTGGCTGGTAAGGCTAATTCTATATCTACTATTTTCACATTAGATATTTTCAAAAATCATATCAATAAGCAAGCTTCCGAAAAAAGTTTGGTGTTTATTGGTAGAGCAACTGTTGTAGTGGCCATGATACTTGCTGTAATTATTGCACCTTTTTTAGGGATTGATAAAAAGGGCGGGTTCGCTTACATACAAGAATATACAGGCTTTGTTAGTCCGGGTATCTTCGCTATGTTCATACTCGGTTTCTTCTGGAAAAAGGCAACCTCTAATGCTGCTTTGTTTGCAACGATTGGTGGTTTTACATTGTCAGTAGTTTTAAAATTCTTGCCTGCTTGGCTAGACTTAAGTGCATTGCAACATTCAGGATGGTATCATATGAACGGAGAGGGCGTATACGAAATACCGTTTTTAGATCGTATGGGTATTGTGTTTGTTTGCTGTGTGCTTGGTATGTACGTTATCAGCCAAATCGAGCATAAGAAGCGTTCCAATGAACATGCATTAGAAGTTGATACGAGTATGTTTAAACCGAACAAAGGCTTTGTTGTAGGAGCTATGTTGGTACTGGGTATACTTGTTGCACTGTACACACTTTTCTGGTAGTACCTATTACCTTACGGTAAATGTAATTATCGCATGGAACGGTTTCGTAAATAACAATAGTACAAAGTAGCACGTGTAGTAGAATGCATCTTAATTTCAGATAACAGTCTTTGCTTGCTATGAATAAATTCTTGTTTGCTTATTTACGTAAGTATTTTTTACTGCTTGCTATTATTGCAAGTTGTAAAGTAGTAAGTGCCCAAAGCTACTTTCCCGGTGGTTTGTCGAGAGCAAGATTTAATCTTTGGTTAGATGCTACAGACAGCTCTACACTTACAGTGAGTAATGGTGTTGTAACAAGGTGGCGAGATAAGGCGAATGGACTTCAGGCCAATGCACCTGCAACTACGAATGCACCTGTGGTTAACAGTGCAATTATTGCTGGTAAAAGATTATTGCAATTTCAAGGCAACAAAGTGTTGTTGATCAATGATCATGCAAGGTTAGATCCGAATACTGGATTTAACGTGATGCAAGTAGTTCATTTACACAACGATATTAGTACGAATTATACTACTGCAACAGATTTTAGAGTAGGTACTTTTTCAAGAGGTGAAAATCCATTCACCAATGTACCCATCGGAACACCCTCTATTGCATTAAGATTTTTGGCGGGTGTGAATGATAATCGCTATCGTGTTGGTTTGATGCGTAACTCAAGCACCGTAATGATTGGTTTTAATAATCAACGCTTTAATGATTTAGCAGGAGGTACACACTTACTAGAAAATTACACTACAGGATTTGAGAATGGCGATACCATTATTACAACTCAGCTTAATGCTGCAGCCGCTATCAACGGTAATTATAAGTTTATTAATTCAACACAGCAGTTGGGTATTGGTAATAGGCCGTCTTTATATGCAAGTGTTCATTGGTCGATAGGAGAAACCATTCTTACAGCTAATGCCTTAGGGAACAGTGGTAAGAAAATTTTGAATGCATATTTGTTTTACAAGTGGCAATTGCAACAGAACATCCCCGATGATATAGCAGCTATTTTCACTCCGCCAGATACTACGTTTAGTAATAATCTTATTGGTATTGGAACAGAAGGTGTAGCTGATAGTATCAATGGTAATGCTACCAATAACGGAATGGGTTTTCAGAATGCACCAACGAATGGATTTTTAAGAGAAGTTGGCGATTATATACTTTCAGCTGATAATAATGCAAGTGGAACCATTGCATTAGGAACCAATTTCACACGATGGAACCGGGTTTGGTATATTGATAAAACAGATATTGCTGGCTTGGGTGGTATCTTGCAAGTATATTTCGATTTTGCAGCGTATGGTATAGCCAATCAACTAGATACGCTTAATAACCGTTATTATTTACTGTATAATAGTAGTAGTGCAACTTTCAGTAGTGGTACTAATTATGTAATACCAGTGGCTAATGCTTTTCGATTAGGTAATACGAGTCAGTTTTACTTTACAGTAAATGGGTTACATCTTAATGATGGGTACTATACCATTGTGTATGCTAATCGTACTATAAGCACGGCACAAATTCCACGTATAGCTAGTTTTGCTGCTGTCAATCTTCCTTTGTTGCAAGCTCCAAGATTAGCTGCAAGCTTTGCAGGAAATACTTACAACTATTTACAGTTCAACATCGACAGTATCAACTATAGTATTCAAAGATTTAAAATTTACGTAAGTATTAATGGCGGAACAACCACATTACTAGACAGTACTTTAGGTAATACTTTTTTCTATGCACATTATCAGCTTACTAATGGGTTCAGTTACAGTTATCGTATCAAGGCTGTTTATGCTAGTGGTATAGAAAGCGATTTTTCAAATGTGGTTACTTTGGTTCCTAGTGCGTATCTACCAACTTGGCGATCGTTGCCACAGTATGCAGGTATGGGAAGAGTAATGATGGAAGCATTAAAACCATTAGCAGCAGCGCCTTTGAAATTTCAATTTCAAAATACTACAACAAATGCTACTTCTCCATGGATTACCAGTACACAGTTTATTGAAGATAACTTGCTATTCGGACAAACCTATTATTACAGATTCAGAGTAATAGATACTGTATATGGAATTGCGAGTACAAGTGGATGGTCAAATACTGCGTCTGTTACTTTGATTGATTCTGCTAAAGGAGGGTTTACTTACAGATTTGCATTTGTTGATAACAATAGTATCGCACCACCGAATGGTATTGGCCCCACAACATATAATCCATTAAACATGGATACCACAGGATTGCGTTTTATTAAACATGCACCACCAGCGGGAGTCCATCCTAGAATTTATTGTAATCCAGAAGATTCCACAGATATCAAGTGGCGATTAACCAATACAGCGAGTGGTATTGCTTTAGCCAAATACATACATGCTAACACGGTATTGTTACAATTGGGTGCTGGCGTGTTCAATAGTAATGCGAATTATAACAGAGACACTTTAGGTGTTGCCATCATCAGTAATCAGGGTTTTAGTAATGTAAAGCCATGGTACGATTCTTTAGCACTAGGTGATATTGGTGTGCTACATAACTTCAGTAATTTATGGGGCGGCGCTAGTGGCAGGTTAGCGGCACAGCTAGCGCATGAAGCATTTGAATGCTGGCTGTATAAAGGAACTGTAGATCCGGTAACAAATACTTCTTACGTAACGAGAGCCGAAAAATTGGCAAGGGCTATCACCATATGGTGCACAAAGGCACTTGCCGATAATAATAATCCTCTTTCGTTTCAAAACAGAGATCGTATTGCAAACTTACAAATGGCAATGATCTATGATTTTCTGTACGATCAAATGACTACGGCACAACGTGATACTGTTCGCAAAGCACTATTAGCCATTGCTCCAACAGATATTAGTGATTTGAATTTACACAATACGCCATCTTATACCGCAACTTCTAATTGGGCCACTTTCGGGTATGAAATTATGGCAACACTAGCTGTTGAAGATGAGATTGGTTATACGCAACAACATGCATTTGCATTGCAAACCTATGTTCGAGTTGTACTGAATTTTTTGAATTATGGTATGTATGAACCAACGGGTAACATGGTAGAAGGCTTGGGTAAAAATCAACTTAATGCAGCTTTAATGGTAGCATTGGCAAAGCGTGGTTATAGTATGTTAGGGCACCCGAGTATTAGAGCTTTTGCTACAAAGTTTTGGCCTGCTATTATTCAGCCTTTTGGTTACAGTATGGTTGGAAGTGATTTGTTAGGTGGCGCAGGACTCAATAGCGCTGCTTATGGTGGCTGGCGAGATCGTATTTTCGATATCATTGGTTTAAAATGGGCATATCCACGCGATAATACCATTGATTTTATATGGAAAAATTTTGTGCAACGAGCACATGCAGGTAGTAATGGTAGTAGTCATTATTATTTTTATCAAGATGCTTTTAGAACATCTTTAAGTCAGCCTACCTATTGGAATCATCTTTATGCACCTGCTTTCATCACAGACTATTCGGCGTCCACAATTGCTACACAGGCGCAGCAGGTATATCACAATAACCATGTTTATTTTGATAGTATTGGTGGAATGGCAACTATAAGAAGCGGCAGTAGTTTACAGTCTGCAGCACTGTTTTTTCACAATCGGCAAGATATGGGTGGGCACCCTTATGCGAATAAAAACGATATTCTCTACAGCGCCTTGGGTAGAATATGGATTACGCGTATCACCACCAATGCCAATAGTAATTACTACCGTGCAGCTTACACTGGTGCTAGTTCTGGCATTTTAGTGAACAACGCTGGTGCAAGTGTTGATACAACGATCGATCGTACAGAAGAAATGATGGTAGTGCCTGGTAAGGTGGTGGCATTTAATAAACAACCAAGTATAGTTACTATAGCTGGCGATGCTCGTGATGCCTACAGCTATATATGGCATGGTTCGTTCGGAGGTTTTCAAAATCATCATCCTTTCTTGAGTAATACCTATAAAAAAGTAACGCGTTCTTTGAATAGCTTTCGCTATGCACCTTACTATGCTTTTGATGATGTTCCTCTATACGATAAGCTTGCTATTACCAATTATCCATGGAATGCTAATAGCCCTTATTACAATCGATATGTACAAACTACTTACGTAAATGGACTAATGCGAAAAGTATTTAGAACAGCAGCAATGATTATGGATACTCGACCTTATGTTATTGTTGCAGATGATGTACAAAAAGATAGTAGTATCAATAATTTTAAATGGGTAGCTCAAATTGCAAATGATCTTACCATTGAAGCTAGAATCGTTGAGCGTTCTGCAAATGGATTTAGAAATGATATTATTTTCAGAGAGCCAACTGCTACTGGTAATCGTAGATTTTTAGTACGCGTATTAAACAACAACAACCCACTTGATTCAACCTTACCTGGTTATATTGATTCTATCATCAACCCTGTTAGTAACGTTACGCCGAATAATCGTTTGCCTCGTTTAGTGATTGAAAGCAATAGTATTGATCCACAGTTTAAGATCATGTTATTGGCATATAACCAAGGCGATGCATTGCCAATAACAACTTGGAATGCCGATAGAACTCGATTGATTGTAAACAATAATGGTACTACAAGGGTAGTAGCTTTCGATATAGATACTGCAGGCAGAACCAATATTAGCATCATTGAAGGAGCACTTCCACTAGCTATACAAGCAACTGCTGTAAAGAATGTTCATCATATAAATGTGCAATGGAAGGTTTCTGATATAGGAAGTGTAGCAAGATTTTTAGTGCAAAAAAGTAATGATGGCATTCATTATGTTACGATTGATACTACTTACGTAAATGGTAACGCAACATCATACCAATTTCAAGACAATCAACCGTTGGATGGCAAGAATTACTATCGTGTATGGGTAGTGTTGAAAGATGGTAGTTATAAAATAAGCAATACTACTTTGGTTGTTTTCACAGCAGCTGTTGCTGCTACTATTTTCCCAAATCCTATAGTTCAAAATGAGTTAACACTACAACTGCCTCAGTTGCAGGCTTCTAGTAATCATACGTATGTTATTCAAATATTCAATCAGTTTGGTGTTAGAATGCATACAGCTACCATTCAAATAGCTAACGGAAGCATGGTTAAGTTAGTGTTGCCATCACATTTACCGCAAGGTACTTACCTGCTCGTTGCTAGTAACGATAAAAAAAGTTATAAAGCGAAGTTTTTGAAGTTGTAAGTTAATTGAATTGCTTTCTGTAGGCAAGAGGTGTTTGTTGCATTACTTCTTTAAAGTGTTTATTGAAATTTGAAACATTGTTGTATCCACTTTGGTATACAATGTTGGCAACGGGCATATCTGTTTCGGCAAGTAACTTACATGCATGTTGTATACGTAATGATTTCAAAAAAGTTGAAAACGATTGTTTTGTTCTTTTCTTGAAGTACCTGCAGAATGCTGGCGCTGTAAGGTGTGCTACCTTAGCGATAGTAGCTAAATCGATAGGTTCTGTATAGTGGTTAGTAAGGTATTGAAGTACATTGTTGAAACGATTGGTTTCTTTTGTATTGGCAACTGCTATTGATTGGCTACTGATGAGCTTTCGATGCTTTGAAATGGAGATGATGTGTAGTAGTTGATGTAAAAGCATTAATCTCTCAGTCGCATTGGCTTGCAACATTTGCTGCATTAAAGCAGCTACTTCTATTTTGGTTTGTTTGATGATGTTGATGCCTTGTTGTGCATCCTCAAATAGTTGTCTTATTTTTTCATTTTCTGGTAGTGACCAAAATTGATTTCCGAAATTTTCTGGTAAAAAGTGAATAACGGTAGCTTCTGCTTTTAGCTTTTTTGATTGCTTAAAATAGGCATCGTCGCATTTCCATAAGTGTGGCACATTACTACCCAATAATGTAAGGTCGCCATCTTTAAAGCGTTTGAGTGTATTACCTACAAACTGTGTTCCTGTTCCTTTGTGCACAAGCACAATTTCAATTTCAGGATGAAAGTGCAACTCTTTATAGAAATAGGGTAAAGCATCGAAACGTACACTTATGGTAGTGCTCGGTGCAATGCTTACTTTAAGTGGTTTAGGCTTCAATTGGTTAATATTAACTTTTGAAATGAAATAGTGATTGCAAAATAGTTAAAATAGCATCATTTTTGGTTAAAACCAACGTAGTGTACAAAAGAAGTCGGTACTAATTTCACTTATTCATTAACGATTGTATTACGCATGCGAGTACAGCTTTTTATACCTTGCTACGTTGATCAGTTTTTTCCCAATGTTGCTATTGCAAGTTTAGAGCTATTAGAAAAGCTCGGTTGCGAAGTGGTGTATCCATTACATCAAACTTGCTGTGGTCAACCTATGGCTAATTCTGGTTATGCTCATCTGGCAAGTGCTTGCGATAGTAACTTCGCTGCTAATTTTAATGGAGCTGATTATATTGTTTGTCCTTCTGGGAGTTGTACGTTGCACATAAAAGAACATTTACACATAAGTGATACCACATTACAGCATAACATCCGCAAGCATGTTTATGAACTCAACGAGTTTATTGTGGATGTGCTAGGAGTTAAAAAAATCAAGGCTTCATTTCCATATAAAGTTGGTTATCATGCGAGCTGTCATGGTCAACGAGGCTTGCACCTGTCATCTATGTCGGAGCTCATGGTGCCTGCTTTTTCTAAGCCAGCAATGCTATTGCAATCGGTAGAGGGCTTATCAATTTACTATCCCAAACGAGCAGATGAGTGTTGTGGTTTTGGTGGTACATTTTGTGTTACAGAAGAGGCTGTTTCTGTAAAGATGGGAGTTGATAGATTACAAGAGCATATAGCAAATGGTGTTACTTATATAACGGGTAACGATATGAGTTGTTTGATGCATTTGCAAGGAATTATTGATAAGCAATCGTTGCCATTGCAAACAATACATATTGCCGAGATACTGAATAAAACGGAGGCGTTATGTCGTTAGCACATGCCAATAATGCTGCAACATTTATTGCCAATGAAGAAAGAACGAATTGGCATGATGATACTTTGTGGTTTATACGTTCAAAACGTGATAATGCAGCTGCTAGCTTACCTGAATGGGAGCAGTTAAGAGAAATTGCATCAACTATAAAAGCACACACTTTAGATCATCTCGAAACGTATTTGGTTGAGTTTGAAGCTAATGCAACTAAAAATGGCGTACAAGTTCATTGGGCTAATGATGCTGCTGAACACAATGCTATTGTGCTAAATATTCTTAATGCAGCGAATATTAAGCAAATGGTAAAGAGTAAGTCGATGCTTACAGAGGAGTGCCATTTGAATCAATACTTACAAGCGAATGGTATAGCGGTAGTAGATACTGATTTGGGTGAACGCATTGTTCAATTAAGAAACGAAATTCCTAGCCATATTGTACTTCCTGCGATACACTTAAAAAAGCAAGATGTTAGTGAAACCTTTCATCAACATCTGCAATCACAGAAAGATAATAACGATCCAACCTATCTTACTAGAGTTGCAAGGGCGCATTTAAGAGAACATTTCTTTGCCAGTAAAGTGGCTTTAACGGGCGTGAATTTTGCGGTGGCATCTACAGGCAGTATTGTGGTTTGTACCAATGAGGGCAATGCCGATTTGGGTGTACATACAGCCGACATACATATTGCTTCTATGGGTATTGAAAAGTTGATTCCCAAGGCTGAGCATTTGAGTACTTTCTTGCGACTTTTAGCTCGCAGTGCTACTGGTCAGCCAATTACTACCTATAGCAGCCATTTCACTAAGCCACAAGCGGGTAAGCAAATGCATGTGATTATTGTGAACAACAAACGCACAGAGCAATTGGCACAAGATGATTTTAGAAGTTCCCTAAAATGTATTCGATGTGCAGCTTGTTTTAATACTTGCCCCGTATATCGTCGCAGTGGGGGACATAGTTATCATACTGCTATTGCTGGACCTATCGGTTCTATTCTTTCACCCAATATTGATATGAAAGCAAATGCCGATTTGCCATTTGCTTCCACCTTGTGCGGCAGTTGCACGAATGTTTGTCCGGTTAAAATTGATATTCACAATCAGCTTTGGAAGTGGCGGCAACGAATTGTTCAGGAAGGATACGATGCTACTTCTAAAAAGCTTGCAATGAAAGGTATGTCGGTGGTGTTAGCGAATCCTACATGGTATCGCCTTACGGGCAAATTAGGACGCTGGATGATCAAGTACTTTCCTTCGTTGGCAAACAACCCTTATTTAAATATTTGGGCGAAGCAAAGAAACATGCCCAAAGTGCCTGATGCTAGTTTTAGAGAATGGTATCTTAAAAATCGTAAGAAAGTATGAGTGCACGTGAACAAATATTAGAAGCGGTTACACGGGCGAATGCTAATAGAAATCGCACAGCCTTGCCTGCATTTTCTTACACTGCCATTCAGTATAGAGATGTGGTTGCACAATTCACAGAAGTATTAGAACGTATTGGAGCGGCAGTAACAATTGTAGATTCATTACAAGTAGTAAAGCAATGGTTGCAAGCGTTACCTGTTGGCAAAACAAGTGTGTACATTCAGCCAAATTTGATGTACAGTTTTGATACAGCGTATCTCTACCAAGTAGATGTGGCCGCAATGCACGGCACCATTGCTGTAGCTGAAAATGGGGCTATATGGTTACCTGAAAGTAATATGGGTAATAGAATGTTGCCATTTAGTACCCAGCAGCTTGTACTGATTATAACGCAGCAAGATATTGTACATAATATGCAAGAAGCCTATCAATACATTGATACAAGTGCTGAAGGGTATGGTGTGTTCATTGCAGGTCCTTCTAAAACAGCCGATATCGAACAAAGCTTAGTAATTGGGGCACATGGCCCTATTGCAATGCAAGTATTTATTATAAAATAACTTTTATGAGTCAACAGCCTAACATGGTATTGCAAATACATCCCGATGATAATGTTCTGGTTGCATTGGTTGATTTACCGCAAGGTGCTACTATTCATCATACAACAGGAACGTATACATTGTTAGAAGCAGTGCCATCGAAGCATAAGTTTTTTATGTATCATTTACCGCAAGGTAGTGAGATAAAAATGTACGGAGTAACAGTTGGAAAAGTGGTGACAGACTTTGTACAACAAGGAGAACGCATGACCGTTGATAATACCAAGCATGCAGCTGATCCGTATCAATATAAAGCAACTTCATATCAATGGCAGCCACCAGATGTTGCTGCATTTAAGCACAGAACATTCAACGGCTATCATAGAAGTAATGGATCGGTAGGTACAGCAAACTACTGGGTTTTTATGCCTACTGTTTTTTGTGAAAACAGAAATTTAGATGTTATAAAAGAGGCATTGCATCGCAGTTTAGGTTATGCTGTTACAGACAAATATGAACAATATGCTCATGCACTAGTACAACAGTATGAAGCAACAGGCGCTTTTGAGATTGACGAAATAACTGCTTTGCCCAATGCTACTAAAAAAAGATTGTTTAAAAACATAGATGGCATAAAGTTTTTAAACCATAACGGTGGTTGCGGTGGTACGCGGCAAGATGCAACTACGTTAGGTCGGTTACTTGCTGCATATGCGAATCATCCCAATGTTGCGGGAGTTACTATTTTAAGTTTAGGTTGTCAGCATTTGCAAGTGGCAAGTTTGATTGATGAAATTCATGCTAGAAGTAATGGAGCATACGATCGGCCTTTGTTGGTGTTTGAACAGCAGCAAGCAAAGAGTGAATCCGATTTAATTAAAAATGCTATTCAACAAACTTTACAACATTTAGCTGTTGCAAACCAACAAGAACGAAAACCTGCACCTTTAAGTGAATTATGTATTGGTGTTAAATGTGGCGGTAGCGATGGTTTTAGCGGTATTTCTGCAAATCCAGCGGTTGGGCATACCGCAGATATGCTTATCGCTTTGGGCGGTAAGGTATTGTTAGCTGAGTTCCCAGAATTATGTGGTGCAGAACAACAAATTTTAGATCGTTGTGTCAACGAAAGTGTAGCTCATAAGTTTATTCAACTGATGGAAGCATACGATGCTCAGGCACATGCGGTAGGTAGTGGATTTTTTATGAATCCTTCGCCGGGTAACATTAAAGACGGATTGATTACAGATGCCATTAAAAGTACTGGTGCTTGCAAGAAAGGTGGTACTGCGCCAGTTGTAGATGTGCTAGATTATACTGAGCCTGCTACGAAACCTGGATTAAGTTTGGTATGTACACCCGGTAACGATGTAGAGGCTACTACTGGTAAGGCGGCAAGTGGTGCCACACTTATCTTGTTTACAACAGGGTTGGGAACGCCAACAGGTAATCCTGTTTGTCCTGTCATTAAAGTAGCTACCAATAGCCAATTAGCTAAACGAATGTCTGATATTATTGACATCAACACTGGTGCTATCATAGAAGGTACCAGCAGTATTGAAGCTATGGGTGCTAGTATTCTCGATTATTGTATAGAAGTAGCTAGCGGAAAAATTACACCTAAGGCCGTTGCTTTAAATCAAGATGATTTTATTCCATGGAAACGTGGTGTTTCACTATAAAAATTATTGTATGTTTTCATTGCAAGGAAAGAATGCAGTTGTTACTGGTGCTGGCAGTGGTATTGGCAAGGCCATTGCTTTATGTTTAGCACAGCAAGGTGCTGCGGTATATGTGGCCGATCTAAATGAAGCACAAGCGAATACAGTTGTTTCGGCTATACAACACAATGGAGGTAGCGCCAATGCGGTTGGGTTGAATGTGGCCGATCAGCAAGCAGTTGCTGCAGCGCTACAGCCACTTAGTATTGATATTTTGGTGAATTGTGCAGGTATTAGTCATATCGGTAATGCTGAAAATACCAATGAGGCAGATTTTGATCGTGTATTTCAAGTGAATGTTAAAGGAACATATAACTGCATACAAGCGGTGCTACCTGCTATGAAAGCAAAACAACAAGGTGTTATCATCAACATTAGTTCTATTGCTGCAAAAGTGGGCTTGCAAGATCGTTTTGCGTATAGCATGAGTAAGGGTGCTGTATATGCAATGACACTGAGCGTAGCTAAAGATTATTTGCCGTACAACATACGTTGCAATTGTATTTCTCCTGCACGTGTGCATACCCCGTTTGTAGATGGTTTTCTGGCTAAAAATTATCCCGGCCGCGAAGCAGAAATGTTTGAGAAACTTTCTAAAAGTCAGCCTATTGGTCGTATGGGTACGCCCGACGAAATGGCTGCATTGGTATTGTACTTATGCAGTAATGAGGCTAGCTTTATAACAGGTAGCGATTTCCCGATTGATGGCGGTTTTGTTACACTCAATAATTAATACTTTACAGTAAATAAATACGCACATGAAACTGATTAGATTCGGCGCAGCAGGCAAAGAGAAACCAGGTATTCATATCAATGGTGTGAATTACGATGTAAGTGCATTCGTACAAGATTATAATGAACCCTTTTTTGAAAATAATGGTATTGCAGCCTTACGGCAAATCATTGATAACAACGAAGTAGCCCTGCCAATAGTACCTGCAGGTGAACGTATTGGTGCACCTATTGCACGGCCTTCTAAAATTGTTTGTATTGGATTGAATTATGCCAAGCATGCCAAAGAAACAAATGCACCCATACCAGAAGAGCCTATTATTTTTATGAAGAGCACTACCTCGTTGGTGGGTCCTTACGATAATATCATGATTCCAAAAAATTCTCAGAAAACAGATTGGGAAGTGGAGTTGGCTTTTGTAGTAGGTAAGCGTGCTTCTTATGTGACTGTAGAAGATGCCATGAGTTACATCGCCGGTTATGCCCTACATAACGATGTAAGTGAACGAGCATATCAACTAGAGCGGGGAGGTACTTGGGATAAGGGTAAGGGTTGTGATACATTTGCACCCTTAGGTCCATGGCTGGTAACTACCGATGAAGTGCCGAATCCGCATCAATTACGTTTATGGTTGGCTGTGAATGGTCAAATAATGCAAGATGGTAATACCGATGATTTGATTTTTAATATACCATTTTTACTTGCTTATATAAGTCAGTTTATGACATTGCTACCAGGTGATGTTGTAAGTACCGGAACACCTGCTGGCGTTGGTTTGGGTTTTACACCTAACATCTTTTTAAAGTCAGGCGATGTTTGTACCCTCGGCATCGATGGGTTAGGTGAGAGCCAACAACAAGTAGTGGCGTATCAATAGTTTTTGAGGTTTGCTGTGTGGCCATTTACCGTAAGGTAGGTGAGCCACTTTTTTTGAAAACGGTTTCGTTGTTTGAACTGAAAAGTTCTAACGCAAATTTTACTTTCAACGTTCGATTTAATACTTGCCAATGGAAAAGCGGAATACCTTTTTATTTCCCTTCGTACTCATCACGTCGCTATTTTTTTTGTGGGGCTTTGCTCACAACTTAGATCCGATATTAATACCACACCTTCAAAAGTCGTTCACGTTAACTACCACACAATCTACCTTGGTAGATTCTGCTGTTTTTGCTGCTTATTTCTTTATGGCATTGCCTGCTGGCTTCATCATGAAAAAGTATGGTTATAAAGCAGGTATCATTGTAGGATTAATACTTTTTGCAATGGGTTGCTTTTTGTTTGTGCCTGCAGCAAATTATCAATCCTATAATTTTTTCTTGGTAGCCTTGTTTATCATCGCCATCGGATTAACCATTTTAGAAACTGCGGCCAACCCTTATGCAGCTGCATTAGGCGATAGTGCTACTGCTACACAAAGGCTCAACTTGGCACAGTCGTTTAACGGACTAGCTGCCGCAGCGGCACCTGTGATTGGAGCAAGAATTATTTTAACCAAAGGCAATACGGAAGAAGCATTAAAAGTGATGTCTGATATAGAGCGAACAGCTGCATTGGCAGCAGAGGCCGCATCGGTTAAAATGCCTTACACCGTACTAGGTATTATACTTCTGGTAATTGCAGTACTTTTTGCACTTACAAAGCTACCCGCTATTGCTAATAGCGATGAGGGTGATAACAGCAATAGAAGTATTTTTCAAACGTTACGACATAAACATTTAACATGGGCTGTAATCACACAGTTCTTTTATGTGGGTGCACAAGTATCGGTATTCAGTTTGTTTATATTGTATGCCACTAAAGCCGCTAATATATCTGAAGTACTAGCCGCCGATTATTTAGGTGCTTGTGGTATTGCTTTCTTAATAGGTAGGTTTTTAGGTACGTTTGCCATGCGTTACGTGAAGCCGCAACAATTATTGGCTTTGTATGCACTTATTAACATCGCACTATCGCTATATGCCATTTACGGTACTGGTATTACCACAGTGTATGCAGTGGTTGGTATTTGCTTCTTTATGTCAATTATGTTCCCTACTATTTTTTCACTTGGCATACAAGATTTAAAAGCCGATACGGCTTATGGTAGTAGCCTTATTATTATGTCTATTGTTGGTGGTGCTATATTACCTCGTTTTTTTGGACTACTAAGCGATTATACTGGCAATATTCAAATGGGTTACATCATACCATTGTGTTGTTTTATCGTGGTTTTACTTTTTGGTATGAAAGGTTTCAAAACAAATCAAATATGAAACGGTACTGTCTTGCGTTAGATCTTGTAGATGATGCTGAATTGATTGCTGCCTACGAGCATTGGCACAAAAGTGAAAATGTATGGCCCGAAATAAAAGCAAGTATTACCGATGCCGGCATTGAACAAATGGAAATCTATCGCATTGGTAATCGGTTGTTTATGATAATGGATGTGAATGATAGTTTTGATTTTGCCCGTAAGGCCGCTATGGATGCTACAAATCCAAAAGTGCAAGCATGGGAACAACTGATGTGGAAATTTCAACAAGCATTGCCCTGGGCCGCAGCAGGCGAGAAGTGGATGATGATGCAACAAATCTTTAGTTTAAAATAAAAGCTATGTACACAATAGATGCACATCAGCATTTTTGGAAGTATCATCCGCATACACATGGTTGGATTAACGATGAGATGGCTGTAATACGACAAGATTTTATGCCTGCTGATTTGGCGCCTGTACTGGCAGCAAATCAAGTAGATGGTTGCGTTGCTGTACAAGCCGAACAGTCGCTCGATGAAACAAAATGGCTCTTATCCCTTGCGGCAGAACATCGTTTTATTAAAGGTGTAGTTGGCTGGGTAGATTTATTGGCGTCAGATATAACAACACAACTTGAGCAGCTCAAGCAACATACACTACTCAAAGGTTTCAGGCATATCCTTCAGGCCGAGCAGCCAGATTTTATGTTGCAACCTAATTTTCAGAACGGTATTAAGGCCCTTACGGTAAATGGTTATACGTACGATGTACTTGTGTATCCACATCACTTAAAAGCGGTAATACAGTTGGTGCGTGCACATCCGAATCAAAAATTTGTTCTAGATCATATTGCAAAGCCATTCATCAAAACAAAAGATATTGCGAGTTGGGCATTAGATATACGGGTATTGGCGGCTTGCGATAACATTTACTGTAAAGTAAGCGGACTTATTACTGAAGCCGATTATCAACATTGGCAACCTGATGATTTTGCGCCTTACTTACATGTAATCACTGAAGCATTTGGAACGCATCGCCTTATGTTTGGTAGCGATTGGCCGGTGTGTTTGGTAGCAGGTAATTATACTCAAGTACTATCGTTGGTACAGCAATATTATGCCTCATTTTCAGCCGATGAACAAGCTGCTATCATGGGCGGTAATGCCGCTCGGTTTTATTCACTTACGTAAATGGAGAAACACTATACATGAAAATACCTGCCGTTATTTTTGGTACAAGTACATTGGGTAACTTATATGAAGCCCTCCCTTTTGAGGTGAAGCTATCTATTGTACGTGAATGCATTCAACATGCACCCGATGGTATTGCTATGTTCGATACTGCGGGCAAGTATGGAGCAGGATTAGCTTTAGAAGTACTGGGCCAATGTTTAGAGCAATTGCAAGTGCCTGCCGATAAAGTAATCATTAATAATAAACTAGGTTGGTATCGTGTACCACTTACTACGCCAGAGCCTACTTTTGAAGGTGATGTTTGGAAAGATTTAAAACATGATGCCGTACAACGTATTAGTTACGATGGCATTATTGCTTGTTATGAACAAGGCAATACTTTATTGGGCAATTATCAAACACAAATGGTATCGGTTCACGACCCCGATGAATACCTTGCAGCTGCAATTGATGATGATGATGCGGCCAAACGTTACAACGATATTTTAGACGCTTATAAAGCCTTACAAACCTTAAAGCAAGCTGGTAAAATTGCATCGATTGGTGTAGGTGCCAAAAACTGGCGTTCTATAGCACGTATTGCTAAAGATGTTGCTTTAGATTGGGTGATGATTGCCAATAGTTTGTCGGTTAAAACACACGAACAACCACTGCTTGAATTTATTGATACCCTACATCGGCAAGGTGTTACAGTAATTAATTCTGCGGTGTTTAATGGTGGTTTTTTAGTAGGTAAAGATTATTACAACTACAAACTCGTTGATGCTAGTACAGCATCGGGAAGGGAGCTACTGCAATGGAGAACGCAGTTTTTTGCACTGTGCAAGCAGTTTAATATACTCCCAGCAGAAGCTTGTTTTAATTTTGGATTTAATATACCCGGGGTACATGCCGTTGCAGTAAGTACTTCGCATCCTGATGTGGTACAACATAATATCGCTTTAGCAAGCAAAAAAGTTCCTGTAGCTTTTTGGAAAGCTATGCAAGCTCAGGGATTGTTAGAACCGCACTATCATATTCATGAATAAGTTGAAACGTGTATGCTGACCATACAAAAGACCACTCCATATGGAGTGGTCTTTTGCGTATGAAACTATTTTGACTCTTATTTATGATGGATGTTGCTGAGGAATGATTATAGCGCTAGATTTCAAAATACGCTAGTTGTAGTATGCTATAGTTAAAAACAAAAAAGGTAATCTCGCAAAAGATTACCTTGAAACTTCTAAAGTGCCCTAGACTGGAATCGAACCAGCACGTTCTTGCGAACGGCAGATTTTGAGTCTGCTGCGTCTACCAATTCCGCCACCAGGGCTGGTGAGATTGGGCTGCAATATTAGGGGGCTATTTGTTTGCAGCCAAAATTCTATCCAAATATTTTTTTCGGTAGTAGTATTCTTTTACCTGCAGCAACGCTTCTTCGGAAATATCATCCAAATGAGTTTTTGTAAGTAGCTGCGCCACGGTTTCATAGTTGTCTTGTTGTAGTTGTTCAATAGCTGTTAGTGCTTTGTTTTTAGTGTCTTCATCGCCTTCCATCAAGGCGTCGGTGAGGGCTTCGTTCCATTCCATTACCTCCATTAAAAAAGCATTGTTCAGCGTGTATTTTTCATTTACCGTAAGGGTACCTTTCAATGTAAGTATGTAGGCAATGGTTGCTTCTGCATCACGCAATGTTTTGTAGGCTTTGTTAATATGAGCCGATTGTTCTAGCGCCTCCAATTGTGCTTCGGCGCTATCGTTGGTAAAAAAATCGGGGTGATACTTGCGTGTGAGGGCAAGGTAGCGTTGCTTGATAACCGACGGATCGGGCGTGAAGCTCATGGGGATATCGAACAGTTCGAAATAGTTGGGCGCTTGCATGCAGGTGCTGTTTTGTGCTATGATTGGTTTCGGCTATTGCTAAAATATGGAACAAAATAAGCTATCGGTCGTTAGTTTCTGCAGGAACCTGCTTATCTTGCCGCGGCCAAATGTAATTGAATGCTTGCGATAGGAATTATCAAAGAAGGAAAAACACCAGCCGACAACCGTGTGGCGTTAACACCAGCCCAGTGCCGTTGGTTGCTGCACCATATTCAATGTTCTATCACGGTTGAGCCATCAGAAGGGCGTTGTTTTTCTGATGTAGAGTATCAAAGAGCAGGGGCTGTATTAAGCCACGATTTATCGCATTGCGATGTGCTGTTGGGCATTAAAGAAGTGCCGGTGAGCCAGCTTATTCCTAATAAAACGTACTTATTTTTTTCGCATACCAAAAAGCAGCAACCTTATAACAAAAAGCTCATGCAGACAATGGTTGCGAATAATATTACGCTGATTGATTATGAGTGTTTGGAGCATGAAGATGGTCAGCGTGTGTTGGGTTTTGGTTTTTTTGCTGGTGTAGTAGGTGCTCATAATGGTATCTACGCTTACGGTAAAAGACATGACTTGTTCGATTTGGGCAGGGTCTATCAATGCCGCGATTACAGAGCGTTGATTAATAGTTATTTCGGACTCAAACTTCCGCCGATTAAAATTGCCGTAACCGGTAGCGGAAGGGTGGCTCATGGTATTGTAGAAGTAATGAATTTAATGGACGTGCAAGAGGTTGAGCCAGAAGAGTATGTACAGCGCAGCTTTACCTATCCGGTATATGTGCATTTGAAGGGGAAAGATTTATACTTACGTAAAAGCGATGGCGGTTATAACCGCTCTGAATTTCATGAGCAAGCACATTTATACGAATGTTGTTTTTCGACCTACTTACCGCATACCGATGTGCTGATGAATGGTGTGTATTGGGATAGCAAAGTGCCTCGTTTATTTGAGCTGCAACACATGCAAGCACCAGATTTTAAGCTGCGTACTATTGCCGATATTACCGACGATGCACATGGCAGTGTGCCCTGTAATTTAGGCGATGCAACCATTGAGGATCCCATTTATGGTGTACACTTACAAACGGGCGAAAAGTTGCCTGCATTTGATAAGCATGGTGTAGATGTAATGGCCGTTGGTAACTTGCCCAACGAACTGCCAAGAGATGCTAGCAGATACTTCGGCCAACAGTTGATTAAGTTTGTGTTCAATGATATTATTAGTGGTGGCAGCGATTTACTGGATAGGGCTACTATCTTAAAAAACGGACAGCTTACACCTCATTTTTCATACCTGCACGATTACGCTTACCATTAAACTTCAAAGCTTTCATGTAAGCGTGGTATGTGTACCGTTTTAAAGCCTTTACGTTCTAATTTGCGGCTTAACGCATATTGCTCATCGTAATCGCCGTGCACCAAAAATACATCGCTTACCAATGCAGGGTTTTGGCATGCTAACCATTGGCAAATGTCTTCGTAATCGCCGTGGGCACTCATGCTTTTTAAAACGGCAATAGATGCATGTACTTCATGTGGCAGCCCGAAAATGGTAACTTCTTTTGGTTGTTGCATTAATCTGCCACCTAACGAATTAGGTTCGCAATAACCTGTAATTAAAATGGTGTTTCTGCTATTCTCAATCGTATTGCTGATATGATGCTTTACCCTGCCAGCTTCGGCCATACCACTTGAACTAATGATCACACAAGGTTCTCTACGGTAGTTGAGTAGCTTGCTTTCTTCGGCACTACCAATATAGGTGAGTCCTTTAAAATCAAATGGGTCGGTATCGCTAGCTAATACTTTTTGTACACGTTTGTTGAATAGTTCTGCATGACTTTTTACAACTAATGTTGCTTTATTGCTTAATGGACTATCAACAAAATAATCGAGTTGTGGTAATCTGTTTTCTAGTTCAAGCTGATTGAGGTGATACAAAATTTCTTGTGTTCGCCCAACACTAAAAGCGGGGATTACAAGTTTACCTTTTCTCTCCAAACAAGTTTCGGTAATGTGTTGTAACAATGCATCGGCAGTACTAAAAACGGGTTCGTGTAAAGCATTGCCATAAGTGCTTTCGCAAATAATTACATCCGCTTGCGGAAATGTTTCAGGGCTCTTTAGCAAAGTATCTCTATAGCGGCCAATATCGCCACTAAAAGTTAGTTGCTTCACACCTTTTTGTTCTTGCACACGTACATGTACACAGGCGCTTCCAATAATATGGCCAGCATCTGTAAAAAGTAATTCAACATCGTGGTGAATGCGTACCCATTTACCGTAAGGTATAGCTTCTAACAAACCAAAAACATTATAAGCATCTTGCTTGGTGTAGAGTGGTTGTAACGGTGCTTTGCCGGCTTGTATCCGTTGCTTGTTTTGAAATTTTATATCGTTTTCTTGAATGTTAGCACTGTCTTCAAGTAGCAGTTTTACTAAATCGATGGTGGCTTGTGTACAATATATTTTTCCTTGGTATCCTGCTTTCACTAAAAGTGGTAGCAAGCCAGAATGATCGATATGGGCATGACTTAATATTACAAAATCTACTGTTGTGATACCTTGCGGTAAATGACTGTTCAATATGGGTGTTTCTCTCCCCATGCCTTGAAACATGCCACAGTCTAGTAAAAACGAAGTGCCTTTATCGGTAGTAACAATATGTTTAGAGCCTGTAACTGTTTGAGCTGCACCATGAAAGCTGATCTTCATAGAATTTATTTTTCGTTAGGCGAAAGCTGATCTGTAATTTTTTTAGTGATGCTATCTATCTCTGCCAAAGAGGTTTTAATTTGTTCGAGTGCCCATAGTTTTTCCACATCGGTGACGCTATAGTTATTGTGCACATCTATAAGGCCGAGGGCGTTGGTAAGTGGCCTACGAAGCTCATGTGAAATAGAGAAGCTATACTCTCTGAGGCGTTTCACATAATTGAGAATGTGTTGTTCTTTGGTTTTAGCCTCGGTGATATCTCTAATTAAACCGTAACAGCCAACAGCTTTACCATTTTCGTACTTAAAGCGAATGATGCTTTGCAGCCATTTCACTACTTGCTTTGCAGTTACAATTCTATGTTCATACTCAAAATCTTGATGAATGCTTAGATAGTATTTAAACTGTTCGTTGAATATTTCAATATCATCGGGGTGAATAAATTGCTGCCGTAATTCGTCGCTAATGGTGTTTGTAAATGGTATATCGTGAATTACAAACATGCCCTTACTCCAAATAAGTTCTCTTGTTTTAAAATTGAATTCCCAACTTCCAACTTTGCCGAGCATTTGTGCTTCTAACAATGCTTCTTGTACTTTTTCTAGGTGTAATTGCTTTTGATATTGCTCAGTAATATTAATGGCGATAGCGGCAATGCCTTTGAGTTGATGATGCACAACAATGGGTGCGAATTGTGTAACGTAAAGCAAGTTGCCGAAGTTAAGCTGCTTGCTTACAGTTGTTAAGCTTGTTGCAGCCTCTTCATAACTTTCGGTATAGAATTGTTGTAGCTCTGCTGGCATATTGGGTATGCTAGTCATATCAAGCCCTTCATGTAGTTCAGTGCCAAAAGCTGCAAGTGTATCGTTGTATAAGTTTTTATTGAAAAAGCGTAGTTGGTAATGTTTATCTACCGTCCAAACGTACAAGCCTTGGTTTAAATTATCGAGAATAGAACTTAGTTGCAAGCGGGTATCTACTAACATTGCTTTTACGTAAGTGGTTTCCGATACGTCTTTACCAATAAGTTGAATTTCTACCGTATTAGCCTGCTGTATATGCTTTACTTCCCACTCTGTATATACTGGTTGATTATTCTCAGGGTTGTTCAATCGTAACATCAAGGGTGTTTGATGTTGTACCGTAACATCTAATATGTCGCCTATGAGTTGATGATCTTCTTGCTCTGCTAAAAAGTTGCCAAAATGTAAGCGTTCTATGGGTAGTTTGGCATCGAAACGTTGTATGAATGAGGCATTCGCATACAACAGCATGCCTGAAGTGTCTAGTCTGAGAATGTATAACGATGCAGTATCTAATAACGAGTTTAACCGCTGTAGGTGATGGTTGGTTTCTTGTCGTAAGGTTTCCGTGGTTGTTATATCATTAATGTGTAACACCAAAAAACCAAGGTTGCGATACTTGCGTGTAAAGCACTGTAATACCTTTTTTGTACCATCGTCAGGATAGTTAATCGCTACAGTGAACTGTACATCTTGCGTTTGAAGATCCCACGAATGCTCAGCAATAGGATGATCTATTGTTTCAATGGCTGGTAGTAGTTGCTGCCAAAAATTAGATTGAAGTTGAAAGGATGGAAGTACATGTTTGAAACTTTGATTCGCTTCTGTTACTGTTCCATCTTCATTAATAATTGCTTTCGGAAAGGGTGAATCTAGAAACAGTCGTATGAAAATATCTTCTCTCAAAGTCTCTTTGTTTATTGGGTATGTTAAAAGTAAATTCTTTTTACAAAAACCACTAAAAAAAGGGATTCATCTTTTCAAATGAATCCCTTTTTGCTAAGAAAATATAAAAGACTTTATTGTTGTGTACTATCTACACTAACAGGCGTTGCCGGTGGTGTTATACTAATCCATAAGTCTATTAGCTGTCCTGGTCGTATGCTGTTGTATTGCTTTGAACCATCAGGCAATACGGTATATGCTTCAGGACTTTGTTTGATGATGTATGCTTTTTCCTGATCCGTAATTTCACCTTCCGGAATAATGGCACTAATACCAATGTTCATACTTGCGAGTAATTCTCTTGCCTCGGCAAGTGTTAAGCCCACAAGTTCAGGTACGCCACTTGTAGTGTTACCAACGCCGCTACCAAGTACAAAACTGATGCTGCTACCCATACTCACCTTTGTGCCCGGTGCAATGGGCTTACCGTTGAAAAGCTGTTCTAGCACACTGTTACGGGCAATATCAGGCTTGTATGTAGTGTCGCCAAGCTTTAATCCCATACTTTGTAAGTACACTTCGGCACTTCTAAAACTAAAACCTTTTAAGTCGGGCATTTCAATTAAAGGTGCAACAGCACGGTTAATGGTAAGATAAACCGTACGATTACGCTTTACCAACAAATCGGCTTCAGGGCTTTGCTTCATTACCGCTAAAGGCGCTGCTGTATCCACGTATATGCTGTCTTGAATTTCAACATCAAAACCTTTGGCTTCTAAAATTGCCGTGGCATCTTCTACTTTTTTTCCTAACACTAGCGGAACACGTTCGTTCGCATCGTGTTTAGTAAGCCAGCCTAAACTGCCAAAAAAGCCAACAAATAAAAAGGTAACAATGCCTAGTGCAACTAAGAAATGTACCCAAAGGGGTTTTTGTAAAAAGCTTTTGAACACGCTATGTTTTTTTAGTGTGGTGTATAAAACCTTACGGTAAATGTTTAAGCACTAGCCAAAGCCTCATCTATCAACGCACTGTAGAATTGTTCCAGCGTCCAACCCATTGCCTTCACCTGCTGTGGAATAATACTAGCTTCACTTTGGCCAGGTACAGTATTAACTTCTAGCATAAATGGTGCCGATTTTGCTTCGTTGTAAATAAAGTCAATTCTTACAACACCTCTGCAATTAAGTACTTCGTACACTCTTTTGGCAGCGTTGCTAATAGCAGTCGCCATACTTTCTGGGATAGCTGCTGGGGTAATTTCCTGACTCTTGCCAAGATATTTTGCTTCAAAATCAAACCACTCGTTACCGCTAATTACTTCTGTAATAGGCAGCGTTTGTATGGTGCCTTTGTTTTTAAACACACCAATGGTGAACTCTCGTCCCGATATAAATTCTTCTACCAGTACCTGTGTATCTTCTTTGAATGCCTTCTCTAATGCAGGTGCTAAAGCTTCTGGTGTATTTACCTTGCTCATACCAATACTGCTGCCGCCATTGTTGGGTTTTACAAATACAGGTAGTTGCAGCTGTGCTAAAATAGTATCTGTAGCAACAGGTGTATGGCTAAATAAGTGCATGCTTTTGGCAACATGTACGCCGCCAAAGCTGGCAACAGCTACGGTGTAGCGCTTGTTAAAGGTAAGTGCACTCGTGGCTGCATCGCAGCTGGTATAGGGTAGCCCAAGCATGTCGAAGTAGCCTTGTAATTTACCATCTTCCCCCGGTGTGCCGTGCATGCAGAGTAGTACCACATCAAAGGCAATGCGTGTTCCATTTACCGTAAGGGTGAAATCGTTTTTGTCTACCGCTATGCGTGGAACATTTGGTTCAGGTACATAAAACCAACCTTCGGGGTTAATATCAATTACAAATACGTCGTATAAGTTACGGTTAAGGTTATTGTTTACCGTAATTACGCTTTTATAGCTTATTTGAGCCTCGCCACTGTAGCCGCCAGTAACAAGTGCCACTTTCTTTTTACTCATACAACAAAGAAAAGAAAAACTGTTACAAAGCCATTGTAACGCAGGGCTAATTTGTGTTAATGGTTATAAATATTTATGAGCTTATATTTTCTTTTTGGAGTGCCTTTTTTCATTATCCTGCATTGATTTAGCCCTTATCTTCGCGGCACAAAAATATTGCTCGTATGAACCTTCACGAATACCAAGCCAAGGAGTTGTTGAAAAAGTACAACGTACCCGTACAAGAGGGTATTGCAGTTGATAACGTTATGGCTGCAGAAGAAGCTTACCGTCAAATTAAAAATCAAACGAACAACAACTTTGCTGTTGTTAAGGCTCAAATTCATGCCGGTGGCCGTGGTAAAGGAAAAATTGAAGGTAGCGAGCAACGTGGTGTTGCCGTAGGCAAAAGCTTAGAAGATGTTAGCAACATTGCTAAAAACATCTTAGGTGGTACGTTGGTAACTATTCAAACTGGCCCTGCTGGTAAGAAAGTGAACAAAGTGCTAGTGGCACAAGATGTGTATTACCCCGGTCCAAACCCAGTTAAAGAGTTTTACCTCAGCATTTTGTTAGATCGTAGCAAAGGCCAAAACGTAATCATGTACAGCACCGAAGGTGGTATGGACATTGAGGAAGTGGCTCACAATACACCTGAGAAAATTTTCAAAGAGTGGGTACACCCAGGCGGACCATTACAAGGGTTTCAGGCTCGCAAAATTGCTTTTAACCTCGGTTTAAGTGGCGAAGCATTCAAAAACTGCGTAAAGTTTGTAACTAACTTATACAATGCTTACGTGGGTTTAGATGCGGCAATGCTAGAAATTAACCCATTATTCAAAACCAGCGACGATAAAATTATTGCTGTTGACTGTAAGATGAATTTAGATGACAATGCTTTGATGCGTCATCCAGATTTGGCCGACTTACGTGATGTAACAGAAGAAGATCCTACCGAAGTAGAAGCGGGTCAATACAACTTAAACTTTGTAAAGCTCGATGGTAACGTAGGCTGTATGGTGAATGGTGCAGGTTTAGCCATGGCAACTATGGATATGATTAAACTAAGCGGTGGTGAACCTGCTAACTTCTTAGATGTAGGCGGTACAGCCAATGCTCAAACCGTTGAAGCTGGCTTCCGTATCATCATGAAAGATCCTAACGTTAAAGCTATTTTAATCAACATTTTCGGCGGTATCGTTCGTTGCGACCGTGTTGCTGCCGGTGTTATTGAAGCTTACAACAAATTGGGTAACATCAACATCCCTATCATCGTTCGCTTACAAGGCACCAATGCCGAAGAAGCTAAAAAGCTTATCGATGAAAGCGGTCTGAAGGTTCAAAGCGCTATTTTATTAAGCGAAGCTGCCGATTTAGTGAAGCAGGCTGTAGCATAACCATATTTACCGTAAGGTAATGTTAACAAAGCGGTGCTTAGCACCGCTTTTTTTATGATTTTAAGGGGTTGCCCTTACGGGTAAATGTTATTCGTGTAACGAAAAACATAACTATCATTAAAATCTTTTACTTTGAAGCACGTTATTGTTTCGTAAGAAATTAGCAAGATGGCTTTGTGCCGGTAACAACACATGAATAGAATGCTGAGAAGGCTGGTTATACTTTGTTTATCAATAGTGGCGGTAGCGTTGCAGTTAGCAGCACAGCCGGGCACCGAAGTAGAATTAAAAAAGCCCGAGAAATATAAAAACAGAAAGCTTGCAGCCGAAAAAAGCAATGAAAAGAAATTTTCAGCTCCGAAGCGTTTCATCAATAATACCGTAACACACTATAATTATTATTTCAACGCTAATAACCGGCTCAACGATATTGTACTCAGAGCCAAACAAGCATATCGAGATGATTTTACCGCGTTGCTGCCTTTTTATAACTACACCTTAGATGGTACAGCACAAAGTGCAGCCGAAATTGATAGTGTAATTTACAAGTGTACAGCGGGCATTTTGTTGCACAATCTCAACAACGATTGGATAGATAACCTTTACCTGCTAATGGGGAAGGCTTATTTTTATCGTAAAAATTTTGATAGTGCAGCCTGGGTGTTTTCGTACATGAACTATGCTTTTGCACCTAAAGATGGTGGTTACGATGTGCCCATTGGAAGCAATGCAAGTAATACGAATGGCGTATTTACCATTGTTACGAAAGAGAAGCGAACCTTCTGGAAGCGATTAACAAGTCAACCATCGAGTAGGAATGAAGCATTGCTTTGGATGGTAAAAACGCAAATGGCAGCCGGTGCTTCGGCCGATGCAGGCAGTTTGTTACAATTACTCGCCAAAGATCCCAACTTTCCGAAGCACCTAAAAACTGACTTGGCAGAACTACAAGCCTACTATTTCTATCAGAATAAAATATACGATAGTGCTGCAATACAACTAAGCAAAGCACTTGGTAATGCTACCACCAAAGAAGAGCGGAGCCGCTGGGAGTTTTTAATTGCCCAAATGTATCAGCGAACTGGCAACTATACCGATGCTGCTCACTTTTATGGCGAAGCTGCGAAGCATACCATTGATCCCGTGATGGAGGTATACGCTAATTTAAACAGCGTAACCATGGGCAGTAACGATCCGAAGGCTTTGAAAGAACGTATTGAAAAGCTATACAGGCTTGGTAAAAAGGAAAAATATCAGCCTTATGGCGATATTGTATATTATGCGATTGCTCAGCTAGAATTAGAACTGAATCGCTTTGATGCAGCCACTGCTGCCTTAGAAAAAAGTATTCGTGTAAGTACCAATCCTGAACAAAAAAATGCCAGTTGCCTACTGCTAGCCGATTTATTTTTCGATAAAAAGCAATACGTACCTGCATCAAAATGGTACGACAGTATTGTAGTGCAAAGCTTAAGAGATTCTGTTCAAATGAACCGTGTACTACAAAGGCAGCCAGCAGTTAAAATCATTGCCACTAATATCGCCGCTATTGAGTTGCAAGATAGTTTGCAAGCCCTTGCGGTAAAAGGAGAAAAAGAAAGAGAAGCCATTGTACGTAAGCTATACCGCCAATTGCGAAAGCAGCAAGGCATGAAAGAAAAAGAAGATGATGATGCAGGGGGCAACGTCAGTTTTAACCCTGCGGTTACTGCGAATATCAAGGCGCCAGCAGATTTATTTACTGCAGGTGGTGGTGCAGCAAAAGGAGAGTGGTACTTTAATAACGAAAGTTTAAAAAGTCAAGGTTTCAATGCGTTCAAGTTACAGTGGGGTAAGCGTCCTAATGTAGACAATTGGCGTAGGCAAACTGAAATTGATAAAGTACTTGCTGCCAACAGTATGGATCCCAATGCGTTAAGCGATGTAGCACTTCCCTCGCAAGATGGTAAAGCCAGTGCCAGCGATATTGGTGGTGGTATCACATTCGAAGGTATGCTGGCTAATATTCCAACCACACCAGCAATGATGGATGCTAGTAATAGTATTATCAGTAAGGCTTTACTGAGCAACGGACTTACTTTTCAAAACAAGTTGAACGACTACCTCAGTGCAGTAGCTGCTTACGATGCATTGCTGCGTCGCTTCCCGAAAGCAGAAGAACGAGAAGAAGCTCTGTTTTCAACGATTTATGCTGCGAAAAAAATTCCGAATCAACCGAAAGCAGATAGCGCTTTGTTGGCATTGCAACAACATTTCCCGCAAGGAAAATTCACTCAAAAACTCAATCAAACCAAACCTGTTAATCCAGCCGATGCTAATCCCAAGGCAACAGCACAATACAATCAAATCTATAACGAATTCATTGCTGGTAATTATGCGGTTGCAGAGCAACTAAAGCGAAGTGCCGATAGTACTTACGGTAACCAATTTTGGACACCGCAGTTACTGTTTATTGAGGCGGTATATTATGTATCGCAGCGAAGAGATAGCAGTGCTTTAAAGGTATTAAGAGATTTGTCGAGCCTGCACCAAGGCCATGTTTTAGTGCCCAAGGCCAATGCGCTGATAGATGTTATACAACGCAGAAAAGAAATTGAACGCTACTTAACAGATTTGCAGATTACAAGATATAACGATGAGGATACGGTAAGCTATATAGCGCAACTAGAACCGCCGAAAGTTATCATCAATCAAGCCCCTATCGTAAAAAAGGATTCAATTGTTACAGCTGCTCCTACGCTTAAAGTAGAACCTGTTGCTGTAAAAAAAGATACTGTTGTTGTAACCAAAACTGTTGAAGCTACATACACTTTTAACTTAGCCAACCCACATTATGCAGTAGTTTGGTTGAAAAAAGTAGACGGTGTTTTTGTGAACGAAACCAAAAATTCTTTCACACGATACAATAGAGAAAAGTTTTATAACCAGCCATTGGCTATATCCAACAATAAGATCAACGATTCTGCCACCTTAGTGCTTATTGGTCCATTCAACGATGGTCTTGCTGCCTCTGAATACATCAACAAAATAAAACCTGTTGCTGCCAGCAGAATTATACCTTGGTTACAAGGCGATAAGTACAGCTTTATAATAATTAGTACCAGCGATTTGCAAGTGTTGGTAACAAAGAAAGATGTAGAAGCATATTTGCAAGGTCTCCGCAAGGCTCGTCCAGAGGCCAATTGGTAAGTTATAACAAGGGCTTAGTATTGCAAGTATTATCTTTGCCCGCTAAAATTTCGATTATGAGTTTATTGATGGAGCAGCTCAACGAGAGTGTTGCTTATATACAACAACAAATTGGAGCTGCTGTAGCGCCACAAATTGGTATTGTTTTAGGTAGTGGCTTAGGTAATTTTAAGAACGAACTACACGTACAAGTAAGTATCCCATACGAAAATATCCCACACTTTCCGGTAAGTACAGTGAAAGGGCACCACGGCCAACTTTTGTTAGCTGAAGTAAGTGGTAAGCAAGTATTGGTAATGGCGGGTCGTTTTCATTTTTATGAAGGGTATACACCGCAGCAAGTAGCTTATCCCATAAGAGTAATGAAGCTTTTAGGGATTAATACGCTATTGCTTTCTAATGCTGCTGGTGGCGTTAATCCTGCGTTTCAGGTAGGCGATGTAATGATTATTAAAGATCATATTTCTTTCTTTACGCCTAACCCACTTATTGGGAAAAATGAAGAAGCCTTAGGTACTCGCTTCCCAGATATGAGTGAACCTTACAGCAAGGCTATTATTGCTAAGGCCGAAGCAATAGCGCAAACATTAGGAATTCATGTACACAAAGGTGTATATACAGGCGTAACCGGACCTACATTCGAAACAAGAGCCGAGTACCAATTAATCAAAGCCATTGGCGGCGATGCTGTTGGCATGAGTACAGTGCAAGAAAACATTGTAGCGGTACATGCTGGCATGCAGGTATTTGCCGTAAGCATCATTACTGACTTGGGTATTAGAGAAGAAGAAAATGTAATTACACACGAAGAAGTGTTACAAGCGGCTAAAGATGCAGAACCCAAGCTTACTGCTATTTTCAAACGTTTGATCGCCGAACTTTAATCGGAACAACTATATGTTGCGTAGCACACCACTCGTTGTTGTATGCCTGTTCTTATGTGTTCTGTTAGGGTTCGCCTTACGGGCAAATGGGCAGCGCCTTCCAACAACGGGTGGTAGTATGCCAGCAGGTGGCAATGTAAGTTTCGATAACCAAGGCCGACCAGTGAGGGCTCGTTCTCAAGGTCAAGATAGTTTGAAGCGCCGCGATAGCAATGAAGATAGTATTACCATTCGGTATAAAATGTGGGATAGTACGCTTTTACGTACATTAGATAGCAGTCTAAATGATTGGACTACACGTTGGCCCGTGCCTGCAACCTATATTGATATCGGTAATAATGGTAATGCTGCCAGAAACTTGTTATTTACACCGCAGATGCAAGCAGGTTTTGATGCAGGCTTTCATGCGTTTGATGTTTATCGACTTAAAGTAGAAGATACCCGTTTTTACACGACCACAAGGCCGCATACAGAACTAGCGTATATCCTTGGTCCTAAAGCCGAACAATACATTGATGCAACGCATACGCAAAACCGTAATGCCAATTTCAATATTGCATTTCAGTATCGGTTAATCAATAGTCCGGGTGCCTTCAAAAATCAAAATACAGCACACAATGGTATCCGACTAAACGCTCATTATACAAGCCCCAACAAACGTTATAGCAATTATTTTGTTTTTATCAGTAACAGCATCAGAAGTAGTGAAAATGGTGGGTTGAAAGATCCATCGCAGCTCAACGCCTTACAATTGAACGATCCGTTCGAGCTTGAAACACGTTTAGGCACGTTGTTAGGGAGCCGTAGAAATCCGTTCAATGTGAATATCATAACTGGGACGCTTTACAATGAAAGGAAGTTATTGTTTCGGCAGAATTACGACTTTGGTCAAAAAGATAGTCTTGTAGTGAACGATACCACCACGGTTAAACTGTTCTATCCAAGGTTTCGCTTGCAACATACTTTTATAAGTCACACTCATAGTTACACCTTTCGAGATCAATATGCCGATAGTGCTAGCTATGCACAATATTTCAATCAACGCGTAGGACAGTTAGATACACTTACTTACGATGAACAGTGGAACGATGTATCCAACGAACTAGCCATCATCTCATATCCTGAAAAGAAAAATCTTAACCAATACATCAAATTAGGAGCAGGACTTCAATTGTTAACAGGTAGGCTTGCAAACGGAACCGCACGTTTTACTAATTTATATGCGTTGGCAGCGTATAGAAACTTAACTCGTAACAAAAAATGGGAGTTAAATGCTAGTGGCATACTCTATACAGGTGGTACTTACGCTGGCAACTATCAAGTAGAGGCTAATATCAAAAGCTTGCTAGGTAAGAAGCTTGGTTACATTACATTAGGTGCTGTTAACGTGAATCGAACACCAAGTCATGTATTTAGTGGTAATTCATCGTTTCCAACGGTGCGTAACAGTTCGCTGCTAAATGAGAATACATCACAGTTGTATGCAGTTGCAGATAATCCGTTAGCGGGTATTAAGCTGTCTGCACGTTATTATCTGTTGAGTAATTATACCTACCTAACTAACTTTTATAATGTAAATCAAGAACGTACCTTGTTGAACGTATTGGTGCTGGGGGTAGAGAAAAAAATAAAAATCACACGTCGCATTAATTGGTATGCCGAAGCATACTTGCAGCAGGCAAGCAATGGGGCACCTGTGAATCTTCCGCTGTTTTTCACACGTAATCGATTTGTATTTGAAGGTCAGTTCTTTAAGAACTTGCATTTGGCAACAGGATTAGAAATTCGCTATTATACGAGTTATAAACCTGCCGATTATTCGCCACTTACAGGACAATTCTTTTACCAAAATACAGTTACTGTTAACAATCGTCCCGATGCTAACTTGTTCTTACATTTCCGCATCAGAACATTCAAAGGCTTTATTCGTATGGAAAATATTAATAGCCTAAATATTGGAAGTAACAGCGGCTTCAATGAACGAAATTTCTTAGCTCCATTTTATGCGGGCAACACACTCTGGTTCAGGGCGGGGGTGTACTGGAGTTTTATCAATTAAAGATTTTAACAAACAACATTCGTTTTCAAACCAATTAAGTTGCAACTTTGCAGTAAATGCTAAAGTTCATTTGCACCATATTAGCTTTTGTGTATTTGTCGGTAACCAGTGGGTTGGCCGTACAACTACATTATTGCATGGGCAAATTGGCAAATGTTAGCATTGCTGCAAGTGAAGAAAAGCAGTGCGGTAAGTGTGCACTTGCTAAAAAGAAAAAGCCAGCTAAGTGTTGCAAGCAGCAGGTAAAGCTTGCGAAGCTACAAAGCGATCATAAGCACGCCGATAACACAACAGATGCTGCTTTAGCTATTGCCACTGTTGATGTTTCTGATGATATTGTTTACACTATCGTTCCTTCAAGTTTGTTGCCTGTTTCGGTACACGCTTTACCTTACAAGGCGAATGCACCTCCGCTCGATAGCAAAATAATATCCCCTTCTTACGAAGCATTGTATTGTATTTGGAGAATTTGATGCATGATTTTGTAGTTGTGCCTAGTGTACACGAAATCATTTTTTTATTATCAAATTCATTACCCAAATACTTTTTTTATGCGTACAATATTAACTGCTGCCTTTTTTGCTATGGCAGCCCTTGCTAACGGCCAGTCTAAAACCGATGTTACTACCGATTCAGTAACCGTTTATGGCGAATGCGGTATGTGCAAAAAGCGAATCGAGAAAAATGCGATTGCTGCTGGTGCTCTTACCGCTGTTTGGAACGAAGACACCAAGAAACTTGTAGTTACATTTAGCAAGAAAACATCGCTTACTGCAATCGAAGAAAAAATAGCAGCTGTAGGGCACGATACACAAAACAAAACAGCCCCTAAAGAAGTGTACGAAGCACTTCCAGAATGTTGCCAGTACGAACGTAAAAAGCAATAAGCAAATCGTATTTTTTCTAATCAATTATTACAAAACTTACCAGTTTGTACAGTACAAGTTGGTAGCAAACTTATATATCATGAAACGTTTATTAATGTTTGTGGCCTTAATACTAGGTATCAACGCCACCCATGCTCAAATACAAACAGCAACACTTAAAGCTAGTGGTTTAACCTGCAGCATGTGCTCTAAAGCAGTGTACGATGCGTTAACGCAAGTTGATTTTGTAAAATCAGTGAAAGCGAATATTCAAAAATCTGAATACACCATTCAGCTCGATGATACTAAGAAAATTGAGTTGGCACAATTGGCCGAGGCGGTTGAAGATGCTGGTTTTTCTGTAGCAGAAATGTTTATCACTACCAAGCTTTCTAACCTTACGGTAAAAAATGATGCACACATTGAAATGAATGGAGCATTATTACATTTTGTAAATGTGCCTACAAAAACAGTTGATGGTATGGTAACATTACGCTTACTCGATAAAGTGTTTGCAGGCGATAAAACACATAAAAAGTATGCTCAGTATACCACCATGGAGTGTTATAATACTGGTTATGAAGCTACTTGTTGTAACACAAAATCAAATGGTACCAAGGCTCGTATGTATCATGTAACGCTTTAAATACAAATCATTAATTCAAGCTCATGAAGTTTTTTTTAAGTGCATGGCTGTTATGTATGTGTGCATTCGCAAGTGTAGCACAGCCTACTGTTGGCGATCAGGCGAAAGAAATCAATTTACCGCAAGGTAATGGTAAGCAAATAGCACTAAGCAGTTTGCGTGGTAAAGTGGTATTAATCGATTTTTGGGCAAGCTGGTGCGGCCCTTGCAGAAAGGCAATGCCAGCGCTCAAAACGTTGTATGCCGATTATAAGCACAAAGGTTTTGAAATTTACGGACTTAGTTTAGATGCCGATAAAGCCGATTGGCAGAAGGCTATTAAAACAGATGCTACGCCGTGGTTGCACGTGCTTGATGCTGCTGGTACTACCGCCGATATTTGGAATGTGAATTACATACCCTACACGTTTCTGTTAGATAAAACAGGGAAAATTGTTGCAGTTAACCCAAGCCATGCACAGTTAGAAAAACTGTTAAAAGAGCTCTTAAAATAACATACGCATGAAATTTCTTTTTCAGGTGTTGGGTCTCTTATTGTTAACCAATGTGTTACAGGCGCAAGAACTTTATGTGTTTAGCGAACCTGCCAGTAACATGCCTGCTAAAAGTGTTGGTGTAAAGTTGTCGCAAAGGCATCAGGCTGCAGCCAATGGTAGCGGCATCAACATGCGGCATACTGCTGAGTTAATGCTAGGACTTAACAAAGATTGGATGGTGCATACAGCTGCTACTTTCAGTAATATGTATACCAATAATTACAGGTTTGAAAGTGTGCGTTCTTATGCTAAGTATCGTTTTTTCACAACCGATGGCATGTATAAGCATTTTCGCATGGCAGCATTTGCCGAAGCTACTTATAGTCGCAACGAGCCTATGTATCAAGAAGTTGCTTTTGAAGGCGATCAAAGTGGAGTACAACTAGGACTTATCGGAACGCAGTTACTACATAAGTTGGCTATTAGCGGAACAGTAAGTTACCAACGTAGCTTTATTGCAGAACAATGGAGTGCTAAGTCGGTACATTACGGAAAGCACGCCGCACCAGTAACGCAAGCTGTTCAGTATAGTTTAAGTAGTGGATTATTAGTACTTCCGAAAACCTATACAGACTATAAACAAACCAATTTTAATGTGTATGTTGAATTGCTAGGGCAGAAAGCTATCGATAATTCGAGTTATTGGATTGATATTGCTCCGGCCGTGCAACTTATATTCGATAGTCAGAGTAAGTTGAACATCGGTTATCGAAAGCAGCTAACCGGAACCATGTATCGGATGGCAACAGAAAGTTGGTTGGTTTCTTACGAGTATAATTGGTTTAATGCACTTCGCAAGAAGAAAAAGCACTAATCGCACCCTCCGGGTATCTACCAATACCAGCGAAATCCCTTTGCGAAAGCAAGGGGATTTCTATTTTGGGTCTTACCTTAGCAGCAATCATGAGTGAAGCAACAGAAAATAAGCCAGAACAGGCATCACTTTTTTCAGATACCATACGCCGATTGCGTAATAGGTATCGCCTTGTTATCATTAACGACGATACCTACGAAGAAGTGGTAACATTCAAGTTAACAAGGCTTAGTGTGTACATTACTGCAAGTTCCGTTTTCATTTTGTTGGTAGGCTTTACGGTAGCATTGTTGGTGCTAACACCATTGAAATATTACATTGCTCCAGGCTATGGTAGTTCTAAGAGTAGAGGCGAAATTCAAATGCTCAAAATACGCACCGATAGCTTAGAGCAAAGCCTTCGACAAAAAGAGAAATACCTCAACGAAATAAGAGCCGTGCTAAGCGGTAATGAAAACATCTTAAGAGATACCAATGCCATTGTAGTGCCAACGCCAGAAATTACCAACGATTAACGCCGCTTTCATGCCAGCTGAAAAACAAAAAATTTGGTTACAGTACGCATCGTTAGGGATGCAGTTACTCACAAGTATTGCAGTAAGCACGTATGTTGGTATTTGGCTCGATGCGAAAAAATGGGTACACTTTCCTTTATTCGTATGGTTACTACCAATTGTTGTGATTATCGGTGGTATGTACCAACTCATAAAAGTTTTAAATAAAAATGACTAAACCAAAAGCTTCATTATTCGAGCATATAAAAGTTACACTACTGCTTTTAACTGTGGTTTTCCTTACGGTAAATGCTTTATTAAGTCCGTTGCAAGCTACTTTTCAGCAGTATCAAATTCAAGCCAGTGTAGTGTTGTGGGGTAATGTATTGTTGTTTGTATTAAGTATTGGTGCAGCGTTATTGCATGGAGCTGGTATGCGTAGTACCGATCCGTATGTGTTTTATCGTATGGTAATGTTGGCAACCATGCAAAAACTGTTCATTAGTGCTATTGCAGTGGTGATATATATTGTTGCAGTAGGTAAAGCCAAAAATGCACCAGGTATTTATGTTGGTATGGGCTTGTATCTTGTGTATACAACCATTGAAGTAGTTGGCGCCCTGCAACTTAGTAATAAACGGCAACAAGCGTAAATGGCGAAAGAGCATCCTATGCAAGCTTTGGCTGCCTATCTTCCCGATGGTAGCTTTGAACAGGTGGTTACGTACTTGCATCAATACAAAGTACATCTCACAGTAACCAAAGAACGTAAGCGTGTATTAGGTAATTATGCCCATTTGCCCAGCGATAATATTCATCGCATAACGGTGAATGGTAACCTTAATCCGTTTGAGTTTTTAATTACACTGCTACACGAGTTGGCACATTTATTAACATGGGTACAGTACCAACGAAAAGCCGCCCCGCATGGCAAAGAGTGGAAGCAACAATATGGGGTATTGCTGATAGATTTTTTTAATTTCTTTCCACCCGATGTACAGGTAGTATTAAGAACTTACATTCAAAATCCGGCGGCAACTGCTAATGGCGAAACCGCACTATTGCTAGCCTTGCGTCAGTACGATCAACCTAAGAAAGATGGTAGCATGATGCTAGCCCATTTACCGCAAGGTGCAAGATTTAACTATGAACAAAACGGACTTTTTGAAATTGTAAAAAAACGCAGAACGCGTTACGAATGTGTGCAATTAACTACCGGCAAGCGCTATTTATTCAGTGGTATTGCTATGGTAGAACCTGTAACCACTTAACTAATTTGAAAAATACCTATCTTAGCTTGCAACATCGTAATACACTACCAAACTATACGAACATGAAAAAACTGGTTATTGTAACATCGGCCATTGTAATTGCAACAGGTGCCTTTGCGCTGCAAGCCGCCCGTAACCTTACGGTAAAAGTTGTAGATAACGTTAAAGGCGATCCTGCAACACCTAATGCGAAAGTTACTAACCTCAGAACCAATCTTATAGGTAGGGTTAATGCCGATAAAAGCATTGCTATACAAGGGTTGCCGAACGATACTTTATTGGTAGCTGCCCCTAACAGACAAGCGGTGAAAGTGGTAGTGAATGAGGTGAGCAACGAGTACCTTGTTACATTACAAGTAGCTCAGTAGTCATTATATTATATCATTTAGTAGGTATTGGGCGTTTATTGTTCAATACATTTTATGTAGTATCTGAAGGTTATGAAAGTTATAACAGCACAAGAACTTAAAGCTAAAATTGCGGCTGGCGAATCGGTGAAACTACTCGATGTTCGTGAGCCCGATGAAAGAGCCGATTTTCATATCGGTGGCGTACATATACCACTGGGTAAGGTTCAAATTATGCAGATCGACGAAATTGAAGATTGGAAAGATGATGAAATTATTGTGTACTGCCGTAGCGGTAAGCGTAGCATGATTGCTGCAATGGTATTAGAACAAATGGGCTTTTCTAACTTATACAATTTAGAAGGTGGTGTGTTGGCTTGGCAACTATAATATCATCTGATTACGTTACAACAAAATAATATGGCGGCCGCAGGCCGCCATATTATTTTCATAAGCTTGCTACTTATTTTAAATTATGCTTGTTGTAGCAACGGCAATAATGCTTGTGCAACCAGTTGATTGCCTGCACTGTTAAGATGTACTCCATCAGTAGTTAAAACACCTTTATACGCATTATTTTTATTGTGTATTTGTAAGTATTGCGTAAATATTTGCCGTAAGGCTACACACGTTACATGATAATCGCTTGCAAGCGTTGTTACCACTTGGCTATAGGCTTCAAGATCTTCATCCATAGGATTACTTTGATTGGTTCGTTCGCCAATTACTGTGAGTGTACAAAGTATCACCTTGCATGGCTGTTGTAGCAGCTTTTCAATCATAGCACGATAAAATTGTTCGTACTTCACAATATCAACACCAATGCCTTTTTCTTTATGCCATATATCGTTGATGCCAATGAGTATTACCGTTGTATCGGGTTCGTGCAATAGCACATCACGCTCTAAGCGTAAGTACAAATCGTATACTTTATTGCCGCCAATGCCTGCACCAATCAGTTGATACTTGTTAGCAGGTAGCTGCTGTCGGAGTTGTGCAATAAAACCATCTCCGTTGTTGCCTTGCTGTGTAATTGAATCGCCAAAAAATACAATGGTATGCATGTTGCTAAGGTATTCATTTACGTAAGTACAACAGCGAATACTAAGTACTCGCTGTTGTATGCTGTAAGCTACCTTACGGTAAATGTTATAAACTAATGTTAACCGCTAGCATGTAGTTGGTACCTGCCATTGGGAAGAAAAAGTTTTCTGTAACCGTGCTGCCGCCAGCTATGTAGCTAAAGGTGTAGCCATTGGGCTCGTACTTGCGATTGAAAACATTGTTCACCTGTGCACTTAACTGTATTGATTTGGCCCAGCGGTTAGGCAGTTGGTAACTTAAGCGGATGTCTTGCACAAAAAATGCTTGTAAGCTGCGTGCCTCATTTTGTGTGTTGTCAAGATATTGTCTGCCAACATATTTGCCCGGTAGGGCAACGCTGATGTTTTTTATCGGCTTTGCGGTGAGTTGATAGTTGGCAACTATGTTAGGTGAAAAAGCAATATCGGTGTTCTTATGTACAATTGCTTCTTGCTTGAATACAGGTGCATCGTAGTTGTCGATATACTCGGTGAATTGTTTGATTTTGTTTTGGCTTAAAGCAATATTGGCATTGGCTTGTAACCAATGATTCAATTGATAACTGCCTTGTAACTCTAGCCCCATTCTGTAGCTATTGGGTACATTCACACGGTTGTAAGCACCAACATCATTAATTTGTCCAGTTACAATTAACTGGTTGCGATAGTGCATGTAGTAGAAAGTTGCACCCCAACTATATTTTGAAGTTTTGCGTTCGATACCTAGTTCAACATCTTGTAATTGTTCATGTGTGGGCTGGTTGGTAGCACCAGCTTCAAAATCGTCGCGGTTAGGTTCTTTGTTGGCCACAGCATAGCTTACGTATAAGTTGTATCCATTTTTCTGATAACTGATACCTGCTTTTGGGTTGATAAAATCAAAGCTTCTGTCAACTTTTAAGGTCGGATTTTTTCTAAAGCCATTCATGGTGTGGCGAACGCTACGATATTGTAAGTCGGCAAATGCATACCAATTACCCTTTATGTTACGTTGCCATTTCGCAAACAAGCTTCTATCGCTTTTGAAAGCGGTTAAATTGTACCATTTGTAATCGCTAGGCACACCGCCTTGCTCCGCCCAAATGATACGTCCATAATGCTTACCATCGTACTGACTCCAAGTGCCACCAAGTGTAATTTCATTGAAAGCATCTTTATACTGTGCCGAGTAGTTTTGTCCATAAAAGTGATTATCGAGCCATAGCTGACGAATTAGATCTGTTTCATCGGTTCCAGGGCGTGGATTGGCTAAAAAGTAATCGGCATAAGCCTGCCCGCCTCTGTACTCTTCGTAGTAACCTTTTCCACGAACATAAAAGCTAGCCACATTTAAGCTCCAACGGTTGCTTAACTGCTGATTCACAAACAATTGATAATGTGTTTGCTGATAGTTATCGGTTTGATTGTCGTAAGGTTCGCCGGGTTTATCGGTACCAAGACTATTGAAAGTTCTATTGGTTTTCAATACCGCTTCAGGTATACCATTCCAAGCTTGGTAGGTACGCTCTTTACCACCAAACGTGGTGAATCGAATTTGTGTTTTTTTATTCAAATAAGCACCGCTTAAGTAAAAGGCTTGCATATTGGTGCTAGCACGGTCTATAAAACCATCGCTAGCAATATTGCTAAGTCGTGCATCAATGGTAAAGTGGTTGTTAATTAAGCCGCTACCCACTTTAATGGTATTTTTCCAGCTGTTAAAACTGCCATAGCTATTGTTCAGTTCGGCATAGGCATCTTGATTTACTTCGTTTGTACTAAGGTTAATGGTTGCACCAAATGCACCAACCCCATTGGTACTAGTACCTACGCCACGTTGTATTTGTATGCTGTTCGTGCTGCTTGCTAAATCGGGTAGGTTCACAAAAAAAGTGCCTTGGCTTTCTGCATCGTTGTAAGGAATACCATTGATCGTAACATTAATTCTAGTGGCATCGGTACCGCGTATGCGAATACCAGTATAACCTATGCCATTACCCGCATCGCTGTTGGCCACCACGCCAGGTGTTTGATTTAAAATAAAAGGCAAATCTTGCCCGAAATTATTCGCAGCAATTTCTGCCTTGCTGATATTGGTTTTAGTGAAAGGACTTTTATCGCTTGCTCTTGTTGCCCTTACTTCTAAAGGCTCTAGGTATAATTCCGATGGCTTTAGTCGAATGGTTAACTTACCATTGGTATTGTTAGGTACAAATACGGTGGTAGTACTTTGGTAACCAATAGCCGTTACCGTAACAGTATGAGCATCGTTCGACCATTTACCCGTAAGGGCATTACCCATATTGTCGGTAATATAAATGTTCTTATTGCTTTTAATGGTTGCTCCGGCAATAGGTTTGTTTGTTGTTGCATCTACCACCGTAATATTTAGTGGTGTTTGTGCCATAGCTACTTGCAAGGTGAGTGTAGCAGCGAGTGTTGTTCCCAACAGTTTCATTGTTGTAGTTTTTTAACATTGAAAAATGGGAACAGGAAATGTGGGCTTACGAGAAGGTTGGCAGTTATGCCTAAAGTGTTGCATCCTTCCCTTCGCAGGCATTATCCTGTTCAGGTGTTACGGGTGTTATCTCAGCCATTCACTTACGTAAATAGCACCCCGAGGTGTTGTTGAAAGCAAGGTGGCCACCATTTTTTTCAACGAGTGCAAATTAAAACAGAAAATTTTGGATTTGGTTGTAACATTTTTTTGCAGTGGGCGTACCACAGTTATAAAAGCACAACAAATGAAAAAGTTAATAGCATTTTTACTGGTATTTGCAACTACAGCCATCGTGCCATTGTTCGCACAAGAAAATGTAGTTATTGATGGTAATGCTCAGGTACGTGAAGTGGGCAGTTTTACAGGTATTGAAGTTCATAGTGGCATTGTTGCATATATTTCGCAGGGTACACAAAACGCTGTTGCAGTGAGTGCTGCCGATAATGATGCTATCAGTAAAATTATTACGGAAGTTAAAAATGGTATTTTAATTGTACGTGTTGAGCGTGGTAGCTGGAATGGCTGGAATTGGGGTAATAAAAAATTGAAAGCGTTTATTACCATTGCCAATGTTAACAGCATTGCTTTGAGCGGTGGTAGTATTGCTAAAGTAAGTGGTACACTACAAGTAGCCGATTTAAAACTGAGTGCATCGGGTGGTAGTATTTTAAATGCCAAACTTAAAACCACCAATCTTAAAGTAGATCTTAGTGGTGGTAGCATTGCCAACATAGATGGAGCTTCGGTTAACTTTACTGTAGAAGCAAGTGGCGGCAGTATTTGTAAAGGTTACGATTTAGAAACAGCATCGGCTAAAGTAGATGCAAGTGGTGGCAGCATTATTAACCTATACGTTACTAAAGATTTAAAGGCCGAGGCCAGTGGTGGTAGCATTGTGCACTACAAAGGTTCGCCAGCTAATAGAAACACCGATGGCAGCGGCGGAAGTATTATTAAACCTAAAGACTAAAAAATATTTGGCAGATTGCGTAAGATGCTTATTTTTGCACTCCCAATCACAAAATGGTTGGTCAAGTTTTTACAAAATTATTCAATTTATATCGCGAGGTAGAGCAGCGGTAGCTCGTCGGGCTCATAACCCGAAGGTCGGCGGTTCGATCCCGTCCCTCGCAACTACAATCCCGCTTTTGCGGGATTTTTTTTGTCTATACCTTACGGTAAATATTACCAAGCACCTTTATTACTTCTGTTTTGCTGCGGTTACCGGCAAATACTCCGAAGTTTGCACCAACACATTATGAAAGCAGGATTCGTTAACATATTTGGTAAGCCCAATGCAGGGAAAAGCACGTTACTCAATGCTTTGCTTGGCGAAAAGCTGGCGATTGTAAGTAACAAAGTACAAACTACACGTCATCGTATCAAAGGGTTTTTAACTAGTCCCGATACGTATCAAATCATTTTCTCCGATACGCCGGGCATTATTGAGCCGAAGTATAAATTACACGAACGCATGATGCAGAGTGTAAAGAGTGCATTAGAAGATGCCGATATTGCTTTACTCATAGTAGATGCCAACGATGATGTTGAAGAATGTAATAGCATTTTTGCATCGTTAAAACTGCGAGTGCCTACCATTGTAGTATTGAATAAAGCCGATAAAGCCAATGCCGATAAGTTGACAGCCGCTACAGCTTTTTTTAAAGAACAACCTTACGGTAAATATGTATGTGCCGTAAGTGCTTTGAAGCAATCAGGTTTAGATACGTTGCTGCAACAAATAGTAGCCCTTTTACCGGAAGGTATGCCTTTTTATAGCGAAGATGATTTAACAGACCTGCCAACAAAATTTTTTGTAGGCGAACTTATACGCGAAAAAATATATGAGTTATTCGGCGATGAAATACCTTACCATACTGCTGTAATGGTGAACGAGTTTAAAGAAAAGGAAACACTCATAAAAATTCAGGCCGATGTTATTGTACAACGCGAAACACAAAAAGTAATTTTACTAGGGCAGGGTGGCAGCATGATTAAACAATTGGGCACCCTTGCACGTAAGGATATAGAAGCTTTTTTGGGCGGCCAGAAAGTGTTTTTGCAACTCTTTGTGAAAGTGCGTCCGAAGTGGCGAGATAACGATTTTCAATTGAAAGAATACGGGTATTTGTAAAACTACCTTACGGTAAATGATTGGTCATGCATTTGTTAGAACCATTTTATAACTGGCGACATTTATACACCGCCGAAGCCGATGAAAAAACACCTTTCTACGGCAGAACTTACAGTGAGTTTGAATTTTCTCAAACGGTATATAACTATTACATACACCCGCAATGGGATGATTTTGGAAGTAGAACACTCTATTGCAAAATTTTATTTGCAGATTACTTTGCCAACTATGCAATCATAGAATTGATTGGTGAATGGAATGATGCCATTGAAAATGATATCATGACACTGCGTAGAGAGCTTACCGATCATTTATTTGCAGCAGGCATAACACGCTTTATTTTAATTGCCGAAAATGTACTCAACTTTCACAGCAGCGATAGAGAGTACTATCAAGAATGGTACGAAGAAGTATCCGATGAAAATGGCTGGATTATGATGTTGAACATGCCTGCTCAAAGTCAGCAAGACTTTATTAAAACCAAACTACATCGTTACATAGAGTTAATAGATATGCCACAGTGGCGTACGTATAAGCCAGAGCTTATATACCAGCAATTGCAAGAAATGTTAGCCAAGCGTTTGAGATAATTTATGTGAGCTCTTGCCAGATAAATTGCTCGCTTTTGGGCAACTGCGCCATCATACTTTGTAGTAGATCGTTTGGTACTGCTAGTTTTCTGGCATGGGTATCAATAAAAGCACCATCTACACGTACAATAGCTGCTAGTATTTCGTTGTTGATAAGTATTTGATGCTCTACGCTCCAACGACTATAATCGCGGCGGCATTGATACAAACTACCTGTTACTGTAACTTGTTGATGTAAGTGTATTTCTCGTTTAAAAATCGCTTCTTCTCTAAACAAAATAGGGCCTACATGCAATTGTTGTAAAAGCGGGATACTGATGCCTGCTTGCTGCATAATATGTAAGCGAGTAGTAGCAGCCCAATCGTAATACACACTATGCCGCACGTGAAAGTTAGCATCGATATCGGCCCAACGAACTTCAAATTGCATGTGTAACATTTGTATGATGTTATGAAAGTGGTGTTGTAAAATGTTAGGGTTCAAAGCTACGTTATTATCATTGCTACGCATGTATGCATCACTAGTAATTGATGATAGTTGCTGTAACTGTTGAACTGAGCGTAGCAACGATGTTACATACTTGCACTAGGCACAAACACATGTTTTAAATCAACAAAGCCCTTGCATTGCAAGGGCTTTGTTGATAATGCTATTACAAGGTAGCAAACTTACTTGCCACTAGCTTTTAAAGAATCGATGATTGAAAATTGCTTGGGTGCTGGTGGTGCAGGCTTTACATTTTTAACTTCGATTTCAAATACTAAATCGCTGTATGGTGGTATTTCGGGGCTTGGACTTTGAGCACCATAACCTAACATGCTAGGTACGTAAATAGTGCCTTTACCACCCATGCCAAAAAATGGTAATGCTTCGTCCCATCCAACAATTACCTGACGCTGGCCAACATTAACATCAATAGGATCTGTATGGCCTTTGCTAGCATCTAAATTGGTGTCGAATACTTTGCCGGTTGTAAGCAATGTACCACGGTACATTACACTTGCTGTAGTACCGCTATCGGCTAACATGGCAGTATTACCAGGGTTGGTTACCACTACAAAAGCACCGCTTTTTGTTTTTTGGGCTTTAATACCTTTTTTGTTAAGATAAGCTTCTAGTTGTGCTACGCTGTTCGCTTTTTCTTTGTCCATAGCTGCTTGAAAAGCTGCTGTAACTTCTGCTTCAGTTTTGTATGCAGCGATTACATGAAAGCGACCTAGGATTAAACCGCCACGTTTGAAGATATCGTTATAATCGGCAATGAAGCCACGACTTTTTAAAGTATCAACACTCATAACAAATTGTCCGCTATCGCCTACATTCATTTTAGGAATAATTTCCATGAATGAGTAACGGGAATTAGCACTTGTATCGATGTTGGTAAACATCGGAAGCTTTCCATAAGTGCTTTGTAAGATTGAATCTTTACCATCAATTTTATATTCAATATTCAATTGAACGAATTGACCGGCTTGTAATTTTTCTCCACCCTTGCCTTTATGGATTTTGTATTTCAATCCAGATGGTGATGTTTCGTAATTAACATTGCAAGCTACGAGTGTACAAGCTGCAAATGCTGCCAACAAAATTTGTTTCATGCGTATTTATTGTAATTGTGATGCGTATTGAGGTAACAAGCTTTTAAATTTTTGCAAAGTATTTTTAAGCGTATCGCTACTGCGACCGCCAGCAGCATTAAAATGACCACCACCTTCAAAGTGTGTACGAGCAAAGGTATTTACATCAAAATTACCCTTACTTCTAAAACTCCAACGGCGTTCTTCATCGCGGTCTATCACCAATGCTCCAAAGCGAACACCTTGCACACTTAGTAAATAATTCACCAAGCCTTCTGTATCGCCTGTTTTAATGTCAAATCGCTTAAGATCTTCTGATTGTATGTGCATTACACATGTATTGTAATCGTACAATACCTCCATACGGTTCAATAAAGCAAAGCCAATGAAGCGTAAACGATTTTCTAAGAAGCTATCGAAAATATTGCTGTGAATATGCGTGTGCTCTAAACCAATATCTTTTAAATGTGCAACAGCTCTGTGTAACGATGCTGTGGCAGCACCGAACCTGAAACTACCTGTGTCAGTCATCATGCCTGTATACAAACAACTTGCTACCTCTTTGTTGAGCAAGTGTGCATGTTCACTACACATGATCAAATCGTACACCATTTCGCAGGTACTACTTTTTGCCGTAATACTAACACCATAATCGAAGAAAGCAGTATCAGGCTGTTCGTGATGATCAATAAGTACTTTGATTGCTGGCGACTTACGTAAGGCTGACTCAAAATGTTTGGTGCGGTGTGCTGTATTAAAATCGAGACAGAAAATAATAGCAGCCTTCATAGCTATAGCGGTAGCCTCGTGTTGAAAGCTTTCGAAATCAATTACTTGATCGCAACCAGGCATCCAGTTGAGGAAGTTCGCCCAGTTCGTAGGTGAAATCACCGTAACCTCGTGGTTGAGTTGAATTAACCATTTGTATAACCCCAAGGCACTACCCATAGCATCGCCATCGGGTTTTTGATGCATTGTAATAACAATGCTTTTGGGCGAATTTAATTGCGGTAGTAAAGCTTCTATTGATTGCATAAACGGGTGCAAAAGTAAGGTATATCCCTTACGGCAAATGATTGTGTGCGCCCACGGGCAAATTTTTTTTGTTCATAAAATTGCATACCCCTTATTTTGCAACCGGAGAGATGGCAGAGCGGTCGAATGCGGCGGTCTTGAAAACCGTTGACTGTAACAGGTCCGGGGGTTCGAATCCCTCTCTCTCCGCCAAAAGGTTGCAGACCAAGTTTAAATAAATTGGTTTGCAGCCTTTTTTACTTGGTAAAAGTGGTTCGTAAAAAAAATTGTTACGCATCGTCTTTAAGGGTACCTAATGTGTAGTTAAAGTGTATTTTGTCAAAAAGTAGGTATGGAATGACGATAGATACACCTTTTAAATTTTTCGAGCTTGTGTGGGTACGCCTTTACAGAAAATGATATCAAGCAGTTTATGAGGAGTAACAACTATACTAATAGTATTAGTATTTGACTCTGAATAGTTGTAAGCAGCTGTAGAAGCCATAAACTATTTTTCAAGTAATAAATGAAACAAACCTGCATCTGTAAGTTTCAAAATTTTAAGCAATGTCGTTTGCGCAATCGTATTATTCAGTATTGGTATTGTGTAAAAATATTCAAGAAGAGAAGTTGAAAACTCTTACAAGGGTGCATGAGATGCTTATAGAAGTAGATGTAGCTAAAGCTACTTTAGAATCATTGATAGAGCAAAAGCGTAGTAATGATATAAGGATTCAAAAAATGATTACTGCAGGCATTGATGCTAATAGCGCAATACAAGAATCTAATCAGATAGCAAAGTTTATAAGTCATGCGGCTGTCAATTACACCAAAGCAAAAATTGAAGTAGAAAAATCGATTCGGCCTTTTTTATAGAAACCGAATGAGATTGTGGAAATTTTCAAAACCAAGAGGTTGTTAGTTTGCTTCATTGTATTTTATGAATCATTTTAAAAATGAATTTTATTGTTGGAGCTGTAATGCTAAAGTGTACAGCTTAGTTGCTAATTTTCCCTTCATTTACCGTAAGGTGTTACCCGTAAAATGGTATTCGATAAAACAATTACAGCCACATATAGTGGCTGTAATTGTTTAGCATTTACCGTAAGGTTTCTATGCGTTTCACTTGTTATTACATGCTACTGCCAACCGCCGCCAAGTGCTTTGTATATATTAACATGGGCATGTAGCTGTTGCAACTTTATTTCAGTGAGTTCCATTTTAGCATCTAAGGCTTCTTTTTGGGTGAGTAATACTTCAATATAATCGGCTCGTGCGGAGCGAAACAAATCATTAGAAATGTTAATGGATTGTGTGAGTATTTCAACTTCTTTTGCCTTGGTTGCATAACTCTTGCTAAACTGTGCAACTCCTGAAAGCTGGTTCACTACTTCTAGGTATGCTGCCACAATAGAGCGTTCGTAGTTGAAGGCTGCTTGTACTTGTTTGGCATTGGCAGTACGATAAGTGGCTTCAATAGCTCGCCTATTGATGAGTGGTGCAATAGCATCGCCAGCAAGTTGATACATGATGGCATCGGGCCTGAACACATAAGTTGGATTGAATGCATTCAATCCCATATTTGCCGTAAGGCGAAAAGATGGTAAGAAGTTGGCTCTTGCAACAGTAACATCTAACCTACTTGCAGCAAGTCCTAACTCTGCTTGCCGAACATCGGGACGATTGACGAGTAATTGACTTGGATAACCTGACGCAATGCTATTGATTTGTATTTGCTCAAAGTTTTGATGGCGTGGAATGCTCTGCGACATTTTTCCCGTAAGTAACCGAATGTTGTTTTCTGTTACTACTATTCGCTGTTGAATGGCATACTGTAAGTTTTGTGTATTGAGCAGTTGCGCTTCAAAACGATTGACTGCCAGCTGCGATACTTTAGCTGCATTTTTCTCGAGTTTTACTACTTGCAATGCATTGCTTTGTAGTGCTATGTTTTGCTGCACAATGGCCAACATATTATCGAGTGCCATGAGTTCGTAGTAGCTATTGGCAATTTCTGAAATGATATTTGTTACCAAAAAATGCTTGCCTTCGTTAGTTGCTAAGTAGCGTAGTACAGCCGATTTTTTTGCAGTTCTTAGTTTTTTCCAAACATCTAATTCCCATGCCATTGTTGCACCAATCATAAAATCACCAAAGTACTTAGGACCCTTATCTGGATTGGCTTTTAAATCTTCTTCATTAAAACCATTCCAAGTGTATTTGCCAGATTTGTCGTGAAGAGCGCCAGCGTTCAGTTGCACGAATGGTAAATACTCACCGCTTTTAGACATAACTTCATTATTGCTAATTTCTATTTCTCGCAACACAATATTCAGTTCTTGATTGTGTTGTAAAGCGGTATCAATCAATGCCACCAAATAAGGATCGTTGAAGTAGTTGCGCCATTGCAGTTGTGTAATGTTAGTACTGTCTTGTACGGCTTCTACCATATAGTTATTCGGCACAGCTGTAGTTGCTGTTTTGCTAGTAACCGTTGGAATTTTACAAGCCGTTAGCCATATACTTATAATTAATAAGTATAAATATTTATATGATTTTATCTTCATTTTTATTGCTTCTGATGCGTTTAATAATTTTTTGAATCCGCTTGCTAAGTGCTGCATCGGTACTACTTTCTACAAAATCTTCGCTTAAAGGATTTTCATCTTCGTCGCGTATCAGGTGCTTTCCTTCTTGTAGCTTTCCAAAAATGTAATACAGTCCTGGAACGATAAGAACGCCAAATATTGTTCCGAACAACATACCTCCAAGTGCAGAAGCACCAATGGTATGATTACCAATAGCACCTGCTCCTTTCGCTAACACCAATGGAATAAGTCCTGCGATGAACGCAAATGACGTCATAAGAATAGGTCTGAAACGAGCTTTAGCACCTTCTATGGCAGCATCTAAAACAGGCATGCCTTTGTTGTGTTTTTGTACTGCGAATTCAACAATTAGTACTGCGTTTTTGCCGAGTAATCCTACCAACATAATAAGGCCTACTTGTGCATATACATCGTTCGCTAAGCCCATTGTTTTCAATGACAAAAACGAACCAAATATGCCTGGAATGATTGATAGTAATACTGCTAGTGGTAATAAGAAACTCTCATATTGAGCCGCTAAAATCAGATACACAAAAAATATCACAATAGCAAAAATGTAAAGTGCTTCATTACCTCTTCTTGCTTCATCGTAAGATAAACCTTCCCAAGCAATATCATAACCTTGCGGTAAATGTTGTGCTGCCACCTCTTTAATAGCTTTAATAGCATCGCCAGATGAGTAACCTTTGGCGGGAATACCATTAATGAGGGATGAGATGTAAAGATTATATCGAGATATTTCGTTGGGGCCTTGCGTTTTTTTAATACGCATGAATGCAGAGTAAGGCACCATTTCACCATGTTCGTTTTTGATGAACATATTCAAAATATCAGAAGGCTGCTTTCTGAACTCGGGTCCCGCTTGTGTATATACTTTATAAAAATTGTTAAAACGTATAAAGCCTTGTTCATAAGTACTGCCGATCATGATATTCAGATTTTCCATAGCATCGCCAACCGATACACCCTTTTGCATTGCTAGTTGATTATCTACCAGAATTTCGTACTGCGGGTACTTTGCCGAGTAGAAAGCAAATAAGCCTGCTAACTCTTTACGTTGCTTTAAAGCAGCTAGAAAGTCGGCATTCACTTTGTCAAATTCTTGATAGTCTACATCACTATGTTTGTCTAGTAAGCGTAATGAAAAACCATCTGAGGTACCATATCCCGGAACTGCCGGCGGTTCGAAGTATTCGATATTGGCAGGCAGGTCTTTAGACTTTTCTTCCAATGCTTTAATCACTTCTTTTACGGAAGCTTTACGTTCCGACCAATCTTTAAGATTGATCAAACAAGTACCAGCATTTGAACCTCTGCCTTCTGTTAAAATTTCATAACCAGCTAGCGATGTTACAGAAGCCACGTCTTCTACTTCTTTGGCTAAGTGTTGTAACTTTTTAGATATTTCGTTGGTACGTTCTAGTGTAGTACCGGGCGGTGTTTGAATGATAGCATAAATTTGTCCTTGATCTTCACTTGGGATAAAGCCAGCAGGAAGTGTTTTGTCAACACTTACAATGCCAAATCCAAATAGTAACAAAACACCGTATGTAACTGTTTTTCGATTGACAATTAGGGATAAAAATTTCGTATATCTTCCAGTTGCTTTTTCAAAATTTTTATTGAACCAATCTAAGAAGATGGTAACGGGTGTTTTACGTTTTGGCTTACCATGTGTGTTTTTGAGTAAGATAGCACATAGCACTGGCGTAAGTGTTAGTGCTACAAAACCCGAAATAACGATAGCACTCGCCATGGTTAAAGAAAACTGGCGATACAATACACCCACCGGCCCTGTCATAAATGCAATGGGTACAAATACCGAAGTCATTACAAGCGTAATGGCAATAATAGCACCGCTAATTTCTCGTATTACCTTTTTCACGGCAGCAAAAGGCGATAGGTGCTCTTCTTCCATTTTAACGTGCACTGCTTCTACCACTACAATTGCATCGTCTACCACAACCCCAATGGCTAATACTAAGGCGAATAATGTAATTAGATTGATGCTTAACCCAAATATATTCATGAGTACAAAGGCTCCAATCAACGAAACTGGTACGGCTAAAATTGGAATGATGGTCGACCGTACATCGCCTAAAAACAGAAACACCACAATCGTTACTAGCAAAAATGCTTCTAGTAGTGTGTGTAAAACCTTTTCAATAGAAGCATCAACAAACTTTGAAACATCGTAGTTGATTTCGTAATCAATACCCGGTGGGAAATCCTTTTTTAGTTCTTCTAGCTTTGCCTTAACATCTTCAATTACTTTACTAGCATTACTACCAGGTATTTGTTTGAGTTTTAGCGATGCTGATGGGTGGCCGTCTTTATTTGAATAAATATCTACAAACTCGCTACCAACTTCAACCTCAGCAATATCTTTTAGCTTTAATATTTCACCTTCTGAGTTGGCTCTTATAACAATATTCTGGTATTGTTCTGGCGTGTTAAACCATCCTTTGTAAGTGAATACATATTCTTGTGATTGTGCTGTTTTTCCTGAACTTAAACCAACCCTACCTGGTCTTGCTAAAATGCTTTGTTCATCGATGGCTTTTAATACTTCATCTGCTGAAATACTATATGCTCTCATCCTTTCCGGATTTAGCCAAACCCTTATTGCAAAAGCTCTGCTACCAATAGCTTGAGCAAATCCCATTCCATTGATACGTTGCAATTCTGGTAGTATAAAAGTATTAGCATAGTTGAATAAGAACTTTTCATCAACGCTATTGTCTTTACTGTACAAGTTCAAATACATCAACATGCTTGGCTGCAACGGTGTAATAATTACACCTTCTCTTTGTACTAGTGGTGGCAAGTTGGTCATCACCTGATCCACTCTCGATTTAACTCTTACTGCTGCTAATGTTGGATCGGTACCAGGTTCGAAAACTACTTGTAATGAGGCTTCGCTAGCACTGGTAGCATCTGATAACATGTATTGCATGCCTTGCACGCCATTGATAGCACGCTCTAGTATTGTAACGGTAGATTTTACTAATACATCGGCATTAGAGCCGGGGAATTCAATAAAAATATTTACCCTCGGTGGGGCAATGTCTGGAAATTGTGCAACAGGCGATGTCTTGATGGCCAATAAACCCATGAATACAATACCCACGGATAAGGCAATGGCAAGAACCGGCCGTTGTATAAACTTGTTAAACATAATTTCGGTTTTACGGTTCTTGATTTATTCTGCGTGTAGACTATTAAGTGCCTCTAGTTCTTGTTCGTAAGGAATGAAATTGTATTTTATTTTTTCATTATTCTTTACTTTGCCAAGTCCCTCTGCTAAAATTTTATCTTTAGAGCTTAGCCCCGCTGACACTACATATACATGTGGCATTTCCATGGCAACGGTTATTTCTCTTGCATGAAGCGTATTGTTAGCATCTACAACATACACGTATTTTCTATCTAAGACATCGTACGTGGCTTTTTGGGGAATCAGGGTAGCACCTTTAAATGAAACGGGCAAGCGTATATTACCTGTTTCACCATGGCGAAGTATTCTCTTCGGATTGGCAAAAGTTGCTCTAAAAGCAATATTGCCGGTTTCATTATTAAAGTCAGATTCAATCGTTTCAACCACACCTTGTTCTTCGAAAATTTGCTTGTTGGCCATTTGTAACCATACTTTCTGAAGCGTATTCGTTGTACGCTTCTTCATATAGTCTAAGTATTCCACTTCGGGTACGTTAAAGTACACCCACATTTTACTGTTGTCTGAAAGTGTGGTAAGTAGTTCGCCTTCATCAATGAGGCTCCCCAATCTTTTATTAAGTCGACCAACAATACCACTAAATGGTGCTCTAATTTCAGTGAAGCCTAAATGTGTTTTTGCAAGTTGCAATTCGGCTTTGGCTTTGCTAAGTTTTGCTTTTGCCAATGCTAGTTCATTCATCGATACCACATTGTGATCGGCTAAACTCTTAGCATTCTGATACTCCACTTCCGCGTAAGCTAATTCAGCGGTCGCTTTTTCTACCTCAGCCTGATAAATGGCTGGCATAATTTTAAAGAGCTGTTGTCCTTTTTGAACAAACTGCCCTTCATCAATAAAAATCTTATCGAGATATCCCTTTTCTTGAGAACGTACCTCAATGTGGTTGGCTGCATGAATCTGAGCTACATATTCTTGAAAAATACTTGTATCTCTTTGTATCGGGCTGGTTACAATGAAAGTTGTTGATTCCGTTGCTTCGTGATCTTCATGCTTACATGCGTGTTGCGTCAATGCAATAATAGTTGCAGCGATGAATACTATTCGCTTCATGAATAAGTTGTTTAGTATGGTAAATGAAACTTGGTACTCCATCAATGATGAAGCACATTAAACAGTAAAGAATACCGTGTGAATTCGTTTTACGATACTAACAACAAGTCAGTTTTCCAAGAATGGTATAGCAGAAAGTAGGGGATAGCTGGCCTGCAAGCAGCAGCTTGTTCTAAGTGAGTAACACGCTGTTGTACAGCCGATGAAAAATACTGTGCTATTAAGTGATACGTAACGCTGCTACCTGTATAATACGCGGTGTGCGTGCTAGATTTTTTGTCATTCTCCTCATCATTATCATCATCACTCACAGTATCTACAGTAGCAACAATATCTGCACTAACACGATGCTGCTTACGAACCTGGTCGGTACTAATCTTTTTGTATGCAGTTCTACTAGTTGTAGCAGTTGTATTGCTACCAGCAACAAGTTGTATCCCCATAACAACAGCCACAACAAATACCAAAGCAATGCGTACACCATGGTGAGCATGCTTTAATAGTTGTTTTATGTTTGCTATGATAGATACGAACGCTAACATGATTTCAAAAATAGTAATCGGGTATAAAGTTGTACGAAACTATCCATACCAACCTATAACTTTTTACATTTTAACGACAAATTAAATATGTGACAGGCTGTTAATTACTTTATTCATACCTTACGGTAAATGTTGTTATACATCGTTATGTACCTGCTAACAATGCATTCCAACAACGTAATCAATTACACTTTTACACCAAAAATATAACCAACAACAGCAGAAAGCCCCATGGCAATGGTACCCCAAATGGTAATGCGTAATACTGCTTTGGTAATATTTGAGCCACCTGTTTTAGCCGCAACCGCACCTAAAAGAACCAGCGATACAATTGTGAAGGCATACAAGTAGTATTCCATGCCGGCTACCGGAGCAAAAATGGCTACCAACAATGGCAGCAAGCCACCCACCGTGAAAGCGGCACCTGATGCAAAAGCTGCTTGTATAGGATTCGCCTGACTTATTTCATTGATGCCTAACTCATCTCTAACGTGTGCCCCCAAAGCATCGGCAGCAGTTAACTCTTTGGCTACCTGCAATGCAGTTGCTTTTGTTAAGCCTCTTTGCTCGTAAATCTCTGCTAGAATTTGTAATTCTACTTCTGGCATGGTTTCGAGTTCTATTTTTTCTCGTTCAATATCTGCCTTTTCAATATCAGTTTGCGAACTCACCGAAACATATTCGCCTGCTGCCATCGATAATGCACCTGCTACTAAGCCTGCTACGGTGGCAAGTAATATAGCATCTCTCGTAGTGCTTGCAGTAGCCACACCAATGGCTAAACTCGATACTGAAATAATGCCATCGTTAGCGCCTAGTACGGCAGCTCTTAACCAATTACTGCGATGTATATAGTGGCTGTCTAAGTAGTTTTCAATGGTAATATCATTGGTCTTCATAGCCATGTAATAATAGCTTAAAGGTAACTATGAAATGGGAGATCTTATCATCTATAAGCTGCTGTACCTAGTAACTTCGTAACAATTTTAAAATCATGAATCCAACATTAGACGCAGCATATTGGAACCAACGATACGAACAACAACAAACAGGTTGGGATATTGGTAGTTGTAGTACGCCATTGGCTACTTATTTCGATCAGTTGACAGATAAGCACATCCGTATACTTATTCCTGGTTGTGGGAATGCTTACGAAGCTGCATACTTGCTCGATAAAGGATTTACCAATATCACATTGGTAGATATTGCACCACTTGTAACAGAAAAAGTGAAAAAGCAGTTGGCTACTTACGGTAATGCTGTTCGGGTATTAACGGCCGATTTCTTTGATATGCAAGAACAGTTTGATTTAATTGTAGAGCAAACCTTCTTTTGTGCCCTTAATCCCGATTTGCGTAGTAGTTATGTAGTTAAAATGCATGAGTTGCTGCATCCACAAGGGAAGTTGGTAGGCGTATTATTCAATCGTCATTTTGAAGGTGGCCCGCCTTTTGGTGGCAGCATTGCGTTGTACGATGCCCTATTTACCGTAAGGTTTCAACTACAAACCTTAGCACCTTGCTATAACTCTATTCCACCAAGAAGTGGTTCAGAGGTATTCATCATTGCAAGGCCTTTATAGTAGCACAATAACGATAGGGCTCGCCAACGGCGAGCCCTATCGTTATTGTATTTTGCGATTGCAACACATTTATGCTTGTGCTGTTGGTCCGCCAAAATTCATCGGAATTTCAATCTGCTCAAGGTCTTGTATATCGCCATTCACTTGTTCATATTTTTCAATATTATCAATCATTGCTTTCATGAATCGCTTCGCATGCATAGGTGTTAGAATAATACGGCTCTTCACCTTGCTTTTAGGTACACCCGGCATTACGTTCACAAAGTCTACCACAAATTCGGCGTGGCTGTGCGTAATAATTGCAAGATTGGCGTAGGTGCCTTCTGCAATTTCTTCTGTGATTTCAATATTCAATTGATTGTTTTGTTCTTGTTGCATGCACTAAGTTTTTTAAAATTATACCTTACGGTAAATGATAGATTGCGAAACTACTATTTACCATAGTGTTACGCATCATCTTCTGTATTGTTTTGATATTTCGTTTTTTCTTTTAACTTTTTGGGAGCTCCGCCTACTACTAATACGATTTCGCCTTTTACTTGCTTTTGTTGAAAGTGTGCTGCTAATGTGGCTAAAGTGCCTCTGGCATTTTCTTCAAACATTTTGGTGAGTTCGCGGCTAACAGCAGCTGGTCTGTCGGCACCAAAATAGGTAGCCATTTCTTGAAGTGTTTTTACCAATCGCATCGGACTCTCATAAAATATCATCGTACGTTGTTCGTTAGCTAATTGCGTGAGCATGGTATGACGCCCTTTTTTGAGCGGCAGAAAACCCTCGAAACAAAAACTATGTGTAGGAAGTCCGCTATTAACCAACGCCGGAACAAACGCAGTAGCACCAGGTAGCGATGTTACAGTTACATCAGCCGCAATGCATGCTTGCACCAACAAATAGGCAGGGTCGCTAATGCCAGGGGTGCCAGCATCGGTAATGAGTGCCATGGTTTTGCCGGCTTGCATTTGTTGTACAAGATGTTGTGCTACTTTATGTTCGTTATGCTGATGGTAAGGCGATACCGGTTTTTGAATATGATAGTGCTGTAAGAGCTTGCTGCTGGTACGTGTGTCTTCACATAAAATGACATCTACCTGTTGCAATACTTCTATTGCCCTGAATGTAATGTCTTTTAAATTGCCGAGTGGTGTTGGTACCAAGTAAAGCATAAGCGTTCTGGTGCTGTTGTAAAGTAGTAAACTTCAGGATAAAGAAAACAACCCCAATAAAGCGCTGGCTAAGATTGGGGTTGACGATAGTAGTACTAAAAGTTGAAGTGAGTGACACAACGAAGTAACATAGTAGTACCACTGTTGGTACACCACTATTCGTTAACCATCTCTATTTCGTAAAATTCCATCACCGGATTGGCGAGTAATTTTTTAGCAGTTTCATCGGCGATGACTTTTGCTTCATCGGCTGTAGTTGCTTCTATTAGAAGTGTTACGTGCTTGCCAATACGTACATCTTGTACACTGTTGATTCCTAAATTGTGTAAGCCACCTAGTACAGCCTTTCCCTGAGGGTCAAGCAAATCTTTAAGAGGCATTACTTTAATTTGAACGTTGTAAGCGGGCATATTAAGATTTGTTTTTTGCAGTGGCCAAAGATACACTTACGTAAAGGATAAAAATGAGAGGAACGCTTAACCATTGTAAACTTACTATTAACACTAACGATGCTATGAGTAATATGTACTTAGATTGATTGCCCTGCCACCCGTAATGTTTGAATTTAAGGGCTATCATTGGTAGCGTACTCACCATCAGCCAACTAACCATGGCAATGATGGCGTACCATGTGTAAGGATTTAATAGTAATTGTTGTACAGCGCTGTAGCTGGTAAACCAATATATCAAAGGAAAAGAGGCAATAAGTAGCCCCGCAGCAGGTATGGGAATACCTTTGAAACCTTCACTTTGCGAAGTATCAATATTGAACCTTGCCAAGCGATAAGCCCCTGCACATGGCACTAAAACTGCTGGTAAGAGTAACCACTCACTAACAGCTAATCCATCAGGAAGGTTGCCCCAAGCCATACGTAAAAATTGAAACGCAATTAATCCTGGTGCTACGCCAAAACTTACCACATCGGCAAGGCTATCAAGTTGCTTGCCCATATCGCTAGCAGCGCCGAGCAGGCGTGCCACAAATCCGTCTAAAAAATCAATGACAGCAGCAATGCCAATGCAAATGGCTGCCCAATACATTTGTTGTGGTAGCTCGGCAAGGTATTCGCCATTATCGCCTTGCACCACCATAATGCCTGGCTGTAGTATGTACACCACTGCAATGCAACCCATCACCAGGTTGAGTAGTGTGAAAATATTCGGTATCTGAGCTACAATTTTATTCGGCATGTTATTTTCAAATTTTCAGTAGAGCACCTCGCAGTTGGCTATGAAGCTTTGTTGAGGCATATGTGTTATCGCTTCATGAGTCGTTCTATATCATCGGCTTCAATAGGAATATTTTTCATGAGATCGATGTTGCCATTTTTGGTAATCCAAACGTTATTCTCAATACGAATACCCATTTGTTCTTCCTCAATGTAAATGCCTGGTTCTACTGTGAATACCATGCCTGGCTGTATAGGTTCTGTACGTGTACCCAAATCGTGTACATCGATACCTAAATGGTGGCTAATACCATGATACAAATACTTTCTAAATGGTCTGGTTTCTAGTTCGTTTTTGTTTTCATTTTTAACATCGGCCTTTGATAGCAAACCAATTTTTAAGAATTGCTTAGTGGCTTCATCGCCTACTTTATTGGTATAATCTACAATGCTAATACCGGGCTTCAACAAGCTTTTAGCATAGTTGTGCAAGTGCAAGCAAGCATTATACACTTCTTTCTGGCGTTTGGTGAATTTTCCATTCACAGGAACGGTACGTGTTAAATCGGCACAGTAACCACCATATCTGGCACCAAAATCCATGAGTACTAAATCGCCATCTTTACAAGGTTGATTATTGAACACATAATGCAACACACGAGCATTATCGCCACTGGCAATAATTGAATTATAGGCTTTATCTTCTGCACGCTGACTCAAAAAGCTGTGCATGATTTCGGCCTCAATTTCGTACTCCATTACGCCAGGCTTAATAAAGCCAAGTAATCTGCGGAAAGTGTTATCGGTAATATCAATGGCTGTTTGCAATACAGCAACTTCTTCTTTGGTTTTAATGGCTCTCAGCTGCTTCATAATTTTAGCAGCACGCAAGTAATGATGTAATGGGTAACGAGCCTTCATTTCTTGAATAAAACGATATTCTCTACTTTGTAGTAGGGTACCTTTACGATCGTTTTCATTTGAATCCAGATAAATATTGTCGGCTAGGTGAACCCAAGTTTGCAAAGCAGCATCAATACTATCTAGCCACACAATGGTTTCAATACCACTAATGGTAGTTGCTTCATGAGCTCTTAAGCGTTTTCCATCCCATTTTTCTTTGAGTTCGTTGGGCCTCACAAGTACCAACACTTCACGAAATTTTGGATCTGGATGGTCGGGAAATAGTATCACCATTGTATCCTCTTGCTGTATACCTGACAGCCAATACAAATCGCTGTTTTGTTGAAAGCTATGTAAGGCATCACCATTTAAAGGCCACTCATCGTTGCTCACAAAAATGGCAATACTGTTAGGTTGCATCGCTTTCATAAAGCGTTTGCGATTTTGTACAAACAGGGTGTTGGGTATTGGCAAGTGTTTCATATCATCTCATTTACGTAAGTAAATCGTCATTTATTGTATTGTGGTTGGCAAGGTAAGTGTAACCACATTAAAAACGAACGTACTTGTTACAAATTGTAAGAAGAAATGGCCTTTACAGGCTAATGATGGTGCACCTATTAACTTCGCACAAATCATGAACGTGAACGATTACGATGTAATTATTGTAGGACAAGGTATTGCGGGTACTTGGTTAAGTTATTACCTCTTACAACAGCAACAGCGTGTTTTGGTGATTGACGATGCCCAAGTGAATACTGCAAGTAGGGTAGCGAGTGGCGTTATCAACCCGGTTACTGGCAGGCAAGTAGTTACTACATGGTTGGCCGATACTTTGTTGCCACATGCTCGTGTTGCTTATACCGATATGGGTAACATGCTTGGTACGTTGCTCTTGAACGATAAAGGTATTGTTGCTTTTCCACCATCAGAACAAATACAGCAGGCATATCAGGCAAAGTTTACAGCAACACCTAGCTATGTAACGCCCGTTGATGAATGCGATATATATGCATCGTGGTTTCACTTCAAGTATGGTGCAGTGCAAATACAGCCAGCTTTTTTGTTGCATTTACCAGCCATGCTTACAGGATGGCGTACCTATTTGGCTGCACAGAACGCATTACTGCCAGCTGCATTTCATGAAAACGATTTGGTGCTTACTGCCAATGGTGTAGAATACCAAACCTACAAGGCTAAGTATTTGATTTATGCCAATGGCGTGGCTACGGGTAGCAGCAAATATTGGCAAGCATTGCCTTTCAGTTATAATAAAGGTGAAGCGTTAATAGCAGCTATTCCGGCACTTACGCAAGAACGCATCTTCAAATTTGGTATCACTACATTAGTGCCTTGGCGTGATGGTTTGTGGTGGGTTGGTAGTACTTACGATAATCGCTTTACCGATGTATTGCCAAGCAGCAACTTCCGTATACAAATGGAGGCCGCCTTACGGCAAATATTAAAGCTGCCTTTCACCATTACCGATCATATCGCAGCTATTCGTCCGGCAACGGTAGAGCGCCGCCCGTTTGTTGGGATGCATCCAACCATACCGCAAATAGGTATTTTCAATGGCATGGGCACTAAAGGCTGTTCGCTCGCACCATATTTTGGGGCACAATTAGCACAACACCTCATTAACGGCACACCTTTATTGCCGCAGGTAGATGTTCAACGCTTTCGCAAAACATTAGAACGTTAGTATTTGCGTACAAAGTGTTTATTTCGCTTTCACACCAAAACCATTTGTAGTACATGCATAATAGTCCTGATACCTTATATCAAATTCCCGTGAAGTATCGCCGTATGGAAAACCTGCACATTCTGTTTTGGTTATTTAAAGATGTTGCATGGTGTATGGTATGGAAGCCACTTGGTATGATTATGATCGTACCAACGTTGCTTATCTCTATCATCATTGCGTGGCGTACCCGTAGTATGATGAGTGAGTTATGCCACAACCTCGCCATTTGTTTGTGGATTAGTGCTAACAGTTATTGGATGGTAAGTGAATTTTTTGCACTTCGATCATATTGAAATTTGGCATACGTACACGTACAAGCATGTAGCCATCATTCCATTTGTGTTAGGTTTAGTGAGCTTGGGATATTATTATTTGTGGTACAAACCGCAACATAAAAACGAAGCAGGTACGTTGTAATTGCGATAACATTTGCCGTAAGGCGTTAGGGGTGGTGTCCAAAATAAAAGGCTCGCCGAAGGCGAGCCTTTTATTGGGTTGTATGACATGTACCTTACGGTAAATGTAGTGGCACTAAGGCACTAAAATTTTATTGTTGGTTTTATTAATGTCTGCCAATCGTAAGGTGGGGTCTATCACAATTTCTTTGATATCTCCTACCGGACGCGATAGTTTGAACTGATATTCTGGATGTGTCCAACGCCATGCTGGTAGTACCATTCTGTTGGTGGCATTTTCTGTTGGCTTGGTACCATACATTAAATTCAATGGAATGTAGTAAAGTTCCTTAGAGCCATCTTTATAAGTAACTTCTATATCAATCGGCATTGGCATTTTGCCAATACGTTTAACGGTTAATTCGGCTTTGCCTTCAGCTTGTTCAATATTGCCCAAGCCATAATCAATAAACTTGGTACTGTTCACCCAATACTCTTTATACCAATCTAGTTCCATGCCACTTACTTTTTCGGCAACACGAACAAAATCGTTCACATTCGGGTGTTTGAAACGCCAAGTGTTGTAATACGCCAGTAATACTGTATCGAGGTTGCTTTCTCCAATAATATAGCCAAGCTGTGCTAAGAAAACAGCACCCTTACCATAGCTGCCAGCGCTGTAAGCAAAGTTGGTATTGAAATGATCGGCATGGGTGCTCAACGGCTCTTCTAAACCGCTGCGTTGTAGGCGATAATACACACCATAATCATCTTCTAACCAACTTTCTTTCGGGCTGTTGCGAAGCCAGCCCAAGGTTCTGCTTTCGGCATAGCTTGTAAAACCTTCATCCATCCAGCTAAATAAGCTTTCATTGGTGCCTAGCATCATTTGATACCAGCTGTGCATCCATTCATGTATGGCGGTTCCAATACTTGCATTTTTAATGAGTGTAGCCATAGGATACTCCATACCGCCATCGCCACCCTGAATAAAGCTGTAGTTTTTGTGCGGATAAGGACCAAATGTTTTCGCAATGTAAGGGTAGGCTAGGGCAACGGTATCGGCCATTTTCTGCCAACGATTTTCAAGGCTATCTACTGCTTTGTACACTACATAAATGAGTGGACCACCGCCTTTAGGGGTTCTTTTAATGAGTTTATAGGTTGGGTCGGCTGCCCATACAAAATCGTGTACGTTTTGTGCTGTGAAATGCCATGTAAGCTTATCACCCGCTGGCAAGTTAAGTTTGGCGCCATCGGGTTGATAACCAAAACCCGTTTGCAAGGGGTTTTGTAAAGTGCCTGTAGCTGCAACTAGGTATGTTTTATCGAGTGTTAGTTTCACATCGTAATCGCCCCAAACACCATAAAACTCACGAGCAATGTATGGGTTGGCGTTCCAGCCTTGGTAATCGTATTCTACTAATTTAGGATACCACTGGCTCATACTATAGCGAATGCCTTCTGCATTATCGCGGCCGCTTCTTCTAATTTGAATTGGCACCTGAGCTTCAAAATTGAGTTGTATGTTGCTTTTACTTTTAGGCAGCAATGGTGCGGCTAATACCACTTCTAAAATGGTCTCATGCTCTATGAGGGTGGCTGCTTTACCATTTACCGTAAGGTTACTTACCTTTTGGTAGCCAATTTGTTCGGGTGTTAACTTGCTGATACGATCTCTCACACGTCCATCCCAATCGAGGACAGGTTGGTTCTGACGATTTCTGCCAATTTCAATTTTGCCTAGTTCACGGCTGCGAACATCCATACTGCTGTTGGGCTGAAAGGCATTCCAATACAAGTGAATAAATAGACGGTGCAGCGTGTCGGGACTGTTATTCCAGTAAGTCATTTGCTGCTTACCCTTAACAATGTTGGTTGTTACATTTAAATCGGCATTAATTTGATAACTAATGCGTTGTTGCCAACGATCGGGCTGTGCGGTAGCTTGTAACAAACCTAACGCCGCTACCAAGGCGCAACAAAAACGAGATAACTGCATAGCAAAATAGTTGTGCTGCAAACTAAAGCAATACACTTGAATACCGTGCGTTAAAGTGTAGTTGCGGGGTGAGTACTTTGTTTTTTCGGGTTAATATCAATAACAACGCCCTCGGTAGAGACCGAAGGCGTTTTCCCCCAATGAATCAAATGTTACATGCTTTGCTTACTACTACACATGTAATTTTCACAAAGATGTGTATGCTATTTTAGTTCGCCTATACCTATTTAGTGGTATTTTTTAAAAGCAAAAGCAGCCCATTGGGCTGCTTTTGATATATGATTACCTTACGGTAAATGAACTATTTATTAAGTACTGCTGCAATGGTTTTGCCAATATCGGCAGGGCTTGCTACTACGTGAATCCCGCACTCAGCCATAATTTTCATTTTAGCTTCGGCAGTATCGTCGGCACCACCAACAATCGCACCAGCATGACCCATACGACGACCTGGAGGAGCTGTTTGTCCGGCAATGAAGCCAACCACAGGCTTACGCATATTATCTTTCAACCAACGAGCAGCTTCAGCTTCCATACCACCACCGATTTCACCAATCATGATGATGCCATCCGTTTCAGGATCGTCCATTAATAATTTAACGGCTTCAACGGTAGGTGTGCCAATGATAGGATCGCCACCAATACCAATAGCCGTGCTAATGCCTAAACCAGCTTTAACTGTTTGGTCGGCAGCTTCGTAGGTAAGTGTACCACTTTTGCTCACAATACCAATACGACCAGGTTTGAAAATGAAGCCAGGCATGATGCCTACTTTAGCTTCACCTGCAGTGATAACGCCAGGGCAGTTAGGGCCGATAAGCCGAGTTTGCTTACCTTGAAGATAGTTTTTCACCTTCACCATGTCTTGTACAGGAATACCCTCAGTGATACAAACTACCAAACCAATGCCAGCGTCGGCAGCTTCCATAATGGCGTCGGCAGCGAAAGCTGGCGGAACAAAAATGATGCTCACATCGGCACCAGTAGTTTTAACAGCGTCGGCTACAGTATTGAAAATAGGACGGTCTAAGTGTGATCCACCACCTTTGCCAGGGGTTACACCACCTACTACATTGGTTCCGTACTCAATCATTTGTGTTGCATGGAATGTACCTTCTGTACCAGTAAATCCTTGCACAATTATCTTACTGTTCTTATTTACTAAAACTGCCATGGCAATAGGTTTCGTTTAAAAGTGGTGCAAAAATAAGAGAATACGCATTGCTGTCGTTGCTTTCACAGTTCTATTTTCAGATTAATTATTTGGGTTGCGTTTTATAAAAAAATTTCCTCTCGGTGTGCTCACGGTAAGGCTGCCGAAATAGGCTTCTACTATTGGTTGAAGTGTGTCGGCTGCCATTACGGAGTAGTAAGTAGTAAGCATATAGTTGCCTTTAGCCGTAGTGATGGTTACTTGTCCTTTTTTGTTGGTTGTAACTATTTGTGGTTCCGCTGCGTTGGCTTGCCACACCACTATTGGTTGATTGGCTAAAGCGGTGCCATTAAACCTTACTTGAAATTTACCGGTAAAGCTGTTATTGTTTGTTGTTAGCTCATACGGATGTGTTAGCGGAATGATGTCTAAATCTAGCGTGGTGGGCTGTACTATATTTACCGTAAGGTTATTCGTAATTGGTGCACCAACTTGAATAATAGTTTTAGCACAATTGTGCCAACGCACATGCGAAGTACTGAAATTATTATTGATGGGATTAAGTCGATGTTGTTTTAAGTATGCATGTAGCGAGTCTGTTGCAAGGTTCAGGGTACGGCTAACGCTTGCTTGCGTTAACATGTGGCTGCCTAATTGGAGATTGGGTAGCATGATGGTATTGGATGCTTGATTCTCCTGTGTAATGGGCACATTACTGATTTGCTTATCAGGCAGATAATGTGTTATAAGAATTGACGAATCATTCGGGTTGTTAGCCGAACTACTAGCCTGCAGGCTACCAGAACGTTGCGTAATAATGGCCGTTTCGCCTGATTCGAAGTAGAAACGTTGTGGCCAAAGCCAAACATTGTTGGCAATTAATGTTACGGCACACAATAGTAGCAATGTAACCAAAAATGTTTTCATGGTAATAAGCTGTTGTTAGTTGTTACGGCGCATGTATTCGCTGATATCTCTTTCAACTTGCTGTTTCATTTGAAGCGGCAACTGACTGTTGTTGTTAATGTTGAATATTCGAATAGGGGTTGAACTCGTAATAGCGCCGGTATACACTTGCCATTGCTGGTTGCTTTCTTGTGTTAACACTGTGGCGGTGATACGCAAAATTGACGGTCTGATTTTTAAGTAAACAAAGCCTTTTCTATCAGTTTTATATTCGAGTGTATCCGTTTTTAAGGGTTGTAACTCGTTCGGAGCACGTATGTATTTGGCTACCACTTTGACGGGGTGTTTTGCCAACGGCGCTCCTTTGTAAAGCACTTTGTAAGCCATGTCGAATTTTGAAGTTGGTCCACCTTCCGTTAAAGCAAGCGGGTGTTGTTGCGGAATAATGTCAATAGGTATACCCGTAGGTTGCAAGTAATTTTCAGTTAAGGTTGATCTGTCAACACTGCCAATATGAAATAAGCTTTTAGAACAGATTTGATGTGTTACAGTTATGTCACTATTAGGGTCAATGGTTTGTATTGGGGCATTTTCATGCACCATATTTGCTTGCATTAAATACTTCACAAATGCTGCACCGTTCATGGTGGTAACAATGGGTTGGGTACTGAATGCAATAACATGCGTGCCTTCATCTTGCGGTAGTGCTTTCATTCTCAAATAGGCAGCACTATCGTTGGTTAATTGGCTCGTTACATCGGCATCAACACCGTTTGGCGCAATGTGTAATAATGAAGCTACTTTACTTTGTTGCACCTGATAATTCGAATCGTTGTCTGGCGTTCCTGTTCTAAAGAAAACAATAATATCTTCTCCGGGCTGATATACAAATTTGGTTGTAATAAGCCACACACTACCAATAGCCGACGATATTGATAATGCAACAGCAAGTGCAACAACTGTGATTTTTTTCTTCATGTGATAGCAAGGTTGATAGGATATTTTAATTCGTAATCTTTACGAATATATCATCGCCAGCCATAAATAGTTGTTGGCGAGATGTTATTTTTTATTTTCGCTGTATGCAGCAATGGCCAAGCGTAGCGGTGGTGATTTTAAACTACAATGGTAAAAATTTTCTTGAGAAGTTTTTACCATCAGTAATGGCATCTACTTACCAGCATTTGCAAGTGGTTGTAGCCGATAATGCCAGTACCGACGATAGTGTATCATTCTTGCAGCGCAACTACCCCAGTGTATCGTTACTGCAACTTTCTGAAAATACGGGTTATGCAGGCGGTTATAATAACGCCTTACGGCAAATAAATAGCCAATATTACGTACTACTCAATAGCGATGTAGCTGTAACCCCAGGCTGGATTGAGCCTGTGATTGTTCGCATGGAGGCCAACCAAAAAATTGCAGCCGCACAGCCCAAGTTACTGTCGTTTCACGAGCCTGATACTTTTGAATATGCCGGTGCTGCTGGTGGTTGGATTGATGTTTTAGGGTATCCCTTCAGTCGTGGCCGTGTGATGGATGTTACTGAAAAAGATACGGAACAATACAATGAAGCTGCACCTGTTTTTTGGGCTAGTGGCGCTGCACTGTTTGTACGTTCAAAAGCTTTTCATGAAGTGGGTGGTTTTGATGCTCGTTTTTTCGCACATCAAGAAGAAATCGACTTCTGCTGGCGTTTACAACGTGCAGGTTATCAGGTTTGGTGCTTTCCCGAAAGTGTGGTATATCATGTAGGTGGCGGAACGCTCCCTAAAGGCCAACGCAAACTCATGCTCAACTTCCGGAATAATTTGTGGATGCTGTGTAAGCATTTGCCCGTAAGGGAAAAAATCTGGAAACTTCCCCTGCGTTTTGCACTCGACGGTGTATTTGCTTGGAAGAGCTTGCTACAAGGCGATGCAAATGCATGGTTAGCTGTTGTTAAGGCACACTTATATATTGTTGGTCGTTTTTTTGCTCTAGGCGATGGCAAAGGCAAATGGCCAAAATTGGCGATGCATCGCTATCAAGGCGTAGCCAAGCAATGGTTAATTGTGGCCTATTTTGTAAAGGGTAAAAAACGGTTTTCAGAAATTGTATTGCACAAGTAACATTTTGTGCTTTGCAACCCTATTTTTGCAACGCAATTCAAATTAATTATGGAACAACATAACGAATACATCCAAGAGCGTAACGAGAAAGACTTTGGTTATAACTGGGTTACCAGCAGCCGCTTTTTATTTTACATGCAAGTATTTTGTTTATTAGCATTTGTTTTAGGTGGATGCTATCGTTTGTATAACACACGCTACAAAGGCAAGCCCGATATTGAAATTCAGAGCAGTACAAAGTACAAGCCTGAATACAAATAAGAAATAAAAAAATCTTTGAAATTTTTTGAGAAATATTTGGAAGTTTAATTTTGGCTCTTATTTTTGCACTCCCAAAACGATGAAACGGTAACGAAATCATCGAAAAAGTTCTCAAAAATGCGGAAGTAGCTCATTTGGTAGAGCACAACCTTGCCAAGGTTGGGGTGGCCGGTTCGAGCCCGGTCTTCCGCTCTAAGTCCCGCTCTTGCGGGATTTTTTTTCACCAACTGGTGATGCCTTGGTGGTGGAACTGGTAGACACGCAGGACTTAAAATCCTGTTCGCCGACAACGCGAGTGCGGGTTCGATTCCCGCCTGAGGCACAAAAAAGTCGAAGCATACGCTTCGACTTTTTTATTGTTGGCATATCCTCTTTTACCGTAAGGTACAATAACTTATAGTTTCAAATAATAAGGTTGTAGCAATGCTGTGAAAGCTGCGGTGTAATTGCCTTTATCTTGTATTGTTAAGGTGCTGTACAGCGGATTTTTCGTGTTTTTGTTACGCCAAACTAGCATAGTTCTAAAGTAAGCGTGTTGTGGTGTTTGTTGTACCAAGGTATTCGCCGCTAAATACCAGCCGAAATTCGTTGCAAGTTGCATAGCATCGGTATGTCGCTTGTATGGTAATAATAAAGCCAGCCAATCGGGTGTGTGTTGATAAGATGCTATAGTAGCAAACAACTGTTGCAAGGTTAATGCCGTGCTATGATGTGCCCTATTTTTAGCTTCGTTGCTACTTTTGATATCATTTTCGTAAAAAGGCGGGTTACTAAATACGCCATCGTATAATGCCGTGGGCTGCCATTTTGTAACGTCGGCTTGTAGGCTGTGTAACCTTGCGGTAAATGGACTCCGCTCAAAATTATCGCTTGCTTGAGCTGCTGCAAGTGTATCAATTTCAATGGCCGTAATGCTGGCTTGTGGGCAGGCTTGTGCAATTTGTAAGCTTAATACACCAGTGCCAGTGCCAACATCTAACAAGGTGGTATGTGGTAATGCTAGCGTTCTAATTTGTTGCGCTAGCCATGCACCAAACAAGCAGGCATCGGTGCATACCTTCATGGCCGTTTGCGATTGCTGTACGGTAAACTGTTTGAACTGAAAATAACTGTTTCCCACAGGTGTAAAGCTACTGTATCATTGCTTTTGTTGTGCTATCCACCATGGCCAAAGCATTAATATCGGATGCACCACTAACAACCGAAGCCATGCAATCGTAGGAGTGATGGTAACAAAGCCAAGCGTAAAATTACCTTGCTGAATCATGTACCAATGACTGGGAATAAAGGCTACCAGCATAGCAATGATACCATAACAAGCCATCTTTCGAGACTGTGGTGTCAGCACGCCAATACCCAATAATACTTCGGCTATGCCAGCTATCAGGTTGATGGTGGCTGCACTTGCAAATCCTTGAAAATAAGGCGGTATTAACGGTGTATAAAATGCAGGATTCACAAAGTGATACACACCTGCAGCGATGTATATGATTCCTAGCAAATACGTACCGATTTTTAGAAGCATACAGTAGCTTTTATGATGCAACAACACGATGCTGCTTATTTGGTTGTATACCATACGGTAAATATCACAGAAGCTGGTCGCTGCGTATGCGGATGTAAGGGTTCTTGCATACGAATAAGCTGATATCCGCTTTGATGTAAAAGGGCTATCCAATCAGCAAGGGTTCTAAAATACCAATCGTAAGGTTGGTTGAAAGTACGTGCCATACCTTGCCAACTACCAGGCCGCCAACCGCTGATGTATGGTTGTTCTATATCAATTGCATGCGGATGTAAGGTTTGTATAACTAAGTACCCACCTTGCGGTAAATATTGTTGTAAAGCAGGCAGTAGTGCTGCAGTGGTATGTTGATCTATCAATGCGAAGTTGATGGCAATTGTATCAAAGTTTTGAATGGGTAAAGGATATCCAGCAATTACTTGCTCATAAGAAGCAACCTTATAGTGGGCATCAAATGTTTGTGCATGGGATATGAGGGCTGGCACTGCATCAATACCAAAAGTTTGTAAGCCTTGTTCTTGCAATGCTCTGCATAGCCAGCCTTCGCCACAGCCTACATCAAGCACAGAATGCTTAGCTACCTCTATTACAGCATGCAGTATGGCTCGATTGGTTACTAGGGTACGACTTACGATTTCATTGTTTTGTATGGTGGCAATCCAATTATCGGCATTGCTATGCCACGATGCTAAAATAGGGTTGTCGTTATGCATGTTACATAAATTGCTAAAGCTGTAATTGCTCAAAGGCTGCCGGATGTGTAAGGCGGCGACTGCAAGGAGCCGGTACAACGTACCAAAGCGCAAGCGTAGCCTGTAACAGCCGGAACTATTGTTGAAGATAGCACATTGGCTGATAGCCCATAAAAAAATCCCACCGTTGAACGATGGGATTGATCTTATTATGAGTTTGAACCTGCTTATTCGCTTACCAAAGCTGCACTCAAATACTCTTGGTTCAAACGAGCAATATTGCTGAGTGAGATTTCTTTCGGACAAGTTGCTTCACAAGCACCGGTATTGGTACAAGCACCAAAACCCTCTTTGTCCATCTGCGCTACCATTTTCGTAACACGATTGCGGCGTTCTGGCTCACCTTGCGGTAAAAGTGATAAATGGCTCACCTTAGCACTTAAGAATAACATAGCGCTGCTGTTTTTACAAGCTGCAACGCAAGCACCACAACCGATACACATAGCTGCTGCAAAGGCTGCATCGGCTTTTTCTTTTTCAATCGGCAAGGCATTACCATCTACAGCGTTACCTGTATTTACTGAAATGTAACCACCAGCTTGAATGATACGGTCGAAGGCACTACGATCTACCATCAAATCTTTGATTACTGGGAAGGCCTTAGCACGCCAAGGTTCTACGGTAATGGTGTCGCCATCTTTAAAGGCACGCATGTGTAGCTGACAGGTTGTGTTAGCTTGCCATGGGCCGTGTGGCTTACCATCGATATACATAGAACACATACCACAAATACCCTCACGGCAGTCGTGGTCGAAAGCTACGGGCTCTTTGCCTTCGGCAATGAGTTGCTCATTTAATACATCGAACATTTCCAGAAAACTCATTTCGCTAGAAACGTTTTTAACTGGATAGGTTTCGAAGCGACCATCTTCGTTGCTATTTCTTTGACGCCACACTTTAAGTGTGAGATTCATATTGTAGTGTTCCATCGTACTATTTCTTTAAGGCTTCATGAAAGTTGGCTATGTTGTAATAGTTGTGCTTTCAAGCAAAGTAATATTAATAAACGTCTTATTTGTAGTTACGTTGACTTGGTTTAATAACATCGTACATCAACGACTCTTTGTGTAGTTTCCACTCATGCTCACCAGTAAGTTCCCAAGCGGCAACGTACATATAGTTGGCATCGTCGCGGAGTGCTTCACCTTCTTCAGTTTGGCTTTCTTCGCGGAAGTGACCACCACAACTTTCTTTACGATCGAGTGCATCTAAACACATTAACTCACCAAGTTCAATAAAGTCTGCTACACGACCTGCTTTATCTAACTCAGGGTTGGTTTCGTTAATGCCACCAGGGATACGTACATCGCTCCAAAACTCTTTCTTAAGTGCTCTGATTTCTTCAATCGCTTGCTTCAAGCCTTGTTCGTTACGAGCCATGCCACACTTATCCCACATGATTTTACCTAAACGCTTATGGAAGCTTTCTACAGTTTGCTTACCATTAATATTCTTAAGCTGTTGTAAGCGTTCTGCTACTTTTCTTTCTGCTTCTTCAAAGGCTGGGTGATTGGTATCACCGCCTTTACTATAGATTTCGTCGGCCAAGTAGTTTCCAATGGTGTATGGGATTACAAAGTAACCATCGGCCAAGCCTTGCATCAAGGCGCTAGCACCCAAACGGTTGGCACCATGATCTGAGAAGTTAGCTTCCCCTAAAGCGTATAAACCAGGGACGGTAGTCATTAATTCGTAATCCACCCATAAGCCACCCATGGTATAGTGTACTGCTGGGTAGATACGCATAGGCACTTCGTAAGGGTTTTCGCCAGTAATCTTTTCGTACATGTCGAAGAGGTTACCATACTTCTCTTTTACTACATCTTTACCTAGGGCAATGATCGCATCCTCGCTAGCACTTACTAAACCTTGCTTACCAGCTTCAATTTTGCCATATCGCTTGATAGCATCGGCATAATCTAAGTATACCGCTTGCTTACTGCTACCTACACCATAACCAGCATCGCAACGCTCTTTCGCTGCACGGCTCGCAACGTCGCGTGGTACGAGGTTTCCGAAGGCAGGGTAGCGGCGTTCTAAATAATAATCTCTTTCTTCTTCTGGTATTTCGTTGGGTTTACGGTTATCGCCTTGCTTTTTAGGCACCCAAATTCTACCATCGTTACGAAGCGATTCACTCATTAGAGTAAGCTTACTTTGGTGATCGCCACTCACAGGAATACAAGTTGGGTGAATTTGTGTAAAGCAAGGATTACCAAACAAAGCACCTGCTTTATGTGCTTTCCATGCAGCGGTAACATTGCTACCCATTGCATTGGTACTTAAATAAAACACATTACCATAACCACCAGTACATAAAAGTACTGCATGGCCGTAGTGACGTTCTAATTTACCACTTACAAGGTCGCGGGCAATGATACCACGAGCCTTACCATCTACCTTTACCACTTCTAGCATTTCGTGGCGGGTATACATTTTAACATTGCCAAGTGCTACCTGACGTTCTAAGGCTTGGTAGGCACCAATAAGCAATTGCTGGCCTGTTTGTCCTGCTGCATAGAAGGTACGTTGTACCTGTGTACCACCAAAGCTACGGTTGCTTAGTAAGCCACCATACTCACGGGCAAAAGGTACACCTTGTGCTACGCACTGATCGATAATATTAGCACTTACTTCGGCCAGGCGATATACGTTGGCTTCACGAGCACGGTAATCGCCACCTTTAATTGTATCGTAGAATAAACGATAGGTGCTATCACCATCGTTTTGATAGTTTTTGGCTGCATTGATACCACCTTGTGCAGCGATTGAGTGAGCACGACGTGGGCTATCCTGAAAACAGAAAGCTTTTACTTTATATCCTAACTCGCCTAAGCTTGCTGCAGCAGAAGCACCAGCCAAGCCAGTACCTACTACAATTACTTCGAGCTTACGCTTATTGGCTGGGTTTACCAGCTTCACTGTGCCTTTGTACTTAGTCCATTTTTGTTCTAACGGACCGGCAGGAATTTTAGCGTCTAACATATTCTCAATCGTTTCTTTTTACAAATTGAATCTTTCGAAAGATTCGTTGTTAAGTTCTTGGCCTTGCGGCAAATGGAGTGCTTTTGTGTAGCGTTTTACATTTACCGTAAGGAAACATAAAACAAACTCCTGAAGCCCGCTAAGCCTTGCTATACTTACATTTTAGCAGCCAAAAGGTTGAACCTATTTTACCCAACCTAAGTACATGGTTACTGGCATTGCTGCAAAAGCGGCAGACACTACTACGCTGTAGCCGATACCTACTGTTGTTAACAAAGCATTGTAACGCTTGTTATGTACACCCATAGTGCGGAAGGCACTTTGGAAACCGTGCATTAAATGATAACAAAGTGAAATACAGGCCAACACATATAAAATTACTACCCACAAATGCTTGAAGGTTTCTTGCATAAGTACAAACATATCGTGGTGTTCTTTACCATCGATCATGGTCATTGGAGTGCCTGTAAAGCGGCTAGGAATCCAAAAATGTACCCAATGCACAATTAAGAAAATTAAAATGATGGTACCCAGCAAGCCCATGCTGCGGCTATACCATTTGCTGCCTTTATTGCCATACTCTACAGCGTAGTTAGTACCACGCTTGCTGCGGTTGTAGGCTTCTAGCTGCAAACCTTGAATAATGTGCACAAAGAAGAAAACAAACAATCCTACCTCAAGAATTCTGATAAGAACGGTACTGCCCATAAAGTGGGCTGCTTTGTTAAACATTACGCCACCGTCCATAGCCCAAATACAGGCATTGATACCGGCATGTACTACTAAGAACAGAATCAAGAAAATACCACTTAATGCCATAACTAGTTTACGGCCTACGGATGAACTGAGTGCTTCTTTAAAAGTCATATCGTTAGAGCTTTAAGCCTTAAAATTTTGCTGCAAAAGTAAGGGTACAAAGTGCAACCCTTGGTATTGTTTCAGCAAATTGTAAAAAAATAGAAAACACGGCTACAAGATAATTGTTCAGCATGGCTTAGCACTGAAAAAAATCAAAGTATTTTATGAAACTAATCAGTTTGTTAGTCGTTCATCAAAAATCACATGCTTATTATACTTCCGTACATAGTAAGGTTTTAGCCGTTGGTGTATAACGTATGGCAACTGCTTTATTTTAGTGTACGTTTACAACCATTATGCTTACGCTACTTACCATCCTTTGGAATAGTTTTAAAATGGCCGTACAAGAGTTGCGAGTGAACAAGCTACGTACCTCACTTTCTTTGTTTGGCATTACCATTGGTATTATTTGTATTATTAGTGTGAAAGCCACTATCGATAGTCTCGAAGGCAAGATTCAAAGTGATATTAAAGCCCTTGGCAGTAACACAATTTATATTGATAAATGGGATTACGGTGGAGGACCCGACTATCCTTGGTGGAAATACATCAGCCGACCCAAACCTCAGTTCAACGAAATTGAAGCGATTAAATCTCGTAGTACACTCGCTGCTGCAGCTTGCTATTTTCAGAGTACGAATGAAAAGGTGAAATATGTAGATGCCGAGGTTGAGAACGTAGGTATCTACTGTGCTACAGAAGATTTTAACAAAATTCAAACGATCAAAATTGGCGAAGGGCGTTATCTGTCGGAAGCAGAATTCAGTCGAGGTGTACCTGCCGCAGTTGTTGGATACGAAGTAGCAACTTTATTGTTCGGAAAGGCAGAAAAAGCAATTGGCAAAACCATCATGTTTCATAATCGTGTGGTAGCGGTAGTAGGTGTGGTTGAAAAGCAAGGTAGCACCATGCTTGGCGATGGTTTCGATTACGATAACGCACTTATTATACCGTATCGTTACTATGCTTCTATCTATGATACTCGTAGCGATTGGAGTGGTGGCTTTATCATGGTGCAGGGTAAGCCAAATGTTGATTCAAAACTGTTAATTAGCGAACTACGTGGTATTATGCGACAAATTCGCAGGCTTAGTCCCACTTCAGAAGATAATTTCTCTTTGAACGATATCAACCTATTCAGCGATCAGGTAAGTGGTTTATTTGCTACCGTTAATATGGGTGGTGCTTTTATTTCGGGCATCAGTTTAATCGTGGGCATGTTTGGCGTGGCGAACATTATGTTTGTTACCGTTCGAGAACGAACCTCTCAAATCGGACTCAAAAAAGCCATAGGTGCAAAACGCAGTGTAATTCTTTTAGAGTTTCTCATGGAAAGTGCCTTCTTGTGCATTATCGGCGGTGCTATTGGTTTATTCATCGTATGGTTGGGTGCTTTGGCCGCAAGTGCTGCCATGCCTTTTAGCATTGTTATTTCGGGTGGCACCATGTTCCTAGCGTTTAGTATTTGCTTGGTTATAGGTGTGATTGCAGGTATTATTCCAGCTTCTGTAGCGGCTAAAATGGATCCTGTAGTGGCTATCAGAACTAAGTAATATGAGTATAACCTTACGGTAAATGATAAACGCAGCGATGGTTTAATCCTTTACTTTGCGGCGTGGAACCTATCATTCTAGCCATAGAAAGTTCTTGTGATGAAACTTCGGCAAGCATTTGCCGTAAGGGAACCATTGCATCTAATATTATTGCTACCCAGCAAGTGCATGAGCAATATGGTGGTGTAGTACCTGAACTCGCCAGCAGAGCACATTTGCAAAATATTGTACCTGTGGTGCAGCAAGCCTTAGCAGTTGCTAATATTACACTTGCCGATGTAGATGCTTTCGCCTACACCCAAGCGCCAGGGTTGTTAGGTAGTTTGTTGGTGGGAGCACAGTATGCGAAATCTTTAGCATTGGCTTGCAACAAGCCATTGATTGAGGTGCATCATATGCAGGCACACGTATTAGCGAATTTGATTGGCGATAATCCAGCACAATTCCCTTTTTTGTGCTTAACTGTCAGTGGCGGACATACACAAATTGTACTTGCGAAAAGTCCGTACGAGTTAGAGCTACTCGGTGAAACTATTGACGATGCTGTTGGTGAAGCATTTGATAAAGCTGCCAAATTACTCGGGTTACCATACCCCGGTGGGCCGCTTATAGACAAATACGCACAACAGGGTAATCCATTGGCGTTTGAATTTGCAAGGCCCAATATTCCAGATTTGAATTTTTCATTCAGCGGCGTAAAAACTTCTATCCTTTATTTTTTGAGGGATAAAACAGCAGCTCAGCCAGATTTTATAACACAACATTTGGCGGATATATGTGCCAGCATACAACACACCCTCATCGATATTTTAATGCGGAAGCTTAAAAAGGCTGTTGCTACAACTAAAATTCATCGTGTATGCCTAGCTGGTGGGGTAAGTGCCAACAGTGGTTTGCGAGCAGCACTGAAAGCCGCAGGCACCAAACATGGCTGGAAAGTACACATGCCCGACTTTGCTTATTGCACCGATAATGCAGGTATGATTGCCATAACAGCACATTACAAATACTTACAACAACAATTTGCAGATTTAACAAGCACACCAACAGCAAGAGCTAGTTGGTAGTACTACTTAAGCTAGTGGCGCTTTCGGGCATGGTGTTAGTAAGAACGAAAAACTACTACCTTCTCCTAATTCACTGCTCACTTCTAAATCGGTACCAAAAGCCTGCAAGTATTGTTTGATGAGTTGTAAGCCCAAGCCGCTGCCACGTTCATTATCGGTTCCAAAACGGGTGAAGCTTTCGCTGTGGTTAATTTTAGCAACATCTTCCGCTGGCATGCCGAGGCCGCTATCATTTACCGTAAGGCGAATTTTTTGTGCCTCATCTACCGATGTAATGGTTACCGTACCGCCATTGGGCGTGAATTTAATGGCATTATTTACCAAGTTTCTGAGGATGAGTGAAAAGTAATTTCTATCGGCTACCACGCATGCTGCTGCGTGAACATTTGCCGTAAGGCTAATATTTTTTTCTTGTGCAGATGAGGTATAAATGAACAGCACTTCATCGACCACTTCGAGGATGGGAACGCTGGTGATGGCGTGCGAAACGCCGCCTTGCATTTGAAGTTTTGCCCAAGTGTTTAGGTTTTCAACCAATAGGTTGGCGCCATGCACCTGCCTGCGAAGTTTAGGTAGCAGCTCCATGGCATTTTCTGGGGCAATAATTTTTTGATCCCACAAGTTTAACACACTTTGTAGCGATACTAGTGGTGCCCTCAAATCGTGGCCAATGATAGAAAACATGCGGTCTTTAACGTTGTTGAGTTGTTGCAGGTATTCTTTTTGCTGTGCGATTTCTTTATTTTTTTCGGCAATAGCTGCGTTGGTTTTGGCTAATTGTGCATTAGCGTTTTTCTGGCGCTTGTTAGAGCGGTCGTACATGATAATAAATCCGAATAAAAGCAGGGTAACTACTACCGCAGCGGTAATGGTAGTTTGTTGTTCTGCATTATTCACATGCATGTTCTGCAAAGTTTTCTGTTGGTATTGAGCTTTGTAAATACTTTGTTGTAGCTGTTTTTCTTGCTCAGCTTTAACATGCAATAAAATAGTTGCAATACTATCTTTTACTCGAAGCCAATGATAGCTAGCCGCTTTGTTTTGCAGTGCTTCGTAGCTTGTATTGAGTATAGTTGCCGCTTGTAATTGTTGTTCTGTAGAAGCACTTGCTTGGTAAGCATTGCTTGCGAGCTGTATCGCTTGGTTGAACTGCTGTTTTGTAAGTGCTAAACTGCTTAGTTGTAAGTAAGCCGCATTGGTTTCGGATGCATTTCGCGTTTGTTGTGCTAACAATAACCACTCATGGGCTGCAGTTGTTGCTTGCGTAAATAGCTGTTGTTGCCAATAACTGTTAGATAGTAACGCTAGTGCTTTCATTTGCCAGGTGGCTTGTTGCAGTTGTGGCAAGGCTTGTTGTGCAAATGTGGCAGCACTTTTGTAGTGCCCTAATTGATAGTACGCTTGTGCCAGCTGAAATGTGATGATGCCCCAGTTATGGCTAACAACAGTGGTGCGTAGCTGTTCATATTTGGTAATAGCTTTTTCGTAGTAGCCTAGTTGCTCGTATCGCCATGCTTCAAGCGCTAGTGGATGAATAGATGCTAGTGTGCTGCTATCGGTATTGGTGATTGGCGGTTGCGTTGCTTGTGCATGTACTGTTAGCATACTAAGCACAGCTACAAAAAATACTGTGCAGTGGTGCAAACTAGATACACAGGTACAAGCAAGTTTATGAACGTTTAACGCCATAAGATATTGGAATGATATTGTGAAAGTAAGTTCGTTTTGTAGCATCAAACACCAAATACATCCATCTGTGATAGTTATGGATAGTTATTTGGCTTTTAGCATACTTACGTAAATGAAATACTGGTTGATTTACCTGCTTTTGATACGCTTTTTATCGCCATATATTTTGGCTGCTTTTTGAATGAGTTGTAGTAACTCAACCTGCAAAGCATCACGCTGATCGAGGCTTTGTTGTGCTATATTGATGAGTTGCTCCCAGGTAAGTACATCTCTAACAAACTTGCTTTGCTTAAGCATTTCGCCAAACATAACGAGTGTGGTTGCAAGTTGTAGGCTTGGTGGAGCCTGTGCTAATACGAGTGTATTGTTTGTACTCTTAAATTGTAAGGTTTGTACCTTATTGCTATTGGGTAATTTGTATTGCAACTGCCAATCGGCTATGATACTGTTAGCGGTATTATCGAATGTGGAGGTTGGGGTTATTTCAAATACTGCTGTAATAATATGACCGGTGCCCACTTCGCCGCCTTCTAATTCGCTGGTGCTATCGGTGGCTGCTTCTTCTTTGTTACCAAAGCCAATGAGTCGGTAATTGCTGATCAATGCAGGATTAAAATTTACCGTAAGGTAGGCATCGTTGGCTACGGCGTAAAGCGTTTTGGTGAATTCTGTTACAAGTACCTTTTCGGCTTCTTTTAAATGATCGAGATAGGCAAAATTACCATTGCCTTTTTTGGCTAAGGTTTCTAGCTTGCTGTCTTTATAGTTGCCCATACCAACGCCAAGGCAGGTAAGATAAATGCCAAAGCCACGCTGACTCACAATAAGCTCTTCCAACTCTTTTTCCGAGGTTTGGCCAACATTAAAATCGCCATCGGTGGCAAGAATAACGCGGTTGTTACCGTTGGGAATAAAGGTGCTTCGTGCCAGTTGGTAGGCCATTCTAATGGCACCTTCGCCTGGGGTATCTCCACCAGCTTGCAGTTTGTCGATCGCTTCAATGATCTTTTCTTTTTGATCGCCGCTAGTTGGCTGCATAAAAACGCCAATGGTACCGCCGTATACCACAATGCTCACGGTGTCTTGTAAGCGTAAGTTGCGTACCATTAACTTCAAAGCATTTTGTACTAATGGCAGGCGGTTGGGTTTATCCATGCTGCCGCTAACATCTACAAGAAATACCAGATTGCTTGGAGGTACAGCACTAACGTCTATTTTAGGTGCTTCTAGGGTGAGTAAAAGGAGCTTGCTATTAGCGTTCCAAGGGCATGTTGTAACCTGTGTTGCGGGCGTGAAGGCATGCGTTTGGTGTGCTGGTGCATCGTTCAAAGCAAAATAATTGAGCATTTCTTCGATACGCACAGCATCGGGTGGCACTTGGTACCCTAATTTGATGAATCTGCGGATGTTACTATATGCCGCTCTGTCTACCGTTAATGAGAAACCTGTTTCTGGATATTGTGCTGTAGGAACAAAATCGTTATCAATAGTAGTGGTATAGCTTTCGTCGCCAGTGAAAAATTTGAATTGCTTGTCTCTGAATAAGTTTTTGGTAACCGAAGATAGCTTGCTTTTTTGCAGACTACTATTGGTTTGGCTTAGCTTCATTACAAAGGTTTGGGGCTGCTTACTATTTACCGCAAGGCGTAACTTTTCATAACCTTCTTTAATCAGTGTAATGGTATCAATGGGCAAATGGGTGGGAATACCAAAGCTGCCGCTATTACCTGAAGAAAATGGGAGGGTGCCTTTGGAATGCAAATAAATTTTAACGTTGCTAAGCATTTTACCCTTTTCATCTTTAACCTCGCCACGCAAGTAGTACTGAGCACACAAAGGTACACAGCTACAGATACAAAGCCATATAATAATGACGTGTTTCAAGACGGATTCAGTTGCAATGATGATAGGTTCAGCCGAAAGTTAAACGAGGTTAGCGGTTTACACAAGTGTTCTAAAGTATAATTTCTAAACCCTAAACCTGCTTTTACCAAATTCGAATATGGTTTAGGCGTGAAATTTGACAGTGCCGTTACAACCATCTCTGTTACGAACTGTTACTTTTGTAACTTATTTACATTCTTATGGGATTTTGGCAACAAATCGGCGAGTATTTGTACTTACGTAAAAAAGATCCTAATGCTGGCAAAGGCACTTGGATTAAATACATGCACGGCATGAATCGTATTTCATTGTACATGTTTTTGTTCTGCTTGCTGGTAATTTTATTCCGCTTTGTTATTAAGCCTTTGCTACTGAAGTAAGCTGGCTGACGATGGCTGTTGCTGCTTGTTCGCTGGCGTGTCCGCCTGCCTTTAACTTTTCGTACAGCGCATCATACGATTTTTGAACTTTAGCAAGATGTGCCTGATCGTACAGTAGCTTGTGTAGTTCTTGTTGAAGTGCAGCTACGGTTAAGTCGTTTTGAATTAACTCGGTAACTACTAGTTGATCCATAATTAAATTAACCAAGCTAATATACTTAATGGTAATAATGCGTTTGGCAATTGCATAGCTAATGGGGTTGCCCTTGTAGCAAACCACTTCTGGTACTTTAAACAACGCTGTTTCGAGAGTGGCTGTTCCGCTGGTTACCAAGGCGGCCGTGGCTTTATGAAGTAAGGCGTAAGTACTACCAGCAACGCTGCTTACATTGTGATAAGGAGCTAGTAATGGAGCATAGAAATCGGCATCTAATCCAGGTGCTTGTGCTACCACAAAATGATGTTCTGGGAAGTGCTTACTTACCGCAAGCATCAGGGGTAGCTTCTTTAAAATTTCTTGTTTTCTACTGCCGGGTAATAGGGCTACAATGGGTTTGTTGGTATTTACCGTAAGGTTATCGGGCTTTGCCTTAAAGGCATCAACTACTTCTACGAGTGGGTGGCCAACATAGGTTACCGGCCATTGCCAGCGTTGCTCGTAGTACGATTGCTCAAAAGGCAGTATCACCAACATTTGATCAATACAGCGCTTCATCATTTTAACGCGGCCTTCCTTCCATGCCCATACCTGCGGACTAATATAATACACCACCCGAATGCCTTGTGCTTTTGCCCATTCGGCAATGCGTAAGTTAAAGCCTGGATAGTCTATAAGTATCAGTACATCGGGTTTAAAAGCTACTATATCGGCTTTGCAAAACTTTAGGTTGCGAATAATGGTGGGCAGGTTTTTAACTACCTCCACAAAACCCATGAAGGCTAAATCTTTAAAATGCTTTACCAGTGTGCCACCAGCGGCAAGCATTAAATCGCCACCCCAAAAACGCATTTCGGCACCAGCATCTTGCTTGTGCAATGCTTTCATTAGGTTGCTGCCATGAAGATCGCCACTGGCTTCGCCTGCAATTAGATAGTATTTCATGTGTGGTGTACTAAGGAGATTGCCTTACGGTAAATGTTGTTGCATTGTACGATCATTTACCGTAAGGTAAAGCTAATGAACACGCCTTACAAAAAGTATTTAATAACAAGTGCTATGATAACATACACTAGCGTAAATACGAAGATGCCTTTAGCTGTTTTATCTTTTCGCTGGTTGATAAAAATGGTGAATACCAATGCATTGGCAATGAGTGAAAAGCTTATCACAGAACTCAATAACGAACGATAACTGAGGATGCGAACTAAGAAAAGTTGCAGCGATTCGTGATGGGCAAACTTCCAGAAATAGAAACCTAACAAACCTAAAAATGGGCATAGTAATCCTAAGATTAATCCAAGAACAAGGTTGTCGAATTTTGTGGTGGTACTCATATTACAAACCGAGTGATTTTGTCAAAATATCTTTCAAGGCATAGTGCGTTAGGTCGAACTGAACAGGCACAATACTTATGTAGTTGTTTTTGAGTGCATACACATCGGTATCGCGGCCTTTATCGAAATTTACAAATTCACCGGTGAGCCAGTAGTATTGGCGGTTGTGTGGATCTTTGCGTTCATCGAATTTTTCTTCGTATTTGGCATAAGCTTGTCGGCACACCTTCATGCCTTTGAGCATTTTTAAAGGTACGGCTGGAATGTTGACGTTCAGGCATAAATGCTTATTGAGTCGCTTGCCCAAAAGTTGTTGCACCAGTAATCGGGCATAGTGTTGTGCACCTGAAAAATCGGCTTCAAGGCTGTAATCGAGCAGGCTAAAACCAATGCTCGGAATACTTTCAATACTTGCCTCAAGTGCTGCACTCATAGTGCCGCTATAAATAACATTGATGCTATGATTGGCACCATGGTTAATGCCACTTAAACAAATATCTGGCTTGCGGTGGAGCACTTTATCAACAGCAAGCTTTACACAATCTACTGGTGTGCCACTACACTGATATGCTTCAACGCCTTCAAACATTTGTACTTTATTAAGGCGAAGCGGTTGACCAATGGTAATGGCGTGCCCCATGCCACTTTGAGGTTTATCGGGTGCTACTACCACTACTTTACCTAAATCTTTTACGGCTTCTACCAGTGCTTTAATGCCCGGAGCTGTAATGCTATCGTCGTTGGTAATGAGTATAACAGGAACTTGCTTTTGTTGCTTTACTTTTTGCTGTTTTGCCATGGGCGCAAGATACCAACAAAAATTACGATTTGAATATGCTACCAGTTAAATGCTTACCAATACACATCTTCAAATAAGCTGATGTCGGTAGCGGTATTGCCTTTCAATGTAATGGCCACCACATCGAACTGAAGTAGTTGCCACTCGGGGTTTGCTTCCATATAAATGGCTGCTGCCTGTTTTAAATGTTCCATTTTTTTCTGACTCACCGCTTGTTCGGGTAGGCCATAGGTGTGCGTAGTTCTGGTTTTTACTTCTACAAGGTGAAGGCAATTATTTTTAGATGCAATAATGTCTATTTCCAAATGCTTGTGTCGCCAGTTTTGATGTAAAATGATATAGCCTTGTTGCGTTAAAAAATTTACCGCAAGGTGTTCTCCTAAAGCCCCTACTTGCAAATGTTTTGATTCTGCCATAGCCTCATTATATTGCCTGCTCAAACAACTATACATGTCGTTACAACACGGAGCATATTTATTACAAGGCAAGATACAACCTTATGCTTGGGGTGGTTATACTTATATCAAAAAATGGTTAGGTGAAGTGCCCGATACCCACACGCCAAGTGCCGAATACTGGTTGGGTGCACATCCGCTGGCGGTTAGCAAGTTGGTAACCGAGCAAGGATTGGTAGGGTTAGATGAGGCCCTTACGGTAAATAAGGAAGCTGTTTTAGGAAAAAGAGTAGTACAAGCTTTTGATACATTGCCCTATTTGCTAAAGTTGCTAGATGTAAGAGAAATGCTTAGCATACAGGTACATCCTACCAAAGCAGCAGCTGAAGCAGGCTTTGCAGCTGAGAACGAACAAGGTATCCCTCAAAATGCAGCACACCGTAATTATAAAGATGCCAACCATAAGCCAGAAGTAATGGTGGCTTTAAGTGAGTTTTGGTTGTTGCATGGTTTTAAAACACCTGCTTTGTTGCAATCGGTATGGGAGCAGTTTCCAGTATTGCAGCCTTTGGCCGATGTGTTTGCGAAAGGCGGTTATCAGGCGTTGTATGAAATGGTAATGACCATGCCAATGGCCGAAGCCGATGCGTTACTCAACGTACTGATTGCCGACGCTATGGAGGCGAAGGCCGCTAATGTGCTCACACAACACGACCCGCGTTGGTGGGTACATAAGTATTATGCAAATGGTGCCCCAGCGCAAAACATCGATAAAGGTATTTTCTCCATTTATCTTTTGAATATCGTACATGTGAGTCCCGGTGAGGCTGTTTTTCAAGATGCAGGTATCTTACATGCTTACTTAGAAGGGCAAAATGTGGAACTCATGGCTAACAGCGATAACGTATTGCGTGGCGGACTTACGCCCAAACATGTTGATGTACCTGAATTGATGAAGCATGTTCGCTTTGAACCTGTTGTACCGCAGGTAATGCGTGGCGATGCTACCATGTTTGGAGCGGTGAATTACCCTTGTCCTGTTGCCGATTTCGGTATTGATAGTGTAACCATGCCTGCCAACGGTTCATATCAGGGCTTAACTGATAGCTTAGAAATATGGCTGGTGCACGAAGGTGCTGCAAGGGTGCATTTGGGCAGTCATTATCATTTTGATGTAGTAGGAGGGCAGGCTTTTGCTGTTTTTGCCGAGCAGCGTTTTAGTATTTCAAGCTCACAGAAAACAAATTTGTATCGTGCATTTGTGCCCGTTGTGTAACTTATTCACGCACGTTGAAAATCAATCAACGAACAACCGTTGGTTAAAACTTTGAAACGCCTATTTTTGTCGTCCAAGATTAACACATGAAATTCAATAAACAATTCTTGTTCACATTGCTTGCGCTAACTGTAATTGCAGCAGTGTATCGTGTATTACCTGGCCGTCCTTACGGTTTTGCACCGCAAATGGCTATTGGTTTATTTGCTGGTAGTTTGTTCGTTAACGATAAAAAAATGGCATTTGCCTTACCGTTATTGAGTATGTTCATCAGCGATGTGCTGTATCAACTCCTTCATATGGCTGGCGCAACAGAAATGGTAGGTTTTTATAGCGGTCAATGGTTCAACTATTTAGTTTTCGTTGGCTTAACGGCTGTTGGTTTCTTTGTGAAGGCCAACAATGTTACCAGCATTGTAGCGGGTAGTATTGCCTCACCAACACTTTTCTACCTTATCAGCAATACAAGTGTTTGGATGAGTGGTGGCGGTTACAGTCGTCCTAAAACCTTCGATGGCTACCTTCAGTGTATGGCCGATGGCTTACCTTTTTACGCCAATAGTTTGATGGCAACCTTAATGTTCGGAGCCATGCTTTTTGGTGGCTACGCTCTGTTACAACGTAATAAAACAGTGGCTGCATAAAATATTACAGCCTCGTACAATAAAGCCCCGCCAACGGCGGGGCTTTATTGTACGTTATTGGCCCAACAAGGTGCATGTATGTAGCTTTTGTGGCGTTGGCACCGTTCAACAGTTACAGCCACTATCATCAAAAAAGTCAGATAATGCAAAGGTTAGCTGCCATTTTTTCGGCTTTGTGGCCTTGGCGTTACATTTGCCGTAAGGCTAACAACTATTTAAAGCGTATGGAAGAGAATAAACAACAGCAAGAAGCAACTGCCGAAAATGCAGCAATGAACATTAATGCCGACGAAAATACAGCCGGCACTGAGCATTTGAACGAGCCCGTGGCCGATGAAAACCCACTAGAAAAACTTGAGGCAGCATTAGCAGAACAAAAAGATAAGTACCTCCGCCTAATGGCCGAGTTCGATAATTTTCGCCGCCGTAGCAGCAAAGAGCGTTTAGAATACATGCAAACTGCCGGTAAAGAGGTGATTGTAAGCATGCTAGATGTACTAGACGATTGCGAACGTGCCGAAAAACAAATTGAAAAAGCAACCGATATTGCCGCGGTGAAAGAGGGCGTGCATCTGGTATTTGCCAAATTAAAATCTACACTTCAAAGCAAAGGGTTAAAAGCCTTGGAAAGTATTCATACTGAGTTTGATGTAGAAAAGCATGAAGCTATCACTGAAATTCCGGCACCAACCCCAGAATTACAGGGAAAGGTAATAGACGAGGTGCAAAAGGGTTACTATCTGAACGATAAGCTAATTCGTTTTGCCAAAGTGGTTGTAGGAAAATAAAGCCATCTTACTGCTACGTTGAGTGGATGCAGATAAGGTGTGCGTAGAAGTAGCAGCAGTAAAATAAACAATGTATGAGCAAGAGAGATTTTTACGAGATACTGGGTGTGAGCCGCTCGGCCAGTGCCGATGAAATTAAAAAGGCTTACCGCAAGGTAGCTATGCAGTATCACCCCGATCGTAACCCCGGCGATAAAGAGGCCGAAGAAAAATTTAAAGAAGCGGCCGAGGCTTACGAAATTTTGAGTGATGCCGATAAGCGTGCCAAATACGATCGCTATGGCCATCAGGCATTTGGCCCGGGAACGGGCGGTGGTGGTTTTGGCGGTGGCATGGATATGAATGATATCTTCAGTCAGTTTGGCGACATTTTCGGCAACGATATGTTCGGTAGCTTTTTCGGCAGTGGTGGTAACCAACGTGGTGGTGGCGGCCGCAGCCGCGGTACAAGAGGTAGTAATCTTCGTATTAAGCTAAAACTCAATTTCGAAGAAATAGCCAATGGTGTTCAAAAGAACATTAAGGTAAAAAAATACGTGATTTGTAATACCTGCGATGGTTCGGGTGCAAAAGATAAAAGTAGCATTCAAACCTGTGGTACTTGTGGTGGTAGCGGACAAGTGCGTAAGGTTACCAATACGTTCTTAGGACAAATGCAAACGGTTACTACTTGTCCTACTTGTAATGGTAACGGTACTGCTATTACTGCCAAGTGTGGTAGTTGTAAAGGTGAAGGTCGTGTATATGGTGAAGAAACTGTAACGCTTGATATACCTGCAGGTGTGCAAGATGGCATGCAACTGAGTGTTGGCGGTCGTGGTAACGCTGGTGAACGTGGTGGCCCGAATGGCGATTTAATCATCTTAATTGAGGAGGAGGCACATAAGGAGTTACAACGCGATGGGTTGAATGTTGCGTATGAACTGCATATATCATTCCCTGAAGCGGTATTTGGTACACAAGCCGAAGTACCTACCATTGATGGAAGGGCGAAAATTAAAATACCGGCTGGTACGCAGAGTGGAAAAATATTCAGATTGAAAGGCAAGGGCTTCCCTGAAGTGAATGGCTACGGACGTGGCGATCAACTGGTTCAGGTGAATGTATGGACGCCACAACACGTAAGTAGCGAAGAAAAAGCGATGCTAGAAAAAATGGCCGACAGCAATAACTTTAAACCGAACCCAGGTAAGAGTGAAAAGAGCTTCTTCGATAAAATGAAGGAGATGTTTGGGTAACAATATTTTCAATGCATGATAAGAAAAAGGGCTGCTTTGATACAAAGCAGCCCTTTTTATGCGGTATTCATTTACCGTAAGGTATATTTAATGTAACTGCCCTAGTAGTACTTGCTTAAAGAGTTTATGAATACGCTTGTATTCATCAGTCCAACTGCTAGGCTCTACAAAACCATGATCTTCCATTGGGTAGGCGGCAAGCTCCCAATTGTCTTTGCCCAGTTCAATAAGGCGTTGACTAAGTTTCACAGCATCTTGAAAGTGTACATTCACATCTACCATGCCATGACAAATCAGTAGGTGGCCACGTAAGCCTTCGGCAAAATAGAGTGGTGAGCTGCGGCGGTAAGCTATGCTATCGGTAAATGGCTCGTTTAATATATTGCTGGTATAACCATGATTGTACTGTGCCCAATCGGTAACGGGGCGTAACGATGCTCCTGCTGCATAAACATCGGGCTGGGTAAAGAGTGCCATTAACGTAATAAAGCCACCATAAGAGCCACCATAAATACCTACTTTCTTAGGGTTAACACCATATTGCTGTACCAACCACTGGATAGCATCAGTATGGTCGCTCAAATCTTTACCACCCATGTGGCGGTAAATACCTGTTCGCCAATCACGACCGTATCCGGCGCTGCCTCTGTAATCTACATCGAGTACATAGTAGCCTTCGTTGGCAAGTAAGTTGTTAAACATAAACTCTCTGAAGTAGCTGCTCCACCACTTGTGTGCATTTTGTAAGTAGCCTGCACCATGTACAAATACAACAGCGGGTTTATTGGGGTGTGGTTGCGATGGTTTGTATAGCCTTGCGTAAATAGTGGCGCCATCGGCAGCTTTGATAGTAACCACTTCTGGTTGTTGCCAGCGGTATTGCAAAAAGCTATCGCTAGCAGCTTTAAAAGTGAGTTGTTTGGCCTTGCTGTTGCTATTCGTTGGTTGTACGTACAACTCCCAAGGTTGGGTGCGGTTAGAGTATAAAAGTGCAACCTGCTTTTCGTCGGGTGAAAGCTGCCATTGCCAAGCGCCTTCGGCTTGGGTGAGGCGTTCTTTTTGACCACTTGCAATATCTAGTTTATACAAATGTTGCTCACCCGGGTGTACCTCGTTGGTAGTGATATAAAAATGCTTTTTGGTAATAGATAATACCGCCTTTTGTACCTCGTACTGGCCGCTGGTGAGTGCTTTGGTTTGCTTTGTTAAGCGGTTGTAGGTGTACAAATGACTGTAACCTGTTGCTTCGCTTTGAAACCAACATTCAGCATCATTCACCCAACCAATACTGGCGCTGTTAATGCCGGGGCCTGCTATCCAAGCATCATCGTGTTGGCGACTAATGCATTCGTATTTACCCGTAAGGGTGTTCCATAAAAGTAACCATCGGTCTTTATTGTCTTGAGCACGAACTTGAATAACAGCTGCAGAACCATCGTTATTCCAGTGGATACTTTGCCAAGTAACAGCACGTTGCTGTGGTTTCGATTTTCGTTCGGCTAGTTGCTTGGGGTAATCTTGCAGATAAGTGGGAATATCATTGATGCCCGGCAGACTATCGGCTGTAAGTACAAAGCTGCTATCTTTCAATTTGTTATACAGCCAAAGTTCGGTGGTAGGCTGAGGGTGCCCCACCTTGGTACGGGCAGGGATATCGGTTGTAAAGCCCGACTCGGTAACATAGTTCGGAACAATGGTGTTTTTGCCGCTGCCACTTTTAAATAAGCGATAGCTCACCCAATTACCATCGGGACTCACCGTAATATCGGTCACATTTTTATCGCCGGTGTATATGGGTTTTATCCATGTTACCCGAGCATTTTTGTTGTAAGTTTTGGCGGCATCATCGTTTTGCTTGCGTTCACGCACTACTTGCATCCACTGTAACTGATCGTTTTGTAGCCATTGCTCTTGCTTATTCAACGGATTGCTGTTCGTACTCGGAGCATTACCACTGATAAAATTGGTAAGTTGCTGCGTAGTGCCTGTTGCAATATGCCAACCAAAAGCATTGTTGTTTTTTACGTAAGTAACCACCGTGTTGTTGAAAGCGAATTGCGGGTTTATTTCCGCATCGGTGGTTTGCGTAATGCGAATGAGTTGGTTGGTTTTAACCTTACGGTAAAAGATATCGCCGTTTTGTTCATACACATAAGCCGTACGATCGTTGTTCCAAATTAAATCGTCGGCGGTTACGAGTTGTTGCTTTTCACTTACAGTGAGTTGCTCGTAACTACCATTACTAGGCATGATGCGGTACAGCGAATCGGCTGTTGCCTTGGTAGGATTCCAATAAAACAGAATTTGGGTGCCATCTACATTCCAGCGAGGTTGCGATGGCGAAGTGCCAATCCATTTCGGATCTTTCATAATGTTGGCTACTGTAAGTGGGGCTTGTGCACGAACACCTAAAACCAACAATAACATTGAGGATACAATACTTATACGCATAGGTATAAAAATAGAACCTGCTTATAAATATTGATGCGTAGAATCGGTGAAGCAACTAAAATGAGTTGCTTTATTGTTGCAGCTTAAATTCAAAAACAATGGTGCCAAAGCCTTCATCGTCGGTGGCATTCATCTTGAGTTGATAAGCTCTTTTAATAGCAATGTTTTTAATATTGTTATTCGCAGTGGTAGTACCTTTCGGATTGATGACAGCTTTGGTGATAGTACCTGAAGCATCTACAGTAATATCTACGGCAACTTTGGCATTTTCATTGAATTCATCTTCGAAGCGAACATTTTTAGTGAATCTACGACCATTAAGTCCGCTGCGAATGGTTACCCCACCCGTTCCCCCGTTACCATCATAATTATTGCTATTGGGGTTGCCGTTAGGCTTTCCCTGATCGCCGTTGCCACCTGCTATGCCTTGATTGGTAACACCATTATAGCTATCGGCATTATTGCCACCCTGTCCATTGCCACCGCTATATTTACCCATTTGTGCTTTTGGTTTTGCGGGTGCAGTGGTTGGTGCTGTATTGGTATTGTTAGTATTGCTTTTTACCGTATTTGTAGTGGCAGGTTGGGTGGTAGGTGTAGTAGCAGTTGCTGTAGGCGATGGCTCGGCATCGGTGGGGTCGGCCGGTGTACTAGGACTACTGTTCGTGAGTGCGCTAGCATTTACCGCAAGGGTATTATTATCTGCAGCTTCGGGGGCTGGTTCTCCAGGCACTTGTGGCGCAATATTGCCGCTGCCTTCATCGCTAAATCCTAAATTCACTTCTACACCTTCGTCGGTTGGTGGTGCTTCTATGGTAGGCACCGACCAGCTTAGCAATAATAGCACTGCCAATACGGTACCGCATACTGTTGCAGTATATGCGGATGCTTTGATGTTTTTTGTTTGCTCAAACGATTGGCTCATGCAAAATGCTTTACTTCAAAAATAACGCTGTGGTTGCTAAGGTATTGTTACAAGTGCATAAACACTCGCTTGGTATTAGATGTTATACACACGCTTAATTTTGTGATATGGCTAGTACAGGAGAAAAATTGCGTATCGATAAGTATTTATGGGCTATCCGCCTGTTTAAAACAAGAAGTTTAGCTGGCGATGCCATTGATAAAGGTAAGGTTAAAATGGCTGGCACCCCCGTAAAAGCAAGTAGAACCGTACAAGTAGGAGATGAGTATGAAGTAAAAACCGAAGCCCGTAAGTGGGTAATTAAGGTCACGGCACTACTGTATAACAGAGTTCAGTATAGCGAAGCTATTAAACACTATGTAGATATTACCCCTGCAGATGCCTTGGAGGCGATTAGTTTTCAGGCATCAAGCTTTCATACGGGCAAGCGACTGAGTAAAATTGGTAGACCAACGAAAAAAGAACGTAGAGATTTGGATACATTTATGGATGAAGAAGATTAAGCATACCTTACGGTAAATGACCAGCCTTATGGATACCATTACTATTAGACCTGCCATACTAGCCGATATACCACAACTACATGCTTTGAATCAACAATGGTTGTTAGCAACCGTTGGCGATGATAAAACACAAGGTTTTTTATCTGGCGCCTTTACAGGAGCCGATTTCGAAGCGATGATTACCGCTAGAATGGTTGTTGTAGCCATAGATAACGATACCGTAGTAGCCTATATGCTCAGCATGAACCATGCCGCTATGGGTATTTTAGAAGAACATGTAACCGTTGCGAATGCAATTAAGGCGCAAGGTGTAATACCAGCCAGTAGTAGGGTAGCTGTAGGCGTGCAAACAGCCGTACAACAACAGTATCATGGTACAGGACTCATCGTGAGGGTGAGAAAAGTTTTTTTAGCACTCTTGAAAGACCGTTTCGATTATCTCTTCACTACCATATCAAAAGAAAACGTACGTTCGTATCATTCTGCAACTAAGTTTGGGTGGCAGGTTGTTGGAGAACATCCTGAACATTACTATCTTGTGTTGCAAGTGTAGCATTTAAATAATTCCCAAGCATTGCATGAGCATTGTTAGCAAGATCCGTTTACCCATAGATATACAACCAGAAGAGCGACAACATACCAGTAGACTCTTCATCCACAGTTTTATACTGGGGTTGAGCACTGCTTTGTTCTTTGTTGCTGCCAATGCCAACTTCATTAAACTTGTTCCACTTAGTAACATTCCGCTAGCTTATGTAGCTGCCGGAGTCATAGGGTTATTGCTGGTAGCCCTTTTTAAATTTTTACAACGTACGCAAGGGGTATTTGCGAGTTATGTAAGTACGCTTGTATTATTCGCAACAATTACCATTGGATTATTTGTACTGTATCACTATAAAGTATTAAGCAGTATTACGCTGGCATACACTTCTTTCATTTTAATTTATCCGTTTTCGGTACTGTTTGTACTAGGCTTTTCTGGGATAGGATTGCGGTTATTTAACCTGTCGCAAAGCAAGCGTTTAACAGCATTGGTAGGTACAGGCGAGGTTGTGGCGAGTATCATGGGATACATGTTGGTACCCATATTGGCAAAAATGCTCCCAGGATTAGAGTGGTTATTTGCTATTAGTGCGGTGGTAATTTTCGCATCTTTAGTTCCTTTGTACAGTATTCGTAAGCGTGCACCTGTATTGAATGCCGCTAATCATGTAAAGCAGGTAGCTGTGCAATGGGGTGTATTAAAGCATGCTTCTTTTTATAAATATATAGCTGTATTCACTTTCTTTTCAGTAACGGCAGTATACATTAGCGATTATGCTTACTTACTTGCAACCCGAAAACTATCGGTAATTACTACTTGGGAAGTTTCCTTGATTATTTCTGTTGTATTTACCGCTATTAAGTTGGGAGAGTTGTTGTTTTCTTTCCTTTCGGGAAATATTATTACGAGAAAAGGGATGCGGTTTTCGTTATTGCTGCTACCTTTTATACTCACCGTTATTGCTGTTTGTGCCTTACTGTCTAAATGGATGATGGATGATGCGGCTTTCTTTATCATCATCTTTTTTATGCTCAATAAATGGTGCGAACGTGTTATCAGAAAAGGCATCACGATACCAGCATTAAAAGTATTGTATCAGGTTACACCCGCCGAAGAAAGAGTGCAATTGCAAACTTTACTAGAGGGTATGGTGAATCAGTTGGCTACCATCGCCGTGGGGTTATTGTTGTACTTGATAACATTGAGTTTGCCTGCGAACGATCCGCTTGGATTTTTAGAAATCACAGTATACATCTCTGTATTCCTATTGGCTTTTTGGTTGGTTGTATCGAGTCGATTATACCAGCAGTATAAGTTGCAAATACAGGTGTATATGAAAAGGTTAGGGCAGCAGCAACAGCGCCATTCTAAAGAAGTTGTATTACAATTGAATACCGAGGCTGTTATCGAAAATTATTTGAAGCGTGCTTTTGAAGGCTTGAATCTGCAATCGAAAGCTGCGTTGTATCAATTGCTTTCAAATTATCATCCAGCTTTTGCTTCGCCTGTGCAATCTGAAGTACAAGAAGTGGCACGATTAAGTAAGTTTTACTTTCAAGACGATTATCATTATACACGTTGGTTACTGATTCAGTGCATTCCTCATTTACCGCAAGGTTACCAACAGCAACTAGCTCGTGAATGGTTTGAAGTATCAAGTTTGCCGTTACGCTGTGCTATTGTAGATGTGTTGTTATCGAGTAGTGTTGAAGATGTGCCTGTTGTTGAAATGCCACGTTTTTGGGAAAATCAATTACAGCCTATTGTTGGCGAAATTGCATGGGTAACTGGAGCATTGAATGATATTGGTAATGAATCGACTGAAGCGTTGCAGCCGTTTAAGTCGTATTTACAACAACAACAATTACACTTATTGCAAGTGCTGAAATTATTGTATGGAAAATCGACCATGCAAATGATTGAAGATATTGTAATGGCCGAAGTATACGATGCCGAAAACAGCCTTTTCGCTATAGAACTTTTAGAAAATACACTTTCAGATGAGGTAAAGCCTTATGTGTTACCTGTATTCGAAACAAGTAGTTACATACTGAAAAAACAAGCATGGCGTCATTACTATTATTTGCATCATGGCACTTTGCAGCAGCGTATGCAAGAGTATATGATGAGAGATTATAAACTCATTAGTGCTACCAACAAGTATTTCATGTTAAAGCAATATGCAGCCATTACAAATGATGCAAGTTTTATTCAAGCATTTGCAGCGAATCAATGGTATTTTATTGCTACCGAAGCCAAAGCCATTTTGCAGAAAAAAGAAAATGCAACCGACAAACTGCGTCAGCAGTGGACGGCAGAATGGCCCGAAGTATTGCGTAGCTTACATGAGGTACAGTTGCTAACAGTACAGGTACGCTTGTTTCAAAGAGCTACCAATACCACTACGAACAGGCATCCATACAACACTTTTGCTATCGAAAAAAGATTCCCAACGGGTTGGACTAAAACCGATGTACTTGGCTTAGCCATTGAATTGTTCTTAAAGGGCTACACGGCCAAAGAAAATAGTTATCATACACCTGTAGAAGCTGTTGCATAATGGTTTTGCGTTAGTTTTGTTCGTACAAACACATAGCGTTTTGAAATCTATTTTAACTGCATCGCAAATTGATATTACCTTACAAAGGTTAGCACATCAAATTTTTGAGCACCATCCACAACTGAGCAACACAGTTATTATTGGTTTGCAGCCGCGGGGCATTTACGTAAGTGATAAAATTGTACAACTACTACAAGGCATGTTGCCATTGGCAGAAAAAGTACCTTACGGTAAATTAGATATCACATTTTATCGTGATGATGTTCGTAAGCAAATTCATATTCCCAACCATACCAACATCAACTTCTCTATTGAAAATAAAAATGTGGTTTTGATAGATGATGTTTTGTGGACTGGCAGAACCATAAGAGCTGCTTTTGATGCTCTATTAGATTTTGGCAGACCCGCCAAAGTAGAATTATGCGTACTTATAGACAGGAGATTTAGTAGAGAATTTCCAATTATGCCCACTTATATTGGGAGAACTATCGATACGCAACCCAATCAGAAAGTATTGGTTCGCTGGCCTAACGAGCAAGAAGGTGCTGTATGGCTTGCCGATGGAACAGAATAGTACACCAAATTTGTAGTATATTTTTTTGGATGCAATTACACAGCCCCTTACTTTAGCAACATGCAACAAACTATATCTTTTAATAGCCGTTATTGTTACTGGTACTTTAGTACGAGTAGCCCGGTTGTATTGTTGCATGAACAGAACTAAATTTCTAAAACATTCAATAAATCTAAATCCCGGGCTAACAAGCTCGGGATTTTTTAGTTATGGATAATGTAACCGTTGGAATACAAGGCTTTGAAGGTAGCTTTCACGAGATGGCTGCTCGTAGTTTTTTTGGAGCATCAGTTGCGTTGCAGCCATGTGCCACTTTTAGAGAAGTTGCGCAATGGGCTGCAAGCGAGCATCCGAATCAAGTGAGTGTAATGGCCATAGAAAATTCTATAGCAGGTAGCATATTGCCGAATTACTCTTTACTACAACAATATCAGTTGAACATTATTGGCGAGGTGTATTTACACATCCATCAACATCTGTTGGTTAATAAAGGTGTGCAGTTGCAACAAATTCAAGAGGTGCATAGTCATCCGATGGCATTGTTACAGTGTATGCAATTTTTAGAGGCGCATCCATTTAAACTTATAGAAACTGCCGATACAGCACTGAGTGCAAAAGAGTTACAAAAGTCAGGAAGTACAACACATGCCGTTATTGCAAGTAAGCTTGCTGCAGAACTTTTCAATTTAGATGTGCTTGCACCAGATATACATACCATGCGAAACAACTATACTCGCTTTTGGGTACTTGCAGCCAATGGTAGTAACACCATATCCGATACCGCTAACAAAGCTTCTTTACAGTTTGAAGTAGCACATACAATTGGTAGCTTGGCTACTTTGTTATCGCAAATGGCAGCCTTAGGGCTCAATGTAAGTAAGTTACAAAGCATGCCCATTCCAGGAACAGCATTCAGTTACATGTTCTATGCCGATGTTGAGTTTGCGTCTATCGATGTTCTGAAAGCTGCACTTGTAACATTAAAACAAGTAGCTGCACAGCTACAAGTGCTAGGTATTTACCATAACAATAAACACACGATTGAAGTATGATAGCCGTTGCTAACCGCCTACAGCATATTGGTGAATACTATTTTTCGCAAAAGCTGCGAGAAATAGAAACCCTGCGCCACCAAGGTGCCGATATCATTAATTTAGGCATTGGTAGTCCAGACTTGCCACCACACCCCGATGTAATTGCTGTGTTACAACAAGAAAGTAGCCAGCCACATCAACACGCTTATCAATCATATAAAGGTGTGGCTGCTCTAAGAAATGCTATTGCACAATGGTATCACACAACGTATGGGGTAGTTGCTAATCCCAATACAGAAGTGCTGCCTTTAATAGGCAGCAAAGAGGGTATTGTTCATGTGTGCATGACTTATTTAAATCCGGGTGATATTGCACTAGTTCCCAACCCTGGTTATCCTACTTATGGCGCTGCAGTGCAACTTGCTGGTGCAACGGTAGATTATTACGATATCCTTACGGTAAATGATGGACAACCTAATATTGAAGCTATTGAAAAGCAGTTGCAAGCACATGGTGGTAAAGTAAAAATATGCTTTGCGAATACGCCGCACATGCCCACAGGTACAACATTACAGCCCAAAGTAGCAGCAGCATTGGTTGCTTTATGTAAGCAGTATCATGTGTTGTTGGTGCATGATAATCCTTACAGTTGTATCCTTAATCATCAACCCGAAAGTTTGTTGCGTTATGATACTGATAAGGTTGCAGTAATAGAGTTGAATAGCTTAAGTAAGAGTCATAATATGGCTGGTTGGCGTATAGGTATGGTTGTGGCACATGAAACACATATCAATAATATTTTACGATTTAAAAGTAACATGGATAGTGGCATGTTTTTGCCAATACAACTAGCCGCTGCTAAAGCATTGAGTTTAGGTGCAAGTTGGCAACAATCGTTACACGAAGTGTATGAACGCAGGCAGTGTATTGCTCAAGATATATTTGATGCATTGCAAGTACAATACAAGAAGCAGCAAGTAGGTATGTTTCTTTGGGGACAAGTGCCTACATCTTACGAAAGTGCTTATGCTATGAGTGATGCATTGCTTTATGATAAGCATGTGTTCATTACACCCGGCGGCATATTTGGTAGTAATGGCAACAACCATATTAGAATAAGCTTGTGTAGTAACGAAACTATTTTGAATCAAGCATTAGAGCGTATAAAAGCATGACAGTAGCTGTAATTGGTTTAGGATTAATCGGAGGTAGCTTGTGCCTGCAATTAAAGCATCATCAACTAGCGCAAAAGCTTATAGGTGTTGATACTAATGAGTTGCACCAACAACAAGCAATAGAACAAGGCTTAGTTGATGTTTGTAGTACTTTGCAACAAGCAATATCTGAAGCTAGCGTAATCATTATTGCAACACCTGTGCATAGTGCAGTAGCATTGTTAGATATCATCATGCCAGCAATACAGCCACATCAGTTAGTGTTCGATGTTGGTAGTACCAAGCATGCTATTGTAGCTAAAGCTAACAGTTTGCCTAATCGCAATCGTTTTGTGGCAACGCATCCTATGTGGGGTACAGAATTTAGCGGACCACTTGCAGCTACCATACAATCATTTGCCCGTAAGGCAGTAGTTATTTGTGACGCATCGAGTTCTGATGCTGATGCTGTTGCTATGGTTCAGCAATGGTATGTGCAATTGGGTATGCATATTGTATACATGCATGCGTTAGCACACGATGAACATGTGGCTTATGTGAGTCATATTTCACATATAACTTCATTTGCATTGGCTAACACAGTTTTAGAAAAAGAGAAAGAAGAAGATACCATTTTTGAGTTGGCAAGTGGAGGGTTTGAAAGTACGGTGCGTTTGGCAAAAAGTAATGCCGCTACATGGCTTCCGATTTTTCAACAGAATAAAGATTATGTGCTCGATGCGTTAAATGAACACATGACGCAGCTACGAAAATTTAAAGCTGCTTTAGAGAAAGAAAATTGGCCGTATTTATTTGAATTAATGAATGCAGCTAACGATATCAAAAGGGTACTTGCAGCAAAGCAAAATGCTTAAAAGGCTGTATTACAGTATCTTTTTCAAGTTCTTTGAGGTTTTGTTATGATATATTTCTGTTGGTGTAATCCCTTGCGGGTAAAGGATTGTAGCGCATGTTACTGTAGCTGGTACTGTGATTTTTAGCGATGTTAACATATAAAAACGGCTATAATAAGGTAACTTTGCGTAAATTTTTATTTGGAATGACAACAACAACGACCACTTTTGCGGCGTTAGGTTTAGCAGAACAGTTGGTACAGGCTACCACAGATTTAGGATTTGTACACCCCACAGCGATACAGGAAAAGGCGATTCCGGTGTTGCTTAGCGGCACCAAAGATTTTATTGGACTCGCTCAAACCGGAACCGGAAAAACAGCAGCTTTTGGCTTGCCATTACTGCAACTTATCGATGCACAACAAAAGCATCCGCAAGCATTAATTGTTTGCCCAACAAGAGAACTTTGCTTACAAATTGTAGGTGAACTAGAGCACTTCAAAAAGTATCAAAAAGGTGTAAATATTGTTGCCGTGTATGGCGGTAGCAGTATAGGCTTACAAATCCGCGATTTAAAACGCGGTGCACAAATTGTAGTGGCTACACCAGGCCGATTAATTGACTTAATTGAACGTAAGGCAATTAACCTAGAGCAAATCAAATATGTAGTACTTGACGAAGCCGATGAAATGTTGAACATGGGTTTTCAAGAAGACATTGAGTTTATCTTGAAAAATTCAGCGAATCGCGAAAGCATTTGGTTATTCAGTGCAACCATGCCGCCAGAAATTAAAAAGGTTACCAAGCGTTACATGGAGCAGCCTTTTGAAGTACAAGTTGGCAAAGTGAATACCGCTAATAAAAGTATTGACCATCAGTACTACGTTACACCTGCACACCATCGTTATGAAACACTGAAGCGTTTGATTGATTTTAACCCAGGTATGTATGGAATCATCTTCACACGTACGAAGGCCGATGCACAAGAAATTACAGAAAAGCTTACCAGAGAAGGTTACGATATAGATGCATTGCATGGCGATTTAACGCAAGCACAACGCGATAAAGTAATGGCACAGTTCCGCGATAAAGCGTTACAGTTACTTATTGCTACCGATGTTGCAGCCCGTGGTATAGATGTACAAGGTATAACACACGTTATCAACTACGAATTACCTGATGATATTGAGGTGTATACCCACCGTAGCGGTCGTACAGGCCGTGCTGGTAACACAGGTATATGTATGAGCATTGTACATGCACGTGAAACTTACAAGTTGCGTCAAATTGAAAAGATTGTACAAGCACCTTTTCATAAACTTGAAATTCCAACGGGTAAGGATGTTTGTCGCAAGCAGTTTTACTTCTTTATGGATAAGCTGCTCTTACAAGACATTAGCCATGGCGATTACGCAACGTACTTACCAATGCTTACCGAAAAATTTGCACATGTAAGTAAAGAAGAAATTTTACAACGAGTTGCTAGTTTAGAATTCGATCGCTTTTTGAAGTATTACGAAAATGCTGAAGATTTAAATGTTCGTGAGCAGCAGCGTCAGCCTCGTAGAAATGAAGGTGCTGTAGCCGATCAAGGACGTAATCGTGGCGATCGTAATCAACGCTTTAGCAGCGATGGTAGCTTTACACGTTTCTATGTAAACCTAGGTTCTAAAGATGGATTTTACAAAGCAAGCTTCCTACAATTCATACTCGATATGAGTGATTTGAGAAAAGATGTATTGGGTAAAATTGATATGCGTGAAATGAACACTTGGATTGAAGTTGATAGCAAGAGTGCCAAACAAATGGTGAAAGCCATTGATGGTAAAAATTACCGTGGTCGCCGCATTCGAATGAACGAAGCTAACAGCCGAGGTTAATCATTTACCGCAAGGTAATATGTATCATAACAAAACCGCAGTCAACAAAATAAGCTGCGGTTTTTTATTTGCTGTACCTTACGGTAAATAAAAAACTGTTATATATAAACAGTAAATAGTATATGAACGAGCAACAACAAGTAGAACGATTAAGTGTAGATGAGGTTTGGAACAAACGTCCACTCATTATTTCTGGACCGTGCAGTGCCGAAACAGAAGAACAAGTGCTTGAAACAGCTTTGCGATTGCAAGTTACAGGCAAGGTACATGCATTACGAGCTGGTATTTGGAAGCCAAGAACAAGGCCGGGAAGTTTTGAAGGTGTTGGTACTAAAGGATTGCCTTGGCTGCAAATGGCACGTAAGCTCACTGGCTTGCCAACAGCGGTGGAAGTGGCTACTGCAAAGCAAGTTGAAGATGCTTTGCACTTTGATGTAGATATTCTCTGGATTGGTGCACGTACCACAGTGAATCCGTTTAGTGTACAAGAAGTGGCTGATGCGTTGCGTGGTGTTAAAGTACCGGTGTTAATTAAAAATCCTATCAACCCAGATTTAGAATTGTGGACTGGCGCAGTAGAGCGTGTAGCAAAAGCTGGTATTGAGCAAATTGGGTTAATACATCGTGGCTTTAGTAGCTATGGTAATACAGAGTATCGTAATGCTCCTATGTGGCATCTTGCCATTGAAATGAAACGCAGAAATCAAAACCTGCCAATGATTTGTGATCCAAGTCATATCTGTGGGCGCAGAGATATTTTGCAAGCTGTTTCGCAACGTAGTATAGACTTGGATTATGATGGCTTGATGATTGAAAGTCATATCACGCCAGATCAAGCATGGAGCGATGCTAAGCAGCAAATAACACCTGAACGCTTGAACGATATGCTATCGCAAATACAGTGGCGTACAGAAATGATTGATGCTCCTGAAGCAAGTGTGTTAGATAAACTTAGAGAGCAAATCAATCATATTGATGATGAGTTGTTGCAACTGCTAGCACAGCGTATGAAAATTGCCGATCAAATTGGGGTGTATAAAAGAGATCATAACGTAACTATTTTACAAACCAATCGTTGGAATGAAATCTTGGAGAAAGGTTTTCAGAAAGGCAAGCAGTTAGGGTTGAGTCAAGAATTTATCAACAAATATTTTGATGCAGTACACATGGAAAGTATACAGCACCAAAATAAAATTATGAATAGCTAATGCGTAAGCAACTTAAGTTTTTAAATGCTGTAACTACCTTACATTTTGCAAGTAGTTTTAAACTATTGAGTACGCTTGTTGCTAAGAAAACTACCGTGCTTATTACCGATGAGCATGTGTATGAGTTGCATCACTCGAAGTTCAAGGGTTACCACTGTATTGTACTTAAAAGTGGCGAAGCATTTAAAACACAACAAACAGTTGATAGTATCATCAGTCAGCTCATATTGCTTCAAGCTGATAGAACGTATACGCTGGTTGGTGTTGGTGGCGGTGTTGTTACTGATATTACGGGCTATGTTGCCAGCATATACATGCGAGGCATTGCATTTGGTTTTGTACCAACTACTTTACTTGCTATGGTTGATGCTAGTATTGGTGGTAAGAATGGGGTAGATGTAGGTCATTATAAAAATATGATTGGTACCACCAATCAACCGCATTTTATATTGTACGATACTGCATTTTTAAAAACGTTGCCACAAACAGAATGGTGCAATGGTTTTGCTGAAATTATAAAGCATGCAGCAATTAAAGATGCTACCATGTTTAAGCAGTTACAACAGTACGATATTGCTTATTATCAAAAACATAGTACTGATTTACAGTTGCTGATTCAACGCAATGCTTTGTTAAAAGGAAAAGTGGTGGTGAATGATCCATTAGAGCAAGGCGATAGAAAGTTACTCAATTTTGGTCATACATTAGGACATGCACTAGAAAATCAGTATCAGCTTAGTCATGGCGAAGCTATTAGTATTGGAATGTGTTTTGCGGTGTACGCTTCACAACGTTATGCTAATTTCAAACAAGCAGATGCAGTAGTTGCGTTGCTTTCGCAGTACCAATTACCCACTCAGTTATCGTTCGATCCAAAATCTACTTTTGATATTCTTAAAATGGATAAGAAAAGAGCCTCTAGCGATATGCGTTACATATTATTACAACGCATTGGTAAAGCGTACATTCAACCTATTCCATTAAAAAATATTGCGAGCTTGCTTGCTACATATCAACAATTAAATTAAGCCAATTATATACATGTATTCAACAGCTGTAATACATCCTTCTTTTGTTCAAGGTACACTGCATGCACCTGCGTCTAAAAGTGCCATGCAACGTGCTTGTGCCGCTGCATTAATCAAACAACAACCAGTAGTATTGCACAACCCTGGTAGGAGTAATGATGATTTGGCTGCCATTGATATTCTTAAAAATTTTGGTATGCAGGTAGAAGTTGCAGCCAATGATACAATGCTGCTTCAACCAAGTAGCAATACACAAGCTATTCAAACCTTGCATTGTGGCGAAAGTGGTTTGGGTATTCGTATGTTCACGCCTTTAGTTGCACATTTACCGCAAGGTATTACGATAACAGGCGAGGGTAGTTTGCGTACAAGACCAATGCATTTTTTTGAACATGTACTGCCTCAGTTGGGCGTAAAGGTGAGCACCAATAATGGTTGCGTACCTATACATATTCAAGGTCCATTAGTACCCAACAATATCACGATTGATGGTAGTTTAAGCTCTCAGTTTTTAACGGGCTTATTATTAGCTTATGCAAAAGCTTACGCAAATGGTTATGATCAAACGACTACCATTACAGTAACTAATTTGAAGAGTAAGCCCTACATAGATCTTACCCTGCATATTATGGAAGTATTTAAGTTGCCGCTTCCAAAGAATATAAATTATCAATCATTTGTTTTTGAGCCAATTCAAAGTAGTAGCAATAGCAATACAATAGTATACGAGGTTGAAGGCGATTGGAGTGGTGCCGCATTTTTATTGGTGGCGGGTGCTATTCATGGTAACCTTACGGTAAAAGGATTAGACGTGTTCAGTACACAAGCCGATAAAGCCATACTACAAGCATTAATGGATAGTGGTTGTCGATTGTCTATACAGGCCGATCAAATTGAAGTTAGTGCATTACCATTAAAAGCATTTCATTTCAATGCAACAGATTGCCCCGATTTATTTCCTCCTTTAGTAGCTTTAGCAGCGCATGCACAAGGTACAAGTGTGATAGAAGGGGTGCATCGGTTGGTACATAAAGAAAGTGATAGAGCACTTACATTGCAGGCAACATTCGCCAAGCTTGGTGTTGATATTCGTTTTCAAGATGATATGATGCTTGTAGAAGGAAGTGCAGAACTACAAGGTGCTACTGTAAGTTCACATCACGATCATCGTATTGCAATGGCTTGTGCTGTTGCAGCATTAAAGTGTAATGGTGCTGTTACCATTACAGAAGCTAATGCAGTTGCAAAATCTTATCCCAATTTTTATGAACACTTGCAGCAAGTAGGTGTGCATGTTCAACAAGCATAATGCAATGAATCAGTTTTTACAACATTTACGTGTAAGTATTTTTGGAGAAAGCCACGGGCCAGCAGTTGGTATTACTATCGATGGTGTACCCGCTGGAATGCCTTTGCAGGCAAGCGATTTTGTACACGATATGGAGCGAAGGAAAGGTGGTGTGCAAAAGGGCACAACACCTCGGCAAGAGGCCGATATACCTAATTTCATGAGTGGTGTATTCAATCATCATACTACAGGGGCACCCATTACCATGTTGTTTGAAAATGCTAATACACGTAGTAGTGATTATGAAAAGCAACGGTCTATACCAAGACCAGGACATGCCGATTGGGTGGCGCAACAAAAATTTAATGGCTTTGAAGATTTTAGAGGTGGCGGACATTTTAGTGGGCGACTTACGGTTTGCTTGGTAGCGGCAGGAGTAATCGCTAAAAAAATGATGCCACAAGTAAGTATTCAAGCACATATCAAAAGTATTGCTGGCTGTAACGATGTTGAAGCTGGTTTACAAAAAGCTATTACTGCAAAAGATGCTGTTGGTGGTATTGTAGAGTGTGTAGTTACAGGCGTACCTGTTGGGTTGGGCGAACCTTTTTGGAACAGTATCGAAAGTTTGATTAGTCATGCTGTGTTCGCCATACCTGCTGTACGCGGTATTGAATTTGGAACTGGTTTTGCAGCTGCGAATATGTTTGCCAGCGAGCATAACGATGTAATTACCGATGCGGCTGGTACAACTGCAACCAACCATGCAGGTGGTATTGTAGGTGGTATTACCAACGGTAATCCATTGGTATTTCGTATTGCTATTAAACCTACTTCATCAACGCCTAAAGAACAAGTAACGTATAATTGGGTAGCTGGTACTCAAGATACCCTTTCGGTAAAAGGAAGACACGATTTGTGTATTGCGTTGCGTGTACCGCCAGTGCTTGAAGCTGTTACAGCTTTGGTACTTGCCGATGCAATGCTAGCTACGCAGCATATTAAACGCATTTACTCACCGGTGCCAATAGATGCTAAAATTTTTCATGTAACAACGGCTGCATCGTGGCAAGCAGCGGTGTTAAGTGGGAGCTATGCCCCAGAAAGCTTGCATACTGAGGGCTTTATACATTGTAGCACGGCAGATCAGGTGAGTGGCGTGCTAGAGCGTTATTATCAGGGTGTTACTGGCTTGGTGTTGCTCACTATTGATACTTCTCAACTTACAGCACCGCTGCGTTACGAAACGGCAGCAAGCACGGGTGAGTATTTCCCACATGTGTATGGACGTATTAATTGTAACGCTGTAATTACAACAAGTGCTATTCCCGATGTGCGATAGCATTTACCGTAAGGTAGCTTTTATAACCTTGCGGTAAATGATATTACAAAAAAGCGGTGCTTTGTATTGATAAGCATCGCTTTTTATTAATGTAAATCTTCATATTCATACAAGTCGTCAATAGCTGTATTGGGTGGAATATGCATGAGTGATTTTAATAATCCATCTTTGAGTCCATATACCCAACCATGTAAGTGTGGCCATTGATGCTTTTTCCATGCCGATTGCACAATGCTTGTTTTAGCGAGGTTCATCACTTGTTCTTGTACATTAAACTCTACAAGTTTATCGGTACGCTGTTCTTGATCGGTAATACTGTCTAACTCTGTACGATGGTAACGATATACATCTTTAATGTTACGTAGCCATTTGTTGAGAATGCCATAATTACTTTTGGTCATTGCTGCCTTAATACCACCACAGCCATAATGGCCACATACAATGATGTGTTTCACTTTCAAGTGCTCTACTGCAAACTCAAGTACACTTAACAAGTTTAAATCGGTATGTACTACCATATTAGCAATGTTACGATGTACAAAAATTTCGCCTGGGCTTGTACCTGTAATTGCATCGGCCGATACACGGCTATCGCTACAACCTATCCACAAGAAATCAGGTTTCTGTATATCGGCTAATCGGTTAAAGAACGATGGGTCATTATCTAACATATCATGTACCCATCCTTTATTCATGAGTAAGAGGCGTTCGTAGGGTTCCATATGTTATGGTTTAATGATGAGTGTTGTTATCGGGTGCTGCACCAATGAGTTGATGTAAAGGTTTATACGGACTTCGTTTCACTTCTACAGTAATGTTTCGTAGATGTGCATTGACCATAAAATCGTTCATCACTTCAATAATATCACGGTCTATGAAATCGGCATGACTTACATCTATGATTACATGTGCATTGGTGGGCAACATGTTGAGTTTTTTCTTTACAATAGGTTTATTCAGATAGGATACGTCTTTACGTAAACGAACTAAATAGTTATGCTGTACATTAACCATGTACACATTTGTTTTAAAGTTACTTCTTAGTACATAGTATAAACCTACCAACATGCCTACGATGATACCTTTTAATAAATCTGTGAGTATTATGGCCGCTATTGTAATAAGAAATGGTATAAACTGATCCCAACTTCTATGAAACATTTGTTTAAATAAAGTGGGTTTGGCAAGTTTATAACCTGTAAAGATTAATACAGCAGCTAAAGCCGATAGAGGAATATGATTTAGATATACAGGAAAAAATGCAACGCATAACAGTAAAAGTATACCATGTATAATGGCGGATAACTTGGTTTTTGCGCCTGCATTAACATTAGCAGAAGTTCTTACTACCACAGAAGTAACAGGCAGGCCGCCTAGTAAGCCACTTAGAATATTACCTACTCCTTGAGCTTTAAGTTCTTGATTGGTTGGTGTAATTCTTTTGTAAGGATCTAAAGCATCAGCGGCTTCAATACTTAAAAGTGTTTCTAAACTGGCAACTAAAGCAATAGTAATACCTGCTATCCAAACCTTTGAAGATTGCCAGCTAGTAAAATCGGGTGTTCTGAAAAAACTGGTAAATTCTTGTAGTGATTGTGCTACAGGAATACGTACCATATGCTCAGCTTTTAACTGCGAATTGAAATTTAACTCGATAGCAAGTAAGTTGATGGCTGTTCCTGCAAATACAACAATTAATGGGGCAGGAAACAATTTTAATATTGAATTATTTTGAATGGTTTTATGCTCCCATAGTAATTGTAAGAAAAGCCCTGAAACTCCAATGACAATAGCAAGTAAAGTGGGGTGAGTTAATGCTACAATTAAATCTGTGAATGTATTTTTCTGATTTGGTTGGAAAAAAGATTCGTCACCAACAAAGCTTGCATCATATCCTACAAAGTGTGGTATTTGTTTCAAAATAAGTATAATACCTATTGCAGACAACATACCCTTAATTACAGAAGTAGGTACATAATCGCCAATGATACCAAGTTTTAGAAAACCCATGATTACTTGAGCTACCCCTGCTATAACAATAGCAAGTAAAAAAGCATCAAAAGAAGGCATTGTTGCTAGAGCTGCTGCTACAATCGCTGTTAAACCTGCTGCTGGTCCGCTCACACTAAGCTGAGAACCACTAAGCATACCAATCACAACACCACCCACTACGCCAGCGATAATTCCTGCAAACAGCGGTACCATTTGTGCCTGTGTTCCATTAGAGGGATTACTGCCAAGTGCAATACCTAAACATAATGGTAGCGCTACTAAAAAAACTACTAAACCACTAGAGGCATCTGCTGTGAATGTTTGAAGCCATTTTTTTTTCATGTTCTACAAAAGAGCAAGTACGTTAGCATACACGGTAGGATACTGCTGGGTTAAAAAGCAGTATCCCCTTTGTGTATGATTGGGTTGTTTTAAAGGTAAATAAAAAATGCAGTAAAAGATGGCCAAATCCATGCTTCAACTGCATTTTATAGAAGAGAAATAAAGAAAGTTACTGTTGTGCTCCCAATAAGCTGTTGTTATATGTTGAGTCCACCACAGGCACTTAAAACTTGTCCTGTGATGTAACTACTCATATCACTTGCTAAAAATAAGGTAGTATTTGCAATTTCTTCTGCTTTGCCGAATCTTCCTAACGGAATTTTTTGTAAAAACGCTTCTGCCGCTGCTCCTTCTTTCAAATAATGGGTCATATCAGTTTCAATGAAACCCGGCGCTATGGCATTGCAACGAATATTTCTACTACCTAGTTCGTGTGCTACCGATTTGGTGAAGCCAATAATGCCTGCTTTGCTAGCTGCATAACTACTCTGGCCTGCATTACCACGCACGCCAATAATAGAACTCATGTTAATGATACTGCCAGCTTTGGCTTTCATCATGGGGCGAATTACCTGCTTGGTCATGTTAAACACACTTTTCAGGTTAATATCCATTACATCGTCCCATTGTTCTGCTGTCATTCGCAGCAAAAGGTTGTCTTTGCTAATGCCTGCGTTGTTCACACATACATCTACAGTGCCAAATTCTTTTACTACTTCGCTTACAAACGCTTCACAAGCTGCGAAGTCGCCAGCGTTGCTCTGCCATGCTTTTGCATTCACACCGTATGCCTTCATTTGTGTTACCAATGCTTCGGCTTTCTCGGCACTACTTTCACTAACGTATGATATAGCAACATGGCTACCATGTTCTGCTAGTTTTAAAGCTACTGCGGCACCAATACCACGTGCTGCACCTGTTACAATAGAAACTTTTCCCGCTAATAATTGCATAATGATAATTTGTTAACGCTGTTGGCAAATAAAGAACTTATCAAGCAAGTTTGCAACATTTCCGTAGCTAGGGTAGCTGCAACAACCGCTTGATATCATCTATATATTTTCTGTCGTTACTTAAACGTGGCACTTTATGCTGTCCGCCTAACTTACCCTTACCTTTTAACCAAGTATTAAAACTACCTTTCGGTAAACGATGTATCACGGGCATATTTAAAGCAATGTTTTTATGTCGTTTAGCTTCATAATCGCTATTGCATCGTTGTAGTGTGGTATCTAGTACTTGCGTAAATGTTGCCAAGGCTTCGGCATTAGGTGTATGTTCAAACTCAATCAGCCATTCATGAGCACCATTATGGTGTGCTCCAAAAAAAATAGGTGCTGCTGTGTAATCATTTACATGTAACTGTGTGGCGGCGCAAGCTTCGGCAATAGCCGTATCTGCTGTATGTACCATTAATTCTTCCCCAAAGGCATTGATAAAGTGCTTTACACGGCCTACTACTTTTACCCGAAAGGGATATAAAGAAACAAACTCAATCGTGTCGCCTACCAAATAACGCCACAAGCCGCCGTTGGTACTAATCACCAATGCATAAGGCTTACCTATTTCAACGCTTTTAAGGCCAATAGTGGTGGGGTTGGGTTTGCCATATTCTTCTAGTGGCATAAACTCGTAGAAAATGCCGTGTTGTAAAAACAATAGCATGCCATCGGTTTCTGGACTTTCCTGCGCTGCAAAAAAACCTTCGCTAGCATTGTACATTTCCATAAATGCTACACCTGAACCGAGTAACGATGTGAACTGCTGGCGATACGGTGTAAATGAAACACCACCATGAATGTATAATTCTAACGATGGCCATACTTCTTTTAAAGTTTGCTTACCACTAATCTCCAGAATTCGTTTGATGAGCACCAGCGTCCAAGTTGGTACGCCAGATATTGAGGTTACATTTTCGTTCAGTGTACTTTGTGCTAATGCTTCAATTTTGGTTTCCCATTCATCCATCAGAGCAATTGCCAAGTCAGGTGTACGAATAAGTTGCCCGTAAAAGGGTGCATTTTGTAACAATACAGCACTAAGATCGCCAAATTGTAAGGCTTCATTCAACTGACTTACCTGATGGCTACCGCCAATAACCAATCCCTTTCCTGTTAGTAAGTCGCTCTCGGGGCGTGCCATGTAATACATGCTTAAAACATCTTTAGCACCTTGGTAATGGCAATCTTCGAGGCTTTCTTCGGTGATGGGAATAAATTTGCTTTTATCGTTGGTAGTACCGCTGCTTTTGGCCATCCAGGCTACGGGTGTATTCCAAAGTACATGCTCTTCGCCGTCTAAAATGCGTTGTATGTAAGGCTTTAAATCGTCGTACTCATGAATCGGAACTGTTGCTTTGAACTTACGTATGTTAAATAGTTCGTTGAAGCCATATTTGCGTCCGAATTCCGTGTATTGAGCATGTGTTACTAAATCTTGCAATACTTCTCTTTGGGCGGCAATAGGGTTATCTCTCCAATCTTCAATTTTTTGGGAGCGAAGGCGAACCAAACGAGATATGGCGGGGCTCAGTAACTTCATAACTACAATGCTGGCAAAATAAGCAATGCCGCCGACATGAAAAAGCATTGCCTACATGGATGTTGTGTTGTGCTATTTCTTTGTACGCAACATTGAACGAGTTGTAGCCTTGGTTGTTACGTTAAAAATTATTCTGTGTTATACATTGCTTACGATACCTGTTATGCACATCATTTACCGCAAGGGCATCGATTTCCTATGCTTAAGTACGAGCTTATACCAGAGCAACTCTTGCACGAAGGGTGTATTACCAGCAACAATTTATTTGCGCCAACACCTTGTACCGATGCGATAGTGTTGCTTACACATACAGCCGAATATTTGAATAAGCTGCATCAATTAACGCTTACACCTCAAGAGCAAAGGCGTATTGGCTTTCCGCAAAGTGCAGAACTTACAAGGCGTGAGCTTATCATTACGCAAGGCACCATTGATTGTGCACTCAAAGCAATGGAACATGGCTGTGCTATGAATGTGGCAGGCGGCACGCATCATGCGTTTGCAGATAGGGGTGAAGGTTTTTGTTTGTTAAACGATATGGCAACGGCTAGTAATTATTTATTAGCCAATCAGTTGGTACAAAAAATTTTGATTGTTGATTTAGATGTGCATCAGGGCAATGGAACGGCAAGTTTAATGGCGCAAGAGCCACGTGTGTGTACCTTTAGCATGCACGGTGCACATAATTATCCGTTTCATAAAGAACAAAGCGATGTTGATGTGCCATTGCTCGATGGTACTGATACGGGTACTTATCTTAACCTGTTAGCAGAGCATTTACCAGTACTGTTAGATACGCATCAGCCCGATCTTGTTTTCTATTTATCGGGTGTTGATATTTTAGATACTGATCGGTATGGCAAGTTAAAAGTAACGCTTGAAGGTTGCCGCCAACGCGATGCTTATGTATTTCAGCAACTGCATCAACGCAATATTCCTGTAGCTGTGGCCATGGGCGGCGGTTACAGTCCCGATGTTCGAACCATTGTTACAGCACATTGCAACACCTTTAAAGAAGCCCTTGCACTATGGGGTTAAACACCACAGCAGCAAGGGCTTTATCATTGATACCTTACGGTAAATGTATTAATGCCTAAACGTATATCTGATGCCGAACTGCGTAGCACCGCTACCTACTACATAGGAGATAACAAGATTATCGTCGTTTAATTGTTCTATGGTAAAGGGTATGGTACTGCCAGATTCTGTGATGTTTATTACAGTTTCGTTACTAGCAAAGTTCCATGTACCGGTACTAATAATTTGTGGCGATGATGGACTACATTTAGTTGCACCTTCATTAGCTTCGTACTGGCCATTGCTTTTAAAAAGCGTAACATCGTCTTTTTCGCAAGTAGCATAGTTCGGAAAATCATCTACCCAGTTCGCTGTACCAGCTTTTTCTTCGGCCTTTGCTACAAACCATGGTTTTTCTGTAAGTAATTGTGTTTTCGATTTTTCATCGTCTTTTTTACAGCTATTTAATAAGGCAAATAATGCCACGATAGCTGTACCTCTTAGCAAAAGTTTTGATGTTAGCATGGTAATGTATTTACTTGGTTTTTTAGATTGCTACAATGTTACGGAAACTATCTTTTTTTCATGTGTGAAAAACGATAATATATATGCTAAGAAGCATACTAAAAGTGCACCTATAACATTGAGCCATAAAAAGCCTAAACCAATGGTGCCATTGTTGTCTAATACAAATAGCAGTATAATGATAAGTTCACTTACAACTGCCGACCAAAAAGCAGCCTTGCCACCAATGCGTTTCATGTAAAAAGCTACTAAGAAAATACCTAAAATAACGCCGTAGAATAAGCTGCCAAGTACATTCACAGCTTCAATCAGGCTGCCCATACGATTGCTGAACTGTGCTACAATAATGCAGAATACGCCCCATCCGAACGTGTACCATTTGCTCAACCGGTATTGTTGTTGCTTATCTGCTTCACTGCATACAGGGTTACTTGTACCGTATTTAAATCTGCAATAAAAATCAATCATAGTACAACTAGCGAGTGAGTTTAATGCGGCCGCAATACTACCCCAAGCTGCCAAGAAGATGATTGCAATCAGTAAGCCCACTAAGCCTTTAGGCAATACATCTACCACAAAGCGTAGGAAAATATAATTCGTATCGTTCGCATCAATGCTGCTATCGGCTCGTTTAAGCATGGCTTTGTATGCTTTTTGCAGGCTGTCTTTCTGTTGCTGCAACTGTAGCATTTGATGCTTGCTGGCTATATCAGTTTTATTACTTGTTAACCATTGTTGTGAAGCTTGTTGTTGTATTTTTTGTATTGCTTGAAACTGCTGGGCTAGTTGTTGTAGACTATCGGCTTGCGGTGTATGTATTACTTTTGTTTCGGCAGCTTTATTAAAGAAAATTGGCTGTGGTTGAAACTGATAATAAGCGAAGAGTAAAACACCAATAAGCAAAATGAAAAACTGCATGGGTACTTTAACCAATCCGTTCATTAACAAACCAATCTTACTTTCTTTGGTATCTTTTGCCGTAAGGTAACGACCTACCTGACTTTGATCTGTTCCAAAATAACTCAACGATAGAAAGAAGCCACCAATGAGTCCACTCCATAGGTTGTAACGATCTTTCCATTGAAAGCCTTGTGCTGTAACGCCTGTGGTAATTACATTCATTTTACCATTTGCACCACCAACGGCAAGTGCATCACTTACATCAACATTTACCGGAAGGTGATATACCATCCAATAAGCGGCAATGCCCATGCCTGCAAAAATGATGAGCAACTGCAACTGTTGTGTGTATGCTACCGCTTTCGCACCACCTGTAACGGTATATACAATAAGCAAGCCACCCATAATACAATTGGTGAGGTAAATATTCCAACCAAGCAAGCTGCTTAAAATGATACTGGGAGCATAAATGCTAATGCCAGTACTTAGGCCACGTCCTATTAAAAAAAGGGCTGCGGTAAGGGTGCGTGTTTCTATGTTAAAACGTTGCTCTAAAAATTCGTATGCCGTAAAAACTTTAAGCCTGTTAAACAACGGTACAAAAGTGATGCAAAGTACCACCATGGCTAGCGGTAAGCCGAAATAGTATTGCACAAAACGTATACCATCGGTAAATGCCTGCCCTGGTGCCGATAAAAAAGTAATGGCACTTGCTTGCGTGCCCATAATGCTAAGCAGTACTAAGTACCACGGCATATTGCGGTTGCTGAGAAAGTAGCCTTCAAGATTTTTAGAAGTGCTGCTTTTATATAATCCGTACCCTACAATGCCGAGTAGGGTAGCTGCCAGTACAATCCAGTCGATAGTGCTCATGCAAAAGAATAGGTTAACCAACCAAACAATAAAATTTCAGCTAGCAACGCTGCTATTACAATGGTGTACCACTTGCGCCAGTATCTTGTAGTTGTTGCTTGCATACAGTTATTTTTTGCGATATACAGCAATGCCTGTTGCTGCTAACCCAATGATGATGCCCAATACCATGCCCAACTTAATATTTTTTATGATAAGTCCAAGCGCTGCACCAATAAGTATAAGGGTAGCAATACTAATACGTCTTCTATTTTCCGGCATGGTTGATGGCTTTTTGCAAGTATAACCTTACGGTAAATGAATTAAGGCTTTGCGTGCCCGATACTTAACAGATTTGCAAGCAATTTATAAGCACCCGGTACACCTGCTGGTAACTGACGAAACAAAGCGAGCCCTGTATAAACGAAATTACCTTTACCGTAAGGTGCCACAATTAAGCTGCCTTTACTAGGGTTTTCGCCAGTATCGTTCATTTCTAAAAGTGGGGTATAAGCTTTGTCGAGCTGCTCGGCTTGATACACACTGCGTTCTTGTACCCAACCTTCAAAATCGGCATTGGTAATTCTATTCGGGTAATTGAAAATTGCATGATTGGGTTGCAGCAAGGTAACTGCTGCATTCTCTTCTGTAACCCTCACCCTGCTGATGTTAAAGGGGTAAGGACTCATTTTGGCACGTACCGGACCAATTTGGTTGTTGGTATTATACTGTACAATTAAGTTGCCACCTTGCTGTACATACTGCATTAAAACATCGTAAGCATTGCTAAGCCAAGCTTCGGTGTTGTAGGCTCTTACACCTGTAACAATTGCGTCGAGCTTTTGTAGGTTATCGAGTAGCATATCTTTAGGTGTAAGCATTACTACTTCGTAGCCTAATAACTGTATTGCCTCTGCTGTTTTGTCGCCAGCACCTGCAATGTATCCAATACGCTTTCCTGCAGTTTTAATCGGTTGATTGATGATATGCGTGATAGCTGCTTTCTGATACGTAATGGTTGGAATATGATCATATTCAATGGTACGAACATAATTGCTGTATCTGCTTGTGCCATTACGACTTACCATGCCTTGTTGTGTAGGTTGGTACATAATGGTATCTGTTCGCCATGTACTGTTCGGTTGGGTATTATTTTTAATAAACTGAACAAGTGGAATAGGCGTACCATTAGGGCTCCAATAATTTTCTTGCGCATATCGCATTTCTTGCTTCGGCAAAATTGTAAGCGGTTGATGCTTTTCGCCTTTTACTGGGTCGGTGAATTTATATTTTACCGCAAGGGGAATATCAAGTGTTGCACCTTCTATGTTAAGTGTAAGGTATACTTGTATGGCTGCATCGTTTTCGGCTTTGCCAATCATGGTAAGCGGAACGGCAAACAAATCGTTTTGAAGTGGTTGTATTAGCCAGTAGGGTTGGGTAGTAGCATTGGGTTGCACTTGTACTGTATGGGTAACAATGTTGTTGGTATTAGGGCTAAGCGAAAGTCCTTTCAACGACAGCGGTTGTGTGATGACACCTTTTATGGTGTATTGCTGCCATTGTACGGGTGTGTTACTTCTAACATTAACCCATAGTTGCAGTTTTAAACTATCGCCTTGCACTACATTGGCTTGTGCTGTAGTAGCTTCTGCAAATAGACCGGCCGTATGCACGATAAGGTTACCAACAGCTTTCAATTTTTCGTGTAACCAATACTGCTCTGTGGCATTATTCGTTGATTGCTGTTGCAGTAATTGATACAGTTGGGCAAGTGCTTTGGTACTTGCAGACGGGTTGTTGAAGTTGTATTGCTGAATGATGTTAGCAACTAACTGCTGAATTCTTTTGCTGTTATTAATGCGACTCCAAGTAGTATTCACATCATCTAAGAGGTCGGTAGTTGGAGCACTGCCGCCTGTAGTGGTAAAATATTCATAGCTATCGCCACGTTGGCGTGGTACGCCAAAGCCTTGGCTTTTATGTTGGCTGCGACTTTCGCTGGCAATTTCACCATAGCCTTGCCCGATAACTGGATTGAACACGCCTACATTCACCTTAAACTGATCTTCACTAATGGTATTGGTGCCACTGCCAAAATTGAAGGTGTTCCATAAAATTCTTTTGGCTTGCCAAGTAGTAATGCCGTTGGTGAGCTGCCACGGAAATTTGCTAGCATCGGCGGCAGCTGCAAAGGCTTCATTTGCCAATACTGCCGAGGCGCTATGATGGCCATGACCAGCTCGGCTATCGCCAGGGAAGCGAGTGATGATAACATCTGGTTTAAAGTTGCGTATTACCCAAACAACATCGGCAAGTACACTATCGTGATTCCATTTTTGAAGTGCTTCTTTGGTGCTTTTGCTAAAACCAAAATCGTAAGCTCGGGTGAAAAATTGTTCAGCACCATCTATTCTACGTGCGGCTAATAATTCTTGTGTTCTAATGAGCCCCAGTTCTACGCCTTGCTCGTCGCCAATAAGGTTTTGTCCGCCATCGCCACGGGTTAAACTCAAATATCCCGTTCTATACTTTTTTTCTTTGGCCAAGTAGGCTAGTAATCGGGTATTCTCATCGTCGGGGTGTGCAGCAATGTAGAGTACACTGCCCAGTACATTGAGCTTTTGCAACTGCTGCTGAATGTCTGCAGCCGATGGAGGCGTGGCATACTGTGCTTGGGCGGTAACTGTAGCTACAGTAATGAGTAGAAACGTAAAAAATCTGAAATACATATGGCGTAGGTAAAACTTCTAAAATGTTGCTGCAAGAAACAACAATCGCTTTAGAATCTGGTTGCCATCGGTATAAAATTCGACAGGCAGGCAATGTTGGCGGCAGATTTAACGCTGCGTAGGCATTTACCGTAAGGTATACCTGTTCTAGAAATGAAAAGCCCCGCCATGAGGCGGGGCTTTTACTATCATGTTGCCCTTGCGGGTAAATGATTAGTTGAAAGAAATTCTCAAACCTACTTGGCTTACCCAACGAGCACTGAATGAAGGTGCTGTGCTGGTGCTTACTGTGTACGGAGCGTTGTTGGCTGGCGGTACAAAGCTGTAAGTTGGAATAGTAGTACCAGTTTGGAAGCCACGGAAGCTCATTAACTGGAAGGTGTTGAAGCTTGCAAAGTACTGACGACCCCACTCTCTGTTTAACATGTTAGAGAAGTTGAAGATGTCGTAAGTAAGCTGCATAGCGATACGATCTTTACCAATTTTAACACTGAAATCTTGCTTGAAGCTTAAATCTAACACGTGTGTGAAAGGTAAGCGATCGCCGTTTCTTTCAGCATATTGGCCACGGTTTCTGTTCAAGTATGGTGAACCTTGGATGTAAGTTTCCAAAGCTGCACGCTGCATATCAGGCGTGAAAGTACCAGACTGTACAAATACCATGTTGCGGATATCTGTAGCTGTAGGAATGTAGATCAAATCTTGTGAGTTGGCAGCACTTACGTCTCTAACCATTGAGCTGTTGTATACATAAGTAAGTGGGTTACCACTCTGACCTGTGTAGAACAATGAAATGGTGGTAGCCATGCTCTTTTTAGCGTATACAAACTTCTTGCTTACAAAAGCTGTGATACGGTGACCTAAATCGAAGTCGCTACGTCCACGTGTTGCGAAGTTACGACCATTCACAGTAGCCAAAGTATTGAACTGGCTGTTGTTTTGGCTGCTAGTACCTTCGTAAGTAACATATGAGTTGCCGTAAGCGTAGTTAGCGTTAAAGCTCCAACCTTTGGCAGCTTGCTTATCTACAGTGAAGGTGAAATTATAAGCAAAACCTTTTTCTGTAGCCTTATTGCTTAACAAGTAGATACCAGTGTAAGGGTTAGTACCATTAGCACGGATAGGAATGAATGGAGCAGAACCAGTTGAGCTGTATACATTTCTTGTATCAGGGCCAGTTGCTTTTAATGTTGGAGGTAAGATGTTAACGTTCTCGTAGTAGATTTCGTTGATGTTAGCAGTTACCATAGCTTCAGCAGTTAACGTCCAACCGTTACCGATACGCTTATCGGCAGCAATAGAACCTCTGAAGATTTTTGGTAAGCGGAAATCGCTTGCGATTAAGTCTACCTGACCTTTTGCGTTGTTTAAGCTAATGCCTAAATCTTGTGCTGTAGGCTGACCTAATGGATTCGCTACGAAACGTAAGCCAGCAGCTGTAGCAGCAGCTTGAGAACCTAAGAAGATACCACCAATGCTACGACCTGTGTTGTTGTACACGCCACCAGGCCATACTAAAGGTACACGACCTGTGAATAAACCTGCACCACCACGGATTACTAAGTTCTCTTCTGGGATCTTATATGTGAAGCCGATACGAGGAGAAATGCTAGCACGTGGCTGAGTCATTTGACCTGAACGAGCACCTTTTAAATCGTAGTATTGAGCAATACGACCTAAAGCACTATCGTTAAAGAATGGATCGGCTGTAGGTTGATTTAAGAAACGAGTATAGTCAACACGTACACCAATATTTACCGTAAGGTTATTGTTAACACGGATTTCATCACTAATGAAACCAGCTAAACGCATGAAATCGAATTTCGCGGCAGCTGAAGTGTTATCACCAGTTACATTGTCTAATAAAGAGAATGAACGTGAATACTGGTTAGGGAAACCGTTGTTGATGAAAGTTGCAACATCTGGGAAGGTATAAGTACCGTAGTTGTCGCGGATAAATACGTTGTTAGCCTTTGTTAACTCGTTATCAGTACCAATTGTGAAGTTGTGCTTACCCTTTGTGAATTTGTAAAAATCTAACAATGCGAAGTTGCGTTGTGTAAGCAAGTTGGCAGCAGAGAAGTTCTCTGTACCAAACACGAAACGGCCAGAACCATCTTGAATAGTAACACGTGGGAATGGATTACCAATAGGACCACGGTCGTCGGTTACTGATGTGAAGGTTAACAATAACTTGTTGCTTTGACCTTTTTTGAAAGTGCTCTTCAATTCTACTGAACCTGAGTGGGTTGTGTTAGGGAACAAGAAACCACCGTTGTAGAAGTTGATAGAAGTGTTAGAAGTTGTTGGTACGTTAACACGCTCAGACTTGTTGTAACGGTAAGAAACGCTCAAGCGGTGGTTGGTGTTAATGTTCCAGTCTACCTTAGCAGCCAAACGATCTACCTTTAATTCTTCTGTATTATCAATATAACCACCTGGGTCGTAACCGAAGCTGGCCAAACGAGCTAACATAGCGTTGAAGTTAGCACTACCAAGTGCGGTGTTACCAGAATAAGTACCGATGAATGGTTGAGGGCGCTCATCTCTTACTGCTTCAGCATTTAAGAAGTAGAAAAGCTTGTTTTTGATAAGGGCGCCACCTACACGGAAACCACTGGTTTGGCTGATGAAGTTAGCAAGGCGGGTAGCTGCATTTTTATCGCCAGTTGGAGTTTTACCAGTAAGGTCTTGGTTACGATAGAAAGTGTATACTGAAGCCTGTGTTTTATTGGTACCGCTTCTTGTAGTAGCGTTGATACCAGCACCAGTGAAGTTACCAATAGAGGCATCGTATGGAGAAAGTACTACCTGAATTTGGTCTAAGGCGTCAATTGAAATAGGTGCACCACCAGTTTGACCACCGTTAGTACCAGAGCTAGCTAAACCAAATTGGTCGTTGTTAGCAGCACCATCAATGTAGAAAGAGTTGTAACGGTTGTTCTGACCACCGAAAGAAATACCAGCCAAGTTACCATCAGAACCGCTGATTTTAGCTTGTGGTACAAAGCGCAAGAAATCTTGTAAGTTTCTACCAACAGAAGGCAAATTGTCTAATTTCTCTTTGCCAATGGTAGTTTCTGCACCACCCTTACCAGAAAAATCGCCTTTCTTGTTCTGAATGGTTGTAACTACTACGTTACCTAAGTCGTTGCCTTTTTCTTTTAGGTTAACATCAATAGTAGCCACTTCACCAAGACCTACATACACCTCGTTCAAGGTTTCTGTACCGTAGTTCACAAATGTTACCACAATGGTGTACGGGCCACCAGGGTTCATGTTGTTGAGTACGTAGGTACCGCCAGTACGGGTTTGTGTTTTGTACACTGTACCGGTAGGTTCGTGGGTTACTGTAACAGTTGCACCAACCAACGGCTGGCCGCCTGCAATTTTCACTAACCCTCGCATGCCACTCGTGGTGTTCTGCGCCAACAACAAGGTCGGCATCAATAGCACCATGGCCAAGATTGATAGAATTCTTTTGCTTAGCATAAAATTTTTGCTTTTTTCCGAGTGCAAAGAAAACGAATAAAAACTCAGGTTAATTCACTCAATGTTAACAAAATATTACCGAGCTATTAACATTCCACGTTTCGTAAGTACACCTTACGGTAAATGAACCGCTTTTAAAGGTGTTCCACCATTCGAAAATGTGGCGTATTGCAAGCCAAATAAACGATGTACCTTTGCAGCCACACAAAATTGAGCTATGCTAGATAAGATAGAAGATGCCATCGAAGCCATCCGTAAAGGACAAATGGTGATTGTGGTAGATGATGAAGACCGCGAAAATGAGGGAGATTTTATCATGGCTGCCAATGCCGTAACGCCCGAAGCCATCAATTTTATGGCAAAAGAAGGCCGCGGACTTATATGTGTAGCATTAACACAAGAACGCTGCAACGAATTGGCACTTGAGCCAATGGTACGGAGTAACACCTCATTGCACGAAACAGCATTTACTGTTTCAGTGGATTTAATTGGTCAGGGTACAACTACAGGTATCAGTGCTCACGACAGAGCTAAAACCATACAAGCATTAGTAGATCCTAATACGCAACCCAGCGATTTAGCAAGGCCAGGGCACATTTTTCCGCTTATTGCTAAGACCGGAGGTGTACTGCGTCGCACAGGGCATACCGAAGCAACGGTAGATTTAGCACGGTTAGCAGGTTTTGAACCAGCAGGAGTATTGGTAGAGGTGATGAATGAAGATGGTACAATGGCTCGGTTGCCGCAGTTGCAAACCATTGCTGCCAAGTTTGGACTAAAAATTATTTCTATCAAAGATTTAATTGAGTATCGCTTACAACTAGATAGTTTAATAGAAGAAGTGGTGCGTGTACAAATGCCCACCAAGTATGGCAATTTTGAATTGGTGAGTTTCAAAGAAAAAAATACCACCAACGAACATCTTGCACTGGTGAAAGGCCATTGGAACGAAGGTGATCCGGTGTTAATTCGGGTGCATAGTAGTTGTTTTACCGGCGATATTTTGGGCAGTCTACGTTGCGATTGCGGAGAACAGTTGCATAAGGCCATGGAAATGGTAGAAGCAGAAGGTAGCGGTATTATTCTTTACATGAATCAAGAGGGGAGAGGTATTGGATTAACCAATAAACTCAAAGCATATAAATTACAAGAAGAGGGGTACGATACGGTTGAAGCCAACTTAAAACTTGGTTTCGGTATGGACGAACGTGATTATGGCGTGGGAGCTCAAATACTGCGTTACTTGAAAGCTACGAAGTTGCGATTAATGAGTAATAATCCCAGAAAACGTACTGGATTAGCAGGTTACGGCTTAGAGATTGTAGAAGTAGTACCCATTAAAGTATGCCCTAACCCGCATAACGAAAAGTATCTGCAAACGAAGCGTGATAAATTAGGTCATGCTATTTTGAACGAAACGAAATAACATTTACGTAAGTAAGGTATCAAATACCTTATTCTACTTTGTATTAAACTGATTGATGTACATGTTGGCCACTGCAAAAAAAACGGTAGCATTCCACACCCTTGGTTGTAAGTTGAATTTTTCTGAAACCAGTACGCTTAGTCGTATGTTGGAGGCAGATGGATTCGAAAAAAAATCTTTTGATGATATTGCCGATGTGTATGTGATTAACACATGTAGTGTTACCGATAATGCAGATAAAGAGTGCCGCCAATTAGTGCGTAGGATACAGCGAAAAAGTCCGGAAAGTTTGGTGGTTATTACAGGATGTTATGCTCAATTAAAGCCTACAGAAATTGCTGCTATACCTGGTGTAGATTTAGTGCTAGGTGCTGCGGAAAAATTTAATATCACTAAGCATTTGGCAGAGTTAAGCAAAGGCGATAGTGCTAAAATTAGTAGTTGCGATATTGATGAAGTAACCGGATTTAATAGCAGTTGGAGTATTAATGATAGAACACGCACTTTCTTAAAAGTACAAGATGGCTGCGATTATACTTGTAGTTTTTGTACCATTCCGCAGGCACGTGGCAAAAGTCGAAGCGACAGTATTACAAATGTTGTTGCCAATGCAAAAGCTATCGCCGAGGCAGGCACCAAAGAAATTGTACTGACAGGCGTTAACTTGGGTGATTTTGGTAAAGGTGCCGATGGAACCATTAAAAATAAAGGTGCTTTCTACGATTTAATACAAGCACTCGATGAAGTTGATGGCATAGAACGATATCGTATCAGTAGCATAGAACCGAATTTGCTGACGCCTGAAATTATTGAGTTTGTGCATAAGAGTAATAAGTTTATGCCACATTTTCATATACCCTTGCAAAGTGGTAACGATACAATGCTTGGCCTCATGCGGCGTCGCTATAAAAGAGCATTATACACCGAAAGGGTAAGCATGATAAAATCGTTGATGCCACACTGCTGTATTGGGGTAGATGTTATTGTAGGCCACCCGGGCGAAACCGATGCACTCTTTAAAGCAACCTTCGATTACTTACATACGCTCGATATCAGTTATTTACACGTTTTTACCTACAGCGAAAGAGCCAATACACATGCCTTGAGTATACAGCCTGTTGTACCGCAACATGTTCGCAACGATCGTAACAAGCAACTGCGTAACTTAAGCTACATGAAAATGCAATACTTCACACAACAACACAGCGGCACCATTCGACAAGTGTTGTGGGAAGGGTTCGAAAAAAATGGCATGATGGAAGGTTATACCGATAACTACATTCGTGTTCAAACAGGATACAATGCCAACTTGGCAAATACCATTGCACCCTATGTGGTGTAATGGGTAATGTGATTTAACAATGTGTGGGCAGCGCTTTTGCTGTTTGTATTGCCTACCAATAAATAAGCAGTAGCTGACAAAATAGTACCAACGCCTACAACGTTGTAAGCTAGGTATAGTTATTGTTTATGTGTACCTTGTAATTGTTTTAGCAGAAAAGAAGGAGGTGAAGATGTATGAGTTTAAATTATTAGAGCCTAGTTGTTATTATATAGTGCAGGAAAAACCAGAAGGGCAATTGTCGCTAATGAAGGTACAAATGGTTACCGATCATTGTGTGTTGTTAATACATTACGGTCCCGATTTTGAATTGCAAGAATGGCGAAGGAAAACTGATATGCTGCACGATATCGTAGAATGCCTAGATGATGCCAAAGCAAATTTGTGGCGTTCGTTCTATCGCAATCCCAGCGAATTTGACTTTGAAACCGATGATGAAGACGATGATAAAATGTAATAACCTATGAGTAAGTTCCAAGCAATTGTACATTTTGAAATGACAGATGAATTTATGCAGCTGATACCGCCGCATAGAACCTATATTAATTACCTTATCAATAAAGGTATCATCGATAGTTACGCAGTAAGTATGGAAACACAAACTTGCTGGATTACTTTCAACGCTGTTAACAAAGAAGAAGTTGATGCCTATTTGGTTAAAAGTCCGTTGTATAAATTTTGGACTTACGAAATAGAAGCTCTGTTCGTATACGATAGTCAAATGTATCGCTTACCAAGCTTGCAATTGAACTAACATTTACCGTAAGGTTTTAAACTATTAAGGGTTAGCTTATGCTAACCCTTTTGTTATAAGATGACTAATACCTTACGGTAAATATTAATGCAAATATTACATGCGTTCCGGTACTTGAATACCAAGCATGTGCATAGCATTTTTGAGCGTTGTTGCAGTGAGTGTTGCTAACTGCAAGCGAAGTGCTTTTTTAGCATCACTTTCGGCATTGCTGATTGAATGCTGTGCGTAAAAGCTATTGAAAGTTTGCGCTAACGCAAATGCAAAGTGTGCAATTTTGCTCGGGTCGTGTTCTTGTGCCGCTTCACGTATTACAGTAGGGAAGGTTTCTAACTGAACGGCCAAAGCCTTTTCAAGCGGTAATAGCGTGTTATCAATATTGGTTGTAACAGCATCGCCGGCCTTGCGTAAAATACTTTTGATACGTGCATGTGTATACTGAATGAACGGCCCTGTAAAACCTTGCATTTCAATACTTTCCTCTGGATTGAAAATAATTTTTTTCTTAGGGTCAACACGCAGTAAAAAGAATTTTAATGCACCTAAACCAATCATGTGATAGAGTGCTTGCAATTCGGCCGTTGTAAAATCATCTACCTTACCAAGTTCCTTGGTTTTAGCTTCGGCAATAGCTATCATTTCAGCTACTAAATCGTCTGCATCAACAACAGTTCCTTCTCGGCTTTTCATTTTACCGGAAGGTAACTCTACCATACCATAGCTGAGGTGATAAATGCCATCGGCACTTGGCAAGCCTAGCTTTTGGCAAATAAGTTTCAATACTTTGAAATGATAATTCTGTTCATCACCTACTACATAAATACTTTCGTTACAGCCGTATTGTTGCTGCTTTAGTTCTGCCAAGCCAATATCTTGAGTAATGTATACCGAGGTACCATCTTTTCTGCGAACTAGTTTTTCGTCGAGGCCATCGGCGGTTAAATCAATCCAAACGCTACCATCTTCTTTGGTGAAAAAAACACCTTTTGCTAACCCTTGTTCTACCAAGTCTTTACCAAGTAAGTAGGTGTTGCTTTCGTAGTAAGTAGTATCAAAATCGCTGCCAATGGTTTTATAGGTAACATCAAAACCATCATACACCCATTGATTCATGGTTTTCCATAGTTCAATCACTTCCGTTTTTCCGGCTTCCCAATCAATCAGCATTTGCCTTACTTCTTGCATAATGGCGGTGCTGTTGCGAGCAATTTCTTTGATGGCTGCTTTTACTTCGGCTTGCTTATCAGGTGTAAGTGTTGCGTCTTGTAACTTTTGAAATAGCTGTGTAGCTTTTGCTTGTTCGCTAGCGATAACATGCGAAACGTTACCACTTTCAATAGCTGCTATGATGGGTTCACTTTCTGCTTTAAGGGCATTTTCAAAACGTACATAGTAATCGCCTACCAGCTTATCGCCTTTGGTATTTGTGCTGCTTGGTGTAGCACCGTTACCAAATTTCTGCCATGCAAGCATGCTTTTGCAAATGTGTACACCACGGTCGTTCACAACGCATGTTTTTACAACATCGTTGCCGGCAAACTTTAGAATTTCAGCAGTACTCCAGCCAACAAAATTGTTACGCAAATGGCCCAAATGCAATGGTTTATTGGTGTTAGGACTACTATACTCCACCATTACTTTATTATTAGCAGTATTCCACTTACCGTAGTTTTCGTTGTTCGCAGCGGTTGCAATCAAGTTGAGCCAGTAACTATCAGCGATAGTAATATTTAAAAACCCTTTAATGAGATTGTAGCTTACGCAAATGTTGTTATGGTGCGTTGTTAAGTAAGTACCTAAAGCATTGCCAACCGCATCAGGATTTTGTTTCAACTGCTTTACAAATGCAAATAGTACAATTGTATAATCGCCTTCAAACTCAGGTTTTGTAGCGTTAATAGCTATTTGCGTAAGCGGAAGTTCAATATTATAAATTGCTTTTACAGCTTGTTGCGTTGCTTGTTGTAATTGTTGTGTAATGCTCATAAATAATGTAATGGTGTGCGAAAGTACAAGATTTTATATGGCTTCAGTGGCGAGGGTAGTAGTACCTTGCGGTAAAACAGAACGCTCCATTTGTTGAAGAAAGCGAAGCATCGATTCCATGCCTTTTACATCTTCAACCACTAGTAAGAAATTTTTTCCTGCTTGTTTCAAACGAGCTTTATTGGTGCCTGTTTGCAAGTATTGTAGAATATTTTTAAACAAATCACTTTCGAAGTAGGGACTGTCATTTTTATTAATGAAATAGCATCGAAGTGTATTTTCTTTCAAAGCCATTTTTTCGAAGCCCAGTTTAATAGCACTCCAACGGCAACGAACGGTAGTGAACAAGTCTTCCACCTCTGGTGGAATATTGCCAAAGCGATCTTGCATTTCATTGTGAAACTGTTGCAGTGTGGTTTCATCTTCGCAGTTGTCGAGGCGAGTGTATAAGCTCAAACGTTCTGTAATACTTTCTACGTAACTATCTGGTATTAGTATTTCAAGATCAGTATCAATGGTACAATCACTCACATAATCATCTTGCTTGCTAATTTCTTCTTTAAACAAATCTTTGAAGTTTGTACGTTTTAGTTCTTTGATCGCTTCCTCTAAAATTTTCTGATACATTTCAAAGCCAATTTCTGCCATGAAACCAGTTTGCTCTCCACCCAGTAAATTACCTGCACCGCGTATATCTAAATCTCGCATGGCAATTTGAAAGCCGCTTCCTAAATCTGTAAACTGTTCTAAAGTTTGTAAGCGTTTTCTACTGTCGTTAGGTAAGGTGCTCATAGGCGGCGCTAATAAATAGCAAAATGCCTTTTTATTACTTCTACCCACGCGGCCTCTTAATTGGTGTAAGTCGCTCAAGCCAAAGTGATGTGCATTGTTTACAATAATGGTATTCACATTGGCAATATCTACGCCACTCTCCACAATATTGGTACATACGAGTACATCGTATTTGCGTTCTACAAAGTCTAAGATTTTTTCCTCTAATTCATGGCCTTCCATTTGTCCGTGAGCATAGCTAATAGTAAGGTCTGGGCACCAAGCGCTAATCATAGCAGCCATTTCTGGTAGGCCCTGCACACGATTATGAATGAAAAATACCTGGCCGCCTCTGTTCGTTTCAAAATAAATAGCATCTCTAATGGTATCTTCATTAAACACACCTACTTCTGTTTGAATAGGCTGCCTATTGGGTGGCGCCGTGTTGATGATACTAAGATCTCTTGCACCCATCAAGCTGAATTGTAATGTACGTGGAATGGGTGTGGCGGTTAGTGTTAAGCAATCGATGGTAGCACGAAGTGTTTTGAGTTTTTCTTTATGTGCTACGCCAAATTTTTGCTCTTCATCAATCACCATTAAGCCAAGGTCTTTGAACTTAACCTCTTTGCCTAATAAGCCGTGTGTACCAACAATAATATCAATTTGTCCTTTCGCTAGTTTTTCTAAAGTACTCTTTTTTTCTTTCGCACTTTTAAAACGATTGATATAGTCTACCGTGATAGGAAAATCTTTAAGGCGTTCTTTGAAGTTTTTATAATGCTGAAATGCCAGAATGGTAGTTGGTACTAATACTGCCACTTGCTTGCCATCAACGGCAGCTTTAAAGGCTGCTCGTATCGCTACTTCTGTTTTGCCAAAGCCAACATCGCCACACACCAATCTATCCATGGGACTTTTACTTTCCATGTCACGCTTAACATCGGCTGTTGCTTTAGCTTGGTCGGGTGTGTCTTCATAAATAAAACTAGCTTCAAGTTCAGTTTGCATGTAATTATCCGGATTGTATGCGAAACCCTCTTGAGCCTTGCGTTGTGCGTATAGTTTTATCAGGTCGAAAGCAATTTCTTTAACCTTGGTTTTTGTTTTTTCTTTAAGCTTGCTCCAAACATCGCTACCTAACTTATTAATTTTTGGCTGTGTACCTTCCTTACCCGTGTACTTAGAAATTTTATGTAACGAGTTTATGTTAACATAGAGAATGTCACTGTCTTTATAAATAATCCTAACTGCTTCTTGCAGCTTACCATTGACTTCAATCTTTTGTAAGCCGCTGTAAGTACCAACACCATGATCAATATGTGTTACGTAATCGCCGGGTTGTAGGTCGCGGAGTGTTTTTAGTGTTAGGGCTTTGCTCTTATTAAAAGCCTGTTTAACCTTATACTTATGGTAGCGTTGAAATATTTGGTGGTCAGTATAACATACTACCTTAATGTCATTGTCAATAAAACCTTCGTGTATACTGGTAGCAACCGGAGTAAATTGAATCTCTGTTTTTAAATCGGTAAAAATGGAGTGTAAGCGTTCTAATTGCTTGGCTTGCTCGGCGAAAAGATATATTTGATATCCTTTGGCTTCATAATCTTTTAGATTTTGGATGAGCAAATCAAACTGCCTGTTAAACGATGGTTGCGGTTGTGTATTAAATGCAATTTCTTGTTTGGCTAAGTGTGCTCTAAAACCAAATTCAACGGTATGAAACTGTTGCAGTTGCCTTTCGGTAGTAGCTGCAGGAACAATATCTTGTAAGCCAATGTGTTTTAAAATTTTGGTTTCATCTTCATCATCTTCTGGTTCGTTAGTCACCAAAGCATCGGCCACACGTTGCAGATACAAGCCAAGATCTTCTTCTTGTACTTCTATTTTTTCTTTAATTACATCCCAATCTTTCAACCACACAATGGTATGCTCAGGTAAGAACTCTAAGAGGGTTACTTTTTCGCCACTATCAAATTGTGTTTCAACATTCGGAATAATACTCACTTGCAACAGCCTGCGTTCGCTCAACTGACTTTCTGGGTCAAAAATGCGTATGCTATCTACCTCGTTACCAAATAGCTCAATACGATAGGGCTTTTCATTACCAAACGAGTAAATATCTAAAATGCCACCCCTTACGGCAAATTGCCCGGGCTCGTACACAAAATCGGTACGAACAAAGCCATACATCACAAACAATTCCAACAGCCCATCGAGGTTGATGGTGTCGTTGGTTTTTATTTGAATAATGTTATCACTAAGGGTGCTTGGTAGTACTACTTTTTCGAACAGTGCTTCGGGGTAAGTAATAATAATTTTTCTATGTCCGCCTCTCGACAATTTCGTGAGTGCTTCTGTACGTAGCATTACATTACTACTATTCAACAGCTTAAAATTCTTGCGATTTTTAAACGATGCCGGAAAGTAAAATAAGTCTAACGCACTGGTAATATTTTCTACCGTGTTATGAAAATAGGCCGCTTCTTCTGCATCGTTCAACACCACCAAATGGTTCAGTCCCGCTTCTGTCCAAGCGTTGCCAAACGTATGCGATGCAGTACCGTCGGGGTGTTGCTGACTACCTAAAAAGAGTGCTGCAAGTACCTGTTCTACACTTGAACCTGCAAGGTTCGTAAGGTATACATGTTGCTTATCTGCATAAAGCAGTTGGCCCGCCAGCTGTTGCAGGCGGGGGTTACGCTGGTATTGCTCCAGTAATTGCTGTAAGTTCATAGTCCGTTGCAAAGATAACAACTCACAAGCCGTTGGGTTGGCGAATTGATGTAGATATAAAAAACCTTACGGTAAATGGATGCGCAACCCATTTACCGTAAGGTAAAATTATCTTTTAAAAACGGCGGTATTACTCTGCTTCAGCCAGTTGATGCACAGTATCTAACAAGAAATTAGGAAGAATATGGCTGTAAGTCCACAAAATTTTATCTGGATCGTTCAAGTGGTCAATCATGCTTTGCCATTTTTCAAGTCCATGATTTTCTACTACAATCTTTTTTCGAGCTTCTGTTTGCAGGTGCATGCTCATACCCAAAGCATCGGCTTCGGGGTGAAACTGTGTACCTATCATGTGTTCATTAAAACGCATGGCCATGATAGCTCTTTCGTAGGGAACATGCGGCCTTTCCTTTTCGATGGCCAATATTTGACCTCCCATACTTTCGATGCGAGCCATATCGGGCTCAATCACTTGAAAGTCGCGGCTATCAACACCATAAAATGGGTCGCGTAGACCTTTGAATACTTGCTCATGTTGCCCATCGAGCGTCATGTGAATCGGGAAAACACCAAATGCGGTTGATACTCGCTTACATACATTCCCAATATTGAAATAACGGCAGGCTAGCTGAAAACTATGACAAATAAAAAAAACCTTTTTCTTGGGGTAGCCTTCTATGTTGGCATTGTAATCGAGTATTTGTTGCAACCAGCCGTAATAAGCAAGCTCCCAATCGGAGCCCTCACTTTCGAGCGGACTACCTGGACCGCCACTGCTAATGTAAGCGTCGTAAGAAGTATCGGGAACTTGATTGGTTCGGCGAACATCAAACTCGTCGAAATCAATATCAATATGGTGTTGCTCCGACCATTGATTGATGATTTCACGAATACAACGCATGCCTTGGTTTTCAAAACCGTCGTATAAATCGAGAATGGCTATTTTAAGTTTCATGCTGTACTGTTCAATGCTTGCTAACTGCAAAATAACCGTTTTGTTACCATTTGGGGCTGTATTTGTTCGTTTTTGCGTCTGCTAAAGCCAGTGATTTGTCTGTAGGCGGCATTTACCGTAAGGTATTGATAAAATGATGGGGGCTGCACCGCAGCCCCCATCGTATGTATGTAACTGATGGTTCAATGTGCTTACAAATAACTCAAATTAGTACTTGGCGTTAGTGTAAGTAAGGTTTCATACATTAAACGAATGGTACCTTCGATATCGCTTTTGTGTAGCATTTCGGCAGGTGTGTGCATGTAACGTAGCGGTATTGAAATAAGCACACTCGGGCAGCCATCATTCGCATATGCAAAGCTATCGGTATCGGTACCTGTGCTGCGACTCACCGTACGGTTTTGTACTGCAATCCCTTTTTGCTCCGCTACATCGAGCACCAAATTCAACAACTTGTTGTGTACAGCAGGGCCATATGCCAAAGACGGACCTTTACCGCAGGCGATATCACCCTCCACAATTTTGTTGATCATAGGTGTTTGTGTATCGTGTGTAACATCGGTGATAATAGCGATGTTAGGTTTAATACGGCGTGCAATCATTTCAGCACCACGTAAGCCAATTTCTTCTTGTACTGCATTTACTACATACAAACCAAACGGCAGTGTTGCTTTATGCTCGTGTAAGAGGCGGGCTACTTGTGCAATCATAAAGCCACCAATACGGTTGTCGAATGCACGACCAATGAGGTAATCGTTCGCTAGCTCATCGTATCCATCTTGATAGGTTACTACAGCACCAATATGAATGCCGAGTGCTTCAACCTCTTTTTTGCTTCTGGCACCACAATCTAAAAACAAGTTGTCTACCCTTGGTTGTGGTTCTTTGGCATCGGGGTTGCCTAAACGTGTGTGAATAGCAGGCCAGCCAAATACCGCTTTCACCGTACCTTTACGACCATGAATGAGTACACGCTTAGCGGGTGCTACCTGATGATCAACACCACCATTGCGTTTCAAATAAATCAATCCTTGATCGTTGATGTAATTAACAAACCAACTGATTTCATCAGCATGGGCTTCTATGACTACCTTGAAAGGAGCATCCGGATTTACCACGCCAACCGCTGTACCGTAGGGGTCTACAAAATGAGTGTCTACATATGGTTTGATGTAATCGAGCCATACTTTTTGTCCGCCACTTTCAAAACCAACCGGCGATGGGGTATTGATGTAATCTTTCAAAAAAGCCATCGCATGATCCGTTAAAATAGGAGCAGCTTTTTTATCGGCTTTCTTTGTTTTTTTCTGTTCTTTTTTCTCTTTAGCCATATAATTCGTAGTTAAAAATATATCGTAAATAAAGCATGAAGTTAAGGTGCATCTACATACCAAACAGCGATGTGTGTACAGGCCCATAAAAGCATGCATCCATCTACTACTAACAAATAAAATGTAAGTGATGTTGACTGCTGTACCTTACGGTAAATGAGATACAGCGGCGCTAGTGTAATACTATTTGCTACTACCGCTAAGGGCAGCTTGTACATATTTAAACCCAATAGGAAATATATTATTGTTAGTGGTGCTATAATAATGCTCCAAGTATTGCGAATACCTAATTGAACAGCGAAAGTGCGAATGCCTTTGGCAGCATCGTTTGGTACATCTTTCATATCAAAAACTATACAAAGCAGGCTGATGTAAAGCCAAAGCATACAACTAACATGTGCCAATAATGATAGTGATGTAAGTACGGTAATGCAACAACTACTCACCAATAACACCCAAGCAGCAGCCACTACAAATGGTTTTAACCAACCAATGTTGCGAAGTTGTAAGCGTCGCCCCATTACTGTAAATGGAAAACCGTAGGCTATACTGAGTACCATACTTGCAAGCATGCCATAGTAAGCGTATATCGGGATGGTTGCCACAGTGTCTAGTAAATAGTAGCCTGTGGCAATTAGTACAAGTGTACTGATGATTACATAGCCTATAATGAATTGTTGATGCCGTTGGTACCAAAGCAAGCGTATATTGGTACTTCCATGCTGGCAGTTACGTAAGTAAATGAGGGTGTAAAATAATTGTGTGCCTACTGCAATGAATAACATTAAAGCTATGGGTGGCAGTACATCATTTACCGTAAGGTATACACTGGTGAGTAGCATCGATGCACATACGGCGTACCATACGTTAAGATACAGCAACGATTGTATAACAACAGCAAAGCGTTGCAACGACTATCGAATAATTACAACTTCTGGACTGCTTACGGTATCGCTACGATTGCCTGCTTTATCTTTCAACACAAACAAGAAGAAGCTGCTATCGTTACGGCCTGGGCATTGTGGGGCTTGTATTTCAGGGATACCATTGCCGAAATTGTAGCCCAAGGTGAGATCAAAATCGCCACTTGCATTTTTGCCTGCATTAAACGCAGGAACTTTATAACGAGCCATAATATTGCTATTGGTACAGTTGCGAGTTCGCTTAATCATGTAGATGGTATCTTCAATATCGCCTTCTTTATCTGTAAATCCTAACGAGAAAGTAATGGTAGTGCCACGTACCAAGCGCTGTGTATTCACAGATTTGAAGGTGAGCTGTGGCTTGGTAGTAAATTCATCCTTATTACAAGCCATGATGCTGATGCAGATTAACGATAATAACAATAGCTTTGCTTTCATAACTGTGCTTTCGTTTCAAATGTAATCAAATAGCGGTGTAACATGTTCGATGCCAACCACATTGTTAACAATATTTTCAATGCTCAAATACCTTTCGAACAACGTGCACTCGATGTATTTTATTATCAATATCAACACAATACAGTATATCGGCAATGGTGTCAACAACTCGGCATTAACGACCCTGAAAAGATTCAAAACGTTGCCGCCATACCATATTTGCCCATTAGTTTTTTCAAAACGCATCAACTTTTAGTAGATGGTGCCGCTGCTTCAGTAGTATTTGAAAGTAGTGGTACAACAGGAAGTGTGAACAGCAAGCATTATGTGGCCGATGCTACTCTGTATACAAAAAGTTATTTGCAAGGGTTTGAAGCTGTTTATGGCGATGTACGCAACTATTGTGTGCTTGGATTGCTACCATCGTACCTTGAACGCAAGGGTAGTAGTTTAGTTACGATGGTTGATGATTTCATTCGTAGAAGTGGCCATCCGCAAAGTGGTTTTTATTTGTACGATCATCAGTCGTTGGCTGCCGTGTTACAAACGTTAGTAGCCAACGCTACACCTACTCTGTTAATAGGTGTTACGTTTGCCTTACTCGATTTTGCCGCTACACATCCCATGCCCTTGGGTGAGCATGTTATTGTAATGGAGACTGGCGGCATGAAAGGCCGCAGGAAAGAGCTTACATTAGAACAGGTGCACAGCACGTTGCAACAAGCTTTTCAATTACAAACCATTCATAGCGAATATGGTATGACGGAGTTGTTAAGTCAGGCGTATGCTCAAAGCAATGGACGTTTGTTTTGCAGTAGCACCATGCAGGTTGGTGTACGTGCCGAAGATGATCCATTGCAGCTATATGCTACAGGGCGTGGCGTACTGAACATCATCGACTTGGCGAACGTGTACAGTTGCAGCTTTATTGCTACCGACGATATTGCAGAAGTGTTCCCCGATGGTAGCTTCCGCATTTTCGGACGGCTTGATACTAGCGATGTACGTGGCTGCAGCCTGATGGTGGCGCATTAAAGTACTTTATAAAAGCTACTTTACCTTACGGTAAATGGGTGTTGCCAAACTTAACAACCATTATTGCGTTTACTGTTTTTATATACCACTCTTCCAGCTAGTTCTACATAGTTCCCCATTACAATAGCATAAGGATATTTAGGGGCATACGAAACAAAATTGCTTCTGATCACAATGGTATCATGAACCTTCAAGCTTCGCAATTGCTGCAATTCTTGTGCTGCCAACGGTCCGAAATTCAAAATATAATCAGTACCATTGATTTGCACCATTACACCAAAGCCTAGTTGAGCATTAGCTGGCAACGACAGTGATGTTACCACAGCTTTCATATTTGCAGCAGTTTTTATCTGCGTATTTATTTGAGCCGCATCTGTTAATACTTTTTGTCCTGCCGGCGACGATTTCCATTTTTTAAAGAGAATGCCTTCTGGTGTTGTTTCCCATTGTAAAAATGAGATGTTGGTTCTTACTGCACCGTTTGGCTGGGCAACTGCAAGTTGCGGCGTTGCTTGTTTAAAGATGTCTTTAGCCATTAGTAATCCACTAATAGCGACCATCAATAAAAGAAACAAGTAAATAACCTTCTTCATACTTTGTAGTATTTAATTGGCCAAGAATGTTATGAGAAAATAGGGGATATGCCTTTGCAACTGATTGAATACTATTGGCATAACAACAATGCACTAAAATTAGGTAGCGTATCCTCAAAATATCGTAAAGACACTGTAAATAGAAGTGTAAACAATGTAAATTCATGGCAGGCATAAGGCTTTTCAACCCCAATCATACTTTAATGCAACCAAAATATTGGATTTCACTATTTCTGCTTGCCTCCATTGTAATTGTTAGTGTTGCATGTAGCATTGGCGATAACCATGATTTTGAATTTGCAAAGCGGGAGATTTTGCTTCGGCGAATTGGCCATGAAATACTCTTACAAGCTGGTGATAGCACTTCACGTGTGTTGCCCATTAAAAAAGTTGCTGAGCATACTTATGAAATCAGTTTTGAACAAGCCATTAGCTTTCAGCCAGAACTGCTGGTAAATACAACACATCAGTTGTTGTCGAAAGATCCCGTTACCGCAAATTATATTGTTAACGTGGTGAAGCGTAGTGATACTGCTGTTACTTATGGTTATGCTGTGTTTGGAAATAAGAAAGATGATATCATTACCTGTTTAGGAAGAAAACAACCTAAAGCATGTTATCGTATTCAAATTAAGTTCCAGCCACCGATTACATCTACAACCATTATTGGGTATTGGTTAGGTGGCTTAATGGTGTTTTTAGTGATTGGCTATGGTGTAGTGAAAGTTGTCCAACGTAGCAGTTTTATAAATAAAAGGAACGCTTCAACAGAAGCAACTGTTACCGATATACTGCCTGAACTAGCATTGAATACCAATACCGATAAGCTTGTTATTGGTAGCTTGTTGTTTGATGTTGCTGCCGGTAAATTGTTCACAGGCGATAACGAAATCGACTTAACTAAAACCGAAACTCGCATTTTAGCCATGCTTGCACTAACACCTAACGTAGTAGTAGCAAGGAGTAGGCTTCAAAAAGAAATATGGGAAGATGAAGGTGTAATTGTTGGGCGCAGCTTAGATATGTTCATTTCTAAGTTGCGAAAAAAGTTAGAGACAGATCCGTCTATTAAAATTACGGTAGTGCGTGGTAAGGGCTATCAACTCGAAACGAAATCGTGAGGCTGTTGCCAATAATGCATGTACGTACTAGGTGTTACGGCATTTGTAACTCCATTTACCGTAAGGTAGTTGGTATAAAGCAATGAGCTGCCCTTGGGCAGCTCATTGTATAAGTTATAAGAAGCATGTGTAATTATTCACCAACTACTTCGAACTCAACTTCAGTTACGTTACCGTTACCGAAATCGATGGTTGCTTTGTAAGTGCCTAATTCTTTCACTTCATCTACAATGCTAATACGCTTACGATCAATCTCATAACCTTTTTGGTCGCGGATAGCACGTGCAATTTGAAGCGGTGTAACACTACCGAAAATTTTACCGGTAGTACCAGTTTTAGCACCCACTTTCAAGGCGCCATTTTGTAATACACCAATAACAGTTTTGATTTCGGCTAATAACTTTTCTTCTTTCTTGCGTTGTACTTTCACACGCTCTTCCCACTGCTTAAGGTTAGAAGGGTTAGCTTCTACCGCAAATTTTTGAGGGATAAGGTAGTTACGAGCATAACCGTTACGAACAGTAACGATTTCGTTACGAGCACCTAAATTGTCTACGTCTTGAATTAAAATAACTTGCATGATATGCGAAATTTAGATTCCCAGAGCCCAATCTGTTGTTATTGGATTGTGACTGTCTCTTGAAATTATCAAGATTAGGGATGGTTACTAAATAAAGGCTGCTTGCGCAGCCTTTGTAGAATACTATTTCAATAAATCTGTTACAAAAGGTAACAAAGCCATTTGGCGAGCTTTCTTAATAGCATCGCTTACTTTACGCTGATACTTTAAAGAGTTACCAGTAATACGGCGAGGCAACATTTTACCTTGTTCGTTCACAAACTTTTTTAAGAACTCAACATCTTTGTAATCAACGTAACGGATACCGTACTTCTTGAAGCGACAGAACTTTTTCTTAGGCTTGTCGGCTTTAATGGCGGTTAAATACTTGATTTCATTTGCTTTAGCCATGGTATTAACCCTCCACTTTTTCGGTTCCTGTACTTACGCCACTTCTCTTCTTAAGGTTATACTCAACGGCGTATTTGTCGAGTTTAGTAACCATGTGACGCATTACTTGCTCGTCACGCAAAAGTTGAATTTTCAACTTTTCATTGAAATTGCTTTCGGCAGCGTACTCCAATACCCAATAGATACCTGTAGTTTTCTTTTGGATAGGGTAGGCTAGTGATTTCAGACCCCAGGGATTGCTGTGCACGGCTTGTCCACCATTCTCAATTAAGAGGTCAGTGTACTTTTTCTGAACGGCTTTGAATTCGTCTTCAGAAAGCACAGGGGTAAAAATCACCATCAATTCGTAATTGTTCATTTTCCCTGTTTTTTAAAAATGTGAAATTGGGCTGCAAAAGTAAGGATGTTCTACTGAAGTGCCAGATTTTTTTTAATACCTTACGGTAAATGGGTGTAGCGCTACCTCCGCTTACTCTAAAATGCGTTATTTTGTAGGATGGATATTACAAAAGCCGCCGATATGCCAGAGGGCTATTGGGATGAAACCATACGAGCCGGCAGTTGGCGTTGGTACGAACTAAAACGGCTAGTGCAATATAAAGACTTACTCTTTGCACTCATCAAAAGAGATTTTATTGTAACCTACAGGCAAACCATATTAGGACCTGTTTGGCATTTGATACAGCCACTGGCTACTTGTTTGTTGTTTTTCTTGGTATTCAAAGAAATGCCCTGGTGGAAGGGTGTTAGCAAAACGCAGCAGTTGGTGTTCTACATGGCGAATAGTTTTTTGTGGCAGTTTTTTTACACCAGTTTTAATGGCATTGCACAAGTTTTTTTGCAGCATGCTGCACTATTTAGAAAAGTGTACTTCCCGAAAATTTTATTACCGCTAGCTATAATAGGTTCCAATTTTATCAAACTGTCTATACACTTAGCAGTGTTTTTAGTAGGCTTGTTGTTGTGGCAATGGTATGATGCTGAGTATCAAGTAAGTTGGAAGATGCTCTTATCAATTCCTTGGTTATTGTTATTGGGAGCCATTGCCTTAGGAATTGGATTATTACTTGCAGCAGCATCGCTCCGCTACAGAGATGTTAGTTTTGTTATCGGGTTTGCTTTACAGCTTTTGCTTTTCATAACGCCGGTATGCTATCCAGCCCATTTTTTTGATAAATATGCTTTGCTTAATCTGAATCCACTCACACCTATCTTTTCAGGTTTTGCGGCTGCCTTTACAACAGTAGAAACTACAGCTTCCATCAATTGGGCGTATGCATGCAGTGTAGGTTTGGTTGCCTTAGTACTTGGTACAATTGCCTTTTTATCAACAGAACAAAAAGTTGCAGATATTGCATAGCATCAGGTATATGGGAAAGCCAGTATTATCTTTCGAAGGTGTTAGTAAGCATTATCAACGTGGTATTATAGGTAAGGCAAGTTTGGCACACGATATCGACCGCTGGTGGCGAAAATGGCGTTATCGAGAAGATATTTACCGTAAGGTAAATGATACCGAAACCAATAGCGATTTTCTAGCACTGAATAACATTAGTTTCAATATAGAAGCAGGTGATATTGTTGGCGTTATTGGTGCTAATGGTGCAGGAAAAAGTACGCTACTAAAGCTTGCTGCAAAAATTATTGCTCCGTCGGAAGGGGTGATTCGTATTAAGGGAAAAGTAGCCAGCATTATAGAAATTGGTACGGGGTTTCATCCGGAATTAACTGGCCGAGAAAATATGATGCTCAATGGTACCATGCTTGGTATGACCAAACGTGATATTCTTCAGCAGTTAGATGCTATTGTAGCATTTTCAGGAGTTGGTGCCTTTATAGATACGCCTGTGAAACGATATAGCAGTGGTATGCATGTACGGTTGGCATTTGCAGTAGCAGCACACTTGTCGTCGGATATACTCTTGATTGATGAGGTGTTGGCAGTGGGTGATTATAAATTTCAAGAACAATGTTTTGGCACTATTGAGACTGCTAATAAGCAACATGGAAGAACCATTCTATTTGTTTCGCATAGCACGGCGGCGGTTCGTCGCTTGTGTAAAAAAGGACTTTTGTTAGAACGGGGACAACTCCTTTTACACGAGGATATTCATTCGGTATTACAGGCGTATGCTGGTAATGTTGTAAAGCAGCAATCGAATGAAAACATCGTTTTCACAGCGGCACATCGCAGGTTTGATTTGCAGCAAACTGTTGTGTTTCAAAGCATGCGGCTACATAATAATAATGCAGGAACATATCTTTCTGGAGCACCTATTTACGTAAGTGTTACAGTACGTGCAGCAGTAGCTGTTGCCAATGCTCGATTTGCTTTCACCATCATGTCTGTTCAAACAGGGTTAGCTGTGGGCACTTGCTTTTTAGCACCTTGTATAATTTTGGCTGAAGCTGAAGTAGCTAGTTATATGGTTGAAATCAAACGGTTGAATTTAGCTGTTGGTAGTTACTATACTATTTGGTCTATAGGCTATGGCAATCATCTAACGGGTATTTCAGACGTAGATCATGTACAGCCTGGGGTTGGTTTTACGATTCGGTCAGAAGATGAAGGAGGGGTATGGAGTGCCGACTGGGGTACCGTTATGGTAGAAGCGCAAGCACAAAGAACAACCACTACATGAGTGTTATCATTCCCACTTTTAAAACCCATGTAGCATGGAGTGTTATTATTCCTATCTACAACCGAGTACATCTCTTGGAAGATACGTTACGTTCGGTGTTAGCAGCATTGCCTATTCATAACGATAATGTGATGTTGATGGTAGTAGATGATGCAAGTACCGATGGTGATGTAAAGGCTCTAATTGATGCTTTTGGCGTTGACAAAATTCGATATCACCGAAATGCCGAAAATTTAGGATTGGCACATAATTTAAACGTGTGTTTGTCTTTTGCAACTGATCAGAGCTTCGTACATCTTTTGAATGCCGATGATCTTGTAGATCCTGCCTTTTATCGAACAATGGATCAACATATTTATGCCAGTGGTGCCAAAGCCATTTTTTGTAATAACTTTTTTTTAGAAAAGCAGGGGCACTTACGTGTAAATGAAGCCGCACAACATTTACCGCAAGGTTTTATAACTGATAAAAAAGGTTTGTGTATCGATAATTATATTCAGTGTGCAGGGGTTTGTGTACATAAAACTGTGTACAACCATGTTGGTGGGTTCGACCCTCGTTTTAATGCTTGTGTTGATTGGCATCAATGGAAAGTAATTGGTTGGCATTACGATTGGTATTTTGTAAAACAAAATCTTTGTACGTATCGACTTTTAGAAAATTCGCATTGGCATACCAGACTGTTGAATGGAGAAAACTATGCTACTATTCTTAAGAGTTTGCAGTTGCATGAAGCCTTACTTGGCAGCGAAGCTGCTCGGCAAGCTTACGAAAGGCAAGCTCACTTACATGCGTTAACAATACTTGATTTGGTGAGAGGCAGAAAGTTGTTGGCAATAGGCCCGAACATGAAAGTGTATTTTCAGTATCCCATAAAATTTACCGCAAGGTGGTGGTTATTTAAAAGAATAGTTGCTCTTTTGCTGCTGCTATTGGTAGGCCGACTACCCAAACCACTGCATGAAGCTTAGTTTGTTGTACATATCATTTTATAGTCCTTATCCCCTGAAATCGGGCGGTGCAGTGCGTAGTTTTTACTTGATAAAGGCTTTACAGGCAAGGTTCGATGTAAAACTGATTTGTTTATGTGCACCAGACGTATACGCAAAATATATTGCTGAGAACGTGCCATTGGCTACTGCCAACGCTTTGGGGATTGCCAGAGATGCGGTTGTATTTGCCATTAATCCTATCAACCTTTCTTACCTAGAACGCATGCAGCAGAAAGGTGGGATTTTTAGGTATAAAATTGATTATAAACTCTTTGCACACGAAACCGCATTGCAGCAGTTGATAGATGGTTATGTAAAGCAATGGTCGCCGCAGGTGGTTTTTTTCAGACACGCTTATTTGTCGAACAGAGTGCATTTAACGCAGTGGAATACAGCTGTTTGGGTGGATATGGATGATGACCCTTTTGAAATTTTAGCTACACGCTACCAACACCGATGGATGGTACGTAGATGGGTAGAACATGCCTATAAGTTGAGTTTTTTACAGCGTTTTTATCGGTTGCATTATCAACGGGCTACTTTAATATTTGCCAAGCAGCCCTTGCCCTTTTGGCAACATGCAACGCCACATGTGATACCCAATATTGTTGCCAATCCACAGTTTGATAAAGGTGTAGCGGCTGTAACACAGTCGGCTATCGCTTTCATAGGTAGCATGAGTTACCCACCCAACATAGAGGCGGTTGATTTTTTACTGCGTCATATTTGGCCTCAAGTGCATGCTGCATCGCCACACACACAGTTGTTATTGGTAGGCAAAGAAATGTCGTTACACCAGCAAAAAGCTTTTAGCAAATATCCGCAGGTACAAGTACTTGGCGAAGTGGCCGATGTAACACCCATTTACACGCAAGTGCAACTTACCATTGCTCCTATGTTTTCGGGCTCTGGCACCAATATTAAAATCATAGAGTCGTTTGCCTACAAAACACCGTGCGTTACCACTGCTTTCGGTTTATCGGGTTTAGAATCGCTGTTTAATGGCATCAAGCAGGCCTTGGTAGCCAATACTGCTAACGATATAGTACGGTTAGTACTAGCATTACTAAATAATACTTGCCACTTACAGCAAGTAGCAACAATGGGCTATCGTAACTACCAACAGCATCATACGGTGGCTGCCATGGAAGAGGGGGTTGGGCACTTGCGTGTAAATGAAGTACATTAATAACAATTGTTAGTTTTTTGCAATAGCGTTTTCCCTTGTAAATCAATGTGTTATGTTGGTAAACTTAACCACAAGTTTATTTATCAATATTAGCATTACTAGTGTTAGAACCCTATTTTTGCCCAACTCTTAACAACTGACTGCGACACATTACCTGTGACTCAGATTAACGGAGTTTTGCCATCCCATCATTTTCCCATCACGCTCATTACATGAAAATTTTAGTTACTGGAACAGCTGGATTTATTGGTTATCATTTAGCTGAACGACTTATTACAGATGGCCACGAGGTAGTAGGATTAGATGTTATTAACGACTACTACGATGTGAACCTGAAATATGCCCGCTTACAAAATATGGGTATCGAGAGAGCAGCGGTAACTTATGGCGCTATGGTGCAAAGTACTAGTCTGCCCAAATATCGCTTTATACAACTTAATCTTACCGATAAAGAAGCAATAGCACAGTTGTTTGCAAAGGAGCAATTTGAAGGAGTGGTGAACTTAGCCGCACAAGCTGGTGTTCGGTACTCTCTAGAAAATCCATTTGCCTATACCGATAGCAACGTTACCGGTTTCATGACCATTTTAGAAGGTTGCCGTGCTGTTAAAGTAAAGCATTTGGTGTATGCCAGTACTTCAAGTGTATATGGATTGAACACCCACATGCCACTTACGCCGCACGAATCGGCAGATCATCCGATGACTTTATATGCGGCCACTAAGAAGGCCAATGAAATGATGGCACACAGTTATAGTCATTTATTTCAGTTGCCTACCACAGGCGTTCGCTTTTTTACGGTGTACGGCCCTTGGGGTCGTCCCGATATGGCCTTGTTCTTGTTTACCAAAGCCATCTTAGCAGGCGAACCTATCAAAGTGTTTAATAACGGCGATATGATTCGCGACTTTACGTATGTTGGCGATATTGTTGAAGGCTTGGTACGTATTTTACACCAGCCTGCACAACCCAGTACTGCATTCGATGGTATGCACCCCGATCCAGCAATTTCTTCGGCACCATATCGCATTGTAAATATTGGAAACAACAGTCCGGTCGTATTAAAAACCTACATTGAAGCTGCTGAAAAAGCGCTAGGCAAAAAAGCGATTCAAGATTTATTACCCATGCAACTGGGCGATGTACCTGCCACCAATGCCGATGTAAGCGATTTGGTAAACGATTATGGCTATAAGCCGCAAACTACGGTAGAAGCTGGTGTAGCTAAGTTTATAGCATGGTATCAAAACTTTTATGGCAGCACCCACTAAATAAAAAGTGGTATTACTTACCTTACGGTAAATGAAACCCCAAGCAGCACGCCCAATGAAGCCATTGTCAAGATATATTATTAGCGTTTTTATAGCACTACAGCTCTTCGCTTGTACTAGTGTGAAGCAACTACGTTATTTCAACGACTTACCCGATAGCAGTAGAATTGTACTACCCCCATTAGAACTAGAGCAACGCATCATTCAAAAAGGTGATAGGTTAGCCATTTCTGTAGCAGGTGAAAGCGAAGAGGCAACAGCATACTTTAATATGTATGGAGGTATCCCAACCATGGGAGGTATGGCAGGCGGTCGCCAAGGCGCAATGCAAGGAGGTGGACAAGGAGGGGGGCAAGGTGGAGGTACGGAGCTAGGGGGGTATTTGGTAGACATTAATGGTAATATTGAGTTTCCTAAAATTGGTACTTTACAAGCGGCAGGAAAAACTTCACAACAACTTCGACTAGAGTTGGAACAAAAAATAAGACCTTACCTAAAAGAGCCCATTGTGAATGTTCGCTTTATGATGTTACAATTTTCTGTTTTAGGCGAGGTAAGAAGCCCCGGTATTAAAACCTTACAACCCCAACGAACCACCTTGCTAGATGCTTTGGCGAGTGCAGGAGATTTACCACGTTCTGCCAAGCGATACGACATTCAAATCTACCGCGATTATAATGGTAAGCGTGAGGTATTAGCAATAGATTTGCGTAAAAAGGACATCTTATACAATCCCGATCTATTTCAAATCAAGCATAACGATGTAATTATCGTACAGCCCCGTAATATTAACCTTTTTTCTTCTGAAGCAAATGGAATTATCGGGTTGACAACAGTGCTAATTAGTTTCGCCACGTTGTTGGTGGCTTTAGCAAGATAGCCTTCTATCCCCATAAATCAACCAATTCTTTACCAGTACTTCTAGTAAACAGCATTCACAAAAATATACTTTGGCTAATAACGGAAATACAATAGATATTCAACGACTTTTAAGGGTACTACTAAGAAACAGTTATTGGATTGTACTAGGTGGTTTGTTAGGCTTTTTTATTGCCAAAACTTGGTTACGATATCAAGTGCCCACCTATGAGGTAAAATCCAAACTAGCCATTGGTAATGCTGAGGTTAGCAGCCAAGCTGGGAATATTCTTAGGCTCGCAGGCTTAGAAGAGCAGCAAAATTTACAGCTCAACAATGAAATACTGATTCTAACGAGTTATGATGTATTGTCACGTGTTATCGATACATTACAATTACAATGGCACATAACACGTGCAGGTCGTATTAAAAAAATGCCAGTTGCGATTAAAGATTTGCCCATCACTTTTAAATCAATGGTACAGCCAGAAACGAAAGGTGGTGATTGGGAATTGTATATTGATGCTGCATATTTTGAAATTAAAGCTGTAGAAGGTAATTATCGTCAAAGAGGTCAATATGATCAATTTCTAAGGCTGCCTAGTGGTGATACGCTTGTTCTCAGTAATCCTAATAAGAAAAAAAGTGATGGTCCCTACATAATGCATTTACTACCACTCAAACAAGTGGTAGCTTCCATTAAAAATAACTTAAAAATTACGCCATCCAAAGCAACACAAAATATTCTAGACATAAGCTTAATAGATCAAGTGCCTTCAGATGCAACTGCTTTTATTGCGGGACTAACTGATGAGTACAATCGTTTGTCAATCGTTTATAAAAATCAGGCTATCCGCAAGGCATTGGATTTTTTGGATAGGCGTATTACTGCGGTAGAGCATGATATTGACGTATATCAGGATAAGATTACAGGTTTTAGACTACAGTATCGTTTAATAGAACCAACTGGAGAAGCGGCACAAGCCTTAACACAATTAAATAATCTCGATCTTCAAGATGCACAAATTGAATATCAACGCGAATTATTGGTAGCCATTGAACAGCATTTGAATTCCAATGTGCGCTATACAGAAATTATTGCTAATGCATTAAGTGTAACTGATCCTGTACTTCAGGGAATGGTAGGGCAGTATAATCAGTTAGTACTCATGCGTAAGCGTAATCAGGTTACAGGTACAGCACAAGATCCCTTGTTGCCGCAAATTGATGCACAGTTACAAGAGCTACGCAGCGGTATCTTAAAAAATCTGCAGAATATCCGTACCCAATACAATACCAATGACCGTTTTGTAAACAAGCAACAAAATAAGTTTCTCAATAAGTTCTCGCAATTACCACCCCTCGACCAAGAACTCATTGGCATACGCCGACAATTAAGTATCAAGGAAGGCTTATACCAGTTTTTATTACAAAAGCGGGAAGATGTAGCGGTGCAGTTGGCAAGTAGTGATGTGGCTAATAGTAGAATTATTGATGAGCCTCGAAATGCGGGCTTGGTAAGCCCGCAAGCCACTCTTGTAATGGCAGCAGGTATTGGTGGTGGGGTTATATTGCCATTGTCGATTATTGTACTAGTAGTATTGCTAAATACAAAATTGGCCACACGTAAAGAGGTAGAGCAAATCAGTAATCTCCCCATTATTGGAGAAGTCAGTGAGGCAGATGCAAACGCTACATCCATTTCTGGTAATTTGGCAACATTGCCCAATAGTAGAGATATTATTGCTGAGCAGTATCGTACCATCCGGGCGAACCTGATGTTCATGGGTTTAGAGCAACATGCTAATACTGATGGGAAAGTCATATTAGTGACTTCATTTACCCGTGGGGAAGGTAAAAGCTTTACTTCCTTAAACTTGGCAAGTATTTTAGCGCAAACAGGAAAGCGTACGGTTGTAGTAGAATTTGATTTGCGTAAGCCAAAAATTACCAAGCATTTACAACTAACCATCAAGCAAGGATTAACGCATTTGTTAGCGGCGCCGGATGAGCGTAATTTGACATTAAATCATTTTCTATTACCAGTACACGAGCAAATCCCCACCTTATATTTGTTACCTGCAGGCGTACAAGCACCGAATCCCGCCGAATTACTACATCATCCGAATATGGATAAACTCTTTGCTGCGTTAAAAGCAGAGTTTGACTATATCATTTTAGATACAGCTCCTGTTGGCTTGGTGTCGGATACCCTTGCTTTAACCAAATATGCTGACTTAAGCATATACATCGTACGCCACACCTTCACACAAAAAGCTACCATTGGGTATGCCAATGATTTACAAGAAGAAGAAAGGTTTAATAATCTTTGTTTGTTAATCAACGGTGTTAAAAGTAAAAACTTCCACTATGGCTACGGTTACGGAGGCTATTATCAATACAGTTATGGTGATTAATTCAATGATATGATGTTAAAAGGCAAAACAGTTTTAGTAACAGGAGCTGACGGCTTCATTGGCAGTCACTTAGTTGAACATTTACTTGATTTGGGGTGCAATGTGAAAGCATTTGTTTATTATAACTCCTTCAATAGTTGGGGGTGGCTAGATACTTTACCAAGTGAAAAATTATCGCAAATTGAAATTTTCGCCGGCGATATTCGCGATCCAAACGGTGTAAGAACTGCAATGAAAGGAGTAGACGTAGTTTTTCATTTGGCAGCGCTTATTGCTATACCTTTCAGTTATCATTCTCCTGATTCTTACATTGATACCAATGTTAAAGGAACGCTTAATATTGTTCAAGCTGCGAAAGATTTGTCGATTGAACGCGTGTTGGTTACAAGTACATCAGAAGTATATGGTACAGCTCAGTTTGTACCAATAACAGAGGATCATCCACGCCAACCTCAGAGCCCATATTCTGCATCTAAAATTGGAGCCGACTGTATAGCGGATAGTTTTTATAGAAGCTTCAATACACCTATCACTATTGTACGACCATTTAACACTTATGGTCCTAGGCAAAGTGCAAGAGCAGTGATACCAACCATCATTACGCAACTACTGAATGGTATTACAAGCATTAAGCTAGGAGATATTACCCCTACAAGAGATTTGCTTTTTGTTAAAGATACTGTTGCTGGGTTTGCTGCTATTGCCGAATGTGATGCACTAATCGGACAAGATTGTAACATTGCGACACAGAGCGAAATTACAATTGGGGATTTGGCAGCAGAGCTTATTCGCCAAATCAATCCTAGTGCTCAAATTGTAACAGATGAACAAAGATTACGCCCTGAAAAAAGTGAAGTGTTCAGATTATTTGGTTCTAGAGAAAAGTTAACCAACCTCACAGGTTGGCAACCTAATTATTCGTTATCAGAAGGTTTAGCCGCTACTATCGAGTGGTTTAAAAGCACTGATAATTTAAAAAAATACAAAGCAGATATTTACAATATCTAGCATTACCATGCATAATCAAGAAGTAATAAACTTTATACGTACTGCTTTTAACTGTCCGGAGCAATTCATTCCGTTACATGCACCTCATTTTGGTGGGAATGAAAAAAAATATGTACTTGAAACGATAGAAAGCACTTTTGTTTCAAGTGTTGGTGCTTACGTAAATCAATTCGAAGCAGCAATGCAAGCCATAACAGGCGCAAAGCATTGTATTGCAACGGTTAATGGTACAACGGCTTTACATTTAGCACTGCAACTTGTAGGTGCCACAGCTAATACAGAGGTGATTACACAACCCTTAACGTTCGTAGCCACTGCAAATGCTATCATGCATACTGGTGCCCGACCTGTTTTTATTGATGTAGATAGAGATACAATGGGGTTATCACCTACAGCTTTATCAGCATTTTTAGAAGCACACGCCATACTAAGTGAAGACGGCTTTACAATCAATGCCCTTACGGGTAAAAGAATAGTTGCATGTGTGCCAATGCACACCTTCGGCTTTCCTGCACGTATTGAAGCTATAGCCCAAATTTGCCAGCATTACGGAATTGCATTAGTAGAAGATGCAGCAGAAAGTTTAGGTTCGTATGTAGGTAATAAACACACAGGTACATTTGGTGCATTGGGTACTTTCAGTTTTAATGGTAACAAAACAGTTACTTGTGGTGGTGGCGGTGCTATAGTTACAAATGATGATGATATTGCTAAAAAAGCGAAACATTTAAGTACCACAGCTAAGCTGCCTCATGCATATGAGTTTGTGCACGATGAAGTAGCTTACAATTATAGGATGCCAAATATCAATGCAGCGTTAGCTTGTGCTCAATTAGAGCAACTTCCAGTAATCCTAGAAAATAAAAAACAGCTAGCGCAAGCATATGCTAATTTTTTCGAAAGCATACTGCATATTGAATTTGTTCAGGGCATAGCAGAAACACAACCCAATTTTTGGCTCAATACAATTGTATTTGAAAGTAATCAAGAACAAAAGATGTTCTTAAAAGCATCCAATGAACAAGGTGTAATGACCAGACCCATCTGGCAGCTGATGAACCAGCTGCCAATGTATAAGAATTGCCTCACGGTAAATGTTGATAACGCAATGTATCTAAGTGAACGTGTAGTAAACATCCCCAGTAGTTTCAGGCCATGACGCATAGAAGTAACACATTAATTATTGCAGAAGCTGGTGTTAATCATAATGGTGATATGAGGCTCGCTTACCAGCTTATAGATGCTGCTGTAAATGCAGGGGTAGATATTGTAAAGTTTCAAACATTTAAAACAGAGCAACTAGTAAATAAAGAAGCAAAAAAAGCAGCGTATCAAATTGCCAATACTGGCGACAGTCAAAACAGTCAGTTTGAGATGCTAAAGCAATTAGAGCTAACAGAAGCACAACATTATGAACTAGCTGCTTATTGTAGTAAACGAGGTATTCAGTTTTGGAGTACTGCTTTTGATATCGATAGTGTTCGCTTTCTTAGAACTATGGGAATTACATTAGGTAAGATACCAAGTGGTGAAATTACCAATCTACCATACTTGCAGGTAATGGCACAAAGCTTTGAACACTTAATTGTTAGTACTGGTATGTGCACGATAGACGAAGTTGAAGCTGCTATAGAGGCACTGACTCAAGCAGGTGCACTGCGTCAGAACATTACGATTTTGCATTGCACTACAGAATATCCAGCGCCATTAGACGACGTTCATTTACATGCAATGAAAGCTATGGGTGTATATTTCAATATGCCTTACGGGTACAGCGATCATACCGAAGGTATTGCTGTTCCCATCGCTGCTGTTGCACTTGGTGCAACCGTAATAGAAAAACACTTTACGCTAGATAAAAGTCTCCCGGGGCCAGATCATAAAGCATCGCTTGAGCCTGACGAGCTAAAAGCTATGGTTGCGGGAATACGCACTGTTGAAAAAGCTTTAGGAAATGAAACAAAGCAACCTAGTCAAGCTGAGTTGAGAAATCGATTAGTTGCACGCAAAAGTATTTGCGTTAATAAAGATTTACCGCAAGGTACTGTTCTGAACTTATCAGATGTTACTATGCTGCGGCCTGGAACAGGTATTTCGCCAATGGAATTGCCCAAGGTTGTAGGAAAGCAATTAAAAGTAGGAACAGTAGCAGGAACACCCTTACAATGGGAAATGTTGAATTAAAAAATATTGGATTACTCACTAGTTCACGAGCCGATTTTGGAATTTATCTTCCACTAATCAAGGCCCTGAATGCAGCTAGTTGGTGTAATTTAGAGGTGATTGCTTTTGGTACGCATTTATCTAAACTTCATGGATATACTTTCGAGGATATTCAGAAGCATGGTGTAACAGTTACGCATACTATTGATACCATGCCAGCCGGCGATTCTCCAGAAGCAATAGCCGGAGCCATAGGGTTAACACAAATTCGATTTGCATCTTTTTGGGCGGTAACCCATAAATATTATGATTTGGTTTTTTGCTTAGGGGATAGATATGAGATGTTTGCCGCTGTTACTGCTGGTATTCCCTTTGGTATAAAGTTTGCTCACCTGCATGGTGGTGAAACAACGCTAGGTGCTATTGACAATGTTTTTCGCCATGCTATTGCTCATGCCAGTTGGTGCCATTTTACAGCAACTGAGTTGTATGCGGAGCGATTAAGATCAATGTTAGACGATACTAGCCGAGTGTTTAACAGTGGCTCTATTAGTTTAGAGAACCTACTAAGTATGCCATTACTCTCTGTAGAAGCGTTTGAAGATAAGTTCGGCATTGATGTATCTAGGCCTACTATCTTGGCTACACTTCACCCTGAAACGATAAACCTTGCGGTAAATGAAACAATGGCTACTACTTTTTCAACAGTAGTACAAACATTAGTTCGTCAAGGATATCAATGGCTTATAACACTTCCAAATGCAGATACACAAGGTAACGCCATCAGAGGCATTTTCAATGAGCAACTCGATGGTGTTTCCAATGTTTTTTTGAGAGAAAATTTAGGAGTGATTGGTTATTTCTCTGCAATGAAACATTGTAAGTTAATAGTAGGTAATAGTTCTAGTGGTATTATTGAGGCAGCTTCTTTTGGGAAATATGTAATAAACATTGGTAATAGACAGCAGGGTAGGTTAGTATCAGACAACGTAGTGCAAATACCAGATTGCACAGTAGAGATTCTTACACATAATATCGAAACATTTATTTCGAAGGAATATTCTGGTGTTAACATTTATCAAGACGGTGGTGGAACCAAAAAAATTGTAGAAGTTATATTTGATTTAATGCATGAATAGTAATAATCCTCATATTATCGATTTGGATAACACGGCTAGGGTTGCACTTCACAAATTAGATACGATACCTGATTTGAAAAGTAGAACACTCTTTGTGATTGATAGTGATGGAGTAATGGTAGGTTCTTTAACTGATGGTGATATACGACGTGGATTATTGGCAGGATTAGAAATATCTGACCCCTTAAAGAAGTTTATCAATAAAAATTTTAAATACGTTACTAATACACAGCAAAACAATATTGCTGTAATAAAAAAGTTTAAGCAAGAAGCAATTGATTTGATACCTGTATTAGATAATGAAAATAGAATAGTAAAAATTATGGATTTTAAATCCATAACAACCATACTGCCAGTATCGGCATTGCTCATGGCTGGCGGAAGAGGCGAAAGGTTGAAACCTTTAACAGATAATACACCTAAGCCAATGCTAAGAGTAGGAAGCAAACCGATCTTAGAAATTAATATTGATAGATTGGTGAATTATGGAATTGATGACTTCTATATAAGTATTAAGTATTTGGGAAATCAGATCAAAGATTATTTCGGTGATGGAAGCTCAAAGGGAATTAGAATTCAATACATAGAAGAAGTGGAGCCTCGCGGTACAATTGGCGCCATGCATGCAGTTAACTGCAAATATCCGGACTTGATTGTAATGAATGCTGATGTACTTACCAATATTGATTTCGAAGATTTTTATGAACAATATATTGCTACTGAATCTCAAATGATGGTAGCAAGCGTGCCCTATAAAGTGCGTATTCCTTATGGCATTATGCAATTAGATGATGAAGGAAAGATTAACTCCCTTATAGAAAAACCCACTTACTCTTATTATTCAAACGCTGGCATCTACATGCTCAAGGCAGATTTGAAACAACTAATCCCTCAGGACCAACCTTTTAATGCAACAGATTTAATGGAATTGCTTATTAATGAGAATAAGCCTATAAAACATTTCCCAATTTTGAACTATTGGCTTGACATTGGCAAGCAAGAAGATTTTATAAAGGCTCAAGTAGATATTAAACATTTGAGTTTGTGATAGCAGACACATTAGTAGTAATTCCTGCAAGAGGCGGATCGAAAGGGTTGCCAGGAAAAAATATTAAGCCATTACAAGGCAAGCCGCTCATTCATTATACGATTGAGGCTGCACTCAAGTTTTATAAACCTGAAGATATTATTGTAACTACTGATAGTAAGGAAATACAAAGTGTAGCAGAAAAAGCTGGTATTATAATTCCTTTTTTGAGACCTGCTGCATTGGCATCTGATACTGCGGGTAGTTATGAGGTTCTATTGCACACACTAAGTGAGATGGAGAAAAGGGGTAAAGTATACAGTAAACTATTGCTATTACAACCTACATCTCCTTTTAGATTACCAGAGCACTTTATAGGTATTAACCAAGCGCTGGTGGATGGAACGGATATGGTTGTTTCAGTAGGTAAAAGCAAACAAAATCCCTATTTCTCATTATTTGAAGAAGATGCTAGTGGTTTTTTGAAAAAGAGTAAGCAAGGGTATTTCGAACGACGACAAGATGTACCGGAATGTTACTTTTACAACGGTTCTATGTACCTGATGTATGTTAATAATCTTAAACAGCGGCCCTTACATCAATTTAATAATATACGAAAATTTTACATGGATGATTTGTATTGCCTTGATATAGATACACATTTTGATTTCGCAGTCTGTGAAATGGTACTCCAGCAACAATTAATACAGTTATGAAAACGATTAGAATAATTCCAAGGCTCGACATCAAAGGTCCCAATCTTGTTAAGGGGATTCATCTAGAGGGCTTACGTGTACTTGGTAAGCCAAAGCAGTTTGCGCAGTTTTACTATGAACATGGTGCTGATGAGCTTTTCTTTCAAGACGTAGTTGCTAGCTTATATGGACGAAATAACTTGAACCATCTTATAGAAGAAATGGCGAAGGACATTTTTATTCCAATAACTGTGGGTGGTGGAATAAGAACGTTAAATGATATTGAAAATTTACTAAAGTCGGGTGCTGATAAGGTGGCTATAAATACCGCGGGTGTTGCTAATCCAAGTTTTTTAAAAGAAGCTTCTTTAAGATTCGGGTCTTCTACAATTGTTGGAACTATAGAAGCTATAAAAAGTACACCAAGCAGCTATTATGCTTTCACTGATAATGGTAGAGAAGAAACAGGATTAGAAGTTGTGACTTGGGCTCAGAGAATGCAAGATCTGGGTGTTGGGGAACTTGTACTTACTTCTGTAGACAAGGAAGGGACAGGGAAGGGATTTGATGTCGACTTGATAAAAAATGTAGTTAATGCTGTTAGTATTCCACTCATAATACATGGAGGAGCAGGTTCTATAAATGATTTTGAAACTCTTTTAGAAGAAACCTCTATTGATTCTATTGCTGCTGCTTCAGTATTTCATTATGAGACTATAAAGCATATTAACTTTGAGGAACATGACTTTTTAGTTGAGGGTAATCTTGATTTTCTCAAAAGTGGTAAAGAACTACTTTCTCATAAACCGGTTTTAATAACAAAGCTCAAAGATTATCTTGTAAGAAAAGAATATAACTGTAGAAGAAATGATTAAAGTTGCAATTATAGATTATGGGCTTGGGAATATATTCAGCATTCAGCAAGCATTAAAATCAGTTGGAGCACAAAGTTATTTAACTGCAAATCCTGCAGATATTGCATCAGCCGATAAAATAATTTTACCAGGTGTTGGTGCTTTCGGTAATGCTATAGAGAAACTTAAAGAATTAAATTTAGTTAATGTAATAGAAATGGCAGTGAACGATGGGAAGCATTTATTAGGAGTCTGCTTAGGTATGCAATTACTTTTTGATTCTAGTGAAGAATTTGGTTATCATAAAGGATTAGGGCTTATATCAGGCGAAGTGATTAAATTTCCAGAATTTGCCGGAGAAAAAAAATTAAGAATACCAAATATTGGATGGTCCAGAATAGTTAATATCAGGGATTCAAAAAATCTGAGTGATTCACTCAATGGTTCTTACATGTACTTCGTTCATTCTTATTACTGTAAGCCCAAGGTTGATGATGATGTCTTATTTCAAAGTCATTACGAGAGTTTCTCTTATTGCAGTGCAATAGAAAAAGATAACATTCTAGGAGTGCAATTCCACCCGGAAAAAAGTGGAAAAAAAGGATTAGAATTTTATAAATACTTTATAAATAAATAATTATGGAATCAAAAAATACACAACAGAGGTACAACCTGCCGACAGAGGTAAAATATTGCAAAAAATGTACCATTTCTAATCAGCGCCCAAGAATAACTTTTGACGAACATGGGGTTTGCTCTGCCTGTAACTTTGCAGAGTTTAAAAAAAATAAAATTGATTGGAATAAAAGAGAAGAGGAGCTAGTAACCCTACTCGACAGATTCCGTTCGAATGATGGCTCATATGATGTTTTGGTCCCTTGCAGTGGAGGTAAAGATGCATCTTACATTGCTCATGAGTTGAAGCACCGTTATGGTATGAATCCTCTAACTGTTACTTGGGCTCCACATCTTTATACAGATATCGGATTTCAAAATTTGCATAATCTTACTAGAGTAGGTGACGTTGCAAACATCTTAGGAACACCTCCGGGTAAAACACACCGAAAGCTAACCAAACTTGCCTTTGAAATATTAGGTGATCCATTTCAGCCATTCATTTATGGGCAAACCAATTTTCCTTTACAAACTGCAGTGCGATATCAAATCCCACTAATAATGTATGGTGAAAACGGGGAGGTTGAATATGGTGGAGATATGAAAAATGCCTTTAATCCAACAAGAGATTATAAATCAGATCACAAAAAGCACTATTTCTCAGGCTTGGGGCCAGAAGACCTAGTGAAATATGGGATAAGTGAGAATGACTTAGTTCCCTATATGGCACCTCCTAATGAAGAGCTTGATAAGCTAAAAACAGAAATTCATTTTTACGGGTATTATAAAAAATGGGTTCCTCAAGAAAATTATTACTACTGCGTAGAGAATACTGGTTTCCAAGCTAATCCTGTCAGAAGTGAAGGGACTTACTCAAAATATGCTTCACTCGATGATAAAATTGATGGCTTTCACTATTACTTGTCTTATATAAAATTTGGAATTGGTAGATGTACATCTGATACAGCTCATGAGATAAGAGATGGACATATTACAAGAGAAGAAGGCGTTGCATTGGTAAATCGTTTTGATGGAGAATTTCCCAAAAAATATTTTGAAACCTTTTTAGAGTACTGCGATATTACTGAAGATTATTTCTGGGAAGTAATCAATAGTTGGCGAAGTGAACATCTTTGGAGCTTTCACAACGGCGAATGGAAGCTTCGTCATAATGTTGCAGGCACTGGTATCGATGATTAAAGGGTTGGAAATATGATAAACATAATAATTACTCGTCTTTTTAAGTTCGCTTATAAAACTTATCAAAATAGCGCTTACAATCATTTGCGTAAGCGCTATTCCATTCATCCCAGTTTTCGTTTTAATGGTAGTTCCATTAACTTTTATGGGAAAGGAATATTAGTGATACATGAAAATAGTTATGTGGGCGAACTAACAAAAATTCAGTTGGCCGAGGGGTGTAAGGTTGAAATTGGTAGTAATTGTATGATATCTCATAATGTAAGAATGTACACTAGCAGTGCCATACCCGATCACGATTTTTCTATCAAACCTATACCTGAAAAAAAAGGAGATATAATCATTGGAAATCACGTTTGGATAGGAGCTAATGTTTTTATAAATCCTGGTGTTATAATCGCAGACAATGCAGTAATTGGCGCTAATAGTGTTGTTACAAAAAATGTTCCTGCTTTTGCAATTGTAGGCGGCGTTCCAGCTAAATTGATTCGTTTCAAGCATGTCGCAGTATAAAAAACTGTTTTCGCACGCTGCCATTTACGGGATTGCTCCTCAAGTTACTAAAGTAGCAAACTTTATTGCAATTCCTATTGTAACAAAGCATCTTACAGCTACAGATTACGGTATTGCAGGTACTTTAACAGCATATACTACTTCAATTTCTGTATTAGCAAGCCTAGGTATAAGAACTGTTTTAGTAAATTCCTATTACAAAAGTCCTTCTCAGTATAAATGGGCTTGGCGGCAGTTATATGGCTTCTTAAGGTTATGGTCACTGTTGTATGCATCACTCGTATTCTTGCTCATGTGGTTTGCAATGCCACCAGAAGCTGAAAATCAGAAATGGTTATTATTAAGCCTTAACTTAATACCTACCTTATTTTTAGGTAATACAGCCGTATTTGCAGCAACTTATTATCAGGTATCTCAGCAGCCTAAGCAAATAGTATGGCGTACTGTTTTGTTTGGCTTGCTTACAATTACCTTAAATGTGTTTTTTATTGCTTATTTAAAACTTGGTTTTTTAGGATGGTCTCTAGCTACCTTTATTAGCGGTATTATATCTAATATTACCTATTGGTATGCTCTAGTATACAAGTTGAAAATTACCCCCATTTTCAATTTTAAATGGCGGTTGATTAAGGCAAATCTCAAAATTAGCCTGCCTACTATACCTCACTTTTATTCTGGATATTTATTAGACACATCTGATAGGGTAGTGATGGACTGGGTGAGTGTTACTACCGCAGATATTGGCAAATATAATGCTGCTTACAGCATAGCTAATATGTTTAAGACTTTTGGGAATGCTGCAGGTACTGCGATCGGTCCACTGATGTATGAAGGTTTTCAAAAGAAAGATTTTACGACCCCCAGAAATTTAGTATTTGTTCTACAAGGAGCATTCTTAGTAGCTTCGTTTTTTATTAGTATTTGGTTAAAGGAAGTATATGGTTTAATGATACGTAATACTGAACTTGCTGCTATGTATCCCTTAGGTATAATACTCTTAATGAGCTATAACTACCGCCCCATGTACTTTGGTGTGATGGCTCAATTCCAATTTACGGAGTTTACTAATAAAACATGGCAAATCACACTTGCTGCAGGGGTGTTAAATGTGGTATTAAATTTTATTTTTATTCCATTGTATGGTTTTGAAGCAGCTGCCTATACAACCTTTGTAGCACTTATGTACATGGGTTTTGCTGGGTATTTCTCTCATGTATTTAGAAAAATTAATAGGGTTTCGTATTATCCTCTGCTTTGGTTATTGCTAATAGTACTTTGTACAATTGTGGCAAAATATGCTGTTCTACTACCAATTTTTTATAAGAGTATATTATCATTTGTACTTTTAATATTACTCAGTAGTTTAATATATTTTTTGAAGCAGCTAAAGAAAAAAGTAAAAGTTGGCCATGAAAGTTAAGAGCACTGCCGATATTGTCAAATGGTTCGAGTACATAGAACAAAGCTACCCGGTAGCAAGTTGGCGTATTGGTGAGGTTTTGTATTGGCCTATTATTCGTAACGATTTGTATCTGAAATTATCTAATGCAGTACTGGAGGCTACTTTAGTAAAGAATAATAAAGTAAAAAAAAATAATCTACTTGTTAATCTATGGTATACCAATAAAAAGTTATTAGAAGCGGTATCCGCTCATGGCAGGTTCTTGAAAAATACACAACAGGCTAACACACTAACTTTCGGTGCTTTTTCACATAGAACTATGTTTAAGGGTCAATTTTGGAATAGATACGTGGATGCTTTGTACGATAACGATAAGTTAGGTAATAATTACATTTTTGAATATCATACAACAACTAATTCACTTCTCAATCAATGTCATAAAAAAGAAAGAGTTGTAGCTTTATACAAGGTTTATCCTTTATTTAATACAAAAGCAAAATGGAGTAAATTACTTAAGTTTCGTACAATTGATCATGAACTTGTAGGCTACGATAAGTTTTTAGGCGAAATCCAAAAGTTACCATTAACTGCAAAGCAAATAAGGCGTTATGAAATTAACTCGCTTTTAGACTGTCATAGCAATTTTTTAGTAATGGCAAAATTTTATCGAAAGTTGCTAGAAAAAGCACAGCCTAAAAAAATTTTTCTTCTATGTTATTATACTACTAATTTATATCCACTCATACATGTTGCCAATCAGTTAGGGATTGATACAATTGATATTCAACATGGGGGGCAGGGTGTTGAACACTTGGCCTATACCAACTGGTTACAATGGCCAAATGAAAAAATGTATTCCTGCTTACCTAAATTTTTCTGGGTATGGGATGAAGTAGCAAAATGGAATATCCAAAATAATTTTAAAGCACAGCATGTATATTACCATGCTGCTTTTGTTGGTGGAAACCCTTGGATTGATTTTCTAAAGACAATTGATATTAGTTCAATCAACATCCCCGAAAATATTATCTTGTATAGCTTGCAGCCTTACGGTAATTTTCTAGAAGATGAGATTGTTACCGCAATTAAGAATTGCCCAACTCAATTTCATTGGTACTTAAGATTACATCCAAGGCAGCTTGAACAAAAGCAAGCCTTATTCGAATTTTTAAAAGAAAATAAGATTTATCATCTTGTGAATATTGAAGATGCTACAAGCATACAACTTCCCATTTTATTGCGTAAAGCAATACTCCACATCACAAGATCATCTGGAACTGCTCTCGAAGCAGAACTAATGGGAGTCAAAAATCTTATTATGGATGAAGTTGGTTATCAGATGTATAATCGACAGCTAGAAATAGGAAGTAACTTTTTTAGTTTCAATGATATAAAGGAAAACCTCCATGATTTTTTGTACCCCAAGAGACATATATGAATTCATTCGCCAGTGAATTAGAAACTTAATAACATTAAAAACCAAGGCGATGTTAAATACTATAGTGAAAAATTGGCTTGAAAAGAGCAATAATCTTAGGTATAGGGACAAAAAAAAAGTGGCTATAACTGCGTCAATTAAAAAAGCAAATCTTTATGGTGATATATCAGTCGAGGATCATGTAAAACTGCATGGTGGTATTACCATTCATGCAAAATCATCTGTTGTCATTGGTGCTTACTCTTCCTTAAACGGTCCAAATGTAGATATCATAGCCGAGGTCAATCATGTAACTATTGGTAGGTTCTGTTCCATTGCTCGAAATGTTTCTATACAAGAGTTTAATCATGATTTTGAAAAGCCTTCAACCTATTATTTTAATAAAAATATTTTTAATAAAAAGAATGTAAAGGATATTGTTTCAAACGGTCCTATTGACATCGGACATGATGTTTGGATTGGGACTCATTCAGTGGTTCTTTCGGGTACAACTATTGGGAATGGTGCTGTTATAGCGGCAAACAGTGTTGTACGTGGCGAAGTGCCAGCTTATGCCATATATGGCGGAAGTCCTGCCAAATTTATTAAATGGAGATTTGAGGAAGCAATTATAGAAAAACTTAAAGAAATTGAGTGGTGGAATTGGAGTATAGAAAAAATTAAAGCCAATGAATCCTTTTTTTTAAATAAGCTTACAACAGAGTCATTTGACAAAATTGTGAATATTTAATGTTAGAGTATCAATATAATATAACTATAGTAATTCCAACATTTAACAGAGCTCAGTATTTACCTGATACTCTGAATAGTATTATAGGCGAATCAATGTTTTTGGAAACTGAGATTTTAATTGTCGATGATGGCTCTACAGATGAAACAGAAACAATTGTAAAAGAGTATAGTTCTTATAAGAATATTATTTACACCAAACGTGATTCAAAAAGAAAAAAAGGAGCTAACACTTGTAGAAATATTGGATTTGAAAATGCTTCGGGTAAGTATATAAAGTGGTTGGATTCTGATGATATTCTTCATGATAATATTCTAGAGAAGCAATTTTTTGTATTAGAAAATAACCCGAACATTGACGTTTGTTTTTGTCACTTTGGATATTTTCAAACGAATGATAAAAAAATTGAGGTGATTGACAAACTTTGGAGTCGATTAATAACGAGTAACTCTACAGTTAAGGATTATATATATGATAGGCTAAAAATGCCAACTCCTTCAGGTTTATGGAGAAAAGCGAACATGGGTATTGAACCATTTAAAGAAGGTCTTATGAATTCTCAAGAATGGTTAATGCATTTAAAGTATTTTTTAAAAAATACCCAATACGAATCTATTACTGATGTTGGAGGTTATGTAAGAGTTCATGACAATAGGATGAGTAGCAAGGGAAATAAACTGGCTTCCTACTATTTTAATCAATGTTATAGCAGATTTCTAGCTGTAAAATATATATCTCAGTCAGAATATAATATTTTACAATTTAAGTGGCATTTGTTTAAATTCTTTTGCTGGAATTACATTTTTATAATTTATAAAAAAGGCTTTGCACAGGCTTTAACAGCGTTTAAATGGTTTATTACCATTTTATGGTATTTAGTTAAGCCAAGTAAAATTAAAAGTATAAATGATTGATATTATATTTGGTACAAGACCTGAAGCCATTAAAATGGCTATGTTGATAAAACAGGTACAACAGTTGGATGTTCCACATAGGATTGTATCAACAGGGCAACACAAAGAAATGTTACACCAAGTATTAGATTGGTTTGATATAGTACCGCATTACGATTTAGGTATCATGAGCGCCAATCAAAGTTTGGCTTTGTTATCGGCAAGAGCTATAGAACGTTTGCAAGCGTTTTATGATGAACATGGTAAGCCAAGTATTGTATGTGTGCAAGGTGATACAACTACAGCTTTTATTGCAGGGTTGGTTGCATTTTATAATAAGGTGAAAGTAGCTCATATCGAGGCTGGGCTCAGAACTAATAACAAATGGTCGCCATTTCCAGAAGAACTCAATAGGAAACTATTGACGAGTTTAGCCGACTACCATTTCGCCCCTACCGCATTAGCTGAACAGCAGTTATTGAGCGAAGGCGTGGCACAGCAGCAAGTACACAATACGGGTAATACAGTGATTGACGCATTACTTTACTCTAAAGCAAAACTAGACACTAGTAATTATCATCCAGCAATTTTAGAATCAATATTTACCGAAAGGTATAGAAATAATAAAGTTGTTTTAGTTACAGGGCATAGACGAGAAAATTTTGGAGATGGGTTTAAAAATATTTGCAAGGCAATTCGTAATCTATCATTACATCATCCAGAAGTTTTTTTTGTTTATCCTGTACATTTAAACCCTAATGTAAAAGAGGTAGTACACGAGCTATTATCAGGTATAAGCAATGTATTACTGATAGAACCACTAGGGTATGCAGATTTCATAGCCTTGATGAATAGAAGTTTTTTTATTCTTACTGATTCTGGCGGTGTTCAAGAAGAGGCTCCATCATTAAAAAAACCAGTATTAGTAATGCGGGAAAATACAGAAAGAATGGAAGGCGTTACCGCAGGCGTAGTTAAATTGATAGGAATCAACGAGGAAAATATATTTAAAGAAGCTAATAAGTTGCTAACAGAGCAAGATTACTATGAATCTTTCCAAAAAAATGCTAATCCATATGGTAATGGTACAGCTTCCAATAAAATCATTGAGGTTTTAAAAAATTATGTATAATCAAGTTATATTATATAGAGGTCCGCTGGAACGTTCTCGTCTCAAATTATTGATTAGTAGTATTCTGGTAAATGGCACTGCACATTTCTTATGGGTTTATCCAGGGGTATTAACACAAGAACAAAAAGAAAGATTTGAAAATTTTATAGCTAACTATGCATTAACATCGGTTCATGTGTTAAACGATAAAGGTTTAAAAGCATTGCAATTGAAGTTAAAGTTGAAACAATTTAATGGAGCCAACAATTATGACATAGCACATTTTATAGGATTCAGATCATATTTCTATGCAACAGCATTTACAGCTAAGAAAAAAGTATGGTATGTAAATGGTATTCCTGAAGAAGCTTTACTGCACAACAGTGGATTTAAAAACCGGATTAAATGTTATATGCAGTGGCGTTTGGCAAAGAGCAGACAATCGCCAGATTTGATAGTTCCTGTATCTAAGCCAATGGCGAGGTTGATACATGAAAGATTGTTTAATTGTGAATACAAAATTGTGCCAATTACAGTAGACACATCGATATTTAAACAACGGAATCAAAAGAAAAAGTATTTTACTTACTTAGGCACAGGTGCACCTTGGCAAGCACTAGATTTATTAGAAAAGTTATGGTTTGAATTGTACCAACAAGATAATAGTATTCAATATAGAGTTATATCTAGGGATGCAAGGTGTAGAATTTTGGCAACACGATTACCCGAAAGCTGTATTGAATTTGTAGCTTCTTCAGACTTTAGTATTGTTGCAGACTATTTAGCTGAAGCAAGAGTTGGATTTTTGATAAGAAGAGATAATGTGGTTAATAACGTTTCTTTTCCTACAAAATACGCAGAATATGTAGCGAGTGGGGCCTTCGTTGTCCTTTCTGAGATTAAATGGGATTTGAATTCTTATGTTAATAACTATAAGACTGGGCTGCTCGTTAACAACGAAGATTTAATTAGCATTCAAGCTGATAGAATTTTGAAGTTTTTACAGGTTAACATTAATGAAAGTAATGTTGAAAACTTCGAAGCATCTACTATTGCGTTATCAAATAATACTTGGAAAGATGAACTTAGTAAAGCAATTCAAAATTTAATGAAAGTTTGATGATAAAAGTATTATATGTAATTGATACATTAAATGTCGGAGGAGCTGAAAAAAGCTTACTTGAAATGTATCCTTATTTTAAAGAGATAGATTTAACAGTATGTCACATATATCAAGGTGAAGATTTGAAAGAGGAATATGAGAAAAGTAATATAAAAGTTATTTCATTAGGTATAACGTCGCATTATGGTTTTTTTAAAGCATTAAAGAGTTTGAAAAAAGTTATAAGAAGTGAAAATCCTACTATCATTCATTGTGCATTACTACGTTCAAGTTTAATATGTAGATTTATTGCTCGTCAAACACGAATACCTTTAATTGGATCCTTTGTTAATGATTCTTATGCTAAAGAGCGATACACTAAGCTTAGTCTAACTGCAAAGTGCAAACTGAGTTTTTTTAGGTATTTAGATAGAATTACTGCATCATGGGCTACACATTATATTTCTATTACAGAAACTATAAAAAAGACAAACGCACTTCATTTGAAATTACAACCAAAAGATATAACTGTAATTTATCGTGGCAGAGAAATTTCAAAGTTTAGTATTAATAATAAAGTTGTTCCGGTAACCAGTGAGTTTATTTTTTTAAATGTCGCAAGAGCTATAAAAAGAAAAGGGCAAGAGGAACTCATAAGAGCCTTTTATTTATTACAAAAAAAATATTCTAATATTCGACTTTGGTTAGCAGGTGATGGACGTGATTTAGAACTGTATGCACATTTAATTGAGGAGTTGGGACTTTCGGGTAAAGCTATTTTGTTGGGTAAGCGTGCAGATGTTCCAGAGCTATTAGCTCAATGTAGCTGCTTTGTATTTCCATCACATTATGAGGGATTGGGGGGAGCGGTAATCGAAGCAATGCTTGCTGAAAGGCCAATTATTGCTTCTAACATACCTGTACTTGCTGAAAACATAAAAGACGGAGAAACTGGCATTACATTCGAACTCTTTGATGTTGAAGATTTGGCAAAAAAAATGGAATGGGTTTATTTAAATAAAATAGACAGTGAAAAAATTGCCCAACAAGCTAAGGCCGTTGCAATTGAAAGATTCGATTTATCAAACATTGCATTAGCGTATGAAAAGGTATATAAAAGAGTAGCATATGAAAATTCTGCAGCTAGTAACAGTTAGGCAGTATCGTGGTGCAGAAGTATTTGCCAGTAATCTCAGCAGCGAATTAATATCGCGAGGTATTGAAGTGATTTTCGCAGGCCTGTATGCACCACCAAAAAACAGTTTAGTAGTAGAAGGTGCTGTAAATATAGATTTAAGTAGAGAAAAGCAGAGTGTATTTTCTTTTAAAGTGTTAAGCTCTTTACGAAGGTTATTTGCAAAGCATCAGCCAGCCATCATTCAAGCTAATGGTTCAGATACACTGAAGTATGCTGTTTTGTTAAAAGTATTATTCTACCCGAATCTTAAGATAGTTTATAGAAATATTAGTATAATAAGTACTTGGATTGGGGAAAGTAAAATTAAACTTTACTTTTATAAGCTTTTGTTTTCGAAAGTTGATTTTGTAACATCTGTAGGTAATACAGCTGTAAAAGATCTTATCTATACGCTTAATTATCCTGAAAATAATACTGCTGTTATTAGAAGAGGTAGTCCTATAGAACGCATTGATGCTACTAATGCTAAGTCTAAATTACTAAGTAATTTTCCAATCACTGATAGTGACTTTTTGTTAGTACATGTAGGTAATTTTTCTAAAGAGAAGAATCATATATTCTTAGTTGAACTCTTGCATATATTAAAAAGTAGAGATAAAAATATAAAGCTGCTACTCATAGGCACAGGTGATTTATTTGATGACATTAAGGCAAAAGTTTTTAATAATGAGATGGGAGATACTATTTTTTTTGCAGGTTTTCGGAGGGACGTTCAAAATCTATTAGCTGGGGCTGATCTGTTCATTCTAACAAGTAAAATTGAAGGTGTACCAGGGGTAATTCTTGAGGCAGGTGCTCAAAAAGTTCCCGCTATATGTAGTAATGTTGGTGGGGTTAGTGAAGTGGTTCAAAATAATATTACTGGGATTTTAATGGAAGATTTTAATATTGACCAATGGGTTGAAAAAATTCTTATGTTAAAACAAAATACTGAGCTTAGAAATACATTGGGTCAAAATGCATATGATCATGTTTTAACACATTATGATCCTTCTAAAAATGTGAATGAGTTTATTAAGTTGTATAAAAAAATTGCTGAGTAGTATTCTGTGAAAGTCTTACACATCATTAAATCATTAGGTCGTGGTGGAGCAGAAATGCTGCTGCCCGAAACCCTTGCATTACACCATACACATCATATTGAGTTTCACTATATCTACTTTTTACCTTGGAAAAATCAAATGGTAGCCGCCATTGAAGCTAACGGAGGCAATGTAGTATGCTTGCCAGCGAAAAACAATATTCAGTTATTAGCGAAAGCACCTGCCATTGCCAAGTATATACAGCAACATAATATAGACATAGTACACTGTCATCTGCCTTGGGCTGGTGTAGTAGGTCGCATAGCCGGCAGGTTGGCGAAAGTACCAGTGATTTATACCGAGCATAACAAGTGGGAGCGTTATCATAAAGCCACCTATTGGCTCAATAAAATCACTTTTCGATGGCAACAATTAGTGGTAGCTGTGAGCGACGATGTGGCTAGCAGTATTCAGAAGCATTACAAAGCTTCAACACCCGCCATACGTACGATACTTAACGGCGTTAATACACAAAAATTTACCCGTAAGGGTGTAACACCAGCCAACATTCAACTACCCAACGATGCATTAGTAATAGGTACGGTGTCAGTATTCAGAACACAGAAACGTTTAGATGTATGGTTGTCGGTAGCGGCAGCCTTACGGCAAATACATCCGCACACGTTTTTTATCATAGTAGGAGATGGCCCCTTACGGGAAATGATACATGCAAAGGCAGCAGCCCTAGGTTTAAAGGATGCGGTACACTTTGCAGGATTACAGGAAGAAGTAAGGCCTTACTTCGCTTTGATGGATGTTTTTATGATGGCTTCTGAATTCGAAGGATTGCCCATTGCATTATTGGAGGCCATGAGCATGGGCTGTATTCCGGTATGCACCAATGCCGGCGGCATCGGTGAAGTCGTTCGTCATCAGCAAGAAGGTTTAATTGTACCTGTAGATCAACCCCTGGAATTGGTAACAGCTTTAGATACATTGATACAATCGTGGGATAACAATGCATGCAAACTTTCCAAAGCAGCAAGAGCAAGAGTAGAAGATAAGTTCAGCTTAACTGCAATGGTAAAAGCTTTAGAAGATGTGTATGAAGAAGTATGTAAGTAAGCATAGCTTTAAGTGAAATTTTTTAGTGTATCCTAGGCACATGTTTAAATTAAGTTTTTGTCTAATACTAAACAAAGGTTGAAGCTACAGTAGTACAAAACCTACATCAGGATACTAACCTGAAAATTTGGAGTTTTTATTTTCGGGGACTTTTTTGGTCCTTTTTGTGTCGACAAAAAGGACGGAAAGAATCGTAAGCAAATCGATTCTCAGTTTTCTCTTTGAGAAATAATTTAGCTGTATGTTTTTTTTGCAGGCTCAAAAAAGAACGGAAAAGAGCCTTGCCATCGAATATACCGGCCGATAGTGTCGCAGCTATAATGGGCTTTGCTGCAAAGTATACTCGACATAAATAAAAATAGCATCACAGTTGCAGCTACAGTAGTACAACAGCTACATCAGGGTACAAACCTGAAAATTTGCAGTTTTTATTTTGTGGGATTTTTTTTGTGTTATTGTGTCGACGAAAAAATAAGATAGCTAATTAGTGGTGTACTTGTATAAAATTGCTCTCGATCAGTTAATCAATAAATTACTGTATACCTCGTTTTGGGATTTATAGCCATTATACTCATTCCTTTATTCTTTTTGCTCATACAACCTATGCACGATAGTATGCAGCGGAAGTATGCATGGTACGATAAAAACCTAATGAATCGGGTTTATTGGATGCATGTAGTGATGGCAACAGTTTACTTTTTGTATACTGTTTTCAATAGATCTGATTCAAAAGAATATTTTCGAGATACTTTGGAAGGGTATGAAAACTGGTTTGGAGCGTACAGTACTGGTACAAGGTATATTCATTTCTTGGCTTACCCATTTGTCAATTGGTTGCAATTCAACTATGAGATGATGATGGCTTTGTTTGCCTTTTTTGGATACTTAGGATTCGTTTGTTTTTACTGTTATTTCAAAGAAAACTTGCCCAAACAATTCACTTGGCGTGGCTTTGATCCTGTAGCGGTGGTATTGATGTTGCCAAACATGCATTTTTGGACAAGCTCACTAGGCAAGGGATCGGCCATATTCTTAGGCTTGGGCATGGCTATATGGGGACTATCAAATCCGAAGCAGCGTTGGTTATTGTTGGTCAGTGGGTTGCTACTGGTGTATCATATACGGCCGCATGTTTTTTTATTCATGGCGGTAGGTATAGGATTTGGTTTCTTTTTCGGACAGCAAAAAAAAATACCTGCATGGCAAAAATGGGCAGTAGTACTTGCTACCGTCGGTGGTATGGTTTTGTTGTATGATAAGATATTGGGTTTCGCAGGGCTAGATAGTGAGAATGTGGTAGAAAGTTTTGATAAATTCTCAGGTACGCGTTCCCGAGAATTAGCAAAATCTGGTTCAGGGGTAGATATGTCTAACTATCCTTTATTACTCAAGTTATTTACGTTCTGGTTTCGTCCTTTGTTTGTAGATGCACCTAACGCATTAGGCATCTTTGTAAGCTTAGAAAATTTAGTTTATATATTACTTACAATTGAATTATTTAAAGGTAAATTCATTCGTTGGTGGTTAAAGTCTGATGCGTTAGTGAAAAGTAGTTTGGTGATTTTCATTGCTTCAAGTGTGGCATTGAGCACAACGATGAGTAATCTTGGTATTATCATCCGACAAAAAAGTATGGTGATGTACTTTTATTTTTTTGTAGTACTTCGGTATATGTATTACCGCCAATATGAAATGAATGCTGTTACTACTACTGGTGATGCCACAAACATAATTACATCAGAAGATGAGCAAGCTAATAAAGCACGTAAGCCTAGATATATTAGAAATAAGCAAGGAAAGGTACTGTTGAAGCGGGGCTTGTTTCAAATGAAATAAGCATGCGAGGAAAATATTGTATTGAAAAGCCTACCAATATGTGTAGGCTTTTTTATTTGTGGTATCTTCTGTTGTTGCTGTTGTATCAACAAAAAGAACAAGATATTTAAGTTGTCATTATTCTTTTGCTTGTTCAAAAAGAACGAAAAGAGATTCTTGCTATGGAATAATGAGTTAATGGCGTCGCAGCTATGATGAACTTTGGTGCAAAGTAGGCTCAACCTTCTTTGATTATGAACGTGGCTAGTTTCCGTTACTTATTACCAGCATACAATAGTTGAAGCCACAGTAGTACAAAAGCTATATCAGGGAACAAGCCCGAAAATTGGGAGTTTTTATTTTCGGGGACTTTTTTGGTTCTTTTTGTGTCGACAAAAAGAACGGAATAACTAAGTTGAGTCTTTTTTTGATGCTAAAAGCAAACAAGTTTTTCCAATTTAGTATGTTGGCCGATGGTGTCGTTGCTAAAATGAGTTTTGGCGCAAAGTAAAATCGGCATAAACAAAATGCTACCAAAGTTGAAGCTACATTAGTACAAATGCTGTATCAGGGCAAAAGGACGAAAATCGGGTGTTTTTTCAGTTTTTTTTCAGTGCTGTTGTTAGACAAAAAGTGATAGATGGATGATGAACAAATACCAAGATTTGGTACTTTTGGATACAAATAATACTGAGATGGCAAAAAATACGTCTATTCTTTTGGGGGACTACTTTGACAAGTTTATTAGTCACCAAATCGAAATAGGTCGCTTCTCATCAGCAAGTGAAGTTGTAAGAGCGGCGCTTAGACTTTTTGAGCAAGAAGAGGTTAAAAAATCAGCACTAATCAAAGAACTCAAAAAGGGTGAGCAATCAGGTGTTGTTACAAATTTTGATCGAGAGACATTCTTGAGTGGACTTCACGAAAAATATGGAACAAATGGGGTATAACATAAGTAAGAAGGCATTAGAAGATATAGAAAATATTTGGTTATACACTTTTGAAAACTGGTCGAAAGAACAAGCTGACAGATACATAAATCTCATCTTTGACGAAATAGAATATTTGGCACTCAACCCATTTGCAGGGAAAAGTTTTAATCATGTAAGAAAAAACTATCGTTACAGTAAGGTGAAATCTCATTTAATCTTTTTTAAGCATACTGAGAAAAGCACTGCGATATATATAATACGTGTATTACATGAAAAAATGGATATAGAAAGTAGGTTGAATGACTGAAATTTGACCTGGCTATAATGAGTTAGAGTATATAGTACACTATGAAAGTACAACAGCTGAAGCTACGGCAGCACAGCAGCTACATCAAGGGAGAATCCCGAAAATTTGGAGTTTTATTTTTGGGGATTCTTTTGGTGCTGTTGTGTCGACAAAAAGAACAATGAGAATCTTAAGCAAATCAATTCTTTAAGAATCTTCTTGAGAAATAATTTAGCTGTATGTTCTTTTTTGCAGGCTCAAAAAAGAACGAAAAAAGAGCCTCGCCATCGAATATACCGGCCGATGGCGTCGCAGCTATCATGGGCTTTGGTGCAAAGTAAAATCGGCATAAAAAATACTACCAAAGTTGAAGCTACAGTAGTACAAAAGCTACATTAGTGTACAAACCTGAAAATTTGGAGTTTTTATTTTCGGGGATTCTTTTGGTGCTGTTGTGTCGACAAAAAGAACAATGAGAATCTTAAGCAAATCAATTCTTTAAGAATCTTCTTGAGAAATAATTTAGCTGTATGTTCTTTTTTGCAGGCTCAAAAAAGAACGAAAAAAGAGCCTCGCCATTGAATATACCGGCCGATGGCGTCGCAGCTATAATGGGCTTTGGTGCAAAGTAAAATCGGCATAAAAATACTACCAAAGTTGAAGCTACGGTAGTACAAAAGCTACATCGGTGTACAGGCCCGAAAATTGGGAGTTTTTATTTTCGGGGACTTTTTTGGTGCTGTTGTTTCGACAAAAAGAACGGAATAACTAAGTTGAATCCTTTTTTGATGCTAAAAGCAAAACAAGTTTTTCCAATCTAGTATGGTGGCCGATGGCGTCGCGGCTAAAATGAGTTTTGGCGCAAAGTAGAATCGCTTTTAGTTATGGTTTAGGCATAACATAATACATAGCTAGAACAATTCCATATCTCCTAAGCTATACTGCCAGCATTGAGCATTCAGCAAGCTGTCCATTTCGGCAGTTGCATTCACATCTTTAATTGTAACAATCGGCCCCATGTTTCTTACTGGAATCGGTCCCATCCAACGGAAATAAGCTTGATGTAATAGATAGTGGTTGCCACTCATGCTGGTGAAAGAAATATGATGTTCCTTACGTAAATGTTGAATCGCTTTTGCAATGCTACGATTCACTTGTGATGCAGGTGCATGCGACAATGGAAAGAAATCGGTGATACGCATTTCTTTCGCAAAGCCTTGGTGTTTGAAGCGATATATGAGTAAATAATCTTTATGGTCGGTTAAGTAGCCGTATCGATACAAAGGATTATCTGCATAACGCCATTGAATATAGGCAGGTTGCATAGCTGTATGAATGCCTTGATACTGCGTAACATCATTTACCGTAAGGTTCGCAATATTCGTCCAATCGTGGAGTGGCGTTGGATCGGCGGATTGGATAGGAAAGGGTTGCTTATGTAAAAATTTATGTAACGCCATACGGATAGGCGTATGCAGTTGCAGCTTCATGGGCATACGGCCTTGTGCTTCCCAGCCCATTTTTAAATAGCCAGGTCTACTTTGCTCGTTGGGAGTGTTAAAAACAAAATGAATACCATCGGTTTTGCAAAGTTCAATTTGTTGCAGTGTTAGTTTTTTGAAAATGCCTTTGCCCTGATGCGATGGATGGGTAGCTGTATCCACCGCTCTGATAGCTCTGAAAGTTTGCTGCTGCCATTGCCACTGCCACTGCATAAATGCACGAAGTCCGATGAGTTCGTGGTTTTCTTCGGCAACCAATACGTATGATTTTCCGAAAGGAGAAGCTTGGTGCTTCCAACGCCATAAAGCCTCACTTTTAGGGAGTAAACTTTCGCCAAGCGATGCTTTCATTAAAGCAATAATTGCAGGGATATCGGTATCGTAGGCAGGACGAATATTCATGCTGGCAAGATAAATAAATACATGCTTCTATGGCTGTTTGCCGAGGGTAATGTGTTATACAAAACGCCTAACAATAGTGATTGCTTTAAAAATGAACGATTCTTAACTATTAATTATTAATTCTTGAGTATTCTTGCAGCATGCAAGCTCCCTTAAAACTAGTACGTATAACTACGGTGCCATTGAGCATGCGTTTGTTAATTACTGGGCAGCCACATTACATGCAAAAAAGTGGCTTCGACGTTACTTTGGTGAGTAGTGAAGGTGAGGAAGATTGGGCAGCTATACCTGAACTGCATCGGTTTAAGGTAGAAAAAATTAATATGGCTCGCCAAATTGCCTTGGTACAAGATGTGAAAAGCTTGTGGCAGTTGATACAACTCTTCAGAAAAATTCGTCCGCATATTGTACACTCGCATACACCTAAGGCCGGATTACTAGGTATGATGGCCGCTTTTATTGCTGGAGTGCCTGTTCGCATTCATACCTTGGCAGGCTTACCCATGATGACTACCACTGGCTTCAAGCGAACGATTTTAGCTTGGGCAGAACGCTTCACTTATTTTTTTGCACAGCAGGTTTGGGTGAACGGTAAGCAACTCAAAAGCTTTGTTGAAAAAGAAGGTTTGTTGCCCTTACGTAAATCGTTCATGATTTTGAATGGCAGTAGTAATGGCATTGATTTATCTACCTATCATCCCGATGCTTTAGATGATGAACGCTTACAAGCACTACAAGCACAATATGCATTTACCGAAAGGAAATTTTATTTCCTCGCAGTAGGAAGGGTAGTGAAAGATAAAGGCATCCCAGAATTGTTGAGAGCATTTACGCAAGTACACCAACAACATCCACACACGCATTTGGTGCTGTTAGGACCGCTCGAACAGCATTTAGATCCGATACCTGAAGATTGCTTGGACACCTTACAAACGCACCCTGCTATTACACATGTGCATTGGAGTAATGAGGTAGCATATTTCATGCAACTTTGCAACTGTTTTGTGCATGCGAGTCATCGTGAAGGGTTCCCCAACGTAGTATTACAAGCCGGTGCAATGGGGTTGCCTATAGTGTGCAGCATTATTCCCGGTAATACCGATATTGTTGAAGTAGCCGACGAAGGTTATTTGTTTGAAAAAGCCAACGAGCAAGCTTTGCTTACGCAAATGTTAGCCGTGCTTAACAAGCCAAATGAAGCAGCAAAGAAAGCACAAGTGCTACAAGCAAAAGTGCGTACCAAGTTTGATCGTGTAGCAGTGCATCAAGCCATTAAAGCACAATATATTCACCATCTTAAACAACAAGGATTTGATGTATCGAGCATTCATTAAATCGTTTTGTGATCGCATAATTGCGTTAACGGTGCTACTTGTTGCATCGCCTGTATTACTATTGCTCATTCTATTATTGGCGATAGCTAATCATGGAAAGCCTTTTTTCACACAGCCAAGAGTGGGTTATCGCAATCGTATTTTTAGGGTAGTGAAGTTCAAAACCATGAACGATAAAAAAGATGCATCGGGCAACTTATTACCCGATGCATTGCGACTTACACCTGTTGGTAGCTTTGTACGTTCTACCTCATTAGATGAACTGCCACAGTTGTGGAATGTACTTAAAGGTGATATGAGCTTGGTTGGCCCACGGCCATTACTGATTGAATATCTGCCACTGTATTCACCCGAACAAGCAACACGTCATCATGTAATGCCGGGGATAACTGGATGGGCGCAAGTGAACGGACGTAATGCAATCAGTTGGCAAAAGAAATTTGAGCTCGATGTTTGGTATGTGCAACATCAGAGCTTTTGGTTGGATCTAAAAATTATTTTTCTTACGGTAAAAAAAGTATTCGTTCGTGAAGGCATTAGTGCCAACGGTCATGCTACGATGGAAAAATTTACAGGTAACGCGTAAACTATGATGTATTTATACGGTGCAAGTGGTCATGGAAAAGTAATTGCCGATATTGTAATCGCACAAGGCGATAGTATCGGCGGCTTTATAGATGCCGATACCAGCAAGCAAGTGTGGCAATATCCAACATATGCAACACTTCCCGATCATGTTACAGAGGCCGATGCGATCATTATCAGCATTGGTAACAACCGCATACGCCAGCGCTTGGCCAATGAATTAGCAGCGTATCGCTTTGCATCTGCTATACATCCATCTGCTGTTATTAGTCATCATAGTAGTATTGGCGTAGGTACCGTAATTATGGCCAACGTAACGATCAATGCCGATGTAACAGTAGGTACACATTGCATCTTAAATACCAATTGTAGTATCGATCACGATTGTGTATTGGAAAACTTTGTGCATGTATCGCCAAACGCAACCTTATGTGGTAACGTATATGTGGGTGAAGGCACACATGTAGGTGCAGGCGCTGTGATTATTCAAGGCAAGCGTATCGGCAAAAATGTTACGATTGGCGCAGGTGCTGTAGTTATTAGAGATGTGCCAGATAATGCTGTGGTAGTAGGTAATCCTGCAAAGCAAATTCGTTAAATCATTTGCACGTAAGTGCCTTTAAAAAAATACCTTGCGGTAAATAATAGAACCCGAAGAACAACATGCAATACGAAAAAATTTGGTTAAGTAGTCCACATATGGGTGGCAGCGAACGCAAGTTTGTAACAGAAGCTTTTGATACCAATTGGGTAGCACCTTTGGGACCTAATGTAAATGGTTTTGAACAAGATTTGGCCAACTGGTTGGGTAAGGAAAGTCATGTAGCCGCCTTAAGTAGTGGTACTGCTGCCATTCACCTTGCGTTAATATTGTTAGGGGTAGGTGCTGGCGATGAAGTGTTGTGTCAAAGCTTCACATTTTCTGCTTCGGCGAATCCGATTGTGTATCAAGGTGCAACTCCCGTATTTATCGATAGTGAACCCGATACCTGGAACATGTGTCCGGTGCACTTGAAACAGGCCATAGAAGCCAGATTGGCATTAGGAAAAAAGCCCAAAGCAATTATACCGGTACACTTATACGGATTAATGGCAAATATGCCAGAGATACTTGCCATTGCCAATGCATACGATATTCCTGTTATTGAAGATGCTGCAGAGGCGCTGGGTAGCACCTTACATGGTGCAGCGGCAGGTACTTTCGGTGCAATAGCAGCGTTAAGTTTTAATGGTAATAAAATTATTACCACATCGGGTGGTGGTGCTTTGGTAAGTAACAATGCCGAATGGGTAGCGCAAGCCCGTTTTTTAAGTACACAAGCTCGTGATGCGGCGCCGCACTATCAGCACAGCCATATCGGATACAACTACCGCATGAGTAATATCTGTGCGGGCATTGGTCGCGGACAAATGGAGGTGTTAGCAGAACGTGTAGCACAACGTAGAGCCAACTATAACTTTTACGTAAGTGCATTGGGTCAATTGCCTGGTGTAAGCTTTTTAGTGGAGCCTGAAGGCTATTTTAGTAACCGTTGGCTTACTTGTATTACGGTGAACCCAGCTTTGAGTGGTGGTATTACGAGAGAACAAATTCGGCTTCATTTAGAGCAGTTTAACGTAGAGTGCCGTCCACTTTGGAAGCCAATGCATTTGCAGCCGGTGTTTGCCGATGCACCGTATTATGGTACCAATGTTGCAGAACAATTATTCAATGACGGGCTATGCTTACCGAGTGGAAGTAACCTCACCACAGAACAGTTGCACTTTGTTGCAGATAAGATTAAACAAATGTGGTAATTGGTAAAGTTTGTGTCGGCATTGGTGTATCTATTAACCGAATTTCTTTGAAATGCCATAGGTAAAGTAGATATTTGCTAACCGCTGTTATCCAATATCATTTGAAAGTCCAACCGATTCCCCCTGATTGGCTTGCTTTTCATTGGTAATACAGTCGTACATGGTTGATAGGTTGTAACGATTGTGAACAATAGTTGATAACAACTACCAAGTTGTTGTAGCTATTGACGCCAAACTAAATGCGTGGGATTATGAAACAACTACACAACTTACTAAGTCAGAATAGGATAGCGCCGCGTTGGTTTATTTTTCTATTAGACATTATCATTTGTAATCTTTCGCTGGTATATGCGAATTACTTACGGTTCAATTTTAATTTCGATATCCTTGCGGAGAAACACATTATCAGCGAGGTAATTATCATTACTACGGTTAATGCTATTTTCTTTGTTACATTTCGTACTTACGAGGGTATCATTCGGTTTTCGGGTGTAAAAGAGGCACTACGTACTGCTTCTGCTATTTTCTACTCTTTCTTCTTGATTTCTGTTGTTAATATTGTTTCCCGATTTTTTGGCGGTACAGATTTGGTGCCGATGAGTATTTTAATCATCTACTTTTTCACCGCCTCCTTCTTGGTATTTGGGTATCGTTTTTTGGTTAAAAACTTATATGCACAAAGCTTACGCAATAAAAGTTCTAACAATGTGATCATATTTGGCGGCGAGCTAAATGGTAGTATGCTGAAGCGTACGATTGAGCAGAACGGTAAGAACAACTACAATGTAGTAGCCTTTGTGGATGATGATGAGAAATTTGTAGGCAAGTCGATTGATGGTGTAAAAATCTACACTTTCGATCAAATCAAGGAAGTAGTTGATACATGGAAAGTGAACAACTTGTTTTTTGCCAAACAAGATTTCGATTTAAAGCTTAAAAATGCCATCGTAGATTTTTGTTTAGAGAAAAACATCAAAGTTAAAAATCTACCACCTGTAACGGAATGGATACACGGGCAGTTGAATCTACAACGCGTAGAAGAAGTTAAAATCGAGGATTTACTCAATCGTCCTGCGATTCAGTTAGCTAATACTCATGTAAACAATTACCTCAAATCTAGAAGAGTACTTATTACAGGTGCTGCGGGCAGTATTGGTAGCGAAATTGCACGCCAAGTAGCAGCTATTTATCCGCAAGCCATCATTATTTGTGATCAAAACGAAAGTGGTTTGTTTGAGTTGGAGTATGAGATTAATCACAAGTACGGTTATCAATCAGAAATGGCGGTGTTTATTGGCGATATACGCGATAAAAAAGCGATGCAGCATTTATTTGCTGTATACAAGCCCGATGTGATATTTCATGCTGCCGCCTACAAGCATGTGCCTTTAATGGAACAACACCCCTGCGAGGCCATTAAGAACAATGTTCTTGGTACGATGCTTTTAGCTGATTTAGCCGAAAAATACCATGCCGAACGCTTTGTAATGGTAAGTACCGACAAAGCCATTAACCCAACCAACGTTATGGGAGCTAGTAAGCGAATTGCTGAAATGTATGTACAAGCCTTACAACACAGAGATTTGCCTTATTACGTAACACCTGCCGGCAGTATCCACGAAAAACCTTTAGAATACAAGAATCCTCGTAGAACAAAATTCATCACTACTCGCTTTGGTAATGTATTAGGTAGTAATGGTTCTGTGATTCCAAGATTTAAACAACAGATACAAAAAGGCGGACCTGTTACGGTAACGCACCCTGATATAATCCGTTATTTCATGACGATACCCGAGGCGTGTAACTTGGTGTTAGAAGCAGGTACCATGGGTAATGGTGGGGAAGTATTCTTATTCGATATGGGTGAACCTGTTAAAATCGTAGACTTAGCCAAAAAGATGATTCGTTTGGCAGGTTATGTACCTGAACGTGATATTAAGATTGAATTCACAGGATTGCGTCCTGGTGAAAAGCTGTTTGAAGAGCTTTTAAACAAAGAAGAAGAGGTAATACCTACACACCATAAAAAAATTCTTATTGCTAAGGTGGTAGAGCAAGTGTATGAGTCGCTCAAGCAACAGATTGACGATTTGATATTTCTTGCCAATGCCAACAACGATGATGAAGTGGTGCGATTAATGAAAAAGATTGTACCCGAGTACAAGAGTAAAAACTCTATCTACGAAAATTTTGATCAGCAAAAACCAAGTAGTAGCTCAAAGCCGGCCAGCATCAACTAATTTTTTTGGATGGCAGTAGCTGTATAACATCATAAAGAACGCCGCGAAAATTTCGCGGCGTTCTTTATGATTGAGACTAATGAAGCAATGTTTTCGTTTTTATACCCAAGCCTTGTTATCTCGTTAGCTTTTCTTCTTCTTAAAGTCACCTCGTTTCCACGCCTTGATAAATTCGTTCCAGGCTACCGGATTAAAGAGGTTAATAGGTGCCTGTTGGCCTTGTGAATAGTATTTAGCACTTTGCGTACGCATTTGCATATTGAAAGCTTCACGGCCGTCTGCAGGTAGGCTGGCTAATAATATTCTCCGTTTAGCTTCATCGGTATTTTGGCGTGCAATTTCGTATTGGTCGGCAGGTACATCGGTATTTACAAAGTCGCGTTCAAATTGCATTCTGGTAGGGCGAGGTTTTAAAATAGTTGCCGGCAAAAAAGCAGTATCATTCACCATTAACTGAATTACACTGTATTGATTACCCTCCAGTTTTACAGGCACATGCATGGTTTTATCTTTAAATCCAACGCTGGAAAAACGAATATGGTCGCCTTTAAGTACTGCAATAGAAAATACACCCTGTTCATTGGTAATAGTACCACGGCCTTTATCTTCAACAATCACACTCACGCCAGCCAATCCTCTCAGGCTGTCGGCTGTCATTACCACGCCATATAGTTGTACTACAGAATCTTTCGTTTGTTGCGCCAATAAGCATTTGCCCGTAAGGGCCATTACCCAAAACAATACAAAAGCTACGTAACGTTGTTTCATTAAACAGGTTTTCGAGTAAAGTAAAAGCAGAAATACAACAACAAAATAACCGGATGCAAGGTTACATTTGCCACCTGTAATTTCTTTTTAACAAAAATACTTGCATGACAGAAGCCGATATTCTCAAAGCCCTCAGCAATGTTCAGGAGCCAGATTTAGGTAAAGATCTGGTAACACTAAACATGGTGAAAGATATTGCAATTGATGGTAACAACGTTGCATTTACCATTGTACTTACAACGCCAGCCTGCCCAATGAAGGATATGATGCAGCGAGCAAGCGAAAATGCCATTAAATTACTAGTGAATAAAGCAGCGAACGTTACCGTAAATTTTACCGCAAATACTACCACCAAACGCTCCGATAGTCAGCAACTATTGCCAGGTGTGAAAAATATTATAGCTGTTGTTTCTGGCAAAGGCGGCGTTGGTAAAAGCACGGTGTCGGCAAATTTGGCATTGGCCTTGGCACAAGGCGGTGCAAAAGTAGGTTTGATGGATGCCGATATATACGGACCAAGTGTTCCGATTATGTTTGGTGTTCGTGGCGAACGCCCAATGATGAAAGAAGTAGATGGTAAGGGCATGATAGTTCCTTTACAGAAATACGGCATTACCTTAATGAGTATAGGCTTGCTGGTAGATGAAAAAAATGCGGTGGTTTGGCGTGGTCCTATGGCAAGTAGTGCCATCAGGCAGTTTGTAACCGAAGTAGCATGGGGCGAACTCGATTATTTGGTAATTGATATGCCGCCAGGTACGGGTGATATCCATCTTACGTTGATGCAAACGGTACCTGTTACTGGTGTAGTAATTGTTACTACGCCGCAAGATGTAGCGCTTGCCGATGCGAAAAAAGGGATTGCTATGTTTGGTCAAGCACAAATCAATGTGCCTATTCTTGGCTTGGTTGAAAATATGAGCTACTTCACCCCCGCAGAATTGCCAGAAAATAAATATTACATCTTTGGTAAAGAAGGTGGCAAAAAGTTGGCTGAAGAATATGAGTTGCCATTCTTAGGACAAATTCCGCTCGTACAAGGTATTCGAGAAGGTGGCGATAGCGGTGCACCGATTATGGTGGGTAACGAAGCACTTACAAAGCTGGCATTTGAACAAATGACAGCATCGGTAGTGCGTAACATAGCCATTAAAAATGCTTCGAAATAAATAGACAGCAGTACACATTTACGTAAGTATAGCAACGCATCAATAGCTGCCTACACAGGCAGCTATTTTTATGTATCAATTATCCTTTCAAGTGTGCTGTTTAGCAAATACTTTTACAAAGAATCTATCCTTCAAACGAACGCATTATGAAACAACTCCTAACCCTCTGCCTGCTGATACTTTCCTCGGTGGTTCAAAGCCAAATATTGTTGCAAGAGAGTTTCGACGGTACCACTTTTGTGCCCACTAGCTGGAATCAGCAAATTGTAAGTACTGGTAACCCCAATTCTGGCGATATGCCTGGCGGACTCTTTGAAAGAGCAACGGCAAGTAGCAACCCGACTGCTACGCCACGAAGTGGTGCTGGTATGGTACGCTATCGTTCTTACGATTTTAACGTAAGTAGTTCTGCTGTATTGATTACGCCTGTTCTAAACTTTACTGGTCGTGCCAATGTTAAATTACGCTTCTGGATGTATAGAGATGCTACCTATCCTAACAGAGATAGTGTAGTTGCATGGGTTAACACATCGGCATCGCTAACGGGTGCCACTGTGTTGGGTAAAGTAAGCCGCAATATTGCGTACGAACCAACGCAAACTGCCATTGGCTGGTATCAGTATACTTTTGATATTCCAACAAATTTCAATGGAGCTACCAACTACATATTGTTGCAGGCTGTAGGGATGTACGGTAACAACATGTATTTAGACGATGTTCAGGTAGAACAAATCAATAACTGTAATGGTATGCCAACTGCTGGCAACATTACGATTGATAATAGTGTAATATGCGGTGGAGGTACGGCTAACCTTGCGGTAAATGGTAATTCAGATGCTACAGGTGTTGTATTGCAATGGCAGCGTAGACTTAACAGTACAAACGTTTGGACTGATATTGCTGGAGCTACCACTACGATTGCCAGTAATGTAAGTGTTACAGAAAGTCAATCGTTTCGCTTACGCGTAGTATGCAGCAATACCAATGATACTGCTTACAGTAATACCGTGAATGCCGAAGTAATTACAAGCACACCTAACGATGCTGTTTGCGATGCTATCACACTTACACGTGGTGTAACGAGTTATTGTGGTACAACTATTTGTGCAACAGCAACGGGTGATCCTACATTCTCACAAAGTTCTCCCAATAATACCGTATGGTTCAGGTATGTTGCCACTGCCAATGGCAGGGTAGAAGTGAAACTAAAACGTCCAGATGGAGCAGGCACAGGCTTGTTCGGATGGTTGGCTACGTACAGTGCAAGCGGTACTTGCCCGAATCTAACACTTACCGAAGTTGTAAATACCAATAATGGCTTTAACCTAACCACGAACGATTCTGTGGTAGTACAAACCCCAATACTTACTGCTGGTGTTACCTACTATTTTATGCTCGATGGTGTGAATGGTGCTGCAGGTGCCTACTGTATTTCAATGCCGATTGCACAGATTCCTACTTGTGCTACCAATGTTAGTCCGGCTAACCTTGCAACAGGTATCAACTTGCCACCGGTTGTATCTTGGAGTGCAGTGCCTGGTGCTACTTCTTATGGATTGTTTTGGAGTAGCAATGGCGGCAATACTTACGATAGTATCGGCAGTATTGTAAATAGTCTTTCTGCGCAAGTAAACAACACTTTAGGTAACACTACCTATCATTGGTATATACAACCTAAAAATGCGGCTGGTAATGCAGTAGGTTGTGTAATTACGGCAACATCATTTACAACAATTGCGGGTCCTGCGAACGATTTCTGTAATACAGCAACTACGCTCACCGTAGGCAATGTTGTGAATGGTACTACTGTTAATGCAGGTGCTTCGCCCGGTGTAGCTGCTTGTGTACCTGCTGCTGGAACTCCTGATGACGATGTTTGGTATCAATTCACGGCAGTGGGAGATAGTGCTATTATCAGCGTTCAAGGAACAGCTCCTTTTGATGGAGTTGTGGCATTGTATAGCGGTACTTGTACGGCTTTAACGCAAATGGGTGTTTGTGTAGATACTTCATTTGCAGGTGGATTAGAAATTGTTAGAAGAGGTAGTTTAACGCCCGGTCAAACCTATTATATACGTGTATATGGCTGGGATAATGGTAGTAACAATGGTGCCTTTACGATTCAGTATCAATCTTTCAGTACGCTACCCGTAGTAATGGATAAGTTAGTAGCTACTACTACTAATGCTACAACACGATTATCGTGGAATACTGTGAGTGAAAGCAATAACAAAGGTTTTGAAGTGCAACGCAGTAACGATGGTATTAGTTTCAAAGCCATTGCTTTTGTGCCATCTCAAACAGTGACTGGCTTCAGTACACAGCCGTTGCATTATAAGTTTACCGATGCGTTAGCTACCACTAAAACTTGGTATCGCTTACGTCAGGTAGATAAAGATGGTAAATTCAGTTGGAGTAATACGGTATTGGTTGCACCACAAGCAATTGGTCAATTACAGCTGCTGCCTAATCCTGCGAAAGACTATGTGCAATTGTTGCTGCCAAGTAATATACCTTACGGTAAATTACAGTATCAGCTTCGCAACATGCAGGGCGCAACCATTATTACAGGTAATCTTACTGCAGATGGTAATCAGGCAAGCGTACGTATAGCAGTAGATCATTTACCGCAAGGTATTTATCATTTACAAGTAATAGATGCATCAGGCAAAACATATGTATTACCAGTGCAAAAATTGTAAGTCTAATCACTGATGTATTCAAAGCGGTCAACGTTTTTCACGTTGACCGCTTTTTTTTGAAATGTCTTATCGGGTTATGTTGAAGTCTTTAAAACAATATCTGTCAGACGAGGTTGCAGTAGTTTTACAATGTAATCCGATTTCCGCATTTATTCATTAATCTAATCCTTCGAAAAATGAAACCTATCGCTACGCCGAAGGGCATTTCATTGCCGTATCCTAAAACTAGCCAAGCTTCGCTTAGGATTTTTATTGCATGCTTTTTTTGTTGCATGTTTTTGGGTGCTGTACCCTTGATGGCTCAGGTGAATGTTACAGCCATTTCACAATCATATCAATCTACGGTAGAAACAAGAACTTACTCGGGTACCAAGCCTTCAACTCCAGGCCTTGTGTATAACAACGCCACTTTTAATTATGGTGTTGCTAGTGGTAGTTCTAATAACGAACTGCGTGTAAGCTCATTCACAGCCGCAAGTACCCCACATACATTTTTGCCAGTTGGCACACAGCAAGTAGTGTTTCGCCGCGTTAATAACGCAGGTGTAACAGGTGCCAGACAGCTCGTGTTTTTAGAAGGTACACATACAAGTAACACTACACCACAAGTGTTTAACATTGTAAGACCATATGAAGATGATATGGCAACCTTATTTAATGGAACACTTGGCTTTAATGCCGGAACAGATAACTTGTTTTGTAATACGGGTAATGGCGATGGTAACATCAATAATATTGAACGTGTTGACGTTATTTTCAAAAATGGCTTAAAGGTGAACAGCCCAACACAAGCAGGTTTTGCATTGTTTGAAAGAGGTGTCAATAACGCACACGATGCCTTTGCGATTAGTGTGATTTTAGAGGTTGATGGCAGTGGTAATCCTACCAGATTCAGTAGAGTGATAAGGGTAGCTTCCGGTAGTTATGGTACCACAGATTTGTATGGGGCTAGTCCTAAAAACTTTGTGGTATTGAGAAAAGAAGAAGGTCAAACTAATTTATTGGCAAGTGCCGCGTTAAGCCAGAATTTAGGTGGTGTTTATTTTAGATTGTCTGATTTCAATATTGCAGCGAATCAAAACATTTATGGCTACGTAATATTACCACCTGATTTTGTGCCAGTTGCTTCAAGAGGTTTGGTGGATTCAACACGTATTGCCGATTTTACGAATAGTACTAATTATCCAACAACAACTGCCGATGGCGGTACGGCTGGCGGTATCGACTTAATCGCAACAACTGGTATTGCAAAAGTTACTGGTACCAATGCTATTGAGCCTTTAGGTGAAATTCCAACCATACCAACAGATGAAAAAGGTACGCCTACTGATACTACAACTACTACTGTTACTCCAGAGGCAAAGCAAAAAATTACAACTTCACTACCTGAGGGTGAGTCGGTGCCAAGTTTGCGTCCTTCATTATTGAGTTGTACAACCAACGATTTAACAATTACTGCTACCACTACCGTATCTGTAACTTTTGTACAACAAAGCACTACTAAAACAAATGCACTCGGATACTTTACGTATCCTACAAGCAATCCTCCGAGTGTTGCACCTGATAAATCGCAGATTAAACTGATATTCCCCAATGCTACCGATGTAGCTAATGGTGGTGGTTTGAGTAGTGGTACCACTGTGGAATTAGGTACATTCAACGCAGGTACAAGCATCAGTTGGGTATTGGTTGAAAATGGTTATAATACTAGTTTGAATGCGGTAGGTGATGGCACCAACGTGTTCTATTCTAACCCAGCTTTAAACCCAACCAACAGTGCAACGGGCAATAAATATTTGGTTCAGTTTTACGACAGTACCAGCAATAGCTACATGATGGCATGGGAAGATGCTCCTAGTGGTGATAATGATTTTAACGACCTAATATTTTCGTTTAAATCTAGCGATCCCAATGCATGTACTACCTGTAACCGCTGGTTAACTATGAACTGGACTGAGGCATCAAATGCAAGTGATGGTGGTTTAGAGTCTATTAGCTTGGGTGATGCCATTAGCCAATTCAGATACAGTTTTATCAAAAACGATGGCAAGTACGTACCCAACGAAGATGTGCTTGACGCTACCTTGGTAAGCAATTATAAAAATCAAGTAGCACAACGCAACGCTTCAAGAAATGGAGCACTTGCACTCATCAACTACATCCCTAATACTGTTACTGGCAATTTTACCCGTAAGGTAAGTACACCTGTACACTTATTAAGTTTTACGAATGCAATCGATGTTGAAGGTGTTAACTTTTTACGGAATGATAATAGCAATGCAGCATCGGTACTTGTAATGAAAACAAGAGTGAAACCTTACGATCATACGAAAGCAATTTGCGATAGGGTAATTGGCTCTGTAATCAAGAATATTGTGGCATACGAGGTAGATGGTTTCAATTTTGGCCGAATGATGATGTTACGTAAAGATGGTGTGTACGAATACGCTACCTCATTCTCTATTGCTATCAGTGGGAATAGTCGTGTAGCTCGTATACAAGCCGATTGGAGAGCTACAGCCGCTGCAGGTGCAGATACACTTTATAACTATCAGGTTTGGAGTAGCGATGGCCCTGTAACCAACGAGCTTGTGGCTAAAATTTTGAATATTTTCAGACAGCAAGGCTATCAGTTAGAGCAGCCAATCCGTGATAATGTAGTACCAAGTGTATTCATCAACAAAGTAGAGCGTTCTGCCAACTTGCTTAAACTCTATGTAACCAATAATTTGCCAACCAGCACACCGTATAACATTACATTATATACACGTCCTAATGAGAATGTAGATAAGCGTACACAAAGCCTTCGCGGCACATTACAACCCGGTAACACCAATGTGGTGAATGTGCAAGTGTTCGATCATTTAGAGCAGTCAGTAGATTTTAGTATTAATCGCATCGTGGTTGATCATACTTATGCTGCCGATACACGTTGGTCTACCGACTATAAGCGTGAAGATATTATCATGAATAGTTGGACGGTTAAAAACAATACCAACAGAAACTATCCGAACAATGAGTTGCAATTAATGCGTGGCTTTGCGATTAACTTCACTGCTTTGCGTCGTTCAGATGTATCTGTATATAAATTGGCAACTGTAGATGGTTCTCCGCTTAACTTAAACAATTTTAGAGCTATCAAATTCAAAGCAAAAGGTAACGTTACACTGCAAGTACGTATTACCAAAAAATCAGTACAAAACTTCATCCATCAGTACACCAAAGAAATTACTGTTGGAGAAGATATGCAAGATTACATCATCAACTTTGCAGAGCTTACTTCTATTGGTTATCGCAATGCGTTCGATGCAAGCGATGTTACCTCTGTTGTATTCTTAATCAAGTATCCTGATTATTATAAAAAAGCATTGTACTTAGAGGTAGATGAGGTAGCGTTTGTACAAACACGTACACAACAAGCACCACCGGTAATTGTAACAGCACCTGTTGTTGCACAACCTAATCCTTTCAACGGTGCATGTGTTGCAGAATTTAATAGCAATAGCGAAGAAATGGTTACCATTCGCGTAACCGATATGAATGGTATGGTTATTCATCAACAAGTTGCACCAGCGTATCGTGGTCGTAATGCTATACGCGTTCAAGTGCCAGGCAAGTTAAACAGCAGCATGTATAAATTAAACGTGCTATCGCCAACACAACAATTTCAAACAGTAACATTAGTAGCAGGGAATAAATAAGGAAACGGATTCACCTCATGATTTTCCTGTGAAGAGGCTGCCCGCGAGGGTGGCCTCTTTTTTTGTTAAGTACCCATCACCTTACGGTAAATAAAAAAATGGGGGCAACCAAGAATGGAAGCCCCCTTTTCAACCCTAAACCCTTAAAAAACGGTTGTAATGTAATAAAAACCATGCCAGCTGCAAACGTTTGTTAAAGCAATCCTTGTTTTATTAACGTTTTAAGCGGTGATTAACAACTTTTTTCAGGTTAAATAAAAACGCCGCTATACGTATTGTACAGCGGCGCTCAATCATGTTATCGATGTTTTAGAAACGCTCAAAACCAGAGAAGAAAAAGTTACCTTCAATAGCTGCATTTTCATCGCTATCACTACCGTGTACAGCGTTCTCACCAACAGAACTAGCAAACTGCTTGCGAATAGTACCTTCTTCAGCTTGTGCAGGGTTGGTAGCACCAATTAACTTACGGAAATCGGCTACTGCATTTTCTTTTTCAAGAATAGCAGCTACAATCGGGCCACTGCTCATAAATTCAACCAATTCGCCATAAAAAGGACGTTCTTTATGTATCGCGTAGAATTCGCCAGCTTGCTCTTTCGTTAAGCGAACCCACTTCATTGCTTTAACGCTAAAACCAGCTTTAATAATTTGATCTAAAATAGCACCTGTATAACCCTTGCTAGTAGCATCAGGCTTAATCATGGTAAATGTTCTGTTGCTCATATTGTCTAAATTTCAGGCCGCAAAACTACGCTATTTCATGCAGAAATAGTGGTGCGATGTATTTTTACCAGAACTTTACAAGCATACCATGAAAGCATCTACCACTTACGATACCTTTCATCAACTTGATATCAGGGTTGGTACAGTGTTAAGTGCAGTACCTTTCCCAAAAGCTAAAAAAACAGCGTATCAACTAGCAATCGATTTTGGAACTGCCATTGGTATTAAAAAATCGTCGGCACAAATTACCGTACACTATCAACCCGAACAGCTCGTGGGTAAGCAGGTTGTTGCAATCATTAATTTTCCGGTAAAGCAAATTGCAAACTTTTTCAGTGAATGTTTGGTGCTTGGCGTGTACGATAGTAACGATGCTGTAGTTTTACTACAACCCGATCAACCCTTACCTAACGGAAGTATTATTGGATAATCAACTTACATACAGCATTTACCCATCGCCATTGGGCGACATGCTCTTGTGTGCAACGGCAACGGCGTTAACAGCGGCTTCATTTACCGTAAGGTTACCAGAACATGCCAACGTTGGCGAGAATGCCATTATTCAATTAACAAAGCAACAACTCGACGCTTATTTTACCGCAAGGTTATCATTGTTCGATGTGCCGTTGGCACCACAGGGCACCAGCTTTCAGCAACAGGTATGGCAAGCCTTACGGCAAATAACGTACGGCACAACTACGAGTTATAAAAAATTAGCACAAACGCTGGGAAACGAAAAACTCATAAGAGCCGTTGGAACGGCCAATGGTAGTAATCCAATCGCCATTATCATTCCGTGCCACCGTGTTATTGGTAGCGGCGGACAATTGGTTGGTTATGCAGGCGGTGTAGAACGTAAGTTGAAATTGTTGCAACTAGAGCAAGTGCCTGCTTTTATGCAACCAAGTTTGTTTTAAATACTGATATCGGTAACCAAATCGCATTGTGCTAAAAAATCGGCATCAACGGTTGCACCAATACCATTAACGCCTTGCGGTAAATGCACTTCAAAGCCCTTGTAAAATGCGCCACCAACCACAGGATCAACCAAATGACCGAGCATTGGCGTATCCATATCGTAGTAGCGAATATTATCACATGCCGTTGCCAAATGAGCAAAAGCGGTAAAGGCAACTCTGCTTTCTAGCATGCCGCCCATCATATTGGGTTTGCCTAGTGTTTCACTAAGTTGCACGATAGTCAAGGCATCATAAATACCACCTGATTTTGCGAGTTTAATATTTACAGAGGCAAAGCCATCGGTTGTTCCGAATTGCCTTAACTCATCGCTGGTGAAAACAGATTCATCGGCCATGATAGGAATGCTTACTTGTTGTTGCAGTTCCGTTAACCTATAATCGTCTCGGCGGTGCATAGGCTGCTCGCAAAACTCAATTTGATAGGGTGCAAGTGCTTTCAATGCTGATGCCGCTTCGTTGAAAGTCCAACCCTGATTGGCATCAATTCTAATGGTTGTATTGTAGCCGATAGCAGCTCTAATGGCGGCAATCCTAGCCACATCGGTAGAAGCATTTTTGCCAAGTTTCACTTTAATGATGGTTACACCTTTGGTAACAAAATCAATGGCTTTGGCAGCCATTGCATCGGGGGTATCAATACCTATGGTTAAATCGGTAACCATGGTTTTAGGGCTTGCATTAGGGTTCAGGTATGCGTATAAAGGCATACCCTTATATTGTGCCAATACGTCGTACAGCGCCATATCAAAAGCACTTTTGGCGGTATAATTATAAGCTGCAACTGTATGCAAATCTTGTATTCTAGCAGTGAGCTGCAAAGCATTTTTACCAAGCCATGCGTTTGCAAAAAGCTGCCCCATGTGCAAGCAGGTATCTTGTGTTTCACCAACAATCATCGGAAAGGCGCTACATTCTCCCAAGCCCTGTATACCCTCGTTGGTATGTAGCACAACAAGCATATTTTGAGCCTTGTGCATGGTGCCGGTAGCAATTACAAAAGGTACCATGGGTATGCTGTATCGGTAGATTTGTATGCGGCTAATAATCATATGGTTGCGCTATTAAGTTGGCGAAAGATACAAGAAGCTTGCGGTTCTGTGCGGCTTTTCATTTGCCGTAAGGCATAAAAAAACACCCATATGTTGCATATGAGTGTTGTTGGTTAGTACCTTACGGTAAATGAACTTATTTCTTTGGACTTGCTTTTTTGGTTGCTGCCTTTTTCGGAGCCGCCTTTTTGGTGGCTGCTTTTTTAGGAGCTGCCACTTTTTTAGTGAATGCACCCGGTAGTTCAACCTCAATCATGGCCTTCACTGCTTCAAGTGAAAGCGTAGCAGCTTCTTCGCTGGTGTACTTGCCGCCATCTTGCTTTTTGCCCAACTTCAGCATTTGCTTACCAAAGCGAATGAATGGTCCCCAACGGCCATTTTCAATACTGATTTTTGCTTCAGGCCATTGCTGGATAAAGCGGTTGCTCTCTTTTTCCAGTTTCTTTTCAATGAGCTCATTAACATCTTTTTGCGACAATGCATCGAAGTTGTAGGCTCTGGGGATGTTGATAAAGAGGTTGTTCCACTTAATGAATGGTCCGAAACGACCTTTGCCTTTGGTTACAGGCATACCTTCATATACGGCAATAGGAGCGTCTATTTGTTCTTTTTCTTTGATATAGCTAATTGCTTTTTCAAGCTCTAAGCTGTGTAAATCTTCTGTTTTCGGGATAGAAATAAAGTTTTCACCGAGTTTAATGTATGGGCCATATCTGCCAACATTCACTTGTACTTCGTGGCCTTCGTACACACCTAATGTTCTGGGTAGTTCAAACAACTCCATGGCTTCATCCATGGTAATGGTTTCGATGCTTTGATTGGCTTTAAGCTTCGCAAAACGAGGTTTTTCTTCATCGGTTTGTTCACCAATTTGTACCATCGGGCCATAGCGCCCCATTCGGGCTACTACTCGCTTGCCTGTGGCAGGGTCGGCACCAAGTTCTCTTTCGCCTTTAGCACGTTCTGCTGTTTCGAGCGTGTGTTCAATATTGGTGTGGAATGGTTTGTAAAAGCTGTCGATTACATTACTCCATTGTAACTTGCCTTCTGAAATTTCATCGAACTCATGCTCCATTTTGGCGGTGAAGTTGTAATCCATAATCCGCTTGAAGTGCATATCAAGAAAATCGGTTACCACCATGCCCAAGTCTGTTGGGAAAAGCTTCGATTTTTCTATGCCAAAGTTTTCGGTGTAAATTTCTTTTTCAACCTCATTGTTGGGGGTAAGCGTTAGCTTATTCACCTGACGTTGTTGCCCATCTTTATCACGTTTTTCAACGTAATTACGTTTAAGAATGGTGCTGATAGTAGGAGCATACGTACTAGGACGACCAATGCCTAACTCTTCTAGTTTTTTTACCAAGCTTGCTTCTGTGTAACGAGCGTTGGGTCTGGAGAACTTTTCGGTAGCAGTCATTTGTTTGAAAGCAACCGTTTGGCCAGGTGCTAACGGTGGTAACATGCCACCTTCTTCGCTATCATCATCTTCATCTTTTCCTTCGAGGTATACTTTTAGAAAGCCTTCGAATTTAAGCACTTCGCCTGTGGCTGTTAACTGTTCTTTATTGGTGCTGATATTAATTTTCGCAATGGTTTTTTCAAACTCCGCTTCACTCATTTGCGAGGCAATGGTACGCTTCCAAATGAGTTCATACAATCGTTTTCCATCGGCATCGTCGATGCTGTGATTCGCCATGTAGGTAGGGCGAATGGCTTCGTGAGCCTCTTGTGCCGATTCGTTTTTGTTTTTATAGAAACGAGGTTGAAAATATTTGTCGCCAAAGGCTTGTGTAATTTCGTTTCTAATATCTTGTCTGGCCGTTTCACTCAAATTCACACTATCGGTACGCATGTACGTGATGTAACCACTCTCGTACAGTTTCTGTGCAATTTGCATGGTTCTGCTCACGCTGTAACCTAGCTTACGGCTGGCTTCCTGTTGTAATGTACTCGTGGTAAAGGGTGGTGCCGGGCTGCGTTTTGCAGGCTTCACCTGCACATCTGCTACTTGATAGGTAGCGCCTTTACAACTATTTAAAAAGGCGGCTGCATCATTGAGTGCAGCTACTTTCGATGGACCTTCAGCTCTGAAGTTAACGGTACGACCAGTAACATCATTTGCCGTAAGGATAGCTTCTATCTTATAGGTATGTTCTGGAACAAACGCATTGATTTCTCTTTCGCGTTCTACAATGAGTTTCACCGCAACACTTTGAACACGGCCTGCACTGAGGCTGCGTTGCATGCCCACTTTACGCCATAAAACCGGACTTAATTCAAAGCCTACTAAGCGGTCTAATACACGACGTGCCTGTTGTGCATTTACCAAGTTCATATTAATGGTACGAGGGTTGGCAACAGCTTTTTGAATGGCAGGTTTGGTGATTTCGTGAAACACAATACGTTTGGTAGTGCGTGGGTCGAGGCCGAGTACTTCGGCGAGGTGCCAACTAATACTTTCTCCCTCACGATCTTCATCGGAAGCGAGCCATACTTCTTCTGAAGATTTAGCTAGTTGACGCAACTCTTTAACTACTTTTAATTTATCGTCGGGCACAGTATACCGCGGTAGGTAGTTGTTGTTGAGGTCGATACCCATATCGTCTTTTTCAAGGTCGCGGATATGCCCAAAACAACTTTTCACCTGAAAGTCTTTCCCAAGTATTTTTTCAATGGTTTTAGCCTTTGCAGGGCTTTCTACAATAAGTAAATTTTTCGCCATAATGTGCTTGCTAAATCTTAAAACTCACGCCGTTGCAGCCGTATTTATTGCTGCAAGGTTAGGCAATAAATAAAAAAATGCAAGTTTTTTAACGGAGTTGCTACAAAATCTTCGCACATCGAAATTGTTTTCGGCATGGTTCTAGTTCACCTTACGGTAAATGAAAACCATGAAAAACGTATTAACCATTGCACTTGTTTTACTAGGCGCTAGCATAGCAGGTGTAGCACAGCCACCACATGCAAAAGCACATGGAAAACATAAAGGAAAATCAGGCAAACAAGTAACCTACAGGTACTATTATTACCCGCAACAGCAGGTTTATTTTAATACGGTTACTGGCGTATATGGTTGCTGGCAAAACGGCCAGTGGGTAGCAGTGAAAAAATTGCCGCCAGGTTTAATGTTGAAGGGAAAACCACGTGTGGTGTATTACGAGCATCCAACCATTTGGGTACAACAGCCTAAACCTTCCGTGCAAATCAATATTCAAGCGAATTTGTAATGAATGATGGCGTAGGTATGGTTAGAATTTATTCTTCCACATCATACTCTCAATAGGTTTGTTGGGTTGGCCGCTGTATTTCGCATTTTTCTTTTGGTTGTAAGCCACTTCAATGTTGCCATCTACCGGAAAATAAATCAGTTGGCCGATCGGCATGCCGTGGTACACCTTCACCGGTTGCTTCACAGATATTTCCAATGTCCAATTGCCACAAAAGCCAACATCGCCTTTGCCAGCGGTTGCATGAATATCAATACCCAGGCGGCCGGTGCTGCTCTTGCCTTCTAAAAAAGGAACGTGGGCGTGTGTTTCGGTGTATTCGGCAGTTACACCCAAATAAAAGATGTGCGGATAAAGCACAAAGCCATCATCGGGTATTTCGAAATACTCGATTTCGTTGTGTTGCTTGGCATCTAATACATGATTCTTATAGGTAGCAAGCCAACGGCCTAAATGCACATCGTAACTATTACTGCCGAGGCACTCTCGGTTGTAAGGTTCAATTTTAATGGTGCCTTTGGCAATTTCTTCTAAAATGCGGCTATCTGAAAGTATCATACAAGTTAGATGCTTTGGTAGTGAACTTAGTACAAGTGGCAGCATTCGTTGCGTCGCACACTTCAACTTGGGTGCAAGTTTCGGCAATTTTAAGCAATATTTGTTGCTGTGAACCTCTTCATTTCTTTGTTTCAATGGTAGGTTGTTTCAATTTTCATTTACGTAAGTGTTACTTATGCCTGTTATCTCAACTTTTGTTTGTAATGATGTTACCCAACTTGCGGTATGGCATATAGTACCAACGGAAGATACTTTTAATGTGCCTGTGCAGCGTAACATTACACATGAACATAAGCGATTGCAACATCTTGCAGGCCGACAGCTATTGGTACATCTGCAGCCTAATTTTCCGCTAGAGGCCATTGCTGTTGCCGATACGCGTAAGCCTTACCTACCCGATGAAACGTATCATTTTTCTATTAGTCATTGTGGCGATTATGCGGCTGCTATTGTAAGTACAGAACAACGAGTTGGTATTGATATTGAAATGATCACGGAAAGGGTGCATCGCATCAAGCATAAGTTTTTGCATCCGCAAGAGTTACGTTGGGTGAATAGCTTTTTGCCAGCACAGCAAACACAAATTTTAACCTTGTTGTGGAGTGCGAAAGAGGCATTGTTCAAATGGCTGGGTACTGGCGAGGTAGATTTTAGTGAAATGTTGCGTGTGATGCCATTTGTTCCAGCACAAACAGGCCAAATGCAAGCCGCCATCATGCATCGAACAATAGATGTTGCCTTAACCATACACTACACCATACATCGAGCAGGATGGGTGATGTGTTGGGCGTATGCAGATTAAGTTTAGTTATCTAACAGCATATCTTCTGAAATATCGTCGAGTAAGTTCAAGTTAACGGCATCACTCCCCGCAATACCTTCGATACTTCCCTTGATATGGGCTGCACTGATAAGTACTTTTTCCAGTTGTTTTTCTCTGGCTTTCCAAAGTTTCTCCATAGCAGCACGTTCAGAGATAATGCTTTGTCGCATCGCCATGAAACCTTCTTTGATGGCTTTCCATTGCTCGCCAAATTCGCTACTGGTGAGGTAATCGTAGAGCAACGTCATTTTGTCGCCTCTGTTATCTTGGCTGCGCTTGAGGTCGTTTATTTTTAGAATAGCATTTCTTAAAACAGTAACAAGGCTGCGTACTTCACTGAAGTTGCAGATGTATACACCCTCTTTCTCACCGAAGCGATCCATGTCTTTAGGCATCGCTTGTGTAACAATAACCGCAATATCTGCGGCTTGGCTACGCATATCGGCTTTTAGTTTTTCAATCCAATCTCCTCCGAAATCTTTGGTACGCTTGCTTTCGAATATAATACGTCCGGCCTCGGCACCATAAGGTGTACGAACGGTAAGGATACAATCGGCACCACGAACGCCTTTGCCAACAGGTGCTACAACATCTACCGGAAAAGCATTTCTTAATAAATCTTCGAGTAATAATTCTTGTATCTCGCCTTGAAGCTGCATGCTGCCTTGTTCGGCTTTACGCTTCATTTCTTCTGCAAGCTTTTTCTGATCTTCTAATTGCTTCTCTTTTTCTGCGAGCTTCAATAAAAACTCTTGTTCTTTTTGTTGTAAGCGTTGCTCTTCAATTTTTCTGATTTCTGCGGTTCGCTTTTCAGTTTCTTCTATCAAACGCTGTTGTAGTTGTAATTCGAGTTCGGCTTCTTTGTTTTTTAAAGCCTGTTCTTTTTGTAAAAATTCAAGCTCTTTGCGGCGAGCTTCCTTCAGTTTTTCTTCATTGTCTGATGCAGCTTGTTGCGCCATTTTGAGTTGGTTTTCAAAATCGGCAGCAATAGATTGGCGCAACTGTGCTTCTAAACTCGTTTTTAGTGCTTGTTGCTGTTGCTGTAGTTGTTGCTGAAACTGTTGTTCAAGCAGCAGGCGCTGCTTGGCTTGTTCGTTATCTTTATCTTGTAATTGCTTTTGGGTAGCTGTAATAACTTGTTGCAGGTCTTGCTCTTTGCGGCGATACTCTTCTTCTTTTTTGCGCTGCCATTCCTGTGCTTTTGCATTCAGTTCTTTTTGAACTTCTTCTTTGAATGCATCGGTAGGAGCAAACTGGTGGTTGCAGTTCGGACAAGTAATTACGCCAGCCATAGTAACAAAATTTAATGGCTTCAAAAATAAGGATTTGCCAATGGCTGCTACTGCTTGTGGATGATTTGATGGTTTAGTTGGTTTCTCCCCAACGATAGCTGTCATTTACCGTAAGGCCAGCTAAATCTAGCATGCGGTGTACTACCGTAGCCGCTGCCGCTTCTATAGTGGTTGGCTTGCTGTAAAAAGAAGGCGTGGCAGGACAAATAATACCGCCTGAAAGCGTTACCGCTTCCATGTTTTTAATGTGTATAAGGTTGTAAGGTGTTTCGCGTACTGCCAATATTAATTTGCGGCGTTCTTTAAGTATAACATCGGCAGCACGTGTTACTAAATCGTCGCTAATGCCACCTGCTATGCGGCCAAGTGTACCCATGCTACACGGCACCACAAACATGGTATTGTATTGTGCCGAACCCGATGCAAATGGAGCGTTAAAATTAAATTTATCGTAATGGGTGAAGTTGTATTGTTCGTAGCTGCGTTCGCCTAATTCGTGCTCCCAAACTTGCTTGGCATTGTTACTCATTACGATACCAACAATGGGTTGCGGCTGCATTTGCCGTAAGGCGTCTAATAATAATTTGGCATAAATACTTCCGCTGGCACCTGTAATGGCTACCACAATTTTTTGAGGCATACTTTCGCTTTGTAGTGATAACAAAATTACAATGCAAAAAGTTATAGCTTGTTGTTGCCTAATGTTGCTGGCTGGGTTTCAACCACAGCGGCAACCTGCTGTGTGGCAGTCGTGGAAAGAAATTGATCACGCCTTACGGCAAATGCAGAAGCCATTGCTCATAGATGTGTACACCGATTGGTGCCATTACTGCAAGCAAATGGACAACAGTGTGTACCAACACGATAGTGTAGTGCAGTACTTACAACGCAACTATTATCGATACAAGCTCAATGCAGAGGGCAACGATACGCTTCGATGGAATGGCAAGCTGTTTCAATACCATCAGTTATATAAAGTGCACGAAATGGCAATTTATGTATCGGGTGGTAATGTGGCCTATCCGATTACGGCAGTAATTGATACCAATGGACAACCGCATTATCAACTAGGAGCACTTGATGTTGCGGCTATGGAATTAACGCTCCGTTATTTTATAGAACATCGACCACAGGAAACCAAAGCTCAATTCGCTGCTCGTATGGTGCCTCGTTGGAAATAATGTTTTTTGATTATGCTAACGTAGCTAAAGTTGCTTCAACTGCATTGAAAGTAGCATCATCGCTACAAGCTTGCGGTTCAAAAGGTTGACCAATTACTTTCTCGTACAAATCAATATAACGCTGGCTGATGGTTGCTACCCATTCAGGTGACATGGTAGGTACTTGCTGTCCTTCTTTACCCATAAAATTGTTGGCAATAAGCCATTCACGAACAAATTCTTTGCTTAACTGCGGTTGTTTTTCGCCTTTGGCTTGACGTTCTGCATAGCCGTCTGCAAAAAAGTATCTACTACTATCAGGCGTATGAACCTCATCCATGAGGCAAATTTTACCCGCAAGGGTGCCAAACTCGTATTTGGTATCTACAAGAATCAAACCTTGGCGAGTCGCAATATCGCAACCTCGTTGATACAACGCCAATGCATACTTGCAGAGTTGCTCCCATGCTTCAGTGGTAGCTAAACCACGGGCAATGATTTCTTCAGCCGTAATATCTTCATCATGGCCTTCGGCCGCCTTGGTGCTTGGTGTGATGATAGGAGTAGGGAAGGCATCGTTTTCTTTCAAACCTTCCGGTAAAGGAACACCGCAAAGGGTACGCTTACCACTTTGATAAGTACGCCAAGCATGCCCTGTAAGGTAACCACGTACAACCATTTCAATCGCAAATGGCTGGCATTTATAACCGATGGCAACGTTTGGAGCAGGCGTAGCAACCAACCAGTTCGGACAAATATCTTTGGTTTGTTCCAGCATGTAAGCCGCAATTTGATTTAAAACCTGTCCTTTATAAGGAATAGGTTCGGGTAATACCACATCGAATGCAGAAATTCTGTTGCTAGCTACCATAACCAGCCATTCTTGGCCAATGGAGTACACATCTCTCACTTTACCCTTGTAGAAGGCTGTTTGCTTAGAAAACTGGAACTGTTGCATAAAAAAGGCTTAAAAAACTGGCGGCAAGGTAACTTTTGGGCAGGAAGTTCTTAACATTTTTTTTGCCCTTAATGCTAACACGCTTTAATTTGCTAAATAACCCAAAAAGTTTGCTTTATGAGAAGAAGCTTTACCTATCTGGTGTTGATTGCTTTTACCATGCTAAACGCACTTAGCGTTGTAGCACAAAATGTTATCACCATCAGCGGTAGTGTAGTAAACGGCAAAACGAAAGAGAAGCTCCCTGCCGTATCTGTGAGCATTAAAGGTTCTACTACCGGAACCTTCACAGACGATGATGGTAATTTTAAGTTTACAACCAGTCAAAAACTGCCGTTAACACTTGTGATTACCTCTATCGGTTATGCCACAAAAGAAGTAACGGTTGCTAGCGACAAAACGCCAGTAAGTGTAGAATTAGAAACATCTTTCTTGATTGGACAAGATGTTGTAGTTGCTGCTAGTAGAACACCAGAAAGAATTTTAGAAAGCCCTGTGTCTATTGAGCGTGTAGGGCCCGCTGCTATTCGTAACGCTCCTGCAGCTAGTTACTACGATTTAGTAGGTAACTTAAAAGGTGTAGACGTTGTTACCAGTAGTTTAACCTTTAAAACCCCTACCACACGTGGTTTCAGCGGTTCAGGTAACCTCCGTATGAACCAATTTGTTGATGGTATGGACAACCAAGCTCCTGGTTTGAACTTTAGTGTTGGTGGCTTTATTGGCTTAACTGAACTAGATGTTGAAAGCATGGAATTGTTGCCAGGTGCATCATCTGCATTGTATGGTACAGGTGGTATGAATGGTACATTATTGATTAACAGTAAGAGCCCATTCAAATACCAAGGTTTGAGCTTCCAAGTGAAGCAAGGTGTAATGCACGTAGACCGTGCTCAGCGTAACACATCTCCTTTCCACGACTGGAGTGTACGTTGGGGCAAGAAAGTATCTGAAAAGTTTGCCTTTAAAATTGGTGCACAATTCATTCAAGCAAGAGACTGGATTGCGAATGATGAACGTAACTTCTTACGTCCTCCATTCAGTGCTAACCAAAATGGTGAGGTTAAAGCTGGTAACCGCGGTAGTGATCCTAACTATGATGGTGTTAACGTGTATGGTGATGAAACTACACAAAACCTTAATACCATTTACGCAAGTGTATTAAGTAGCGTTCCTGGCGCTTTATTAGGTGCTTCAAATGCCTTCTTAAATGCACAACCTAATGCTACTATTGCTCAGTACAATACTTTCTTAACAAGCATTGGTGCAGGTGCTTTGGTGAATGGTGGCTTATCTCCAATCCTTTACGGTGGTCACCCAACAAAGAATTATTTCAATGGTGTTGATGTAAGCCGTACTGGTTACAGCGAGGTAAACGTAATTAGTCCAACCACTGTAAACATTCGCTTACAAGGTGGTTTGTACTACAAAATCAAAGAAAATCTTGAATTATCTGGTGTTGCATTTTGGGGTACAGGTAATACCGTATACACTGGCTTAGACCGTTATGCCTTACAGAACCTTAAAATGGGTCAGTACAAATTAGAATTGAAGGGTAAAGATTTCTTCGTAAGAGGTTATACCATTCAAGAAAATTCTGGTGAAAGCTTTAACGCTACCATCGTATCTCGTTTGTTCAACGAGCGTTGGAAGCCAAGCCAAACTTGGTACCCTCAGTATATGTCGGCTTACGCTACAGCACTTGCTAGTGGTGTTCCTTCTGTTGCTGCACACCAAGGTGCTCGTGCTTTTGCTGACCAAGGTCGCCCAACTGGTAACATCTATGAAACACAAACTTTCAGAAATATCGCTAACACGCCAATTTCAAAAGGTGGTGGCTTGTTCTTAGATCGTAGTGATTTGTATGTTGCTGAAGCTCAGTACAACCTAACCAACTTGTTAGGTTTGAAAGACAAAGGAACAGACATCTTAGTAGGTGGTAACTTCCGCCAATTCCAGTTGAACTCTCAAGGTACTTTATTTGCTGATACTGCTGGTGCTATTAAAATCAACGAGTATGGTTTTTATGGTCAAGTACAGCAGAAGTTCTTTAAAGATCGTTTGAAGTTGAGTGTGAGTGGTCGTTACGATAAAAACGAAAACTTCGAAGGTCGTTTCACCCCACGTGTATCGGCAGTTGTGAAAGTAGCTGAGAACCACAATGTTCGTATGAGCTACCAAACAGCTTATCGTTTCCCAAGCACACAAAACCAGTGGATTAACCTAGTAGTAGGTGGTGGTACTTACTTAATTGGTGGCTTACCACAGTTACGTCAGTTCTATAACTTCTCTGGTAATCCGGTATATAGCCAAGCTAATGTTCAGCAGTTCGCAACAGCGTTCTTAACAAACTTAGCGCAGCAAGGTGTTAGCAACCCAGCTAACGCAACGCCTGCACAAATTGGTGCTGCTTTAGGTGCTAGTGGTAACATTTTACAACCATACCAGTTCCGTGAGTTCAAGCCAGAAGTTTGTACTTCTTACGAAATTGGTTATAAGGGTACTTGGTTCGATAGAATTTTGGTTGATATGTATTTCTACCAAAGCAAATACCAAGACTTTATTGGTGGTATCAACGTGTTACAAAGCCGCTTGAGTGGTCCTACTGCTCCTTTAGGTTTGTTGGCTAGCCAAACACGTAATGGTTATGCAACTAGCATTAACAGCCAAGCCGATGTAACAACACAAGGTTACGGTGCTTCTGCTGAGTATGCTTTTGGCCGTGGTTATGTATTCGGTGCTAACTTTTTCAGCGATGAAATTAAAGATGTGCCAACCGGTTTTGTAACTTATTTCAACGCTCCTAAGTATCGTTACAACTTAAGCTTAGGTAACAGCGGTTTGTTTGCTAAGCGTCGTGTTGGTTTTGGTATCACTTACCGTTGGCAAGATAGCTTCGTTTACGAAGGTACTTTCGGTCAGGGTTTAGTGCCAGCATTCAATACTTTCGATGCTATGGTTAGCTACAAATTCCCTGCTATCAAGAGTATTGTTAAGTTAGGTGGCAACAACATCTTCAACAAGTATTACCGTACTGCCTGGGGTAACCCACAAATCGGTGGCTTGTATTATGTTAGCTTTGCTTACAATGTATTCTAGCATTTGCCGTAAGGCTTGTTAATACTACTCCTCAGCACAAAATGCTGGGGAGTTTTTTTGTTATAACCTTACGGTAAAAATCGCCGCACTTTGTACGATTGAAACTGCTATTTTTGCGATGCTTTAAAATGAGCAAATATTTAAACCGACCAAGCACAAACTATGCGACAAATAGCCTTTAGAGAAGCTCTGCGTGAAGCTATGAGTGAAGAAATGCGTAGAGACGAACGTGTTTTTTTAATGGGTGAAGAAGTAGCCGAATACAATGGAGCATACAAAGTAAGCCAAGGTATGCTTGCCGAATTTGGCCCTAAAAGAGTAATTGATACACCTATTGCAGAACTAGGCTTTGCCGCTGTTGCTGTAGGTGCTGCACAAAATGGTTTGCGTCCTGTTGTTGAGTTCATGACTTGGAACTTCGCAGTATTGGCTCTCGACCAAATATTAAACACAGCTAGTAAAATGCTTGCTATGAGTGGCGGCCAAGTTGGTTGTCCTATCGTGTTTCGTGGCCCTAACGGTAGTGCGGGGCAGTTAGGAGCACAGCACAGCACAGCATTCGAAAGCTATTTAGCAAATATTCCTGGTATTAAAGTAGTATCGCCAAGTAACGGTTATGATGCTAAGGGTTTATTGAAGCAAGCCATTCGTTTTGAAGAAGATCCGGTGATGTTTTTAGAAAGTGAAGTAATGTATGGCGATAAGAGTGAGGTGCCAGATGAAGAATACTACATTCCACTAGGTAAGGCCGATGTTAAAAAGGCGGGTAAAGATGTTACAATTGTTTCTTTCAATAAAATGATGAAGGTAGCTTTAGGTGCTGCAGCCGAACTTGAAAAAGAGGGTGTAAGTGCCGAAGTGATTGATTTACGTACCATTCGTCCGTTGGATTGGATGACAGTTTTAGAAAGCGTTAAGAAAACCAATCGATTGGTTATTGTAGAAGAGCAGTGGCCATTTGCAAGTATTAGCAGCGAATTAAGTTATCGCATTCAAAAAGAAGGTTTTGATTACTTAGATGCTCCCATCCGCCGTATTACAAGTGCCGATGCTCCTATGCACTATGCCCCCAATTTAGTAGCGGCTTATTTGCCAGATATTCCAAGAACTGTGCAATTGGTAAAAGAGGTAATGTACATGAAAAAATAAGCATTTACCGTAAGGTGAATAGATGTAATTATAAAGGTCGGTGTGCTAGCACACCGACCTTTATGTTATAAGTAACCTTGCGGTAAATGCTATTAGCGGAAGCTAATGAGCTCTACATCGAAAATTAAGGTGCAATTAGGGCCTATTTCGGCACTTACCTGACGATCGCCATAAGCAAGATGCGGCGGAATAAAAAAGCGGAATTTGCTACCTCTAGGCATTAACTGTAAGCCCTCTGTCCAACCTTTGATTACCATGTTCAATGGGAAGCTGGCTGGTTGGCCTCTACGAACGCTGCTGTCAAAAACAGTTCCATCGATTAAAGTGCCATGATAATGACAGGTAACGGTGTGGATAGGTAGCGGTTTGTCGCCTTCACCAAGGGTTAAAACTTCGTATTGTAATCCGCTAGCTAGGGTTGTTACTTCGCTACGTTCGCCATTTTTGGCTAAGAATTCTTGACCAGCCTTTAAATTGGCTGCACTTTTTTCGGCTTTCATTTGTGCTAATTTTTCTGCTACGCCCATGAATAATGTTTGATGTGCAAAAATACGCTTTAGCCTTGTATGCTATTTATGATTAGCGTAGTAGTTATAATCGTTCAATAATGTTTGTAAAAAATCGAAGGGTTCTTGGTATTCAGTAATGTTTAAAGCGTTTCTAATTTTTTCAGAAACATTAATGGCAGTATCGTAACTACCAGAACGGCTTGCATTGGCGGTAATGCCTTTAATAATGTTCATATCGCGGTCAGACAAACGCATTACTTGTTGACGACTATATACAGGTTGGTAACTACTATCAATATGTTCGAAAACAGTATCGTAAATATTTGCTTTAATTTTTGTATCAATTACAATGGTGCCTGCAGCTAAATCGCCTAATCGTTGGTGGTGTTTGGTTACGAGGCTACTAATGAGCCCGCCCATGAAGAAAGTAATAGAAAAATCAACCGTTCTAAGCAGCCAACGTAATAGGTATTGATCGATACCCGGGCGGCCGCCATTATCGCTAATTACACGAATGTGCATGAGTTTTTTGCCAATGCTTTGTCCGTTCAAGCTTATCTCACAAACGAGATGGTACAATAGTATTGGAACCGAAACAATGATCCACATATACGAGATATTGTAATTGCTATGAAGTTCATCGGCTGTTTGGGTGGCTTGTTGCCTTGCTTCGTACCAAGCCATGAATTCAAATACGAGGTAATAGTAGCCAAGTATGATCACTATATCTATCAACCAAGCGAACATACGCTTGTGAAAAGGTGCCAGCTCAAAGCTCAATTCAATATTAAAACTAGTTGGAATTTTTATTTGGCTCATGCAATAAAAAAGTAATTAAAGTTCCAAAGTAATTGATAAATTTCAGCACGAAAACTAAGAATCGTTGAGAGAAGCTCAATTTATAAAAATTAACCGTGAACGTTGGGTGCAAATTCAACAGCAGCCAAGTGAAAATGCCGACGAAACCGCTGAAGAATTTACACAGCTTGTAGAAGATTTGGGTTATAGTAAAACCTTTTATCCGACCAGTCGTACTACAGATTTTTTGAATAAAGAAGCTAGCAAACGTTATCTACGCATTTATGAAAACAGTAAGACTAATAAAGGTAAGCTGTGGCGTATTTTCAAAGAACGAATTCCTTTAACTCTCTATAAACACAGATGGGTTGTTTATGGATGCTTTGTAGCGTTTGTTTTATTTGTAGTTATTGGTGCTTACAGTGCTAAAAATGATCCGCAGTTTATTGAAGATATTTTAGGGAAATCGTACATTCAAATGACGGAAGATAATATCAAAAAAGGCAATCCGTTTGGGGTGTATAATACAGGCAATCCGCTGATTATGTTCTTAGGTATTTTCTCTAATAACATTATGGTAGCGTTACGTTTGTTTGCAGGAGGTATTTTGCTAGGTTATCCTACAATACAAGGCTTGGTGTTCAATAGTATAATGGTGGGAGCGTTTTACGAGTTGTTTGCTCAAAACAATCTCACCGACGGTTTTATGCTCACGGTAATGATACATGGTACGGTTGAATTAAGTTCTATTGCTCTTGCAGCAGCATCGGGTTTAGTGCTTGCAAAAAGCTGGTTATTCCCAGGAACAGGAACTCGCTTAAAAGCACTCAAAGAAGGTGCTAAAGATGGCTTATTAATTGCATTAACAAACTTTCCAATGTTGTTATTGGCGGGGTTTTTCGAGGGGTTCATTACCCGTTACGAACATATGCATGCAGGGTTGAAGCTATTATTTATTATCCCGTCTTTACTGATTGTAGTAGGTTATTTTATTATTTATCCCTTACGGGTAAATGCTCATTTGCGTAAGCGTAATAAGAACACTACAACCATACAGCATGTAGCAAGTAAGGAGGTGATACATGCGTAAATTATTTTTTTTATGTAATGTGTTTTTCTTGCTACAAATTAGTGTAGAAGCACAAGCAATACAAGAAGAAATATCGTATGATAGTATAAAAACTGCATTGGATACCGTAGCTGCAGTTGAAGAAGATTACGAAGAAGATGCGTATGCACAAGTCATAAGAAATACCTGGCGTATACATAACGATAGTAATTTCTATTTTTCAACAGTAGATACTTTGTTATCTAAGCAAGGATATTGGCCTTACTATGCTATTGCTACTAATAATAATTGGGATGCAAGTATTGCTGCTTGGAAAAAAGAAGATGCTTTTTGGTACAACAATGCAGTAGATAGTTTTCGATTAGCGTTACTGAAATTAGATAGCCTTTCAAAAACAGATAGTGCTATTATTGCTGATAAGCAACAACTTAAGAAGGAACAAGAACAACGCTTTAGAACTGGCAGTATTCGACCAATTATTGCTGATGTACTGTGGTGGGTAATTGTATTCGCATTTGTTGCTGCTGTAATCTATTTTCTAGCACAGCAAAAGGTGGGATTGTTCGGCGGTAAAAATTTCAAGCAATTAACACCTGTTGTAGATGAAGATGCCCTTGATACAAGTTTAAGCAACGATGATTTTAAGCAACGGTTACAAAAAGCTGTTAACGAGCAAAATTATCGCTTGGCAATACGAATTCATTTTCTCTTTACACTAAAGTTATTAAGTGAAAAACGCTACATACAGTACGCTGTAGATGCAACTAACTTTCAATATCAACTACAGTTGCGTACAACAACTTACTATACTCTTTTTGCAAAAGTGGTAATGCACTACGAGTATGTATGGTATGGCAAGCAGGTAATTACGCTACAACAATACGAGCAGGCTGCACAAGATTTCTTAACGCTTCAACAAAATCTTGTATAGCCATGCATAAGAAACTAGTGGTACCTGCATTGTTGCTGCTCACTATTATTGGGTGTGTTATTTTTTTATTGAACCAAGAACCTGAGCGTGCATTTGATGGCAGAATTACACTTGATAGAAATCATAAGAGTCCGTATGGTACTTGGGTGGCACATGCGTTGTTACAAAAGCATTTTAAGAATACTCCCATCATTATTAATAAAACAGCGCCTGATAGTTACGATAGTAATATACCAGATACTGGAGCGAACTTGATAGTGGTTATTGATAAATATTTTGAACCAACTATGTTCGAGTTAGATACACTCGTTCAACTTGCTTATAATGGCAGTCATATATTCATTAATAGCATGGATATGAATGATGTTGCGAAAGACTTTTTTAAAGTAAAAGCTCGCAGCTATTATGAGCAGGGGTTTGTTTTTCCTGAAACTTATAATGGAGTATCAATTGATGATTCTTTTTTCGTAACACTCGACAGTAACAACTTTGCCGCACCATTGAAATATGGCTTTCTTGGTGCTGCTTACGCCAATAGCTTTAATGAGTGGGATAAAAAGTATGTTACCCCACTTGGGTTTAGTAAAAATGGTAAGCCTAATTTATTGGCCTATAAGGTAGGCGAGGGTAGCATTTATGTAATGAGTTCGCCAGTAACGTTTACTAACTTTTTCTTATTGCATGGTAATAATCATCAATACTTTAAAAGATTGCTTACACTAGTGCCAGAAAAGGTGGATCACATTGTTTGGGATGAGTATTTTATTAATAAAGCTGTAGCTGATAACCAACCTGAAAGCGATGGTATATTACGTGTACTAATGCGGCAAGAAGCATTCAAATGGGCCATATACCTTGCATTAGCAGGATTTTTATTTTATCTTCTTACAGGTACTAAGCGTAAGCAACAAATAATTAAACCACATGAAAAGCCTAAAAACGAACGCCTCGAATTCGTTACCACTATTGGTAAGCTATACTTCGATAAAGGCGATCATAAAAACCTGACAGACAAGCTTAGTTATCAATGGTTCGATTACATTAGAACACACTATAAAATTTCCACGCAAGTGATTGATGCTACTTTTATACAGAAGCTTGCTGCTAAAAGTGGTATCCCTGAAAGTGAAATTACAGATCTGGTGTTGACGTATAAAAAAGTGCAGGAGCAAACTGTTATAGCACCGCAGTTACTCATGCATTATCATGAGCAACTAACAACATTTTATCAAAAAAGTATATGAACATGAGCGATACTCCTTTATATGAACAACGTATTGATTTGTCGGAGTTAACTACTTCTATGAATGCATTAGAAGGCGAACTGAACAAAGTAATTGTTGGGCAAGCAGAAATGTTGCATCTCTTAATGGCAGCTATTTTAGCCGATGGACATGTATTAATAGAAGGTGTGCCTGGCGTAGCCAAAACATTAACATCGAGACTTTTGGCAAAGAGCATGCATGTGCCATTTAGTCGTATACAATTCACGCCAGATTTAATGCCAAGCGATGTATTAGGTACAAATATTTTCAATCCTGGTGCAGGCCGATTTGAGTTTAAGAAAGGTCCCATCTTCGGTAGCTTAGTATTGATAGATGAGATTAACAGAGCACCTGCAAAAACACAAAGTGCCCTGTTTGAAGTAATGGAAGAAAGACAGGTTACCATAGATGGCGTATCACATACAATGCCACAACCTTTTATGGTGGTAGCCACGCAAAACCCAATTGAGCAAGAAGGTACCTATCGCTTACCAGAAGCTCAACTCGATCGTTTTTTGTTCAAAATTGTTGTGCCTTATCCTAACGAAGATCAAGAAGTGCAAATCATTCAACGTTTTCATCAATGGGGTAATACCAACGTGTTAGACACTATTCAATCTGTGATTGATGCCAATACGATTATTCATTTACGTAAGTTAATCAGACAAATTGTAGTAGAGGAAAAACTGTTGCAATTCATCGCTAAAATTATTGTTGCTACACGTAACGATAAGTCTATCTATTTAGGTGCATCACCACGTGCTTCATTAGCGTTATTGAATGCAGCCAAAGCATTTGCAGCGCTGGCAGGCCGCGATTTTATGGTGCCTGATGATATTATTAACGTTGCCAAGCCTGTATTGCGCCATCGCATTGTACTAACACCTGAGCGTGAAATGGAAGGCGTGCGTGAAGATGAAGTTATTGATAAATTAATACATACGATAGAGGTGCCCCGCTAATGCTGCGAAAATTATTATATCGATTCTCCTTTTTCGGTACACGCTATTTATACAGTGTGCTGGTACTGGCAGTGTTAATAAGCATTACTGCTTATTGGCAACCTCGTTTACTACAAATCACTAAAATAGTGGTGCTAGCCATTGTATTAATGTTGCTTGTAGATTTTCTATTGCTATACATTAAAAAGCAACCAATACGTGCCTTACGGCAAATGGCAGAACGCCTCAGCAATGGCGATGAAAACAATGTACGATTACTATTTGAAAACAATTACGGGTACCCTGTACATGTTACTGTTATTGAAGAGTTGCCACCACAGCTAAGTCAGCAAAGTTTTACTACAACATTGAGTTTGCCAGCTCAAAAGCAAGTAATATGGCGATATACCGTAACTCCAACTGAAAGAGGTGTGTATGAGTTTGGTAACATCAACATCATTGTGCGTGGTGTGCTGTTTATGATAGAGCGTCACATTGTGATAGAAGCAACGCAAAGGGTAGCTGTATATCCCGCTTTCATTCAAATGCGAAGGTTTCAGTTACTGGCAGTTACCAATCAGTTGAATGATGTTGGATCAAGGCGTTTACGTAAGTTGGGTAACAGCTTAGAGTTCGAGCAAATTAAAGAGTATGTTACTGGCGATGATTATCGTAACATCAATTGGAAAGCAACAGCTAGAAAAGGCTCGTTGATGGTGAATAATTTCATGGATGAGCGTAGCCAACAAGTGATTTGTGTGATTGATAAAGGCAGAACTATGAAAATGCCTTTTGAAGGTATGACCTTGCTAGATTATGCTGTGAACGCAAGCTTGGTGTTAAGTAATGTTGTACTAAACAAACAAGATAAAGCAGGCGTAGTAGTGTTTGGTAAAAAGTTAGATCAACTGGTACAGCCCGATAAAAAAAGCACTCAAATTAATTTCATACTCGAAAACTTATATCGCTTACAGTCCGACTTCACCGATAGCGATTTTGGTAATCTATACACCTCTATTCGGTATCGCATCAAGCAACGCAGTCTGCTCATACTCTTTACAAACTTCGAGAGCATGTATGGTATGCACCGGCAGTTGCATTATTTACAGCAGTTAAATAATCATCATACATTATTAGTTGTTTTTTTCGAGAATACAGAGTTGCAAGCACTCGAAGAGCAAAAAGTAACCGATTTAGAAGGGGTATACTTGCAAACTGTAGCTAAGAAATTTGCACTCGAAAAGCGTTTGATTGTAAAGGAACTCAATAAATATGGTATTATGAGTATGCTTACAGCACCGCAGCACCTTACGGTAAATACCATTAACAAGTATATGGAAATCAAAGCACGGCAGATGATATGATGCTTACACTGGCATTTTCTTTCCGTGTGGTGTAGGTATGCCTTGAGCATTAAGATTTACAAAAACCAGCGAATCAATCGTTAGAATCATTTGCTGTGTTAGTTTATTACTAACCTCACAACGCATGGTTAGCGAGGTATTGCCAAAATGCGTAGCAATAATGGCAATCTCAATAATATCACCTTGTTTGGGTGCACTAATAAAATTGATTTCAGAAATGTATTTGGTAACAATGTGTTTGTTCTGCAATTGTGTTAAGGCATACAATGCAGCTTCTTCATCAATCCATTGTAGTAAGCGGCCGCCAAACAAACTATGATTAGGGTTTAAATCTTCTGGCTTTACCCATTTGAGTGTTTTTAAGGCCAAGCTTTGCTCCATAACAAATGTTTGCCAGCGAAAGTACACAGCCTTAGCATACAGATGCCCGCCATTTGGTGGGCATCTGTATGATTGTTGTCAACTTATCATTAGCTTTTAACGTTGGTCTTTTTCAACGGTGTATTCACAGGAGGTGGTGTACTTGTTTTAGGTAATGTTGTTTTTTTAATAGGAGTTTTATTTTGGGCATTATTCAAAGCATCGGCATAGGCAATAGCTTCTGCTGCGTCTACAAAACCGCCGGTGTTGCAAAGGGTGTTTAATGCAACCACTTCTGTAGAGCCAGGCTTCACTACCAAATTCGCACTATCGGTATTGTTAATGGTGCGTACACTTTTTTCTATCGCTTGCTTTACTTGTGCTGCATTTAACTGAGGATAGTAACTCCGAATTAAAGCGGCCATACCTGCTACTACAGGGCTAGCCATACTCGTACCTTTTAAAAAACCGTACTGATTACCACCGGGTAGTGTACTGTAAATTTTAACTCCAGGAGCCATCACATCTACTGTGCCAGCACCATAATTGCTGAAATCGGCAATGAAGCGATTGGGAGTGGCTAACGGTGTACTACTTGCACCAACGGTAATAAAATTGCTTGCTTTTTGTGGCGTTGCGCCTGTATAATATGGTGTAGGAAAGTTGTAACTGCTATCGATATTTTTAGCATCGTTACCAGCGGCATGTACAATTAATACATCTTTACTTTCGGCGTAACGTATGGCTTCATCGATCCAAGGCTTTTCAGGACTATAGCTTTTGCCAAAGCTCATATTAATTACTTTGGCGCCGTTATCTACGGCGTATTTAATGGCAAGTGCTATGTCTTTATCCCACTCATCGCCATCGGGTACAGCACGTAAAGTCATTACTTGTACTTGTTCGCTGCATACCCCTTCGCAGCCTTCTTTCAATCCTTTTTGTGCAGCAATAATACCAGTAACATGCGTGCCATGCATGCTGTTAGGACCCATTACATCGTTGTTGCCGTAGAATTTATCTTTCGGATCAAAGTAGTTGTCTTTTATAATATCGGCACGATAATCAGACGGCGCTTTTTCTTTTGCCGTAAGGCTAGTTTTTTTGCCATCAACATACTCATCGAGCATGGTAATGAAGTTCACATTTTTTTCTTCAGGTTCTTGGCCTAACATCGTCATCACATTGATGTAGCCAAGCTTAGCCTGTTTGGCTTGCGATGTTGTTGGCTGAAAGTTTTCTAACTCCTTAGTAGTAAATGTATCACGCTTCCATTCGTTGATGATATTAGCGTTATGGCGTTTGATGGTTTTAAGTGCTACTTCTAAAATTGAAATTTCAGTTTGTTCTTCTGTAGTTACCGTCATTTCGCTTTCGGCTCGTTTCCACATGAAATACAGGGCTTTTTCTTGTGGATTAAGGGTTGCGGTATCGATGGTTTTACCCTTGTAGGCTTCTTTGAAACGATGGTACACACGGCTACGTTCGTCGCTTGCTTTTTTAACGTTGCGGCCGTCTTTACCGCCCAAAAAATTCCAGCCATATATATCGTCTACATAACCATTGCCATCATCGTCGATACCATTACCCGGAATTTCTTTTGGGTTACGCCACAAAATTGGCTTTAGTGCTTCGTGTGCGGTATCAACACCACTATCTATTACTGCTACAATTACAGGCTTAGGCTTTTTGTTTTGTAAGAAATTTTTCGCCTTCTGCAACGCAATGCCGTTCATGCCCATGCTATCGGGCCCTTGCAAATGCCAACCTTCTAAAGGTATTTGTTGTGCCCTTGCGGTAAATGAAAAGCCAAGTAGCAGGGCTGTTGTAGCGATATTGAATTTGTAAAAACGCATCATTTCAAGTACAGGTTAATCGTATGAAAATAGGGCAAGTTGCAATACTTGCCCTATTGAAAGTTGTAAAAAAACCGTAAAAGTTATTGCATGGTTGTTATACGTTAAAGCGAAAGTGCATTACATCGCCATCTTGTACGATGTATTCTTTACCTTCTATGCGTAAGCGACCGTTATCTCTTGCTGCCGATTCACTGCCGTATTTCACATAATCGTCGTAGGCAATTACTTCAGCCTTAATAAAACCTTTTTCAAAATCGGTATGAATTACACTTGCTGCCTGTGGAGCTTTCCAGCCTTTATGAATCGTCCAGGCTCTTACTTCTTGTACACCTGCAGTGAAGTAGGTTTCTAAGTTCAACAAGCGATAGGTACTTTGAATGAGGCGATTTAAAGCAGGCTCTTTCATGCCATACTCTTCCATAAACATTTGCTTATCGTCTTCTGCTTCCATCTCGGCAATTTGTGCTTCAATATTGTTGCACATAACAATTACCGCTGCACCTTCTGCAGCAACACCAGCTTTCAATGCTTCGCTGAACTTGTTGCCTGTATGCATACTCTTTTCATCAACATTGGCAACGTATAGGGTTGGTTTTTCGGTAAGCAAAAACAAATCGGCAATTGCTACACGATCTTCTTTACTCAAGCCCAAGCCACGAATGTTTTTACCTTGTTCTAAGTGCTGCTTACAACTTAACAATACCTCTAGTTCGGCCTTTGCTTTAGGATCGTTCTTGGCTATTTTTTCAGTACGTTGAATTTTCTTTTCAACGCTTTCAAGGTCTTTCAGCTGTAGTTCTGTATCAATAATTTCTTTGTCGCTCATGGGGTTGATAGCACCTTCATCACGCAAGATGTTTTCATCTTCAAAACAGCGAATTACATGAATGATAGCGTCTACTTCTCTAATATTAGCTAAGAATTTGTTACCCAAACCTTCGCCTTTGCTTGCACCACGTACCAAACCTGCGATGTCTACAATTTCTAGCTGAGTTGGCACCACACGGTTGGGTTTAACCAGTTCGGCTAACTTATCGAGGCGGGTATCGGGTACATTCACCAAGCCTACGTTTGGTTCAATGGTACAGAAACGATAGTTACTTGCTTGTGCCTTGGCACTGTTACTTACTGCGTTAAAGAGGGTCGATTTACCAACGTTTGGTAAGCCAACGATTCCTGCCTGTAATCCCATATAGATGGATATTTTACTTACGTAAATGATCAAAGATTTACCGTAAGGTATACTTTAAAACTTGTTGAAATGGCCGCAAAAGTAAGGCCTAACAAGATTGTTGTAGTGTTTTAAAAGAAAAAGACTCCCGAAGGAGCCTTTTATGGGTTGTTCATAACTTCAGTAATTGCATTACCTATACAGCCGCTTGGCATTTGAATACGCAGCATGGTAGCAATGGTAGCCGCAGCATCTGTCATGTGTGTTTCGCGGCGTGTAACCCCGGGTTTAATGCCCCAACCATACCACACCAGCGGAATATGACTGTCGTATGGGCTCCAAATACCGTGTGTAGTGCCTGTGTTTTTGCCCTCTATAAAACCTGGTTTTAAAATTACTTGCACATGCCCGCATCGTGTTGGAAAGTAGCCGTTGGCGAGCATTGATTTTTGTTTTTCGTTTAAGGGTGTTTCCATCATTTCGTCGATGGCAAAGGCGTTGGCAATAGCGGGTTGCTTACGCAAATACTTAACAATCCAGTTGGTCACATCTTCAAGATCAATGTTAGCGCTATCTAGCTTTTGTTCGTTTAACGTAATTTGATAGTTGTAATCGCTAACAATTAGTTGATCGATACCAAATTTTGCTTTTAAACTATCGTTCATGGCTTTCATAGCCTTGGTGTCGTCGTACGTGCCGCCGGGTAGTTTATTGGCTTGTAAAAAGCCAGGTACATGCGCTACACCATGATCGGCAGATAGAAAAAACAAATAATTGCCCTTACCCACTTGCGCATCTAAGAAATTTAGAAAAGCGCCCAGTTCTTGATCGAGGCGTAGGTAAGTGTCTTCAGTTTCAATACTGTTGGGGCCAAAAGCATGACCAATATAATCGGTACTGCTGAGGCTTACGCAAAGCATATCGGTAAAGCCTGATTGGCCCAACTGCTCATGCACAACAGCCGATTTCGCCATTTCGAAGGTTAAAGTGTTACCATAAGGCGTATTGGCAACATTCCAATAGTTTTTACCAATGTTAGCTGATAAATCGTAAGGGAATTGCTCTAAACTTTTACCGAAAGGTAAAGCCTCGTATGCTTGTTTGTCTTTTGTGCTTTGTACGTAAGTTTCTATAGGATACAACGTATTCCAAGGTGTTTTGTAGAAGCTATCAACTAACCTGCGTTGGTTAAACTGTTGTACCCATGGCGGTAGCTGTTGCATGTAGTACGTGCTGCTAATAAAAATGCCATTGGTACCATCGTACCAGTACGCTGCATTCGCACTGTGGCCTGCTGGCAAAATAGCACCACGATCTTTCAACGCAATGCCTATTACCTTGTTCCTGAAGTTAGTAGCTAAGCGTAACTCATCGCCAATGGTTGTAGTAAGCATGTTACGAGGACTCATTTTGCCGTTGTTGCTGTTACTACCAACGCCAGTTACAGTATTATCTTCACTGCAATACACGTTGCGTTGCTGTAAATTATCGTACCAGGCATTGCCTGTAATACCATGAATGGCAGGTACACTGCCTGTGTATAAGCAAGTATGTCCCGCTGCTGTAACCGTTGGTGTGTAAGGAATGAAGTTGTTTTCGCAGCTATTACCTTGTGAAAGTATTCGTTTAAAACCTCCATTGGGTTGGTATCGTTCGTAGTAGCGATACAGGAAATCCCACCGCATTTGATCTACTACAAAGCCAACCACCAATTTGGGTCGGGCAATAGTATTGCTGGTAGTAGTTGCAGTGGTTACTTTTTTGTTAGGCTGCGCTATAAGTGTGCTTGTAAAAAGGCCGAATGCCGCTAGTAATAATAACTTCATGCAGTTCTTATTTTGTATAGGTGATGCTGCAAGCTACTTGCTTACGCTATGGTGCAAATGTAAGTACCTATGATTTCGGTTAGTGCCATGAAATTGTGATGTAAGTGTTACTATTTGCCGTAAGGCGAAAAGTAGCTGAGAACACTTTATGAAACGTTAGTTTTGCAGCAGATTAACATTATGCAAACAGCACCATACAGTCAGCTACGAGCCATGCTAGCGATTACAAAAGCTAGTTTGAGAGCCACCTTACGCAGTCCGAGTTCGGTATTGTTTAGTTTGGGTTTTCCTTTGGTTTTTATTTTGGTATTTGGTTTTATTGGCGGTAGTAAAGGCGTTTTTTTGAAAATTGCCCTTGCGGGTAAATGTGATACTGCCAATCAGGTATATCAGATGGTACAGCAAGTGCCCGGTATTACCATTGTGAAGAAAGATAGTGCTCAGTTGTACGACGATTTGAGTAAGGGGCGTATCACTGCTATTATTGATATTCAAAAAGCTGCGGCTACCATACCTTACAGCATCAAACTAATTACGAGTGAGGCTGTGCCACCACAAGATGTGCAGGTGCTACGATCGTTATTGAATGCTGTTAACACACCGAACGTTGCTGTGATCGAACCCGAGTTGCGAAGTATACCAGGGAGAAAATACCGAACAATCGATTTTATCTTGCCCGGACAATTAGGGTTCTCCTTATTAAGTGCGGGAATTTTTGGTGTTGCCTTTCTATTCTTTAACCTACGACAGCAATTGGTACTAAAGCGGTTTTTTGCAACACCTATCAGCAGAACCTATATTGTTTTAGGAGAGGGATTGAGCAGGGTTATTTTTCAATTACTTACAGCCGTTGTAATTGTAAGTATTGGTCATTTCGCTTTTAATTTCACGTTGGTGCATGGGTGGGTTACTTTTTTAGAAATCATGCTTTTGTGTTTTCTAGCTCTGGTTATTTTTATGGGTTTTGGTTTTGTTGTGAGTGGACTAGCAAAAACAGAAAGTACTATTCCGCCTTTTGCGAATATGATTACCTTACCTCAATTTTTACTGTCAGGTACTTTTTTTTCAGTAGAATCATTCCCCAAATGGTTGCAACCTTTTTGTAATATACTTCCGCTCACACACTTTAATAATGCCATGCGAAATATTGCATTCGAAGGAGCAAGCCTTATCAGTTGTTGGCAAAATTTATTGGTGCTTTGTATTTGGGGCGTTGTAGTATATGTGGGAGCCATTAAAATATTTAAATGGGAGTAACTGTTGGCAACAAGCTTACAGTATTATCATTGTTAAAACTTAAGCACATTACATGCGTGTTATTAAACTAGGAATCATTAGCGTTATTGTATTGTTTGTAACTGCAACTGCTATTGGACTACTGATGCCTGCTACGGTAAGGGTTTCAAGAACCACAAGTATAGAAGCAAATACAGATACTGTGTTCAACATGATGAACGATATCAAATACTGGAAGTTGTGGATGGCTAATGCTGATACTGCAACCATTGTGTTTGATGGTGTTAAAACAAAAGGTCCCGGTACAGTAGCGCTGATAGGTAGTAATAAGGTAAGTATTTATCCTGCAAACAAACCTAATACAGTTGTAACGCGTTGGCAGGGCATAAAAAGTAATAGCGATCAGTACAGTTATATGGAATTGTATAGTGACAGTGTTGGTAATCGTACTGTTGTGAATTGGTATTTTGAACAACAACTCAGTTGGTATCCTTGGGAGCGTTTAGGTAGTATGATGAACGATAAAATCTTAGGTCCGTTGATGGAGCAAAGTTTAGATGCATTAAAACGAAAGCTTGAAAGAACAGGCGGTGGTAATACAACGATTACTGTTCCGGCAAGTTAGCAAGCATATCTGATACTACAGCAAGCATTGTATCGTACTCGTGTGGCTCTATACAATAAGGCGGCATCCAGTATACCGTATTTCCTAAAGGTCTAATGTACACCCCACGCTGCATACAATATTGTGTTATCCAACTACCGATATTATTTAAGTAGCCTTTTTCGCCGGTTGTAACTTCAAATGCAACGATAGTGCCTAGTTGACGAATATTATTTACCGTAAGGTACTTACGTAAATGATCTACTGCTGCTCGATTACGTTCGCAAATCCATGCAATTTTTTCAAGTGTTGAAGGCTGTTGTAATAGTTGCCAACTGGTGTAAGCCACAGCACACGCAAGTGGATTGGCGGTAAATGAGTGTCCGTGAAAGAATGTTTTTAAAGCATCGCTGCTTACAAAAGCGTCATAAATGGTTTGTGTTACAGCAGTAACGCCCAACGCCATGGTGCCACCAGTGAGCCCCTTGCTTAAACAAATAATATCAGGTTTTTTGTGCATGTATTCGCTGGCGAAAAACATACCTGTTCTGCCAAAACCAGTCATTACTTCGTCGGCAATACAAATAATATCTAAGAGTTTGGCAGTATTGATAAGCTCATTGAGTAGGTTGGCATCGTAAATATTCATACCGCCAGCACCTTGTACCAATGGCTCGTATATAAAAGCAGCAATGGTTGGTGCATGTTGGTGTAGTATAGCCTTGCAATCACCTATGTTATCTGGTGTAGGTAAGGGCATGCTAATAATATCGAACAACACATCTTTAAACGCCATAGTAAAAACACTACGATCGCTTACACTCATAGCACCAAATGTGTCGCCATGATAGGCGCCTTCAAAGGCAATTATTTTTTTACGCTCAGGCATGCCTTTATTCCACCAATATTGAATGCTCATTTTAATAGCAACTTCTGTGCTGGTACTACCATTATCGCTATAAAAAATACGAGCCATATTGCCTGGCAATGCTGGTAGTAATGCACTCGCAAGTGTTACCGCTGGTTCGTGTGTGAAACCTGCGAAAATCACTTGTTCTATACGCAGTGCTTGCCGATACAGGCTAGCTGCAATTTCGGGATGAGCATGACCATGTAGCGTAACCCACCAACTGCTAATAGCATCAATGTACTGATGACCATCTTCATCAAAAAGTAAAGTGCCCTTGCCATGTGTAATCGCAATTGGATTAGGCATATTTTTTTGTGCTGTGAAAGGGTGCCAGATCAGTGCTTTATCTTGTGCTACCAGATTGCTCATACCTACTTTTGTTAGAGCAACAAAAATAATTGTTCGTAGATGCAACGAAATAAAAAAGAAGCTCGTCCCTAATAGTTGTACATGGAAGAGCAGGAATTAATAAGGTTATGCTTGCGGCACGACCCCAAGGCACAGCGTATGCTATACGATAGCTATGCTAGTGCTATGCTTGGTGTGTGCTATAGATATACAAAGAATATTACCGATGCTCAAGATGTATTACAAGAGGGTTTTGTAAAAGTATTTACGAAGCTTGCTCAATATCAAGGAACTGGTAGTTTGGCTGGCTGGATTAAAACCATTATGGTGCACAGTGCGATTAGCTATTTGCGTAAGCAAAAATTACTGACGATGGATGTTTCTGAGGCAATCAATAATACGATAACAGAGCAGCATCAGTTGCCTGAAGTGCCATTGGCAACAAAGCAAGTAGCAGAGGCTATCAGGGCATTACCAACAGGCTATCAAACCATTTTTAACTTATATGCAGTAGAAGGGTATAGTCATGGAGAAATTGCTCAAATGTTGGGTATTTCAGAAGGAACGTCGAGATCGCAATATGCAAGGGCAAGAGCCATATTACAACAACAATTATTAGCTGCATCAAAATAAAAAGATATGTCGAACGAGGCATTTGAAAATGAAATACAAGCACAACTGGCCGAGTTGCATATACAGCCCGATGCAAGTGTATGGCATCAGGTAGCTACACAAATACAACCTCAAAAGAAGAAAAGGAGAGGGTTGGTTTGGTGGTGGTTAAGCATGCCTTTATTGATTATTGTGGGAAGTATTGTATGGGTTTATTCCAATAAGCATTCATATTCGGTAGAAAAACACCTTACGGTAAATGAAACGTCACTGAAAAACACTAGGCGGCAGGATAAAGGCACTAGTATCACTACTACAGCCGATAAAGACGATTCTAGTATTACTCATACAACAAGTACTCCTCAATACCATACTGATAATAATAATGTAGTGCGTGTTGATAAATTAAGTTCACCAGTAGGATTAAAAAATAATAATACATCTATACAGACATATTTTAACCAACGAAAAGCAAATCAACAAGCAGCTGCATCAAAGAAAATAGAAAATAGGTCGTTGATCAATGGGGCATCTACCAGTAATAGCGTTGCTGCAAGTACAACTGGGCTGTCAAAGCATGAAGCTGCCATTACTGCTGAACAAAATGTAGTAACAATAGCAACAGTTGATGCTACTGAAACTAAGAATACTACCACTAGTGCTATTAATAAACCTGTTGAAGATATTCTGAAAGATAGTAGTAGTGCCGCTGTTGCTAAGAAGATAACAACAAGAAAGTGGCTGTTATCGGTAGAAGGTGGTGTTGGTATTGCAACAACACGAAGTAGTAATGTATTTGGTAATAGTATTGAAAATAGTAGTAACAACGCTGTAAGCATAGGTAATGGTGTTAGTAATCCACAGCAGGGTGGCGTTTTTAACAATAGCAATGCTACCAAGCCAATAACGTATCAATCTACTGGTATGAGTATTCGTTTGGGAGTGTATGCTCGTAGGTATTTCCAACAACAATATTTCATTTACGTAAGTGGTGCCTACCAATGGAACAATGGTAGTGTTGTGATTGGAGGGAGAAAAGATACTTTAATTAATATTAATGGTACTGCAAGCAACTATGCTTACGTGGGTGGTGTGCAAGAGCGTAAAAAATTGAGTGAGCATTTGGTTGTAGTGAGTGGTGGCATAGGTAATACTTTTAATATTAAAAGTGGGCAACTCCATGCAGCAATTGGCCTTGGTGGTGGATATGTTATAGGTGGGAATCGCTTACATACAGATGTTGCCAACACCTCCATAGCTATTGATGATAAAGCATTGTATCGTCGTATGCAAATTTTTATAGAACCACAGTTGTTTTGGCAACTAAAGCCTACCAGTCAATGGATATTTGGCATGCAGGTACAATGGTTTTTAAATAGCATTTCAAAAGGTAATAATGGTGGCTATCGTAGTATGTATCATGCTACCATCAGAAGAAATTTCTAGTACTGTTTGCAACGTGTATTGGTAAGGTTGCGTCATTAATACAAACCCTAAAGTATGAAATCACATGTAATGGTTTTTATTACCTGTATTATGGCATTGGTATCTTGTACAAAAGATACTGTTACGGAACGGTATACTTTTTACAGGCCAGTATATGCTACGAGAGATCAAGTTCGAAACAGTATTGCAGCCCAAGCTCCACGTGCTTTTGAAGCAACCAGCAAGTTGGTGTATTGGAACAACATGATCTTTTTAGTAGAGAATGATAAAGGTGTTCATGTAATTGATTATACCAATAGTAGCAATCCTGTTAATAGAAGTTTTATTCATATTCCAGGATGTAGAGATATTGCCATTCATCAGTCTACTTTATATGCCGATTGCTATACCGATTTGGTTGCTATGGATATCACCAATGCTACACAAGCTACACTTAAAAGTTTTGTAAGAGGTGCATTCCCACATCGAGTTTATAACAATACCTACTTTGATACTTCTAACATCATTATTGATTGGGTTCGTGTAGATACTGTTGTTAAAAGTGATGTCAAAAATCTTATACGTAACGAGTACAATCATCAAGTTATTTTCTATAATCCATGGCTTAGTTCAAGTATACCAACTGTTGCAACGGGTGCAACACCTAACACAAGTGGTGGCAATGCTAAAGCTGGCTCTATGGCTCGTTTTGGTTTATATAATAACCGCTTGTATACCGTTAGTAACAGCGATTTAAAAGTGTTTAATGTGGTGCAGCCGAATCAACCTGCTTTTGTACGAACAGTAGCGTTGGGTGCAGGTGATATCGAAACTATTTTCCCATATCGAACACAGTTGTTTATTGGATCATCTACGGGAATGCATATTTACGATGCTACTAATCCTGATCAACCCACAAGGCTTTCTCTATTCACGCATGCAAGGGCTTGTGATCCTGTAATTGCCGATGGCGATTATGCTTATGTTACTTTAAAAGGTGGTGGTTTTTGTGGTGGTAACAATAACCAGATGGATGTTATCAATATTCAAAATCTTACAGCACCACGTTTAATACAAAGTATCGGTTTAACAGGGCCGAGCGGATTGGGTAAAAATGGCAATCAACTTTGGGTATGCGATGCTACAACAGGTGTAAGAATATTCGATGCTGCCAATCCTGCGAATCCTATTGAAAAGCAAGTGGTGCCATCATTACAGCAAGCATACGATGTTATTGTACTAGCAGATAGAACTTTCATCAGCACTAGTAATAACTTGTATTGCTGTAGTATTAACAATGTTTGGCAAGTGTCTGTGCTTAGTAACCTAAGAATTAAACCATAAATTCATCATCATGCGTACGTTTTTCATATTAATTTTTATGAGTATTTCTTACCTTACGGTAAATGCTCAAAATACTACTAAGCAATGGTACATACAGCCAGAGCTAGGCTTGGTGAATGGCGATAATCAAGTGAACGGAATCGTTGCCGTACATGGCGGTTGGCAGCGGCAACAATGGACTGTAGGGATTGGTACTGCTGTTGATTACTATCAAATTCGTTCTGCACCAATATACGTGGCATCGCAATATACTTTTAGTAAGCAGCTACACAAATCGCCTTTTGTAAGTGCTAAGTTTGGTGCCAATATTGCTTGGCCGTTGGCTACACAAGGTAGGGCAATTGACTATGAAGGTACAAGAATGACCAACTTCAATAATGGTTATTATGGCGAGTTAAGCATAGGATATCAATGGCGTGTTGGTAAGCAGCAATATGTGAAAGCAATGCTTGGCTATAGTGTTAAAACCATGCAAGAGCAGTATTTAGAAACAATGCCTTCTATACTTCCTGTACCCATGCCGCCAACTGTTACCGAAGTTCGTAGTTGGGATTATAATTTTCAACGCATACAATTGGGTGTAGCTTTTCAATTTTAATACACTTTCCAACTTAATACTCCCTCAATCCTTAGCAACGCATTCACCATATAGTGGATGCGTTTTGTTGTACATACTATACAAGATATTTTTCTTTCAGCTTAACCTTACGGTAAATGTAATAGCACAGTTTAGCTGATATCCTTTTAATAGCTTTTGATTTCTTTTAACAAAGTGATGTGGTTACTAACAGAGCCTTATCGGTATTTATACATACAGGCCTGTTATTCAAAACAACTTTCACCTTTCAAATCTTTTTTATGAAATCTTCACTCAAAGCACTTATGGGTGCTATCGGTATCGCCATGACTGTAATTGCCTGTGACTTCTTTAGTAACGATAATGCAAAACCGTTACCATCTTTAACAGGCCATTGGAAAGTAGATAGTATACTTACAGATACTTCTGCAAAGGGTTCCGTATTTCAAGTGTTGTTATTTGCATTGGCTTTAAAAGATGCTGATACAATGTACATGCAGTTTAACGACAATGGAGTGGCATACTTCAAAGCAGGTAATCAGCCAGATACACTACGCTATCAACGTGTTAACGATTCAACCCTATTCGTAATGGGTAGCGATACTACTAAGTTTGCATATCATTTTGCCAGTAATGATACATTGTTATTAACAGCACAAGACTCATCTGCTATTGGCTTCAGAATGATACGTCAACAAAGTATACTTACCAATACAGATAAATAAAACATTTAAGTATGCTCAAACAAATAATAGTATTGCTGGCAATACTAATGGCATTTGCTTGCCAATCGGGTAGTACATACGATCAAAAGCAAGCAACAGAAAATGATATCCCCATCGCCGATAGTACAGGTGTTCCCATATTAACTACAAATAGTACTAGTTTATCGAAACAACTAATGCTGGTTCGTACTGCTCATGTGAATGCTGAAGTAACTTCCGTAAAAGGGTATCAACAATGGTTGCTGCCACAACTCAGCGGAGTAGGTGCTTATATGGCTAGTGAGATTCAAAATAATACTACCGATGCGGTGAACACAACCTTAACCATAAAAGTGCCTGTACAACATTTTGATATGTTATTGTCGTTGATTGAAACAAAAGTAGCACGCTTAATCGAAAAGCAAGTAACAAGCAATGATGTAACTGCTGATTATCACGATGCCAACAACAGAGCACAAACACAATTACATTTAAAAGCTCGCTATCAGGCTTTGCAACAACAAGCTACTAAAATGGCCGATATTCTTGCATTGCAAAAAGAGATTGATGCAATTGATGAGGCCTACGATGCAGCAAAGGGAACTTCAAAGTACTTATCGGCTCAAGCTACTTACAGTACCATTCATCTAAAATTGTACGAGCCAATAATTGTTGCAGATACTAAGCCTGGGTTTGGTGGTGCTTTCATGGAGGCTGCTAACGATGGTTGGGCAGTTCTCGAAGGTGTGACATTATTGCTGGTGCGTTTATGGCCCATGCTGCTAATTGTTGGTATCTTGCTGCTGATATGGAAAAAACACAAGCGAAAACACGTAAGAGGGTAGTAGTGCTTACAGGTGCTGGGATTAGTGCCGAAAGTGGTTTAAAAACCTTTCGGGATAGTGATGGGTTATGGGAGGGGTATGCCATTGAAGATGTTGCAACACCAAGGGCATGGCATAAAAATCCGCAATTGGTTTTAGATTTTTACAACACACGACGTAAGGCGGTACTTGCAGCAAAGCCTAATGCAGCACATGATGCATTGGTAGCATTGGAACAATGGTTTGATGTATACATTATCACACAGAATGTTGATGACTTACATGAACGTGCTGGTAGCAAAAACGTACTGCATCTACATGGTGAAATTTTAAAGATGCGCAGCGAAATCAACGAAAATGTTGTGCTCCCTATTACAACAGATATTCGTTTGGGCGATTTGGCTCCCGATGGGCATCAGTTACGTCCTGCTATTGTTTGGTTTGAAGAGCCTGTACCATTGATTAATGATGCAGCCGATTTGGTAAGTATTGCCGATATCGTAGTAGTTGTTGGTACTTCTTTGGTGGTATATCCAGCGGCGGGTTTATTATATTATGCAGCACCCGGTACACCAACCTTTGTGGTCGATAAAAAGTTGCCCAATGTTACTGCTGATAATCTTCATGCCATTGAAATGCCTGCAACAGAAGGTGTTCCGGTATTGGTAGAACAGTTAAAGTTACTTGCGTAAATATTTACCGTAAGGTTACAAACAATAAGTGCCGCACGAGTGCGGCACTTTCCACATAAAAAAGAACCATCCTTTATAATGTTGCGCCTAAACTTATGTAAATGTTACGTGCATCGGCTGGTAGTAAGCCAGGGCCAGGGTACCCGCCTGCTCTTCTCGTGAAATAACGTGCATCGGTTGCATTGTTAATACCTGCTTTTACATTGTATTTTTCTAAAAATTTATACGTTGCACTAATGTCTGCTACATGATAGCTGGGTATAAGTCCATTCTGTCCGTTAGCTGTTGGTGCTACTGTATTACTAGCATCGCTAAATGCACTACCAACATAGCTCCATTGTGTAGTAATGGTTAAGCCTTTGTAGTAATAATTGATGCCACTACGCACAATCCATTCGGGGGCATTTTCTACTCGCTTATTATTAAAGTCTGTTTTAACTATGTTGTTGCCTTGTCGGCTTGTGGTACTAAAGTTGTTATAACGTGCATCGGTATACGTACCACTTACAAAGAGGCTAAAGCTACCCCAATTGGTATTTTTAAGTAATGCTCTTACTGGGTTGAACTCTACTAAAAATTCTGTACCCTTACTTACGCTATTACCAACATTTGTTCTGAAGTTGTAAAAGTTGCCATTGCCATCTTGCATAGCAAGTGTACCAATACGATTGTTGTACTGCAAGTAGAAAACACCTATGTCGAAGAATAAGTAATCTTTTACTTTGCCACGATAACCAAAGTCGGCATTATAACCTTTCGCATCTTTTAAGTTTTGGTCTATCACATCTAACGTGGGTGTTCCTGTTAAATCGCTAAACAAGGCGGGGCGATATGCCTGACTAATATTGGCATACAACTCTGTGTTTTTAATATGGTATTCGGCGCCAACACCAGCTAATAAAAAGGTTCTTGTTTGGCTTTGCGTAAGTACAGGAATAATATTGCCGTTCGTAACATTTATTTGTCCTGCTACTGTATTACCAATGGTTTCAAAACGTACGCCAGGAATAATGCGTAATTGCTTATAGCTGAACATGTTTTCAACAAAGGCGGCAACATTACTTGTTGTTAAATCTAAGTCTTGTGTATATGGACTTAACAATGTTAGATTATAGTTATTGCCAACATCGCCTCTACCATTACGATAGCGATAAGTAGTGCCATTAAAGTATCGAACGCCAGCACTTAGGTTATTACTCCATGCACCTACATTGAATTGTGTGATAAAGCGTGCTTCTATACCATAGTTTTGATAGTGGTCAACATCAACAACACGATTGTTATAGTTACGTGTAGCTGCATTAATGGTGTCGGCTATCAACACATTTTGCGTGAAGCCAATGCTGTTGCGTTCTGCCCACATGCCAAAAGCTTTTACTTGAAGCAATGTGTTGTTATTGAATTGATAATCGGCGGTAACAGTGCCAATATTCCAAACGTTATTAAACCAGTTACGGCTTCTAAAACTTTGGCGAGCATTGTTGTTGAACTGAGCATCAGTTAAGCCGCCTGGTTGCTGACTAACCATATAAAAGTTAGTGTATTCAAAGCCAAGCTTTAGCTTATTGTTAGCTTGGTAACTGAAAGATGCAAAACCAGTTCTTACTTTGTAACGACTGTTTTCTCGCCAACCATCGGCGTTGCGTTGGTCGTAGAAAGCGTAGTAATGCATTTTGTTGGTATTGCCGCCGATAGCATTGTAAGTGTTCACTAGCCCAAAACTGCCAACAGTATTTTGTGTTTCAAATTGAAAAGGCTTTTGTATATCGCTACCATTGCGTAGAATAAAATTAACCAAGCCGCCAAACTGGGGCCCGTATTGCAAAGCACCAGCACCACGTACAATTTGAATTCTTTGTACCGATTGTAATTGCGGTGTGTAATAAGCTTCAGGATAACCAAAAGGGTCGCTTGAAATATCATAACCATTTTGTCGTGTATTAAATTCCCAACTACGATTAGGACTTAACCCACGAGCTGCAATACCAATTTGTATACCGCTGCCATCGCTTTCCCAAATATGTATACCAGGCACTTTGGCAAGCACTTGCCGCATGTTGTTGGTAACAATATTGCCATTCACATTATCCATAACAACCAGCGAATTTTTTTTGCCCGCCATAATATCGGTACCTACAATTTCTGGGAGTTGATGAATGTCGCTACGACTTTTACGACCTACTACTGTTACATCAATTACTTTTTTCGGATCTTGTTCAAGTGTATCTGTTACTTGTTGTGCCATGCTATTACCACTCCAAAAGCTCAATGCCATGCATGCTGTTATTTGAATCAATCTCATGTAAGTTTATTTTTCTGGCGCAAAACTCATTTGCCGTAAGGCAATTCATTTATACAATCGGGAACGCAGTTTATACAATTGGGAAAACATCAATTACCTTGCGGTAAATAGGAAGTGCCTTACGGTAAATGATGGCACACATTGCTATGAACTTACAAGATTTTTTAGCCACCACATGTATGCAGTTGCCGGCCACAGCATCGAGCATTAAGTTTGAGCATCATATTGCTTATACCGTAGGCGATAAAATTTTTTGTATTACCGATCCAGATATGGCATGCAGTGTATCGCTAAAATGTGATCCCGAAAGGTTCGATGAATTAACGCAGCGTTCAGGTGTTACGCAAGCTCCTTATTTTGCTCGTGGCCAGTGGATTCATATCGATAGCATACAAGCATTTACCGCAAGGGAATGGCAGTTATTAGTAGCAGAAAGTTACCAGTTGGTGGTTCGAAAGCTTACGAAAGCACAGCGTTCGGCCTTAGGAATAGGCTAAAAACCTGAATTCTTGCTTTTTTTTGGATTTTTTGGTGGTGATACTTACTTTTGCAGCCCATTTCTCGTAAGGCTCAACAAGTGTGCTGCCCGTGCAGTGCCGCCAGCAGAGAGTAATCGTAACAGATTATATAATGCCAAAAGTAAAAACAAACAGTAGTGCCAAAAAGCGTTTTAAAGTAACGGGCACTGGCAAAATCACTTTTCAGAAGTCGTTCAAGCGCCACATTTTAACCAAGAAGTCTACCAAACGTAAGCGTACACTTAGCATCAAAGGTGTAGTTGCTGCTCCTAACCAAGATTTCGTAATGCGTTTGTTACGTTTGAAGTAATCTTATTTCATTTCACATTCATTTTCTAACATTACTTCAGTGCTTCTGAAGTTCAAATAAGTAAAGTATGCCACGTTCTAAAAATGCTGTTGCTTCACGTGCACGCCGTAAAAGAGTGCTTGAGCAGGCTAAAGGTTTCTATGGTAAGCGTAAAAATGTATATACGGTTGCCAAAAACGTTGTTGAAAAAGGTCAAACCTATGCCTATGTTGGCCGTAAATTGAAAAAGCGTGAATACCGCCAATTATGGATTGCTCGTATCAATGCGGGTGTTCGTGAAGAAGGTATGACGTACAGCCAATTCATCAATGCTTTAAGCAAAAAAGGTATTGAGTTGAACCGTAAAGTATTAGCTGATTTAGCGATGAACAACCCTGAAAGCTTCAAAGCTTTGGTTGCTAGCGTTAAATAGTGATTACCATTTTAGGTAAATGTTATCATAAACGGTGTTCTCTAAGAACACCGTTTTTAGTTGTATGGTAGTAAAACTTATTTTTGCAGCCCGAACCACCTTCTATCACAATTATTTACAAAAAAGAGGATGAACAACTCTTACACCGACTTGGTGAAACAAACTTTCCACTTCCCTCAGGAAGGTTTTGAAACAAACAGCGATGGCTATTTGCAGTTCAATGGTTTAGACATTAAAGCTCTGATAGATAAGTATGGAACGCCGATGAAGCTTACCTACTTGCCTAAAATTGGCATGCAAATTAACAAAGCCAAAAAAATGTTTGCCGATGCTATGAAAAAGCATAAGTACGAAGGCAAGTATTTTTACTGTTACTGTACCAAGAGTAGCCATTTTAGTTTTGTAGTAGAAGAGGCGCTAAAACACGATATCCATTTAGAAACCAGTTACGCTTACGATATCGAGATTATCAACAGATTGTACCAACGTCGTAAGATTAATAAAGATATTAATATCATTTGTAACGGCTACAAGCAAAAGGGTTATACCAGCCGTATTGCCAAGCTCATTAACAGTGGTTTCAGAAATGTAATACCAGTATTAGACAACAAAGAAGAGTTGTTGGCATACAAGCGTTCTGTAAAGCAACCCTTTAAACTAGGTATTCGTGTGGCTGCCGAAGAAGAGCCAACCTTCCCTTTTTATACCTCACGTTTGGGTATTAGAGCAAAAGATATTCTTGAGTTTTATGTAGATCATATTGAAGGTAATGAAGAACGTTTTCAACTGAAAATGCTTCATATCTTTTTGAATAAGGGTATTAAAGACGATATCTACTATTGGAGTGAGTTGAACAAAATCATTAACCTGTATTGTCAGCTTAAGAAAATTTGTCCTGAACTCGATAGTATCAATATTGGTGGTGGCTTTCCAATCAAACACTCACTTGGCTTCGAGTACGATTACGGTTTCATGATCAATGAAATTGTAAGTAACATCAAAAAGGTTTGTAAAAAAGCCAATGTGCCCATGCCAAACATTTATACAGAGTTTGGCAGCTTTACGGTTGGTGAAAGTATGGCACACATTTACAGCGTTATTGGCCAAAAAGTACAAAACGATAGAGAGTGTTGGTATATGATTGATTCTTCGTTCATTACCACGTTGCCAGATACTTGGGGTATTGGTGAGAAATTTTTAATGCTTCCTATTAATAAGTGGAACAACGAATATCATAGAGTAGTGCTTGGTGGTATTACTTGCGATAGTCATGATTATTACGATAGCGAAGAGCATATTAACGAAGTATTTTTACCCAAGCTAACCTCATCGAACGGTACGGCTATCGATGAAGCTTTGGTGCGTAAGCTAAGAGCCAAAGGCAAAGAGGTGGAAGCCGATCCAGTGCCGCCAGCCGATAAAGAGCCTTTGTATGTAGGCTTTTTCCACACAGGTGCTTATCAAGATCAGATCAGTGGTTACGGCGGTATTAAACACTGCCTCATACCAAGTCCGAAGCACATTATTGTTGAGTACGATAAAAACGGCAAGTTGATCGATTGGGTGTATGCTCGTGAGCAAAGTGCCCAAAGCATGCTCAAAATATTAGGTTATTTATAAGCCCACCTTACGGTAAATATTTACCGCAAGGCAACATAAAAATAAATAAGCTTTTTGGCAGAAAAGGGTGTAAGCCTTATTTTCGCCGCCGCAAAAGCGGGTTCGGTAGCTCAGCTGGATAGAGCAACTGCCTTCTAAGCAGTAGGTCATTGGTTCGAATCCAATCCGAATCACAAACATTCCAAACCTCGTTGGTACAGCCGGCGAGGTTTTTTACTTTTGTATTTCAATTTTGATATTTCAATCATGATCTTACCTATTGTAGCCTACGGTTCTCCTGTGTTACGTAAAGTAGCCGAAAATATAGATGCTAATTATCCAGACCTTGAAAAGCTCATTGCCAATATGTGGGAAACGATGTATGCCAGTAATGGCGTGGGTTTGGCGGCACCACAAATCAATAAAAGCATTCGCTTATTTGTAATGGATAGTGCACAGATTTTTGAAAATCTCGAAGCTGGCGACGAAGAACATGGCTATCCTGATAAGCCAGGCATCAAGCAAGTGTTTATTAATCCGAAAATTGTATCCCTTACGGGTAAAGAATGGAGCTATAACGAAGGCTGCCTGAGTATTCCTAAAATCAGAGAAGATGTAACACGTTTCGATACTGTAACGCTTACCTATGTGAACGAGCAGTTTGAACCTCAAGAAGCTACTTTCAGTGGAATTACAGCACGTGTTATCTTACACGAATACGATCATTTAGAGGGCAAGCTATTCATCGATTACATGAAGCCACTCAAAAAGAAACTGATTCAAGGCAAGCTGAACGATATCAGTAAAGGCAAAATACGTGTAGATTACAAAATGACTTTAGCGAAGTAATGCGATTATTACTTGCAATATGGTGTGGTGTTTTGTGCTTCGGCTTTACTAAAAGCTATGCACAAGACACCACTGTTATTTGGGATGCTACCAACCTTAACCTGCCACACGTTATACTTAGAAACAACGAGAATTACAAAGACATTCTTGAACGTATTAAGAACGATACTACCTTTTACAAAGCATTTAAGAACCTTCGCATCATCAACTATACATCGTACAACACAATTTTGATGCGTGATAAAAAAGGGAATATCGCAGCATCGTATCAAAGCAAAACAAAACAGTTACGTAAGCAAGGATGTAGAAGTATGACAGAAGAAAATCGGCAGGTGAGTGGCGATTTTTTTACCCGTAAGGGCGACTATAATTACACTACAGCAAAACTGTATGCCAGCTTGTTTTTCACCAAGGGCACTATATGTGGCGAGGATAACATTGTAAAAGGCAATGCGATTAGTACCGGCGATAAAAAAGGATTAGACAAACATCGGGAGCAACTGAAAATGTTGTTTTTCAATCCTGGCAAAAAAATACCTGGGATTCCTTTTATTGGTGATAAGCTCGATTTGTACGACGATAGGGCACACAAGTATTACAGCTACAGACTCGATTACATTGAGTACGAAGGCAAGTGGGTGTACTTATTCACGATTACGCCTAAGCATGGATCAAGTAAAGGTGAAAACATGGTGGTAGATGAAATGGCTACTTGGTTTGACCCGAAAGATATGCGTGTACTTGCCCGTAACTATCGATTAAGTTACAAAGCTGGCGTGTACGATTTTGATGTACAAATGGAGGTGAAGATGATAGAGGTGGGTGGTATGTTAATACCATCGGTACTACGTTACAAAGGCAATTGGGATGTAGTGTTTCAACAGCGAGAAAGAGGCGAGTTCACCGCTACGATTACGAATCCTTCTATAGAACCATAAACAGTTTGCATTTAAACTTCTATTTTAGCCGCATCAACTGTATTACCAAATAGCAACAGCATGTTTTTAGGCAAAAAAATTGTAGTTGTATTACCTGCATACAATGCATCTAAAACACTACAAATCACATACAATGAAATTCCTTTCGATATTGTAGATGATGTAATTCTTGTTGATGATAATAGTCCTGATAACACCATTGAAGTAGCGCAGGCTATTGGTATTAAGCATATCATTAAACATGCGAACAATCGTGGTTATGGTGGTAATCAGAAGAGTTGTTACAACAAAGCCTTAGAACTCAATGCCGATATTGTTGTAATGCTGCATCCCGATTATCAGTATACGCCTAAGTTAATTCATGCGATGTGTAGCATTATTGCCAACGATTTGTATCCCGTAGTATTCGGTAGTCGTATTCTTGGTAAAGGTGCCTTAAAGGGTGGTATGCCCTTGTATAAATATGTTGCCAATCGTTTTCTTACGCTTACGCAAAATCTTTTAATGAGACAAAAACTAAGCGAGTATCATACAGGTTATAGAGCCTTTAGCGCTGCCGTACTTAAGAAAATAGACTACGAACGCAACAACGACGATTTTGTTTTTGACAACGAAATGATTGCTCAAATTTTTGATGCCGGTTTTGAAATCGCAGAAGTTACCTGTCCAACAAAATACTTCGAGGAAGCGAGTAGTATTAACTTCAGTCGAAGTGTTAAGTATGGTTTAGGTGTGTTGAGTGTTTCGTGGGGTTATTTTCTAAAGCGTACCTTGGGTATTAGTAACAATATCTACAAGCATAAATACTAAGCACTGTAAGCATGGCGATACACATGCTTAAACCATTGCGTAAGGTTGCGTACTTTTTCCATGTCAACAATCAATGCTTTACGTGGCAGGCGGTTCAATGCGGGCAGTTGCAGTGCATCGCCCTGAATATGCTTTAATTGCTCAATAGCAATAAGACCAAAAGAATAAATGCCTGCCATGGCTAAGCTAAAATGCTGCTTTTGTTTTTTACCGTAAGGTAAGGCCGCAATCGCCTGCTTCATAGCTTGAATACGTTGTAAAAAATACGCTTCAAAAGCATAAGCATTGGTCATTCTATTCGGTAAGGTAGCAATGTTATCTTGCAAGTCTTTCCAAATATCATAGAGATCGTTGGTGAGTTGTATAATCGTTCCAATCGTGTACCAACATTGTGCTTCGGCTGCTGATACAGGCGTATCTAAGTAATAGCTGCAGAGCAAAACAGAGTTGCCACCTTTTGCAAAAGTGATGGCTTCTATCGTAGCATCATCGAGCTTGCTATTGTATTGGTGCTGACTAAATATTTGTGCTTCATACAACCGTTCTGTTACCTTAATGTAAGCAGCTTTATCAGTAACATATTGCTTCAAAGCCAAATGGCAATGTTGAAAAACACGTTCATCGAAGCTTGTAGCATGGTAGTCTTCGGCATTAAAAGAAATTGCTTGAAGCTGCTCTGGTGTTATTGTATGATAATCTGTAAAATCGTCGAACAAAGAGCTACAGGTGAAGTATTGAATGTAACGCTCACGTTCATCAACACTTGTAACACGTTGTTGCAGCGCACAAAAAGTATCACAAATCATAGGATTATAAATACCGTGGCTCACTGCAATTTTTCGTTTAGTAGCAGGGTTGAATTGACCATTAAACGTTGCTTCCATCGCGGCAATCATCCTGTAAGCCCGCTTGGTTTCTTTACGGCGTTGCACAACAATGTATACTGCCTTACGTATCAGCGTAAGCCAAAACCAACAGAAGTATCTTATTTGTTGCCACATACAGCGGCAATATAATAGCATAAATGCAAACTCGGCGATAACTACCTTACGGTAAATGACGAACGCTGTTTGTATGTACTTACATCGTTACTTTGCACAAATTTTTATCGCATGAATTACGGATACTTTCACTATCCCATGCCCGTTAACGAGCCTGTATTACAATACGCTCCGGGAAGTGCCGAAAGAGCTACTTTACAGAAAACGCTTGCCGAATTAAAGAAAAAGCCAATAGATATACCTATGTACATTGGCGGTAAGCAAGTACGTACCGATAAAAAAGTTGCCATACATCCACCGCACGAACTTAGCTTCACATTGGGCTATTTTAATGCTGGAGAAGAAAAGCATGTGCAACAAGCCATAGATGCAGCACTGAAAGCAAGACAAGGCTGGGCCGATATGCCTTGGGAAGAACGTGCTCACATTTTCTTAAAAGCTGCCGATTTAATTGCTACCAAGTATCGTTCTTATATGAATGGTACCACCATGTTAGGTCAAAGCAAAAATGCCTATCAAGCAGAGATTGATAGTGCCTGCGAACTCATAGATTTCCTTCGCTTTAATGTGCATTTCTTAAGTGAAATTTATAAGCAACAGCCTATTAGTGCTCCCGGTATGCACAACCGTATGGAGTGGCGTCCGTTAGAGGGTTTTGTTTTGGCGGTAACGCCTTTCAACTTTACGGCTATTGGTGGCAACTTGCCCACCAGTGCCGCTATGTGTGGTAATGTAGTTGTTTGGAAGCCTGCAAACACACAGATTTACAGTGCTCAAATGTTCATGCGTATTTTAAAAGAGGCTGGCTTGCCAGATGGTGTTATCAACTTGGTGTACGTAAGTGGGCCAACCGTTGGTAAGGTATGCTTGAGTCATCCCTCATTTGCTGGTGTACATTTTACAGGTAGTACGGGTGTATTCAACAACATGTGGAAGACCATCGGCGAAAACATTAGCACGTATAAGTCGTACCCGCGTATTGTTGGCGAAACTGGCGGTAAAGATTTTGTAGTAGCCCATAGCAGTGCTAATCCCGATGTAGTAGCCACAGCTTTGGCTCGTGGTGCTTTTGAGTTTCAAGGACAAAAATGTAGTGCTGCAAGTAGGGCTTACTTGCCATCGAATATTGCCGAACAAGTAAAGAAAAAGTTGTTAGATCAAGTAGCCAGCATGAAAATGGGTACTGTAGAAGATTTTGGCAACTTCATCAATGCTGTGATTGATGAGAAAGCGTACAACAGTATTGTGAAATACATTGAGGCTGCCAAAGCAAGTCGTAAAGCAACCATTATTGCAGGTGGTACTTACAGCAAAACAGATGGTTACTTTATTGCTCCCACCATCATTGAAACCCGTGATCCGAAATTTGTAACCATGTGCGAAGAAATTTTTGGTCCGGTGCTTACCATTTATACCTACGATGCCAACGATTTTGAAGGCGTGTTGCAATTGGTAGATACTACAAGTCCTTACGCTTTAACAGGTAGTATTATTGCTACCGACAGGGCTGCTGTAGCATTAGCAACGCATCATTTACGCAACGCAGCGGGTAATTTTTATATCAACGATAAGCCTACCGGAGCGGTGGTTGGTCAGCAGCCATTTGGTGGTGCCCGAGCCAGTGGTACAAACGATAAAGCAGGTAGTATGCTCAACTTATATCGTTGGTTAAGTGCTAGAACCATTAAAGAAACATTCAATCCACCTACAGATTATACCTATCCGTTTTTAGCAAGCGAATAGTGTTGTGCTGTATGCGGTTTTATTTACCGTAAGGTAGTTGGAACTAGTTTATTAAGCATGGCTCGCCGCAGGCGAGCCATGCTTAATAAATACAACGCTGTTAACAAGGTTTAACAGCCTGTTAAGGCTGCTTAACATTTTTTGGCATGTAGATTGGCTAATCGTGCGGCAAACAATACTTTTACAACGCTTTTTAAACCAAAACCCATGAACAAGTTATTATCAGCCCTTGTAATTGTTGCTTTCTCCCTAAGTTTCACAGCCTGTTCAAAAGATACAGATGGTGTAACCATTTCAGGTAAGTCTTTCATCAGAGTTATTAACGGTATTCCCAATGGTGGAGCACTAGATGTTAAGTTTGGTGGAACAACCGTTGCTAATATTGGTGCCTACGGTTTAGGAAGCACTTATATAGAAGTAAATGCCGGAACACTAGGTGTACTTATTCGCTCTACTACGGCTAATACCGATGTGCTCAATACCAACTTAACAGTGCCTGCGAATGGCTTTTACACCATTGTTTTGGCCGATAGCCTCAGTAAAGTGAAAACTGCTTATTTAACCGATGATCCAACACCCGCCAGCGGAAAGGCTAAGGTTAATTTTCTGCATTTGGGCACCACTGCAGGTACCGTTAATTTTACCACACCTGCAACAACCGTAACACTATCTAACAATCGTAGCTTTAACGATCATTTCAGTACACCATCGGTAGCCGATTATATGAATATAGATGGTGGCACCTTCATCTTGGAAGCTCGTACGCCAGGTACCAGCGGCACTACAGGTATCATTAGTACCGCCAATCAAACCTTGCAAGCGGGCAAGTCGTACACGTTCGTATACCGTAATCCGGTAGCGCCTAGTACAGTACCATCATTTACATTTATAGCCAACTAGTAGCAGTCGCTATAACTACCTTTTTTAAACCGACCAATAGGGTCGGTTTTTTTGGGTGTACCTTACGGTAAATGTGGAAGCACAAGGCCAGATTTATCGTTGAAATTTATACAAGTGCAAGTGTAATCGCTACTACCATTTATTTTGACGTACCTGATTGAACCAACTGCAATCGGCATTGTAATTAATACATTAAAAGTAATGCTATGGCTCAACCTAATATCGCTTTAATAACCGCTCTAAGAACAACAGCACAACGTTTAAGAAATGGTGCCACTTATGCATGGGGGCATCATGGTGCATGTAATTGCGGTAATTTGTTGCAAGTAGTAACCAAACTAACAGAGCAAGAAATTTTAGAAAGAGCACATTCCGGTATTGGTGAATGGACGGAGTTAGCACAAGATTATTGTGGTGTTACCAATGCTCCTGTAGATTTATTGATTAGCAAATTACAAGCACTAAGCCTAACGCCCAGTGATATTCATAATCTTGAATATTTAGAAGATAGAGAAGTGCTAGACCAACTGCCCGGTGGCTTCCGTTGGTTGAGCAGAAATGTGCGTGAAGATGTAATTGTATATTTTGAAACCTATGCTCAGGTACTAGAAGATAAGTTGTTGGCACAAATAGAAATTCCGCAAGATTTGTTAGAGCACCGGCAGCCAACAACAGCATACGAAAAAAATGAATTAGTACTAGTGTAATAAAATTAAAAGTTCGACAATATGTCGAACTTTTTTTATATGCTTTTATGTATGTTTGAAAAAAAATAACCATGAAAGCATTTTTATGTTCTTGCCTGCTCGCCGTGTTTGCTACCGTTGCCATGGGGCAAGCCATTCCCAATGTTGCATCGTACACATTAACAGCTAAAGAAGATTATGCAAAAGCCAATGAAGCAGTGTTGCAATGTGCCAACTACTTGCTCAGTGCTCCTATGAACGAGCAAGATGCAGATCGTATGAAAGCAAATGCATTTATTCTAAAATGGATGACTGGTACTCCCGATTTTACATTTGGTCTTGATGCTACTATTGCTGAAGCGTCAAAAAAAGATGAGCAGGTACTTTTATTATACATGACTGCCATGAGCAAGGTAGCGCTTGAAAACCCGACTAAGGCAAAAGACAACGATTTTGTTCGATTACAGGCATGGCATTTATTACTTAACTATTACAGCAATCCTACCAATAAAATGAAGAAAAATAAGGCGTTGAACAAATTGGTAGATGCTTTAAATGAAAATCGCTTAGAGAAAGCGTTGGGTATGAGTTTGCGTTAACATTTACCGTAAGGTACCCACATGGCTGTTATACAAATACGTAAGGGGCTGCGAAGCAGCCCCTTACGTACATAACAATCGCTTTACAGCGCTTCATACACCATAAACTCGCCAGCTTGTAATTCAAACTGTTCACGTTGGCGTAGCTCAAATTGAATGCCGCTAATCACATTCAAATAATTACCCGCAAGCTGTGCATGTTCTACGGTTACACGCTGCTTTTCGTGATGACTAACATTCAATACCACAAATACTTTATGTTCCGCTTGGGTAAGTAGGTAGGTAAGCACTTGGTTATGCTGCGATAACAAGGTTACCGTAGCACCCCATTGCAAGGCTTTGTTACGCTTACGCAAATGCAGTAACGCCGTGTACATTGCTTCTATAGCAATAGATGTATTCAATGGCCAGTCGATTACATCTTTATCAAAAAACTGTAGTCGTTTGTGGTTGCCAACCTCTTGACCGGAATACACCAACGGAATGCCCGGCCATGTAAGGGTAAGGGCAGCAAAAGGCAACGCCGCTTTACCATATTTTTCAAACTCAGTGCCATTCCAGCTATTTTCATCGTGATTGCTGGTGAACAGCAGTTTCATTGCCTTAGGTGGCATGGCAGCATATTGTTCTAGCAAGTACGCCATGCTCGCCATCGTATCTTCACCTTTCATGTATTTTTCGCTGGTATGCATGAACCGCCAAGCATAACTCGCATCGAACACTTGCAAGTAATGAGCATCATCGGTTTCGGCAAGCCAGAAAAGCGGGCCGCAATGGGCTTCAATGGTGTTGCGGGCATCGGCCCAAAAATCTAATGGCACTAAGTGAGCCATATCGCAACGAAAGCCATCGATACCGCAGGTTTTCACCCAAAACAACATGGCCTCTATCATCGCTTTTCGCATGGCCGGCTGCGAATAATCGAGGTCGGCAACATCTATCCAACCATTACGATCATAGAATTGTCCTTGCTCATTTTTCAGAAACCATTCAGGGTTGGTGTACATCCATTGATGGTCGCAACCGGTGTGGTTGGCCACCCAATCAATAATTACTCGCATGCCATTTTCATGCGCCAGCCTAACGAGGTACTGAAATTGTGCAATAGAACCAAACTCAGGATTGGTGTCTGTATAACTGCTGCAGGCATAATAACTTCCCAAGCTGCCTTGCCTCTTTTTAACGCTAATTGGTGTAATAGGCATGAACCATAATACATCTACCCCCATAGCTTTAAGTCTTGGTAGGTGATTGGCAAAGGCCAGAAAAGTGCCTTGAGCCGTGTATTGGCGTAAGTTAACCTCGTATATGTTGCTGCCATTTGCCCAGCTAACGGTAGGGTGTTGTAGTGACATAAGAAACCATCATTATTGTGTTTGTAATGTACAAACAAATCGTTAGTTGTGTATGGCAAATACACATTTACCGTAAGGTATATTGTAAAGGTACCTTGCGGTAAATATTGGTTCGTTCGCACAAAGTGCGATTACAGATTTTTGAATTTTCGTTTGTAGGCAATGAGCAAGCTGGTGACTTGGTTGTAGCTTTCTATACCCGCAGGTTGGTTGTTAGCCTTGAGGTAAATGCCGTACAAAAAGTTGCTGCCAGAACGGGCAAAGCTTTTGTTGCGAGCAACATAATCGGCGTAGGTTTTAATATCGGCTTTTACCAATGTATCGAGGCCTTCGTAATGCTTGCGTGCCAAAGCAGTATCACGGGTGCGTAACTCGCCATTGGCATAATTAAACAGCTCGAAAAAAGTGCTGTATTTTAAAATAGTATCTTGTCCAGACTTTGCCGCAAGGTATGCCACGAAGCTTGCTTCATCTTCACTCGCATAGCCTAGCTGATGCGCTACTTCGTGGGCTGCAGTGAAAGGAATCAAAAATTTCGGGATGCGTACGTTCACATTGGCCTCTCCGCTAAAAGGGTTGTAGTAACCGGTGAAACCCATAAAATTACCTAGGCGACCATAAAAACTCTTTTTGATAGCAGGGTTATCGTAGGTGAAAATGGGGTTTTGTTGTGCCAGTTCATCGTAGGCTTCGGCTACATGGGTAAACATGAACTCGTAGCGAGGATATTCTACAGAGTCGCCCATGCGTTGGCGGGTAGCATTTACTTTTTTCTGCAAATCGGTTACAAGTGTATCGAGCTCGCCAGTGGTATAGCTTTGCGGTGCTAGTTCGAGCTGATGCGCTATGCCCAAACGCTTGTAATTAAAGCCCCACATGAGGTAAAATACCAGCACAATACTTACCAACTTGCGAATGTTGTAAGCTGTTTCCAGCCAAAAATCTTGCATCCGCAAATCTTTTTTTATGATGGCTCTTATTACGTCAATGGCTGTAACAATCCATAATAGCGCAAAGCCGGCATAAAGAAAATCGCCGACAGGAAAGGGTAGTGCCCCGCTAATAACACGCAAGCCACTACTGATACTTACATACCAATCTTGAGCGTAATTATATTCTGTGAAAGTAGCATCGCTGAAGAAGTAGTGTAGTACAATGATAACTACAGCAATAATACCAGTGCTAATCCAGGTTTTACGGATTTCAACCTTGTGCATGCAAGTTTTGGTTTTTGGAGTACGAATGTAATTTTGCTAAATTAAAGTACGAACATTAATTGATGGAAGTTTTGTTTGGCTTTATGGATGGAAAAACATACCTTTGCCCACCCTAAAATTTGGCTATGAGTAACCGGCGAGCTTTTGAAATAGCATTTGTGGGATTGAAGCCCGGTGTTCATGAGTTTCATTATGAGGTGGATGATAAGTTCTTTGTTCCTTATGGTGAGCAAGATTTTACCAACTGTAAGGCAACGGTAACGTTGAAATTAGAGAAAAACAACGGCTTTATGCAATTGTTTTTCGATGTTGGTGGCACTGTTGAGGTGTTGTGCGACCGTTGTGGTAACACACTTGAACAAACCCTTTGGGATGAGTTCAAAATGTTGGTAAAGTTGGTGGATGAACCTGAAGCCATGAACGCTAGTGAAGAAGATCCTGATGTGTTTTACATTAGTAGAACAGAAAGTCACTTACAACTAGCAGATTGGATATTTGAGTTTGTTACATTGAGTGTTCCTTTGCAACGCCACTGTGGCGAAGATGAAATGGGCGGAACAAAATGCAACCAAGAGGTATTAGATAAGCTCAAACAAATGGAAGATGAGGTAGCTACTGCACCCAAAGCCATTTGGAAAGGCTTAGATAAGATTCAAGGACTTGATAATTAAGTATAGTAATTGAGCAAACAATAAATTTTAAGTTATGCCAAATCCGAAGAGAAGGCACTCTCAACAACGCAGTGCTAAGCGTAGAACGCATTACAAGGCTGAAACAGTTACATTAAGCAAGGATACAACTACAGGTGAAATTCATGTTCGCCACCGTGCTCACGTCAGCGAAGGCAAACTTTTCTACAAAGGAAAGTTGGTTGCTGAAAAAGCTCCGTTAAAGGCATTCTAGTTTTTCTTGTTTATACCTTATAACACGCCGGCAATGAATATTGGATTCGACATGATGGGGGGCGACTATGCTCCAAAAGAAGCTGTTGATGGCTTACGCATGTACTTATCTGAGGTTTCATCGCCGGCTAAAGTGTTTTGTATAGGTCAGCAAGAAAATGTTGCCCCGTTGTTAGAGGCTGCTGGTATCAGCGATAAAGTAGTACTCGTTCATGCACCGGAAGTAGTTGGATACAACGAGCATCCTGCAAAGGCACTCAAAGAAAAGCAACAAAGTAGTATTGCCGTTGGTTTCGGATTGTTAGCTAAGGAGAAGATAGATGCCTTCATTAGTGCCGGGAACACTGGCGCTATGCTAGCAGGCACCATGTTCACCATCAAAGCTATCCCAGGTATTATACGTCCTACCATCGGTACCATTGTACCTAAGTTAGATGGCACTACAAGCTTGTTGTTAGATGTTGGTTTAAACGCCGATTGCAAGCCTGAGCAACTCAACCAATTTGCCACGCTTGGGGCTATTTATGCTCAATCTATTTTAGGTGTGGCAACACCCAAAGTAGGTTTGCTTAACGTTGGTGAAGAAGAAACAAAAGGTAATGCACTTGCACAGGCTACCTACCCATTACTAAAAGCAAATAGCCAAATTAATTTCATTGGCAACATCGAGGGTAGAGATATCCTTACGGGAAATGCCGATGTAATGGTATGTGATGGTTTCACTGGTAATATTGTATTGAAACTAGCCGAAAGCCTTTACGATATTGCTAAAGCACGAAGCTTAGCAGAAGATGGCTTCTTTAGCAGATTTCATTACGAAAACTATGGCGGTACACCTGTACTTGGTGTAGCCAAGCCTGTTATCATTGGTCATGGTATTAGCAGTGCCAAAGCTTTTGCGAATATGCTGCACCTTGCATCGAAAATGATTGCTACCAATGTTTGTGGCAATATTCAATCGCATTTTACTGCGTAAATCAATTATGGATTACCGTTCAAGTTAACTCATGTTATTGTACACCATTGCTCGTGTGCGTACCATTGGTGTTGTGGGTAATTGCATTTGTAATATTTTGTTCCATGAGTTCTAGTACCCACTTTTGCTTTTGTTTCAGTTGATAATACATTTTTTCTTTGGCAATAGATAGGTCTTTCTGTACTTCTACATCATCACTTAGGTGTAGCTGCTTTCGTTCGAACATTTCTTGTACCACTACAATATCGTGCCATTGGCCAATAGCTTCTTGTAATTTATTGTAGTAAGCATAAGTGCTCAATAACTTTTCCGATTTAGCAGTATCTGCGATCCAATTATTGGCATACAGCCACTGCTTCATGAGTTTACGAAGTTCGTGCCACTCTGTAGTTGGAGCATGTTTATGTAGTAACGATTCAATTTCGGCTTGTAAGCTTAATAGGTACTGTTCGCACAAAATACTATTGGTTCCTTGAACATAGGGCGTTAGTTGATCAATAGCTTCTTTGATATCGGCTTTGAAATCTGTACTTTTCTGATTAAAGTTTTCAGTGAGGTAATGTACCCTTCCTTCCGAAAAAAATTGCTGTTCAATAGCGGGAACTTCCCAGCGTTTAAGCCATTCTTGAAGAATTTGAAAAGTTCTGATTTCTCCTGCTGTCTGAAAAATATGATTCACCTGCCTAGCGGCTCGTTTCAAAGTTTGTCGGTGATATACCTGCCTTAAAAACCGAATAACAGCTCTTAGTTTCTTGAGCTCAACACGAACATCGTGTAAGCTTGTTTCGCTGCCACTTAATTCAAAGTTGTGCAAACTGTTAAAAATATTTTGCACACGTTGATGGTAGTATTTTTGTAGTGGCGTATCCATATTAGGAGGCCTTAAAAGTGTTCAAAATCCCTTGTTTTAGGGGTGTTGGATGATATCCTAAGGTATCGATTGTTTTTTGAATATGCAAGCCACTTTTTTTGGGTCGTAACACCACCTCCGGAAATTCGTTGTCTGTTACGGGTATAATCTTAGTAGCATCGAGCTGTAATACCTCAGCGGTAGTAACGGCAATGTCGTAAGGACTTACGATTGCTCCGCCAGCGGTATGATACACGCCAGTTCGCTCAGTTGTAATAATCTCTTGTATTGCCCAGCATACATCATTTACGTAAGTAGGTGTTCTTAATTGATCGGTTACTACTTTAATGGGCTTGTTGGCTAGTAATTGTGTAGCTACCCACTGCACAAAACTTGGTCGTAAGCCCTGCCAAACGGGGCCATACATAAATACAGGCCTTACAATCGCTGTTGGAATGGTTGCAGCCTGAACAAAGTACTCTGCTAACAATTTGCTTTGTCCGTATACATTAAGCGGTTGCGGTGTATCGAATTCATGATGCGGACCGCCTTCGCCAAAAATAAAGTCGGTACTGGTGAAGATGAATTGCTTGTGTGCTATCGGAAGCGCTTCGAATTGTGTGAGTAATTGCCTTACGGTAAATGTGTTTTGCCGTAGGCACTCCATGGGGTTGTTGTGGCATTCGTTCGGCTGACTCATAGCTGCCGTATGCACTATGATGTTCGGTTGAACGGTTTGAAGTAATGTAGTTGTAGCAGCAGCATCGGTAAGATCAACCTGAAAAAATCGACAGGGGATAGATGCAGGGATACGCCGTTCGCTTTTGCTAACGGCAATAACATCGAACCGAGTATGCTTGCTCAAAAAATGGCATAAATGCTGGCCTAAGAAGCCATTGGCGCCTGTAATTAACACACGTATCATAACTACGATAAAGCTATGATTTCGTAGTTAAGTATAAGCTATGAAATGGTTAAGAATTTTAAAGCTTGAAACGGCTGCGTATCAAGGCGTATTTACAGTTATGGGGCTGCGAAGCAGCCCCATAACTGTAAATCATTGTATGTTTTGTTGAGTAACAGCATAGGCTTAGAAATCTTCACCACTATCGCTTCCAGCTCCTTCGTTATCAAAAAGTCCGGTATCGCTATCATCGTCGCCTTCTTCGCCGAAACCATCTTCACCCTTCGATAAATCGTATTTCTCTTCTATGTCTACGAATTTATCGCCCAACAAGCTGCGGGTGCCATACTGTTGCGGGCCAATGCCTTCAACACGGCTGGTAGCAGGGTAGGTGATGCTTTTATTTTCTTCTTTACTTACGTTAATGAGTTCGAGTAAGAAGGTCCAATTTTTATTAAAATCGTACACATAAATGAATTTCTGATTGGTGTCAAAAATTTCACTTCCAATAGTAGTGTCTGCCATTAATAAAGGCGGCGCTTTATAAGGCTTATCGTATTGTTCTAAGCTAATTTCTCTACCTCTATCCCAATTATCATTACTTCTGTAAAATGTAGCTTGATGCTTGTTATCGAATTCCCATGCTTTTAAAATAGCAGCGTGTAATTCTGCGAAAGTTTGCTTGTGTTTTATCACTACATCGCGGTATACCGCTTCATCTTCTTCGTAGTAAACTCTAAATTTTAAAACTGCCATGTATGTAGTTTATACTGTATTATTTTAATTTACCGTAAGGTACTTATGCTGCAACATACGTAAAAATTATGGCTTTGGTGTGAGGCCAATGTCGGAAGCTTTTTGCACCATAAACGCATAAGCAGCATCGTATTGATTGGGGATGATGCCATCTAAAATAGCCTCTCTGATCGCATCTTTAATGATACCTACCTGTCGGCCCGGTGTGAGGTTGAATACTTCCATGATGGTAGCACCATCTATGGGCGGCTGCCAATTTCTAAGATGGTCGCTTGCTTCAACTGCTGCCATACGCTCTTTTACAAGCTCAAAGTTGGTAAGGTACTTGCGAACTTTATATGGGTTTTTGCTGGTGATATCGCTTTCGCACAACATCATAAGGCTATCAATGGCTTCGCCTGCATCGAACAACAGGCGGCGAATAGCGCTATCGGTAATGTTTTCTTTGGTGAGGCTAATAGGGCGTAAATGCAGCAATACCAGCTTTTGTACCAAACGCATTGGTTCGCCGAGTGGTAGCTTGAGTTGTGTAAATATTTTGGGTACCATTTTTGCCCCAACTACTTCGTGCCCGTGAAAGGTAAAGCCGTGGCCAGGTTCAAAGCGTTTGGTATTGGGTTTGGCAATATCGTGTAGTAATGCTGCCCAACGTAACCACAAATCTTTGGTTTTAATGGCCATGTTATCGAGCACTTGCAGGGTATGGTAAAAATTATCTTTATGTCCGCGACCATCTACCATTTCGGCTCCGTGCAATGCCATCATTTGCGGGAAAATGCGGTTGAGTAGTCCTGATTTGCTGAGTAAGTCCCAGCCAATGCTTGGCTTTTTGCTCAACATAATCTTATTCAGCTCATCGGTAATACGTTCTTGTGTGATAATGCTGATGCGGGCTGCATTCCGTTGGATAGCATTAAAAGTTTCAGATGCTATGCTAAAACCTAGTTGCGTAGCAAAACGAATGGCTCTAAGCATCCGCAGTGGGTCGTCGCTGAAGGTAATATCTGGGTCGAGTGGCGTTTGAATGATTTTTTGTTCTAAATCTTTCAGTCCATTGAAGGGGTCAATCAACGTACCGTAATCGCTTGGATTTAAGCTAATAGCAAGTGCATTGATGGTGAAATCTCTTCGATTTTGATCATCTGCCAATGTGCCCGGCGTTACTTGTGGGTTGCGACTTTCAGGCGAGTAGCTCTCTTTACGAGCACCAACAAATTCAATTTCTATGGGAGCACTTTCGGGTTGCGACGAATCGGCTATTTTAATTTGTGCGGTACCATAGGTTTTAAAAAAGGCTACGGCTGGTTTAGGGGTAAATCGTTCTGCAACGGCGTGTGCTAAGGCAATACCATCGCCAAGGCATACAATGTCGGCATCTTTCGTAGGGCGCCCTAAAATTTTATCTCTTACAAAGCCACCAATCAAATAAGTGGGCAATTCCAGCACTTCGGCAGCTTTGCTAATTTTCTTCAGTAAAAAAAGTTCCTTCTGTGTGCAAGGTATTTGCATGCTGCGAAGGTAAGTTTATACAGCTATGGCTCAACATTTACCGTAAGGTTACACACCATTATTGCATGTACATTTGCGATATGGAACAGCAATGGGAGGCCTTAGTGCCTGAAGAAACGCAAGAGTCAATATACGAACGCAGGGCTTTTGTTGCCGATAAGGGGCAAGAACCGATGCGTATTGATAAATGGCTGCAAATGCGTATTGAAGGCGCTAGCAGAAATAAAATTCAGCAAGCAATTGATAATGGATTCCTTACGGTAAATGGTACTACTGTAAAAAGCAACTATAAAGTAAAGCCAGGCGACCAAATGCTGTTACTAACGGAGTATAACCCTGAGTACAGTGAAGTGCGGCCTGAGCCTATGGATTTGAATATTGTGTTTGAAGACGATCATGTATTGGTAATTCATAAGCCTGCTAATATGGTGGTGCATCCTGGCATTGGCAACTATACAGGTACCTTGCTCAATGGGGTGGCGCATCATTTGCTACAACAAAACCCTACCATTACCGACGAAACGTTACCTCGTTTTGGTATGGTGCACCGCATTGATAAAAACACTACTGGTTTAATTGTACTTGCCAAAACATCGCAAGCAGCGGCACATTTAGCAAAGCAGTTTTTTAATCATACTGTAGAAAGAAAATACGTGGCTTTGGTTTGGGGTGATGTTGCAAATGATACCGGAACGATTGAAGCTCATATTGGCCGACACCAAACCCATCGGAAAATGTTTGCAGCCTATCCTGAAGGCGAAGTAGGGAAGCATGCCATTACCCATTATAAGGTAATTGAACGCCTGAATTATGTAACCTTGGTAGAATGTGTGCTGGAGACAGGCCGAACACATCAGATTCGGGTACACATGAAACATATTGGGCACACTTTGTTCAACGATTGGGAATATGGTGGCGACCAAATTTTAAAAGGTACTATTTACACCAAATACAAGCAGTTTGTAGAAAATTGTTTTGAGGTTTGTCCGCGTTGTGCCTTGCATGCCAAAGTATTAGGCTTCATTCATCCGGCAACGGGGCAGCATATTCGTTTTGAGAGTCATCTACCTAACGACATCGAGGCTGCGTTAGCAAAATGGAGAAAATATGTAGGTGGAAAACCAGCTTAGTTGTATTTTTAAGCACTTATATATTTAACTCGTATACTAGGTTAATGATGAGAATATCCAAAACGTTACTGCTTTTTTTTATTACACTAGGTTCACTGTTAATTCACCTTACGGTAAATGCACAAACTGAAATTCGATTAGGGAATACCACATTTCCTGCATCGGGTGCAACCGTAATTACTTGTAATAGTACTTTTTTTGATACAGGTGGTAGCGGTGCCGACTATAATAACAACGAGAATTACTGGGGCATTATACGTCCGGCCGATGCACAGAGTATCATCAGAATCAGTTTCAACCAGTTGAATTTAGGTTCTGGCGACACTTTGTTTTTTTACAGTGGTCCTGATACGGTAATGTCGCCACGTATTATGGTACTCACGGCAGGGCAGAACATGGGTGCAACCTCTTCACCTATCATTGTGATGGGAACTAACATCACCGGTTCTTTAAGCTTTCGATTTGTTTCTAACGGCACTAACGTAGGTAGTGGTTGGATTGCTCAAGTAGAATGTGCCAGACCTTGCCAAACCATCAACGCAAGTTTTGCTACTACACCCACGATTAATAATGGCATTGTAGGTGCTTGTGCGAATGATACCATTAAGCTAAAACTCAATCTAAGCTTTCCGCAAAATGGTAATCAGTACACACAGCGTGTAGATTTATGTCGCATCAGTTGGGATTTTGGTGGTTTGGGTACGAATGTAAATGCTATGGGGCTTGATAGCGTTACAAGAGTTATTACACAGCCCGGACAAGGTTTTAATGTGTTGGTTACAGTACAAGATTCTAATGGCTGTAGCACCACTACTCCTTTACGTTTAAAGTTAAGAACTAGTCCACGACCAACTTTTGGTATTACGCCTGTAAACTTATGTGTTGGCGATACTGCCTTAATTACAAGTAGAAACAGCAGTGGTAGTGTTACCTTCAACCAACCTGCAGGAACATTTACACCACCGCCTATTGCAGGTTCATATGTGTTTTTACCCGATGTTGCTTCAGGCAGTAACGTTGTGTATTATTACGACACTATTGCTGTATCTTCTTTCTTGCCGGGTGCAACTGTAAATGCTGGCGATTTTGTCGGCGTATTCATGAATATGGAGCATAGCTTCTTAGGCGATTTAAGTATGCACCTTATTGCTCCTAATGGTACCGAGGTAACAATGCTCCCTTATAGTAACAGTGGGGGTAGTAGATTTTTAGGTGAACCTGTAGATGATGAAACAAGACCACAAATACCCGGGAATGGCTACACTTACGGGTTCTCTATCAGTCCACAGTTCAATGTTCGTTTAGATCAAGGTGCAGCACCTACAAGAACTTTTACTGATAATGGAGGTACTAACAGAACCAACGCTATTGTAGACTCTGGTACCTATGCAAGTGCCAACTCTTTTAATGCTTTCAATGGTAGTCCTTTAAATGGCAATTGGGTATTGAAAATTGGAGACCATCAGCGAGTAGACAACGGCTATATTTTTACATGGGGATTAAGATTTAACCCTAATCTTTCAACCGGTACAGAAGACTATCGTGTAGGTATTGCAAGTGCTCGTTGGTTACCTGCTGCAGGACAAGTATATAATAGCAACGATTCTATTAGAGTGTCCTTTACCACGTCGGGTAGTTACGATTATACTTTCCGGTTAATAGATAGTGCAGGCTGCATATTTGATACCGTAGTGAATGTTTTAGCGTATCCTGTACCATTAAAACCTAATATAGGACGTGACACTACCATTTGTAGAGATCAAACGATTACCCTGCAAGTGGCTAACCCGCAAACAGTAACCAATTATAGTTGGAATAATGGCGGCTTTGGTACGCAAGTGAATGTGAGTACCCCAGGTGTGTACACCGTACTTGCCGAAAATAGTTTCGGCTGTAGAAATAGAGATACGGTTATTGTTGCCTTAGAAAATACAATTGCTGTATCGCTGGGGAACGATACGCTGTTCTGTAAAACCAATCCTAACGTATTACGACCGCAATTGCAAGGACCACTCGTACAGTTTTTATGGAATACTGGCGCTACCACGCAAAACCTACCAATTACCGATAGTGGAACTTATTGGGTACGTGCAAGAACCGTAACTGGTTGTAATGTATATGATACTATTCGTGTGGGATTGAACCCTGTGAATTTCTATCAAATGCCAAACGATACTGCCATTTGCGATGGTTATGTACACACTATTCGTGTGAATGTTCCTGCACCTGGTACTACGGTTACGTGGTACGATGGTACTACAGGCGTAACGCATACTGCAGCTTCGCAAGGCTATTATCGCTCCGTTGCCAATTTCATAGGATGTTTGAATACCGATAGTACGCTTATCACCATCAAGCCATTGCCTGTTGTTAGTTTGGGACGTGATACCACCCTTTGCAATGGTTTTGAAGTTACGAAGCGTGTAAGCTATCCTGGTGCTAGTTATGAGTGGAGTACAGGTGGTGTAGACTCGTTTTATACTATCAACAAACAAGCTTTGTATTGGGTAGAAGCGGAGCTGAATAGTTGTACCTTCAGAGATAGTATTCAGGTGAATTTCGTGGATTGTAGTTGCGATTTCAAAATACCGAATGCTTTTAGTCCGAACGGCGATGGCATTAACGATATTTTCAAACCCGATTTAAAGTGCTTCCCTAAACAATATCGTTTCAGCATCTTTAACCGATATGGGCAGCAGATTTTTGAAACACGTGATTCACAAGCCGGTTGGAACGGCACACAAGGTGGTAAAAACGTTGCCATTGCAACTTACTACTACATTGTAGAGTATTATAATGAAGCCTTACGTAAAACTGAAAAATACACCGGAAGCGTAACGGTGCTGCGGTAATCATTTACGTAAGTACATCTATATTTCACATAGGCGATGCTATTGCATCGCCTATGTTGTAAAGGTGGTAGCAAGTATGATACAAAGCACAATAGCAAGTACAAACATGAGTACAGGCAGTAGTACCGCCCAAAGCTGTGCTGTTTTTCTTTGAACGAGTATGTTGTGAAAATCGCCTTCTTGCCTTACGGTAAATTGTAAAGGCAATAGCTGTGGAATGATGTATTGAAGGCTCTGCTTATCGAGTGGTGTAATGGTGGTAATTACATGTGTATGCAACTGTTGATAGGCTTGCTCATCGGCGGTTTGGCGAAATTGTAATACCTCGTAGTTGGTTAACAACTTTTCCATTTGTAAAAGAATGCCATCTAAGTTCAGTCGATGCGGATCTGCTTGTGCTACTTGTTGTGCCAATTGCTGCCAGCGTTGTAAGTAGTTGCTGATAGAAAATACAATGGTATGTTGCTTCGTACCAAAAATGCCTTGGTTGATATTGTATTGATATCTTAATTGTTCATCGCTTAGTACACTGTAGGCTTTTTGAATTTCTGTAAACAGTGCTTGTGCTGTTGTATTATTCGGATTAACATCGGGGTGATACATTTTGGCAAGGCGCCTGTAAGCTTGCTTGATTTCGGCCAGCGTTGCGTTGGTTGGTATTTCTAAAATCTGATAATAATTACTGGCCATGCAAGTTATTTGTGTACTTCAGTGCAAAAATGCAGTGCTTTCCATAATTGTACAGTAACTTTACCTCATTGAAAAGGTTTATTACCATATTAGTAACTTGTTTGTATTTAATTGGTGGTACAGAGTTGAGAGAGCTTTGTAAGCTGCCTTTATTAGTACAACATTTTAAAGAACATCAACAAGAAAATCCAGCCATGTCGTTAATGGCTTTTCTAAAGTTGCATTATTTAGAGGTACAACAAAATGATGCCGATTTTCAACAAGATATGGAGTTGCCTTTCAAAGCTCAACATGTAGATTGGTGTCATATACCACTCCCGCCTTCTACCAATGCAGATCATGGTATTATTGATGCGGTTAATGTTAATGGTATTGCACAAGCCTACTTATCGCCATTAGATGATGCTATTCCTGTGTGTCATCCGTTCTTTTCTGTTTTTCAGCCGCCACGATTGGCGTAGTACTTTCCTTGTTATTCATTTACCGTAAGGTGTGTAAGTTCACCTATGTACATCTATAAGCATTTGTAACCATAATGCTTGTTGGTGCGGTAACATTTACCGTAAGGTATCACGCTAGAATTATTTTTATGTTAGATCATATTATTCAATTTTCGATTCGTAATAAGCTGATTGTAGGTTTATTAACGATTGGACTTTTCTTTTTTGGTATTTATGAAACCACCAAGCTTCCGATAGATGCGGTGCCCGATATCACCAATAATCAGGTTCAAGTAATTACGGTAGCACCATCGTTTGGGGCAACAGATATTGAAAGGTTGGTGACCTTTCCGATTGAGCAAGCGAACAGCAATATTCATGGCATTAAAGAAGTGCGTAGTTTTTCACGCTTTGGTCTATCGTTAGTAACCATTGTTTTTGAAGACGATGTTGATGTGTATTGGGCCAGACAGCAAGTGGCAGAACGCTTGCAGAAGGTGCAGGCAATTATTCCTAAAGGTATTGGTATGCCTGAGTTAGGACCTATTACTACAGGTTTGGGTGAAATATATCAGTATGTAGTGCGTCCGAAAAAAGGATATGAACAACGGTATAACGAAACCGAATTAAGAACCATTCAAGATTGGATTGTTCGCCGGCAATTGCTAGGGGTGAAGGGTGTTGCCGAAGTAAGCAGTTTTGGCGGTAAGCTAAAGCAGTATGAAATAGCGGTGAATGCCAATAAGCTACAATCGTATCATTTAACAATCGACGATGTATTTGCTGCATTAGAAAAGAACAATCAAAATACGGGTGGTGCTTATATTGAAAAAGGGCCAACTGTTTTATTTATTCGTAGTGAAGGTTTAATAGGTACACAAGCCGATATAGAGAACATTGCTGTAAAAAATACTACAGGTGGTACGCCTATTTTCTTAAGAGATGTGGCGGCTATTAACATTGGTTATGCTACGCGTTATGGTGCTATGTGTTATAACGATAAAGGTGAGGTTGCTGGCGCCGTGGTAATGATGTTGAAAGGTGCTAACAGTAGTGAGGTGATTAAAAATGTTAAAGAACGAATTGCTACCATACAGAAAACATTGCCTGAAGGAGTAGTGATTGAACCATTTTTAGATAGAACTAAAATGGTGAATAATGCTATTAGTACGGTTGAAAAAAACTTGTTAGAAGGTGCACTTATTGTGGTGTTTATTCTCGTTTTGTTTTTAGGGAATTTAAGAGCAGGTTTATTGGTAGCATCGGTGATTCCGCTTGCCATGTTATTTGCCATTATCATGATGAACATGTTTGGCGTGAGTGGCAACCTGATGAGTCTTGGTGCATTAGACTTTGGTTTAATTGTAGATGGCGCTGTGATTATTGTTGAGGCAGTAATGCACCAATTATCGCATAGTAAAAAATTTTCACATGTGAATCGTATTTCACAACCAGAAATGGATAAGCAAGTGCATACTTCTGCCAGTAAAATGATGAATAGTGCCGTGTTTGGTCAGATCATTATTTTAATAGTGTACCTGCCGATATTTTCATTGCAAGGTATTGAAGGAAAAATGTTTAAGCCTATGGCACAAACCGTTGCTTTTGCATTGATTGGTGCTTTCATTTTATCGCTTACCTATATACCCATGATGAGTGCATTGGTGTTAAGTAAAAAAATAAAACATCAGCCAAATTGGAGTGATAAAATGATGTTTCGATTAGAACGTTGGTATCAGCATCAGTTAGAACGTATTTTGAATTTTCCTAAAGCAGTTATCGCAGGTGTACTTGGCTTATTTGCATTAGCGATGGTTGTGTTGTCGCAATTAGGTGGTGAGTTTATTCCGGCGTTAGAAGAAGGCGATTTTGCAGTTGATACAAGGGTATTAACAGGTAGTAATTTGAACACAACTATTGCCTTTACACAAAAGGCAGCAGGTATTTTAAAGGCAAATTTTCCAGAGGTAGAAAAGGTGGTTACAAAAATTGGTAGCGGCGAAGTACCTACCGATCCGATGCCGATGGAAGCAAGTGATATGATGGTGATTTTGAAAGATAAAAGTCAGTGGACTTCCGCTACAACCTTCGATGAATTAGCGGAAAAAATGAGTGCATCGTTGGCGGTAGTGCCAGGCATTACCACGGGTTTTCAATATCCTGTTCAAATGCGATTTAATGAGTTAATGACTGGGGCACGCCAAGATGTGGTATGCAAAATTTTTGGAGAAGATTTAGATTCCCTTGCGGTAAATGCTGCTCGCCTTGGTACAATTGTGAGCAAAGTAGCAGGCGTGCAAGATGTATATGTAGAGCCTGTAACAGGTATGCCTCAAGTAGTTATAACATACGATAGGGCAGCTATTGCACAATATCAACTCAATATTGCCGATATTAATCGCATCGTCAATACTGCATTTGCGGGTCAGAGTGGTGGTTTGGTATTTGAAGGCGAAAAGCGTTTTGATGTTGTAGTTAGGTTGGGCGAGCAACAACGGCAAAATATTGACGATATACAAAATCTCTTGATACCATTACCCAATGGCACGCAAATACCTTTACATCAATTAGCAGATGTAAGTATTAAAAACGGCCCCAATCAAATTCAACGAGAAGATGCCAAGCGTAGGATAGTGGTTGGCTTTAACGTACGTGGCCGCGATGTACAAAGTATTGTACAAGAAGTACAACAAAAAGTAGAACAGCAAATTAAGTTTCCGGTAGGCTACTATGTTACTTATGGTGGTGCATTTGAAAACCTCAACGAAGCCAAACAACGATTAATGATTGCAGTACCTGTATCTCTCATCATGATCTTTATTTTGTTATTCTTTGCCTTTGGTTCAGTAAAGCATGGGTTGCTGATTTATTCTGCTATTCCGCTTTCTGCAATTGGTGGTATTTTGTTTTTAGCCTTACGTGGTATGCCATTTAGTATTAGTGCGGGTATTGGGTTTATTGCCTTATTTGGTGTTGCTGTGTTAAATGGTATTGTGCTAGTTGCTGAGTTCAATCGTGTAAAGGCAAGTGGTGTACACGATTTAAAACGTGTAGTTGTAATGGGTACAAAAGTGCGTTTAAGACCTGTTTTAATGACTGCCTTCGTAGCATCGTTGGGTTTCTTGCCTATGGCATTGAGCAATGGTGCAGGTGCAGAAGTACAACGTCCGTTAGCTACTGTAGTTATTGGTGGATTGTTAATTGCTACCTTACTTACATTATTTGTTTTACCAATTCTGTATCTCATGTTTGAGGGTGGTGGTAATAGTCCGCATAAAAAGCATGCTGTAGCTGTAACGTTATTGTTATTACTTGGTTGCGTTCCATTTACGCAAGTACATAGTCAAGCTACAACTGCAAAGTCTTATACATTACAAGCTGCTATTGATACGGCATTGAAACATAATTTGAATTTGCAACAAGAACGTTTAAAGGTGGTATATGCCGAACAAATGCAACAAACCGCTGTGTATTTGCCACCAACGAATGTGTTAGCCGAAGTCGGACAAATCAACAGTGCTCTAGTAGATAATAAGTTAGCTGTAAATCAAAGCTTTAGTCTGCCAGTTGCCTATCAACGGCAGCGGGCTTTACTACTGCAAGAGTGGAAGTTAGCCCAGCAGCAAGTAGCCTATAGCGAGTTTTTGGTAAAACGTTGGGTAACTACTTGGTTTTATCAGGCTGTTGTTATTGATGAACGAATTAAATTATTACGTTATGCAGATACGCTGCAACAACAGCTATTGCAACGTGCCGAAGCACGATTGAAAGCTGGTGAAGCCAATGTTTTAGAAGCATCGTATGCATCGCTACAGCGCAGCAGTATTGAGCAGCAAATAATGCAGTGGAATAACTTACGGCAAGAAGCGCTGTTGCAGTTAAAATGGTTATTGCAAGTGCCTGGCGATATATACCTTACGGTAAATGCACCGCAGTACAATGCTTTAACAGCAATGGATAGTGCACTGCTGGCACAACACCCACAGATGTTATGGTGGCAACAACAGCAGGCAATTGCCAATGCTAGTTACCAAGTAGAGAAAACCAAACTGTTGCCTGAATTTAATTTAGGATACGTTAATCAAACCTTTAGAGGCTTTGGTGCCGATGAAAAGTTGTATACTACCAATAATCGATTCAACATGGCACAAGTAGGTGTAGGTATCCCCATTTTTGCTAAAGCACAAAAAGCAAGAGTAAAAGCCGCACAAACGAATATTGCTATCGCTAGTATAGGTTACGAACATCAATTGGCAAGTTTAAAAATACAGTATCAACAAGCCATTAATAAATTAGCTACACAATTACAGTTAGTACAACTAGCAACCACTACACAGCTACCTAAAGCCAGGCAAATCATTGAAACCGCAAACTTGAAGTTGCAAAAAGGCGATATCAATTATTTGGAATGGGTGCTGCTGGTGAATCAGGCAATTCAAACGCAGCTAGAATACATTGATAAATTAGAAGCATTGAACAATGCTACTATTCAACTACAGTATCTCGTTAATAATTAATGCTATAAAAATACAATATGAAATCGTTATATATTTATATCACTTGCTGTGTATTATTACTTGCTTGTGGTAACAAACAAGAAGCTGCAAATACAGCTGCGGCTAAAGAAGAATCAACACAAGAACTTACGCTTACTGCTGCACAAGTACAGAAGGCTAACTTGCAAATGCATTCCATTACAATGCAACAACTATCTTCTGTCATTAAAGTAACTGGTCAAATTGATGTGCCACCTCAGAATTTAGTATCGGTAAGTATGCCGCTTGGTGGTTACTTACAATCTACACATTTGCTGCCTGGTATGCATGTGAATAAAGGCGAAGTTATTGCTGTATTAGAGGATCAACAATACATACAATTACAGCAAGACTACCTTACGGCAAAAGCAAAACTTGAATTGTACAAAGCAGAGTATAAGCGTCAGCAACAATTGAACGAAACAAAAGCAAGTAGCGATAAGCAATTAGAACAAGCTAAAGCCGATATGTTAACCACGAACATACAATGCCAAGCATTAGCCGAAAAGTTGAAATTGATACATATTAATCCCGCTACGCTTACAGAAAGCACCATCACTAAAAATGTACGTTTGTACGCACCTATCGATGGTTTTGTATCAAAGGTGAATGTTAATATTGGTAAGTATATTACGCCTTCAGATGTGTTGTTTGAGTTGGTTAATCCGAACGATATTCACTTGAATCTAAAAGTGTTTGAAAAAGATTTGATTCACCTTGCACTCGGACAGAAAGTAATTGCTTATACCAATAGCAACCCAACCAAAAAATATGAGTGTGAAATTATTTTAATTAGTAAAGATATTGCCGAGAACAGAACCGCCGAAGTACATTGCCATTTTGAAGCTTACGATAAAAAACTCATACCCGGTATGTATATGAATGCCGATGTTGAGGTAGATGCTGTTGCAACTGCTGCAATTCAAGAATCGGCTATCGTACATTTTGATGGTGCTGATTATGTTTTCATAGCCAATGGTAATAAATTTACGATGGTACCTGTGAAAACAGGCGTTAAAGAAAAGGGCTTTATTCAGGTACTTAATGCCGAAGTATTCGATGGAAAATCAATTGTAACGCAAGGAGCATATACTTTATTGATGGCACTTAAAAACACCGCAGAAGAGGAGTAACAACTAATTTTAATACTGCCTTAGCAATTGTGGCACAAGAATTGAACTATGATTGCGTTATAAATCATAAACAACTATGAAAAAAATCGTTATTGCTGCTGCTTTATTACTATTTGGAGTAACTGCAACACAGGCACAAGGGTTTAGAATTGGCGCTAAAGCAGGTGCTAACTTAACAAAACTCGATGGTGTTAGTTTTAGTAATGAGTACCAATTAGGATATCAATTCGGTGGTTTCATTGAGCTCGATTTTAATAAGCATGTTGGTATACAGCCCGAAGTACTTTTTAGTCAAACCAATACCAAAGTAGCATCAGGGTTTTCGAGTATCTATAATAATCTTGGTATTGCTTCACCAGAAGGTGAGGGTATTAAGCTTAATTATTTGAGCATTCCCGTATTGCTCCGCGTGAATGTTTCGAAGATGTTAACGTTACAAGCTGGCCCACAGTTTAGCATTCTTATGAATGATAACCAGAACTTGTTTCAGAATGGTCGTGAAGCATTTAAAAATGGCGATGTTAGTATGTTGGCAGGTGCTCAATTAAATATATCTGCTTTCCGCCTGTATGGTCGTTATAACTTTGGTGTTTCAAATATTAACAATGTCGATGGAAAAGATAAATGGCGTAATCAACAGTGGCAATTAGGTGTTGGTTTTAGAATTCTTTAATGGTTTGAATGGCTAACTTCATTTACCGTAAGGTGTACCATCAATAGTATAAAAAAAGCTACAATATATATTGTAGCTTTTTTTATTGTGTGTGTTACTTACGTAAATGATTAACGCGTAGCATCATGTGTTACAATTTGGAAGTGACGACCCCAACCATTGGTAGAAGCGTTGTACGCTGTAGTGTTAGTGAAGCGACCTCTCCAAACAATCGTATAACTTCTGCGTGGTAATGCATTGATGGTGAAGTTGTACAAGTTGGTACTAGTACCGGTTGGACGTACAAACAACGTATCTGTAACGTTTGCTCTGAAACGACCGTTAAATGGCGTTACACCTGTTAATGGTACATTAGAAGCTAACAAGCCCATTCTCGCCGATACAAAATCTACATTAGGAGCATTGGCGGCTGCTGGTGCGTGCATGAAATTAGCAAAGCGAATAGCCGCAGTTGTATCTACTGAGAAAAAAGAAGGGAAGTTGTCTTGTATCAATAAATACTTAGCAGCATTCACAGTATCGTAACTGAAAAGGGTATAGTAAGTATTAGGATTGAGTGTTACAGACTGGTTATAAGCAGGTTGTGTACTAGTGGTAAGCGTATCGGCCATAACAAGTCTTACACTTCCAGAACGAACTGCTGCATAAGCACCTGAGTTCTGTTGAGGAAACAAGCTAACTGAGAAAGCACTTGTGTTGCTATAAAGTAGAGCGGCACCATTAAGGCGAGCACCATCTACAGAAACAAAGTTTCTGGCACTATTAATAGTGTTGTTAATGATTTTTAGGTAAGCTCTGTCACCTAATTGTGTATTGTTTACTTGTACAGATTCGTAATCGCGTTCACAAGCGGCTAGTACAATTGCACCTGCCAACGCGGCCGTACCCCAAGTTGATATTTTTTTCAATAACATAATTGCTTTTTTAATGAGTTGATAAACAATTAAGGTTGACTAAACCATTGTTCTTTAGTGTGATAATCGAGCGCTAAGGCACCAATTCTATCGAGCTCTTGTACATTATAAATGTATTCAGAGTTATAACGAGGACGGCAACGGTACACTAGCTTGCCATTATTGTTCAAGAATAGTAAGGTACCACTTGGTGGAATGAAATCGCGGTATACTTGTGAACCACCAACAACATCCGTGTAATGGTATCTACGCATATCAACCCAAGTTTCAAGGCTACCCCAACCAAATAATGCAATGTACTTCTGCGTCATAATATGACTTAACGTTAAATCGTTAGCAGCTGGTACAATGGTTGTATTGGCAAGGAATGCTTGCTTCATAGCAGGTGTAATTTGTCGGGCTGCAGGTACGCTAGCATTGTACGTTTCTGTAAGCATATCGAAGTGTAAATCAATACCGCGTATATAAGCCTGGCGTGCACCTGCACGGTCGTTCTTTCTAAACAACGCTTCAGCTTTTAAGAACTGCATTTCTGATGCGGTGAAAATTGGGAATGGCGAACCATTCTTAAACATGAAGCGACAACCAGTATCAAGCGCTGGCGGTAGCGTTACACCAAAAGTACCACCCCAGAAATTTCTTGGTTGATCGTTGGCTCCAAGTGTACCAGCTCCACGGCTAGGTTCTACACCACGTATGGTACCATTGTTATTCTCACGTAAAATGTACCAGGCTCTGGGATCTTCAACGCCTGTGTAGAGTGTGTTAGTACCATTTACAAGGTTGGCAATGTATTGACCTTGGCGCAGTGCACCAAAGTTGTTTCTTACAGGACCAAAAAAGTTAGAGGTACCAGTAACACCAGTGTTAGCAAACTTTTGCATAGCATTATCAGCATTGGTTTGCATAGCTAAGTCTGTATAATAAATTACCGAGTCTGGCTTATAAGAGGCCTTATTGGTAGTTCTGTTGTACAAACGGGCTAGGGTAGCATATACGAAACGCTTCCATTTGTTTACATCACCGTTGTAAAAGAATGCATCACCTTTAGCTAAATTGGCCTGACTAACATTATCACCTGTTTTATCTAAGTTCTCGATGGCTAGTTTAGCAGTACGCTTTACTTCTGCATAGATATCTTCTTGCGTATCGTATTTGAAAGTGAGCAAGCTTGTGTTGAAGGCTTCTCTTAAAATAGCTTCTCCATAGATGTCGGTAAGCATTAACCAACTCCAAGAACGAAGTGCATAACCAACGCCAACATAATCCCACTTCTTTTCTTCTGCTGCCCATTCAATCATACGGTTAAGGTTTTGCCCCATACCGTAATAGTGTGATGCCCAAACACCACCAAGGATATCGCTACCACCAGTAGCTCCACCCATTTGATCGAATTGGTTATTGGCTGTATTTGTACCCCAGTATTGCACGTAGCGGCCGATATAAAGGGCATCATTGGCAGTACCATAACCGCTACCAGCACCAGAGGCATTCCCCGTCATGTTACCTATTAAACCGGGTAATATGGTTTCTACAGGTACTCTAACAGTAGCGTTAGGGTTGGTGAATGCTTCGTCTATTTTTTTATTACAGCCTGTAACAGCCATCAATGCTGCAAGGGCTGTTGTTGTTATTTTGATAAACTTATGTTTCATGTTCATTTTTGTTTTAGATGATTAAAGACCGGCTCTGATACCTACGTTAACACTAATTGGTGTTGCAAGGCTACCATAGTCGAAACCGAAACCACCCACACCACGTGCACCGGCAGTTGTACCATTTACAGCTGGGTCTGCACCAGTATAGTTAGTAATGAGTATTAAATCGTTAACCGTAACAAATGCACTTAAAGTTTTGATTTGCTTGATAAGGCGAGTTTGTTTTTGGGTGAACATGTAGCTAAGTGATAAATCTCTTAATCTGAACCAGTTAACATCTTTTTCAATGTATGCTTCTTCTGGCATGGCTACGCTACCATAGAACTGTTCATTGTAATAAGGTGTGATAACGATGTTATTCACAGTTGGGTTAGCAGTGTTTTCTCTGCCATCTTGTAAAACACCTTGAATTACGCGTGGCGTCATACGATCGGCAGTTTGCTTGCTCTTACCATTGATAGTCATGAACATATGCGTACCATTAAATACATCGCCACCTACTTTCAAATCCCAAAGGAAGCTTAAGTTCCAATTTTTATAACGGAAGCTGTTTAATGTACCTAATGTAAAGTCTGGATTTCTATCGCCACGAATACGGAAAATAGGATCATTTACCGGAAGGCCAGTCGTTGGACTAATTAAAATGTCTCCTCTTGTATTTCGCTGATAACCATAAGCTGTGATCGTAGTGGTAGGGTTGCCTTGAATAACACCACCACGAGCATTCAAATAAATCCATGTATCGGCCAAATAATATTCTGTTACTGATGCAGGAAGTGATAACACTTCGTTCCACATTCTATTGAAGTTCAAACGAATATTCCAGTTGAAATCTTTTTTAGCAATAGGGTTAACATCTAATACGATTTCAACACCTTGGTTACGTGTACTACCAGCATTTTGTGTGTTCAATACGAAACCCGTACCATAACTTAAACGGAAGTTTTCGATGATTTGATCTTTAACAAGGGTGTTGTAGTACGTTACGTCTAAACCAATTCTGTTCTTAAAGAACTTCATTTCTGTACCTATTTCGTAGGTGTTCTGACGTTCTGGTTTTAAGTTAGGATTGGCATTGGTAAAACCGTAAGAGAAACCGTTACCACTGGCCAGATTGTTAACAAATACGCTTTGCGTACTGTAAGGAGCATTCAAGCGGGCTGTACTAGCTACAGATGAACGTACTTTCCAGTAGTTGATAACGTTTGTTTTCTTAATGGCTGGTATGATGTCTGATAAAATAGCACTTACACTTGCACCAGGATAATTGTACTTACGATTAGCCTCTGGTAATGTACTTGCTTGTTCGAAACGGTGTGTATAGGTTAAGAAGATTTGGTTTTTCCAGTTAACACTAAACTCACCAAAGTATGCAAACTGACGAATGACAGATCTGTTGTACTCTCCGAAGTTGTTACGCAACAAACGTACACGTGTGTTAGGGCTTGTATTGCTACTGTCGGTATTACCAACTACTGATAAACCATTACCTGTTACAGAGAACATTCTTGTTTCATAATCTTGCCACATGGTACCCACCATGGCACGACCATTGAATTGTCCGATTGATTTCTTCGCTGTTGCAGTGATGGTATGGTTATAGCCTTTATAGCGACGGTAGTAGTTATCTAGCGTGCCGTTTACCGCAGAAGAAATGTAGAAACTCTGTGGGTGATAAATAGTGAAACCATCTGTTTTGTAAGTATCGTAACCGAAGCGGCCTGATAAAGACAACCACTTGGTTGGATTGATATTGATACCTAAGCTAGCTATGTAACGATCTGTAACATCGCCGCTACGGTTGTTATACACGTTCCAGAATGGATTATCGAAATCGGAGTTGGCGTTGGCACTAAACAATGCACGCTTACCACCACTTGGGTCTTGGAAGTTTCTGATATCATCATCTACTGGCCACATGATAAGGCTATTCATATAACCACCACCACTACGTAATGGCTTTTTATTTTCAGAACCAATGTAGTTGATAGATGGCATTACCTCTATATACTTACCTATTTTGGTGGTGTTGCTTAAACGGAAGTTTAAACGGGTGTAACGGTTGTTAGGAATAACACCATACTGATCGAGGTATGAACCGCTAAAACGAAATACAGATTTTTTGGTACCGAAATCTACACCAATGTTGTGTGTTTGGGTAAAACCTGCACGGAAGAAGTTTCTAACGTTATCGAATTTGCGAGTTCCTTCTGCGTAAGGGGCACCAAAATAGCGGAAGATATTGCTCGATGCACCATTGGTACCATGATCGAAATCGTTGTTCATTTCAGGGAAACGAGTGATTTCTTGCATACGGAATGAGTTGTCGTACTGTATACCAAGCTTACCATTTTTAGCTTTCCTTGTAGTGATTACAATGGCACCACTACTTGCTTGGCTACCATAAAGTGCAGTAGCTTCAGGCCCTTTTAATACCGTAACACTTTCAATATCGTTCGGGTTAAGGTCCGACATGCGGTTGCTGTAGTCATTATTTCTATTAGGGCGGTCGCTTGCTAAACCTACGCCTGAACCACCGTTACTATTTTCATCTAGTGTTTGGTTGTCTACAATGATACCATCGATTACAAATAGAGGTTGGTTACTTAACGACAAAGAGTTGAAACCACGCAATACAATGCTGCTACTTGCACCTGCTAAACCTGTAGTAGGTGTGATAGATAAACCTGCTACACGGCCTTGTAAGCTATTGATGAAGTTTTCGCGTTGAGTTTCTTGAATTTCTTTGCCGGTTACACGTTGGTTACTGAAACCTAGTTCTCTTGGCTTACGCTTGAGGTCCATGGCTACTACCACTTCTTCTAAGTCGTTAGCGTTAGAACGCATATTTACCGTAAGGTTATTACCGTTCTTAACAACTACTTTTTCATCGTCGAAACCAACAGAACTGAAAACGATGGTTGCACCAACGGGAACACCCTTGAGTGAAAACATACCATTTTCAGAAGTTTTTGCGATGATTTTTGTGCCTTGCACTCGAATGGTTACTCCTTCTAGCGGGAGCTTTTTTTCTTCGTCAAGTACGGTACCGTTAACGGTCAACGTTTCCTGACTCCATACATTTGGTGTGAAGCTTAGCATGCAACACAGTGCCATGAGGAAACTTAGAATTCGTTTCATGAGCAGTTTGTTTGTTTACAAATAAATGATAGCAGCGGATTGGTGTTGTAGGCGATAGGTTTACCGTATACACGTAGGCCGAGCAATCGTTAATGACAAATAAAATGTTAAAATCGCTGCTAAGATAGCATCGAAAGCATGAAAAAGCAGCAAAAAAATTGGATGAACGTAGCCAAAAAAAGTACGAATGTGGATAAAAACAGCAAAATAACGCACTTATAGTACGGTTATGCCTGCTTTTTTATACGCCTCTAGGCTTTGATCGTTCGGGTTAAGCTCGGTTACGAGGTAATTAATGGCGCTAGGCTCGCATACTTTGAGCTTTTGAACACTGTTGAGTTTTTCGGAAATAGCTAAAGAAATTACTTGCTGGCTGGCAGCAATCATAGCTTTTTTAACTTCAATGATTTCCCACTCCATATCAGTAATGCCCTCTTTAGCATCGATACTGTTGGTACCTATAAAGCAGATATCGGCTTTGATACTCTTTAACTTTTCAATTACTTCTGCTCCCACTGCAATTTGTGCACTCTTAGAAAGTTTGTTGCCAATGAAAATAACCTCGCTGGTGGGGTGCTCTAATAGTTCTAATGCGGCAGGTATACTAATGGTTATGAATGTGGCGTTGAGGTTTGGCGGTAAACTCTTAATTAACTCTCTAATTGTGGTACCGCCACTTAGCAGCACAATCATACCGTCTTTAATAAGGCTGAGGGCTTTTTGTGCTATTACTTGCTTTTGCGGCAGGCTATAAATATTATTGTTTTGTAAGGTGAAGTGAAACGAACTACTTAAGGCACCGCCATGCACTTTTATCAGCTTACCTTCTTCTGCAAGTTCTTGTAAGTCTCTACGAATAGTATCTTCTGAAACATTCAAATGCTGGCATAAATCGGCACTTAAAACTTTATTGTGGATATTAATTTGCTGAATGATAAACGCCTGACGTTCTTTCTTAAGCATCGTTTGGTTTTTAGAGGCTCAAAGGTATAGTGGTTTTTTACATTGTTTCAACCATGCTCACCGAAAATAGCGTATTTACACCGCTTGATTGAGCAGTTTTATGCAGCTATTCGCAGTTGATGTATGTTCTTTGTACCTATGAAGAAGGCCTATTGGCAGCTACATGCAGCAATTTTTTTATGGGGATTCACAGGTGTATTGGGCCGAGCCATTACGCTTGCCGAAAGTTGGTTGGTATGGTGGCGTTTGTGTATTACCGTGGTTAGTTTATGGATACTCTTTGCATGGTGGAAAAAAATTACCATACTACCACGTAAGTATATGCTGCAAGTAGCAGGTATCGGGTGTATTCTGGCATTACACTGGCTTTGTTTCTATGGCAGTATTAAATATGCCAATGTAAGTATTGCATTAACCTGCTTAGCTACCAGCGGATTGTTCAGTAGTATATTAGAACCGCTATACTTCAACACTAAAATAAAGCTGAAAGAGGTATTGTTTGGTTTAATGGCATTGGCAGGCATTGCTATCATTTATTTCGATAACCTGCATGTTAGTACCGGCGTGTACATAGGTTTAGCTGCATCGTTATTAACGGTAACTGTAAGTATTTTAAATAAAGGTTTGGTAGGTAAAGTAGCGCCAGAGGGTATGACGCTCTATCAACTCACTGGTGGGTTTGTTGGCTTATCGTTGCTCATGCCTTTGTACGAATATCTTTTCCCTGCAAAGCAACATTGGCCTACCCATGCCGATTGGCTGTGGTTATTTATTTTAAGTTGGGTTTGTACCATTGTAACCTACTTGTTATATGTAAAAGCACTTCAAAAGGTAAGTGCCTTCACTATTAATTTATCGCTTACGTTAGAACCTATTTATGGTATTGCATTGGCTTTTGCTTGGTATCAAGAAAATGAGCAGTTAGGTAGCTATTTTGGTTGGGGCTTCTTGCTCATTCTTGCTGCCGTGGTGTTACATGTAATTACTACTGCCAAACAAAAATAAACCCTTGGCCTAAGCCAAGGGTGGGGGTGTATACTTACGTAAATGAATACGTTATGCTAAGTGCATCAATATTTACCGTAAGGTACCTATTGTCATAAATTCACTTACGTAAATGTTAGAACTCTACAATAAAACCAATAGTTGGCGTAACACTCGGATCGTCGTTGGCTAATAGCGTTGGTATGGCATTGCTACCATTTCTGCGAATCGGCTGACCATCGGTGGTTAAAAACGCAGTATTTAAATCGTTGCGTCTGAACGTATAGTTCGGGTAAGCAGGGTTGCGAGCTATGTACCAGTTCGATACATCTAAGAAAACATCTAAGGTTACTTTTTTGAAGTTCCATTTCTTGTCGATACGTACATCGCTGGCATGAAATGCATTCAAGCGATTGGCATTTAAGCGGTTGTAGTCTAAAATACCTGTGCCGAGTGTTAAGAAGTTTTCACGGCTTGCCTGTTCATCAAACGGGGTAAATGGTGCACCACCCTGATATCTGAACTTTAAACCCAACTCCCAGTTTTTGGGAAACTTATAACCCCAGGTTACACTTAACAAATGACGATTATCCCAAGCGCTAGCTACAAATTTTCGGTCTAATCCTGCGTATTCACTTACAAAATAAGTGTAGCTCAACACGCCAAAAAAGCGTTTGGTGAGCTTTTGCTGTGCGAAAAATTCAAAGCCCCAGGCTCGTCCTTTACCGTTGCTTACAACATCTTCATTACCAAACACCCCAAAGTCGCCACCAAGATTACTCAAGCTTATGCCATTTCTGCTGCTTACTGGAACGTTGTTGTAGCGTTTGTAGAAACCTTCTACGGTAAAGCGAGTGGCATCGCTAGGTAAGTATTCTACACCAAGTACGTAGTGGTTGCTTTCTATGTAGGTTGCATCTTTATTGGTGAAGCGGCCTGCGTTGTTCTGAAAACCAAGAATGGTATATGGCGGCAGTTTGTAGTAACGACCAACACTAGCATTTAACGTCCACTTATCAGCGAGTACATAGCTTAATGCTACCCGCGGACTTAAAGTTCTTAAAAAATCCCATCCATTGTCTGTAAAACTGTTGCCATCGGTTCTCAAGCCGGCACTAACACCTAAGCGATTATCCATAAAACGCTTGCCCACTTGTACAAAGCCACCTACTCGTGTAACATCTATCTTGCCGTTAAAATTGTTGGTAACAGCAGGCGTAATAACGTTACCATTGTTGTCAATTACTGGCGCAGCAATAAGTGCAAAGGTGCTGTTGCTGTAGTTGGCATGTTGCGCTGTTATACCGTAGCTAAGTTTAAAACCATCAAAGGTTTGGTTAACATCGAACCTAAGTTTTGTTTCGGCCTCTTTTGAAATGGTATTTAAGGTTTGGGCACCTTTATCAGGACCAAGATTATTTTCAAAGCGTTGCAAATTATTATCTAAGTAATTTCTGCTAACAGCTAAGTTCCAATAGCCATTGCTAAGCGTATGTCTTAATGCTGCACCCACCGTGTAGGTGTTCTGCTCAATAGATGGCTGACTGTTCAATACGTACAACTTATCGGGCGTAGCTTCTTTAGGAGCAGCAAAACTAAACTCGTCAATAGCACCTACGCCTAATAAAGTAAGCGTTAACTTTTTGCTTAACGGTTGGGTAACTTTAAATTGAAAATCCCAGTAATTCGGGCGAATGGGCAGGTCGATGGCTTGAAATAAAAATTGAAGATAGCTGCGGCGAACACTAGCTAAATAAGTGGCTTTACTTTTTTGGCTTAGTGGTCCTTCTAAAGTAGCGGCCACTTCGGTGGCGCTCAAGCGAACGTTACCTTGTGTTCTATTAAGGCTACCACGCTTTTGTTTGAATTCGAATACAGAGCTCAATGCGTTATCAAAACGAGCATCAAAAGCACTTGAACTTAATTTTACATCTTCAATAAAACTCACGTTTAAAATACCTGTAGGCCCACCACCACTGCCTTGCGTAGCAAAGTGATTGATGTTGGGTATTTCAATACCATCTAAGTAAAACACATTTTCGTTGGGGGCACCGCCGCGAATAATAATATCGTTTCTAAAACCACCTGTACTTCCTGCTGTTCCGCCAACGCCGGGCAAGCTTTGAATTACTCTTGAAATATCGAAGTTACCGCCAGGGTTTGCCTTAATTTCTTCTGTGGTAAGGCGCTGTACACTTAAAGGTGTTTCTAGCGTTGCAGCTTTTGCAGTACGTCTGCTACTGCGAACAGTTACATTTTGCAGGTTTGCTACTTCTGGCTCCAATTCTATCGTAAAGCTTGTTTCATTACCTGCATTTAAAATAACGTTGTACTTCGTTTCTATTTTGTATCCCAATGCTTTTATTATCACCGTATAGGTACCAGGGATAATATTTTTAAGGGTAAATCTACCAGTGCTATCAACCAATACGGCTTTATTGCTAGGTTGCAAACTAATCGTTGCTCCCTGAACCACTTGCTGTGTGTTTTTGTTCAATACAATACCACTGATAGAGGTGCTTTGCTGTGCTGTAACAACGCTAGAAAAAATGGTACCAGCGAGTAACAACCAAGAATGTTTCATAAAATGTTAGGTTTTCAATTAAGAACAAAATTAGAATGTTTTTGTTCTAAAATTGCAAATTAAATTTAAAAAATAGTATTTTAGTGTTCTAAATGAAGTATCAATTATTACAAACATTGTTGCCGTTGATGGCCGATTTCGAGGAAAAATACCCCGAAGCGGACCTAATTCAGTTTCTAGAACATGCTAAAAACCATTTGGTTGAAAAGCACAAAAATGTCCTTACGGTAAATGATGATAAGGCAAGCATCGTAGCACAAGCGAAAGAACGATCAGAAAGTGGCGAAACACTTGAAAGTATTATTGCTAAGTATTTGATTTTCATGCAGCGGTATGCAAAACTTTACTTTAAATATGCACTTGAAGATTCACCGATTAGTGGTTACGACGATTTTACTTATCTGATAATGTTATACGGTTATGGTGAGCTCTCGAAAATGGAATTAATTGAGAAGAATCTTCACGAAAAAAGCACTGGACTAGAAATCATCAAACGTTTGATTGATAAAGGCTTAATTACCCAACGCCCCAGCGAAAGCGATAAGCGAAGCAAAATGCTCAACTTATCGGCCGAAGGACTCAACTTTATAGTGCATTCCTTTGCAAAAGTGAGTCCAATCGCCAACCACGTAAGTGCACCTTTAAATACCGAAGAAAAACTCCAGTTACTCCAGTTACTACAACGTTTGAACGATTTCCATCGGCCGTTCTACGATCAAAAACAGTTTTTAGTGTAATACCAGCCGGCACCTTACGGTAAATGGAATAATATGAGGTTACTCGCCGCGTTTTCATTTACGTAAGTACACTATCAAATGTTAGTATTGGCGTACGCCAATATATTTGCCACATGTTAGCGAAAGCAATTTTGGCGAAAGCCTTTCAAACCATGGCTACAGCGAGGGCTATGGCCGATATATACGATGCCAACCGACAAATTTGTAAGTACGTACACAGTACCAGTAAAGGGCATGAAGCCATACAATTAGCCACAGCATTTCAGCTATTACCCTGCGATTGGGTGAGTCCGTACTACCGCGACGAATCTATCATGCTTGGCATAGGATATACCCCTTACGAACTGATGCTACAACTGCTAGCAAAAGCAGATGATCCTTTTTCTGGTGGCAGAAGCTACTACAACCACCCCAGTAGCAAGCGTAGCGATATGCCTAAAATTATACATCAGAGTAGTGCTACGGGTATGCAGGCCATTCCTACCACGGGTATTGCCCATGGCTTGCATTATATGGCGCAAATCATGCCCGATCAAATTCCATTGGGTGCACAAGGCGAACAGCCTGTGGTGGTGTGCAGTTTAGGTGATAACAGTGTTACCGAAGGAGAAGTAAGTGAGGCTTGGCAAACAGCTATTTTACATCAGTTACCAATTATTTATTTGGTACAAGATAACGACTGGGGTATTAGTGTTACCGCAGCAGAAGCCAGGGTAATGGATGCTTACGATTATGCAGCAGGCTTCCCCGGATTGCACCGTGTTCGTGTTGATGGCAGCGATTTTGAAGCCAGCTATCAGTGTATGCAAGCAGCTATTGCTTATGTTCGTACAGAAAGAAAGCCCGTAGTAGTTGCCGCTAAAGTACCATTGCTAGGGCATCATACCAGTGGCGTACGTAAAGAGTTTTATCGAACCGAGGCCGACTTGGCAAAGCATGCGTTGAACGATCCTTATCCGAAACTTTGGGATGCATGTATCGCCGCAGGCATCACCACCGAAGAACTAGCAGCATGGCAAGCAGTTGCAACAGCTACTGTTGAAAATGCTTTTGCCAATGCACAAGCCGCTCCAGAACCCGATACAGCGGCAGTATTAGATCATGTATTCATACCAACACCGGTTACTGCAGAAGTAGGAGAGCGAAAGCCTGACAATGCAGAAAAAATCATCATGGTAGATGCTGCCCTAAAAGCTATTGATGAGCTTATGGCAACGCATAAAAACTGCTTGTTGTACGGGCAAGATGTTGGTAAACGTTTGGGAGGTGTATTCCGTGAAGCTGCAACCCTCGGCGATAAATACGGCGATGCTCGTGTATTCAATACCGCTATTCAAGAAGCATATATTGTAGGTAGTACCGTTGGTATGAGTGCTGTGGGGTTAAAACCCATTGTAGAGGTGCAGTTTGCCGATTATATCTACCCGGGCTTTAATCAGTTGGTAACAGAAATTAGTAAAAGCTGTTATCTCAGTAATGGTAAGTGGCCTGTTAGCATGGTATTACGTGTACCAACAGGTGCCTACGGCGGCGGTGGTCCGTACCACAGCGGCAGTGTTGAAAGTACCTTGCTCACCATTAAAGGCATTAAAGTGGTATATCCTAGCAATGCCGCCGATATGAAAGGATTGATGAAAGCCGCTTGGCTCGACCCTAATCCGGTGGTGATGCTGGAGCATAAAGGCTTGTATTGGAGTAAAGTTCCAGGAACAGAAGATGCCAAGCAGCCAGAGCCTGCAAGCGATTATGTGCTTCCGTTGGGTAAAGGATTACAAGTGGTTGCTGCACAACCAGAGCAAATGGCTTTAGGTGCAACTGCTGTGGTAATTACCTACGGTATGGGTGTGTACTGGGCTAAAGCTGCCGCTGCACAACTGAACGGCTGCATAGAAGTAATTGATTTAAGAACACTGTATCCTTTAGACGAAGCATTGATTTTTGAAGCGGTACAACGCCATGGTAAGTGTTTGGTACTAACAGAAGAGCAGCAGCGTAATAGTTTTGCCGAAGCCTTAGGTTATCGTATTAGCAAGCAATGTTTTCAATATTTAGATGCTCCTGTAGAAGTAATGGGTGCTTTAGATACACCAGCTGTACCTATCAACTTAATCAGCGAAGCTGCCATGTTGCCAACGGTTCCAAAAGTGGTAGCACGCTTACAACAATTATTGGGCTATTAATCGGCTTTTGATACAGCCATAGTTACACTTGCTTACTTTTAAGCACTGTTTTAACTATGGCTATTTTTTTACTCGACGATCCCTCGCTGCATCTGCAGTTGCTGCCCTTAACTGCTACTAAAGCTATTGCAGCTTTGCCAATAGGTATAGGCACTATTCAAGATGCTTGGCAACTCGCTTTAGGCGAAAATACCTATGTACATACGGTTGATTATTTACAGCCTTTATACCACTTGCCAACGTACGATGCTACGGCTGAGCATACCTACATTAATGCTACGTACTTGCCCGATCACAATTTGGTTACAGCCATTAACGCCTTGCGGCAAAATGAAGTGCTGCTCGGTAATAATGCCGCCGAAATAATTGCTTATAAAGCATCAGCACCTACAAATAATATTGCTTCGTTTTTGTACCAAACAGTTACCTCATTTACCGTAAGGCAAATACAATACTGCTGGCATTTATTTCAATACAACGATTGGATGATTAGAACACAATTTCAGTTGCTTACATCTAATCAAACCACTGCAGCTATACACCCTAGCAATACCATTATTGGCGATGCTTCGCAACTGTTTATTGCAGCTGGTGCCGAAGTGTATGCTAGCAATATCAATACTACAAGTGGACCGGTATATATCGGGAAAAATGCATTAGTGATGGAGGGTTGTAACATAAGAGGTCCGTTAGTGTTGGGCGAACATGCTGTGTTAAAAATGGGTGCCAAAGTATATGGTGCAACCAGTATAGGAGCTTATAGTAGTGCTGGTGGCGAAATTAAAAACGTGGTGCTAGGTGCTTATAGCAACAAAGCCCACGATGGTTATTTGGGCGATGCGGTGATTGGTAGTTGGTGCAATTTGGGTGCAGGTACTACCAACAGCAATGTGAAGAATGCTGCTAGTGTTGTAGCAATGTATAACTATGCTACACAGTCGCCAATGCCTGTGGCGCAAAAAGCGGGTCTTATCATGGGCGATTATAGTAGAGCGGCTATTAATAGTGCTTTTAACACGGGTACGGTAGTAGGCGTTTGCGCTAACTATTTTCAGTCGGGTTTATCTCCTGCGTGGATCCCAGATTTTAGTTGGGGTGGCACAGCAGCACAGCTTTATGTTTTTGATAAAGCCGTGGCCGATATCAATCGCTGGATGGCTTGGAAGCAACAACAATTATCTACTGCCCAAATAGCTGTACTACAACAGTTGTATGAAGCATTACCTTACGGTAAATGAAGAATGCCTTTGCACAACGATGCATGCAAGCGTAAAACCAAGTAAATTGCCCACATCAATAAAAACACTATGAGAAAGAAAATAGCTGCTGCTAATTGGAAGATGAATTTAACCTTGCAACAAGGGGAAGCTTTGTTAGATGGATTACTGGCACAATCGTATGCGTTACAGCCTCATCACGAAGTGATTGTAGCTGTGCCTTTTCCTTATTTAACCATGGCGGTACAAAAGCTACAGCAGGTGCCTCAATTTTATGTAGCTGCACAAAACTGTTATACAAAAGCAAGCGGTGCTTATACTGGTGAAGTATCGGTAGATATGTTACAAAGCATTGGTGTACAACATATTGTAATTGGCCACAGCGAACGCCGTGAATATTTTCAAGAGAGCAATCAATTTTTAGCAGAAAAAGTAGATGCTATTTTAGCAAAAGGTGCTACACCAATTTTCTGTTGTGGTGAACCTTTGCCTGTTAGAGAAGCCAACGAACAAAACGCATTTGTAGCAAAGCAGTTGCAAGAAAGTTTATACCACTTATCTGCCGATCAAATACAGCAAGTAGTCATTGCTTATGAGCCTATATGGGCCATTGGTACAGGTAAAACAGCTACTAGTGCACAAGCACAAGAAATTCAGGCTTTTTTGCGTAGCGAATTAGCAAGCAAGTATGGCGCAGCCATTGCCGATAACATTAGTATTTTGTATGGCGGCAGTGTTAAAGCCAACAATGCAGTAGAATTATTTCAACAACCCGATGTAGATGGTGGCTTGGTGGGTGGTGCCAGTTTAATAGTAGACGAGTTTGCCGCTATCATTAAAGCATTACCGTAAGTACTTACATTGTTTTTATCATCTGCTAGAAAGCAATGCCCATAAGGCATTGCTTTTTTATTTACCGTAAGGTGGTACTACTTGCTGTAGTACTATATACGCTTTGCTTAACCATGGTTAGTTATGTGTTTGATGATGGTCAAACTACGAAGTGACATTAATCACAGCACAGGTTCGTAGCTGTCATTTTTTAAGGAGCTGTAGCGTGCAATTTTTGACATGTTAAATCATTCAAAAAAGCAAACATGAAAAGCGTAATTACAAAAGCATTAACCACTGGTATTTTTCTGATGCTGATGCTTTGCTTACAAGCCCAAACTTATTCAGCCAAATCGCATAAGGTAACTGTTAGTGGCACATCTACCATGCACGACTGGAGTTCTACAGCCACTAATGTTAGTGTTCAAGGCGATTTTGTAATCAATAATGGTGTTATTGAAAAAATTAATAACGGTAGTGCCACTATTGTAACAACATCTATCAAAAGCCAAAAAAACTCTGGCTTGATGGATAGCAGAACGCATGAAACATTAAAAGCTAAAACCAGCCCTAACATTACGTATACGCAAGTGCGTGTAGTAAGTGTACAACCAGCTAATGGTGAGGCAGTAGTAACACTGTCTGGTAACCTTAATATTGGTGGTACTGCTAAGCCTACAGAATTTGTAGTACGTATGAAAATGCTCGCTAATGGCGATGTAGAAGTAAAAGGAACCAAGAAAATACTCATGTCTACCTATGGTATTAAACCTCCATCATTTATGCTTGGAGCCCTTAAAGTAGGCGATGAAGTTAGTTTAGACATCTATGTACTACTTCATAAAAATTAGTATTCATTCTTCTTCAGTATTATCAACTATTGTCTCTCCATTCATCACACCTAAACAACTAATATGAAAAAGTTATCATTATCTATGCTTGCCGCTGTTGCTTTGCTGGCAGGTACTACTGCACATGCACAAGCGATACAGTATTCACGTTATTACGATCAAAGAGGTATTAACGTATTTGAACCTTCTAAAAACGATACTACAAAGTACACTGGTATTAAAATTCGTATTGGCGGTGCTTTCACGCAAAATTATCAGGCGTTAAAAAGTACTAACAAAGCCAACTATGTGGCAACATCTGCCACTAATGCTACCAATAAAAACCTGTTGTATGGTATCATTAAAACAGAAGATAGTTTAACCTCTAATTTGAATGGTTTTAACTTGGCTCAGGCTAACCTGAACTTCGATATTCAAATTCAAGATGGTATTAGAGTATTTTTAGAAAACTATATGAGCTCTCGCCACCACAACGAGTTTTGGGTGAAGGGTGGTTACATTCAAATTGATAAGTTACCTATGTTTGGTAACCCCGAATGGTTCACTAAGTATTTGAGAGTTAAAATTGGTCACTTCCAACCCAACTTCGGCGATTTTCAATATCGTAGAAGCGATGGCGGTAACACTATCTTCAACCCATTTGCAGAGAACTTAATTCTCGATGCATTTACTACTGAAATTGGTGGTGAAGTATACTTGTTCCCTACACAGAATGTAATGATTATGGGTGGTATGACATCTGGCTTTATTAATGGTAACATTCAACCAACACCCGATGCTATCAACAACTTTGGTATTGTACGTACCAAGCGTTCTCCTTCTGTATTCGCAAAAATTGCTTACGATAAGCAAATTAACAGCGACTTGCGTTTCAGAATTTCAGGTTCTATTTATAATAACGCTAACAGCCAACGTAACACCTTATTCGCTGGCGACCGTACAGGTTCTAACTACTTTGGTGTAATGGAACCAGCTACCATTAACGGATTACCAATATCTATTGGTACAAGTCCATCTAACCCTGCAACACAGGCCGGTCCTAACTTTACTTCAGGTCGTTTCGATCCAAGTGTGGCTAACCGTGTAACTGCTATTAACATCAGCCCATTCTTAAAGTATAAAGGCTTAGAATTACAAGGTGGTTACGATAACATTAAAGGTTCTGCTTACAGCGATGTTGCTAACGGCAGCTGGACTAAAAGAGGTTGGAATCAAATCTATGCCGAAGCTGTATACCGTTTGTTTAATGATCAAGTATATGTAGGTGTACGTTATGTAAGTGCGAATGGTGAACCTGGTGGTATGCGTTACGGTACCAACGATGCTGGCAAAACTGTAGGTACACAAGCTAAAGTTAGTATCAACCGCTTAGCTTTTGCAGCAGGTTACATGCCAACACGCAACATGCTTTTGAAAGTAGAATTGTTGAACCAACAATACAAAGATTTTCCATGGAGCGATTATCGTTACGAAGCTAAATTATCAGGCTTCATGATATCTGCTGTAATTGGTTTCTAGTTGGTATTTTATTGCCAGTATAATGCTGCACTGCTACAGCAGTGCAGCATTTATTTAAAATAAGTACATGAAGTGGTTACTGTTTTTTTGCTTAGTGCTATTAGGCGATAATCAACATCAAATTGATATTATTTATCAAATTGATGCCAGTAGTAAGTTGTCGTTAAATGGAAAAACAAGTATCAATACTTATGAGTGTTTTTGTAAAGATGAGTTTCAGCCGGTAGCGTTAAAAGGCTTGTGGAATAAAGACAATGGCGTGCTTATATTCAATAATGCATTCCTCAATATCAAAGCAGAGAAATTAAGTTGTAAGAACCGATTGATGAACAGAGATATGCACAAAGCGTTGAAAGCCGAAACGTATCCATACATACAAATGCACTTGCTCGATGTTACACCACTTACCAAGCCCGCTCAAGGTGGCGATGTTAAAGGATGGTCGCATTACATTGCCAATGTTATTTTAACCATCGCAGGCGTTCCTAAAAGAACACAATTAAGAATACAGGCACACAGGGCAAGTCCTACCATGTATCGTTTTGTAGCAAGTAAAGAGTTGCTCATGAGTGAGTTTGATGTGAAGCCTAAAACACCATTTGGTTTGGTAAAAGTAGAAGATCAGGTAACGATTAATTTCGATTTATGTATCAACGTTCGAGAACCTAATTAAAGCAGTAATACATCACTACGTGTAATCAACAAAGGCATGCTTTTGAAGCATGCCTTTTTGTATTTGTATTACCTTACGGTAAATGAAGATGCGGTGGAAGTAGAAGTAAGAGGAGTGGTTGTGATTTGCTTTCAAACTTTAGATTGACGTTCTTTGATAACAACCAAAAATAATACGTTCTAAATCTCTCTCTAGTTGTGATTTGCTTTCAAACTTTAGATTGACGTTCTTTGATAACAACTGCCGTGTAATGGAGTTCTAACGTAAAGCAGTTGTGATTTGCTTTCAAACTTTAGATTGACGTTCTTTGATAACAACTTGGAAACAGCAACGCCCTTTCAAATTTGCGTTGTGATTTGCTTTCAAACTTTAGATTGACGTTCTTTGATAACAACTTGTGTTTTGTCGTCGCTCATTATGTCGTCGTTGTGATTTGCTTTCAAACTTTAGATTGACGTTCTTTGATAACAACTTTTGAAGTTAAATAGCCTGGACAATGGCTGTTGTGATTTGCTTTCAAACTTTAGATTGACGTTCTTTGATAACAACAAGCCTTTGAAGATGTAGGCCGAAAGTATAGTTGTGATTTGCTTTCAAACTTTAGATTGACGTTCTTTGATAACAACTCATCCAGCTTGGACAAAACGGCTGCTAACGTTGTGATTTGCTTTCAAACTTTAGATTGACGTTCTTTGATAACAACGCTCTCAAGTTCTCTAGGTGCTACGTAGCCGTTGTGATTTGCTTTCAAACTTTAGATTGACGTTCTTTGATAACAACTTGGAACGCTGAAATAAGCGTTAATCACAGGTTGTGATTTGCTTTCAAACTTTAGATTGACGTTCTTTGATAACAACAAACCCCTTACAAATACACGAATATTCATAGTTGTGATTTGCTTTCAAACTTTAGATTGACGTTCTTTGATAACAACATTGAAACCGATTTTAGGTACAACAGCATCGTTGTGATTTGCTTTCAAACTTTAGATTGACGTTCTTTGATAACAACGCTTTGGCTGCTTCTATCATTTCAACTTTTGTTGTGATTTGCTTTCAAACTTTAGATTGACGTTCTTTGATAACAACTGGAACTTATAACTAAAAAGTCAATACTTGGTTGTGATTTGCTTTCAAACTTTAGATTGACGTTCTTTGATAACAACATTAAATGGCGTGGCACTGTTAAGCCTACTGTTGTGATTTGCTTTCAAACTTTAGATTGACGTTCTTTGATAACAACATGCCCTTGCTAACGCTGCACGTTCTTTTAGTTGTGATTTGCTTTCAAACTTTAGATTGACGTTCTTTGATAACAACATAACTTGTGCCATGGCTTGTTTGTTTTTGTTGTGATTTGCTTTCAAACTTTAGATTGACGTTCTTTGATAACAACAAAAGCTTGATAGCAAAGTATCGGACATAAGTTGTGATTTGCTTTCAAACTTTAGATTGACGTTCTTTGATAACAACGTTGAGCGAGTGCCTTACAAAGGCGTGGTAGTTGTGATTTGCTTTCAAACTTTAGATTGACGTTCTTTGATAACAACTTTGAACTTTTGCATTTCTATTTTGCTTTTGTTGTGATTTGCTTTCAAACTTTAGATTGACGTTCTTTGATAACAACCTAATAACGCTTCTTGCCCGATAGACTTGGTTGTGATTTGCTTTCAAACTTTAGATTGACGTTCTTTGATAACAACAGGGCTATGATAGGCTTCCTCTATGAGGATGTTGTGATTTGCTTTCAAACTTTAGATTGACGTTCTTTGATAACAACATCGGTTAAAAAGTACACTGCTATGCTTAAGTTGTGATTTGCTTTCAAACTTTAGATTGACGTTCTTTGATAACAACGCCTTCTTTATCGGTTACAAGGCCGTTACCGTTGTGATTTGCTTTCAAACTTTAGATTGACGTTCTTTGATAACAACCTCAACACGAAATTTCGCCCAATCTATTGCGTTGTGATTTGCTTTCAAACTTTAGATTGACGTTCTTTGATAACAACAGGCAGAGGCATCTTACCCGGATTGGTGGTGTTGTGATTTGCTTTCAAACTTTAGATTGACGTTCTTTGATAACAACTCGAATACTACAAAAGAAACTATTTACAACGTTGTGATTTGCTTTCAAACTTTAGATTGACGTTCTTTGATAACAACTGCTACGATAAGCGTAGTCCAATCGCGGTAGTTGTGATTTGCTTTCAAACTTTAGATTGACGTTCTTTGATAACAACACTATTTTATCGATAAAACTGCTATCATCGGTTGTGATTTGCTTTCAAACTTTAGATTGACGTTCTTTGATAACAACAGCTATCAACATTTTAATGTACGAGCATTTGTTGTGATTTGCTTTCAAACTTTAGATTGACGTTCTTTGATAACAACGCACTTCGGCAATACTACAACGTTACAGGCGTTGTGATTTGCTTTCAAACTTTAGATTGACGTTCTTTGATAACAACTCATTGTGTCAAATTGTTGCACGGCTTTTGTTGTGATTTGCTTTCAAACTTTAGATTGACGTTCTTTGATAACAACGCACTTCGGCAATACTACAACGTTACAGGCGTTGTGATTTGCTTTCAAACTTTAGATTGACGTTCTTTGATAACAACGTTTGAATTTGCCAACGCTACGCAATCGCTGTTGTGATTTGCTTTCAAACTTTAGATTGACGTTCTTTGATAACAACTACGTTTTGTCGCTGATGGGTCACACTCAAGTTGTGATTTGCTTTCAAACTTTAGATTGACGTTCTTTGATAACAACCTGTAAGAAAGTTTAAATGGAAATGGCACGGTTGTGATTTGCTTTCAAACTTTAGATTGACGTTCTTTGATAACAACCGCTTTCTTGGTGTTTACAGTCTATGTTTGGTTGTGATTTGCTTTCAAACTTTAGATTGACGTTCTTTGATAACAACAACCGATTGGCGATTGGGTGATGTATTTACGTTGTGATTTGCTTTCAAACTTTAGATTGACGTTCTTTGATAACAACTGTGGGACTTGGTAAAGCTCATATTCAACAGTTGTGATTTGCTTTCAAACTTTAGATTGACGTTCTTTGATAACAACCTGTATAGTGTTCCGTCTCATGTTTTCTTCGTTGTGATTTGCTTTCAAACTTTAGATTGACGTTCTTTGATAACAACTACTCCTTTTGGGTGTACACAAAACAAATGGTTGTGATTTGCTTTCAAACTTTAGATTGACGTTCTTTGATAACAACTCATTCAACGATGTACGGTGTACAGGCTTTGTTGTGATTTGCTTTCAAACTTTAGATTGACGTTCTTTGATAACAACTTCACGCACACTGCCACCACGCTCAACCATGTTGTGATTTGCTTTCAAACTTTAGATTGACGTTCTTTGATAACAACACAAACTGGTTTGTGTGGCTGGCGGTGCGGGTTGTGATTTGCTTTCAAACTTTAGATTGACGTTCTTTGATAACAACAGCAAACGCTCAATCCTTTTACCCGTAAGGGTTACAACAAAAAATAGAACTTAAAATCTGATGAAAAATGCCCCCAAATGTCAATCTTGGGGGCATTTTTATACATGCTATTGTGTTAAAAAAGCTCTAGTTGTTGGTTGCCAAGTGGTACATCGGTACGTGCTTTACCGTTGAATATCCGAATCATGCCAAACTGTTTGTCGGTAATACTCATAATGCCTACATGGCCTTTCTCAGGAAGCATCTTTTGTACTCTTTTAATGTGTACATCGGCATTTTCCATACTAGGGCAATGCCTTAGGTAGATGCTGAATTGAAACATAGTAAACCCATCGCTCAGCATTTTTTTTCGAAAATCAGAGTATGCTTTACGATCTTTCTTGGTTTCGGTGGGTAAATCAAAAAATACGAGCACCCACATAATACGGTAAGCATTGAGGCGTTCGGTAATCATACATGATGGTAAGGGTATTTAAGCTGCTTCGGTTGGAATAATGATGTTGGGAAAGCTTACTTTTCGTAACTCGCCCTGATAGCATTTGGCAAGTGAATACGCTGTTTTTTGCATAGCTACCAATAAAGGGCTTTTTTCTTTGTTTATGATAACGTCTGTTTGCAATACTTGTAATAGCTTGTTCTTATGTTCTTGTGTGAGGGTATCTACAACAGAAGTTTGATGAATGATGGTTCTTACCACCATATCTACAAAGGGTCGATAAGGTTCCATCATATCATCGGCAAGGCAGTAGGCATTGTATCGGTTGCGGTGAAATACACCAAGGGTGGGGAGCAGACCAGCACCAACAATAGCTCTTGCCATTGTTGCCCGTATTATAGCATAGCCATAGTTGAGTAGGTTGTTAGGTGGAGGGCCTTCTCGCTTACGGAAAAATTGCCAAGCTGCAGGAAATAAATGTTGCCAATAATGTGCGGCTGCTTGTGCCTCATAGTTGTCGCTATCGCCACTTTTAACTTGTTGTGATAGTTGCATGAGCCAATTGGCGGGACCGCCCCAATGCTGCAATACTGTTGCTTGATTCGCAATTTTAGCTTTTACTGTTTGCTGCCAAATTTGTTTTTTAAGTGGTTCTGTAGCTTCTATTTGTGCTCTAAAACGTTCACTAATAAGGGTATGCCCATCGAGTGGTAATAACATGCCATTGGGGTGGTGTTGCTCGTTACAACATACCACTGCTACATTGGCGGCGGCTAAGGCCGCCAATACGTAGTGGGTAATGGTAATTTGCTGATGCTCAAGCACCAATAGTCCGATATCTTCAATGGGTACTGTTCTGTCGGCTTTTCCAGCTAAGCTTGGCACCTGCTTATAGCTCACCACCAACTGTTCGTTAGCGAGTTTTAGGTGACATGGGGATTGTATGAGTAGGGTGCGTTTTAGCATTAGAATATTATCTGACCGATATTTGTCACTCGGACCTTAACTGGGTTTAAATCATCAAATGCCTTTAAACTTTGAATATTTAGAAATCTTTTGGAAAGTTTAGCATCGTTTGAATCATTTAGTTCAGTTTCAAGATGATGTCTAAAAGTCATGTCTATTTGGTTATTGACCTTTTTAACAGAAATTTTCTGAACACGATATAAATGATAAGAGAGTCTTTTGATATCGTAACGCATAACTAATTCATTTAAACTCTCTTTACTTAATCCAAGTAAAAACATTTCATTTACTTCTACACTTTCAATGAATTGCCATTTATCAAAAGGTAGTTTATCGAGAAATGTATCTGGTATTTTATTGCTATTTATTGTAAAATCCCATACTTGTTTTGGGTTTTTAATGACAACAGGTATTCCATACTTTTTTCTTTCTACTGCGTGCCAAAAAGTACATAAATGATGTATTTTTTTACCACTTTCATCTGTGTAAAAAGCTATGTGATGGTTGTTCCCAGGCTTCACATAGGCTATATTAAATCCTTTTTTATCTTTTGAAACTGGTTCAACTGCAGATAAACCAGTGAAGCTTCTAACCGTTTTAATTGGGATTTGTTTTTCTTTATTAAACCAAACGGGTTCTTTGAATGCTTCCTTTTCTTTATTGTGAAATTTTTCCAAATGTTTACGAACAATCTCTCTTACACCTTTATCCACAATAAAATCAATATCCTTGGCTTTCAAAGACTGTAAAGGATATTTTATTACATATTCTTCTTTGAAACAATCGCCAAATTCTAGCTTTATGCCTTTTTGCGTAATTATTGGATCCTTTTTTATTGATTGGTAAGCTTTTTTTATATCATTGTCAAACTGTTGTAAACGGTTCTCAATTAGAGTTTTTATTCTGGGATTAGCAATCTTATGGGGGTTTTCAAATAGATACTTAATATGCTTATTCTTATCAATGGTGTTGATTTTTCCGTACACGCTTTCTTCGCTTAGTGCACCTCTTGGAATAATGATATCTTTCTGGACAACTTTTTTAATTCCATTGATTTTTACTTTTCTGATCCCTTTTGTTGCTACTTTCTTTCCAGATTTAAATGAGATGATTATTCTGGATGCATGTTCTTCAACTTCCGCTGTATTAAAGGGGCGCTCCTTAATTAAGTATTGTTCTAGTAAATTCCTCTTCTCATCAAATATAATTGCAGCTTCTATAATTTCTTTTCGCATGGCATCTTTTACATCACTTGAGTTAAGGGTGTTAATCCTTTGTATGTAGCCTTGTTTTGTACAAGCGACAACTAAAGCGTCAATAGCATGGTGGCGATGATCGTCTCGTTTTGTCCAACCTATTATTTCTTCTTTTTGGTGTATTTTTCTGCCATGATCACTTGACCACTCTTTAACCTGAGTCAATCCTAGTTCCCTGTATTTTGGCAGCTGAAGGTTCATTAAGACATCATCCCAGCCCCATAATCTTCTCAATGCTGCTGTCACAGAGCCCTCTGTTGTTGTAACTTGATAACATATTTTTTCAAAAATCTCTTTTGCTTTTTTGGCGATGTATTGAGTTTCTCTTAGTTGTCTATCTATAAAACTCTCCCAGAGTTTTATATCTGCTTCAGTTTGTTTTTTCCGAGATTTTCTTTCTAAATACTCTTCATACGATACTTTCAATCTCTGCATTTTAGAATAGGATAATATACCTCTTTTGAACCACTCATCCACACGTTCTATATAGGCCTGCAATTCTCTTTCTCCTTTTTTAGCAATAAAATCGTAAGCGGTTTGGTTTGTTTTAGCTGCATTGCAACTTCTATGTACAAGTACTTTGTTTGTTTGTGAATCATCGAAAAGTAATGATTTCGGTACTATATGATCTACATCAAAGTTATCACCTGTTAAGGCCTCTGCTATGCTAAATGCTTTACCACAATAAATACAGGTATTCTCAACGTGAGCATCCTTCAAATTTCTACTTTGAGATGGGAATATGAATTTATATTTTTGAATGTATCTTCTAGTACTTGGTAAGCCTAGCTCATTTAATCTACTGGCAATTTCGGAGTTTAGCCGTTCATTGGCTTTATTTCTTTGTTCAGTTTCATTTCTTTCATCTTTACTCTGTTTCAATTCTCTTGCAAGTTCTATTCTTATTTCGTCCGGCTTTCCGTAATGATCAATTATAGCATTTACAATATTTATAGATTGGTTTAAAATCTTCTCTACAACAGGTTGCCTTAAACTGTTCTTGGCTAAAAGTTCTAATCTTTCTGCGATAACTCTTTTTTGCCTCTCATCTTTTGTTAAACTATTACTATGGTTGTAACCAGCAAATTCACATGCATCAGAATAAACATGCCCTCGCATCAAATAAGGAAGAATCTTTCTAATAGCTTTAGAAGACTTATTTCCAAATCCCTGTTTTGTAAAATCGATTTTAACTAATGAAGAAGCAATCTCTTTCGTAAAACCGAATTTTTCCATAAGTGCCTGTTGACATGACTCTTCTTCTTTTATTGAATATATGGTATGCCAGATCTTATATAAAGGTTCTTGCTCAAATGAGGCCGAAATTTCGTAATCTAATTCCTCAGAAAGTATTTCGCCTGTTTTCTTGTCGACTAGAGGTTTGGTGATATCTTTTGTATTTATTTCGACATTAAACTGCAAGTAGCTTCCATCGATAATTCCTTTTAGCAAAGCAATTGTTGTATTACCTTTTATTCCGTTTACAATTTGCTTGTTTGCATAAACATTTTCCTTTTTAAAACCTATTATTTTTAATAGTTCTGTAAAGGAGAGATGTTCATTTTCATTTAGATACGCAACAATTGCTCGTTTTTGCTCGATAGTTGGGTGCCAGTCTAGCCATTTATACTTTGAGACTTCGTTATTCTTTACTTTGAGGTTTATGTTATTAACTGTCTCCCAAATTTTGCATAGTTGAAATAATGGCGAAGATTTTGGAGTTACTTTAGGTCCAACAAAAACAGTTTTTCCGGATTTATCCTTTGTCTCAAATCCTGCAAACTCACATATATTGACAAGTCCTTTCTGCGATTTTAGTGGACGTTGGTAATAAATAATTTCATTCCTTATTCTGTTGATTAATCCTTTGGTGATACAACTTGGATAATGCTTAGATTGCTCATCCATAATAGCATCATATTCCTCAATGTAAGCTTCACGCGGAAATACTTGTTCTTTTATTCTGTAATACTCGTTTTGACCAAGTTCTTTGTAAAATTTCTGACCAATGGTTAATCCTGTATCCTTTAGTTCTTGATGACGACTTTTTACTGCGGCAACGTAGTCAGTGTCCTTCTTGTCTAAGTTTGCATCACTTCTTGAACTTTTGTAACCCCTTTTTTGATTCAAATGATATAAAACTCTCCCAAGTTCAGTAAGTGAAATTTTTTCCTTAACAGCTTTCGACCGTAGTCCCCAAAGTTCTATCGAACTAAGTTTGAATAAATGTTCATCAAACATTTTGTTTTCGAGTAATACTCTTGTTAGGTTAGCTCTACGTTGTTGATAGCGGTCATAACCTTTTCGCTGAGTTCTTTTTGTGGTTCGTGTCTGATTCTTAGAAATTTTATTGCCTGTAGAAAATTCTGTTTTCTCATCAGTACCAAGAGGTATAATTCTGGAGCCCATTCCCAGTATTCTCTTTCTATCATTGGCTTCTTCAATTAAAGCCCATCCAATTGATGTTACTCCTAAGTCGAGCCCTAAAATTTTTTTTGTTTCCATATGTTAGTTTCGTTTATATTTGTTCTGAAAGCAAATCACAATAAGGATTATTCCGTTGTGAAAACATTTAAGTCGCCTCGTCTTACAATACGGGGTTTTTTTTATGCCCTTAACTTGTATTTGCTATTTCGTACGGTATGTTCATAAGGTTAGCTATCAGTAATGTATTAATCAATATAGTTTATATTTGTTTTAATCGATGTTCATCCGAATATATACGAATTAAATTACTTGCACAAATATCTGTCTATCATTTCTCACGCTGCATATAGTGTAACTATTATTTACCGTAAGGCAGGTATGCCAACTGGCGGTAATTAGGTAATTTTGATAAATGATGCACCATCAAATATCATTACTGGCTAGGCTTTGTTAACAGCTATTATCTAAAACAATACGGCATAATGCGTACACCACTGTTGCAGTGGGCATCATCATGCCGTAACGGTAAGGTTGCTATAGATTGAATAATCCTGTGTAAGTTTTTTACTTACGTAAACACTCTCCCTGCCATGCCTAAAGCAATTTGTAAGGCATCTTCATTTACCGTAAGGGATGTATGTGTTTTAAAAAAAGATAATAGGTTTTCGGTAGCCATATTGCCTACCAAATCGTTTTGAGCCATGGGGCAGCCGCCAATACCTTTTAACGCACCGTCGTAACGTTGGCAGCCGGCAGCATAAGCCGCCATCAACTTACGTTCCCAATGCAATGCTGTGCTGTGTAGGTGTACGCCGATACTTGCTTGCGGAAAGGCAGGAATCAACGCTTGTAAGGCCGTACTAATTTGTTCGGGCGTAGCAACACCTACGGTATCGGCTAGTGAAATAATGTGTATGCCAATGGCAGTCATTTTAGCCGTCCAATATTGCAACACACTTTCATCGTAAGCATCGCCGTAAGGGTTGCCAAAAGCCATGCTTAAGTATACCACTAAGGTTTTGCCATGTTGTGTACATAATGCTTGAATGCGTTGCACACGTTCCCAGCTTTCTTCAATGGTACTATTGGTATTACGTTGTTGAAAAGTGGGTGATACCGAAAACGGAAAACCGATATAAGTAATATGTTCAAAAGCACATGCATCTAAAGCGCCACGTTCGTTGGCAACAATAACCAATAGGTTGGTATTGGTATGCTGCATGTTGAGTTGTGCCAGTACTTGTGGTGTATCGGCCATTTGTGGTATTGCTTTGGGCGATACAAAACTGCCACAGTCGAGTGTATGAAAGCCTACTTGTAACAGTTGATTTAGGTAAGCTACTTTAACATCGGTAGCAATTGGGTGTGGCCAGCCTTGCATGGCATCGCGTGGACATTCAATAAGTTGTATCATCATAGCAAGATCGTTATAAGTAGTACAAAAAATTAGTATTAAAATGCTTTTAAGATGGCTTTAAACATCGCATCTTCATCCCAAGGATGCTTGCTTAAACCAAGGCGAACAATCACCAGTTTTTTAGAAGGAATAATCGCCACAAACTGTCCTTCGTAACCATCGGCCCAAAACATATCGGTAGGAGCACTCGGATATTTTCTGTTGCTGCCGGCAGCATCGGTACCTGCATTCAACCAAAACTGATAGCCATATTGTCCGCGGCTTGCTGCAGCTGGCGTGGCTGTAGCTTTCACCCAACCATCGGGTAGTAGACGTTGGCCATTCCAAATACCATCGTTGCAGTAAAGCCATCCAAATTTTGCCCAATCTCTGGCTGTAGCGTACATATAACTACTGCCAACAAAAGTGCCATTCGCATCGGGTTCTATTACTGCTGAATACATACCGATGGCATAGAGTAAACTATCATACACAAACCGATGATAGTTGGCATCACCAACGGTATGTCGCACTATTCTCGATAAAATATTGCTGTTGCCACTACTATAATACCACTCGCTGCCAGGCTTACTGCGTAAAGGTAACGATGCTGTATAAGCACCCATATCGGCCTTACGGAAAAGCATGCGTGTAGCACTACTGTTTTTACCATAGTTCTCTTCAAAGTCGAGGCCGCTGGTTTGCTGTAATAAATGCTGTAAGCTAATACGGTGGCGAGCATCTACCGGAAGCATCCACTCAGGTACGGGAGCTGGTGCCGCAACGCCCAGCTTTCCTTGTTGTACCAACCTACCAATACAAGCGCTGGTTACACTTTTCGTCATGCTCCAACCCAACAGTTTGGTATGTGCCGAAAAGCCCGCTGCATAGCGTTCGGCTACCAACTTGCCATCGTGTACAATCAGCAACGCACGGGTGCGTTTAGGGTGTGCGGTATCGGGCTCGTTAAAAATAAAATCGAGTGCTTGTGCAAGTGCGTTCGCATTTGCCGTAAGGCTTTCGTTCTTAATAGGTCCGTAGCCGTAAGGCCATGCAGTTGTTGCGGTATCGGCAACTGGTTCGGGTAAATTAAATCGTTGGCTACGAATATCGCCTTCAGACAACTCGTTGACCAAGCACACACCGAGTCCCTTACGGTAAATAGCTTTTTGCGTGGCCATGCCCCAAATGCTGCTGGTAACGCTACTATCGGTATAGTTAATGTGGTTGCTCGCCAGTTGCAACAATGGGTCGTTCAGTTCTTCGGCCGTTACTTGTGCCGGCGAACGTTGTGCCACAAACACACTGCTGGCAAGTATTTTGGCATTGTAGCCCGTAATAATCGGGAAGCTAACCCAGGCGTAGTACACGCCATAACTTAGCCCTAACAGCAATGCCGCTATGGCAAATCGGAGTATTATTTTTTTCATGAATATCAATGTATGCAATCAAAGGTAGGGTATTGGGTGTTGTGGTACGCCTTACGGCAAATGTTGACGCACACGAAAAGGCCCCGCCGAAGGCGGGGCCAGTGTTGATGGTTGCTATAATGCTATATGCCAGTGTAGCTTAATACGCATACACTTTATAATCCCAAGGATTGAGGGTTATGTTATTTGCATCAATGGTAACGGCAGCATTTATAAATACATCGGTAGCCTTACCATGTAAGGTAGTATTAGTGATGCTAACTGTTTGTGGTTGATTACTCAGGTTGGTGATAACCAAAATTTTCTTACCACCAGCAGCACGTGTAAAGGCATACACTGCTTTTTCATTGCCGATTTTTTCTTTGCTAAAGCTAGCGTTGGCGGCAAGTGCCGCATTGCTGCTACGTAATGTTAACAAGGTTTGATAGAAACTGGCACGTTCAAATTTGTTGAACAAAATAGTATCCTTATAAAAAAAGCTGATGCTGTCTAAAAATGGTTCTTCTTGACCGCTGTAGATCAGTGGCATGCTGTTGCTAAGGGTTTGTGTAAGCACTGCAAAAGGAGCATGCACTGCACCTGGCATGGTAGCATAATCGGCTTTGTTCCAACTGTTTTCATCGTGGTTGCTAGTGAAGTACATTTTCATGTAGTTGGCAGGGTGGTTAGTGTTGTACTTTAAGCGAATGCTATCGATAAAAGTGGCATCTTTCTTACCAGCAGCAATTTCTTTGGTGGTAGCAAACATATCCCACGGGTAGCTTGCATCGAAACCTGCTTCATGTAATTCGCCTTTGTCGGCTTCTGCCAGCATGAACACGTTTTTCACTTGCTTTAGTTCGGCAATACACTTTTTCCAAAAACTGGTTGGCACTTCTCCTGCCACATCGCAACGGAAACCATCGATATTACTTTCTGTAATCCAATACTTCATAGCTGCAATCATGCTATCGGCCATTATTGGGTTATCGTAGTTAAGGCTGCGGGTATCGCTCCAGTCGAAGGCATACTTTGGTTTGCCGGTGCTGTCTTTTTCATAAAAGTCGGGGTTCGATGTAAGCCAACGGTGATCGGCACCAGTATGGTTCGGCACCCAATCGATAATTACTTTGAAACCAAGTTTGTGGGCTTCTTGTACCAACTTTTTCCAATCGTCTAGTGTACCAAACTCAGGGTTGATAGCAGTATAGTCGGCAACAGCATAATAACTGCCGAGTACACCTTTGCGATCTACTTTGCTGATAGGGTTAATTGGCATGAACCAAAGTGTTTGCACACCCATTGCTTTAAGGCGGGGTAATTGCTTGGCAAAAGCATTGAAAGTACCCTCTGGAGTGTACTGACGCACATTCACCTCGTAGATGTTGCCTTGTAAGGCCCATGCTGGGTGACCATCAATAGTAGCGGTGTCGTTGGTTACTGTAACGGCGTTGGTGGTAGTGTTGCTGCCACAACTTACAAGTGTGCAAGCGGTTGCGGCTGCAATGGCAAGGTTTCGTAAAAACATACTTCAGAATTTGTGGCGTAAAGGTAAGTTGTGCACCACAAACTTGGTAGTACTTTTGTGTATTTTTTACACAAAAGTTAGGCATCGAACCAAGCCTCGTTTTCCCAGCGACGGTTGAAATATTGGTACCAGCGCCACCAAGGCAACCAAGGCAATGCTACTAACGCATACAAGGGTGCAGCACCGCCGTTAAAATGTTGAAATATCACCATGAAGTTGATAACACTGATACTTAAAACACGACTTACGTAAAGGAGCTGTATGGGCTTTTTAAAGGCTTTGGCAGGCATGGCAAAGGCTAATAGCAGCATAGCAAAGCCACTCCATTCAAAACTGGCACTGATGCTGTAGAGTTGGAAATTGTACCAAAAGCCCGCAGCACAAGCCACTGCTAGGATGATGGTATAGGGTAATATAAAGCCTAATACCCAAAGTGTGGTTATCAAGGCCATGGTAAGCAGACGTTCTGTATTGTAGGCCATTTGAACGGGTAGCGTACCCATGATAGCCATGATAATGGTAGCCAGCAAAAAACCAAGTAGTGTAATACGTGTGTAAAAATTACGAAACTGAGAAAAGCCGATAGGGCTGCTTGTTGATGCTTGCATGCTTATAATACACTAATGTATCAAACATAGTTCGTTCTAACGAGCTTTTAACTTTTACCGTAAGGTGATAATCGCCAAGCCTATGTGTAATACACGTAATTTCGCAGCCGAAACGAGTATTACAATACCATGAAGAAAACGCATATAGCAGCTTTGGTGTTAATTGCCGCCGCCATTGTAGTGTTAATTAGTTACATGGGCGATGTTACTACCTACGAAACCATTGCCAGCGCCAAAGAAAAATCAGGCAAAACCGTAACTGTAATTGCTAAGTTGCAACCAGGTTCGTTACAGTACGATCCGGTTAAGAATCCCAATCATGTTGCTTTTACAGCGGTAGATACCCTTGGTAACACTATGCCCGTGGCTTACTATTTTGAAAAGCCTACCGATATGGAAAAAAGTGAACGCATTGTGTTGAAAGGTAAAATGGAAGATGGCGTTTTTCAAATTAGAGATAAGCAAGGCATTTTATTAAAATGTCCGAGTAAGTATAAAGATGATATGCAGAAAGCTGGCGAGAAAATCAACGAAACTGCACAAGGATAGGGTTTTATTTTAGCACACTTAGCACTACTACTTTAGCATGGAATATTTTGGCGAACACTTGCTGCCCGGTTACATTGGGCAGTTCTTCACAGTATTATCGTTTACGGCGTCGTTGTTAGCAACGATTGCTTTCTATAAAAGCTGGCAGCAGCCCGATTTAAGCGAAGCATCGCAACAATGGAAACGTTTAGGTAGGTGGGCTTTTGCCGCTGAAACTATCAGTGTTTTGGCTGTGTTTCTAACGCTGTTCTATATTATTTACAATCACTATTTCGAGTATAAATACGCATGGCAGCACAGTAGTAGAGACTTACCTTTTGAATATCTGTTAAGTTGTTATTGGGAAGGACAGGAAGGTAGCTTCTTGCTTTGGAGCTTCTGGCATTGCGTATTGGGTTGGATTTTAATAGCCCGTTCGGGCAAATGGGAAGCTGGTGTTATGATTACCATCAGTTTTGCACAAGCTTGCCTAGCTACCATGTTACTGGGCGTGTATGTGTTCGGACAAAAAATTGGTACCAATCCTTTCTCGCTATTAAGATCTGAAGGCTTTTTAGATAATGCTCCCATCATGCTCAATCCGGAAACCGGACAGCTGCGTGCCGATTACTTATCGATGATTAAAGATGGTCAGGGCTTGAACACATTGCTTCAAAACTATTGGATGGTGATACACCCGCCAGTGCTGTTCTTAGGTTTTGCAAGTACCATTGTACCCTTTGCCTATGCTATGGCTGGATTAATCAGAAAAGATCATAGCTGGGTAACAGATTCACTTTCTTGGGGTTCTTTCGCTGCGGCAGCTTTAGGTGTTGGTATTATGATGGGTGCTGCTTGGGCCTATGAAAGTTTGAGTTTTGGTGGTTATTGGGCATGGGATCCGGTAGAAAATGCCAGCTTGGTACCTTGGTTGCTATTGATAGCAGGCTTGCACACCAATTTAATTTATAAGCACTCTGGGTACAGTTTAAAAACCACGTACCTATTTTACATACTCAGTTTTGTATTGGTTTTATATAGCACCTTCTTAACTAGAAGTGGTGTATTGGGCGATACTTCTGTACATGCATTTACAGGAGCGGATATGACCGGACAATTATTGGCTTTTGTATTGGTTTTCTTCATCCCTGCATTGATATTGTTTTTTGCACGCAGTAAAAGCATGCCAACCATCAACAAAGAAGAAAGTACTTACAGTCGTGAGTTCTGGATGTTTATTGGTGCGATGGTATTTATGTTAAGTGGACTGGTGATTATTGCACAAACCTCTACACCTGTATTCAACAAAATTTTTGGAACCAAAATTGCCAAACCTGAAGATGTTGAATTTGCATTCAACCAGGTGCAAATTTTCGTAGCAATTATTGTGGGCTTGCTTACTGCCATCACACAATACATGAAGTGGAAGCATACAGAAAGTGCTGTGGTAGGTAAGAAGTTATTGGTGCCAACAGCAATAGCATTGGTTACCAGTTTATGCATCAGTTTGTTTGGTGCGATACATTACGATAAGCACGGTTTAGGGTTTCTTGCTGCCATTCATATTGCCATTTTTGCAAGTGTGTATGCAGTGGTGGGTAATGCGATGTATATATTCAGCGGATTGAATGGTAAGTGGAAGGTGGCTGGCGCCTCAGTTGCTCACGTAGGTTTTGGAATGGTACTGGTTGGTATTTTAATCAGCAGTGCCAAAAAAGATATTCTTAGCTGGAACACTACCGGCATCAGTATTTTGAAAAAAGATGGTCCAGAAAATCCTGCAGAAAACATTACGCTATTCAAAGGGGTTCGTACACAAATGGGCAAGTATCATGTTACTTACGAACGTGATACACTCAACGACAAGTACGATAAAAAGCATTTTGCTTTAAAGTTCGAAAACGATTCAACAGGTGAAACATTCACCTTGTATCCCGATGTTATTAAGAATAACAAAGGTGGTGAAGGTTTTGCAGCCAATCCTGATGCAAAGCATTATTGGCATAAAGATATATTTGTATACGTTACAAGCTGGCTCGAAGGCGATAAAGAAGATACTACGAAGTTCACCCCGGTAACTTTAAAAGCTGGTGATACTACTTTTTACACCAATGGTTTGTGGTTTTTAAACAAAGTAACGGTAGATACAAAAGGCGGAAAGCATCAGCTAGAAGCAGGTGAAACTGCCATGTTACTCGATATTACAGTAATCAGTAAAGAGGGTACTTACTACAAAGTCAATCCTGGTATTGCTATTACTGCCGATCAACAACGCTTTAGAGTGCTGCAAGATTCGGTAGTGGCACAAGGCTTGGTATTTGCCTTCAATAAAATTGCCGATGAAAAGCAAGGTACACTAGAGATTGGTGTAAAAGAAAGCAGACGTATGACCGACTTACTTACGCTAAAAGTATTAGAATTTCCATTCATTAATATTCTTTGGTTAGGTATTGTGGTAATGACGATAGGTTTCGGTATGAGTATGGCCTATCGTATTCGTATGAAGCACCGTTTAAAAGCTGTATAAATAGGAACCTTACGGTAAATGATAACGCACTATGTTACGATAGTAACCTTAATAGCAATGGCGGCCGAAGGCCGCCATTGCTATTAAGGGTGAAGCATTGATTAAAAGTGTGTCTACTTACGCATTTTAACAACCATCGTGTTTGTCCACTTATCATGCCAGGGATGACCACTAAAGCCAGTTAAAGGTTCAAAAGGTACAATACGAGAAAGTGAACGTTTCAAAGCATCGCCCCATGTAATTGTGCTACCATCGGTTTTTAAAGCCGTAGTGCCTGTAATAAACTTGCCAAGGGTTCTGCCTTTAGTGCCACCTTCCCAAAGCGTGAAAAATAGAATGTATACTACTATAGAAATTAATCTACCACCAAGCGGATCATCGAGTATATCTAAAGATGATTCATTGCCAGTAAGTGCTGCAATAACACCTATAACAATAAAAATGAAATAGAAAAGCACTATATCTACCAGAAAGTGTACGAAACGTTGCCCTGTAGAGGCATATTCGTACTGAAATGCATCATCGCCAGCTAAAATGTCTGTTGAGGTAGTGCTTACATTGGAGGTGTTTACGTTTTCCATCATATTTGTTTTGGTTGAACCAAATATAAAAACTTGTTTGATATGATGAAATTTGTAGTTGCATATTTACCGTAAGGGTATAAAAAAGCTCAACATGTTATTGTTGAGCTTTTTTGTTATTCTTTCACGAACAATGCTTTGAGTTCGCTGGCATCATCGGGTTTCATTTTGCCAGCAAGTATCAAGCGAAGTTGTCGGCGACGAAGTGCACCATCGTATTGCTTACGTTCTTCTTCGGTTTCGGGCAGCACCGGTGGGACAGGTCGCGGTTTACTGTTAGGGTCTAATGCTACAAAAGTGAAGTAAGCTTCATTGCTTTCGTAACGATACTGATGCAAGTGATCTTCGCCCCATACCTTCAAATGTATTTCCATACTGGTATTGAAAGCACGGGTAACTTTTGCTTCAATGTGTACGGTGTTGCCCAGTTTAATTGGGTTTTTAAAGCTCAGATTATCAACACTTGCCGTCATACATGGAGCATTACAGTGGCGGCCGGCAGCAATGCCAGCGGCAATATCCATCCAATACATGAGGCGGCCACCCATAAGGTTGCCAAAAACGTTGGTATCATTCGGTAGTACCAACTCATTCATAATTACAAAGCTCTCGCTTGCAACTTTACCATCCATTTTGCTTGCTATTGTTGTCATAATGCGGCCGCAAAGATAGTTGTATAAGCCGCTTTAAGTGTTAGCATTGTGCTAACACTTTTGAAACCTAACGATTACTACAGCTAATTAGCACCTATGTATTTACTTTGCAGTAAATGAAAAAGCTATACTGTATACTTTACTGCACTGTTCTTGCACTTGGTTTAACAGCGTGTGGCGGCAGTAGTGCTCCTGATGATGCAGCCTACACCACCGCCGAAAATGCGTTAGACGCAGGCCGAGAGTTTGTAGATGGTTGCCTCAAAGGAAAGTTCGAAAAAAGTAAGTTTTTTATGGTGCCTACTCCACAAAACGAAGCGGCATTAGATGCTATGCAGCGAACCTACCGCGATAAGCCAACAGAAGATCGTAATCAATACCGCGAAGCATCCATCAATATTGGTGGTGTAGAGCAATTGAACGATAGTACAGTAATTATTCAGTACAGCAATAGTTACGATAAGGTGGCTCGCAAGTTAAAAGTGGTAAAACGTAATAATAGTTGGCTTGTAGATTTTGCTTACACACTCAGCGGTAATTTATAAATGATAAAGCAAATCATATTGGTTGCATTGGGCGGTGCTTTAGGTGCGGTAGCCCGTTATTGTTGCACCATATGGTTACCCAAATCGGCAGCTTTAGGTAGCGTTTTTTGGGTGAATGCCTTCGGTTGCTTGCTCATTGGCCTCATAATGGGACTTATTACCAAAAATGTAGTGCATGAACAATGGCAACTAAGTTTAAAACTTTTACTGGTAACAGGCTTTTGTGGTGGCTTTACCACCTTTTCTACTTTTACCTACGAAGGCTTACAATTCTTACAAGAACAGCGGTATTTTAGTTTTTTATGGTTTAGCTTTGCGTCGCTTATTACGGGCTTTATAGCAACTGTGGTAGGCATTTACGTAAGTAAATTTTTATAGAGCAATCAACTTAAAAAAATCTATGACACAACAAACTGTATTGCATCCCTGGCATGGCGTATCTGCTGGTGATAATGCACCACGTATTGTAAATGCTGTAATTGAAATTCCTCAGGGTGCCCGTCACAAATATGAAATTGATAAGGCGAGTGGCTTGTTAAAGCTAGATCGTATCATCTATTCATCGTTCCATTATCCGGTGAATTATGGATTTATTCCTCAAACCTATGGCGACGACCGTGATCCGCTTGATATTTTAGTGATTACCTCGCTGCCCGTACAACCATTAACCTTAATGGAAGCCAAGGTAATTGGCGTAATGCAGATGATTGACCAAGGTGAAGGCGACGATAAAATTATTGCCGTAGCTGCCAACGACCCAGGTGTAAGCCACTGGAATAACGTAGATCAATTACCTAAACACTTCTTCGATGAGTTGCGTCACTTCTTTGAAGAGTACAAGCGTTTAGAAAATAAAACTGTTAAGGTAGAAGAGTTCGGAAGTAAAGAAACTGCCAAGAAAATTGTAACGGCCGCTATGAAGCACTACAAAGAAAACTTCGGCACTAAATAAACCAACTTGTATGACAGCTCAAACCATTATGCTATTGCTAATTGTTGGCCTCATGGCTGGCATGCTGAGCGGCCTTATTGGTATCGGTGGTGGTATTATTATTGTACCAGCACTTGTATACGTACTAGGGTATAGTCAGCAACAAGCACAAGGTACATCGTTAGGGCTGTTACTATTGCCTTTGGGTATTTTGGGCGTATACGCACATTATCAAAAAGGTAATATCGATTTCAAAGTGGTTGGTATAATGGCTATCACATTCATTGTTGGGGCTTGGCTAGGTACCAAAATTTCGTTGAGTATTTCGCAGGCATTGCTCAAAAAAATATTTGCCTTAGTACTCATATTGGTCGCAGGAAAAATGTTGTTTTTAGACAAACAATAGTTACTTCGAATACATTACAAACCTATTTTTGCAAAAATCTTTTCAAGCATGGAACAAGTAAGCACAACAAAAAACTGGATATACTTCTTTCTTTGGACTGCCGCTATGATTACACTTATGGTGGTTTATCGTGAATTTTTCTGGTTGGCACTACCCGGCGTAGTTACCCATTTTGCTTACGCTATGAATTTGATTGATCGTCAGAAGAAAAGCTAATTAGCTGAATTGATAATTCAACGTATAAAAAAATCCTACGCTTAGGCGTGGGATTTTTTGTGTTGTATACTTACGTAAATAGTGGGTATGATGTTACGCCTCACCTTGCGGTAAATCTATTTGCCGTAAGGCCTCTACCACATGATATATGATGGGGCAACGTTCGTAATGCATGAAAATAGTGAACAAGCGTTGTTGTACCTGTGGCAAATGCAAGCCGGGAAACTCTCTACAGCCACCAAAACGGTGTTCGTACACTGTACACTTATTCGCTGCTAAAAAAGAACAGGGGATTGCATTCATCAGCATCATGCCATAACTGCCCTTTTCAATATACGTATCATCAAATTGCTGTCGGCTAATAGCCAAATGTTGCGCCAGTGAATCGGCTTCTTGTGCTTCAACATTAATCATAAGCGTGTGGCAGCAATTTCCGCAATCGGTACAGCTTACCCGTGGCGTAACAGCTGCTGTTAAGTGATGTACTGTAGCATCGAGCCAGGCGGCATTTGTATGTTTTAAACGATTTATAAAAGCAATGTTACTATCGGCATTGGCAGCCGCTAGTACAGCAGTATCTATGCTTAGTGCGGCTGTATTCATGGTATGAAGGTAATCGTTTGCCTGTAAAGGCGGTATAACATTTACCGTAAGGTGTACTTACGTAAATATTTTCCACACCGCTGCATAAGTACACGATAAAGGTTACTTTGCTAAGGTTTTTAGGAAAATGATGACGGAGCCCATGCTACAAATACGTTTATTTGCAGCTTAAACTGGCTTGAATCGCAAAATTGTGAGCAACTATGGCAGAGTTACAGTTAAATGAAGTGCGTTACGATGAAGATAGTATACGGAGCCTCGACTGGCGAGAACACATTCGGCTGCGTCCTGGTATGTATATCGGTAAGCTTGGCGATGGTGCATCGCCAGACGATGGTATTTATGTATTAGTGAAAGAGGTAGTCGATAACTGTATCGATGAATATACCATGGGGCATGGCAAGCAGGTTGAAATTGAAATTAGCGAGCAAGGTGTTCGGGTACGTGATTATGGTAGGGGTATACCCTTGGGAAAAGTGGTAGATGTAGTAAGCAAAATCAATACTGGTGCCAAGTACGATAGTAAGGCTTTCCAAAAAAGTGTGGGCTTGAATGGTGTAGGTACTAAGGCGGTGAATGCATTGAGTACCTATTTTAAAGTGACCAGCACCCGTGATGGCAAAAGCAAAACGGCAGAGTTTAAGCAAGGGCAATTGGTGAAAGAACATAAAGAAGTTACCACCACCGAGGCCAATGGTACAGAAGTTTTCTTTGAACCCGATAACACAGTTTTCAAAAATTATAAATTCCATAAAGAGTTTCTAGAAAGCCAGATATGGAATTATTGTTACCTGAATGCTGGTTTGGTTTTTGTATTCAATGGTAAGCGTTACGTTAGTAAAAATGGTTTACTCGACTTATTACAGAAAAAAACCAATGAAGATGAAATTCGTTATCCCATCATTCATTTGAAAGGGAGCGATATTGAGGTGGCTATTACGCATAATAATGATTATGGTGAAGACTTATACAGTTTTGTAAATGGGCAGTACACTACGCAAGGTGGTACCCATCAGCAGGCATTCAGAGAAGCCTATGTGAAAACCATCCGCGACTTTTTCAAGAAAGATTATGATGCTGCTGATATACGTGGTAGTATTTGTGCTGCCATATCGGTAAGGGTGCAAGAACCTGTTTTTGAAAGTCAAACCAAAACAAAACTTGGTAGCCAGAATGTGTATGAGAACGGCCCAAGCATGAAGGCTTTTGTACAAGATTTTTTGAGTAAAGAGTTAGATAATTTTTTACATCGAAATCCTGCTATTGCCGAGGCTTTAAAAAAGCGTATTGAACAAAGTGAACGAGAACGTAAAGAACTAGCCGGTATTAAAAAACTGGCAAACGAACGGGCTAAAAAAGCCAACTTACACAATAAAAAATTACGTGATTGCAGGTATCATTTCAACGATGAACCTAGTGGTAAGGATAAAGAAGGTTGGACTGAAAAGAAAAACAATAGCACCATTTTTATTACCGAGGGCGATAGTGCTAGCGGAAGCATTACCAAAGCAAGAAACGTAGAAACACAAGCAGTATTTAGCTTACGTGGTAAGCCTTTGAACGCTTTCGGCTTAACCAAGAAAATTGTGTATGAAAACGAAGAATTTAACTTGTTACAACATGCACTCAACATTGAAGATGGCTTAGAAGGCTTACGTTATAATAGAATTGTAATTGCAACCGATGCCGACGTTGATGGTATGCACATTCGCTTGTTGTTAATGACTTTCTTCTTGCAATTTTTCCCCGATTTGGTAAAACGTGGGCATGTGTATATTCTTGAAACACCTTTGTTTAGGGTACGTAATAAACAAGAAACCATCTATTGCTACGATGAAGCCGAAAAGCAGGCTGCTATCAAAAAGCTTGGTAAAAATCCTGAAATCACCCGCTTTAAAGGATTGGGTGAAATTAGTCCGGGTGAGTTCAGCCGATTTATCAGTGAAGATGGCATGAAGTTGCAGCCGGTATTACTAGAAGAAGGTAATCATATTCAACACTTGCTCGAATATTATATGGGAAAAAATACGCAAGAGCGTCAAGAGTTTATCATTGGCAATTTGCGTGTTGAATTAGATTTAGTTGATAACTAACAAACCATTATTACATTGATACATATTGTTTTTCAAGAACCTGATATTGCTACATTACAAGCTGCTATTGCTTTAGATAGCAGCCTTGAAGGCGAAGTGTGGCATATTAAAGACGATTTTGCAGTTGGCCCTATTGCATCCATTTTTGAAACCGAGGGCTATCAGCAACGTCGCGATTGGTGGAAGCAACTGTTAGAGCATAGCCCATACACAGAACAGATAGATTTAGTAGATGATAAACTAACTGTTCATAACCTCATTAAACAACTAGAAGCCGGAGCCACAACTTGGGTGTGGATGGGGCAAAACGCACACGATGTATGTGGATATTATTGGTTAATGAGTCAGCTCAAACCCTATCAAGGCCAAGTGCATGTTTTGTATCTCAACAATTTGCCTTTTATCAACGAGAAGGGCGGTATATTTTATCCATCAGCTTTACACCAAATACAACCGAAAGAGTTTTTAAAAGCCAAGAAACTAGCTCGGCCCATTACACTTAGCGAGTTCGAAGTAGATCCCGATGAGTGGAAGCGGTTATCATTAGAAAATGCAATGGTGCGTATTTTAGAAGGTGGTAAAAAAATTGTTTCAAAGCCCGACGATTACTTTGATAAAGCCATACTCAGTGTGGTACCTAACGATTGGGTTAAATTACCTAAACTATTGCAGCTCATTTTTAGCAAAGCAAAAGTGAATACAGGCGATGTATTTGTAGTACATCGCCTACAAGCAATGGCATCGAATGGAACCATTGATGTGTCGGGCGATTGGACGAAAGGTTGGAAAGAAATTGTAGTACGTATGCCCAACGGCGAACTAGCACTTGCATAATATGAAACCCACGTTATTACACATACATCATATCGCAATTATTGCAAATGATTACGCTGTAAGCAAGCGCTTTTACACCGAAATTCTTGGCTTTGAAGTGGTGCAAGAAGTGTATAGAGCCGAACGTGATTCTTACAAATGCGATTTGGCTTTGAATGGTACTTACATGATCGAGTTGTTTTCGTTTCCTGAAGTGCGGCCCCGAGGCTCACAGCCCGAAGCTGCAGGGTTAAGGCATTTGGCCCTTGCGGTAAATGATGTAAGCGAATGGATTACTTATTTACGTAAGTGCAATGTAGCTGTACAAGATATTCGGGTGGATGAACATACAGGTAAGCGATTCACGTTTTTCTTCGACCCCAATCAACAACCATTAGAACTGTACGAAATATAATATATAAAGGTTGCTTATAACATAAGTAATTATGGCAAAACAAAAAGTAGATATTGCATTGGTAACCCAAAACGAAACGGGTGTACAAGGGCAGTATAAAAATTGGTTTCTAGATTATGCGAGCTATGTAATATTAGAACGTGCGGTGCCTGCCGTAGAAGATGGTTTAAAGCCCGTACAGCGCCGCATATTACATGCCATGAAAGAAATGGACGATGGTCGTTTCAATAAAGTAGCCAACATCATTGGCCAAAGCATGCAATATCACCCACATGGCGATGCTAGCATTGGTGAAGCTTTGGTGAATATGGGCCAAAAAGATTTGCTCATTGAAACGCAAGGTAACTGGGGCGATGTTCGTACCGGCGACGATGCCGCTGCACCACGTTACATAGAAGCACGTTTGAGCAAGTTTGCGCTAGAAGTTGCCTTTAATGCCAAAACAACTGAATGGCAATTAAGCTACGATGGTCGCAAGCAAGAACCTGTAACATTACCTATGAAGTTTCCTTTGTTGTTAGCACAAGGAGCCGAGGGTATTGCAGTTGGTTTAAGCACTAAAATTCTGCCACATAATTTCATTGAAATTTGTGAAGCAGCTATCAAATATTTGAAAGGAAGAAAGTTTGAATTACTGCCCGATTTTCTTACCGGCGGTATGATGGATGCAAGTAATTATAACGATGGTAAGCGAGGCGGAAAAGTGCGTGTAAGAGCCATTATAGAAGAGCTCGATAAAAAAACACTGCTCATTAAAAGTGTACCCTTTGGCGTTACTACGCAAGCACTATGCGATAGCATTACCAAAGCCAGCGATCAGGGTAAGATAAAAATTAAAAAAGTTACCGATGTAACTGCTAAAGATGTTGAAATTCAAATTGATCTGGCACCGGGCATTTCGCCTGATATCACCATTGATGCGTTGTACGCTTTCACAGATTGTGAAGTGAGTATCAGTCCTAACATTTGTGTTATTGTCGATCAAAAACCATTGTTCTTAGGTGCATCTGATTTACTTCGCTTAAGTACTGATCGTACAAAGCATTTACTGCAAAGAGAACTTGAAATAAAACTTGGCGAACTTGAAGATAAATGGCACTATACCAGCTTAGAAAAGATATTCTTTGAAGAAAAAATCTACAAGGAATTAGAGCAAAAGCATGAAGATTGGGAAACCGTGTTGCAAGCAATTGAAACCGCTTTTAAGCCTTTTGCTAAAAAACTAAAGCGTGCCGTAAGTAGAGAAGATGTTTTAAAGCTTACCGAAAAACCAGTACGTAGAATTTACAGACTTGATATTGCCGAACTCGATGCTCAAATCAAAGGCTTAGAAGCCGATATACAGCAGGTACAATATGATTTAGCGCATCTTACTGAATTTGCCATTGCTTACTTTGAAAATCTATTGAAAAAATATGGTAAAGGACGTGAACGTAAAACAGAAATCAGACCTTTTGATGTTATTACTGCAAAGCAAGTAGCCATTGCCAATACCAAGCTATACATGAATCGTAGCGAAGGTTTTATTGGTACGTCACTGAAAAAAGATGAGTTGGTATGTGAGTGTAGCGATTTAGACGATATCATCGTATTTACCAAACGCGGTATGATGAAGGTGGTGCGAGTTGCCGATAAATCTTTCATTGGTAAAGACATCATTTATGCGGCTGTATTCCAAAAAAATGATGAACGCACTACGTATAACATGATTTATGTAGATGGCGGTACCAATATTAGCTATGCGAAGCGTTTTAACGTAACAGGTGTAACAAGAGATAAAGAATACGATTTAACCCGTGGGCACGATAAAAGCAAAGTGCATTATTTCACGGCGAACCCTAATGGCGAGGCCGAAATTGTAAAAGTACAGCTAAGCCCTAATGCATCGGCTCGTAACAAAGAATTCGATTTTGCTTTTGAAGAAATTGATATCAAAGGCCGTTCGAGCATGGGTAATCAAGTAACCAAGCATACGGTGAAAGCAATTAAGTTAAAAGAAAAGGGCAGAAGTACCTTGGCTAGCCGTAAGCTGTGGTTCGATGATGTGTATGGCCGTTTGAATGCCGAAGAAAAAGGCGTGTACTTAGGTAGCTTTGATGAAGATCATATTTTGGTAATATATCAAGATGGTTCTTATGAACTTACCAATACAGAACTAACGCAGCGTTTCGATGTTGATAAAATTGTACTCATCGAAAAATTTGTACCTGCAAAAGCCATCACAGCTGTATACTTAGATGCAGAAAAAAGTCAGTTCTACGTGAAGCGTTTTAAAATAGAAACAACTACGCTTAACAATAAATTTTTATTCATTAAGGAGGGTAAAGATAACCGCGTAGAAGCGGTTACTACCGATGAAGATCCGGTATTGTTACTGCATACAGGCCGCGGTGCAAACAGTACCACACAAAAAATGAAACTTGCCGATTTTGTAGATGTTACAGGCTGGAAGGCTATTGGTAACAAGCTAGCCGATTATACTAAGAGTACTGAAATGGAGTGGGAACCAAAACGTACCGACGATTTACCTTCGGAGACTTTGTTCTAGCACTAATCATTTACCGTAAGGTGCTAACTCAAATAAAAGGCAAGCCATTCGGCTTGCTTTTATTAGTTTGAAATAAGTGTTACTTACGTAAATGGTGATACGATTGTATTACCATGCTTTCCAGCGAACGAAGGCTTCCATAGCAGCATAACGGGTGAGTCCTAGCTGTGCAAAGGCATCTGCTGTAGCAGCATTACGCTCTTCGGCACGCTGCCAAAATTCGCGGCTATCACTACCTTGGAAAGGAACCATATCTTTTTGGCTTTGGTGGATGAAAATACCAAAGCGTTTCTTGAGTACTTGGTCGGGGCTCATTGGAATAGCCATCTCAATATCTTCAATGTTCCACTCTTGCCACGCACCTTTGTATAACCAAACCCAACAATCGTTCACCCATTCGTCACCAGCTGCTTTAATGCGGCGTAAGCTTTCAAAAACAATATCTAAGCATACTTTGTGTGTACCATGTGGGTCGGCAAGGTCGCCAGCGCAATACACTTGATGTGGCTTAATTTTTCGTAGTAATTCCATGGTTAGCTCAATATCGGCTTCACCCATGGGATTTTTTTCTACGGTGCCAGTTTCATAAAACGGAAGGTTTTGAAAATGGCAACGGTCTTCTGTTAAGCCAACGTATTTGCATGTTGCTTTTGCTTCGCAGCGGCGAATTAAACCTTTGATGGCACGTATTTCGGCTGTGTCCATCTGGTTTTGTTTTTTGCCAGCAATGTAAGCGGCTGCTTCTTGCAAAATATGATTGCTTTTTTCGTTGTTAATGCCAAACATCGCCTCAAAGCCCACGGCAAAGTCTAAAAAGCGGGTAACAAACTCATCGGTAACGGCAATGTTACCACTGGTTTGATACGCCACATGTACTTCGTGCCCCTGATCGTGTAGGCGTTGAAAAGTGCCACCCATAGAAATAATATCATCATCGGGGTGCGGACTAAATATCAAACAACGTTTAGGCCAAGGCTCCATACGTTCAGGGTGGTTGGGTAGTGGTGTGCTTTTGCCACCAGGCCAGCCTGTAATGCTATCGCGAAGCATGTAGAAAACCTTCAGGTTAATCTCATAAGCATCTCCAACATCAGCTAATAAATCGGCTAAGCCATTTTCATTGTAATCGTGAACGGTAAGGCTTAAAATTGGCTTTTGTAATTTCAAACTGAGGTTTACAACGGCACGTTTAATTAAGTTCTCCGTCCAATCAATATCTGAAGCTAACCAAGGACTTTTAATACGCGTAAGAGCACTGCTAGCCAAATCGTCAATTACAAATTGGCAATTATTGTGTGTTTGTAGCAAGCTGGCAGGTACCTGTTCTGTAACATCGCCTTCTACCGCTTTCGCTACAATACTAGCTTTGTTACCCCAAGCTAATAAAATGATACGCTTGGCCGACAAAATGGTGTTCATGCCCATTGTAATAGCTAAGCGAGGCATATTGGCAATATTGCCAAACTCAGAGCTATTCACCAATCGGGTAGAGTTATCGAGCGTAATCAAGCGAGTTTTACTGTGAATGCTACTTCCTGGCTCGTTAAAACCGATATGTCCGTTTGTACCAATACCAAGTATTTGTAAATCGATACCGCCGGCAGCCTCAATTGCTTGCTCGTAACCCTGGCAATGGGCTTTAATGGCTTCTTTAGGCAAGCTGCCATCGGGAATGTGAATGTTCTCAGGCTTAATATCTACGTGTTGCAATAAATGGCGGTGCATAAAGCTCCAATAGCTTTGGTATGCTTCACGTTCAATCGGAAAGTACTCATCGAGATTAAAGGTAACTACGTTCGCAAAGCTCAAACCATCTTCTCTATGTAGGCGAACCAGTTCGGCATACAAACTAATAGGAGTACTTCCTGTGGCGAGACCGAGCACGCAAGGTTTTCCTTCGGATTGTTTTTGGCGAATGAGTGCAGCAATTTCGGCTGCTACCCATGCACTACCTTGGCGTGATGTTGAAAAAATACTTACCGGTATTTTTTCCATGGCATCCAACGTAGAAATCATAGCTAGAGGTGTTTGGTTTTTTATTTCCGCTAAAAGCGGCATTTATTGGATTGTAAATATCGGTTTTTTGCGGTTTTTATCCGCTAATCTGCGAAAATTTCATCTAAAAACAACCAAGCAGGCTTACCAGCACCCGGCAAACCCGCAGGGATTGCTTCTACTGCCTGTAGCTTTATTTTCAAGTATTGTAGTTGTTGTGGTGCAATGGTAATGGCGGTTCCCTGCTCGTTGCGGGTGCTTGGTTGCAGTGGCTGCCAATCATTTGCCGTAAGGCTAGCTTGCCAACTTACATCGGCAGGCGTGTGTACCCAGCTTGTGGGGTAGTGTAAGGTGCTAACGCCCAACTTACTCAACGTAACGGGTTCTCCAAAATCAATCACAATTTCTACAGAGCCGCCTGAAAAGCCCATCCATTCTGGGTGACTGCGTTTTCCATTTGCCGTAAGGCCATTCACTAGCGTGAGTGCACCATACTTACCCGGATAGCTTTTGCTTGGTTTACGCATGATTTGAACGCTACGTCCTGTTGCTTTATTGATGTTAAACTTGCGAGTAATGCTGGGGTATGGCTTGCCATCGGCAGTATTAATGGCTTGCACCTCGTAAGATTGATTGATGAGCAAAGGCACCGTGTATGGTTGAAAATTAGGGGCATTATTACCTTGCGGTAAAAGGCTAAACTGTATGTTATGCTTGCCTTTGGGCGGTAAGAGGTGCCATAGCAATCCGTCGGAGGTAACGCTGATAGAATCGTTCAATTCAAAATAAGCTTTGCTATAATTGATGCCCCACAATTTGTAACGTTGGAATTGTTGGGTGAGGCGTTGCTCAAAATGTTGCCAATTACGTTGTTCTTTGGCACTCCAAAGTACTTCGCTGAGTGCCGCCATGCGGGGGAACACCATATAAGCCAACTTTGATTCATTGGTGATGTATTCTGTCCAAACATTGGCTTGGGCACCCAATACTAACTTGCTTTGTACATCGTTAAGGGCAGCAGGTACAGGCTCGTAGCTATATACTTTTTCGAGCGGCGTAAAGCCACCAATGGTAACACTATCTTCATTGGGCGATTGGCTGTGATCAAAGTAACACCAGCCACCTGGCGTCATAATTACCTGATGGTTTTGTTTAGCAGCTTCAATGCCACCTTCTTCGCCACGCCAACTCATTACAATAGCATTCGGAGCTAGTCCGCCTTCTAAAATTTCATCCCAACCAATAATGGTACGACCTTTAGCATTCACATGCTTTTCGATACGTTGAATAAAATAGCTCTGAAGTTCATGCTCATCTTTCAAGCCTTTGCTTTTCATGAGCTGTTGGCAAAATGCAGAACGCTTCCAGCTCTCTTTAGGGCACTCATCGCCGCCAATATGAATGTACTTAGAAGGGAACAACGCCATCACTTCATCGAGTACATCTTGTAAAAAATTGAAAGTAGCATCGGTAGGTGCAAATACATCTTCAAAAATGCCCCATGTTTGTTGTACTTGCTTGCCTTTAGTGCTGCCATTCCAAACTGCTGGGTGTGCAATGTTTGTAGGCTCGTTCGGAAAGCAACTTAACTCAGGATATGCGGCAATAGCAGCCGATGCATGGCCGGGCATTTCTATTTCAGGTACAACCGTAATGAACCTTTCTGCAGCGTATTGAACAATGGCTTTTACTTGTGCTTGCGTGTAGTAACCGCTGTGCGTTCTGTTGGTATTAGCCGTGCCCGGATAGTTGCCAATAATCGTACCGCTGCGAGTAGCACCTATGCTGGTAAGCTTAGGATATTTTTTAATTTCAATACGCCAGCCCTGATCATCGGTAAGATGCCAATGGAAAAAATTGAACTTGTGCAATGCCAACCAATCGATGTATTTTTTGATGAAGGCAACATCGTAAAAATGTCTGCTAACATCTAAGTGCATGCCGCGGTAAGTAAAGCGTGGCGCATCATTTACCGTAAGGGAAGGAATTATAATATTAGCTGTGATATTGGTGGGCATCAATTGAATGAGCGACTGTATGCCATAGAAAATGCCTGCTTCGGCGTTACCAGTAATTACCACTTTATTAGGTGTAACTGCCAGCTCGTAGCCTTCGGTGCCATGCGTTTTAACTTTGTTGATTGTGAGCACAATGTTATTGGCTTCGTTACCCGTGGTGCTAATGGCAAGTGTTCGCTTGTAATAGCGTTGTAAGTATTGTTGTAAGTACTTCGCCTGCGGCAATAAAAAAGCATGTTTTACCACGATGGCGGTAGTAGGCCTTACGGTAAATGGCGGAGCATCGGCCACAAACTGAACCGAAGCTGGCGCAGGTATAATGGTGTGCTTTGGCTGACTCAACGCTACGCTTGTAATGCAAGCAAATAAAAAGGGTAGAAACTGTTTCATGGCTTATAATGCAACATCGTTAGGGCTACAAAATAAGCAAACTGAGCAAGTTTACGGTAGGGGAGTTTTGTTCTTTAAGTACAAACGAATGATAAAATAGCCTGCAACACTTAAGAATAGCACCAAGGCCACAGCCATAGCAATCCAAGGCATTTCTTTGATTTTTCTTTTTTCGGCTAGTTGCTTTTTTTCATCGAGTTGTAGTTGCAGTTTTTTATTGATGCCATACACTGTTTGTTGCAATGCAATGGGGTTGGTGTTCAGTGCTTGTAGGCCTTCTATGGCATCGTCAACAAAAGGATCGTTTTGCATTTGCTGTTCTAAAGCATGTGCATTGGTAGCATCAAGCTTGCCACTTAAATATTGCAGTAGCTGCTCGTTATTCGGATTTTCTGGCAATGGCTGTGGCGTACTCATGATGCTTGTTGTTGTTTTTCGATCCAAATTTTGAGGTTGCGTTTGCCGTTTTGAATGTAACTTTTTACTTGTAACAAACTAAAGCCTGTACTATCGGTGATTTGCTGGTACGATTGCTTTTGTAAGTAAAACAGTGTGATACATATTTTTTGAGCTTCGTTGAGTGTGTCAAGTGCTTGTGCAAGCAGTTGCAGATCGGTTTCTTTTTTCCAGAGTTCATCAATGCTATGATTTTCGGCTGGTACGCCTAAATATTGCTCTGTGAGTTCGGTGGCAATGCCCTTTTCATCGCGGAGGTGCATGAGGCAATGGTTACGGGCAATGGTGTACAACCAACTTTTAAAATAGGTAACGCGATACTTGGGCAGTTCGGTGATTACCTTCATAAAAATTTGTTGCACGGCATCTTTTGCTTTTTCTTCGTTTTTGAGGTATTTCATACAAACACCGAGCAAAAGCATGGTATATCGCTGCAAAAGCTCGCCCAAATATTGATTATTACCATCTTGGTAGTAATGTTGCAGCAGCTTAGCATCGTCGTAATGTTCGTACCGGTTCACGTGGTGAAAGTAAGTGTTTGAGCAATTGAGTGTATGAGATGCTTATGCAAATGTTTTCCATAATTTAAGTATAGATACCTCATGCCATTAGTAGCTTGTATTACAGCAATAGCACCATTAAGAAGCGAACCATTACACAGCAGTGAAATGGTTAGTCAGCTGCTGCTAGGCGAACTAGCTACGATTATTGATGAGGTGAAAGGCTTTTTAAAAGTACAATGCCAAGCCGATGGTTACGAGGGTTGGTGCCAAGCCAATCAGGTAATGTTGGTGAGTCCGCTGGTAGCTAACGAATATGTACAAAACCCTCCGAAATATTGTGCCGATACTTTTGGTGTTTTGAAAAACAAAGATGGACTTACGCAAATATCTATCGGTACACCATTGCTGCTGAAAAAGCCAAAGCTAGCGAAGCTTGGTAAGCTACAATGGCAGCTCAAAAAAGTGCAAACTGTTGCTGCGGGCAGCGAAGCATTTACGCAAGTAAATATTGAAAAGGTAGTGGGTCAGTTATTAAATACACCGTATTTGTGGGGCGGTAGAAGTGCCTTTGGCATTGATTGTAGCGGCTTTACTCAATTGGTCTTAAAATTATTTGGCTATCAATTACCGAGAGATGCAAAACAGCAAGTGAATCATGGTGAAGTAATTGGTTTTTTGCAAGAGGTTAAAAGTGGCGATTTAGCCTTTTTTGATGACGCAGAAGGTAATATTATTCATGTGGGTTTGTTGTTGAACCACGATACAATTGTGCATGCATACGATAAAGTACGTATCGATAGAATTGATACTGAGGGCATTATTAACACCTCTACCAAGTTAAGAACGCATCGTTTAAGAGTTATTAAAAGAATACTACCATAGCTATTTGTTGCGGTAACGGTCAGCATCAATGAGTATGCAAATGCCTGCATTAAAAATGGCAATACTACAAGTGCCATAAAGTACCCAAGGCTGTTGCTGATATTTGGCAAAGCCTGCATCAATAGCCATCGATAAACCTGCTCCTGTAAGTAGTAAACCTAGCGTGGCTTGTAAGAGCCAACGTGTTTTGTTGGGTTGCATAAAATATTAACATGTATGGCTTTGTGTAGGTTCATTTACCGTAAGGTGTATTTAAAATGCCTCTCCAATTTTAATATAGAAACCACTATTGGCATCGGTAGTAATGGCATAATCGAAGCGAAGGGTAATATTTTTCTTTCTGTTGGCTATGAACCGTAATCCTGTACCACCGGCAATGCGTAAGTCGGCTACAGACATGGCTTCAAGCGAACGATCAACCTGCCCGATACTGCCAAAAAAAGCAAGGTTGGCTAAGCGATGCACAGGAAAGCGAACTTCAGTTTGTGCTGCTATGTAGTTGTTATCGCGAAAGCGACCATTAAAATAACCTCGCATGATGGTAGGGTTGCCCATGCGTGGTAATTCTCGCCAAGGTACAGTGCCATTGTTGAGTTGTGCAAACACTTGAAATGCCAAGCAACTGAATTCACCTAAAGGATAATATTTTCTGGCATCAATCAGCCATTCGGTATAATTGAAATTGCCACCCAAGGCTTTGCTATGAAACGTAACACCTAGTTCGGTATACCAACCTGAACGTGGCGATAATGGATGGTTGCGGTGATCCCACAATACGGTAGGGCCAAGACCTGTAACTGAACTTTGCCGTTGGCCTGCTTGTACTGCTAAGAAATTAGTGTCTTTTGCAGGTGTTTGAATGTTGTTGGTGATGCTTACATTGCCACGTATGCCTACAAAAAACTTGTTCTTCACTTGCTTGTAAGCATTGATATTACTGTAGATGCGCTGATAGGTAACCCCTTCAAAGGCTTTATTATCAACCGTTGTGTTGCCAAAGCCCCAAAGCCTTTCGTAATTGTCGGCATAACCAATACGACCTCTTAAAAAGTAGCGTTCGCCACTGGTAAAAGTTTGTGCATACAGTTCTGTGAAAAGTTGGTTACGGGTGCTATACTGCACATCTATATAAGCATAGCTGTCGCGTGTGGTACTACCTGCTTTTTTTTGATCGGTGTTGAAAAAGTAATTCACTGCTAGTCCCACTTTCAAGCCTGTTTCAGGGCTACTACTCAAAGTGGGAATGGGTAGAAAACTCCAGTTTTTATTCACCAAACTATCGGGTCTGAATTTGTGCCACCATTTTTTGGATGGTAGGGTAGTGTCGGCTTGTGCCGAACTGTACAATGCAGTGATAGCAAGGCTTACCACTAGTATGAAACGCTGCTGTAGCAACATGAAAAATATTAATAGGTTAAATCTTCGTAAGCCATTTGTAACTCGCTGTATGCATGCTTGTCGCCAGCTGCTTTAGCTGCTTCCATGCCTTTTTCATACCAATGTATAGCCTCGTCGGTTCGTTGTTGCTGTTCTAACAACTTCGCCAAATGATAATAACTGCCCACATAGCTTGGGCTATCGGTAAGAATGGCGGTGAATAAGGTTTCGGCATCTGATAACTGCCCGATTTTCTGGTATTCCAGCGCTAATGCATGCCGTAAAAAGTTATCGTTTGGCTGGCTTGCTAGCATGGTTAATATCTTCTCAATTCTATTGCTCATGGCTGCTAAAATAATACAGCTTTTGGTTAGGAGTGTTTTTAAGTACCTTACGGTAAATGAACAACTGCACCTACCTGCTTATATTTGCGACCTTATGAGTACGCAACAAAACAATACCGATAAGTTTCAGGCCATTATTAGCCATGCAAAAGAATATGGTTTCGTATTTCAAAGTAGTGAAATATACGACGGACTTTCTGCTGTATATGATTACGGTCCGTACGGTGCCGAATTGAAAAAAAATATCAAAGATTATTGGTGGAAAAGCATGACGCAGCTCCACGAAAATATTGTAGGTATCGATGCTGCCATTTTTATGCATCCTACAACATGGAAAGCAAGTGGGCATATTGATAACTTCAGCGATCCCATGATCGACAATAAGGATAGCAAAAAGCGCTACCGTGTAGATCATTTGATTGAAGCCCATGCCGATACCTTACCTGCCGATGCTGCAAAAGCTTTACTAGAAGCAATGGATAACCTGTTGGCCGCCGAAGATTTTGCAGGACTTAAACAGTTAATAGAAACCAATAAAATTGTATGTAGCGTAAGTGGTACAGCTAACTGGACTGATGTTCGTCAGTTTAACCTGATGTTCAAAACAGAGTTTGGGGCGGTTGCTGCCGAACCTGGCGATGATAACCATGTGTACTTACGACCAGAAACCGCACAAGGTATTTTCGTTAACTTTTTGAACGTGCAAAAAACGGCACGTATGAAAGTGCCTTTTGGTATTGCTCAAGTAGGTAAGGCTTTCAGAAATGAAATCGTAGCCCGCCAATTCATTTTTAGAATGCGAGAATTTGAGCAAATGGAGATGCAGTTTTTTGTTCGTCCTGGTACAGAAGGTGAGTGGTATCAATATTGGAAAGATGCTCGTTTGAAATGGCACTTAGGTTTAGGTATCGATGCAGCAAAGTACCGCTATCACGATCATGTGAAACTAGCACACTACGCCAAGGAAGCTTGTGATATTGAATTTGAATTTCCGATTGGTTTCAAAGAAGTAGAAGGTATTCATAGTCGTAGCGATTACGATTTAATGCAGCACCAAACCTATAGTCGCAAAAAGCAACAATACTTTGATAACGACGTAGACCCTGCTACCGGTAAGCCTTACGGCAATTATGTGCCTTACGTAATTGAAACATCTATTGGTTTAGATAGAATGTTTTTACTCATTCTAAGCAATGCCTACAACGAGGAAGATTTAAGTACACCAGAAAAACAAGATAGCCGCGTAGTGCTTAAAATTCCTGCTAAGCTAGCTCCTGTGAAGTTGGCGGTGTTACCGTTACTTAAAAAAGATGGCTTACCCGAAATTGCCCGTGAACTTATGGATGAATGCAAGGGTACATTCAAATGTTTTTATGAAGAGAAAGATGCTATTGGTAAGCGTTACCGCAGGCAAGATGCTATTGGTACACCCTTCTGCGTAACCATTGATCATCAAACCAAAGAAGATGGTACTGTTACCATTCGCCACCGCGATAGCATGCAGCAAGAACGTGTTCCTATGAGCAGCATCAAAGCCATGGTTTTAAATGCTATTCACTAATATTTACGCCATAAGAAATTATGGTACAAAAGCAGCCTTTACGGCTGCTTTTGCATTTACCGTAAGGTGTATGACACATTTAACACGCAAAATTGCCTGTGCTCACTTTTAACAAAGTATTCGTTGGATTGTATTAGAAATTGCTGCAAAACTAACATCATGATTCGCCTACTACTGCTGAGTGTTTTTTTAGTTACAACGTTGTTCTGTAATGCTCAAAATGCCCGCAAAACAACAGTAATTGCCGATGCTGTAACTCGAAAGCCTGTATCGTTCGCTAGTGTTGTTGCAGTTGGTACCAAGCAAGGTAAAACCGCCGATATCAACGGTTTGGTGAGCCTTACGGCAAATGATAAAGCACGTTTTCAATTTAGCAGTGTAGGATACGAAGCAGTTACTTTAACGTTCGATGCTATTCGTGATAGTGTTTTTTTAGTAGCGAATGCCAAAGCCTTAGAAGCGGTTGTGGTTGGTCCAACTGATGAAAGTGATCCGAGAGCATTAGCGGTTATTAAGCAAGCCATTGCCAATAAAAAAAGCAATGATCCCGATGCATTAGATTTTTACAGTTTTACAACGTATGGTAAGTTGTATTTCGATACGCTTACCAAGCAAACTAAGAATATATTCATCAAGTCAAAGGCAGATAGTGCAGCACAGGCAGCCAAGCCCAACTATTTGTTTATGATTGAGAGTATTATTGATCATCAATATAAACAGCCCAACTTGCGTAGCACCAATATGGTGGCACAAAAAGTAAGCGGTATCAAAAATCCTTTTGTATTAGGATTGGCTACGCAGTTACAGTATTATAGTTTTTATCCAAGTGAATTCACGTTGCTTGGTAATAAATATTACAATCCTGTAAGTAACGCCTATAAAGGCTTATATGTTTTTCGTTGGATTGATTCTTTGCAAGGTGATGATGGTTTGTATACCTACATTATTTCGTTCAGACCTAAGCGTAATAAATATGGTGTTGAACTAATGCGAGGCGAATTACACATTCATGAAAAAGATTTTGCGATTGTAAATGTGAATGCTCGTGCTACTACAGAAGATGATAATCAAATTGCTTTTAAGCAGCGGTATCAATTATTAAATGGCAAATGGTTCCCTGAGCAGTTGTATACAGAAATTGCATTTAATCCATCCAATTTTGGCGTTGCAACCGATGATGGAGGAGGTGGTACTTTAAAAGCGTATAATACCACTTACTTACGCAATGTGAATACACTACAACCTTTAAGCAAAAGTAGTTTTGGTAATTACAATGTAACCGTTGCACCAGATGTAGATAACAAGCCCGATAGTTTTTGGAACAATAAACGGGCTATACCATTATCGGCTGCGGAACTTACTACGTATCGTTTTGTGGATAGTGCATTAAGTGAGGTGAAAGCTGAAAAATTCATTAGTGGTTTTTTGAATTTTTCCAAATACATCATGCAAGGTTTTATACCTATTAAAAAAGTAAATCTCGATTTAAAGCGTGTATTGGCTTATAATGATTATGAAGGGTTACGCCTAGGTGCAGGGTTCACTACCAATGAACGCTTAATGAAGCATACTCGTATTAGTGCATATTGGGGTTATGGCTTCCGCGATAAAGCTATGAAGTATGGTGGTAGCATAGAACAAATTGTAAGTGCGAAAAAAGATATTGTAGTAGGTGCAAGTTTTAGTCAAGATATTGCTTTGGCAGGATTGAATGGTTTCAAACCATTACCTGTGCCATTAGGAGGGCTACAAAGACTGTTTACCAACCGTGCAGATTCAGTTCAAAAAACAGAAGTGTATGCAGATTTTTGGCTGCTAAAAAAATTGCGTACTCGATGGTATGTTAACTATCAAGATAGAGCATTTACGCAAGGGTATCAATTTGCATTAAGTGAAAAGCCTAACAATTTTGTACAAGCATTGCAGGTGTACGAAACTGGTTTGCATATTACCTCTAGCTTCAAGCAAGGTGCCATTAAATTAGGCAACTTTTTTAGCTTCGATAGATCACAAAGTAAAAATTTTATTGATATAGATTTTCGCAACGGATGGTTGGTACAAAGTGGTACACAGCATCAATACCAGAAGGTAGAGGTGAGATATGTGCGTCAGCTTTCATTAGGCAGAGCTGGTGTTTTGAATACCATTACAGCTGGCGGCGCTATTAATGGTTATGTTCCTTTTAGTATGTTGTTTGGTAATTTGGGTAGCGGTGGCAATAGTCGTGCAGCTGGCAATGTAGTGGTTCCTGCAACTTTTCAAACAATGCGTGCATTTGAATTTACTAACGATAGATATGCTGCATTGTTTTCTACTTACGAAACGGGCTATTTACTACAAAAGGCAAAAAAATATGGTGTAGTTGGTGTACTTGCCAATAATATTGGATGGGGCGATTTTAGTAAGGCTTATTTGCACAACAGTATTGTGGCGGCGCCAATGAGTCAATGGTTCACAGAAACAGGTGCAGGACTTAAGTTTCGCAGTAAAAGTTTCAATATTGGTGTGCTCGCCATGTATCGTTATGGTGCTTATCACTTAGCGAATGAGAGAGATAATTGGGCATTTAAAATATTATTAGATTAGTACATAAGTTTTGAAATAAAAAAAGGTCGTTACTTTTTTTGTAACGACCTTTTTACCTTACGGTAAATGTTATTCCGCTGGTTTAGTAGGTAATAGTTTCTCTTGTATCACTTGTTTAAAAATATGTTTTGGGAAAGCACCACCTTGTAACATAGGCTTTCCTTCCATTGGTATAAATAAAAACGTAGGAATACTTTGAATGCCAAATACAGCAGCAAGTTCTTGTTCTACTTCTGTATCTACTTTATAAATAATAATATCATCTGCGTATTCTTTCGCAAGTTCTTCTAAAACAGGAGCAACCATTTTGCAAGGTCCGCACCAATCGGCGTAGAAATCAATGATAGCAGGTTTCGTGCCTTTATATGTCCATGCTTTAGCATTCATATAATCGAACACGTGTGCTTTAAAGTCTTCAGTAGTTAAATGTATTGTGTGCATGTATTGTTTTTTTGTAAATGTATAGTGCTTTGTTAGCGCCAAATGTGATAAAAGTTACGTTATTGTATAAAAGCAAATTTGCTGCCATCAAATAATCCTTTATCGCTTAGTTTGGCAGCTGGTATTACTAACAATGCTATGAAGCTTAGCGACATAAAAGGTGCTGTGAGGGTACTGCCTAAATTATTTTTAACAAAAGCATCGATTGTGGTATATGCTTCCGCAACATGGTAACCATCTTCATTGGTCATGAGTCCTGCAACTGGTAGTCCTAACGTATGTGTAATGTTATTATTGCAGGCTGCAATACCACCCTGCGTTGCAATTACAGCATTAATTGCTTTGGTAAGCATGGCATCATTACAACCGACAGCAACAATATTATGACTATCATGCGCTACAGTACTTGCTAGTGCACCTTGTTGTAGACCAAAGTTCTTAATGAAAGCTTTGGCAACGGGAGCAGTAGGTTCGTACCGGTTAACAACTACAATTTTTAGAATATCGTTGCTGGTATTGCTTAACAGTAGATTATTTTCCATAGTCGGGGTTAGCCAGCATAAATTGGTAATCAGTTGCCCGTCTAAAGCTTCTATCACTGGTATGTTACCTTGTTCATCGTGCGGATAATCATTTACCGTAAGGGCAACATCTTCTACATTAATTGCTTTTCTATTCCATTGATTTATGGTAGTTGCTTTTGGAGCTTGTATTAGAGATTGACCATTAGACGCAACCAATTGTCCGTTGATGTAGGTGGCAGTCACTTGAAATTGTTGTAAATCGTTCACCAGAATAAAATCGGCAGAATCACCTTCTCGTAGCAAGCCAACGTTCATTTTGTAGTGTAGTACAGGATTGATACATGCAGCTTGTAATACCTTGAACACATCGATACCCTTTTGTACAGCTCTTGCACACAAAGCATTGATGTGGTTTAATGCTAAGCTATCAGGGTGCTTGTCGTCACTACAGAACATCATATTTTGGTAGTGTTCATGCATGAGGGGGATGAGTGCTTCAAAGTTTTTAGCAGCGCTTCCTTCACGAATTAAAATTTTCATGCCTAAAGCCAACTTTTCTGCTGCTTCTTCTAGTGTAAAACATTCGTGATCGGTACTAATGCCAGCTGCAATATAGGTAGCTGCATCTTGGCCACGGAGCCCTGGAGCATGACCATCAACAGGCTTACCCGACGCTTTTGCAAAAGCAATTTTCTGCATTACTTCAGCATCCTGAAATAATACGCCGGGGTAATTCATCATCTCACTCAGGTAATAGATATCATCTCGTTGCAGTAGTTCATTTACCGCAAGGCTATCAATGGTTGCACCTGCTGTTTCAAAGTTGGTAGCAGGCACACAACTTGGAGCGCCAAAATGAAATTTAAAAGGAACGGTTGCTGCATTTTCTAACATGTACATAACGCCTGCAACACCACATACATTGGCTATTTCGTGCGGATCACTAATGGTGGCAACTGTACCATGCACTACCGCCATTTTAGCAAATTCACTTGGGGTTAGCATAGAGCTTTCAATATGCACATGGCTATCTATAAAGCCTGGCATGGCAAAGGGTAAATCGTTGCCAGCTTCCCTTAAGCGTTCAATGTGAAGAATACGTCCATCAGCAACGCTGATATTAGCGGGATAAATACTTTTATTAAAAATATCTACCAATTGTACTTGTACTTGAAACGACTGCGACATGTATTGTTGCTTTTAAAATTCGATGCTGTAATTTACAGCCCAAAGGTTAAGATTATGTTGTTTAGAATCATGCTATTTTTTGCAGTATGCTGTAGTGCTACATTCACCGTGGCTGCACAGTGGCAAGTTAAGCGTAATGCAAGTACTGTTCAATTTCAAACAGCACAAGGTGTTTGGAGTATTACGCCATATCCGAATGCAGTGGTGAAGTTTGCCTTTCAGCCGATAGGATATACTACCAATGAGGCTGTTGCCGATGCCATTATCACACAACCTAACAGCAACGATGTTCCAAAAATATTTGAAACGCCCAACCAATTGACCATCAAATATGCCGATGCTACCATTACCTATACTGCTAAAGATGGTTTTCGAATTAATAATCAAGTGCAGTTGTTAGGGTATCATGCCGATGCTACTTATAAAGGCTTTCAGTTAGCACTTGCTAACGATGAAAAAATATATGGTGGCGGTCAACGTGCATTGCCGCTTAATAGGGTAGGTTATCAACTTAAGTTATACAATAATCCTTGGTATGGTTATGCTAATGGTGCCGATAATTTAAACTATTCAGTACCCTATTTTCAAAGCAGCAAAGGTTATGGCGTGCTTTTCAATAATGGTAGTAAGGGTTATGTTGATATTGGAAAGCAGCAAAAAAATGTATTCGAATATGGTGCTGTAAGTGGCGAACTCAACTGTTTTGTTTTTTTAGCGAAGAGTCAACAACAATTGTTAAAAAATTATTATGCTTCTACTGGCGTACAACCCATGTTACCCAAGTGGGCAGCAGGTAATTTCTTGAGTAGGTTTGGCTATTTGAACGAAGTACAGGCCAAGCAAATTGCTGCAGGCATGCGTCAACAACAGATACCTTTCGATGCCATCATCTTCGATTTGTTTTGGTTTGGCGATAGCATCAAAAACACGCTTGGCAATTTAGATTGGGTGAACCAAAAGGCTTGGCCCAACCCCAAGCAAATGATTGCCGATTTTAAAGCCAATAATGTTCAAACCATTTTGATTACCGAACCTTTCATTTTAGAAGGTACTAAAAACTATGAAGCAGGTAAGGGATACCTTGCGATAAATGATCAATTGCAACCTTACCGACTTACTAACTTTTACTTCGGATATGGTGGTATTGTAGATGTATTTAGAAACGATAGTAAAGATTGGTTTTGGAGTTTTTATCAGAAGCAAATGGATATGAATGGTGTTACAGGTTGGTGGGGCGATTTAGGTGAACCCGAAAATCATCCAGCCGATGCGAAGCATCAGTTACGTGATAAAGGATTTCAACGCTTGTTCAGCGCCGATGAAATTCACAACTTATACGGGCATGAATGGACGAAGATGCTTTATGAAAAGTTTGCAACACATTATCCTAAAAAGCGGTTGTTTAGTTTGAATAGGGCAGGCTTTGCCGGAACACAACGTTATGGCATTTTGCCCTGGAGTGGCGATATCAGCAGAAGTTGGAGCGGCTATCAGGCACAGCTGCCGGTAATGTTGGGTGCAGCTATGAGTGGCTTACCTTATTATCATAGCGATGCGGGAGGATTTGCTGGTGGCGAAAATGATGCTGAGCTGTACGTACGTTGGTTACAAATGGCTGCCTTTTCTCCCATTTTTAGGCCGCACGGAACAGCATTGTACGAAGCCGATAAGCAAGCTTTTAGCTATCCTAGTGAACCATCGTTGCAACCTGCACCTTACAATGCTTATGCACGAAAAATAGTGTTGCAACGATACCAATATTTACCCTACACATATAACTTATCGTACCTACATGCCACTAAGGCACAGCCGCTCATGAGTCCTTTGTATTATTACTTCGAAAACGATACGGCTGCACAACGTATTGAAGATGCTTACATGTGGGGTTCTGATATGTTAGTAGCACCTATGTTACAAAAAGCAGCTACGGAACGGCGTGTATATTTACCGCAAGGTACTCAATGGTATGTACTTGGTGATGATCAAGCAATTGCAGGTGGTACAAGCATTACAGCTAGTGCACCTATTGATAGTATGCCAGTATTTGTTCGTGAAGGAGCATTTGTTCCTTCATTAAACATGAATAGAAATATTAATACTACAAAAGATGCTTTGCTTAACACTTTTGAGATGCATTATTATGCCACTAACAAAGCAAGTAGTGGTTTTGTATATGATGATGATGGCGAAACAAAAGATGCAGCATTAACACAGCAATTCGAGAAAATAAATTTTGCAGCGCAGCCCATGAAAACAACTTGTACAATCAATGTTTTCAGTGAAGGCAAGGGTTATGCTGCAAAGCCTCAGCGCCGACTCATTCATTTGTACATACATGGCGGTAAGTACAAGAAAGCAGTTGTTCAAGGTAAGTCGGTGAGCATGCGTTTCAGCAAGGGGGTAGGAATAGTGAGTTTTACTTACAGTGGAAAACCCATGCGTATTACTTTACAGTAAATGATGCCGCAGCGTATGCTGCCATGCTTAAAAAAGGCATAAGTAGCGATGAAAAAGAGCTGTTTGTTAAGAAATTTAACAGCTTTTGTATTGTGAAACCTATATTTGGTTCAATCTATACTTAATTATTTAACGAAATCAAACTATTGCTTTTGCTTATGAACAGTCTCTTTTATGCTGTACCAGCATTGGGCATCGTAGGGTTGGTGTATACCTACTTGAAATATCAGTGGGTTGCCAAACAAGATGCAGGCGATGAAAAAATGAAGACCATTAGTACAGCCATTGCCGACGGTGCTATGGCGTTTCTAAGAGCCGAATGGAAAATATTGGCCTACTTCGTGGTAATAGTAGCGTTGCTATTAGGTTTTATGGCTTCTCAAAATGAAAACAGTCACCCACTTATTGCCTTGGCATTTGTAATTGGTGCTGTATCTAGTGCTTTTGCCGGTTGGATAGGTATGAGCATTGCTACCAAAGCGAACGTACGTACTGCACAAGCTGCACGTTCTAGTTTAAGTAAAGCTTTAAATGTTTCTTTCACGGGTGGTTCTGTAATGGGCTTGGGTGTTGCTGGTTTAGCAGTACTGGGCTTAGGTGCACTTTTCATTATTTTCAAACAAATGTTTGCACCATCTTCAGATGCTACGAGTGAAGAAATGCTAAGAGCTATTGAAGTGTTAACAGGTTTTAGCTTAGGTGCAGAAAGTATTGCATTGTTTGCCCGTGTGGGTGGTGGTATCTATACAAAAGCTGCCGATGTAGGTGCCGATTTAGTGGGTAAGGTAGAAGCTGGTATCCCAGAAGATGACCCGCGTAATCCTGCTACCATTGCCGATAACGTTGGTGATAATGTGGGCGACGTAGCTGGTATGGGTGCCGACTTGTTTGGTTCTTATGTTGCTACCGTGCTTGCAACCATGGTACTCGGACAAGAGACCAGAAGTGTTGACGATTTTGGTGGCTATGGCCCTATTTTACTACCGATGCTTATTGCTGGTGTAGGTATCGTATTCTCAATTATAGGTACATGGTTTGTGCGTGTAAGCGATAGTGCCGGCATTAACACAAGCAATGTACAAAAGGCATTGAATATGGGTAACTGGGGAAGCATTATTCTTACAGCAGTTGCTTGTTATTTCTTAACCTTTTACATACTACCTGCTAATATGGAATTACGTGGCGAGGCTTTCACCAATAAAGGTGTTTTTGGAGCTATCGTAGTAGGTTTAGTAGTGGGTGCACTAATGAGTATCATTACCGAGTATTACACAGCCATGGGTAAGCGTCCGGTGTTGAGCATCATCAACCGTTCTGCTACAGGGCACGCTACCAATGTAATTGGTGGCTTGGCTGTAGGTATGGAAAGTACCATGTTACCTATTTTAGTATTGGCTGCTGGTATTTATGGTAGCTTTTACTATGCTGGTTTGTATGGTGTTGCTATTGCTGCTGCTGGTATGATGGCTACAACTGCTATGCAATTGGCCATTGATGCTTTTGGTCCTATTGCCGATAATGCAGGTGGTATCGCAGAAATGAGTGAACTACCCGGCGATGTTCGTGAAAAAACAGATGTGCTCGATGCTGTAGGTAACACCACTGCAGCCACAGGTAAAGGTTTTGCTATTGCCTCTGCAGCTTTAACAGCACTTGCTTTGTTTGCTGCTTTTGTGGGTACTGCAAAAATTGATGGCATCGATATTTATAAGGCCGATGTATTAGCGTGCTTGTTTGTAGGTGGTATGATTCCATTTATTTTCAGCTCTCTTGCTATTAACGCTGTAGGACAAGCTGCTATGTCAATGGTACAAGAAGTACGCCGTCAGTTCAAAGAAATACCGGGTATCTTACAAGGTACTGGTAAGCCGCAGTACGATCGTTGCGTTGCAATTAGTACCGATGCTTCTATCAAAAAAATGATGTTACCTGGCGCTATTGCCATTGTTTCTCCGATTGTTATTGGTTTCGCATTTGGCCCGGAAGCGTTAGGTGGCTTCTTAGCTGGTGCTACTGTAAGTGGAGTACTTATGGGTATGTTCCAAAACAATGCTGGTGGTGCTTGGGATAATGCTAAGAAAAGTTTTGAAAAGGGCGTTGATATTGACGGACAGAAGTACTACAAAAAGAGTGAACCACATAAGGCTAGTGTAACTGGCGATACTGTTGGTGATCCTTTTAAAGATACAAGCGGCCCAAGCATGAATATCTTAATTAAGTTGATGAGTATTGTAAGCTTGGTGTTAGCGCCAACCTTAGCGAAAATACATGGTACCGATGCTGGACATGTTAAAAAAGCAATGGAGAAGCAACAACAAATGGCTAAAGTAGTGGTAGTGAAAAAGTAAGTTTTTTGCTGCTCTCATGATAGTGATCGGCTCGCCAAAGGCGAGCCGATTGCGTTACTATCGGTTTAGCCTTACGGCAAATGCAACTGCATTTACCGTAAGGTATCATTATACTTGATAACAACCCTTACGGTAAATGATTGTTATAGCAACATTACATGCAAGTAGTTTGGTTTAAAAGAGATTTGCGATTACAAGATCATGCACCTTTGGCAGCAGCTATGGCAAAGCAGCAGCCAATAGTATTGCTGTATGTATTCGAGCCATCGGTGATGCAATATGGCGATAGTGATATCAGGCATTGGCGTTTTGTGTGGGAGAGTATTGCTGCATTGCAACAGCAGTTACAACCACATAAAGCCTCATTCGTAGTTGCTTATGGCGAAGTGCTTGAAGTGCTTGCATACCTGCAAGCAAATAATACCATCACCCATTTGTACAGTCACGAAGAAACAGGTAATGCCATCACTTTCGGTAGAGATAAAGCAGTGGCCGCATGGTGCAAGCAGCATGCTATTTCGTGGCAGGAGTTTCCCAGCAATGGTATTATTAGAGGCTTACGCAAAAGAACTGCTGTGTGGAACAAACATTGGTTTGAAGTAATGAATGCTCCCCAAATTACGATTGATATTGAACAACTTGCAGCATTAACAAGGAGCATAGTTTTGCCCGAGCGTTTTCATTTGCCGAAAGGCATACAATCACTATTGATTGCTAGAAATAAAAGTATGCAACCGGGCGGTGTATACTATGCACAACAATACTTGCAAAGTTTTATACGAGAGCGTGCAGCAGGGTACAGTTACCATATTAGTAAGCCAGAAAAGGCAAGGTTTCACTGTAGCAGATTGAGTGCTTACATTGCTTATGGCAATATGAGTATGCGGCAAGTGTATCAGGCAACGCAACAGGCTGTTCACCAATATCCCACATTAAAAAAGCAGTATCGATTTTTTCAGAGCAGGTTGTTATGGCATTGTCATTTCATACAAAAGTTTGAAACGCAATGTAGCATTGAGTTTAACGATATTAACGCAGGTTTTCAAACACTGAACCGAACGATAAATCAATCTTACCTGCAAGCATGGCAGCGTGGCACAACGGGGTATCCGTTGGTAGATGCTTGTATGCAATGTTTAATAGCAACTGGTTATTTGAATTTTAGAATGCGGGCTATGTTGGTAAGTTTTGCAACGCATCATTTATGGTTGCCCTGGCAAGCTATTGCACATTATCTGGCACAGCAGTTTTTAGATTATGAGCCAGGCATTCATTATCCGCAATTACAAATGCAGGCGGGCTGCACAGGCATTAATACCATACGCATTTACAATCCAACAAAGCAGGCCGAAGAGCATGATGCAGCTGGTGTTTTCATTAAAAAATGGTTGCCCGCCCTCGCCAATGTGCCTGTACCGTTGCTTTTTACACCGTGGAAGTTAACAACGCAAGAGCAGTTGTTATACAAGTGTGTACTTGGCGATCATTATCCGTTGCCTATTGTTGATATTGCCCTTACGGGTAAATACGCCCGTGAAATGCTCTGGAGCACCAAGCAAAGCAAAGCTGTGAAAGCGGCTAACAGTTCCATTTTGGGAAAACTTACAATTGTTAGGAAGGGTGATGTTTAATTTTTCCACAGAAATATGGAAGTACTTACAAATTTTTCTTGCTTAAAAGTTAAGGTTCTCTTAACTTCCCTGCTGAAACTACTATTTTAAAACAAAACAACCGCGATGAGAAAACTCTACTTGTTGCTACTACTGTGTACGGTCACGGTACTAGCAAACGCTCAGCTGGTTAATTTGTACTCCTTCAGTCAAAACAACGGAACCTACACGGGCATTACTGGTGGTAATGTGTTGGGTAGTAATACGTCTGACGATGAGGTGTTCAATAACAACACAGCTGGTGCATTTGGGCCTGTAACAGATATAGGCTTCCCCATCGGATTTAATTTTTCTTACAATGGCCAAACCTTCGATCGCTTTGCGGTTTGTTACAATGGCTTCATTGTACTTGGCACTGGTAGCTTCCCAATTGGAGGTACTACAACAGGTGTAATTAGCTCTACAAGTGCTGGGTTGGTTAGCAATGTAATCAGCGCCATGAACGTTGATATTGATGCTACCGACAGTGCTGAGTTAAGTTATAGCACTATTGGTACTGCTCCTAACAGAACCTTGGTGATACAGTGGAAAAATGCCATGCGTTATAACCAAACTGGTTCATTGATCAACATGCAAATACGTTTGAATGAGAATGGTAATACTGTTCAATTTGTATACGGTAATGTTGTAGGCCCTGCTACTGCTGGTACAGTACAAGTTGGTATTAAGGGTCAAAACAATACCGACTTTCGTGCAAGAACTTCAACTACAAGTTGGGCTGCTACCACAAACGCAGCTACAAATGCTGAAACAATAGCTTTTTCAACAACTATTTTTCCTGCAAGTGGCCTAGCATTCACATTCACACCTCCTTCTGGCTGTACTAGTGCTCCTCCTGCGGGTACTGTAGTTGGTAACAATACGGTTTGTGCGGGTGTTCCATTTACCCTTACGGTAAATGGTGTTACGCCAGCAACGGGCTACACCTATCAATGGCAGAGCTCAGCTAATGGAACTGATTGGACAGACATGAACGGTCAAATCGGTATATCATTAACTACAACTGCTTCTGGTGTGGTTTACTACAGAAGAGTAACTACATGTACAAACGTTTCTCAGAGCACACCTTCTAGTAGCTTTATGGTTACTGCGAATGCAGCCACATTTGCTACATTGCCTTATAACGAAAGTTTCGAAAATACATGGCAAGCATTGTGTGGCGATAGTTCACGTGCTACACCAAACAACAGCTGGAGAGGTACTCCTACAAGCGGTAACACCAGCTGGAGACGCCACGATGATGGCCCTAACGCCTTGTGGAGTTCAACTTTCGGTTTGTATAGTCCTGTATCTACGGCGGGTAATTTCTCGGCTCGTTTCCATTCATACGATGCATCTTCAGGTACCTTCGGTAACCTAGATTTACATATTAATGGTGCTACAGCAAGTGCAACGAAGCGTTTAACGTACGATATGATTAACACATCTGGTACGGATACGCTTTTCGTTCAGCTATCAACAGATAACGGTGCCACTTTCACAGGTATTGATACTGTTACTTCATTAACTGGTGCTTGGCGTTCAAGAGTACGTGTGTTTACTACCACAAGTGCACAAACTATCATACGTTTTAGAGCTCGTGGCGATTTCGGAACAACAGATATTGGTTTAGATAATATTAGTATTGTTGATTTCCCTAGCTGTAATGGAGCTCCTGTAGTACCAACTATTGCTGCTGCAGCAACTACTCTGTGTGATGCTGGTACTAGAACATTTACCATCACTGCTGGTAACAACGAAAACGGTGTTGGCTTACAGTGGCAAATTTCAACGGATAGCACTTTATGGATTCCAGTAGCTGGTCAAACTGGTACTTCTTACGCCTATGTTGCACCTAGTTCATTTACAGGTGTATTTGTAAGATTAATCAGCAGATGTACCGCAACAGGCGATAGCAGCATTAGCAATGCTATTCGTATTTCACCTGCATCTTCAGCAGTATACGCCACCTTGCCGGTAGCAGAAAACTTCGATAACGTATGGGCAAGCGTGTGCGATACACGTGATGTTCCTAACAGTTCTTGGAGAAATGCTCCTGTTTCTGGTAGCAGAAGCTGGAGAAGATATGATGATGCTGCTGGTGGTAATTGGACGAGTCCAACATCTGGTACCTATACGCCAAATGGTAGTAACGGTACACCATTCTCTGCTCGTTTCCACAGCTTTGGTACTACAACGGGTCAAACGGGTACATTGGATATTTATTTCAATGGTGCTGGTGCCGTTGCTACGAAGCGTTTGACTTACGATGTTTATAATTCAGTTGGTAACGACTCTTTAGTAGTATTGTTATCAACCGATGGTGGTCAAACATTTGCTCGTTTAGACTCTGCAAGAAGTGGTACTTCGGCTTGGAGAAGCAAACTAGTACAATTTAATACCACATCTGCTACATCTGTAATTCGCTTTATGGGTTATGGTGTTGCCTCTAGTGGTGATATTGGTTTAGATAATGTACGTATTAATGAATTACCTCCTTGTAGTGGTACGCCTACTGGCGGTACAATTACACGCACTAACGGTACTGATACCGTAGCTTGTTCTGGATTCACATTTGTATTTAATGCTACAGGTCAAAGTTCTACAGATAACCAAGGTATTTCTTATCAGTGGGAATTCTCTACCGACAGTGTTAACTGGTCACCAATTGCTGGTGCGGTTACTGTTCCTGTAACTATTGTAACTCCTGCTGGTTTTAACGGTGGTTTCTATCGTTTAGCAGTAACATGTTCTAATAGCAGTTCAGTAGCTTACAGCAATGGCTTGAAATTCGTTGCTCCTCCTGTTACTTATGCAACATTACCTATCGTTGAGCGCTTTGAAAGTGCATGGGTAAATGTTTGTGGTACAAGAGATGTGCCGAACAATTCATGGAGAAACCGTTTCCCTGCAACTGATAGCTCTTGGAGAAGAAACGATGATGGAGCAGCCGCTAACTGGGGCTCTGTAGGCTCATATGCATACACACCTTCAGGAAGTAATGGTTCTTCATTCTCTGCTCGATTCCACTCTGGTAACATAAGTTCTGGTCGTCGTGGTGCGTTATCATTATTCTTTAATGGTAATACTGTAGGCAACCTTAAGCGTTTAAGCTACGATGTTATCAATACAAGTGGAACAGACTCTTTAATTGTAGAATTATCTACAGATGGTGGTAATACCTTTAGCGTGATTGATACCGCAGCATCTACTGCTGGTGGTTGGAGAAACAAAGTTGTATTCTTCTCAACTACCTCTGCTAACTCAGTGTTGAGATTTACAGGTAGAGCTGATTTTGGTGTAACTGATATCGGTTTAGATAGCGTACGCGTAGAAGAATTACCTCCATGTACTGGTTCTCCAAATGCTGGTACAATCACGGTGAATTCTAGTTCTGTATGTACTGGTAGTGTAGTTAATTTTACCGTAAGTGGTCATACTACATTACAATCTGGTTTAACATACAAGTGGCAAGAATCTGATAACAACAGCTTGTGGAATGACATCGCTGGCACACAAAGTGCTACTATGGCGAACTATACGTTCACCGTGCCTGCCAACTATACATCTAAGTACTATCGTTTGGCAGTAAGTTGTAACAACGGTTCTTTTGTATTTAGCAATAGCATTCAGTTAACAGTACCTGCAATCAGTTATGCAGCGCTTCCATACACACAAACCTTCGAAAGCGTATGGTCTAACGGTTGTAGCACAAGAGATGTGCCTGAAGCAGGATTCTGGAGAAACACACCGTTTACAGGTAACACTAGCTGGAGAAGAGATAACGATACCACTGGTGCGGGTTGGACTAACATGAACAATCCTGCTGCTCCAACAGGTGCAAATACAACCAGCCGTTATGCTCGTTTCCACAGCAGCATTTTAACAACTGGCACTGGTACTTTCGATCTATTCTTAAATTGTACTACAGGTAACGCTACCAAAGAAGTGAAGTTCTTCTATGCCAATACCAATGGTACAGATTCTTTAAGAGTATTTGTTTCAACAGATGGTGGTACTAACTTCACACGTGTTGGTAGTGTATTAACTACTTCAAATGTTACTAATTTCTGGGATGAAGTAGCTATACCGTTTACATCTACAAGTGCTACTACTGTTGTACGTTTTGTTGCTTATGCAACAGGTACAAATACATCTGATATTGGTATCGATGAGGTGTCTGTAAGCGCTGTAGATTGTGCTCAGCCTCAAAACGTTCAAGTAGCAGCTATAACACCTGCTGGTGCTGGTGCTACAAGAGCAACAGTTACCTGGAACAACGTAGCTGGTAACTTGGGTTATGAAATTGCGTTTGCAGCTACTAACACACCACCTTCATTTGGTGATGTTGTATTGCCGAATACAGTTACTTACCTAGATACCACTAACGTTCCTGCCAATAGCAATGCTTTTGCATTCGTTAGAACGTTCTGTGCTGGCGGTGCTACAAGTAGCTGGGCGGTGGTGCCATTTTTTGCACCATGTGCTGCTGGTGCCATTCCTTATAACGAAGGTTTTGAAAGTATTACCACTGCAAACACGTTACCTGAGTGTATGAGTGCAACGCAATTGGGTACGCTTACACTTACCTACCTAAATCGTCAAACAACTTACTTCCGTAAGCCTAGAAGTGGTACTAAGTTTGCTTCTTTCCTTTATAGTGGAACGAATCGTCACTTGTTCTCTCGTCCGTTGTTACTACAAGCGGGTGTTCAGTATGGTGCGGAAGTTTGGTACGTATCAGATGGTAGTAATATTGCAGGCTGGGATTCATTGAAGCTTCAAATTGCAACAAGCCAATCTCAAGCTGGTATTATACAGTCTTTAGCTCGTGTTGCTCCTGTACCAAATTCAAACATCGATACCAACTATGTTCGAGTAGCGGGTAACTTCACACCAGCAACTACTGGTATTTACTACTTAACAGTATCTGCATATGGTACTTCTGCTCCATGGTACTTAAGTTTCGATGATCTACAATTAGCACCAGGTAACGCACTTCCTGTAACTATTAGCAGCTTCACAGCTGAACGTAAGGGTAGTACTAACTTGTTGCAGTGGATTACAAGTACTGAGGCTAATAACCTTGGCTTCGAAATTGAACGTAGTGCCGATGGACGTAACTTCACTAAAGTAGGTTATGTTGCCAGTACTGCTACCAATGGTAACAGTACACAGCCTATCAGTTACAACTTTACAGATGCCTTACCATTAACAGGTAACAACTACTATCGCTTGAAGCAAATCGATAAAGATGGCAAAACAAGCTACAGTAATATTGCACTTGTAAAAGGTAACTTCGGTAAAGAGTTAACACTAACTGCAGTATATCCTAACCCTGCTACTACTACCTTAAATGTGTTAATGAATGCACCAGCATTTAGCAAAACACAAATTGTAGTAACAGATTTAGCTGGTAAAGTATTAAACACATACAACTATCAGTTAAATGCAGGCGATAACACGTTAAGCGTTAATGTAGCTGCATTACCTAGCGGAACTTACCTCATCAAAGCTATTTGCGACAATGGTTGCGAATCTGCAGTGAAGAAGTTCTTCAAGCAATAACACAACATTTACCTTACGGTAAATAAAATACGAGTGGCACCCATTTGGGTGCCACTTTTGTTAGCAACATGTTCCAACCTAATTTTGCAGCATGAGTAAATATTTGTTGGTAGGGTTAGGAAATATTGGTAGCGAATACGAACATACTAGGCATAATATTGGTTTTGATGTGGTAGATGCCTTTGCAAAAAAGCATGGTGGTGTATTTACGATACAACGCTTAGCAGAAGTAGCAGAAGTAAAATGGAAGGGGAAAACTTTCATCTGCATAAAGCCAACAACTTATATGAACCTTAGCGGTAAGGCGTTTAAATATTGGATGGATAAAGAAAAAATGAACATCGAAAACACGCTTACTATCGTAGATGATTTAGCACTGCCTGTAGAAAAAATACGACTGCGTGGTAGTGGTAGTGCTGCTGGTCATAACGGCTTAAAAGATATTGAGGCTAATTTAGGTACCAACGCTTATCCTAAACTTCGCTTTGGCATTGGTAGCGATTACCCTAAAGGCCGACAGGTTGATTTTGTACTTGGTAAGTGGCATACTAAAGAGCAGCCGATTATTCAGCAAAAAATTGATATCTGCGTTAATGTAATAGAACAGTGGGCAAGTATAGGGTTAGAAAAAACAATGAATACCGCAAATGCAACTAACGTAAGTGTATGATAGCATGCATGAATTAGTAAGTTTTAGTTATATTGAAACACCAAAATAGCATCTATGAAAATTTTCTGTGTAGGTCGTAACTATGCTGAACATGCGAAAGAGCTGAAAAACGATATTCCAGAAGAGCCGGTTATCTTTATTAAGCCCAAAACAGCTTTGGTGCAAAATGGAGTACCTTTTTACTATCCAGAATTCACCAACGAGCTTCACTACGAGGCCGAGTTGGTATTGCGGGTTAGCAAAAATGGGCGACATATCTTGCCCAAAAATGCGTTTCGCTACTTCGATGCTGTAACTGTGGGTATAGATTTTACCGCAAGGGATGTTCAGGCAGAACTCAAGAAAAAAGGCCTCCCTTGGGAAAAAGCCAAAGCTTGGGATGGCAGTGCTATTATTGGTGCTTGGCAGCCAGCCGAAAAGTTCGACTTTAAACAAGGCGTTCGCTTTTCAATGACCATGAATGGCAATACCGTACAACAAGGTAACAGTAACGATATGTTGTTTAACGTACCCGAAATCATTGCGAACATCTCGCAGTACTTTTCGCTTAATATTGGCGATCTTATTTTTACAGGTACTCCTGCTGGTGTTGGCGAGTGCGTAGTTGGCGATGTATTTGCTGGCTACTTAGAAACACAAAAAGTATTTGACCTTACGGTAAAATAAAACGCAGTAATTGATAAATACATAAATCTTACCGAAAGCCTCTGTAATAGAGGCTTTTATCGTTTACATTAGTCATCTAATACAAATACTTATGCGATATACTTTGAGCTTACTCTGCGGATGCTTGCTCACCATAACAGCATGGTCGCAAAACAAAAAACCTCTCGATCATAGTGTGTACGATAGTTGGCAAAGCTTAGGCGAACGTGCCATTAGCAACAACGGACAGTGGATGGTGTATAGCGTGAATGTGCAAGAAGGCGATAATACTTTATACATTCAGCATCCTAACACTAAGTACCAATACATTGTGCCGCGTGGGTATGGTGCTGTTATTACCGCCGATAACAATTTTGTGATATGCAAAATTAAGCCAACCTATAAAGAACAGCGTGAGGCTCGTGTCAAAAAGAAGCGTCCCGATGAAATGCCGAAAGATACACTTGCCATCATTGCACTGAACGATGGTAAAGTTTCGTATGTAGATAAAATTGCACGTGTTAAATCTTTCGCAATTCCAGAAAAATACAATGGCGAGCAAGCGTTATACCTTACCTACTTACTCGAAAAAGCCGAAGCTAATAGAGCCGCCACAAAGCCTGCCACGCCCGATAGTAGCACTAGGGTAGCACAAATGCAACGCATGGCCGATAGCTTGCAGCGTGTTGCCGATAGTGTACGTAAGCAATTAGCAATGGTACAATCGCAAGGTTGGCAGTCTATTAGTAGTAATAAAGAAAATAATAGAACTGCCCGACCTGCAGCACCAGCACAAGATCCAGTAGAAGAAGGTGCCGATTTGGTTATCAGAAATTTGGCTACTAAAAAAGAGTGGACGGTAAGTTTAGTAAGCGAATACACTTGGCATCCTTACGGTAAATATCTGGCCATTGAAACAACGCGTAAAAATGGCGATACCGCAAAACAAGCAATGGTACTGCAATACGCTTTCACCAATAACGCATGGCAGTTAGATACCTTGCTTACAAAATTCAACGATGCTAAGATTTATGCCTATGCCGAATATACCAATCAACTTGCCTTTTTAGCCGAGCGTGATAGTGCCAAAAAAGAAAGCCAAAAATTCTATGGTGTGTGGCTGGCGCCACAGGGTAGTAAAGCAATTTTGTTAGCACATAAGAATAGCAGCAAAATCAATCAAGGTTGGAGTATTAGCGAAAATGCTAATTTGAATTTTAGTGCCAATGGCAAGCGTTTGTTTATAGGTACCGCACCAATATTACCTCCTAAAGATACTAGCCTTCCAGAGTTTGAGCGTGTAAGCGTAGATGTTTGGCATTATCAAGAAGATCAACTGCAAACCCAACAACTTTATAACTTACAACGCGATTTGCGAAGAAGCTACCTTGCTGTCATAGATCTTAACACCAATGCGTTAGTGCAACTTGCCGATAGTACCGTACGTTATTTAGAGCCAGCTGCCGAAGGTAATAGCAATCATTATTATGCTGTTTCCGATACAGGTCGCAGGGTTGCTGGTCAATGGCAAGGTTATGTGTTTCAAGATGTGTATTATGTTAATGCACTTACACAACAAAAAACCTTACTAGCGAAAAATTTTAAGGGTAATGTGTGGGTGAGCTATTCAGGTAACTACGCATTAATGTACAACGAGGTTACTAAAAAATATATAGGATTTAATGCCCTTACGGGTAAATTAACTACTGTAGCAACAGACATTCCATTTCCGCTGTACGACGAAGAGAATGACGTACCTGATCATCCGAATAGTTTAGGCATTGCCAAATGGATGCTTACCAATAATACCGATATCGAAAGTGATAGATATGTAGTACTATACGATAAATACGATATGTGGAAGGTAGATGTACTAGGCTTAGAAAAATCAGTAAAACTATCCAATGGTCGTACCAGCAAAACCGTATATCGTTTGGTAAATGTAGACAGAGATGAAAAGTACCTCACACCAGCACAGCAAGTTGTAGTTCGCAGCTTTAGTGAAACAACCAAGCAAGCTAATATCTACTGGGCATCTATGGCAAATGTGGCTAACGGTGTATTACTTACCAATATTACCAGCCCAGTAGGTACTGTAAATGCTATTATAAAAGCAAAGCAAGCAACAAGTTTCGTATTCACTCATGAATCATTTCAAAACAGTCCGAATTGGTATTATGTAACTGCAACCAATACCAATGCCCTTGCATTAAGTGCATTGAATCCGCAACAGCAACAATACACTTGGGGTACTGCTGAGCTATTTACCTGGAAGGCCTATACGGGCAAGCTTACAGAAGGTGTATTGTATAAGCCCGAAGGGTTCGATACAAAGAAGAAATATCCTATGATCGTATATTTCTACGAACGCAATAACGAAACTTTACACAATTATCAGGCACCAGCGCCCACGCCTAGCCGGTTGAATATTCCATTTTTTGTAAGTCGTGGCTACATTGTTTTTGTACCTGATATTTGGTATACAAAAGGTAAGCCCGGACAAAGTGCTTACGATTACATTGTAAGTGGTACAAGAGCTTTAATTGCAAAGGGTTGGGTAGATAGTAATCGTATTGGTTTGCAAGGACAAAGCTGGGGTGGCTATCAAACAGCACAACTCATTACCAAAACAAAGCTCTATAAGGCAGCATGGGCTGGAGCACCAGTTGCAAATATGTTTAGTGCATATGGTGGTATTCGCTGGGAGAGTGGTTTGAACCGCCAATTCCAATACGAGCATCAACAAAGTAGAATTGGTTATACCATTTGGGAACGTCCGGATTTATACATCGAAAATTCTCCGCTATTCCATTTGCCCAAAGTACAAACACCACTGGTAATTATGCATAACGATGCCGATGGTGCAGTGCCTTGGTATCAGGGTATCGAGTTATTCACGGGCTTGCGTCGCTTACAAAAGCCTGTTTGGATGTTGAATTACAATGGCGAAGCACACAATTTAATAGAGCGTAAGAACAGAAAAGATATTCAAATTAGAGAACAACAATTTTTTGATTGGCTATTGCAAGGTGCAGCACCTGCACCTTGGCTTAAAGAAGGTGTGCCAGCTGTAATGAAAGGTCGTACTATGGGATTGTAATTGAGTAAGAGGGTATATCATACATGAGTTGGGCTCGCCGTAGGCGAGCCCAACTCATTTTTAAACAATATGATCAACTTACATTACTCAACCTTCAGCAAATACATCATTTCTATAATTTGCTTCAGTTGTTGCTTGGTTACACCTTGCGGTAAATCTATCTGCTGTTCTTTACTACTTGCTGTTAATAGCAACTTCGTACCATTGATATCAATGGGCAAGTGCATTTTGAGATGCGGTACACTTGCGGTAAATCGATAGCTACATGTTTGTGCGGCTTCATTTACCGTAAGGTTCAATGTAGGGATCTGTGTTGTACGCAAATATTGATCGAACACACTGCTGAAATCTGTTTTCGTATAACTATTAATGAACTGTTCTATTTGCTGTGTGGTAACCGTACTATGATAAAAAAGTTGATACATGGCACGTAACATATTTCTGAAAAGCTCGTCGTTGTTTAGGGTATGACGAATGGTGTGTAACATGTTGGCACCTTTAAAATACATATCACCACTACCTTCTTCATTCACACCATAAGGACCAATAATCGGACGGTCGTTTTCAATACTTCTGCGTTGCCCTTTATTGTATTCATTGGCTGCTTGAATGCCGTAAATCCACTCTACAAATAAAGTTTCGCTGTAGGTGGTGAAGCCTTCATGTACCCACATATCGGCAATATCTTTCGTAGTAATGTTATTACCGTACCACTCATGTCCTGATTCGTGTACCACAATGTAATCCCACTTGCTGCCCCAGCCTGTACCACTTAAATCGCGGCCTAAATAGCCATTACGGTATTGGTTGCCATAGGCAATACCGCTTTGATGTTCCATACCTAAATGAGGTGCTTCTATCAGTTGATAGCCATCTTCATAAAATGGATATGCACCCATCCAATATTCAAAAGCATGCAGCATAGGCTTTACAATAGCGAATTGTTTTTTTGCTTTTTCAAGCTGATAAGGTAACACCCAATAGGTTAGATCGAGGGTTCCTTTTTCGCCTTGTAAGGTATCGGCAAACGAAGTGTATTTCCCGATATAAGGAACGAGGGTATAAGTGTTGATAGGCTGTGTTACTTTCCATGTGTAAGTGGCTTGTTGGTTGCTTTTTGTAACTGTTTGCAGTCGGCCATTGGCAATTGCCTGTAGGCTGTCGGGTACGGTAATGCTGAGCACTGCACCTTTTTCTGGTTCATCGCTTTGATGATCTTTACACGGGTACCATACCGATGCTCCTAACCCTTGACAAGCTACCGACATCCAAGGATTGTTCTGAGCATCTTTCTTGAAAATCCAGCCGCCATCCCATGGAGCATTCTTCGCAACTTTCGGTGCTCCATGATAGTACACGGTTACCGAAAAAGTGCTTTTCTTTTTTACCCGTAAGGGTGGTGTTATTAAAATGATGTTATCCCTTCGTTCAAAATTGATAGTAGTATTGTTCACTACAACGCTATCTACTATTAGCGGTTGCTGTAAGTCTATTTGTAATGTGTTTTGCTTTGGCACACGTACCACCTCGCACAATATGGTAGTGTGGCCTTGTATGGTTTTGCTGGTAAAGTCTGGCGTTACATGAACGTTGTAGTGTTGCACATCCCACCAGGTTCTATTGGCATTTAAACTGCCACGTAATGTGTCGGTTTTCGTGAATGTTTTGTTAGTGCTTGTTAATTGTGCTTGTAATGAACAACTGTAGAGCAAGCCTAAAAAGAACGTAATTTGTAATAGCTTCATAGTTTAAAAATAGAACTGCCAGATTTATGCAACATCAATTAATACATCAACGGTGCTCATGGTGGTTATTATGTATTTGTTGTTGTTGGTTGGGTTGCACCAATGCTCATCGTAAAGATGCGAATGTTTTCTATTACAACGAATCGAGTGGTATTGCAACGCTTGATCCTGCTTTTGCGAAAAATCAAAGTATTATGTGGGTGTTGCATCAGGTGTATAGTACATTGGTGAACATTAACTCGAAGCTTGAAGTTGTTCCTGCAGTAGCAAAACGGTGGGAGGTAGATGCTACTGGCACACGTTATAAGTTTTACTTGCGTAATGATGTTTATTTCATCGACAATCCTTGTTTCCCGCAAGGGAAGGGGCGTAGGTTGGTTGCTGCCGATGTTGCGTACAGTTTGCAACGTATCATGTTACCTGCAACAGCGAGTAGTGGAGCCTGGATTTTTAATAACCGTGTGGTAAATGACGGATTTCATGCCATTAACGATACAACTTTAGAACTTGTATTAGCAAAACCTTTTCCGCCTATTCTCGGTATTTTAAGCATGCAGTATTGTAGTATCATTCCGCATGAAGCTGTTACGTATTATGGTAACGATTTTCGGCGTAATCCTGTAGGTACTGGTCCGTTTCAACTAAACTATTGGGAAGAGGGACAAGCACTTGTACTTACCAAGAATGAACGTTATTGGGAGGTAGATAGTGCTGGTGTTCGATTGCCCTATTTGAACGGTGTGCAGGTTTCTTTTTTTGATAATAAGGCAACAGAATTTCTATTGTTTCGTCAAGGCAGGTTATCGTTCATCAACGATATTGATCCTTCGTTCAAAGATGAAGTACTCACCCGCAATGGAACGCTACGACCACAATGGCAATCACAAATTCGCTTACACAAAGCACCCTATTTGAATACCGAATATTTCGGTATTGCAATGCACCATACAACCAGCGTGTTACAACAGCGGTTATTGCGAAAAGCTATCAATTATGCTATTGATAAACGCAAGTTAATTACGTACTTGCGTAATGGTATAGGCACTGCTGCAGAGGGCGGTTTTGCTCCTTTAGGGTTGGCAAGCCGCAATGCCGAAGCCATACAAGGTTATACCTATCAGCCAGCCACAGCTAGGGCTTTGATTGCTCAAGCAAAGTATCAACCCAATACTGTTATTGTATTAACAACCATACCACAGTATGCCGATATGGCCAGTTATGCAGCCAAGCAATTAGAAGAAGTGGGCCTTACGGTAAAAGTGGAAGTAGTACAGAAAAGTTTATTATTAGAACAAACCGCAAAAGGCCAGGCCGCTTTTTTCAGAGGGAGTTGGATAGCCGATTACCCTGATGCGGAGAACTATATGGCCATGTTTTACAGTAAAAATCCAGCGCCACCAAACTATACCAGATACCATAACAAAGCCTTTGATGCTTTGTATGAACAAGCGCTACTCACTACAGATACCGCCAAACGTTATCAATACTATCGAAGTATGGATAGTTTAATGATGCAAGATGCACCCGTTGTACCGCTCTTTTACGATCAAGTAATTCATCTAGTACAGCCTTACGTACAAAATTTTACGCCTACAGCTACTAACATGTTAGTGTTGCAAACTGTAAAACTATTGCAGTAATACTGTTACTTTAAATCGTTACTGGTGAAGCTCAATGGTAGTAACATACTGGCTTGCGGTATTACATACACTTTGCCTTCTAATCCGCCTAATATTAAACGGATAGATTGGTTCACTCTTCCCTCATATTCTAGTAGTGCTTGGCGGCACATGCCACAAGGCGAAATCGGATGATTGCTTTCGCCGTTATTGTTGTGATAACTGATAGCCATTGTATCAACCGGAATTTTCGGAAAGATAGAGGCGGCAGAAGCTAACAATACACGTTCGGCACATAAGCCAACAGGAAAACTTGCATTCTCTTGGTTACTTCCTGCTACTATTTCTCCGTTTTTTAACTTGGCTACGGCACCTACCTGAAAATTACTATAAGGTGCATAGGCCATGCCTGTAACTTCTCTTGCTTCATTCAATAACCAAGCATCTTCTTCAGTAAGTTCTTCAATACTGTCGTACACTTCAAATGCAAACTGATAATGGTGTTGCTGCATGCGATCGTTCATTTGGTTCGATAAAAAAGTCCACACGAGCATTGCTTGTGTGGACCCCGTAACGGCAGTTAAATATAGTGCAAATGCTCGTTACAAAATTGTTATAGTGTAGGTTATTTAATGAATGAGAATATTCTGCTCCAACGAGGGCCTTTGCCATAGCTCATCCAAATCATACTTGCACGACCAACAATATGCGTTTCTGGAACAAAACCCCAATAACGGCTGTCTTGACTTCTATGTCTGTTATCACCCATCATCCAATAGTAGTTGTACTTAAAAGTGTACTGATTGGTACTAACTCCGTTGATGGTAAATGTGTTATTTTTTTCCTCTAGTGTATTGCCTTCGTAGGTTGTAATTAGCCTGCGATAAATGGCAATGTTTTGTGGTGTTAAAGTAATAGTAGCTCCCTTGCGAGGTATAGTTAGCGGACCAAAATTATCTGTAGTCCAAGGGTGGTTAGCAGGGTCGTGTGGGAAGCAAGGATGATACTCTTGAAACACAGCAATGCTATCTACATTAGGCTGGCTCTTCACTACTTCATATTCTTTTGCCGTCATGTTAATGCGGTACCAATTATCCTTTAAAAGCATTAGCTGCCCGTTGTTATCCGATAAATCATCAATGCCTAAATTTTCGCTAAGAAAGCTATTGGTGAAAGGCGATTTGGTTCGAACGAGATAATCTATTTGCCCGTAAGGGGGAACAAATGCAGGTGCACCATTAATGTATAGCAAACTGTTTTTAAGTTCTAACACATCGCCGGGGATGGCAGTACAACGCTTAATATAGTTATCTGTTTTATCTACCGGATGTACTACAATGGGGTAGTCTGCTAAAAGTGCTTCACGGTTGCCTTTGTATTCATCTCTAAGTACATCGTAGTATGGTGCCTTGCTTTGAAAGCCGGGAAGATTAATAATGGTATCTCCGGCAGGAAAGTTAAACACCACAACATCGTTGCGATGAATGGTATCGTAGCCTTTCATGCGAGTATAAGGTATTGATGCCCAACGCAAGTAGGAAACCTTGGTTTGACTAAAGGGTAAAGTATTATGCACGAAAGGAAAACTCAAAGGTGTTTGTGGTAGGCGAGGGCCGTACACCATTTTATTCACGAATAGAAAGTCATTAACTAAAAGCGTTTTTTCCATACTCTCGGTTGGTATGGTATAGGCTTCGAAGATAAAAGTGCGAATGATGGTAGCTGCAACAACTGCAAACACAGCTGCATCAATCCATTCACGTGTAGCAGATTTTTTATATAACTTCATTACCTCTCGGCCGCCCCAACGAACTTGTTTATCTACAAAACCGAGGTAAGGAAAATATAAAAAAGGTACTAGCACCACAGCTGTATGCGACAGTAAATCGAACTTACCGAAGTGCATCGTAAAGATGATGGTGATCCAAATACTAACAAACTGACCAGCAATAGGAACAAACTGTAACCAAAACCACCATTTTTTTATACCGGTGATTTCTGCCATGCACCATGTATTGTAGAATGGTATTAGCGCTTTCCATGCATCAATGCCAGCCTTTTTGAACATGCCGTACATGCCTATATGCCAACCAATAGTTCCTAGTATAAAAATGATCCAACCCATAAATAAAATTTAAAAGTCAACAAAAATAAAGGTATCGCAGTAGCATACGACTTTTTTATTGCGGCACTGTTTTGTGCAAACTATCATGATTAGTTGCTATAGAAAATAAAACATTACAAACTATTTGTTAAAGCACAGTTGCTACGTAGTTAAACGAAGCAAAGTAAGGTTGCAAAATCGGCCGGCGGCTATTACTTTTAGAAAGATTATGGAGTCGTTCACAATAAAAGACGTTGAAAATTTAAGTGGCATTAAGGCACATACCATTCGGGTATGGGAGCAACGATATCAGATTGTGAACCCTAAACGCCGCAACGAAGGTTTGCACAGAGAGTATACTAACGATGAACTGAAACATTTACTACGTATTGCGTTTTTATATCACAATGGGTTTAAAATAAGCAGTATCGCTAAGCTTACACCTGAAGCATTGAAAGAGCTTACGTTTTCACACATCATGGAGCGGCCAGTACACGATAAGTACATACAATGGTTGTTAGAAGCCATGATGCTGTTTAACGAAGGTTTATTTGAATCGGTACTCGATCAGGCGTTTGAAAACTTAGGAACGGTGCAAGCAATGGATTATGTAATGTACCCTTATTTGCAGCGTGTAGGTATGCTTTGGTTAACCGATAATACCATGCCTGCTCAAGAACATTTTGCAAGCAATTTGATACGAAAAAAAATAATCATATGTATCAATCAGTTGCCTAAGTACACACATCAAGCAACACCAAGCATAACGCTATTGATTACACCAGAAAATGAGTATCACGAAATACCGCTATTGTACATTCATTATCTCATGAAAAAAGCAGGTAACGCCTGCTTGTATGCAGGTGCTAGCGTACCATTGAGTGTGGTGGATAGCATTTGTAGATCACGTCCTATTTCACACGTGCACTTTCATGTAATTACCAACTTTACTGATGGTACGATAGATGATTATTTGCATCAACTGGCACGCACTTGTAGGAAGCAAAAAATTGTTATGAGTGGGCCACTCACCGAACGTGTAACCATTCAACCGAGTAATGTACTCATGCTTAATAGCTTTGAGCAAGCGGTATCGTACGTTACACAACAAGTGTAGCTTGTATTGTCAGATATTAAAAAAGCGAGACTAAACTTAGCCTCGCTTTTTCATTTACCGTAAGGTTACTTACGTAAATGTATTAAACTTTTTCAATAACCATAGCGCTGGCGCCGCCACCGCCATTACAAATACCAGCTGCACCAAACTTAGCATTATGTTGATGTAAAATGTGGGTAAGCGTTACGATAATTCTAGCACCACTACAACCTAACGGATGACCTAACGATACTGCACCACCATTCACATTCACTTTGCTGCTATCTAAATTCATTTTTTGGCAGTTGGCAATACCAACAATGCTAAAGGCTTCATTCAACTCAAAAAAGTCGATATCAGTCATTTGTAAGCCTGCTTTCGCTACCGCCTTCGGAACTGCAAGCGATGGTGTTGTGGTGAACCACTCAGGTGCTTGTTCGGCATCGGCATAGCTGCGAATAATGGCCAAAGGCTTAATACCTAATGCATCGGCTTTTGCTTTGCTCATGAGTACTACTGCTGCAGCACCATCGTTCATCGTACTTGCGTTGGCAGCCGTAACGGTACCTTCTTTGCTGAAAGCTGGTTTCAGTTCGGGTATTTTATCGAACTTAACGTTGAATGGCTCTTCATCTTTAGCAAATAAAAGTGGCTCGCCTTTGCGTTGTGGTATGCTTACAGGTGCTATTTCAGCCGCAAATTTTCCTTCGTTCCAAGCAGCTTGGCTACGCTTGTAGCTTTCAATGGCAAATGCATCTTGCGCTTCACGACTAACCTCAAATTCACGAGCACACATGTCGGCAGCATTACCCATAGCATAATTGTGATACACATCGGTTAAGCCATCTTTAGCCAAACCATCTTGCATGGTTACATTACCATATTTGTTGCCCCAACGCATATTCGGAGCATAGAACGGTACATTACTCATGCTTTCCATACCGCCAGCAACCACCACATCGCTATCGCCCAACAAAATGCTTTGTGCACCTTGTGCAATGGCCTTCATACCGCTGGCACATACTTTGTTCACTGTTGTTGCAATCACGCTATCAGGCAAGCCAGCAAACTTTGCCGCTTGGCGGGCAGGGGCTTGTCCTAAACCAGCCTGAATAACGCAACCCATTAATACTTCATCTACGATGGTAGGGTCGATGCCTGCTTTTTCAATAGCCGCCTTAATAGCTACTGCACCTAGCTGTGTAGCAGAAAAATCTTTCAAACTACCACCAAAACTACCCATTGGCGTTCTTACAGCCGATACGATATACACTACGTTGCTCATGTCAATTGTTTTACGACGCAAATATATGCTTACAATTGTTAGTTTTTAGTTTTGTTTGGGGCTGTCAACTGTTGTAACCAATTTCAGCAGTAGTTCCGGTTGCTTTTGGGTACCGTGCTGCACTGCGTTACGCACCAGCTTGCAAGCAAGCTGCCAACGCATCCGGCAGCCTTTGAGCTTTAGATAAAAAAAGCTACAGCGCGGGCTGTAGCAAGGTTGCAACGGAAAGCTATTTGTGCAATCAACTTAATAGTAAAATGTTTCTTTAACAATCTTCCCATCTTTCACTTCGTAAAGCGCAATTTCTCTCATATCTACGCGGCCATGACCTTTAAAATCACAATCGAGACTAATAGAACATGAAATGTAGTTGCCTGCTACTATAGGGTCGCTTACTTCGGTACCATAAAATGTTTCAATTTGCGATTGAAATTGTGTTCCCTTTGCTTTAATAGCGTCTAATCCTTTTACGTAAGGAACAAACGGACTGTTGGGTTCAAAGCTTTCGGCATCTGCATGGTAAAGTTCGTTTTGAGCAGCTTCGTACTGTCCTTGTCGGCATAACGCCACAAGGCGATCTGCAATGGCTTGTGTTGTCATTGATGGTTGTTTTAAGGAATGTTAAGGTACAATCTAGCAAAAGCCGCATGCATTAATTTGGATGAACGGCGAGTTTTTCACACTCAATACAATGCCTGCCGACAAATACCATAAAATATCATGAGCATTTACTAACAACTTATGCTTGTTAGTATCTTTTCTGGTTATCTTATACGCCTTAAAGCAAAACAACCGATTTTATACATGAGTGTTATTAGAAGTGTTATTACAGGAACAGGATCTTATGTTCCGAGTATTGTTAAAACCAATAGAGATTTTGGTGCCCACGATTTTTATGATGTAGATAGTTCAAAAATTACCATTCCTCCGCAACGTGTGGCCGAAAAGTTTCAACAGATTACTGGCATTGAAGAGCGTCGTTATGCACCAGAAGATATCGATGCTAGCGACTTGGGAACATTTGCCAGCCTACGTGCTATTGAAGATGCAGGAATTGATCCTGAAACGATCGATCAAATTATTGTAGCACACAACTTTGGTAATGTACAAAAGCATACGATTCAAACAGATATCTTACCTGCATTAGCTAGTCGTATTAAGCATCGTTTGGGTATTAAAAATCCCTACTGTGTGCCCTATGATATTTTATTTGGTTGTCCGGGTTGGGTACAAGGTTTAATTCAGGCCGATGCATATATCAAAGCTGGTGTTGCAAAACGAGTATTGGTGGTAGGCACAGAAACATTGAGTCGTGTACTCGATAACTACGACCGCGATAGCATGATTTTTTCCGATGGAGCAGGGGCTTGTATTGTAGAAGCTAAAACCGATACCACTTCTGGTATTTTAAGTGCAGCGGTACAGTCGCACTGTGGTGAAGAAGCTTACTATTTGTACTTAGGTAAGAGCAATTTTCCACAAAGCGATCCAAGAGTGCGTTACATTAAAATGAAAGGTCGTAAGGTGTACGAGTATGCCATGAAATATGTACCGCAAGCCATGAAAGAGTGTATTGATAAAGCAGGTATATCTATCCACGAGGTTAAAAAAGTATTCTTGCATCAAGCTAATGAAAAAATGGATGAAGGCATTACGGAGCGACTTTTAAAACTTTACGGAATTGATAGCATGCCATTATTTTTTATGCCTATGAGTATTCACAAGTTGGGTAATAGCAGTGTAGCTACGGTACCAACTTTATTTGATTTTGTACGAAAGCATCAAATGCCCGAACATCAATTACATACTGGCGATGTTGTTGTTTTTGCATCTGTAGGAGCTGGTATGAACATCAATGCGGTTTGTTACCGCATGTAGACTGTTATCTTTTTAAAACTTAAAAAACGCGTATGAAAAAGCTGGTTCTTTTGATGTTAATGTTTGCAATGGCATGGCAAGTGCAGGCAGCCTTAATGCCCACCGTGGCGACAATACCGCCCGATAGCTTGAGTACTGCAACAGATGAGAAGGCCGCCATTAATGCGGCAGTAGCATCGTTCCATGGCTTGAGCAAGGCAGAAAAAAAGGCTCGTTTAAAGGTAGCTAAAAAGCAACTCAAGCAACTAAAGGCCGATAAACGAAAGGGCTTGCTTTCACGGGAAGAAGAAATCGATAAAGTAGTACTCATCATTCTCTGCATCATACCGCCATTGGCAGTGTATCTTAAAACTAGAAAGTTTGATTGGCGTTTTTGGGTAAGCTTATTCCTGTCGCTCCTTTTTTGGCTTCCGGGTTTTGTGTTTGCACTTTTAGTAGTAATCGACGAAATTCAATAACATTTACCGCAAGGTTACTTGTACTACAACCACGCTGTTTAGCGTGGTTTTTTTATGATCCTTACGGTAAATGACCACCCAGCGCCATTATTCCAAGAAAAATTAAGCGAAAAAATAAAACCGAACAACTGTTAGCTTATTTTTGCCGCCAAATACACTACCATGCATTTTCAATTGAACGAAGAACATTTGATGATTCAAAAAGCAGCTCGAGATTTTGCTCAAAACGAGTGCTTACCAGGCGTGATTGAACGCGATGAAAAACAACAATTTCCCAAAGAACAAGTAATGAAGCTAGCCGAGTTAGGCTTCATGGGTATGATGGTAGATCCTAAATACGGCGGTGCAGGTATGGATACCATTAGCTATGTACTAGCAATGGAAGAAATCAGCAAGGTAGATGCCAGCACCAGTGTTTGTATGAGTGTTAATAATAGCTTGGTGTGCTGGGGTTTAGAAACTTTTGGTAACGAAACACAAAAGCAACAATATTTAACGCCATTGGCGCAAGGCCGTAAAGATGGCGATTTGTACATCGGTGCGTTTTTACTAAGCGAGCCAGAAGCTGGTAGCGATGCTACAAGTCAACGCACCACAGCCGAAGATAAAGGCGATCATTACTTATTAAACGGTACTAAAAACTGGATCACCAACGGTAGCAGTGCCAGCGTGTATTTGGTAATTGCTCAAACCGATGCTGCCAAGGGTAGTAAAGGTATCAACGCTTTTATTGTTGAAAAAAACTGGCCTGGCGTAACCGTAGCAGCCAAAGAAAATAAAATGGGTATTCGTGGTAGCGATACACATACCATTATGTTCACCGATGTGAAGGTTCCTAAAGAAAACCGCATTGGCGAAGATGGCTTTGGTTTCAAATTCGCTATGAAAACTTTGGCCGGCGGCCGTATTGGTATTGCCGCACAAGCCTTGGGTATTGCTAGCGGTGCTTACGAACTTGCATTGGCTTACAGCAAGCAGCGTAAGGCTTTTGGTAAAGAAATTATGCACCATCAGGCCATACAATTTAAGTTGGCCGATATGGCTACCCGTATTGAAGCTAGCCGCTTGTTATGCTTGAAGGCTGCTTGGGAAAAAGATAATGGTATCGATTACACCGTTAGTGGTTCTATGGCTAAAGTATATAGCTCTGAAACGGCTATGTGGACTGCCACAGAAGCGGTACAAATTCATGGTGGTTACGGCTTTGTGAAAGAATACCACGTTGAGCGTTTAATGCGTGATGCCAAGATTACCCAGATTTATGAAGGTACCAGCGAAGTACAACGTATTGTAATTAGCCGTAGTATTTTAAAGTAAGTATACCTTACGGTAAATGATAATAAAAAGAAGGGGTCGAACTTAGTTCGATCCCTTCTTTTTATTATATGATTTTGATGATAGCTATTGCGATCAATTTCGAATTACGCATGCACCTGATTTTTTTCTTGCTCCCATACTTTACGGCCATATCCTTTGAAAACATGCTTTTCGCTATGATAGCTGCTGCGTACTAATGGACCACTTTCAACATAGTCGAAACCTAATTCATAACCAATTTCACGGAACTCAGCAAACTCATCAGGATGCACAAACCTTACTACAGGTAAATGCTTAGGAGTAGGTTGGAGGTATTGACCTAACGTAAGAACATCAACATCGCTGTTGCGGAGATCTTCCATAGCGGCAACCAATTCGTCTTTGGTTTCGCCCAAGCCAAGCATGATACCCGTTTTGGTACGCATACCACCTTGCTTTAATACTTTGAGTACTTCTAAACTTCTGCGATACTTCGCTTGAATACGCACCTGACGGGTAAGGCGTTCAACAGTTTCCATATTGTGGCTCACTACTTCTGGTGCAGCATCAATTACTCGCTGAATCTGATCAACATTGCCTTTAAAATCAGGAATCAGGGTTTCTAAAGTGGTATCGGGGTTGAGGTTTTTTACAGCTCTAATAGTATTGTACCAAATGATACTGCCACCATCTTTCAACTCATCACGGTCTACGCTGGTAATAACAGCGTGTTTCACCTTCATCAAATGAATAGCTTCGGCAACGCGTTGGGGTTCATCCCAATCAACAGGTTCGGGGCGGCCAGTAGCTACGGCACAAAATCCGCAACTACGGGTACACACATTGCCTAAAATCATGAAGGTGGCAGTGCCAGCACCCCAGCATTCACCCATGTTCGGACAGTTACCGCTTTCGCAAATCGTATGCAGTTTATGATTGTCTACCAAGCTACGAACGTGTTTATACTCTTCTCCAATAGGGAGTTTAACACGTAGCCAACTCGGTTTTTTTACACGGGTAGTAGTGGTATCTACAGCAGCAATTACGGGTAGTTCTTGCATATTATATGGTAGTTGTGTTGTTGAAAGACTGTTTCATGCTTGCACTACAGTTGAAAGGATTGCGACGCAACTATGTATCATGCATGTACAACAGCTGGTATCAACAGCGAACAAATGGTAATTGAATTTGGTTGCGAAATTAATTGCTTTCGCTTACTTGCGTTTACCAAATACGATGCTTACATAAGCTTTAAAGAAAAATTTATCGCCAGTATTTAAGGCCATTTGTTGCATTTCTTTCGTGTAATACTCGGCATTTAAGCCGGCTTCTATAGCACTGAGCATTTCGTTATACCTACCATAGTCGAATCGTAAGGCTAAGCGTGCATGTGCACCAGGTACAAAATCAATTTGATTGAAACCTCTTGTGAAACCTGCTGCACCGGTAATAGCGGAAGGATCTAAAAACATGGCTTTATCATCTACATAACGAATGTTTTTATCTCCCCCAGTGGCAGGATCAACCACATTCAGATAATAAGGTTTGAGCATTCCTAAAGCAAAGCCGCCGCCATAGATAGCACTCACGGCCACACCATTTTTATTGCCTTTGCCACCAATCAAGCGTTGTTGGCCTATACCAATTTTGAAATTGTAGAAGTTGTTGATTTTGCCAAAAACATAAGGATTGCCCAAGAATAAAAAGTTGCCTTGTTGGTACAAGTTGGTACGTTTTTCTTCTTTCGGGTCGCGGCGTTCACCAAATTCCAACCACCAAAGGTTTGTTTTTGTGATGGTTTTATACTTTCCTTTCTCAAAGAAAAAACCATAGCCATCGGTAGCTAACCGAAAACCAAAAGCATTCTGTTTGGTGAAAATGAGGGCGCCCTCTTCTTCTTGCTTGATCAGTTGTGCAATACGTTCGGCACGTTCTTTCTTTTTTTCTTGCTTACTTTTCTTTGTTTGGGCTTGCACTGCCGAAAGGCTAAGTGCAAATACAGCCATTACTATTGTTAATTGCTTAACCATGTGCATATTTGATGCTTGTAAATGTAATGTAAAACTAAAGTTATGACGTCAGAAATCATTTATAAAGGTTTGCTAAGAACTGAAGCCACCCACTTACAGAGTAGCTCAACCATCGAAACCGATGCCCCAACCGATAATCAGGGTAAGGGAGAACGCTTTAGTCCTACCGATTTGGTTGCTACAGCGTTGGGTAGTTGCATGCTCACCATTATGGGTATTAAAGCCCGCGACATGGGTGTAGATTTGGAGGGTACTCAAGTAGCTATCACCAAACACATGGCTGCCGATCCTCGTAGGATAAGTGCTATTGATGTTGCCTTCACTGTTAATCCTTCCATCGTTGCCGATGCTAAGCAACGTGTTATTTTGGAACGAGCTGCCGAAACCTGTCCTGTTGCTAAAAGTCTTCATCCCGATCTTGATGTGCGTATTCAATGGCATTGGCCTGCGTTGTAGATTATATAAGACCCTTACGGTAAAAACAAAGCTGCTTGTAAGCCATTTCTCTTACTTTTGCGGCGTTTTACACCCTAGTTTCAATACATAAAACGCATTTGTATGGCAGATATTTTCGAAAAGTTGGTTAAGAATTATGGTCCTATCGGTCAGCACCGCGAAAGAGCTCATGGTTACTTTGCTTTTCCGAAGTTAGAAGGTGAAATTGGTCCTCGCATGCAGTTCAGAGGCAAAGATGTAATTGTGTGGAGTTTGAACAACTATCTAGGTTTAGCGAACCATCCTGATATTAGAAAGGTAGATGCCGATGCTAGTGCACAATGGGGTTTGGCAGCACCAATGGGTGCTCGTATGATGAGTGGTAACACGATTTATCACGAACAATTAGAGCGTGAATTGGCTGCTTTCGAGCAAAAAGAAGATGCTATCTTAATGAACTTTGGTTACCAAGGTATCATGAGTGCTATCGATGCTATTTGTGGTCGCCACGATGTAATTGTGTATGATGCCGAAAGCCACGCTTGTATCATTGATGGCTTACGCTTACACCCTGGCCACCGTTACGTATTTAAGCATAACGACGTAGAAGATTGCGAAAAGCAATTGCAACGTGCTACTGCTTTAATTGAAAAACAAAAAACGGGTGGTATCCTTGTAATTACCGAAGGAGTATTTGGTATGGCTGGCGATCAGGGACGTTTGAAAGAAATCGCAGCTTTGAAAGATAAGTATGAGTTCCGCTTGTTGGTAGACGATGCCCATGGCTTTGGTACGCTTGGTGCCACTGGCGCAGGTGCGGGTGAAGCACAAGGTTGCCAAGATGCTATTGATTTATACTTCAGCACTTTTGCGAAAAGTATGGCATCTATTGGTGCGTTCTTAGCTGGCCCACGTATTATCATAGATTATATCCGTTACAATATTCGTAGCCAAATTTTTGCGAAGAGCTTACCAATGCCTATTGTTATGGGTAATCTTCGTCGTTTAGAAATGCTACGTACCATGCCTGCATTAAAAGAAAAGTTGTGGTATAATGCCAACAAACTACAAGAAGGCTTAAAGGCACGTGGTTTTGATATTGGTAAAACAGATAGTCCGGTAACGCCTATTTACATGAAAGGTGGGGTAGAAGAAGCTACTGCCATGGTAATGGACTTACGTGAAAATTATGGCATCTTCTGTTCTATTGTGGTGTATCCGGTAATTCCGAAAGGTCATATTATTTATCGCCTGATTCCAACTGCAGCACACAGCGATGCCGACATTGAAGAAACACTCATTGCTTTTACAGAAACGAAAGCCAAGCTCGATGCTGGTGCTTACAAGGTTGAAGCCATTCCGGATATGGCCGAAAAAGCGTAAATATTTACCGTAAGGTAACAGTATATCATAAGCTGCCCTTGGGCAGCTTTTTTATTTTCTGTAGCCTTGCGGTAAATGGCATTTGTTTTACTTACTTTGAAACATTAATTGCTGCATATGAGAATTGTTCCGTTTTTACTAAGCGCCGCGGCAACGGTTGGCTTAGTGGTAGCCTTAGAAACCCGCTTTGAGGTAGGCGGTTCTAAAACGCCTCGTTTGGGAGCGTTTTTGAGTCCGCAAAAAGGCTGTTGGCAAAATGCCGAACCTGTTAATGCCAAATTTGATGCACAGCTGAAAGATGCTGCTGTACAAGGTAATGTTTCGGTGTATTTAGATGAACGTTTGGTGCCCCATATTTATGCCGATCAAGAAGCCGATGCCTACTTTGCACAAGGGTATGTACATGCCAAGTTTCGTTTGTGGCAAATGGAGTTTCAAACACATGCAGCAGCAGGGAGATTGAGTGAAATTATGGGTGTGCCATTAGCCGGAGGAACCAATTTTTTAGAAGTTGATAAAATGTTTCGCAGGTTGGGCATGGGGCATGCAGCTGAAAATTCACTCAAAGCCATGGAGGCCGATCCGAACATTAAAATGGCTATGGATGCGTATACCGCTGGTGTAAATGCCTACATCAATAGCTTGAAGCCAGAAGATTATCCGATAGAATACAAATTGCTCGATTACAAGCCAGAAGCATGGAGTAATTTAAAATCGGCTTATTTCTTAAAGTACATGAGTTTTGATTTGGCCGGTGGTGAAGATGATTTTGAACTTACCAATGCTCGCAACACATTCACCAAAATGCAGTTTGAAAAACTGTATCCCTACGGTTACGATTCATTGCAGCCTATTGTGCCCGGCGAAGCCTTTATGAAAGCTGCCGGTATTAATATTCCAACTATTCCTGCCAACGCCGATAGTGCTTATTATACTTACAAAGCGCCTGCTACAGCCCTTGGTACTGTTGGTGATAGTTTGCCGAAACCTGAAAAAAATAACGGAAGTAACAACTGGGCTGTACATGGTAGCAAAACACAAAGTGGCCGACCTATTTTATGTAGCGATCCGCATTTGAGTTTAAACCTGCCAAGTATTTGGTTTGAGATACAAATTAGTACGCCACAGTTCAATGCTTATGGAGCAAGCTTTCCGGGTTCACCGAATGTAATTATTGGTTTTAACGATAGTTGTGCTTTTGGTTTTACCAATGGCATGCGTGATGTACGTGATTATTACGAGGTGCAGTTTAAAGATGCTTCTAGAACACAATATTGGTACAATGGTGCTTGGACTAACACTGAATTTAGAGTTGAAACAATTCAGGTTAAGGATAGCATTGCCGTTGTTGATAGTGTAGCATACACCGTTTGGGGACCTGTAATGTATGAACCTGCTTTCCCCGATATGCTTGGTACTGGTAAGGCTTGGGCGGTACATTGGCAAGCCCATGCAAGTAGCAATGAATTACGCACGTTTAATCGCCTAAATCATGCTAAAAATTACAACGACTATCTCGATGCGATCAGCACCTATCAAACGCCGGTACAAAATATGGTGTTTGCTACTAAAGCCAACGATATTGCCATTCGTCAGCAAGGCTTGTATCCTGCCAAATGGTATCGTCAGGGCGATTTTCTGATGCCCGGTGGCGATACTACTTACGCTTGGCAAGGCTATATAGATACCAGCATGCAGCCCGTTATGCATAATCCAGAACGTGGCTATGTAAGTAGTGCCAATCAGTTGCCTTATAATTATAAAAATTATCCATATTACATGGGTGGTATCCACGCTTTAGAACGTGGTTATATTGTCAACGAAATGCTTACCAACATGCACAATATCACTGCTTTAGATATGCAGATGATGCAAACTGATAATTACGATTTGCATGCACGTTGGGCACGACCTATCTTATTAAAGTACCTTACGGTAAATGATTTAAGCGTAGATGAAAAGCAATTGGTGCAAATACTAACAGATTGGAATTTGCGATGCGATGCCGGTGAAGAAGGCGCTAGTGTATTTGCCAGTTGGTGGGATAGTTTAAGTCTTGTTTTGCATGGCGATGATTTGGCGCAAACCAACAAGCCTATACAACAAGTATCTCGAACTACCATGCTGCAAAACCTCATGAACGATAGTACCAACTACATGTTCATTGATGATATTACTACTGCCAATAAAGTAGAAACATTACAAGAACAAGTAACGGCAGCATTCAAAAAATCGGCACCAGTGTTATTGGAAGCCGCCAAAAAACAAACACTGGCATGGGGTAAGTTTAAAGTGAATGGGGTAAGACATATTCTCAGAATTCCATCGTTTGGGCGATTCAACTTAAATGCTCCTGGTACATGGAATGCAATCAATGCTTACAAAGGGTATCATGGTCCAAGTTGGCGTATGATTGTACACCTTACGGATGAAACTGAAGCTTACGGTATTTATCCTGCAGGCCAGAGTGGTAACCCTGGTAGCAAATACTACGATAGTTTCGTGAACGATTGGGTAGCTGGCAAGTATTACAAACTGAAAATGCTTACCAAGCAAGAGGCTGCCAATTTAAAAGACTTAAAAGGTACAATCACCATTTCAAAAGCATAATACATTATGAAATTCATTATAGCCATCCTGTTAACTGCTTTATTAGGCTACGCAGCACCTTTATTTCTGCCTTGGTGGGCATTCGTTATTACAAGTGGTGTTGTAGGTGCTACCATACACCAACAACCATGGAAAGCTTGGTTAGCAGGCTTTTTAGGCATGTTTTTACTCTGGGGAATTTGGGCATATATGATTGACAGTGCGAATGAGCATATTTTGAGTACACGTGTAGCCGGCTTACTTAAGTTAGGCAGTGGCACTATGCTTATTGTTGTAACCGCATTGGTTGGTGGCTTGTTAAGTAGCGTAGCTGCCCTTGCGGGATCATTTGCTCGTAAGAGCCGTTCATAACGATTTTAGATATATTTAGCAAATAGAAAGCCGAGTAATACGCTCGGCTTTCTATTTTGCCGCATCTACACTTATTATGAGAAAATTATACACCCTAATCCTCTGTTGCTTTTTTAGCACCCTATTGTATGCCCAAACCCTAGTAAAAGGTAGCATTACCGACGATAAAAACCAGCCATTAGGCTTCTGTTCAATTCTGGTAAAAGGAACTTCTGTAGGTGTGAGTGGCAACGTACAAGGTAACTACATGTTAGAGTTGGCACCAGGTAACTATACCTTGGTGTGCCAACATGTTGGATATAAATCGGAAGAGAAAAAAGTAGAGGTGAAAAAAGGTGTTGCAAGCATGGAAGTTAACTTCATCATGCAGCCTCAATCTTACGATCTTAACGCAGTAGTAGTTTCTTCAAAAGGTGAAGACCCCGCTTATGAAATCATTAGAAAAGCCATAGCAAGCAGAGAAAAACATTTACGTGAGATAAAAGCATTTGAAGTAGATGTTTACATCAAGGGACAGCTTCGCTTACGTAATTATCCCAAAAAATTCATGGGGGAGAAAGTTGATTTTGAAGATGGCGATACCAGTAAGCGGAAAGTGATTTTCTTAAGCGAAACCGTTGCTAAGTATACCTACCAAGAGCCCGATAAAAGTAAGATTGAAGTAATTAGCACTAAGGTGAGTGGTAATAGCGATGGTTATGGATTTGCTTCGCCACAAATCATTAACTTCTATGAGAACAACATTCAATTAAGTAATAATCTGAACCCAAGAGGATTTATTTCACCCATTGCTAGCGGTGCACTCAATTTCTATAAATATAAGTTCGCAGGTACTTTTTATGACGGTGGTAAAGAAATTAGTAGAATTAAAGTAATACCCAAGCGTGAATACGAACCATTATTTACAGGCTACATTGATATTATAGAAAAAGAGTGGCGTATTTATAGTGTACAGTTGCAACTCCTCAAAAAGCAAGCACTGCAATTGCTAGATACACTTGCCATCGAACAGATTTATGTTCCCTTAAAAGATAAATGGGTTATTAAACAACAAGTAGTTTATCCTTCCATCAAAATTTTTGGATTTGATGCTTACGGTAGCTTTGCTCAGGTGTATAGCAACTTCAATATCAGTCCTGCCTTTACTAAAAAAACGTTCAATAACACCATCATTAAGTTCTACGATAGTAGCAATAAAAAAACTTTGGCCTACTGGGATTCCATCCGACCTATTCCGTTGCAAACAGATGAAATAGCCGACTATAAAAAGAAAGATAGTTTAGAACAAGTAAGGCAAAGTCCTGCTTATCTCGATAGTATCGATAAGAAAAACAATAAGATTACGGTGAATGAACTGTTATTATCAGGGCCAGACTTCCGTATCGAAAAAAAGAAAGTTTCTATCAGTCTTCCACCTTTGGTAGATATGGTGACCTTTAATACGGTAGAGGGTATTAGTATCCGTTTTTCACCCAACTACTACAAAAGTTTTGGAAGTAATACCAGACGCAGTTTGTACTTGAGCCCACACTTGCAATATGGTGTTAACAACAAACGTTTCAATGCACACCTCACCGGTAGATACAATTTCGGTACAAAATATTTCAACAGTTTCGAGTTTTCAGGCGGAAAGCGGGTATTTCAATTTAATAACGCACAACCTGTAACGCCACGTGAAAATACCTTTGCTACCTTGTTATACGGCAACAACTGGATGAAGTTATACGAAGCTTGGTTTGGTCGTTTAGCACTTACAAAGGGCTTAGGCAACGGACTTACCGGAACTGTACGCTTTGATTTTCAAGACAGAACGCCTTTAGAAAATACCACCAATTTTAGTTGGGCAAAATCAAAAGATATCAACTACACGCCCAACCATCCGGTAGATGTTGGTCCTGTTAACATTCCGCGTCACCAAGCGGCAAGTGTAACAATTGGTTTTTCTTGGCAACCCGGTGCAAAGTATGTTGAACTACCCGGACGGAAAATTAACGCTGGCTCTAAATTCCCAACAATTAGTGCGGCTTATACGCAAGGTTTAAAGAACGTTTTAGGCAGCGATGTTGATTATGCCAAATGGCGAATTGGTATAGACGATGATATTAATATGAAAATCGGTGGACTCTTAGAATATAATCTAGCTATAGGCGGATTTTTGAATAGTAATAGTGTGTTCACGCCCGATTTAAAGCACTTTCAGGGTAACCGCCAGTTCGCATCTGTAACGCCTTATACCAGTGCGTTTCAGTTACCCGGCTATTATAAATTTAGTAACGCACAACAGTTGTATACCGAAACACATATACAATATCATTTGAATGGGTTGATTACTAATAAAATTCCTGGGTTCAAAAAATTGAATTGGTTTTTAGTAACGGGTGTAAATGGTATTACGTTCAATAACAAGTTGGCCTATGGTGAGTGGATGATTGGTTTAGAAAACATCCTCAAAATCATGCGGGTAGATTATGTTCGTTCTTTTGGTAATGCTGTGCCTGCCACCGATGGTATTCGAGTATCTTTCAGCGGTATTATTCAAGGCAGAAAAGATGATTAACTGCATTTGCCGTAAGGCGAAATCATAGCTTGGAATAAAGCGTTGTTGTATAACAGCAACGCTTTATTATTGGTAGCTAACCTTACGGTAAATGAATCACTTGCACGATTATTATTTATTAATTCACAATCGTGGAATACTTGTTGTTGCTGCAAATAAAAAAACAACTTAGTTTGTAGGTATTACGTATTTCCTATGCATCCTACGAAAGAGATTAATGCATTGTTTTCTCTAATTGACGATCCAGATGAAGAAGTGTATGCATCTGTGAGTAACCGTATTATTGCGTATGGAAAAAATATTATTCCTAACCTAGAACATTTGTGGGAAACCAACCCCAATGAACACGTACAAGACCGAATAGAGCTACTGATTCATCGGTTGCATTTTCAAGATTTAGTGACAGATATTACTGCGTGGCGTAACAATCCACATAACGATTTATTGTTTGGTGCATTATTGTTAGCTAAATACCAATATCCCGATATTCAGGTAACACCGGTAATGGTTGATATCGAAAAAATTCGCCGCAGTTTATGGTTAGAGCTCAACAGCTTTTTAACGCCACTTGAGCAGGCGAATATTTTTACTAAAATTCTGTACCATTATTTTCAGTTCAAGGGTGCTGCGGTAACTTACGATAATCCTGATGCTTTTTTAATTCATAAAGTATTACAAACGCGTAAAGGCAATGCATTTTCTAATGCAATTGTATACCTCGTTTTAGCCGAATTGCTCGATTTGCCGTTTAAAGTAGTACAAATACCACGGCAGTTTTTATTAGCATATTTCTCGCAGCCGCATCAATATCAAACCAGTTCTACGGCACAGCATAGTATTAGTTTTTTTGTTGATGCTGTGAACGGACAAGTGTATAGCCACAACGATATTGAGCATTATTTCAAGCGCCTCAACATTACACCTACACCTTCGCATTACGAGCCATTGAACAACCAGCAAATCATTCATAAGGTTGCCGAAGAACTATCGCAATGCTTTAATAGTCCGAGTCTGGCTTACAAAAAAGAAGAGTTAGAACAAATTGCAGCATTGTTAGCGAACCCACTGCGATGATATTTACCGTAAGGTATCGTTGATAAATTGGTGCAAATACTTGTGGTATGGTATCGCCTTACGGCAAATGATAATGCCATTTGTAATTATGATGCTTGCTTTCAAAGAGTAGCTTATTTTTACCCACTGAAAATGATTTCACCACAAACCATACAACAAATTCAAAGTCGCATTGATATCATTGATATCATAGGTGAGTTTTTGAAGCTTAAAAAACGTGGTGTTAATTATATTGGCAACTGTCCATTTCATGGCGAAAAAACACCTTCTTTCACAGTATCGCCTACAAAAGAAATTTTCAAGTGCTTTGGTTGTGGTAAGAGCGGCAATGCAATTACATTTCTGATGGAGCATGAAAAAATCAGTTATGTTGAAGCCTTGCGTTGGCTTGCAAAGCGTTACAATGTTGAAATTGAAGAAACACAAGTAACCGATGAGGTACGCCAGCAACAGCAAGCAGCCGATAGTTTATACATTTTAAATCAGTTTGCTAAAGATTGGTTTCAAGCACAATTGTGGAATACAGAAGAAGGCCAGCATATTGCATTAAGCTATTTAGAGGAAAGAGGTTTTTCGCATGAAAACATCCGTAAGTTTCAAATAGGATATAACCCACAAGGCGGACAAGCCTTTGCCAAGGCAGCAGCTGCGGAACAGTTTACAACAGAAGTATTGCTTAAGGCAGGCTTAGTGAACGATCGAAACCAGCAGCTGAACGATAATTATCGCGGCCGAATTATTTTTCCCATTGTTGCCAATAATGGAAAGATTGTAGGCTTTGGGGCACGTGTTATTGGCAAGGCCGATAAAGCCCCGAAATACATTAATACGCCCGAAAATGATATTTATCATAAGAGCAAAGTACTTTATGGTTTGTATCAGGCACGCCTTGCGATAGATCGATTTAAAGAGTGTTTGTTGGTAGAAGGCTATACTGATGTAACCAGTTTGCATCAGGCAGGTATTGAAAATGTAGTGGCAAGTGGTGGTACCGCACTCACCGTGGAACAACTTCGCCTTATTCAGAAGTACACCAACAATTTAACCATTGTGTACGATGGTGATGCTGCCGGTGTGAAAGCTGCCATGCGTGGTCTTGATATGGCAGTAGAAGAGGGGTTGAATGTAAAATTGGTACTTATACCTGATAACGAAGATCCCGACAGCTATGTTAAGCAGGTTGGAGCGCAAGCTTTCAGAGATTTTGTAGCGGCACAGAAAAAAGACTTCATCATTTTTCAGCTAGAGGTGATGCTGAAAGATGCCGGCACCGATATTGCCAAGCGGAACGAAGCTGTTAATGTAGTTGCAGAAACGTTGGCTAAAATTACCAAGCCTGAAGACTTTTTAAAGCTGCAAGATTATACTCGCCAATGTGCTGCAATTCTTAAAATTGATGAAGGTGGACTCACACAATTAGTAAATAAGTATAAGCGAGATAGGCTTACCAAAGAACAAAATAAGCTTGCTGCCAATACTGAATTACCCACTGCTGTAGAAATAACGGCTTCGCCAGAAAGCCCTGCACTTGGCACAGAAAGCATTATGCATCAAAACGAAATTAATTTGATGCGTGTGCTATTAGAACACGGGCACAAACCTTGTTGGGATACACAATACGAAACCGTAGCTCATTACCTGATGCATGAGCTAGGTAACATTTATGTGCTACATCATACCGATTGTATTGCTTTTTTAGAAGCTTATATCAATTTGTTCAATGCCAAGCTTATCGATGAAGGTAAGGCAATGCTAAACCATCCGAATCAAGATATTCGTAACATGGCGGCTAACTTAATGATACATGCTCATGAACAAGTGAGCCCCAAATGGGAAGAAAAGGTAACAGCATTGCCCAAAAACAAAGAAGATGAATATGCTAAAGCAGTTACCAATGCTGTGTATCATTACAAACTCCGAAGGTTAAAACATATTCACACAGAACTGCTCGATAAACTATCGAACAGCAACGATTTGGAATTGTTTAAAGCAAGTAAAGATGCACTCGATTTACTGCTCGATGAAGAAAAGAAAGTGGCTAAAATGCTCGGTGCAACTGTTGTAAAGTAAGTTTAAAAAGCGTCGCCAATTCTAAAGTAATAACCAAAATTGCCATGTACGGTGTATGCAACATCGGCACGTAAGTATATCTGTTTGTCTTTGTTGATCAATAAACGTAAGCCTGTTCCGCCGCTTAACAACAAATCGTTTGAAAACATTTTGCCAGTTGTTGCACTTGTGCCGCCAACGCCAGCAAAAAAAGCAAGTCTGAAAAAACGCGATAAATTATAACGATACTCACTTTGTAATGCCCACAGATTGTTATCTCTAAAGCGACCTTGAAAGTAACCACGAAGCAACGCATTGCCACCAATTCTAGCCTTTTCAAGCATAGGTGCATCTTGGTCTGTAGCTTGCACAAATAGTTGTGTTGCCCAAACACCTTGCGGTAAATGATAATACTTACGTAAATCTACATTCCACTGAAAATAGTTGCCGTTGCTAACAGCAGTATTGTTCATCCAACTAAGCGATACATCGTAGTAATGCCCTTCAGATGGACTGAATTGATTGTTTCGTTTATCCTGAATTACTGAAATACCAGCACCCAATACTTCTGAATTATTAAAGTCGGGTGTTGGTACCAAAAGCGTTTTATTTACCGTAAGGGTATCAATGTTATTGTGCTTACTGTAGTAAAGATTAATACCTGTAAAAATTTTATCACCTACATTTTTAGTGATGCGGGCATTCGCATACAGCCTATCGTAAGTTAGTTCCGTGAAGTTTTTGTTGGCAGCAGTAGGGTTGCTGTATCCCCAAAAACGTTCGTAATTACTGATGAACCCACCCTTGAAAAAAATATAGAATTGCTCGTTATTCGTATACGTAGAGGTATAAGCCTCTAATGTAAGCTGCCCACGCGTACTATAAAGTGCCTGTACCCAACTTAAACTGGGTCGGGTAACGCCTTTGTTGCCGGCTTTTGTACGGTAGAAATAATCTATAAAAACACCGCCTTTAACACCAGTTTCCGGACTAATAGTTAAGCTGGGCAAAGGGAGAAAACGTAGGTTTCTATTGCTTAACGAATCGAGGTTGAACTTGCTCCAAAAACGGCTTTTGCTTTGGGCATGCAAACTGAAAGTGATTGCAAGTAGGCAGCAGGTAATAAAGATGCTTTTACATTTCATGCAAATCGGCTAACAAATAAATGCCGCAAAAGGTTAGTGGAATGTTGTTAAACTTTTCTTTATGAAAATACTTACGTAAATGAACAAGCGTGTTCATTTACGTAAGTAGCGAAACTTATTTACCAAATTTCTTCTTCAACTGTGCCAATGCATCGGTAACACTGAGGTTGCTTAAATCTTCGTGTTTAGCTTGCTTATGTTGCGGTTGGTTGGTGCTTCGCTGCTGCGGTGTAGCCGTTGGGGCTGCTTGTGCTTGCTTGATACTTAAAGCAATACGCTTTCGGGGTAAATCTACCTCAAGTACTTTCACTTGCACCTTATCGTTCAGCTTTAACGCCTCGCTGGGGTCGCTGATAAAACGGTGAGCAATTTCACTCACATGTACCAAACCATCTTGCTTAACACCAATATCTACAAAAGCACCAAAACGAGTAAGGTTGGTTACCACACCTGGCAGTATCATGCCCACACTTACTTCTTCAATGCTAAAGATGTTGGCAAATTCAAACTGCTCTAATTCGCTGCGAGGGTCGAGTCCTGGCTTTTGTAATTCGTTCAAAATATCTTGAATGGTGAGCACACCAATGGTTTCGGAAGCATATTTTTTAGGCTGAATGGTTTTAATGAGGGTGGTATTACCAATCAGTTGCTGCACATCGGTATTGAGGTCTTTGGCCATTTGTGCTACTACTTCATATGCTTCTGGGTGTACCGCACTGGCATCGAGCGGGTTGTTACTTTCTTTTACACGTAAGAAGCCTGCACATTGTTCGAAAGCCTTACCGCCTAAACGAGGCACTTTAAGCAATTGCTTTCTGCTGGTAAAGCCCCCGATTTCTGTTCTGTACTTAATAATATTATCGGCCAAGGTATTGCCAATGCCACTCACATAACTCAACAAATGCTTGCTTGCCGTATTGAGGTTAACACCTACTGTATTTACACAACTGATAACCGTGGCATCAAGCTTTTCTTTAAGTCGGGTTTGATTTACATCGTGTTGGTATTGACCAACGCCAATACTTTTAGGATCAATTTTCACCAGTTCAGCCAAGGGATCCATCAAGCGGCGACCAATGCTTACTGCACCACGAACGGTAACATCGTGGTCGGGAAATTCTTCCCTTGCAGTTTCACTGGCGCTGTACACGCTTGCACCATCTTCATTCACAAGAAAAATAGGTAGTCCTAGCTGTAGTTTTTTTAAGAACTGCTCTGTTTCGCGGCCTGCAGTACCATCGCCAACAGCAATCGCCTGCAAGTTGTATTTATGAATCAAGTTCCTCACCGTTGCTTCGCTTGTAGCCACACGGTTGGGTTCGTGTACAAAAATCAGATCGTTGTGTAGTAGCATTCCCTTTTCATCGAGGCATACCGTTTTACAGCCTGTTCTGTAACCTGGGTCTATCGCAAGTAATCGCTTGCCTCCCAAAGGTGAACTCAGCAATAACTGACGCAGATTCTCGGCAAACACTGTGATGGCCTCTTCATCGGCTTTTTCTTTTAAAGCATTGCGGTATTCTGTTTCTAAGCTAGGTTGTAGCAATCTACGGTACGCATCTCGAGCCGCTTTTTTCACCAAGTCGGTAGCTGGTGTGAGTGGTTTCACCCATTGTTGTTCTAACAAGGCTAAAGCATCTTCTTCCGTTGGGGCAATTTCCATACGTAAGTAACCTTCTAAAAATCCACGCAAAATGGCAAGAATACGATGACTTGGTATTTTATGGATAGGTTCACTAAAATTGAAATAGTCTTTGTACTTAGCAGCATCTGTTTCCTTTTCAGGGTTAACGGTACTTTTAAACACAGCCACGTCTTCAAACAGCTTACGCATTTTAGCCCTTGTAGTAGCATCTTCATTGATTTGCTCGGCAATAATATCTCTAGCACCTTGTAATGCTTGTTCTGGAGTAGTAATTTTTTCATTTAAGTAAGTAGCCGCCACAGTAATAACATCTGTACCATCTTGAGCCAGCACCAAATCGGCAAGTGGTTGTAAGCCATTTTCGCGGGCTGTTTGTGCTTTGGTTTTTCGCTTGGGTTTATAGGGTAGGTATATATCTTCAAGTATGTTTAAGCTTTCTGCTGCATCGATAGCTGCTTGCAGCGCATCGGTCATTTTGCCTTGTTCGGTAATGGTTTTGATGATGAATGTTCTACGTTCTTCAAGTTCGGTAAGGCGTTTGTGTTCATCTTGAATTTGTTGTATCTGCACTTCATCGAGGCCGCCTGTTGTATCTTTTCGGTAGCGAGCAATAAATGGTATGGTAGCACCTTCGGTAAATAATTGAAGCACTATTTTTATCTGCTCTACTTTCAATTGCAGGCTTTGGGCTATGTGTTGATGAATGATATTCATGTGTGAATGATCTACAAAATTTATGGGCTGCGAAAATATGCAGATGTGGCCTTGTTGAGAAAATGGACTTGTAAAAGAAACTGCAATTTTTGTATTTTTTTTAACATTATTTATCTGAAAATTTTTTCATTTCATTTTTTTTTTTGCTATCACATAGCTATGTTAACTTATTTAATAACACTAAATTTGTTTTAACAAATGAAAAAAATTTTATTTGCATTTGTGATTCTAATTTCATTAAATGCATGTACGAAGTCAGAATTTGGTGAACTAAACAGTACCGAACCTGGTACAACAAAACAAAGTGTAAAAAGTACATATGCAAAGCGTAGTGGCTATTATGTTGCTAATTATGTAAGTCCTGATAATGTAGGGGAGCATCATACAAATTGTATTCGATTTGTATTTGACTATTTAAAGTCTGTTAGTGACAATCAAAAAATACTAAACGATAGTATTAGAAACGGAATAGTTGTAGACTTGATGCAGGAATATTGTAAACTGAACTCCCTTGAATATCCAACCTTACCCGAGTTAGATATACCGGAAGATTATATTGCTTACATAAACAGCAATGGATTTTCATCAGAGGCTAATAATATTATTAAGAAAAGCTTCGAGGTAGTTGATGACTATTCTACAACAGACTCAATGATTACCGCATTAAATGATTTAAAAAATTCTGCTAATAACTTAACCGATACAAATGAACGAACTGCAGCAGTTATTAGCATTAATGTCCTAAAATCATCAATAGATGTTTGGATCGATAAGAATTATAAAAGTGTTCTTCCTAACAAAAACATCATTGCATCACGATTGACGCCTAATGAAAAAAAGGTGTTACGTAAAGATGCTGTAGTTACTGTATACACTACTATATTTGGAGGAGGAACTCCATTAAGTTTTGTGGTGGGTATGATTAGTGGTACAGGTGCCTCAATAGGAGTTTGGATGAGCCAAAATGGATATGATGATTCTTGGTGGCCTTTTTAAATTATTTATTATGTATTACTTGTATTTGAAAAATAGAATACTTTTTTCATTCCTGTTTGCCCTGGCCATTTTGTTAGGGTCTGAAAGTATTATGTATTTTCTTTTCAATGAAGAGCCTAAATTAGTTTCTATTATTATAGAAGTACCTTTTTTTCTATTAGCAGGATGGTATTATCACTATAGAGTTACTAAAAAAAGAAAAGAAAATAAGAAAAGTATTTTTTAGAAGAGAAGCTGAAGGCCACCTAAGGGTGGCCTTCATTTTTTATTACATTTGCAAGCATATGAATGTTAATGCGAAAGTGGTTGCCGAAAAATTATTACAAGTAGGAGCCGTACAGTTACGTCCACAGCAGCCTTTTACATGGGCTAGTGGTTGGAAAAGTCCGATTTATTGCGATAACCGTAAGGTGTTGGGCTTCCCTTATGTAAGAGATTTTATCAAAAGCGAACTTTGTAATGTTATATTTGAGCAATATCCCGATGCCGAGGTATTGGCGGGTGTTGCAACTGCCGGCATTGCTTGGGGTGCTATGGCTGCTGATCAGTTAAAGCTGCCCTTTGCATATGTACGACCTAAGCCCAAAGAGCATGGTATGGGTAATCAAATAGAGGGTAGTATTACACCCGGTGCGAAAGTATTGGTAATTGAAGATTTGATTAGTACCGGTAAAAGTAGCTTGCAAGTAGTAGAGGTGCTTAAACATGCAGGTGCAACCATTATTGGCATGGTAAGCATTTTCAATTACGGATTTGCTGTGGCAGCACAACAAATGGAGCAAGCGCAAGTACCTTACACTAGTTTAACTAACTATGAAACTTTGTTACAACTTAGTATCGATAAAGGCAACATCGATGCTGCATTACAAGCTATATTATTAGCATGGCAAGCGAATCCGGCCGAGTGGCAAGGCGTGTAGTGGGCTTGTTGTTATTTACCGTAAGGTTTCAATATTTAATATTCATATATCGGGTGTGTGGCTAAAGGCTGTACATCCGATGTTCATTTACGTAAGTGTACAAACGTTACAACATTATCTTTGCGGCATGCGTAAGCTAAGTATGAACGAACTCGGCCGTAAATCGGTCGATGATTTTAAGCAGGCTTCTAAAAACAGCATCATTGCAGTGCTCGATAATATTCGGAGCATGCATAACGTTGGAAGTGTGTTTAGAACTGCAGATGCTTTTTTGTTAGAAGCAATATGTTTATGCGGATACACGCCACAGCCTCCGCATCGCGATATTCATAAAACGGCCCTAGGTGCTACCGAAACAGTTGATTGGTTACATTTTGAAACTACAGCCGATTGTATTAAAGCCTTGCAGCAAGCAGGTTACGAGGTATACGGTGTAGAACAGGTAACAGGTAGTATTCCACTGCATACGTTTCATGCCGAACCCAATGCTAAAATTGCTGTTGTATTTGGTAATGAAGTTACAGGTGTAGATAGCGAAGTGTTGCCCATGTTGAAAGGTTGTATTGAAATACCGCAGCTTGGTATGAAACATTCGCTGAATATTAGTGTGGCAGCTGGTATTGTGTTATGGAAGCTGTGTGAGCCTCGCATACCGGTTGTACTTTAAATTGTAATCATGAGTACTGTTAAGCATTATTTATCGCTGGTTAAATTTTCGCATACCATTTTTGCGTTGCCATTTGCCATTATTGGTTTTGCATTGGCACTGCACGCACCAACATCGCCTTTAGATTGGTCTGCTGCGCTACAAAAATTAGCATTGGTGTTAATATGTATGGTTACGGCTCGTAGTGCGGCTATGGCTTTTAATCGCTATCTCGATCGTAGTTTCGATGCATTGAATCCGCGTACTGCCATCCGCGAAATTCCTAAGGGCATCATTAGTGCCGATAGTGCCTTGCGATTTGTGATTTTGAATAGTATTGTGTTTGTGGTAGCCACGGCTTTTATCAATCGTATTTGTTTGTATTTGAGTCCGGTTGCGTTATTTGTAATCTTATTTTACAGTTACACTAAACGCTTCACAGCCTTGTGCCACTTGGTGTTAGGTGTTGGTTTGTCGTTAGCACCCATTGGTGCATACCTTGCGGTAAATGGTGCTTTCGCTGTTTTACCATTATTGTTTTCAGGTGCTGTTATATGTTGGGTAAGTGGTTTTGATATTATTTACGCATTGCAGGATGATGCATTCGATAAAAGCCAAGGCTTACATTCTATACCCGTAGCCCTAGGTAGAAGCAATGCTTTACTTACTTCTCGTTTGTTGCATGTGGTAAGTGCTGGTTTTGTAGTGGTAGCAGGGTGGTGGGGGCATTTTGGTGGGTTGTACTGGTTGGCTGCCAGCATTTTTGTTGGAATGCTTGTATACCAACAATCGATTGTGTCGCCTAACGATTTACGTAAGGTGAACATCGCCTTTATGACTGCCAACGGCATTGCCAGCGTTGTATTCGGAATTTTAGTAGTGATAGAATTAATGCGTTAGTTATGGCAAGAATTATTTGTATTGATTACGGTGGTAAGCGAACAGGCATTGCTGTTACCGACCCTCTACAAATTATTGCTACGGCATTAACTACGGTACCTACCAATACGTTATTGGCTTACTTGCAACAGTATATACAACAAGAATCGGTAGAACGTATTCTTATTGGAGAGCCTAAACACTTAGATGATTCAAACACAGATGCCACTTACATGGTACACGGATTTGTAAAAGTGTTGCAAAAGCACTTCCCCACCATTCCCGTAGAAATGGTAGATGAGCGTTATACGAGTAAGCTTGCCTCGCAAAGTATGATAGCCATGGGTATGAAGAAAAAAGACCGACAACAAAAAGGTAACGTAGATCAAATTGCTGCAACCATAATGCTGCAAGAATGGCTTGCCAATCGCTAACGGAATTGAATGGCTTTTACAGGGTTAATTTTCATTACCAACATACTTGGCAGTAACAAGCTGATAAAACATACCAGCATCGTAACAATACAAACTGCTATTACCTGCCACCAAATAATGTGTACTGGCGCAGCACTCACATAATACTCTAATTCATTCAAACGAATGAGCTGAAAATGCTGCTGTAGTAAGCAAAGTCCAACCCCAATCAGTGCCCCAATACCTACGCCCATCAATGCTATAAAGCTGCTTTGCCAAACAAATATTGCCTGAATTTGTCCGTTAGGTGCACCTAACGCTTTAAACACACCTACCATTTTCACACGTTCCAATATGAGTATCAGTAAGCTGGTAATAAGGTTAATCACGGCTACTACACCCATGATAATGAAAATCAAATTACGGTTAACATCCTGGATGTTCAGCCAATCGAAGATGTTGGGAAATATTTCACGCATGGTACGACTCACCCACGTGCCCGGTAACTGTTCGTAAAGTTGTACGTTGATCGAATCCATGCGGGTATAATCTTTCAAAAAAACTTCGTAACCGCCAATCGCATCTGGCTCCCATTGGTTGATTCTACGAATAAGTCGGATATCGCCTAAGGCAAACAATTTATCGTAAGCATCAATCCCAGTTTTATACAAACCCACTACTTTCAGCTTTCTAAACTGTGCATTGGTAGAGGTATTACCAATAAAAATGAGTTTAACAGTATCGTTAAGTGCAATGCCCAACATATTAGCCAATGGTGTGCTAATGGCTATTTCTTTACTGTAAAGACTATCTGAAAAAGCAGGCCAACGGCCAGCTTTTAAAAAACCTTGCAAACTGTTGAAGTTGTATTTTTCATCAACTCCCTTTAAAAGAATTCCCTCAATATCTTTCTTGAATTGTATTACAGCACTTTTGGTAGCAAAGCTTTGAACATGGCTCACACTAGGCATTTGTTGTACGGTAGCCACCACTTGAGGGTCGTGCAGTATGGCTGTTTCTTCTGCCACAATTGATTTTGCCGATTCGTATTGCTGCACACGAATATGTCCCCAAAAACCAAATACTTTTTCAGATACCGTTTTTTGAAAACCATTTACAAACGCAAGTGTAGTAATCATAGCCGCAACACTCACTGCAGTAGCAGCAGTAGCCAAACGCGTAATAAAACGCGAGTACGAAGGCTGCTTTTTCAGTGCAATACGTTTTGCTATGAACCACGATACATGCATGGCTTCAAAAATACATAGCTGTGTAATGCAAGTTGGTATTTTATTTGCGTAAGCGTACCGAACACACACTTAATTTAGTAGCATGAAAAATTGGATGCTTGTCTTTATTGCCATTGTAGTACACCTTACGGTAAATGCTCAACGCGAACCCGATGGTGTGTATAACGATAATATTAAAACCATACAACTGTTCAAGCAGAATAACCCTTTCTCGTATCCGATTATAAGCCTTGGCGAAGTAGGAAGTATGGAGTTGCATTTCGATGATTTAGGTGGCCGTGTACGCAATTATTTTTATACCTATGAATTGTGTGATGCTAATTGGCAACCCGTAATGCTTGGCTTGTTCGATTATATCAAAGGCTTTCAGCAATCACGTATTACACAGTATCGGCCAAGTTCTATCGCTACTACCAGCTACATTCATTATCAGGCGTTATTACCCGAACGCAATGCACAGCCCAGCAAAGCAGGTAATTATTTGTTGAAAGTGTTTGAGAACGGCGATACCAGTAGGCTGCTATTTACCAAACGCTTTTTAGTAGTTGATCCGATTGTAAATATTGGTGCCCAAGTACAACAACCTTTCAATCCTGAAATTTTTAGAACACACCAAAAAATTCAGTTGGTGATTTCTAAATTCAATTTGCAATTGTTGAATCCAAGAGAACAGTTGAAAGTAGTAGTGCTACAGAATTATCGTTGGGATAATCCCATCACTGGTATTCAACCCACTTTTATCCGTAACGGAACGTTAGAGTACAATGCCGAACTCGATTTGATTTTTCCTGCGGGCAAAGAGTATCGCTGGGCCGATTTGAGAAGTTTTCGTTTTCAAAGCGAACGAGTTGCAAGTGTTAACATGCAAGCACAACCTTTTGAAGTGGCTTTAAAACCTGACGGTGAGCGTGCATCGCAGCGCTATTTATTTTTTCAAGATAATAACGGGTTTAGTCAAACCGCTTCTACCGATTTAATCAATCCTTGGTGGCAAGGCGATTATGCCAATGTGAAATTCACATTTGTGCCATCGGGTAAGCAACCTATTGCTGGTTACGATGTGTACTTGGCAGGACAGTTTACCAACTACAAATACAATAACGCTACCAAGCTGCAATACAATGCTGCAGAAGGTGTTTATGAAACAACACTGCTGCTAAAACAAGGTTATTATACGTACAACTATGTTACTGTACCGAGTGCTAGTGCTGGCAAAATTTTATCGATTCATACCGATGGCAACTATTGGGAAACTGAAAACGATTATACCATTTTGGTGTATTATCGTGGCCTTGGCGATAGGCACGATGCATTGATTGGCATTACTACTATCAACAGCAGAAATTCAAGGGTAGGGTTCTAATTATTATTATAAAGCATACATTTTGTCGATTACTGCTGTTGGGTTGCTTGCATTAAATATGCTGCTGCCAGCAACAAGTACATCGCAACCTGACTGCACCAATAGTGGTGCATTATCCAGTGTAACACCACCATCAACTTCTATAAGATATTGGTATTGGTGTGTTTGTTTGAGTTGTTGTAGTTGTGCTACTTTTTGAATGCTTTCTGGTATAAACTTTTGTCCGCCAAAGCCTGGGTTCACACTCATAATCAATACCAAGTCTGCCATGTGCAATACTTCTTGTATTTGGCTTACTGGTGTATGCGGATTCAATGCTACACCAGCTTTGCAACCCATACTTTTAATTTGTTGTAAGGTTCGGTGCAAGTGTCGGCTAGCTTCTATGTGTACCGTAATAACATCGGCACCGGCTTGTTTAAAATCGTTGATGTAGCGTTCGGGTTGTTCTATCATGAGGTGTACATCGCATACTTTGGTGGTAGCACTACGCAAGGCTTGTAACACAGGCATACCAAAACTAATGTTAGGTACAAACATGCCATCCATAACATCAATATGCAGCCATTCTGCATTACTCTGATTTACCATATCTACAGCCTGCTGTAGTTGTAAGAAATTTGCTGCTAAAAATGAAGGTGCAACAATTGCCATAACTTTTGTTTTTGAGGTATAGAGTTGGTATTAACGTAAGCGTTCTATTGCTGCCGTAGCTTCTTTTAGTGCAGGATCTAATTGAAGTGCTTGTTCAAATCTAAGTAATGCGCTGTCTTTCTGTTGTATCATTTCATGGCAGCGAGCCATGTAGTAATAAGCATCGGCATAGCGATTGTTAACAGTAGCTGCAAAGCTGAACACACTCAAAGCTTCTTTGTAACGTTGTTGATCAAAGAAAACCAAACCTTTTTCAATATAAGCTTCCATGTAGGTGTAGTTGTTAGCCACACAAGCATCAAACTGTTCTAACGCTTGTTTCACATCTTTGGTTCTTGCATAAAAAATACCTGCAATAAAATGGCAATGAGCATCATACTCACGGCCTAGTTTCATTTTTGCTACCTCATTTACCGCAAGGATCGCTCTGTTATTTTTTTGTTCTGCGTACAAATTAGCAATGGAAAGCAAGGCATCGGCACTAGGGTAGATGCGTGCCGCTTCGGTATAGCTGGCTAAAGCTTTGGTAGTGTCGCCTGCGTGTTCTTCTATTTGGCCTTTGGTATACCACAAGCCAAAATTGCTGCTGTCTTTGGCAATCATTTGTTGCATTAAAGGCAAGGCTTTTTCAGGTGCACCAATGCTATCGAACGTCATTGCAAGTTGTAACATTAGCCCTGTACTGTCAGGATATTGCTTTAGTTGAGCTTGCAGTGCATCAATCACCTTTGAGTTGTCAATTTTATCTTCAATGGTATTACCGTTGCAAGCTAATAATGCTAGTAACAAAAAAGTACATACATATCTCATGTGGTAAAAGTAAGCTTTCGTTGAGTTGAAAATAACGTCATACTTACGTAAAAATTGAGCATTTACCGTAAGGTTATCGTAGGGCTATTACATTTGTGCTCGGTTGATACCAACAAATTTTATTGCGTATGAAATTATTTTATTGGTGTGCAGGCATGGTAGCGCTTGCCGCCGCAACTACTGCTAGTATTCAAATGCGTGGCCTTACGGCAAATGATGTTAGGCACCTTACGGTAAATGATAGTGTGCAGTTTGAAGGCGAAAAACATTTTGCGAATGTGCGTCAGCTAACGTTTGGCGGCGATAATGCCGAAGCGTATTGGAGCTATGATGGCAAATATTTGATTTTTCAAAAAACAAGTGTTAAAGAGGGTATTCCTTGCGATCAAATTTATATCGGGAAAGTGCCAACCACGCCTCAAGAAAAGTTTGAACCTAAATTGGTAAGTACTGGTAAGGGGGGTACTACCTGTGCTTACTTTTTGCCCGATGGTAAGCATATTATTTATGCGAGTACACACTTAGGTGGCGATGCATGTCCACCACCGCCCGACAAAGCCAAGCTAGGCAACCGTTACATATGGCCTTTGTACAATACGTTCGATATTTTTATGGCTACTACCGATGGTAAAATTGTGAAGCAACTCACAAATGCCAAAGGCTACGATGCAGAGGCAACACTCAGTTACGACGGTAAAAAAATGATTTACTGTAGCGATAAAGATGGCGACCTCGATTTGTATGTTATGGATTTGAAATCGGGCAAAGAACGTAAGGTTACAAATACACTCGGTTACGATGGTGGTGCTTGGTTTAGCCACGATGGTAAGCAAATTGTATGGCGTGCTAGCCGGCCAAAAACACAAGCTGAAATCGACGATTATAAGAATTTATTATCGCAAGGTTTTGTTGCTCCCACCAACATGGAAGTATGGGTAGCTAATGCCGATGGTTCAAATGCTCGTCAGATTACCAGCTTTGGTCAGGCGAATTGGGCACCCAATTTTACACCGAACGATAAGCATATTATTTTCTGTAGTAACCATGAATACAAGCGAGGCTTCCCATTCAATATGTATCAGATAGATTTGAATGGTGGTGGACTCACAAAAATTAGCAGAGATAAAGGCTTTGATGCTTTCCCAATGTTTAGTCCTGATGGTAAAAAGATTGTATTCTGTAGCAACCGCAACAATGGAGGAACCAGAGATACCAATATTTTTATTGCTGATTGGGTAGAGTAGTAGTAGCTGGTTAATATTCCATTTGCCGTAAGGCAGGAGCCTTAAACCAAGTGAATATAACCACTGCAATAGTGGCACAACCGCCAAACACCACCGATGGCACAACGCCTAACCAACGAGCCATCACACCACTTTCAAATTGGCCCAGTTCGTTACTGCTATTAATAAACATACTGTTCACACTCATAACACGCCCACGTTTATCGTCGGGCGTTTTTAGTTGTAAGATGGTGCCACGCACTACTACGCTGATACCATCCATGAGTCCGCTTACCAACAATGCCACGAACGAAAGCCAGAATACTTTACTTAATGCAAATACGATGATGCAAATGCCAAATCCTGCAACGGCGAAAAACAATTTCTTTCCTTGTTGTTGCCGCATCGGGAAAAAGGTGAGTAGCACTACACTTGCCCCAGCACCTAAATCGCTAGCAGCGTTTAACCAGCCGAAACCGGTTGGACCTGCCAATAAAATATCTTTAGCAAAAACAGGCACCATGGCAACGGCACCGCCCAAGAGTACTGCAAATAAATCGAGGCTGAGGGCGCCCAAAACTTCTTTGGTGCGAAACACAAATTGCAAGCCCTCTTTAACACTATCCCAGGCATTGAGGTCTTTGTTTTTCGGCATTGGAGGTTTAGCGGTAAGCTGCGCCAGAAACACAAAGCCCATAGCCACCATAGCGATAATACAAGTAATCGTACCATGAATCCCCATAGCTGCAATGAGTAATCCGCCCAGTGCATGGCCTGCTACAGAAGCTGTGAGCCAAGTGCCCTGATTAAGGGTAGTAGCACTTTGCAGTAAATGTCGGGGCACAACACTCGCCAATATAGCATGGAACGTAGGGCCTGTAAATGCTCTAATGATGCCCGTACAAAATATAACGCCATAGATGCACCAACTTGTAAGCTGATTGCCTAGTTGAGCAAGACTTGTTTCGCTTGAAAGCCACCATAGTGCACAACAACAAATAAAATAGCTGATAACACCTGTGATAAGTAAGCTGCGTTTATCTCTGATATCGATAACATGGCCAGCATACAATGCTAATGAAATAGCAGGGATCACTTCTGATAAGCCAATCAAGCCAATAGCAAATGGATCTTGGGTGAGTTCATAAATCCACCAACCTACTAAAGTACCTAGCATACGCAGCCCCATGATAAAAAGAAAACGTCCCAACAATAGTTGGCGATATTCTTTTACCCGTAAGGCTTGTATTGCACTCACATCTGTTGGTTTATGGTAAGGTTAAAAAGTGTTGACCTGGTTCGTAATCTTTTTCTAACGCATCTAAAATGGTTTGCACATGCAGCTCGTTTTCTAAAAAATCGGCATTGCTCGCATCTACAAACAAAGTTTTAATGTGGTGCTGTTTGATATAGCTGGTATAGGTTTCTTGAAGGTTAAAAAGATACTCGTCGGGAATGCTTTGTTCGTACGGACGGTTACGCTTTTTGATATTCCGCTGCAACTTTTGCACAGGTGCATGGAGGTATATCAGAATATCAGGAAAAAGCAGTTGGTTGTGAATGATATCGAACAGTTTTTGATACAACCGAAACTCTTCTGTAGGCAAGTTTACTTTGGCAAACAATAAGCACTTGGTAAACAAGTAATCTGAAATGGTAACTTGTTGAAACAAATCTTTCGTTTGCAATACTTCTTTCAGTTGCTTGTAGCGTTCGGCCATGAAGAACAATTCTAGCGGAAAAGCATACTGCTCAGGATGCTCATAAAATTTCGATAGAAATGGATTGTCTGCAAATTCTTCCAGAATCAAACGACCATTTAAGCGTTCACTTAAAATGGTGGAAAGCGTTGTTTTTCCAGCGCCAATATTCCCTTCTATCGTAATAAAATGATACTTCATAGCCCGCTCAAAAATATTATTGTTCTAAGGTGTAGCTGTTATTTTTTATACACATCAAGTGTGTCGGAACAATTTTTTAATAAATCGGCTACACTTACGTGTAAAAGTGGGTGCACATAGTTAGGAGCAATCTCTGCTAGTGGCACCAATACAAAGCGGCGTTCTTGTAATCGAGGATGTGGCACTACCAATGTAGCATCTTGAATAACATCGTTATTGAAAAAGAGAATATCGAGGTCGATCGTACGGGGGCCATTTTTCAACAATCTTTTTCTGCCCATTTTTTCTTCGATTAATAAAAGCTGTTGCAGGCAATCGTGGGCATTCATAGGTGTTATTACATGCATAACCTGATTTAAAAAACCTGGCTGATGGCTTAAGCCCCAAGGTGCCGTTTCATAAATAGCCGATGCTTGTGCCACTTTACCGATCAATTGTGCTATGAAAGTGGCTGCTTGTTGCAGATATTCCTCTCTGTTGCCTAAATTGCCACCCATCAATATGTACGCACTGTTCATACAACTGTGTAATTGAGCTGGCGAATGTATTGCTATTTTCATCCTATACATTAGAGATTTATGCGTGGATTTTTAAAAACTTTCTTCGCGTCGTTATTGGCGTTGATCATATTCACAGTACTAGGTGTGTTCATTATCATTGGTATTGGTGTATCGGCAGCGAGTAGCTCTAAAGATGTTGCCATCGGCGATAAAGCTATTTTGGTGTTAGACCTTTCGGTGCCTTTTGCAGAGCAACACGTTGAAAATCCGTTTGGTGCTTTAAGTGGCGATGCCGATGATATACCAAGCTTGCATGAAGCCGTTCAATTGATTGAACATGCTGCTACCGATAGTAAGGTGTCGGGTATTTACATCAAAATGAACATGAATACCAACGGTTATGCGGCTACGGAAGAATTAAGAACAGCATTGTTAAAGTTCAGGGAGAGCAAAAAGTTTGTGATTGCGTATGGCGAAACCGTTTTTCAAACAGCATACTACTTAGCTTCTGCTGCTGAACGTGTATACGTGCAACCCAAAGGGTTGTTTGAATGGGGTGGTTTATCGGTTGAATATACTTTCTACAAAGGATTGCTCGATAAGCTTGAAATTGAACCGCAAATATTTTATGCCGGCAAGTTCAAAAGCTTTACAGAACCCTTCAGAGCAACTGCCATGACAGATGCTAACAAGCTACAAACGATGGTATGGCTCGGCGATTTATACAACCAAATGTTGGCAAAAATTGCAGATGGACGAAAGCTTGATACTGCACAGCTTAGAAATTTGGCAAATATAGGTGCTATTCAAACACCCGCCGATGCCGCCAAATACAAACTCATTGATGCAGTAAAATATGATGATGATGTTAAAGGCGAAATTTTAAAGAAAATAGGTGCCAAGCCTACCGATAAAATCAATTTTGTTACACTTTCTAAATACGGGCAAGCAGTAACGGTTGATGCAAGTTCGAGTGATCATAAAATTGCAGTGATTTACGCCAATGGCGATATCATTGATGGGAAAGGAGCTGATGGTGTTGTGGCCAGCGACGAATTCAAAAACTTACTTCGTAAAGCAAGGATGGATAAAAACGTAAAGGCTATTGTGCTACGAGTGAATAGTCCGGGCGGTAGCGTTATTGCCAGCGATGTGATTTGGCACGAAGTTGTTTTAGCTAAAAAGTTGAAGCCAGTGGTAGTAAGCATGGGCGATGTTGCTGCTAGTGGAGGCTACTATATAAGCTGTGCAGCCGATAGCATTTTTGCGAATAAAAGTACTATAACGGGTTCTATTGGTGTATTCACCATTATTCCGAATGCACAGTCGTTTATGAAAAATAAACTTGGTATCACATTCGATGGTATTAAAACCGGTCCTTACGCCGATATGTACACAATTACTCGTCCACTTTCTACGGCTGAAAAAGGATTTTTACAGCGAAGCGTTGATACTATTTACTACAACTTTAAAGAACGTGTTGCAGCCGGACGAAAGTTGAATATCAATTATGTAGATAGCATTGCACAAGGCAGGGTTTGGACCGGCGAAAGAGCTGTTCAAATTGGCTTGGTAGATAGAATCGGCGATTTAAATGATGCCATCAGTTGTGCTGCTCGCATGGCGAAACTTTCAGATTATAAAGTGCGTAACTATCCAGAACCCAAAAATGTAATTGAGCAAATTTTATCGGGGCAAGCGGTAAAAGATGTAAAAGCCAATGCTGTAAAGCAAGAAATTGGTGCCGAAAATTATGTTGCCATACAACAATTACAACAGTTTAAGTACGTTATCGGAGCGCCGCAAGCTAGGTTGCCTTTTGTGTTTAAACTCAACTAATACTACATCAGAAAGCCATCACAAGTATGTTAACCATTCATCTGCATGATGTAGTTTTTCGTAGTAAGCAAGGCGTATTTGAAGAAGAACTGGTTTTAGGGAACGATATTATTGCGAACGTTAGCGTCAGCTATTTACCGCAAGGTGAATGGCCCATCACTGATATTAATGCTACACTCGATTATACAGCTTTGTATCAAATTTTAAACGAATTATTAGCAACGCCAGGGGCTTTGCTAGAAACCATCGTTGGTAAATTTGCAGCAACAACACTGGCTACATGGCCACAAGTGCAAGAGGTGCATATTGCACTTAAAAAAAATCATCCTGCCATCAGCGGTTGGCGTAGTGGTGCAGTTGGTGTTGCCTTTACTCAAAAACGTAGTTAAATGAAACGCAAACTATTGGCATTGGTTGTTGTTACGATGCTTACGCAAATGAGTTTCGCTCAAGATGTAGCAACACTTACCCGCGAAGCTGTAACATTTGAAAAGCAAATGAAGGAAATGGAGGCTTTGGTGAAATACAAAGCGATCATTGCTGCTGAGCCTAAAAATGTGAATGCCCATGTAAAAGCAGCTGAATTAACTGCTGCTATTGGTACTCGCTTTAAGAAAGAATCAGAAAAAATACCACACTTCAAAGAGGCTTTGCAACTAGCGCAAGATGCTACCGTAGCCGACCCGAACAGTGCCGATGCTTGGTATGTACTTGCAATGGCCAGCGGAAAAATGACAGAAGTAGCAGAAGATAACAAGCAAACAGTTGCTTTCGTTAAAGATATTCACACCTATGCCAGCAAAGCATTAGCGATTAATCCCAACCATGCGAAAGCGAATTATGTGATGGGTAAATGGCATTTGAGTATGGTAACACTCAACTTCGTAAAAAAGGCCGCTGTAAAAGCTTTGTATGGCGGATTACCTAAAGCAGATATCAACGAAGCAATCAAATACATGGAGCTTTGTAGAAAAAATGATGTGTACTTTATTGTAAACTATCTGGATTTGGCAAAAGCATACGAAGAATTAAATAAGCCAACCAAAGTGATTGAAATTTTAAATCTTTTGGTGAAAATGCCTTTACGCACGGTGAACGATGCTGCCATTAAAGAAGAAGGAAAACAAATGCTTGCAAAATATCAATAATATATTTATCATGGAATTAAAAACATTATTCGAACAGGCTGTTGCCAATAGCAAACTCTTAAGTAGTAAGCCCGACAACGAAACGTTGTTACAATTGTATAGCTTGTATAAACAAGCCACCGAAGGCGATGCGCCAGAAGAAGGCCCGTCGAACCCATTCGATATTGTTGGTAAGGCAAAACATCAGGCATGGCAAGCCATCAAAGGCTTAACAAGCAATGGTGCCATGCAGCAATACATTGATTTGGTAACAAGCTTACAGGGCAAATAGAACGTATTGTCTGACTCTAATAATAGGAATGGCTCGCCGCAGGCGAGCCCTTCCTATTACAACTTATGTTTAAACCTTACGGTAAATGTTATACGATATCTGAAAATGAACGTACTTCGCACTTGTAGCATTTAAATAACTCTCAAAGAACGATTGCCATGCGTTTTAATTTTTTGCATGTAACAAAGTGTGTATTGCTTGCTGTAGTGTTGGTAGCCTGTAAAAAAGAATCAGATGCACCAGCCACTACACCTCCCACCACAAACCCTACGCCTCCCGTAGTTACTCCGCCTCCGCCAAGTAGCAGTGTACATATAACATTGGGTAATCCGAGTAATGCAAGTACCGATATTATTTATTTCGATAACTATTTAATGGTGAAGCCTCAGTATGTACTTAGCTACAGCCGTAATCGATCTACGCCTAATTGGGTGAGCTGGCATTTAGATGAAACTTACTTAGGAACATCAGATCGGCAAGACGATTTTCGGGCAGATAATACTTTACCGCAAGGTTGGTTTCAAGTGAATGAAACAAGCTATTCTGGTAGTGGTTTTGATCGTGGACATAATTGTCCGAGTGCCGATAGAACCAACACTGTCGATAATAATAGCGCTACGTTTCTCATGACCAACATGATACCGCAAGCACCTAACAACAACCAACGCGTATGGGCCAACTTCGAAAATTATGTTCGCAGTTTGGTGAATAGCAATACCGAAATATACACCATCATGGGCAGCTATGGCAGTGGTGGTGAAGGTAGTAATGGCGGACAAACAACAGCTATCAGTGCAGGACGTATTGTAGTGCCATCTGTTATCTGGAAGGTAGTAGTTATCATGCAACGTGGCGATAACGATGCAACACGCGTAAGTAATAGCACACGTGTTATCACCATTCGTACACCTAATGTGAATACCAACCTAAGCACCGACTGGCGTACGTTTCGCGTTAGTGTAGATGATATTGAAGCAGCTACAGGATACAATCTTTTATCGGCGGTGCCTGCAGCCATTCAAGATGTAATTGAGGCTAGAGTAGATAATTTGTAAGTATACCTTACGGTAAATGATGATATGATTTTAAAACAATTATGGCGGCCGAAGGCCGCCATAATTGTTTACTAAGCATTAATTCATCGAATGTATCGTTCGCACTTTTTCCAATAACTAAAAAAGCTATTGAAGTAACCTTGTACCTCTGGAAATAGCCACTCTCTACTTTCCTGCACACCTTGATAATGCTGCGTTGTAGGATGCTCCTTATACCAAATTGTTCCAGCTTGTTGCACTTTAACTTGCTGCTGTAAATCTTGAAAACTGCCAACAAATATTTGCAGGTTTTGAATATTGTGTTGTGCTAGTTGTAGTATCCAAGTCAATACCTTATCACTAATGGCAAATTGTTCAAAATGTTGTGGCTCTAATAGCAATACTCTATTACAAGTATCATTGGCATGCCATAACGGGTCTAAATTGTAAGAATTATACACTGCAACGGGCAACTGCGCTTGTAATTGAAGTGTATCACCTTGCGGTAAATGCGTTTGAAATGTTGGTATCGTAGTAGGCTGTAAAGCTGCTGGTACATCCATCACTGCTAATTGCTCGTAGCTATCGTTCAAGTAACTACGCACTTGTTTAGAGCCAGTGTATTTGCTAATATTTTCTTGATTTGCGTAGTATTTTTTACTGCTGAAACTACCTGCTACCCATTGCCAACTAAGCATATTGCTAGCAATATCGCCATCTAACAAGTGATAATACATCCACTGTGCTGGTAGCAACCAATGACTTTGCCCAATGTTGCAAGTAAGCATAGCCGTGTACATGCGAATATGATTATGCATGTAACCAGTATGATATAATGCTTCAATGCCTTTATCAATACCTTCAATGCCTGTGTTGGCTGCTACAATTGCGTTAGGTATTTTATAGTGTTTGTAGCGTTGCTGCTGTTGTTTAACATCGTTCAAAACCCGATTGCCAATACTTTGCCAAACACGCTGAAAGTATTCTCGCCATGCTAATTCTTGAATCAGTTTTTCAGCTTGATAAAATTTGTAATCCTTCAATACTACTTCTCTGATTTGTGGTAAGCTCACCACGCCTCGAGCAATGTATGGCGATAAATAAGTTACCGCACCGTTAATGAAATTGCGGGTTTTACTATACTTCACTGGGTCTATTCGGGCAATACGTTCCAATATTTGTTGGTAGCTGGTGGGGAACTGTATATCCACGTTATCATTATTGGGAAACAATGTATCGCCATGATGCATTCTAGTGGTTGCCATGCGTATGTGTTTATATGTTAAATACGTATTAAGCCGTGTGTTCTAAGTGTATCGAGTGTAAGTGCGTTACCTTCATTCACATGTTTAAAATCTGTGAGTGTTCCCAGATAAAGCATGTGGTCAGGTGTGGGTACGCTTGGGTCATTTGCCTGTAAAGGCGTTAAAACAAAGTGCATATATGCCAATGCTTCTTTAAGTACCCAAAAACCTTTCCATGTACTTAGTAGTTGTCGCTTTTGTAACCGTTGTATTTTATGGATGTTGTGCCCCGATTGTTTTCCCAAAATATCTACTAAACGGTACTGATGCTCACTTAACAATTGTAGTACGATGTATGGATGTTGTTGTACTAATGCCAACGATTTGGTGCCATGATACAACGCAATTACAAACTGTTTGGGTTGCATACTCACTGCATTCGCATAGGTAATAATGTGCATGTTATATGCTGCATCGCCATCATGCGTACTGGTAGCATACACAGGTAAGTTCACACGATTCCAAGGACGTTTAGGCATGGTTACAAAGCTTTGTCGAGTTGTTGCAAGAAACGTTCCGCTGCTGCTAGGTGGTTGTTGCGTTTGTCGGCACTCATTTTATCGAAAGTGTTCACCAACATACCCAAGCGTGGGTTTTTCGTAAAAAAGTCGCGGTGTACATGCATGAAACGCCAGAACAACCCATCCCAAGTGGTTTGCCATTCACCTTTTGGGAAATCACTCATCTTCATTAAGTAGTTACTACCACTGATGTAAGGTTTGGTAGTCATGATACCGCCATCGGCAAATTGCGTCATGCCATATACATTCGGTACCATCACCCAGTCGTAACTATCTATAAACAACTCCATAAACCAACGATATACTTCATCGGGATCAAACTCGCAGAGCAGCATAAAATTGCCCAATACCATTAACCGCTCAATATGATGGCAGTAACCTGTTTTAAGTAGGCGTTGAATAACTATGTCAACGGGTGCAATGCCTGTAGTGCCATTCCAAAAGCTTTCAGGAATTTTTCTTGAAAAGCCCCAGTAATTGGTTGTGCGTTGCTTTCGGCCTTCTTTGGTGTACACAATCCGAATAAATTCTCGCCAGCCAACAACTTGTCTGATAAATCCTTCCAGCGAGTTCAATGGAATATCGTTTTTGGCTGCTTTATCTAAGGCGGCATCAATTATTTCTTGAGGTTGTAACAAGCCTATGTTAAGCATTGGGGTAAGTACGCTATGATGCAACACATCGGCTTTAGCAACCATAGCATCTTCATATAGTCCAAACAATGCAAAGCGTTCCTCTAAAAATCGATGCATCCAAGCAAGGGCATCTTGTCGTGTTATGGCGTAGTAGCCTTGCTTGCCCCAAGGTGCATTGGCTTGTCCGTAATGCTTGCCAAAGTACTCATTTACGTAAGTGCATGCTTCTTCAATAAAGGCATTGCTGGGTGCTTGTGGTAAGGCAGGTATGGGTTGTTTTGCAGGAAATTTTGCTCTGTTGTCTGCATCATAAGTCCATTTGCCACCGAGTGGTTTGCCATCTGGCGCAAGCAACAATTGTCGCTGCTTACGTTGCGCTACATAAAAATCAGTTTGGAAATAGCTCTTACGTCCCTCGAAAAAATCAATATCGCTAGCGTTTAAAAAGTTGGGGGTATGGTATACCTTACGGTAAATGTGGTGCTGCTTACAAGCTTTTGAAATACGGCGCTCCAACCAATCATCTACAACATCGGCGTAGTGAATTTCTGTGACGCCTGCTTGTGCTAATGTGGGCAACAGTTGTCGAACATCGTGTATTTGTTCAGTAGCTTCTATGTAACGTACAGTATAGCCTTGTGTACGGAGTGTGCTTGCATACCATTGCATACTTGCCCGATGCAGTATAATTTTTTGTTGATGAAACCGATACTGCCTAAAAAACAAATATTCTTCTACCAATACAATTGTTCTGTTCGGGGCAATGGCCGGATGTTGCTCAAACAACTGATGCGGAAAAATGAGCGTAATAGCTTGCATGTGTAGGTAAACAAACCCAGCTGTTTTTTGTTGCTCTAGTATTAAAAATTTGGTCATGGAAATATTGAAAGGAAAATACGTGTTGGTAGCTGGTGCTACGGGTGGCATTGGTAAGCAAGTGGTTAAGTTGTTGCATCAAAGTGGTGCGGTTGTATATGCCGCAGGCCGCAACGAAACTGTGCTACAACAACTCGGTAGCGAGTTGCAATTGCCGGCAGACAGATTATTAGTGGTAGATGTAACACAAGCACATCAAGTAACGCAAGCTGTACAATACTTACCACAGGTAGATATTCTTGTTAATGCCGCAGGCATCGGCATCATTAAAAGTATGGATTCGCTTACCCTCGACGATTTCAATAAAAGCCTACAAGTGAATTTGGTAGGCACATTCAATCTGGTGAAAGCCGTGCTGCCAGCAATGAAAGAACGCAAAAAAGGACTCATTATTAATATCCCAGGTGTTTTGGGTAAAGTACCTATGGCGGGTGCTGCTGCTTACAGCGCCAGCAAATACGGTATTGTGGGTATGATGCAAAGTATTCGTGAAGAGCTCAAACGTACCGATATACGTATTACCAATTTATTCTTAGGCGGCGTTGATAGTGCTTTTTGGGATGCCATCGATCTACGTGTGCAACGCGATAAAATGATTGTAGCCGAAGAAGCAGCGAAAGCCATTTGGTTTTTATGTCAGCAGCCAACCAGCGGCGTTGTAAGTGAAATGGTACTTCAACCATTCAACCACCAAGCGATTTAGTAGGGTTAAAGTAATAACCTTACGGTAAATGAGGTGCCGATGATGTTTATTTTATTTGTAACATCGTGCTACTCTAAAGTAAATTTTATGATGAAACGTTTTTTAGCTGCATTGGTGTTGTTGGCTGCGGTAACAGTAGCAAAAGCACAAGATGCGAAACCTGTTTGGGCGGTTATTAGTGTGCCACAAATCAAATGTTGGGAGTGTAAAGATAGACTTGAGAAATACCTCGAACGTGAAAAGGGTGGTACCAACGAGGGCGGTATTACGCAATATAAAATCAACCAAGCGGCAGGACAAATTCGTATTCAGTACATACCAACACGCATCAGCCTCGACTATATCAGAACAGCGATTAACAACGCCGGTTTCGATGCCGACACTACTAAGGCAACGCCCGATGCTTACAAATTACTACCTCCCAAATGCAAGCGAGTAGAAGATGGTGGTGGCCCGAAACCGGGTAGCCCTTGCAAAATGGGTCCCATGGATCGCCGATAAAGTAATACATCATATCATATCCTTAGAAGCTCGTTACCATGGTTGTAGCGGGCTTTTTTATTTACCGTAAGGTATATCCCTTAAAATCACACTTGTGTATTTCGTACACAATAGCTACTTTTGAATTTCTGCATAACGATGGCTTGTATTTATCAGGCGTAGCGTTACTGTACGAAAAATTTAGTAGATTGATTTAACGACTCATAAAACGCAAAGTTTTGGCAACGAAACGTAACTCTAGTAACACAACCAACACGGCTACCAAGGCAACTGCATCGGCAGCCACGCCTTCTAAAAAAGCTGCTGCTAAAAAAGCGTCGCCTAAAAAGGCAGCAACTGTAAGTGAAAAGCCAGTTAAAAAGGCAGCTACAAAAACAAATGTGCCAGCTGCTTCAACACCTAAAGTCATCACTTTTTTACTACGCTACGGTACTACCTACGGTCAGCAGATTTTTATCACTGGCAACCACCCAAGCTTAGGCAATGGCGATGTGCTTCAGGCACCCGTAATGACTTACATCAACGAGCAATACTGGAGTTTTACTTTCACTGTTGAAGCCGATGCTGTTTTCACCTACAACTACATCCTTCGCAATAACGATGGCTCCGAAAGTTTTGATTGGGGTAGCGATAAACAAATTGATACCGCCCAATATTCGGGTACTATTACCATTGTTGATAGTTGGAACCATGCAGGTTACTTTGAAAATGCTTTTTATACCGAGCCTTTCCAAGAAATTTTATTAAAACGTAAGTCCCTTACGGTAAAACAAAATAAGCCGAAGCAGGTAACGCATGAATTTAGAATAAAAGCACCGTTGTTGAACGAGCATGAAACCATTTGTTTGGTAGGCGAAGGCATTGCTTTGCAACAATGGAATACGGCACAGCCTGTTTTGTTACACAAAAAAGCGGGTGAAGCTGCCTACACTGCAACACTCGATTTATCAACCGCACCATTGCCGATTAGTTACAAATATGGCGTGTACAACGTAGCTGAAAAGCAGTTTGTGCGTTTTGAAGATGGTAATAATCGTGTGCTTTGGGAAGCAGCAGCACCAGGTAAGCAAGTAATTGTGAACGATGGTTTTGCAGTACTGCCAACCACAACTTGGAAAGGTGCAGGCGTTGCCATTCCTGTATTTAGCTTACGTTCTTCAAAAAGCTTTGGTGTTGGTGAATTTACCGATATGAAACTGTTGGTAGATTGGGCTAAAAGTGTAGGCTTAAAATTGGTTCAGATACTACCGATTAACGATACTACAGCCAATAAAATTTACACCGATAGTTATCCATATTCGGCTATATCTGCGTTTGCCCTGCATCCCATTTATTTAAACGTAACACAAGTAGCCGATAAAGCCAATCAAAGTATTGTAGCAGCCTATGCCGAGCAACAACAAGCTCTGAACAGCCTGCCGCACATGGATTACGTGGCTACGATTGATACCAAATGGGAAATCATTAAACGATTGTATCCATTACAAAAAGCAAAAACATTTAAAAGCAAAGATTACCAAGCTTTTTACGAACAAAACAAGCATTGGTTGGTGCCTTATGCCGCTTTTTGTTACTTAAGAGATATCAACGGAACTTCCGACTTCAATCAGTGGCCAGAGCATGCACAATACAATGCTGAAGCTATTGCTGCCTTGAGTGCAGAGGGTAGCCCCGCTTACGATGCTATAGCCATTCAATATTTTGTTCAGTATCACCTGCACTTACAGCTGAAAGAAGCCACCGATTATGCTCACGAAAATGGCATTATCGTTAAAGGTGATATACCTATTGGAATTTACCGTTATGGTGCCGATGCTTGGGTAGAGCCGGGTTTGTATCACATGAATGTACAAGCGGGTGCACCGCCCGATAGTTTTGCCATCAAGGGGCAGAACTGGGGTTTCCCAACTTACAACTGGCAGGCCATGATGCAAGATGGCTTTGCTTGGTGGCGCAAGCGTTTTGAGCAAATGAGCCTTTATTTCGATGCCTTCAGAATCGATCATATCTTAGGGTTTTTCCGTATTTGGAGTATACCTACCAACGCTGTTGAAGGCATTATGGGTTATTTTGTTCCTGCCATTCCTGTACACATCAACGAGTTGTACGAGAAAGGTATTAGCTACAATTACTTCCGCTATTGCAAGCCACACATCACCGATCAGGTATTGTGGGATATTTTTGGTAACGATAGCGATACCGTTCGCAATGAGTTTGTAACATTCGATGGCTTCGGTAATTACACTTTACGTCCAGAATTCGCAACGCAACGGCAAGTAGAACATTATTTCGCCAACCTTACGGTAAATGAATACAATAACCGCATTAAACAAGGTTTGTACGATTTAATCAGTAACGTCATTTTATTTGAAGTAGAAGGTTCAAATGGTCAGCAGTTTCACTTCCGCTTTAACATGCAAAGCACCAGCAGCTTCCGCTATTTAGATGCACATAGCAAGCAGCAGTTAGAGGCATTGTATGTAGATTATTTCTTCCGCCGACAAGATGATCATTGGCAACGAGAAGCACTTGCCAAACTGCCAGCATTAAAGCGTGTAACTAACATGCTTATCTGTGGTGAAGATTTAGGCTTAGTGCCTGCATGTGTACCCGATGTTATGCAGCAGAATGGCTTCTTGAGTTTAGAAATTCAAAGAATGCCGAAAGATCCGAATCGAGAATTTTTTCATCCCAACGATGCTCCGTATTTAAGCGTGGTAACACCAAGCACACACGATATGAGCACCATTAGAGGTTGGTGGGAAGAAGATAGAAGCTTAACACAACGCTTTTACAACAAAGAGCTAGGACAGTGGGGCGAGGCACCATTTTTCTGCGAAGCATGGATTAACCGACTCATTGTAATTCAGCATTTATACAGTCCTGCAATGTGGAGCATCTTCCAATTACAAGATTTATTAGGTATTGATGCTGGTATACGCGTTGAAAACCCGAACGATGAACGCATTAACATACCCGCTGATCCAAAGCATTATTGGCGCTATCGCATGCACATCACCTTAGAGCAATTATTGGCTAGCAGCGATTTCAACAACGATATTACCAGCTTAATCACTCAAAGTGGACGTGCGTAAGCATTTGCCGTAAGGCACATTTTATCGCATATTGTTAGGGGCGCCATTGGCGCCCCTATGCTTTTCTGGCATTATTTTGCAGTTATGCAATTGTATTACTGGCAGTCTAACATGCCTTTCGAATATCCCTTCACTATCAGTGGTGGTCGTACTAAAACACATCAACCGGCATTGGTGGTTGCCTTGCAGATCGGACCCTTCATTGGTTTCGGCGAAGCACCCGCTATTGCTTATTACGATATTACGGTAGATGCTATGATAGCCGATATTGTAGCCAAGCAAAAAATGATTGAAAAATTTGCTTTTACAGAGCCGGGCCGTTATTGGCATTACCTGCATCATCTGCTACCTAAAAATCCATTTCTGGTGTGTGCTTTAGATATGGCTGCCTGGGATTTGTACGGCAAAATGAAGGGCAAGTTGTTGCATCAATTATTTGAAACACCATTTGAACAACATATTGTAACCGACTACACCATTGGCATTGATACGATGGATGCTATGGTAGCCAAAATGAAAGCTAAACCTTGGCCTATTTATAAAATCAAACTAGGTCATGCCGATGATATTGCCATGGTAGCCGCCTTACGGCAAAATACAAACGCAATTTTTAGGGTTGATGCTAATGCCGGTTGGAGCCGCGATGAAGCTGCAGCAAAAATTCCACAGCTTGCCGCATTAGGTGTAGAATTGGTGGAACAACCCCTCGCCAAAGATGATTGGGAAGGAATGGCTATGTTAAAAACTATATCGCCATTGCCACTTATTGCCGATGAAAGCTGTGTTAGTGAGCAAGATGTTGCCAAATGTGTGCATTATTTTCATGGTATTAATATAAAACTCACCAAATGCAGTGGTATAACGCCAGCTGTAAGAATGGTGCAAGCAGCAAAAGCCGCAGGACTAAAAGTAATGATGGGTAGTATGAATGAAAGTACCATTGGTTCTGCAGCCATTGCACATTTTATTCCACAGTTAGATTATGTAGATATGGATGGACCATTGCTGCAAACCCAAACCAATGGTACAGGTTTAACCATTGATACCAATGGTTATGTACATTTTAGCGGCAAAGCCGGATTAGGTGTTGAAGCCATTCCTCCTCAACAGTTATAATATATGATGTTCATACAACAGCAACCCTTACAACAGCTGAATACTTTTGGTATTGCAACTACGGCCGCCCATTATGTTAAGGTAAGTACGCTAAACGATATTCAAACCATTGTTACCGATAAGCATTGGCTGGCGCAAGGCATTAAAGTAATTGGTGGCGGCAGTAACATATTACTTACACAACCACTCGATGGCTTGTTGGTACATAACCAATTGAAAGGAATAAGTGTTGTTGCCGAAGATGAGCAGTTTGTGTATCTCAAAGCGGCTGCTGGCGAGCAATGGCACGATGTTGTGATGTATGCAGTTTCCAATAATTGGGGAGGTATTGAAAACTTGAGCTTAATTCCCGGTTGTGTTGGTGCCTCACCAATGCAAAATATCGGTGCTTATGGCGTTGAAATAAAAGATGTTTTTCATACATTAGAAGCTGTTGTGATAGGTAGTGGCGAGGTTGTTACGTTTAACAAGCAAGACTGCCAGTTTGGTTATCGTGAAAGTGTTTTTAAACGAGCTTTAAAAGGACAATACATTATTGTATCGGTAACGTATCAGTTACGTAAGCAACCTATTTTTAATACGAGCTACGGTGCTATAGAAGCAGAACTTGCCAAGGCAGGTGTAACAAACCTTACGGTAAAAGCAATAAGCGATGCTGTAATACGCATTCGAACAGCAAAGCTGCCCAACCCAGCTGAAATAGGTAATGCAGGAAGCTTTTTTAAAAATCCCACCATTAGTGCTGCTCACTTTGAAATGTTGCAAGCTACCTATCCTGACATTGTGGGTTATCATTTACCGCAAGGTGCTGTAAAACTAGCTGCAGGTTGGTTGATTGAAAAAGCAGGTTTCAAAGGCTGGCGTGAAGGCGATGTGGGTTGCCACAGCAAACAGGCTTTGGTGTTGGTGAATTATGGCAATGCTCGTGGTAATGATATCTTAACACTTGCAACGAGTATTATAGCTAAAGTTCAAGCCATGTTTCAGGTAGCTTTAGAACCTGAAGTAAATATTTGGTGACAAATACGTTTTATTTGGCAGGCTATTGGTACTAATTATGCTTAAAATATTGGAAGTTCGCTTATTTTTCAGATTTTAGCATAACTTAAGCAAGCAACAAACCACAGCATCTATGACTTTTACCAATGCAGGAACGGTTCTTTTGATTGAAGACGATGAAATAATGTTGAAAGTAATCGAGCGTATCCTTTTAAAAGAAGGGTATCAGGTACTTGTTGCACGCAACGGTAAAGAAGCCATGCAGCGCTTAGAACAAGGTGGGTTTAATTTGGTAATTACAGATTTGATGATGCCTTATGCCAATGGCTTTGAGGTGATTAGTAAGGTTAAAAGCTCCGATAAATCGAAAGGTATTCCTGTAATTGTTATTTCATCGGTAGGTAACGAAGATTCTATTATGGAAGGTTTTCGCCTTGGTGCCGATGATTTCTTGAAAAAGCCCATTATGGCAGGTGAACTTATGATTCGCGTTAAACGCTTGATTAGCACCTCAAAATCGTAGATTTTTCCCTTTTGTGTTAATTTTACACGAAGTTTCTTTTAATTTTAGGCTTGAACGACACCATGGTTTGCTAAAACGGGAACCTTTGATTACATTCGCAATACCCTGAAGCAAACCGTACCAACATAATGTTAAATCCAAATGCCTTGGCTAACCCAGCTATTTTGCTTGTAGACGATGATCAAATTCTGTTACACGTAACGAAAAGATTGTTACAGCACGATGGCTATAGGGTTACTACAGCTACCAACGGCAAAGAAGCACTTGATAAAATAAAGCATACCCATTTTGATTTGGTAATCGTAGACGTAATGATGCCATACATCAACGGGCTAGAAGTGCTTAGTCAATTAAAGCAGCAGCAAAATACACGTTCAACACCTGTAATTGTTCTAACGGGTGTATCGCATAGTATTTCAGAAGATGTACTTAAAATTGGTGCCTCGGCTTGTTTCAAAAAACCTTTTGAGGCCGATATATTACGTGAAGCCGTTCGACAACAGCTTGCACAATAGGTAAAATAAACGATATTTACTATTATGAAGTTATATTTTGCCGATACGATATTCTCACCCATATTTCGACGGTATTTTTTCTATTTCGATAGTTATCCGCTGGTAATACAAATTGCAATTATCCTAACAACCATTGCGATTACCGCTACGCTTATTGCTTATGGCAGTATTTTGTATCGCAGGTATTCTGGTTGGAAGAGGGATAGGCGTCTGGCTAAGCTGAATCCACGAATTGATGATTTGATAACAGATGCCGTTATTTTGAATGAAGAACTGGCGCTAGGGACCCCTCCGGAAAAAATTGTGTTGGATTTATCAGGATTTGCTCGTTTAAAATATCGTGACATGTTCGTTCGACAAGCGTTGATAGATCGAATCATGCACTATCGTAAAAACTTCGTGGGAGATCTTGGCTATTTATTACGTCAGTTATACATAGATCTCGATCTTGAAAAGGATAGTGTCAAAAAACTGAAATCGCCTCAGTGGAATAAAAAAGTGCAAGGACTCGTAGAGCTTACAGCCCTTGACATGCAAATTTCCGACGTAAATATTCTTCCTTTAACCAACTCTAAGAACAGAGAATTACGAGCCGAAGCACGCCATGCTTACATTAAACTGAGTAAAAACGAACCTTTCAAATTTTTCGATATTGCTACTGAGCCTTTGTTGATGTGGGATCAGATTGAATTGTTTAAAATCATCACTACCAACAAAGACATTGTATTGCCCAACTTTGCCCGCTGGGTAACTTATAGTAACAACAAGAGTATAGTTTCCTTTTGCTTAAAGCTGATTATTCACTACAACCAAACAGAAGCTATACCATCTGTCATCAAATTGTTGGATAACAGAGACCATTACCTACGTGCCGATGCCATTCAATGTTTGGGAAAACTCAAGGTAGAGGAAGCGGAAGATAAGCTGGTGAGCATCTATAACAACCAGCCGTTAAACTGTCAGATAGAAATTTTAAAAGCACTTGGACGTATTGGAAGTGGACGACACCTTGAATTCTTGAAAAGTGAATTTATTAGAAGCCAAGATTTTGATATCAGAAAAAATGCAGCACGTTCTATCATTAAACATGGTGCATTAAGCCAGAATATGTTAGGCGACTTAATGAACGTTTCGAGTGAAGAGAATCAATTGATTTTAAAACATTGTATGAATCCGTTAATCAAATACTAGCTGATGAGAGACGACGACGCCTCGATATGGGAATTGCTCGCTATGTTTTACGAAGGTGCTGTGTATGTATACGGCACCACTTTGCTATTAACGTATGGCATGCTTGCTATTTTTTCTATCTATGGTATTCGTAAGTTTAAAATGAGTGAGAGTAATACAGATTACAACAACTTACTCAGCTCTCCATTGGCACCAGGTATTTCGATCATTGCGCCAGCATTCAACGAAGGGGTAACTATCATTACGAATGTTCGAAGCTTGTTAACCATCAATTATCCCAAATTCGAAGTAATTATCATTAACGATGGTAGTACCGATGATACTTTGGCTAAAATGGTGGCTGTATTTGAATTGGTGCAGGTAGATTTTGCCTACAATGCTACCCTTAAAACAAGGCCTGTTCAGCGTATTTTCAAAAGTTCTAACCCTGCTTACAGTCGTTTAATTGTTATAGATAAAGAAAACGGAAAAAGTAAAGCCGATGCGGTGAATGCAGGTATTAACGTAGCATCTTTTGCCTATTTCATGTGTACCGATGTAGATTGTATTATTGAAAAAGATGCACTCTTAAAATTAGTAAAGCCACTTATTTCTTCTGAAAAATACCGTGTTATTGCTGCTGGTGCAACCTTGCGTATGAGTAATAGTTGCGAGGTAGATAATGGTGTGATTACACGTATCCGTCCGCCTCGAAAGTGGCTAGCTCGCTTTCAAGAAATGGAGTATTTACGGGCTTTTGTACTCGGTAAAATGGGGTGGGATCTTGTGAATTGTGTACCTAACGTTTCAGGTGGATTAGGCATGTTCGACCGTGAAATTGCGGTGAAAGCTGGAGGGTACGACGCAAGTAGTTTCGGTGAAGACATGGAGCTAATGTACCGTATGATTCGGTATTGCTGCGACCAAAAAATTGAATATGCTATTCGACATATTCCAATAACGCTGTGCTGGACGGAAGGTCCTGAAACAGTTCAGGTATTTAGTCGTCAACGTACACGTTGGGCCAGAGGTTTGGCACAGTTGCAAGCCTTTCACTTCCCCATGATGTTTAGTAATAGTTATGGCAGAATGGGTTGGATCGTTTTTCCGTATGCATTCTTTTTCGAGTTATTGGCGCCAATGGTTGAGTTTTTAGGGCTAGTGTATTACATTGTAATGACGCTCTTTGGGCTCATTAACTGGCCATTTGCCATCATTTTACTAGTATTCGTATACACATATTCGGTAATGGTAAGTACACTGGCCATACTTTGGGATCAGGTTACTTTCAGAACCTATAAAACATGGCGTGAAGTATTTAGTTTGTGTGTGATGCCGCTATTTGAAATGTTGGTGTATCACCCTTTAATTATGTTTTTCTCTTTACGGGGTTATTGGTATTACCTTACGGGTAAAAAACATGGATGGGGCAACATGCAACGTAAGGGTTTCAATACCAACGATGATAGTGGAACATTGCTAACACAAACCGCTAGGTAGCAATTGGAATGAAAGATGTATTAACGATATGGGATTATTTGCTGTTAGCATTGGAGTACATAGAGTACCCTTTGCTTGGCTACTGTATTGTTACATTCATCATATCATCGCTGTTAACAATACTTGCGTATTTCTCCATAAGAAAATACACATTTACCGCAAGGGCAAGATTCGATAATTTGGTATCAACCCGTTTAATGACTGGGGTTTCCATTATCACGCCTGCGTATAACGAACAACGCTCTGTGGTAACGCATGTACGCAGCTTGCTGGCGCAAAATTATCCATCGCTTGAAATTATTATTGTGAACGATGGTAGCACCGATGCAACGCTAGAAATGCTCATTGAAGAATTTGAACTTGTACCAGTAAGCTATACCTACCATCAACGTATCAAAACAAAACCAGTTACAAGCGTATACAAAAGTAAAAATCCCGCTTTCGGAGCTATTGTAGTAGCAAATAAAGTAAATGGCAACTGTAAGGCCGATGCTACCAATGCTGGTTTAAACCTTGCGGTAAATAATTACGTACTCTGTACCGATGTAGATTGTATACTCGAACACGATGCAATAGTGAAGTTGATGAAACCCATCATGGAGCAGAAAAATGATGTTCGGGTGTTAGCAGTTGGGGCAAACTTACGATTGGTCAATGGCTGCGAAACCGATAAATATGGTATTGTTAAGGTAAACAGTAGCAGCAATCCACTGATTCGTTTTCAGGAAATCGAATACCTGAAAACCTACATCATTCAAAAAACTGCTTTTAGTTTAATCAATGCAGTACCAAGTATATCGGGTGCACTTGCCTTGATGGATAAAGAAATTGCTATTCAGGTAGGTGGTTATGATCCTAAGAACTTGCGAGAAGATATGGAAATATTACTCCGCATGATTCGTTGGGCACATGATTTCGACATCAAATATGCAGTGCGTTATATACCAGAAACCTTGTGTTGGACGGAAGCCCCACAATCACTCAAAGTATTTGTGCGGCAACGTACCCGTTGGAGTAGAGGTTTTGCACAGATGATGATGTTGCACAAAGCCGAAATGTTCAAGTTCAAATACGGCCGATTTGGCTGGCTTATTTTACCGTATAACTTTTTCTTCGATTTTCTGGCACCGATCATGTACACTTTGGTTACTGTTTTTTACCTCGTAATGGCGGCTGTTGGTTTTGTTCAGTGGCAACATTTAGGTTTACTCGCTTTATGGATATATGCATTTAGTGTATTACATACAGCCATAACCCTATTGTGGGATCAATTTACCGTAAGGGCAAAAGATCAAAAAGCGGAAATATTCACGCTGCTGTTGGTATCGTTAATAGAACCCATCTTGTATTGGCCATTGGTAACATTTGCTTCGTTGAGAGGATATGTTCACTACTTATTTAACATTGAGCCACGTTGGGGTAATATGGAGCGTTTTGGTTTTGGAGATACCTTAAAGCAAAAACAATCGCTTGGCGATGTAGAAAATACGAAGGTAGCTGCCGTTATTAGCGTGGCTAAGCCAGCGAAGCTGCCAAAGAAAATTAAAGCAATCGCACAAACAGCTTAAAATACTATGTACGAAGATTCAAGTTTTTGGGACTATATACGATGGTTTTACGAAGGATTTGTATTCGTATATGGCGTAAGTATGCTTTTGGTATACGGTATGCTGGCCATTTTTTCGTTCATTGCCATATCGCTACATAAAAAGAAAAGCTTGTATGTAGACTATGACAAACTTGTTGAAAGTCCGTTAGCACCTGGTATTTCGGTTATTGCACCTGCTTTCAATGAAAGTGTAACCATTATTACAAACGTACGTAGTTTGATGACGTTGAACTACCCGAAGTATGAAGTGATCATCATTAACGATGGTAGTACCGATGATACGCTGGAGAAAATGATCAATGAGTTTAAGCTGGTAGAGGTTGATTTTGCTTATAACGAACGTATTCAAACCAAGCCTGTTAAACGTTTTTTCAAAAGTACCGACCGTGCTTATGAAAAGCTCTTAGTTATTGATAAAGAAAATGGTAAGAGTAAAGCCGATGGTTCAAACGCGGGTATTAATGCCAGTGCTTTCGATTATTTTTTATGTACCGATGTAGATTGTATTATCGAGAAAGATACACTACTTCGTATGATCAAGCCTTTTATGGATGAAGAGGCTAAAAAAATTCGTGAAATTGGAGAGCCTTGCCCCGAATGTGGTTTCAGACATATTGTAGAAGATACCAGAAGGGTTATTGCTTCGGGTGCTACGCTTCGTATTGCCAATAGTTGCGAGGTAGATGAAGGGGTGATTACAAGGGTTCGTCCGCCCAAAAAATACTTGCCACGCTTTCAAGAGATGGAGTATGTACGAGCCTATGTGCTAGGAAAAATGGGTTGGAGTTTTATCAATGCAGTGCCCAACGTATCGGGTGGTTTAGGCTTATTTGATAAAGAAATTGCCATTAAAGCTGGTGGTTACGATGGTAAGAGCTTCGCAGAAGATATGGATATGGTTACCCGTATGGCTACCTACATGATGGATAACAAGCTTCAGTACGCCGTTCGCTACATTCCCACCAGTCAGTGTTGGACGGAAGGGCCGCCCAACATGAAAGTATTTAGCCGACAGCGCACACGCTGGGGTAGAGGCTTGTTTGAGGTGATGAGCATCCATCGAAAAGTACTCCTCAATCCTGAGTATGGTCGTATGGGTATGATTGTATTTCCTTACACATTCTTGTACGAATTTTTAGCGCCTATCGTTGAGTTCACAGGTATTCTTTATTACCTCTACATTATTTCAACAAACCAAATTAACTGGCCATTTGCCATCATCCTTATTGTGTTTGTATATTGGTATGCTGTGATGGTGGCTACACTTGCTATTTTGTGGGATCAAATGACGTTCAGGCATTACAAAACATGGCGTGAAGTAGTTGGAATTTGTGCGATGGCATTCTTAGAACCGGTGATGTATCACCCATTGATTGTGTTTTTTGCCATTAGAGGATATTGGTTTTTTATCACGAATAAAAAGGCCAATTGGGGTAACATGCAGCGGCAAGGTTTCGGGCAGCCAAAAATTACCAATGCGAATGCCACCTAAGCAATATATTTACGTAAGTGCTACCTAACTGTTGATAAACTACCCATGAGCTAAAATTTAATATCCAATAGCCTGAAGCAACGTTCAGTTGTTTTATTATTGCAACCAATAACCAAATTATAAAGTTTGCCTTACGGCAAATGAAGTACCCCGGAAAAGCGTTTTTAATGAGGTTCAAACTACTAGCCATACTGTTTTGTTTAACGGCCGCATTATGTGCTAACGATACTTACGCACAGCTTGTTAAAACCAAACGAACCAATGCCGACGAATTGTTGGAAATGGCTCAGTTGCACTACAACAATCGTAACTATTACAAAGCGATACAAGTAAGTAAGCAGGGCTTACAAAAACGACCTGATTACGTAGACTTACACTTTCTGTTGGGTAGGGCGTATGTACAGGTAAATCAGTTTGATAGTGCTCGTCTTGAGTTTCAATATGTGTTACATGAAGTGCCTCGTTACCGCGAAGCATACTTAGCCGCCATGAATATGGAACTTAAAATTGGCCGAAACCAAGAAGCACTTTGTTATGCCGATGATGGTTTATACTTTTTTCCGAACGATAGAGAGTTTATGCTGAAAAAGCTGGCTATTCTTGAAACACTCAAGTATTACAGGTACAGCGATAACTATGCACAGCGATTGGTAAATAAGTATCCGGAAGATACGGTGCTCTTACGATACTACACTACTTACAAAATAGATCATGCTGCTATGTACATGAAACAAGGCAACATGGCTAGAGCCCGTTATGAATACGAAAAAATTCTAGAATTATCGCCAGGTAATAAAGAAGCATTAGAAGCTATTACCAATATTGAAATTCGTAGTGGTAACTATGAAAACTCATTGGCGTTTGTTAACAGAGCATTGATTTCTAATCCGAATGATTATGAGATGCTCTTACGTAAAGTTGGTTTATTAGAAGAATTAAAGCGTTATCCGGAAGCTATTGAGTTGTCTCAAAAAATGATGAGTTTATTTCCTGGCGATGCCAAAATTAGAACCATCAACAATGAGTTGCGTATGGCTGCTGGTAGGTACTATATGGGTACCGACCCTTACATACAGTTTCAGTCGGTACTAGAGCGTAATCCTTCTAACAGAGATGCGTTGAATTATGTAATTTCACTAAGCTTTCAAAGAGGTTTGTACGATGAAAGTTTGAATTGGACCAACAGAGCTCTACGCTACTATCCGAATGATAGAGATTTGATTAATCGTAAGATTGATAACTTAACCAAATTAGAACGCTATGGTGCTGCTGCTGAACTAGCAGAACGCCGTTGGAAACAATCGCCTACCGCCGATAATCAAGAAACGTTCTTAGAATTAAAAACGCTTGCTGGTCGTCAGTATTTACAGTCGATGGATATGGATAGTGCTTTGCTTACCTTCCAAAAGGTGTTGGAAGTGAATCCAAGCTATCCCATGGCAATGAACTACAGCATCAACATTTTAGCAGGTCAGAAAAAGTATGATGAGGCAGTAGCTTTAGTCGACAGATCACTTACCTACTACCCTGATGATCCGTTTTTATTATTCAAAAAGTCTGCAATTCTTTCAGAGTACGAAAAGTATGAAGAGGCTAGCATGATTATGTACGATTTGATGGTACGCTATCCGGATAATGAACGCTACTTGAATACTTTCATTGATCAGAAAATGGATTATGGAAGACTAATGCTCAAAGCTGAGGAATTTGACGATGCTAGGGAACAATTTAAAGCAGTGGTAGGGTTGCGTCCGAGCAATTTAGATGCCATCAACTATTTAGCCAATATTGAAATTGCAACGAAGCATTATGATAGTGCGTTAAACGTGGTAGAACAAGGCCTACTCATGTATCCCAACAACAAAGATTTGTTGGTGAAAAAGAGTGCTATTTTGGAGAATATGAGGGATTTCCAAAATGCTTATCAAATTACTGCCGATTTGGTACGCCGTTATCCTTATAACGTTAAGCTACGTCAAGCTTACATTGAGCAGTTACTTGCAAGTGGTAGAAAATATAACAATGAAGGTCGTGCAGATAGTGCCATTAGTGAGTTCAAAAAAGTACTTGATATTGCACCAAAAGATACCAATGCATTAGCTTATTTATCGAATACCTACATTCAGGCAGAACAATTAGATAGTGCCTTAGCTTATACCAATAAGGCCTTGGGTTATTTTCCAGAGAATGATTTCTTTACGCTCAAACGTGCTGTTATCTACGAAAAGCGTAATCAATTTGATACCGCTTTTAAAGCTGCAGATAGTGTATTAAAGCGTAATCCGCTGAACATCAACTACATCGATTATACCAATTATTTATTGAGTAGAACTTTTAGAAATCAACTAGGTTTTCAGTTCTTATACAGCACCATTGAAGATGATAATTTACAGCGTTCAAGAGCTAATATTGCAACCATACAGTACGTACGTTTCTTAAAAAATAACAAAGGCACTGTTGGTGGTCGCTTAAACTATGCTGGCCGTGCAGTAGGTACTGGTATTCAGGTTGAACTTGAAACCTATTATAACCACAACAAAAAGTATACGAGTTATGCCAATGTTGGTTTAGCGAACGAATTGGTTTTTCCTCAATTGAAATTAGCATACTCTATTTATAGAAATTTTCCCAAACGTTGGGAGGGTGAGTTAGGTATTCGTTATTTAAACTTCCCGAATTTCAATACAACATCAGTATCTATTCTTGCTGGTGTGGCTCGAACCTATGGCGATTTTTGGGCTAACATCAAAGGCTATACCATTACAGCACAAGGACAAAACTATTTTGCTGCACAATTTACCGCAAGGCAATATTTGAACGATAAAAGTGATTTCCTTAGCGCTACATTCGGTTATGGTAATAGTCCCGATGAATTTAGTCGTAACCAGTTGTTGCCAACCAACCTGGGTAACCCAACTTATAACATTGGTGTAGGCTACCAAAAAGTGTTTGCATACCGCAATACGCTTAGCATTAATGGTAACTGGTTTAATCAGAAAAAAGGCACTGGTACTTTCAGAAACCAGTACGATATATTCGTACAGTTTTTACGTAAGTTCTAACAGCATTATCCGCCATTACAACTTATCTTAGGCTTATGAAACAATATGCGTTCATAAGCTTTTTTTTGTATTTATTTTTAGTAATAGCCGGTTGTAAAGCTAAAGGTCAGCTGCTGTTGGTGAGTGAAGGAAAAGCTCAAATGAATATTGTAATTCCCGGAAAGCCAACGGCAAATGAGCAGAAGGCAGCAACAATATTACAACGCTATATTAAACTGATTACAGGCGTTCAACCGTTGATTGAAAAAGAAAATGGTTTTAGAGGTGAAGCTGGCATTTATGTTGGCGAAACGTATAGAGGTACTAAGTATTACAGTAAAAAATTACCTCCTGAAGCTTTATTAATTGCTACCGATAACAACAATGTATATCTGAAAGGTGGTAGTGGCAAGGGCATCATTTATGCAGTGTATACATTACTCGATACTTATTTTGGTTGTAAAAAATGGAGTAATGAAAGACCTTACATTGCTGTAAATCCATCACTAAGTATTGCTAAAGGCATTGAAGATATGCAAGTGCCTGCCATGCAATTCCGGCAAGTATACTTTCCTGCAACTATTGAAGATGAATTTTTAGATTGGCATAAGTTGCATCGCTTAGATGATTTATGGGGTTTATGGGGGCATAAAATGAATAAGATTTTGCCACCGGAAAAGTATTTCGCAACACATCCGGAATATTTTGCATTAGTAAATGGCAAGCGTAACCCCGCACAGCCCGATTTTTCGAATAAAGAGGTATTGAAAATTACAATCGATTATTTACGTAAGGCATTCGAGCAACAACCTGATGCAACGTACTGGAGTATTAGTATTAACGACGATGCTCGCTTTACACAAACGCCTGAAGCACAAGCTATTGATAACATTGAAGGCGGACCAACAGGCACCTTACTACGTTTCGTGAACGAAGTGGCGAAAGCCTTTCCTGATAAGCAATTCACCACATTAGCGTATTTGTATGCAAGTAAGCCGCCGCGTGTAACTAGTCCTGCCAACAACGTAATACCCATATTGAGTAGTGTAGATGCGTATCGAACGCAACCTTTATCAAAAGAACCATCTGCAGCGGCATTTAGATCGCATTTAGAGGGTTGGGCGGCTATCAGCAAGCGAGTTTTCGTGTGGGATTACTATACGCAATTCACCAATTATCTGTCTCCCTTTCCCGATCTACATACTTTACAACCTAACATACAATACTTACATCAGCATAAGGTAACAGGTGTATTTGCTCAAGGTAGTGACGATACTTATGCCGATGCAGCCCCTTTGAAAACATATCTCCTAGCCAAGTTGCTTTGGAACCCTAATATTGATATCGAACAAGAAAAAAATAGTTTTATCGAAGGTTATTATGGCAATGCTTCCCTTGCGGTAAAAAAATATTTCAATACGTTACAATCTTATTTCGAAAAGTTTGGCAAGCGATTAGATATTTATGGGAATCCGGTGAACGATATAAAAGGTTTTCTTCAACCAGAAAATATCGATGTGTTGAGTAGCCATTTAGATGAAGCAGAAGCCTTGGCAGAATCTGATAAAAAAATAGCGCAACATGTACAGCAACTTCGGTTATCACTCGAATACACTGTATTGCAACAAAGTAAGTTTTTTGGATTAGATAAATACGGCTACTTGCAATGGAATGCCGATAAAGAACAGTATGAAGTAAAGCCGAATTGGTTGCAACGTGTACAAAAATTTGTAGCCAACTGTAAGGCATTCAATGTGAAACTGCTCAATGAAGATGGTATTATGCCCGAACAGTACGAAGCAACTTGGGTACAGTTATTAAATAAACCTTATGTAACCAGCAAAGCCATTAATGCCGATATTCAATTGCTAACCCCATTTGAAGAAGATAACGTTAACAAAGGCAAGCGTACCTTAATAGATGGGGTAGAAGGCGATCTCGATTTTAGTTACAATTGGCTACTTTTTTACCGTAAGGCCATAGAGGCTACCATACATTTTAAAAAAAGTACCAATGTTCAGTCGGTTGATGTACCTATGTTACACTATCCAAGGCATAGCATTTTCTGCGCTGCAAAACTAACGTTGTACGGTTCTAAAGATGGTAAGCAATTTGAGCTGATACAAACACAAGTGCCCAATTTCAACATTACTGCAGAATCAAAAACAGGTAGTATTTATCGCTTCACTTTTAAGTTGAATGATCAATACAAAGCACTTAAGGTTGTTGCCACACCATTAGAAAAAAATCCTGATTGGTTACCTTACGGTAAATTGATAACGCTGGCAGCAAGTGAAATTGCAGTATACTAATTTCAAAAAAGGAACTAAATTGTTGCCTCCTACGTTAATGTAGTAGATTGTGTTTGTCATTGAAACAACAGTATATCATAGTATTACCGAAACACTTTAAAGCGTTAGGCCAATGCATTTTTGTAATGCTTGGTTTATTATGTTGTAGTAAAGTTTTGGTAGCGCAAGATACAAGCACTCCAAAACAAACACGTTGGCAACGTTGGAAGCAAGATGCTATTAAAAGTATTTATACCAATGAACCAGTAGATAAAGCAGTAGCTGCTGTAGCCAATGAGCATCCAGCACAAAAGCATACGGGTAAGTACATCCGTCATATTTTTTTTTCTCAAGTGCCTTATGGTGGTAGCATCTTCGATACAAGTAAGCGTAGCAATGCTTTACAACGTGTCATCGATGACCTGCATATTGATACTAAAAAAGACGCATTAAGAAGTTTCGTGTTTTTAAAGAAAGGTGATGTACTCGATGTGTATGCCTTGCAAGACAATGAACGCCTGCTTCGTGATCTTCCTTTTATTCAAGATGCTAAAATTGAAACATTCACTACGATTTATGCCGATTCGGTTGATTTAATCATTACAACAAAAGATGTATTTAGCATTGGTGGCGATGTTCGTCGTATCAGTAAAACCTTCGCAGCAGCAAGCATTTCTGATCAAAATTTTCTAGGCAGGGCACAACGCTTACAGTTTGGTTTTTTGTACGACGAAAAAAGAACACCAACCTTAGCCGGTGAAATGAGCTATACAAAGTATAACATCGCTAATACATTCATTGCACTTCAACTAAGGCATGCTGCTACTACCAATAGTACTTTGCTTGGTGGCTTATACGATAGAGTGACAGAATTAAATGTCAACAGAGGGTTGTATACAACTAAGGCTACTTGGGCGGGTGGGGTACGTGTAGCCATGCACACATCGGTAGGGAATGGTTTGGCTGCCGATACGCTAAGTTATCAGTACAAAACAGGTGATGTATGGTATGGGGTAAACTTAGGTGCTAAGCGAAAGCAGTACAACGATAGTAGTTACCGTAATAGTAAGTTCATAGCCATACGATATTTTGAACGGCGTTTTGTGTACTTACCTAATGTGCAGCATAATAAGTTCCCGCAAACATTCTATAACCAACAGCAGTTACTGGCTGAGTTTAGTTTGTTTAATATCAATTTTAAGCGGAGTAATTTTATTTACGGCTTTGGTAGAACTGAAGATATTCCCTACGGCTTAAATCATCGATTTACAGTGGGCATGAATAATTATCAGCAAGTGAGGCGTTTATACGTTGGGGTAGATGTGCAGAAAATCATGTTAATGCCTAGTGGCGCTTTCACCAGTATTCGGTTTGCAGCAGGTGCTAATAAAAGTGAGCAGCAATGGGAAGATAACACACTTTTTACCGATGTTAGTTATACCAGTAAGTTAATTACACGTCACAATTGTTACATGCGGAATATTGTTTCTGCCAATATTGCTTTCATTAGTAATAGAACGCAGCTATTGCCACTGAACATCAATAATCCCTACGGCATACAAGATTTGAGAAGCGATACGATTAGAGGTAATAAACGCATTAAACTAGAAGCACAAAACCTACTCTTTACAAAATGGAATTTATTTGGCTTCAACATAGGCTTTGTGAATTTTATCGAGTGGTCGTTAATAGCCGATGAATCGAAACAAATTTTTGGTGGCGATGGCTTTGGTGCTGTGGGTACTGGTTTGAGAATTAGAAATGAAGCCTTAGTATTTGGTACGATAGAAGCAAAGTTGCGATGGTTCCCAAGAGTGGTAACAGGTAATGCTTTTTCATTCACACTCACTTCAAACTTACAAGTACGTTACAGTGGTGCCTTTGTACGTGCTCCGCAAACAGCATATTTGCAGTAGTGGTATTTTATCGTTTAATTTTTTTCTTGATGTTTTTTAGTATGCTCATGATACCATCTATCATAGCATAAAACAACACACGATTACAAAATGCATTCCACTGCCTGTGTTGGTAGGCATATCGTAAAAAACGCTTTTTGCATTGGTAATGAATGGCAAATACATTCTTAGCCTGCTTACGGTTACCCGTAATAGATTGCGTATGGGTGCGATACAAAAGAAGTGGCTCATTTATTTTATCAATTTTCTTATTCAGCGAAAGCATCCAAAGCCATAAATCATAATCTTCTGCAAGTGATAAGTTTTTTTCTTTGGCATTGTTAGCTAGATAATCGTTGCCGTAGAAAGTTGTTAAATCGCGATAGTGCACCTCTTGAATATGCCTTTTATTAAACATTACGGTAGGGTGTGCAATACAATTGTCTTTAGGTAGGTATTGTTTGATTGCATCAGCTGTGGTATACTTTAAATCTTGTGGCCAAACGGTGTCAATCAAGTTGCCGGCTGCATCAATGTACTGTATGGTACTTGCTACCATAGCGGTTGATGGATTAGCAAGTAACCATGCTACTTGCTTTTCTAAGCGTGTTGGTACGCATATATCGTCGGCATCAAGGCGGGCAATAAAATCGCCTTTTGCTAGTTGCAGCCCCTTATTAAGCGTATAAATTAAACCATAGTTGTTGTCGTTAGCTATATAGCGAATACGTGTGTCTGTATAGCTTTTAATAATGCTAGCAACGCCATCAGTACTACCATCGTCTAATACCAATAATTCAAAATGTTGATAGGTCTGTTTCAACACACTTTCTATGGTGGCAGCAATAAAGGCTGCCGAATTGTATACAGGTAGTATAATACTTACAAGTGGTTGCTGCATATTACAAAACAAATTTACCTTACGGTAAAAGCGCTATGCTTACATGCATAGCGCCTAAGATTGTATCACCTTAAAAGTTTTTTATTACGACTTTTTACTTCTAAAAGTTACTAAAGCTGCCAATGCTAACAATAGTAATATTACTATTGAAGCCGCAGTAGTAATGCTAGCACCTAAGGTTTTACTTTTAGGTTCAAACTTCCAAACAATAGTATGCTTACCAGCAGGTACAATCATACTACGTAGTACGTAATTCACTTTGGTATAGGTCGCTGGTTGATCATCTACATACACATTCCAGCCATCTTTATAATAAATTTCACTGAATACAGCTAACTGTGGTGTAGCAGCATTAGATGTGTATGTGATAACATCATTTTCATTTTTTTCTAAGGTAATGGTGGCGCTACTATCAAAGCTAAAGTTATTGCTAATAGGTGCTTCTAGATCGCTTTGTACGACTGCGGTATCTTTTACCGTAAGGTTACTTAAAGCATCTATCTCGGCTAGTGCATTGGGTACTTTGCGTATGCCTTTCACAAACCAAGCTGCTCCCAACGCATTGGGGTTAACACTTACCTGCGGGTTGTTAGGATCTTGACCGAATATGATATACTTAGTATTAAGCATGTTTAACACTGGCATACAATTCGGGAAGTTGTATAAATGTTTCTCTGCTAAATCTTGATAAATGCTCAGTTTGGCAGGGTGGTAGCCGCCAATACTCCTATGAAAGTACGATGTGCGTGCACCGTAGTTGATAGCTGCTTGTGGCCCTTGCGTTACATCAAACACACGGTAGTAGCCTTTGTCTTGTAAAATCTGATTATCGGCAGCATTAGGTGTGAAAGTAGCTTCATTATCTTCTTTGATTTGATAGTTTTCGCTACTCAGGTATTTAGTATCAACACTTACAACATCTATAAATGCAAGCAAACCAATGATGATGCTGGTAAGCGTTGCTTTAAGCATGTTTTTATGAAACGCCCAAATAGCTGCAAGTGTAGCTATCATAAAAAAGATACTTCTGAGCAAGCTGCTCAAAAACAAAGTTTTTCTATCGGCGGCTACACCGTTAATGTAGCTGCGAACGGCATCTGTAACAGAAGCGTCTTTAATATCGGCAAGCTGACTGGTTATGGCTATTTCACGTTCACCCAAATAATCGAAGCTCACATATAAGAATAGCAATATGGCTACAGCGGCTCCATTGATGTAAAGTCCTTTTTTAATGTGATCCCAGCGTTCATTTTCTTGATTGAAACCATAAAGTACTTTATCGAGCGTAAGCATGGCTTGTAAGCCCACTAAAAAAGTTGGGATAACCAATATCATACTTGGGGCTCTAAATTTATTGTACATGGGTAGGTTGTTCAACATAAACACATTGAACTCTTTGAAGTAGCTACCCCAGCTCAATAAAATAGCAAAAACGGTACAAGCTAAAATCCACCATTTATGTTTGTTATCTAACACACCAAAACCTAACAATGCTAGAAAGCAAACGATAGCACCTGCATAAGGCGGACCACTTGTACCACCAATACCACCCCAATACCCAACGGGATACCCCAGTTGTTGTGCAATTTGTTGTGGCATGTTCTGCAATGCCTCCATTGCTTTACTGGTAGTTTCCTCAATTTCTGGCTTGCTACTGCTGCCACCGAACATTTTAGGAACCATTAATACAAAAGGTTCCGATTTGTAAATGCTGTAGCTCAAAGCATAATCTTCGCTTAATCCGCCTTTGCCAGCTGTTTTGGCATTAGCTTGTTTGGCAAGTTCACTACCACCTCTGATGGTAGCTTTTGAATATTCGTAGTTCGTATAAATAACAACAGCATTGCTTAACACACCAAACGTGACACCCGTTATTGCTAAGCCAGCAGCTACCAGTAAGTGTTTAAAATCTTTTTGCTGTATCCATTGCACTGCATAGCCAACACTCATGAACAAAGCAATGATGAAGCCATAATAGGCAATTTGGTAGTGATTCATAGCAATAAGGGCACTACTGAATAACGCTGTTAACGCAACACCCCAGGCATATTGCTTTTGGTACAGTAAACTTAACCCTGCTATAAAACCAGGTAATACTGCAATGGTGAGCATTTTAGTATCGTGACCTTCGGCAATGATAATAGCATTATAAGTGGCAAAGGCGTAACATAAAGCGGCAAAAGTTCCTATCCAGCTTCGTACACGTACTACCTGACTCAGAAAGTAAAAGCACACACAAGCCAAGAAGAAAAAGTTCAACGGCTTGGGCAAGTATAAACTCAATATGTTGGTAAAATGAAAGGGTAGCGTATTGTTATTATTACCAATAATTAAATAGCCTGGCATACCGCTAAACATACCGTTGGTCCAGTTGGGTACCTTGCCAGTAAGTTCTTGTACTTTTACTTGGTCGCGGGCCATTGCCTTCCATTGGGTAACATCGGCTTGCTGCAGCACTTTGCCTTCTAATGCTGGCTTGCAGTAAATGGCGGTAACCACTAAGAAAATAGCAATAGCTATTGCATGTGGTAACAATTTTTTCCAATCAAAATTTTTCATGACCTCTATTTTGGGCAAAGCAAATAAAAGTATTTTGCGTTGAACTATTAAGAAATATGTCTACGAGTAATACACCGCCAGCAACAGAACGCAAGCATCCACGTTTACTACTTTTCATGCATAGGGTGCTTTTTATCTGTAATCTGTTGTTTATTGCTTGTGCCGTTATTCAAAATACGCCTATCGCTAATACCGATGCTGTCCCCTCTGCCGTTATTGTATTGGGCTATTTCGTAGCTCCGATATTTAATTTTCTACTAGCAGTTATAACAATTGCCCGCAAGCTTCTAGGAAAGCTCCCACTTTGGCATTGGTTGTATGGGTTGAATTTGCTGATGTTAATAATACAGTGGGTATATCTCATTTACGTAAGGGGCGTATAAAGTATACCTTACGGTAAATAAAGAAGCGTATGCAAGACAACTTACCATTGAAGCAGCTTTCTCACTTCATCAACCACAATTTTATCAATAGGTAACGAAAGTGCTGCTGGATGAAAATCGGCAGCATCTACCCAGCGAAAGCTTTCATACTGGCCTTGTGTATCTGCCTTTTGTGCCACAGAAAAGTCAAATCGTTTGTTACTCGTACGTAACTGTTCAAGTACCACTGCATCAGCACTTACAAAGTAGTAAATAGAAATAATCTGATCACTATTGTTGAACGCCGAAATCTGAAAGAAGTCGGTAGTATAAATGTGTGCATCTATATTTACCGTAAGGCCGGTTTCTTCTAAAAATTCTCTTTTCAAGCAGTCTCGGGTACCTTCTCCAAACTCTAGTCCACCTCCCGGAAACTTAGTGAAGTAATTGCCTCTTATCAGCTCATCGCTTACCAAAATCTGTTGTTGTTGATTCAATAAAATGCCATACACACGTATGTTAAACTTGTTATTCGCCATTGAACAATCTTTTGAGCGTACCTGATTTATAATTTGTATATTGTACAAACCTAACTACTTTTCTGTACGTACATTTTCAACCAAACGCCCTTTTATGAAGAAATTCTTTACACTTTCATGCATTGCAATGGGTATGATTGCTTTGCAATCGTCTGTTAACTTTTCATCGGTTCCACCCACCGGCTACACGGGTGCTTCTGGCGACTATTGCAATAGTTGCCATAGTTCATTTGCACTTAATAGCGGTGGTGGTAGCGTAAGTGTTAGTGGACTTCCTACGGCTAATTATGTTCCTAATCAGCAGTACACCTTCTCATTAACCATCAATCATGGAACTGCCGACAGAAGACGTTGGGGTTTTTCTATTGCTGCTACCGATGCGAATGGTAATAGTGTTGGTTCCTTTACCACCACCAATGCCAATGCTGCTCCTAACAGTACAGAGTTGAGTCATAACAATGCTGTAAGTACTGGTAATGCTAATACGTACACATATAACAACTTGCGGTGGACTGCACCCGCCACTGCCAACCAAGCTGTTACATTTTACTATGTAGGTAATGCTGCTAATGCTGCAAGTGGCAACGCTGGCGATTATATCTATTCAGGAACATCGGCCATAGCATTGCCCATTACCTTGGCAAGTTTCGATGCTGTTGTGAAAGGTGAAGCAGTTACGCTTCGCTGGAAAACAAGCAGTGAAATCAATGGCGATTATTTCTTAGTTGAAAAAAGCGATAACGGCCAATATTTCTACAACGTTGGAAAGGTTACAGCCAATGGTAATACAACAACAACCAGCAGTTATAGCTTTACCGATAATAAGCCATCATTTTTTGAGAGGGATATTTTTTACAGATTACAGTTAGTAGATAAAGATGGCTCTCGTAAATTATCGAACACTGTAAAAGTGCGATTAGCAGCCAGTGAAACCCAGTTGATTAAAGTATATCCTACCATTACAACACGCAATAGTATGGTTACAGCCGATATTAAAAGTGTTCAAAACCAAACCATGAATATTCAGTTTACAGATATCAATGGCAAGGTATTAGCCACACAAAAGCATGCTTTGGTGAGTGGTAGTAATGTTATAAGATTTGCTATGCCAACTAATGCAGCCACAGGTATGGTATTAGCCACATTCAGCGGTAGTAATTGGAAGCAAACAATACGATTGACGGTGTTGTAAAAGCATAGTGAGAACACCAGCACAATTAATTATGGGGCGGCCTTCGGCCGCCCCATAATTGTATTTACAAGCCAACTACCTTACGGTAAATATTAGTGCATTCTATCACCACGTATTTCTAAGGTTGGTATGAGTGCCGCTTCAAAATCAAGCCATTGCTGCCAGCGTATTCTAACCTGATCCTTTGGTAAGTATAGTTCGGCCAAATCAATGAACAAAGCATAGTGCCCCGCTTCACTCTCCATGAACCTTCTGTAAAACTGGCGTAACTGCAAATCGTTGAGCCCTTCACTTAATCTTTTAAAACGTTCGCAGCTACGAGCCTCAATTAAAGCCATAGTAAGTAGTTGATCTAAAAAACGACCTTCATAACTACCGCCTTTTTGCTGAAAAGTAAGCAAGCCGTTCACATATTCATCTTTACGCTGCGGCCCAAGGGTGAGCTTACGCTTTTTTAATTCTTGCAACACCAATCTAAAATGTCCCCACTCTTCTGTTACAATCGGTGCTAAGGCATATACCAATTCGGTTTTATTGCTATAGCGTTGAATTAAACTAATGCATGTAGTAGCAGCTTTTTGTTCGCAATACGCATGATCGGTTAAAATATCTTCTAAACGCATCGCTGCTAAATCAACCCAACGTGGGTCGGTAGGCAATTGTAATCCTAATATATTTTTTGTGGCTTCGCTTAAAACTTCCACGTGCCTTGTATTTCGTTGGCAAAAATGCTGTGTTTCTAGCGATGTGTTCGCAGATATTTGTAAAAATTGCTCGAATGCCTTACGCCGATGATTTTTTAGTACCTAAACTTGCCGAACGCCAGCAGCAGCAAGCGTTGCGTAAGTTGTATGTGCCAGAAAGTAAGCTTATAGATTTTTGTAGTAACGATTATTTAGGTATTGCTACGCATCGTTTATTGCAAACTCCAACACATGCCACCAGCGGAAGTGCAGGCTCTCGTTTATTAGCGGGCAATACCTCATTTGCCGTAAGGCTAGAACAGCAAATTGCGGCATTCCACCAGGCCGATGCGGCGCTTTTATTCAACAGTGGTTACGATGCTAATATTGGTTTACTTAGCTGTGTGCCTCAAAAGCAAGATGCTATCATTTACGATAGTCTTAGCCATGCGAGTATTAGAGATGGAATAAAATTAAGTGCTGCTGCGAGTTATGCCTTTGTACATAATGATCTGAACAGTTTGGCCGATCGATTGGCACAAGTGCAACAGTCGGGTGTAGCTCAAGTTTTTGTGGTAACAGAATCGGTATTCAGTATGGATGGCGATATAGCTCCCTTACGGGAAATGGTAGCTTTATGCCAACAGTATCAAGCACATTTAATTGTAGATGAAGCACATGCCACAGGCATCATTGGCACACAAGGCGAGGGCTTAGTACAAGCTGAAGGCCTTACGGCAAATGTCTTTGCACGTATTCACACTTTCGGGAAAGCTTGTGGTTGCCATGGTGCGGTGGTGCTTGGTAGCGAGCGTTTGTATAGCTATCTCATCAATTTTAGTAGAAGTGTGATGTATACTACGGCATTACCAGAACACGCTTTACATGCCATCGAGCAAGCATATGCAGTTTTTCCTGGTATGGTGCAAGAACGAAGTCATATAGCAGCATTGGTGCAGCAGTTTCAGCAATTCGAGCATCGGTATCACATATTGGCTGCTTCTACACCTATACAAGCTGTTATTATACCCGGTAATACGGCTGTAAGAGTTGCGGCACAGCAACTAGCTAGCCAAGGTTTCGATGTTCGTCCTGTGTTGTATCCAACTGTGCCGAGAGGTAAAGAAAGGCTGCGCATTATTGTGCACAGTTTCAACACCAGCCAGCAAGTGGCGGCACTATGCCAAGCATTGAATGCCATAAGATTGTAACGAAAGAATCATAAAAACTGAGGGTACTACACCAACAAGCCTCCTGCAAAATCGGTACTGAAGTTGCCCTTAATGCGTTCCATCGGCGGATTATAGTAGCCGTGTTTTACCTGTGGAAATTCTTCTTTAATTGCTTCCATAATTTGGCGAACACCTACAGGTTCTTCGGGTTGTGTAACGCCAATTAAACCCAAATACCAATCTGGATCAATATTGAAATTGCGCCACTGAATCATTTGCAAATCAGTGCTTTGAATTAAGTATCGTAGCGCTTCGTACTCGCTTTCGGTATCTGTCATGCCGGGGAATACAAAGTAGTTAATGCTTGTCCATCCATTGTATTTTCTAACAACGCGTAAGCTTTCAAGCAAGTCTTCGAACTGATAGTTGTTAGGACGATAGTAAGCGGTATAAATACTTTTTTGAGCACTGTTTAAGCTTACACGCATGCTGTTTAAACCTGCTTGGCAAAGGGCTTCTACTGCTGCTGGTTTTGAACCATTGGTATTAATGTTAATACTGCCACGTGGTGTATGCTTGCGTATTTCAATAATGGCATCTTTAATGGTTTCCCACATGAGTAATGGCTCGCCTTCGCAGCCCTGACCAAAGCTGATGATTGGAAAAGGGGCTTCCATTAAGTGTGGTACTGTGAACTCTACTATTTCTTCTGCCGTTGGTTTAAATTGAAGTCGGTCTTGCGGACTTGTAATTGTTTCGTCTTCCGGCTGAAACGAAACGCAACCAATGCAGTTGGCATTACATGCAGGGCTCGTAGGAACTGGGCATTCCCAACGACCTAAACTGAAATTGCGTGCCGCCGGACAAGTATATGTTTGGCAGCAATTTTCCATTAAATGCTTCACCAATCGGTTGTTAGGGTAAGCATCTAATAAATGTTGTGTGCCTTTATCAATCGCTGGTTGATGGTAGCCTGCACATTCTTGGCGAATGTCAGGCTCTACTCTTACGGCTGTTACATAAAACTCGTTATTGTACCAGCCCGCAGCAGTATAGCAAAACAAGGGTAGTGTAGGAGCATCGGCGGCCGTTTCGTAAGCTGCTAAAAAAGTGCCTGTATGTGCCGGCGGTACAAAAGCTGCAACTGCCCAACCTTTTTCGCAAAGGCGTAAGTCGCCGGTAACTACATCTATACCAATACCACGGCGGCCGGGTAACTCGTATAAGTTGCCACCTTCCGGTAGTTGAATCCATTCTTCGGCGGGTACTGGAAATGCATCCCATCCTGCACGGCCAACGGCGTATAGGCTGGTATCTTCAAAAATATTACCGTTGCCATCGGAGTATAAAAGGTAGGGTGTATGTGGTAATGTGGCCATAAATGTTATTGATAACCTTGCGGTAAATATGGAATGCTACTGTTACAACTTGCTATTTCATTTACCGTAAGGTATAATTTAAAATTCAGTTATATAATACTTGTTCCGTTATGCTCTAATAACTGCTGCTTACAAAATTGGTTGAATTCTTGCTCTAATTGTGTAGTGATAGCTTCGTCGATCGGTTGTTGTATTAGTTGATTGCTTGCAAAGTCGATGGTTAAAATACCATCTTTCAACACCACATTGCTAATGGCTTGCCAAGGAAACGATTTTTTAGGAAAGCTATTGAACGTAATGCCTTCACCATTGAAACCAACCTCTTTCGGAAACTTAATTTGGCGTTCTAAGATGCTTACAAGCACATACAGCGCACCAATCCAATAATTATGTAGTGGGTACATGAAAAAGCCAATGCCAGCAATAATGAGCGCTAAGCGATAGGTGCCTGTTACAAAGTGAATGTAGATGGTGTAAACTACAATAACGGATGCCCAAACCGTAAACATGATGCGTTGTTCGGGCGTATATATGGCGGTGTAACCAAAAGCCGTAGCCGCTGCCAAAAGCAACAATGAGCTAATGAAATTAGCCCATTTGTGATTTTTGTTTTGTAGCGTAACTACAAAGTCGAATACGTTGTTGCCCACTTATTGAGGATTGCTTTGTGTTAAGAAATTACACAGACGGAACAAAATTCTACTACCCACATTTGCATCCCAATCGTTTTCGCCAACACCAACTTCTACTAAATCTACACTAATTAGTTGGCGGCCGCTTTCGAGTACTTTTTTGATGAGGTACATAATTTGTTCGGCCTCAAAACCACCCTGTACCGGCGTACCTGTGTTCGGACAAAGTTTGGGATCTAAACCATCAATATCAAAACTTAGGTGCACTTTTTGAGGTAGTTGTGCTACAATATCGTTCACAATATTGTGCCAGCTATCGCCTGCATATTGGCGTTCTTTAATATCTCTATCGAAAAATACACTTAAGCGTTCTGGGTTAGCTTGTATGTATTCATATTCTTCTTGGCAATAATCTCTGATACCAACTTGTACAATTTTGCTCACTGCCTTTAGCTCTTCTAAGGTATTGTACATAATGCTGGCATGGCTATACTTAAAGCATTCGTAGGCTTTACGTAAGTCGCAATGTGCATCGATGTGTAAAATGCCAAAATCATCGTGTTGCTCGGCAATGGCTTTGTAAAAGCCTAGCGGTGTACTATGGTCGCCGCCGAGTAGTACCACCAATTTATTTTTTTGCAACAGCTGCGAGGTTTGCTCGTACACCCAATTATTGAGCATTAAGCTGCCTTCGTTAATTTCTTTCAGGCTTTTGCACATGAACTTGTTCTTCTCAATATCATCGCCATTGCAGATATAGTTGATGAACAGTTCGGCCTCTTTACGCAAATAATCGCTTTTGAGGAGTATTTTTTTATCTACTTCTTTCATGAAATAGCCCTGCTTCCAATAGTTGGGGCCATCTACATCAAAAAGGTCTACTTGTAATGCGGCCTTGAATATGTGGTCGGCAGCACGTGCCGTACCAGCGCCATAACTTACGGTAACTTCCCAAGGAACGGGAACAATTACCAATCGAGATTCTTCTTCTGTAAAAGGTAGTCCGAATATATTGTTGTTCGGGTTACCAGCCGAATTGGGATCGAAGCTTGCTAAATCTGCCATAACGTTGTGTCTAAAAAGCGGTGCAAGTTAGTTAGAAACCAAATGCAATGCTTTTTTGTTGTGCTTTTTCATTTACCGTAAGGTATACCCAAAAAACAGGCCAATTTTATGTAGGCGGTTGGGGAGCATCTTACGGAGGAACTAATTTTGTGTTATGAAGTACCAACTATTTTGGGGAGCCTTGTTGTTTGTGGTGTTTTTAATGGGTTGTGAGAAAGATATTAACCTTTCGGTAAATGAAGTATCGCCTAAGCTAGTGGTGGATGCTCAAATTGAGAACGGTGTTGCACCTACGGTAGTACTAACCAAAAGTTTAGGCTACTTTAATACCATATCGCCACAGCAGCTATTGAACATGTTTGAACGAAATGCAACGGTACGTATTACCGTGAACAATGGTACCACTGTTCCTTTACAGGAAACTGCGATACCGTTGGCACCCGGGGTGAATGCTTATGTGTACACCACCAATGCGTTGGTGGGTAACTTTAATACTACATACAAGCTAGATATACAATTGGCAACCGGTGAAAAGTACACTGCCACTACCACCATACCGGCACTTACCAAAACGATGGACAGTTTATGGTGGCAGCCAGCACCGCAAAATCCTGATCCTAGTAGGGTGGCCATGTTTGGTCGCTTTACAGATCCTCCGGGGTTAGGTAATTACATCCGTTATTTCACCAAGGTGAATCGTGAACCTTTCTTTCCTGGCTTTACTTCGGTATTTGATGATCAGGTGGTAGATGGTACCACTTACAGTATTCAGTTTCCCAAAGGTTTCGATAAAAACAGCTTACGTGATACAATAGATTTTGATGCTGTTGGCTTTTTTAACAAAGGCGATACAGCCACCATTAAGTTCTGCAATATCGATAAGGCAACTTTTGATTTCTGGCGTACCTGGGAGTATAACTACTCCATTTTAGGAAGTCCATTTGCAACGCCAATTCGGGTGCTTAATAACGTGAACAATGGTGCTTTGGGTAATTTTAGCGGTTACGCTGCACAATATAGAACCATCATCATTCCTAGGTAGGTTTTTATTTCCATTGTCATAAAGACAGCATGATGCAATGGGCATTACATTTGCAGAAGCTAAAGAAATCTAAGACATGGAAATCGCAGAAAAAGTAGATTGTTTGATTATAGGCAGTGGCCCTGCTGGCTATACAGCTGCCATTTATGCTGCTCGTGCTAATCTAAAACCTGTGTTGTATCAGGGAATACAGCCTGGCGGACAGCTTACTATTACTACAGAAGTTGAAAACTATCCGGGTTATCCAGAAGGTATACAAGGCCCAGAAATGATGATTCATTTCGAAAAGCAGGCTGCTCGTATGGGTGCAGATATTCGTTATGGTTTAGCCACGAAGGTTGATTTCTCAGGACCAACACATAAGGTACAAATCGATGAAGAAAAGTGGATTGAAGCCAACGCTGTTATTATTTGTACTGGTGCAAGTGCTAAATGGTTAGGCTTAGAAAGTGAGCAACGCTTGAATGGCTTTGGCGTTAGTGCTTGTGCTGTATGCGATGGCTTTTTCTTTAGAGGTAAAGAAGTTGCAATTGTTGGTGCTGGCGATACTGCCTGCGAAGAAGCATTGTACCTGAGTAAGCTGGCAACTACGGTACACATGATTGTACGCAAAGGGCCTGATGGTATGAAAGCAAGTAAGGTGATGCAGGATAGGGTAAAGCAGACAAGCAATATCAAAATATACTGGAACAGTGAAACTGTTGAAGTGGTTGGGGCGAATAAAGTAGAAGCTGTTACCATTAAAAATAACCAGTCTGGTACGGTAGAAACTGTTCCTGTGGCAGCTTTTTTCGTTGCTATTGGTCACCAACCGAACAGCGATATTTTTAAAGGCTGGCTCGATATGGATGATGCTGGCTACATTCAAACCGTACCTGGTACAAGCAAAACCAACATTGCAGGTGTATTTGCAGCTGGCGATGTACAAGATAAAAACTATCGTCAGGCGGTAACTGCTGCAGGTAGTGGTTGTATGGCTGCATTAGATGCGGAGCGTTATTTAGGCGCCGCTGGCTTGCATTAATTGTTAAGTAGATAAGTAGTCGAATAATAAAAACAGATGGCGGCCTTCGGCCGCCATCTGTTTTTAATTTCTACCAATTGCGTCAGTATTTGCCGTAAGGCTACTATGTGCTTATTTTTCTTGATGTGCAATAATGGTAGCAACGGCATTCGCCCAACGGGCATGTTCAGTACCGCTGTAATGCAGTTGGTCTTCGGCCAGAATTGTTTGATCGGTGAGGGCGTTCCTAGTACCTATGGTAATGTTTACGTAATGCACTTTGTATGCAGTGGCTATCGATTGGTTCACTGCATTAAAGGCATCAATAGCTGTAGCAATGTTTTCTCTTTGATCGGCTTTGGCGAAAGGAGTTTGTCCCCAATCGGGAATGCTTAATACAAAAACTTGCTTTGGTTGATGGTTGGTCCACTGTAAAGCCTTTTGTAATAAAATTTCAAATTCCTTACGGTAAATATCGATGCTATTGCCCCGATATTGATTATTCACACCAATAAGTAAGGTTACATAATCATACGTTGGTAGATAGGTTTGTTGTTCAAGATGGGCTAATAATTCTCCGCTAGTCCACCCGGTTTTTGCCACTATCTCAGGTGCATAGCAGGTAATTTGTGCCTTGCGTAATTGCTGCACTAATTGGTAGGGAAACCCTTGGTGCAGGGGAACGCTTTCTCCTATAGTGTATGAATCGCCAAGGCAAAGTATACGTAATGGGTGTTTCATGAACTTGGTTAGATGTTTTTCAAGACTTCGTAAAAGCGGTATACATCTTCAAAGCTACAATAGATTGGAGCTGGCGCCACTCGAATTACGCCAGGCTCTCTGTAATCTACTACAATACCCGACTGTAATATTTTTTCGTGAATTTGTTTCGCATTTTTTGTGAAGTAGAGTGAGAGTTGTGCACCTCTTTCTTGAGGGTTAGCCGGCGTAATAATTTCACAACCGAGTTCAGGTATGGTTTGCAATAAAGTTTCTAAATAATTGGTTAGTGCAATACTCTTTTTGCGTAATGCAGCCATAGTGGTTTGCTCAAAAATGGCTAACGATGCTTTGAGTGCTACCATATTCATTACCTGCGCTGTGCTGATGTTCCAACCGCTGGCAGTAGCTTTTGCAACAAAGTTTTTTTCCATGGCAAACCTTGTCTTTTCATCGTTACCCCACCAGCCGGCGAGTCGCTGCATGTTGGTGTTTTTGGCATGGCGTTCGTGTAAGAAAGCACCGCCTACGGCACCCGGACCACCATTCATATACTTGTAATTACACCAAACGGCAAAGTCTACATTCCACTTATGAAGTTGCAGCGGTACGTTACCAACTGCGTGTGCTAAATCCCATCCGGCGATAGCGCCTTGTGCTTGTGTTGCAGCTGTAATACTAGCGATATCAAACAGTTGGCCGGTGTAGTAGTTAATGCCTCCAAGCATTACCATGGCTAACTGATTGCCATGCTTTTCTATTTGGCTGATGATGTCTTCTGTTCTAAGTGTTTTTTCGCCTTTGCGTGGTGTAAGTTCAATGATTGCCTTAGCGGCATCTAGGCCATGTTGTGCAACTTGACTGGCAACGGCATATTGATCGCTGGGAAATGCACCAGCCTCCATAATAATCTTAAAACGTTGTTTGGTTGGCTTGTAAAAGCTTTGCATGAGCAAGTGCAGATTTACCGTAAGGGCATTCATGGCAGTTACTTCATGTTCTTTCGCACCTACAATTTTAGCTAAGCCACTGCGTAAGTATTCTTGATAATGCAACCAAGGGTTGGTGCCTTGAAAATAGCCATTTACCGCAAGGGTTTTCCAGCTATGTAACTCTGTATTAAACGCTGCTGCTACATTTTTGGGCTGTAAGCCTAGGCTGTTGCCACAGAAATAAATCACTTTTTCTCCATTCACCTCGGGAAAGTGAAAGTTGTTGGCTAAAGGCGCTAAGGCATCGTTACTATCGGCATCCCAAGCATAGGCGATAGAGGTATCAATACTGTGCATGCAAGACTTTTTAGTTCTTACAAATAAAGTGCTTTCATGCGAACGATGTTAGGTTTGTTAACCTTAATAGGGGATGGCAAGCTTAAGTTTATCCCACAATTCACTATCGAAACTGCTGGGGCCAGCGAAACTATTGCCTGCACTATCGCCTAAGCGAATAACAATGATGTCTTTGCTGGGAACAATGTATATTTTTTTATCGTCTTTGCCCAATGCCATTAACATATCGGCTGGTGCCGATGGTACCATGCTGCCGCTAAATACGTTTCTCACTTCTGGTAACATAAAGCTAGACTTACCATTGAGCCACCACAAATAGCCATAGCTGCTATTGATTGCTTGCGATGTGCCAACCATTGCATTAAAATAATTGGCATTTAATAATCGCTGATTATCCCAAACGCCTTCATTGTCTATAAGTATGCCGAATCTGGCAGCTTCTCTCGTTGTTCCATAAAAAATATAATTAAACCAAAAGCTATTGCTGGCAATGCCGATTTTACTTCCGATTTTTTCTTGGAAATATTGATTCAAGGTTTTATTGCTAACCCTTTCAATGATATCTTGTAACAAGCGATAAGGAGCATTGTGATAAGCCCATCTGGTGCCAGCATCGGCTTTGTAAATGAGGCAATTGGGTGTTGTGCAGTTATCATCTGGAACAGCATCATCGAAGCCGCTCGTCATAGCTAACTGATGCCTTACGGTAATCAAGTTTTCCTTTACCAAGGGAGCACTGCTAAAGCCAACACCTAAGTATTGGTTAGTTCTGTTATTAATATTGAGCAATCCGTCTTGCTCTGCCATTCCAATAAGGGTGGCTACGATCGTTTTGCCAGAACTGTTGTAAGGGTATTTGGTAGTTGTCGTCCAATTATTCCAATATTGTTCTTTTACAATGCGGCCTTTAAAAAGTACCAACATCCCGAAGGTGTTTTTAGTACCTGCATAATCAAAGGCTGCTTGTAGTTGATTGGCATTCCAGCCAATGCTAGTGGCATCAATGGTTTCCCAAGTATTTCCCGTAAGGGGCGGGAAGTAATAATTACTAGGAATAGTAACGATATTATTGTTGCCGGCATCTTTTTTAGTACACCTTACGGTAAATAGTAGAATGCCAAGGCACATGCTTATTTGGTAAACGGTTCGTATCATTGAGTTGATAGACATCACCTTACGGTAAATGTTTAATCAAAAGTATTATTTGCTTTATAAATGTGTAAGTATTGATACTACCAAACGTTAGTAACGTTACATTTGTCATCATTTCAAAGAAAACAGATTGCCATGGCCGTTAGAACCGATGTTTTTCAAAGTCCAGATTACTACGGAGTAGATGATTTATTAACCGAAGAGCACAAACTCATTCGTGAAACAGTACGTAACTACGTTAAAAAAGATATCTCTCCGATTATTGAAGCACATGCTCAGGAGGCCACTTTTCCTGAGCAAATTGTTGGACAAATGGGTGCATTGGGTGTGTTCGGTCCTACAATTCCTGCCGAATACGGTGGTGGTGGTTTAGATTACATCAGCTACGGTTTAATGATGCAAGAGCTAGAACGTGGCGATAGTAGTGTAAGAAGCACAGCAAGTGTTCAAGGTAGCTTGGTAATGTTCCCGATTTATGCTTACGGAAGCGAAGAGCAACGTAAAAAATATTTGCCCAAGTTGGGCAGTGGCGAATGGTTGGGTTGCTTTGGTTTAACAGAGCCAGATCATGGTAGTAACCCTGCTGGTATGCTCACAAATATTAAAGATGCAGGTGATCATGTTATTCTTAATGGTGCTAAAATGTGGATTAGTAATGCACCTTACGCACAAGTAGCCGTTGTTTGGGCAAAAGATGAAGCCGGCGATATACGTGGTGTAATTGTTGAAAGAGGAATGGAAGGCTTTGCTACACCAACCACACATGGTAAGTGGAGCTTGCGTGCAAGTGCTACCGGCGAACTTGTGTTTGATAATGTAAAAGTTCCTAAAGAAAATATACTACCTAATGTTAAAGGCTTAAAAGGACCCTTGAGTTGTTTAAGCAAAGCCCGTTATGGTATTGCTTGGGGTGCATTAGGTGCAGCAATGGACTGTTACGATACAGCTTTGCGTTACAGCCAAGAACGAGTTCAGTTTGATAGACCCATTGGCGGCTTTCAGTTACAGCAGAAAAAACTGGCTGAAATGATTACTGAAATCACGAAAGCTCAATTGTTGGTATGGCGTTTGGGTGTGTTAATGAACGAGGGTAAAGCAACCCCAGCCCAAATTAGTATGGCGAAGCGTAACAGTTGCGAAATTGCAACCAACATTGCACGTGATGCCCGCCAAATGTTGGGTGGTATGGGTATTACTGGTGAATACAGCATTATGCGACATATGATGAACCTTGAAAGTGTGATTACGTACGAAGGAACACACGACGTACACTTACTTATTACTGGTATGGATATTACTGGGTTCAACGCTTTTAAATAGCGTTTATTGATACATGGTAAGTCTTTCTGCGTTAGCTTTATGGGCACAATTAATCATTTTAATTGTGCCCTTTTTAATGAATCATAATTTCCTTTGAAACACACAGTGAGTAACATTTTTTTAGTAGGTATGCCGGGTTCTGGAAAATCGTTTTGGGGCAATTTATTGGCTCAGGCGCTTGGTTATACTTTTGTTGATACCGACAGTAATATTGAGTTGCTAGAGAAGCAAGCTATTAGTCAAATATTTGAACAGCATGGCGAGGCACATTTCAGAACACTAGAAGCAGCCTATTTACGTAAGTTACCTCAAGGTATCAACTTGCTGGTTGCTACCGGAGGTGGTACACCATGTTTTCACGATAATATGGCGTTGATGTTATCAAAGGGCTTGGTCATTTGGCTCGATGTGCCTATACATACTTTGGTGAATCGATTGATTTTTGAAAAAACAAAACGCCCGATATTGGCTCAAAAAACCGATGCAGAATTAATCGCTACTATGGAGCAAATGTTGGCAATAAGAGCACCTTTTTATCAACAAGCGCATGTTACCGTGAACGCAACGCAAATCAGTATTCCTTATTTAAAGCAAATTATTGAGCAGCATGCATAAGTCTATCTTAACAAGAGCAGCTGTGTTAGGTGCGTTGACAGTAGCGTTAGGAGCCTTTGGCGCTCATGCCATTAAGAGCAAATTAACAGCTGCACATTTTGAAGTATACGAAACGGCAATCAAATACTTAATGATTCACTGTTTGGCATTAATGGGAGTTGGCATCATCGCATGGTTACAACCTTCGAAATGGCTCATTTACGCAAGTACATCCTTCACTGTGGGTATCATCATTTTTTCGGGAACATTACTCTTGCTAAGTTTTTTTAGAGCTGCTGGCGATTTTTCTAAAAATTGGCTTGGAGCTATTACGCCGGTGGGCGGTCTTTTGCTTATTATGGGTTGGGTATTAGTGGCCCTTGCGGTAAATAAGTTGCCGATTTCAAAGGAACGTAGCAATTAAGTGTTAGTCTTCGTCTTTGTGTTCTGGGAATAACGGATGCTCATCGTCGAGTAGTTCTCGTTCGATCTCTTCCATTTGAACAATATCCCAAGCTTCGCTTTCGGTCGGTGTGTAATTAATAATTTCTAGTAGTTCTGCTTGTTCAAAGCCAGCTTCAATATCGTTGTTGAAATGACAAAATACAAAGCTTGCACTGTGTTCATAGAAATTGTTTTGTAGTGCTACTAAGGTTACAGCAGCATTAATTTCTAATGCTTTGATGTTTTCAAAGTTAAGAATGACATTCTTGGTAGGAGATTGCAGACAATTTTGAGATAACGCAACTATTTCGGCTGCTAAATTGTCATTTAATAGAGGGCTTATTGGTGTTATAACAGTGAATTTTTCCTTGGTATCGATTTTGACGTTCATTGAAAGCAGTGTTTTAACAAATGTGTATAAATGAAACGCAATAGCACTCAAAAATATTCTTTAAACTTGTAAGAACGATAATTAAAAGCAACTCATGGATAATAACTTTTCAGCTCAGGTAAAAGAAATCATATCCTTCAGTAGGGAAGAAGCGCTACGGTTGGGTAACGATTTCATTGGAACGGAGCACCTGCTCCTCGGCCTGATAAGGGATGGAGATAATACAGCCATTAAAGTACTCAAGCAGCTTCGTATCGATTTGTACGAGCTACGAAAGGAAATTGAAATGGCTGTGAAAGATAAAACCGGAAAAAACATTGCTAACATCAATAGTCTTCCACTTACAAAGCAAGCTGAAAAGGTAATTCGTGTAACAGTGTTAGAGGCGAAGGCTTTGAAGAGTCCTTTGGTGGAAACCGAACATTTGATGCTTTCTATTCTTAAGAATAAAGAAAACATTGCTACTCAAATTTTGGGTCAGTTCGATGTTGATTATGATGTTTTTAGAAATGAAATAGGTATGGTGAAAAGCAATGATATCAAAGCCGACTTTACCGACGAAAACGACGACGATTACGATGATAAGGGCTACGGACAACAAAAAAATCCGGGTAGCAGCGCTGGCGCTAGTAAAACAGCAGGTGCCAAAAGCAAAACGCCTGTATTAGACAATTTTGGTCGTGATATTACCAAAATGGCCGAAGCAGGAACCTTAGATCCTATTGTTGGTAGAGAGGCAGAAATCGAACGTGTTTCTCAAATTCTATCACGTCGTAAGAAAAACAATCCCATCTTAATTGGTGAACCTGGTGTTGGTAAAACCGCCATTGTAGAAGGTTTGGCGTTACGCATTGTGCAGCGCAAGGTGAGTCGTGTTTTATTCGACAAGCGTGTTATTAGTCTCGATTTAGCTGCTTTGGTAGCCGGTACTAAATATCGTGGTCAGTTCGAAGAACGCATGAAAGCAATCATGAATGAGTTAGAGAAAAACCGTGATGTGATTCTTTTTATCGACGAAATACACACTATTGTTGGTGCAGGTGGCGCTAGTGGTTCGTTAGATGCAAGCAATATCTTTAAACCAGCTTTAGCACGTGGCGAGCTACAATGCATTGGTGCAAGTACGCTCGATGAATACCGCATGTACATTGAAAAAGATGGCGCTCTCGACCGTCGTTTTCAAAAGGTTATGGTAGAGCCGCCAAGTGTAGATGAAACCATTCAAATACTTACGAACATTAAAAGTAAGTATGAAGATTACCACAATGTTGCTTACGATGAAGCAGCCATTGAAGCTTGCGTAAAACTAAGCGACCGCTACATGACGGATAGGCTTTTGCCGGATAAAGCTATCGACGTACTAGATGAAGTAGGTGCTCGTGTACACCTTAAAAATATCAATGTTCCTGAAAATATTTTAGAGCTCGAAAAGCAGATTGAAGATATTAAGCAAGAGAAAAACCGTGTGGTAAAAAGTCAACGCTTCGAAGAAGCTGCGGCACTACGCGATAAAGAAAAACGTTTGGGCGAAGAGCTAGAAACAGCTAAACGTACTTGGGAAGAAGAAAGCAAGCACAAACGCTTTCCTATTGGTGAAGAAGATATCGCCGAGGTGATTAGTATGATGACAGGCATTCCTGTGAAGCGAATGGTAGAAGCAGAAACAGAAAAGCTTCGCAAAATGTCTGACGATATGAAGGGTATGGTGATCGGACAAGATGAAGCTATCTCTAAGGTTGTGAAAGCCATCCAGCGTAATCGGGTAGGTTTGAAAGATCCTAAAAAGCCAATTGGCACCTTCATTTTCTTAGGTCCAACGGGTGTTGGTAAAACGGAGTTAGCTCGCAGCTTGGCACGTCATATGTTTGACAGTGAAGATGCCCTCATTCGTATTGACATGAGTGAGTACATGGAGAAATTCACGGTGAGCCGACTTATTGGTGCGCCTCCAGGTTATGTAGGTTACGAAGAAGGCGGGCAACTTACTGAGAAAGTACGTCGTAAGCCTTACAGCGTAATACTTTTAGATGAAATTGAAAAAGCACACCCCGATATCTATAACATTTTATTGCAAGTGTTAGACGATGGTCAGCTTACCGATGGCTTAGGGCGTAAAATTGATTTCAAAAACACACTCATCATAATGACTTCTAATATTGGCGTACGTCAGTTGAAAGAGTTTGGTGATGGTGTTGGTTTTGCAACAGCGGCACGCATTCAAAACCAAGAAGAGAATAACAAAGCGGTGATTGAAAAGGCTTTGAAACGCACCTTCTCTCCTGAGTTTTTAAATCGTATCGATGATGTTATTATTTTCAATGCACTCAGCAAAGAAAATATCTTCAGCATTATTGATATCATTATGAAAAATGTATACAAGCGTTTGCAAAACCTTGGATATCATTTAGAAATCACTACGGAGGCGAAAGATTTTATTGCCGATAAAGGGTACGATGTTCAGTTTGGTGCAAGACCATTACACCGTGCGATACAGAAGTATTTAGAAGATCCTTTAGCGGAAGAAATTTTAAATATGAACATCAAGCAAGGCGATATACTTGTTGCCGATTTAGATAAAGAAAATAGTAAAATTTTCTTTACTATCAAATCTGCTACTACAACGGCTAGTGTAGAAGAGTAGTGCAGTGCATGCTTACACATTTACCGTAAGGTAATGGTTATCAAAAATAAACAGAATGGTCGCCGAAGGCGACCATTCTGTTTATAGATACCATTTGGATTACTTACGTAAATGTAACTACAATTTAACCCCAACCGTTAGCATGGCAATGCCGCGGTTGTTACGCCATTCGGCAAATGTGTTTGGCTTATCGTTAAGTAAGTACGGAAAGCTAACATCTCTATTGATAAAATGAGCATAGGTGAGGTCGATAAAAATACCTTTGGTTCTAATACCTAAGCCACCGCTTAACTGTGTACGGCTAGCATTTAATTCCCTGTTACGATAGGGGCTGCCAAAGTGAGCAAAGCCAGCACGCACCATGATAGGATCAAACTTCAGTTCTGCTCCAACTTTAATATTGAAGTTGGCTTTGTAAAGTTCTTTAATAGCATTATTAACTACACGGTAATAATTGCGAGCAACTTCATCGGCGCCGGTTGCAGCTGTAAAGCGTGATGAACCGTGTGTCACATATTCTACATCGGCACTAATGAAGCCACGTTGTTTTTTGGTATCATTAATATCTCGTAGTACAAAACTGGCACTACCTACAAATCGCCACGGTGTTGTTTGGTTGTACTCTCTAACACCCGCGTTACCACTGTTCAGCGCATCACTTGTTTCTGATTTTACGCCAGCATAAGCCTCGGTATCAGTAGTCATGCTAGCTCTAATTTCATCTCTAAATCCTAATAGCGATGGTGTATGTAAGGCAAAGCCTACTCGAACGAGTTGAGAGGCTTTATAAATCATACCCAAGCGGGCATTCACGCCAACAGCATTGCTCTTAAAACGTTCATTGAAAGTGAAATAATTAAAATCATTGTTACCATTACCGCTAATATCTCGTTCGCTGTACGTTAAGTTGCGTTGATAGCTAACAATCGGAATACCAATACCTGCACCAAGGTAGAGCCTGTCGTCATAGTTGGCGCCATACGTAAGGTTGATTTCGTGCTTGCCACCGCGTTCAATAGCATCATACTCTTGCTGTACACCTGTACTAATAGGTATCAGGCTTTGATAACCAAGTAAGTTACCCGATGCATCTACATCTTTATCTACCAAATAAGTTCTAAACGCAAGTGAGCTACCGAAAATATAATTGCTCAAAGCTGCTATCGTATCGGCACGGTCGCTGATTAATTCTTCTAAGTATTGCTCGCTAAAAGAACTTGTTGTATTAAATCCACGATACTGCACCCTATTGTTAAAGCTTGCTAATTGATTTACCGAAAGGGCAAAGGCACTACTGGTCGTTTTCGAGTACTTGCTATGCGAAGGCATGCCGCTTACAAAACCAATGGGGCCATACAAAAAAGCATTTCTATTGTTACTCGTATCTGTACCTCTGTATTGCAGTTTGTTGTTGTTAAACTGCCAGCCTCCAGAAAATACGAATTCAGTGTTCTTATACATGCCAATACCGGCAGGATTAACATAAGCAGCACTAATATCGCCGCCTAGCGAACCCATAACGCCACCCGCAGCCATGCTACGAGCACCTGTGGTAGGTATGTACCAACTGCTACGCAGGGCATCTTGCGGTGTTTGTGCTTTCGATTGCATCGCCAAGGCACAAGCCAAGGCCAAATACCATTGTTTCATACGATGGTTATGTTAAAATAGGCTATGAAAATAGAGTAATGCCTTACGGCAAATGAGGAACTGCTTAGTTACGGCCTCCTCTGGCACCACCAGCACTGCTACCACTGCTGCTAAAGCCACCACTGCGACCACCAGCACTACTGCTGGTAGTGGTGCCTGAACTGAACGAACGAACAGGCCTGTCGAAACTGCTCGATTGTCCGTAGCTATTCGATGGTGTAACTACACGACGAACTAATGTGCCGAAGCCAGCAGGCTGTGTTTTAAAGTTGTAGTTGGTGTTATTAAAGGTTTGGTTGGTAAATGCTCTGATGTTGCTTGCTGTGGTAGTACCTAGGCGTGGATTGCGGAATGTAGCAACAGTGATGAACGGGTTGTTAAAACCCCAACCGTTATAGTACACGTATGGATTGATATACCAGTTATTGCAACCACACCAACCTTGGCGTGTCCAAATATCGAAGCGGTTGGTAGCCGCTGTACTAAAATCGAAACGACTATCGTACCAATAATCGAAATCATCAATGCACGACCAGCGAGCACGGCTACGTACCTTCATGCGGAGGTACCTATTTTCATCGTTATTGCTAACATACGTGCTTCGGTTGTTATTGCCCTCGGCGTAGGCAGCGCCTTCATTAGCCGGACTATAATATAAGTCGTCGGGCGTTTGGGTGCTTTTGTAAGCGGTAGAACAACTGGCAAGCGTTAATACCAACATGCCTGCAACTGCAATGTGTAATAATGGTTTCATAACGTTAGGTTTTTCAGTTAAAAAAGCAATAAAGCCGCTTACATTTGCGAAGCATTTACCGCAAGATTAAAATTGCAGTAAATAATTGAAAAAAATTGTTAATCGGAAAAAGATTGTGTTAACAAGGTTATAAAAACTAACACTCGTTAATGCACTCGCTTACGTTCATGTATGAGTAAAGTAATAACCAGCAGAAATGATGATTATAGCCAGTGGTATAACGACTTGGTATTGAAAGGTGGTCTTGCAGATTATAGTGCGGTACGCGGTTGTATGGTAATTAAGCCTTATGGCTTTGGCCTTTGGGAAAAAATGCGTGATGTGCTCGATAAAATGTTTAAAGACACAGGTCACGTGAATGCTTACTTTCCGTTGTTTGTTCCTAAAAGTTTATTTGAAGCGGAAGAAAAAAATGCAGAAGGCTTTGCGAAAGAGTGTGCGGTGGTAACGCATTACAGGTTAAAAAACGATCCTAACAATAAGGGTAAGCTGATTGTAGACCCTGAAGCTAAACTAGAAGAAGAACTAGTGGTACGTCCTACGAGTGAAGCCATTATTTGGAATACGTACAAAGGATGGATTCAGAGCTATAGAGATTTACCCATTCTAGTGAATCAATGGGCGAACGTAGTACGTTGGGAAATGCGTACACGCTTGTTCTTACGTACGGCAGAGTTTTTATGGCAAGAAGGGCACACAGCACATGCTACTAAAGAAGAAGCTATCATTGAAACAAAGCAGATGTTAGATGTTTATGCACAATTTGCCGAAGAGTATATGGCTATGCCAGTGATTAAAGGCGTAAAAACAGAGAGTGAACGCTTTGCAGGAGCCGAAGATACCTATTGCATTGAAGCACTCATGCAAGATGGTAAAGCCTTACAAGCGGGTACAAGCCATTTCTTAGGACAAAATTTTGCGAAAGCATTTGATGTGAAATTTGCTGATAAGGATAATAAACTCGATTATGTGTGGGCAACAAGTTGGGGCGTAAGTACTCGCCTGATTGGTGGCTTGGTGATGACACATAGCGATGATGATGGTTTGGTATTGCCACCACGAATTGCACCATTGCAGGTGGTAATTGTACCTATTTACAAAGGCGAAGCACAAAAAGCTGCGATAGATGCTCGTGTTGCTACTATTGTAGCCGCATTAAAAGCGAAAGGTATCAGTGTAAAGTACGATGATAGCGATAATCAGCGCCCTGGTTGGAAATTTGCAGAATACGAAATGAAGGGTGTGCCTGTACGTGTAGCATTAGGTGCCAGAGATCTTGATAATGGCGTTGCTGAAGTAGCACGTAGAGATACCAAAGAAAAGCAAAGCTTGGCATTAGAAACCCTTGCCGATAGTATTGAATCCTTGTTAGCAGACATTCAGCAAAACTTATTCAACCGTGCTAAAGCTTATAGAGATGCACATATAACGCAAGTAGATACTTGGGATGATTTTGTTGCAACGCTTGAAACTAAAACTGGTTTTATTGCAGCCCATTGGGATGGTACTGCCGAAACAGAAGCTAAAATTAAAGAACTAACCAAGGCTACAATTCGTTGTATTCCACTCGATAACAAGCAAGAAGCAGGAAGTTGTATCTTAACAGGTAATCCGAGTACACAACGGGTATTATTTGCGAAAGCATACTAGAAATAATGATATTGCTGAACACCATTACGCAATGGCTTTCTGAGCATATGCTTACTTGTCCTTCGGTTCGTTGGCTAGGAATAAGCTGCCCCGGCTGTGGCATGCAACGAAGTTTCATTGCTTTTATGGAAGGTAGGTGGTTAGATAGTTTTAAACTATATCCGGCATTGCTGCCTTTAATGGGTTTGCTCATGGCTGTAATAGTTTATCTATTTCGTCCGACTGCCATGAAAGCTAAACTGATTATTGGGTTACAACTTATTTCAGGAATCATTATTATTGTAAACTATATCATCAAATTATACCAAAACCTAATTGCTTAAAATGGAACATCAAAATGTAATTCACCAAGACCAAAGAGCATTACCTAATGGTACCGCATCACTTGTATTAGGTATTTTATCTATTGTTGGATGTTTTTGCTACGGTATTGTAGGTACCATCCTAGGGATCATAGGTTTAGTACTTGCTAACAAAGACATGAAGTTGTATCAAGCAAGTCCTGAGCTTTATACCGAAAGCTCGTTCAGAAATGTAAAGACTGGACGCATATGCAGCATCATAGGTCTAGTACTTTCAGCTATTTACTTGATTATTGTTATCGCCATCATTGCCTTTGTTGGTTTAGAAGCAATCAAAAATCCAGAGTTATTTATGAACAACTAATGTTCATACAACATGACGATAAAAAGAGCCATATATGTGGCTCTTTTTTTTTGCCTATACAATAAGCCTTACGGTAAATGCAAATCATTAATTTTAGCACATACGAATTGCAAGTTATATGCCACAATTTCCAAACTTACTACTACATGCTGTGCCAGCGTTTGTGCTGTTGATTGCTGTTGAGGTATTGTATGCTATTAAAATTCAAAGAGAGCTGTATAAGGTAAAAGATGCGGCTACAAGCATTGCTTTAGGTTTGGGAAACTTAATTACAGGGTTCTTTACCAAGGCACTCATACTGCTTGTTTTCACGTGGCTTTATGAGCATCGGTTCTTCACCATTGATTATACTTTATGGTGGGCTTGGATACTTTGCTTTTTTGCAGACGATTTTAGTTATTACTGGTTTCATAGAGTGAGTCATGGTGTACGCTGGTTCTGGGCTTCCCATGCAGTACATCATTCTTCAGAATATTATAATCTTGCTGCTGCCTTACGGCAAACATGGACCGGCAATATCACTGGCTCATTTGTATTCTGGACGTGGATGCCATTAGTAGGCTTTCACCCAGCAATGGTGATGTTAATGCAAAGCGTAAGTTTATTGTACCAGTTCTGGATTCATACTGAAACTATCAATCGGTTTCCAAAATGGTTTGAATTTGTGTTTAATACACCATCGCATCATCGGGTGCATCATGGTAGTGATATTGAATACTTAGATCGCAATCATGGTGGTACCTTAATAATTTGGGATAGATTATTTGGAACATTTACGCAAGAACATAAACGACCTACTTACGGATTAACAAAAAATGTTACTACGTATAATCCCGTTAAAGTAGCTTTTCATGAGTGGATTAGAATGGCTAATGATATCAAAAAAACCAGTAATGCTAAAGATTGGCTGAACTACATGATACAACCACCCGGTTGGAGCCACGATGGTACTACACAAACAACTGCTGAAATGCGTAAGAAACTATCTTAACAAACCGTTTATAATAATTTACTTAAGTAAAAACGAATTCTCTCGTATATTCGTTTACGAAATCAATCGTATTATGAGCACTCCGATTAAGCCAACAGAAAGTGAATTAGAGATTTTGCAAGTATTGTGGCAAAAAAACAATGCTACAGTGCGTGAAGTGCACGAAGTACTTAGCATGCATAAAGATAGTGGCTACACTACCACACTTAAGCTGATGCAAATCATGCACGACAAGGGTTTGGTAAGTCGCGATGATAGTAGTAAAACCCATGTGTATCGTCCAAATATCAGCAGAGAAGCTACACAACAGCAGTTGCTTCATAAAATGGTGAACACGCTTTTTGAAGGTAATGCCACACAGTTGGTCATGCAGGCATTAGGTAGCCAAAAGCCGTCGAACGACGAATTGCAAGCTATCGAGCAGTTGATTCAACAAATGAAACAAGCCAACTCCTAATTGTAGTAGCCACCTAAACCTCAACTACATGCTTCAGTGGATACCTATTGGTTTCGTTTATAGTCTTTTAATAGCCGCCATAGTGTGGTTATTATTAGGCTTACTACATTATGCTTTGACTACAAGCAAGGCAAAGTATACAGCAGCTGTGCTTGCACAGATAACTGTATGTATCGGCACCATTTTGGTTACAGCATTTCATTTCACAAGCGATACGCCAACCTTCGCAGCCTGGGCAACCACCGATTGGTTTACAGCTATCCTGCCTTACGCTACATATGTATACATGGCGGGTTGGTTATTGGCACTTGGTAAGTGGCTGTTGGCTTGGCAACAAGTGCAGCAATTGTATCGCATATCCGATAAACAAAAATTACCGGTGCAATACCGACTTTTTGTACAAACCATCACGGCACGTTTAGGCATTAAAAAGCCTGTACAAGTGTGGTTAAGTAATGCTGTTACATCGCCTGTTACAGTAGGCTTTTTCAAGCAAATCATTGTGTTGCCTTTAGCAAGCATCAACCAACTTTCTACAGCACAGGTAGAAGCTATTTTGTTGCATGAATTGGTGCATATTAAAAAACATGATTTTTGGATCAACGCCTTATTGCAATTGATAGGCACATTAATGTATGCGAATCCATTTTTTAAAGCCTTACAACAGTATACCGACTTACAGCGTGAACAACGTTGCGATGAGTGGGTAATGCAGTTTCAATACCAAAAAATGGTGTATGCAGAAGCATTGCTGCAACTGGGAAAAGCTGCTCAAAAGCAATCATTAGCCATGGCTTTTGCAGAGGCAAAGCCGCAATTGCTCGAACGTGTTAAAAAAATATTGTTGGATAAAGATCAATGGCCTAAGCAGTACAAAGCTTGTATGGCAGGCATGTTGATGTTGTTATTATCCAGCAGCTTTTTATTGCAGCACACCGTTGCAGTGAGTAACATTGTTGCAAGCAAGCAAGCTTTAGCAGATGTAGTAGCTAGCCGTTGGATGGAATCAACCAATGAGCTGCCTGCTTCGCAGTCGCTTCAACAAAATGCCCTTACGGGTAAAAGTGATACGCAACAAGGTAATACACGTGCATCGTCAGCTATGCCAATACAACAAGTTGCGTTGAAAATCGAGGCGAATGAATATTTACCGCAAGGTAATAGTAACAACCTACATCAGGTAAAAAGTTCAGCAACAACACAGCAAAGTCAACTCAATCAAGCATATGCACAACTCGCTGCTGAAATACAGCAAGTGGCTATGCTCGAACAAGAAGAACAATTGTCAAAAGATGATATTGCCATTTGGAAAGCGAGCTTGGCGTACAAGCTAGATTCGTTACAACAAGTGGCAGCGCAAGGTGCATTCAGGCAAGCCGTAACTACTGCTGCTGATGATGATATTGAGCCTGCTACAGCGCCAGCTTCTTCTATCATTGCTATTAAGGGCAAGGCATTAAACGATAGTGGTGCAGCGCAAAATATTATCATACAATTACTACCACCCAAGCCATTGAAACGCGTTAAACTATAAGTTACAAAGCCAGATATTTTATCTGGCTTTGTGCTTAATGTAGCTTCGTGTTTTGCTGATGTCGTTCGCTGTCGCGTTGTGTTTTTTTAGCTAAGTTTTTTTCAAAGGCTTCAGTAAGATTCACTCCTGTTTGATTGGCCAAGCAAATAAGCACCCAGAGTACATCTGCCATTTCATCGGCAAGGTCTTTACCGAGGTCTGTTTTTTTAAAGCTTTGATCGCCATAGGTACGAGCCATAATGCGAGCTAGTTCGCCAACTTCTTCTGTGAGGATAGCCATATTGGTAAGCTCGCTGAAATAACGTACACCAACGGTGGTAATCCAATCATGCACTTTCGCTTGTGCTGCTTCAATAGTGATAGATGATGTTGCTTCCATACTGCAAAGTAGTGTTTTATATGCTTTGAAACTATCGTTGAAGAGCAAGCCGTATGCATTATGTTTGCACTCATTTTTATAAACTATGTTGATTCCTTTTTTATACATTGCTCCAAGCGATAAAGGTGGTAGAGGCGTATTTACATCTGAACGTATTGCCAAGGGTTCGGTACTTGAAGTAAGTCCGGTATTGGTGTTAACTGCTAAAGAGCGAAAGGCTATTGAAGCTACCAAACTATATCACTATGTGTTTGAATGGGGCAAATCACGCAAGCAGGCTGCTGTTGCCTTCGGTTATGTAAGTATGTATAACCACGATTATAATGCTAGTTGTGAATATGAGATGGATTTTGATTTACAAACCATTACGATTAAAGCAGTAAGAGATATTGCCGTTGGCGAAGAAATTACCATTAATTATAATGCTGTTCCGAACGATGCAACGCCTATTTGGTTTCACGATGCGGTGAAATAAGGCTTGCGTTTTATTGGGTGATTAACATAACATGGGCGGCCGAAGGCCGCCCATGTTATGTTGTATAGCGTTCACATTTACCGTAAGGTACACGTACTATTACGATACATCTTTCTTTTGCATTTGCATCAAACTCATGATTTGATTCATGCTGCGTTGCATACCCTCGCTGCTACCATCTAAGAAAATGGTATTGCCCTTGCCAACTTCGGCAAAGTTCTTGATAGCTTCTGTCCACATGCTGAATAAAATTACATTCGTATCGAGGTTGGCTTGCTTCATTTCAGCAGCAGCCTGACTCATACCACGTGCTACCTCTTCTCTAAACAAAGCAACACCTTGTCCGCGTAATTTAGCTGCTTCACGTTCGGCTTCGGCAGCAATTTTAATGGCATTACCTTCGGCTTCGGCAGCCTTGGTTTTTGTAATCAACAAAGCCTGACCTTCATTTTCGGCAGCAGCTTTCAGGTTGTTACTCGCCACTACTTTGCTCATGCTATCAAGAATTACCTTATCGAAAGTGATATCGTTGATTTGTAAATCAAGCAAATGATAGCCCCAATCTTCTAACACATGGTCTACCTCGCCTTTCACGCTATCCACAATTTCTTTGCGTAAGCCCAATATTTCAGCTTGCTTTTTTGTAGCAACAAAGCTGCGAATATTACCCTCAATCGTTCTTACTAAGGCTTGCATTAACTCTCTATCGCTAATAAACTTGAAAGCTACTTTTTTAATAGTTTCTTCTTGCTCGTTCATTACCGCATACAATAACATGCTTTTGAAGTATACATTCGCCTGGTCTTGTGTAACCGCTTGGAACTCTAACTCTACGGAACGGTTTTGTATACTGATGCGACGATATATTTGCTCAATTAGCGGAATCTTAAAGTTTAATCCCGGCCTAAGAATACGGCGATATTTACCAAACATCGTAATAACGCCAATGGTTCCTTGGTTCACCGTTACTAAACCAGATAATGCTATTGCTACGAGTAGTAGCGGCATCAAATAACCTGTGTAAGCTCCCATAATTCAATTTTTTTCTAAGATAACTGTTTGTGCTATGCTAAAGTATTACTTCTTGCTTTTATTGATGAGTGTATTGTTTTTTAATACAAAGTGTTTGGCTGTTACCTACCTTACGGTAAATGACACCGCACAAATAACTCAGGTAACAACAGTTGCTACACATGAAACCAATAAAGCAGCAGTACAAGTTGGTAAGGCAAAAAAGCAAAACAAGTTAGCTCGTTGGGTCATACGAACTGCCAATCGGTTCGTGCCGCAATTGCCATTGTTCACACCTGCCGAATCAAAGCGAGCCAATACCAATGCTGGTCTTGGTTTTGGTATGTTTGTTGGCGCTGTTTTCTTATTTCCACTGCTAGCCATTCCTGGTTTTATACTCAGTAATAATGCTTTGATAGAGGAGCATAAAAGTCCTGGTATACTAACGCCTACCAACAAAGTGTTAGCACAAATAGGCAAGTGGGGTAGCCTCGCATGGATGATTATTATTGCCTTGGTAATTATACTCTTATTTATGTTCCTTAGTAGGTGGCGTTAAGCTTGTGCTTCCCAAACTTGTACCAGTTGTACCAACATGGCAACGGCAAGCTCCATGTCTTTTACGCCTACCCATTCTTGCTTGCTGTGAATGCCTTGCATGCCAGTGAATAGGTTGGCACAGGGTAAGCCCATAAAGCTCAAGCGACTACCATCGGTACCACCACGAATAGGTTCTTTCATCACTTGCAAGCCACAACGTTCGTAAGCCGTAATGGCATTGGCTACTACCTGCGGATGTTGATCAAGTATTTCTTTCATGTTGCGGTATTGCTCATACACTTCAAAAGTGTAGGTGGCACCAGCATGTTTTGATACAACCGCTTTTGCTAAAGCCTCTAATTTGGCTTCATGCACTGCTAGCTGCGAAGTGTCGAAGTCTCTGATAATAAAATCGATGCTTGCTTTTTCAGCAATACCATTTACTTGTACTGGGTGTACAAAACCTGCTCTGCCATCGGTAGCTTCTGGAGCCCATTCTTGTGTTGGTAAGGCTGCTAATACTTCACCTGCAATTTTCAAAGCATTTACCAACTTGCCTTTGGCATAACCAGGGTGAGCAATAACACCATGAATGGTTAGCGTAGCACCATCGGCGCTGAAGGTTTCATCTTCTAAGGTACCTGCTTCGCCGCCATCGAGGGTGTAAGCATATTGTGCACCAATTTTTGCAATATCAATTTTAGCGGTTCCTTGTCCTACTTCTTCATCGGGTGTAAACACAATTTTAATCGTACCATGTGCTATGGAAGGATTTGTGATTAAATAGTGTGCCAAATCCATAATAATGGCAACGCCAGCTTTATCATCAGCACCTAAAAGTGTATCGCCACTTGCTGTGATAACATCACTCCCAATATGCTTGTTAAGATATGGGTGATTATTTACCGTAAGGATTTGTTGCTCATCTTTCGGAAGTACGATAGGTTGGCCTTGATAGTTGCGATGGAGTATAGGTTGTACGTTGGTGCCCGAGCAATCGGGTGCCGTATCTATATGGCTGCACAATGCAATGACTGGAACTTGTTTGTTCGTTGTAGCCGGAATGGTAGCGTACACATAACCCCATGCATCGGTATGTGCATCTGAAAGTCCCATTGCTTGTAGCTCTTGCGCTAATAATGCACTTAGTTGTTTTTGCTTTTCAGTGGTAGGATGCGTGTTGCTGTTTGGGTTGCTTTGCGTGTCTATTTGTACGTAACGCATGAAGCGTTCTGTAACGGTATGTTGATAGTGCGGTATCATATAATAGAGTTGTGTGGCAATATACTTACGTAAATGCTTGCAGTTTACCGTAAGGCCTGTTAAATTCACATAACCCCAAAACTAAATGCACATGAAAAAGTATGTTGTCGGCGCCCTTGTTGGCGGATTTTTATTGTTTATGTGGCAGTTTTTATCGTTTGCTGCCATTAATATTCACGAAAAAAGTATGCAATACACGCCCCAGCAAGATTCTGTATTGCAAAGTTTAAACAAGTTTTTAGAAGGTAAAGATGGTGGTTATTTTATGCCAACAGTACCCAGCGGAACCTCAGGAGAAGAAATGGAGAAGGTGATGAAAGCTAATATTGGCAAGCCTTGGGCGATTGTACACTATCATGCTAGCTTGAAGGATAATATGGTGATGAATATGACACGTGGCCTTACGGTAAATATTGTATTAGTAGGTTTATTGATATGGTTATTGAGTAAAATGCAACGACTTAGTTTCGGTAAAGTTTTAATGAGTAGCTGGGCGGTAGGGTTGATTAGTTTTATCAATGAACCTTATACCAGTTTTATTTGGTTTGAAAGTTTTGATATTTGGGCTTACCTCACCGATGCTGTTGTAGGTTACGGGTTAGTTGGTTTATGGCTCGGTTGGTGGCTGCCAAAGCAGTCGGAGTAAAGATGTTTTTATACAAAGAAATGGCGGCCGAAGGCCGCCATTTCTTTGTATAGTATATACCATCATGCAAGGTTATTTAAAGGCATAACCCAAACCAATACTGCCAAACAACGGAAATACGTTCCCCTCTGTATTAAGCATGGGCGTAAAGCCAATACGCCAAGTTACGCCGCCATCAATGGGTTGGCGCCTATACATGAATGTAGCAAAACCCATAATGCTTCTTTCTTTATAAGTATCGTAGTTTAAAATAGATGCTTTTCTGCTTAAAAAAGTAGCTCCAGCACCTACCTCAAACATGTTAGGATTATTGGGTTTTCCGAAAACATAATTCACTCCAACAGGAATGGTGGCAATAGAACGTGTTCTGTAGCTATACGAAACACTGGTGCCACCGCCGGGAAGCGTAATGGTTGAAAATTCTTCTCTATCTACCAGCGTAAAACCTGCGCCAATGCGAAAGCCCCAACCGAAACGACTGTTTTTGTCGAAACGTTGATCGTAGTTAGCCGCAAAAGCAACGCCAGGGCCACCTAGTTCTGCATAAAATATTTTGTTGATAGGTGTGCTTTTGTTTTGCTGTGCTTGCAGTGTGGTACAAAAGCTAACCAATGCAAGTAAGAGTGTAAAGGGTTTGATCATACAGTTGATGTTGTGTGCATCAAAATAAAGGCAAACCCTTGTTGTAAATCTGTTAATATGATTCTTTTTCGTTCGGGAAATCTTGCGATTTAACATCGCCAATATACTGTTGTACGGCTCCTGTTATCTGTTCATGTAAGTTGAGGTACTTACGTAAAAAACGTGGACTAAACTCGTTGTTAATACCTAGCATATCGTGCATTACAAGTACCTGACCATCGCAATGTGGACCTGCACCAATGCCAATCGTTGGAATATGCAGGCTTTGGCTTACCACTTGTGCTAAATGAGCTGGAATTTTTTCTAATACAATTGCAAAACAGCCGGCTTCTTGCAGAATAAGTGCATCGCGGCGTAACTTTTCGGCTTCTGCATCTTCTTTAGCTCTTACATTGTAGGTGCCAAATTTGTAAATACTTTGTGGTGTTAAACCTAAGTGACCCATTACTGGTATGCCAGCACTTACAATACGTTTGATGCTGTCGGCAACTTCTTCGCCACCTTCTAGTTTCAGGCTGTGGCCGCCCGTTTCTTTCATGATTTTAATGGCGCTAGCCAATGCAACATCGCTATTACTTTGGTAGCTGCCAAAAGGCATATCTACCACTACCAAACAACGATTAATACCTCGTACTACACTTTGTGCATGATAAATCATTTGATCGAGTGTAATGGGTACCGTTGTTTCATGCCCAGCCATTACATTGCTGGCACTGTCTCCCACTAAAATAACGTCTACACCGGCTGCATCGAAAATGCGGGCAAACGAAAAATCGTAAGCCGTAAGCATGGCAATTTTTTCGCCATTGGCTTTCATTTTCTGCAATGTGTTGGTAGTTACTTTTTTAACCTCTTTATGTACAGACATATTGTTTGTTTTATGGTAGCACTTACGTGCAAATGATGAGCCGTATGGTATTTACCGCAAGGTAACATTTACCGTAAGGTTATACATGATTATGCAAATGTTTCACTTGTTGGTAAAGGCTACGTATGAGTCCGTCGGCAAGTCCGATTTTAGGTACGTATATGGTTTCTATATCGGCCCAACGCATAACGTTCGTATAGATTTGCAGGGCTGGAACGATCACATCGGCACGGTCTTCACGTAGCTTGTACATTTCCATACGTTGGGGTACTGAAACGCTACTTAGTTCTTTGTAGTAATCTTTTAATAAATCGAACGAAAGCGGCTTGCCGTCTTTCTTTTTACTCAAGCTAAATACCTTGTTAATATTGCCGCCACTGCCAATGGCAATCATAGGATGCTTGCTTTTGGTGTTCGATTTTAAATGTTCCTTCATTTCATCCCAATGAGCATCTTGTACTTGTCGTTTTAACAAGCGAATAGTGCCAATATTGAACGATTCTTTGTAGCGTAATTTTCCATCGGCAAAAAAGGTGAGTTCGGTACTACCACCGCCCACATCGATGTACAAGTAGCTGTGTTCTTTATCGAGGCTTTCTGCAATGTGATTTTCATAAATCATATTAGCCTCTGTATCGCCAGATAAAATTTCAATTTCAATGCCTGTTTCCATTTTCACCTTGCGAATAATATCGGTACTATTGGCGGCATCACGCATGGCACTGGTGGCACATGCTTTAATGTGTTGCACATCGTATACATTCAACAAGTGTTGATATGCTTTCATGGTTTGTATTACCATGCCGGTGCGCTGCTTTCCAATTATACCCGTTTCAAAAACATCGAAACCAAGGCGTAATGGAACACGAACTAAGTTGAGTTTATTGAAAATGGGGTTGCCGTAACTATCGGTAATTACTTCGCAAATGAGTAAGCGGGATGCATTACTCCCTATATCGATGGCTGCTAGCTTCAATGTTGGGTTACGATTTTTGCTGCAAGTATAAGTAAGTCTCTACCTGACTTCTAAATTTCTTTTTACTGTTCGAAGATACATACTCGTTGTTAAGACTACTATTGAGAATTCGGGCTTTTACGTTGTCTTTTAGCTGAATTTGTAGAATATCTATGATTTCTGCTTGCAATACTGGGTCTGTAATGGGGGCTGCAGCTTCAATTCTATGGTCAAGGTTGCGTACCATCCAATCGGCACTGCTAATGTATACTTTAGGTTTGCCGCCATGTTCGAATACTAAAACCCTGGCATGCTCTAAATATTCATCTACAATACTGATGGCTTTGATGTACGGAAGCGTTTTTTTATCGTTAAACTGTACGCAGTAAATGCCACGTACGATGAGCTGCACTTTTACACCTGCTTGTGCTGCATCGGCCATTTTTTGTATGAGTATTTTATCGCTGAGTGAGTTCACTTTTACCGTAAGGCCGGCTGGCTTTCCTTCTCTAGCGAATTGAATTTCTTTCTGTAGCAGACTAAGAAAGGTTTTTCGCATATCGATAGGCGTGGTGAGTAAGGTTTTGCAGGCTCTAAGGAATGGATAGTTGGGCTTGGGATTTTCTAAGTAGCGGAACATGCGATTGATATCGGCCATGATGTTTTTGTTGCTGGTAAGCAAGCAATGATCGGCATATACCCGTGCCGTTTTTTCGTTGAGGTTGCCCGTACTCACAAAACCATAATACACCAACTTTTGTGTACCAACTTTTTTCTTGATAACGCATAGCTTGGCGTGAACCTTCATGTTCGGTACGCCAATGATTACTTTAACGCCTTCTTCTTCAAGTATTTTTTTCCACTCAAGGTTGGCTTCTTCATCAAATCGGGCACGTAGTTCTAACATTACAACAACTTGCTTGCCATTGCGAACAGCATTGATGAGTGCGTTGATGATTTTAGAATTGGTTGCCAAACGGTAAGCGGTGATTTTAATGCTTTGTACCTGCGGATCCATGGCCGCTTCACGCAATAAATCAATGATTGGATCGAAGGAATGGTAAGGCAAGTGTAAGAGTACATCTTGCTTTAAAATGATATCGGTCGTGCGTAATTGATTTTTAAATGCGGGATGCTGTAATGGCTTTCTTTTATTGGTTTTTTCTAATATGTTTGGAAAATCCATAAAGTGCCTAAAGTTGTGAATACGTCCACCAGGAATGATATTGTCTTTACGGCTCAAATTCAAGCGACGAATCAGATACTCGAGTAAGCCTGCATCCATTTCTTTATCATACACAAAACGTACAGCTTTGCCTTTGCGTCTGTTCTTGAGTCCTTTTTCAATTTTCTCTACCAAGTTGGTAGCTACTTCGTTATCAATATCTAGCTCAGCATCTTTAGTTACTTTAAATACATGAGCGGTGAAATGATCGTATCCGAAATAACTGAAAATAAAAGGTAGGTTGTACCTAATAACATCTTCTAATAAAATAATGTGATGTTCTCCGGCTGGTGCAGGTAATTGTACGAAGCGACCAATAGCTTTTGATGGAACTTCTATTAATGCATATTTCTGCAAATAAGCACTATCATGCTTACGCATTACCACACCAAGATAAATGCTTTTATCTCTTAAATAGGGTAGGTGTGGCAAGGTTTCAATCATTAAAGGAATAATGCTGTTCTCTACTTGTTCTTCAAAGAAATTTCGAACGAAAGCTTGTTGTTCTTTTGAAAGTTCTTTTTCTGTTAAGAGTAATACTTTTTTCTGTTGTAATTCCTTGCGAATGCCTTCCCAAATGCGGTTAAACTCATTTTGTTGTTGTAATACAATGGTTTGAATTTGTTCTAGTATTTGTTGTGGTTTATCTTCCATATGCATGTTGAGTTTCTTGCGTTTTTCGGCAAACTCAATCATGCGGCGGAGTGTAGCAACGCGTACTCTAAAAAACTCATCGAGATTGTTAGAGAAAATACCTAAAAAGCGAATGCGTTCCGATAGCGGAACTGTTGGGTCGTTCGCTTCTTGCAATACTCGTCCGTTAAAACTCAACCAACTAATATCTCTTGGAATAAACTGCACTTTAACACTCATAACATTGTTTTTCAAATGGCCTTTCATCAAAAATAGGTTGGCAATTGGTATGGCATTGTTAACTTTCTGCACCTATACCAGTTATGTTACAAGTTGATTTATTTATTGAACAATTACCGGAAACCGAGGCATTAATAGCGGCACATTTACGTAAGTTAATCTTACAATCTGTACCCGCTGTTACTGAGAAATTTAGTTTTAAAACGCCTTTTTATCATTACCATGGTATGTTTTGTTACATCAGTAAGTTGAAAAAAGGTGGTATTGAACTTTGTTTTTGTAGAGGGAAAGATTTGGTTGCGGCTTTTCCACAATTAGCACAAAATGGAAGATCTATTATTGCAGGGGTAACCTTACGGCAAATGACCGACGTAGTAACACTAGAAATTCCAACTTTAATACTAGCAGCCGCAGACTGGCAAGTGCAGGCAAAACTCGAGGGGCGTTCTATGCTAATTGCACCTCCACGAAAAAAAACGGTGATAACCTTACGGTAAATTGAATGCTATCTAAAGAAACTCCTTCCTGTTTGTGGTTCGTTTAAAGCTGTTGCGGTAAACTTAAAATCGCTGTGTAGTGCTTTAGCTTATTTTAGTGTCCTCACTTTAAGCGATATGGAAAAGTTTGCCTTAGTAATACATGGTGGTGCCGGAACAATCTTAAAAGAAGATATGACACCAGAGTTAGAACAAGCCTATATTGAAGGTTTAGAAGAAGCCTTAAATGCGGGTTACGCAGTATTAGAAGCTGGTGGCAGTGCGGTGAACGCTACCAAAGCGGCGATTGTAGTGTTAGAAGATAACATTCTTTTTAATGCTGGTAAGGGTTCTGTTTTTACCAAAAAAGGCGTCCAAGAAATGGATGCAGCTATTATGGATGGTAGCAATCTTGAAGCAGGTGCTGTTTCTGGCGTTCGTAACGTACGTAACCCTATAGAACTAGCTACCGAAGTGCTCCGAAACAGTAACCACGTTTTCTTAAGTGGAAAAGGTGCTACCGATTTTGCGATAAAACAAGGCATTAAGCTGGAACCCGACGAGTATTTCTTTTCGCAGTTCCGTTACGATCAGTGGAAAGCCATTCGAGATAGCGATACGTATTCGCTTGACCACACTCACCAACGATTAGAAGAGTTGATGAAAGATAAAAAGTTTGGAACGGTTGGTGCTGTTGCCTGCGATGCTCAAGGTAATATTGCTGCGGCAACTAGTACTGGCGGTATGACTAACAAAAAGTACGGCCGTATTGGCGATAGTCCGCTCATTGGTGCTGGCACCTATGCTAATAACAACACCTGTGGTATCAGTTGTACTGGTCATGGCGAAATGTTTATCAGAAGCGTAGCCAGTTACGATGTTAGTTGTTTAATGGAGTACAAAGGCTATACATTGCAAGAAGCAATGCATACCGTGGTACATGAAAAACTCATACACCTTGGCGGCGAAGGCGGCATGATTGGCGTAGATGCTAATGCTAACGTGGCAATGGTATTTAACAGTGCTGGCATGTATCGAGCTTATAAAAAAAGCGACGGTACAAGTGAAATCGCTATTTACCGATAGGTACTCCTCCAATTTTGTTAAAGCCGCTCAGCTTTGCTGAGTGGCTTTTATATTTACAAACATCTAAACCTTACGGTAAATGAAGCAATATGTTGTTATAAGTAGTTTGTTATTGGTTGCAGCAGGCGTTAGTACTACCAGTTGTGTAAGCAAAAAGAAATATTTGGATGCACAAATTGCACTCCGCCAAAGTAAAAACGATAGTGCACAACTTGCCTATAACTTGCAGCAACAACGAGCCGAGGCCGAAGCGCTCAAAAAAGACAAAGCAAATTTACTCTCCGATAAAGCCAATCTGGCAGCCGATATTGCTGCGTTAGAAGCTCGCAAAAAGCAATTACAACAAAGCTTAGATGCCGCTAGTGCCGATGCAAGCAGCAAAGGGAAAGCGCTGGCAGAACGAGAACAGCAAATTGCTGAGCAACAACGTAAGCTACAGCAACTACAATCGCTGATAGAAGAACAAAAACGTGCAAGCGATGCACTTCGCAATAAAATGGCCGACGCCCTAAAAGGCTTTGCTGCCAGCGATTTAACAGTAACGCAGAAGAATGGTAAGGTGTATGTAAGCTTGAGCGAAAATTTATTGTTCCCTAGTGGTTCGGCTACTGTTAATATGCAGGGTAAGGCTGCTTTGCAAAAGCTTGCTGAAGTGCTTAATGCTAACACCGATATTGCGGTGAATATCGAAGGACATACCGATAGCATTCCCATTAGAGGTGGCCGTTTTGAAGATAACTGGGGCTTAAGTGTTGCCCGAGCCACCAGTATTGTTCGCATTTTAGTGAACGACTACGCCGTAGATCCCAAACGTGTAATTGCCAGTGGCCACAGCGAGTTTGATCCTGTAGATAGTAATTTATCAAAAGAAGGCAGGGCTCGTAATCGTAGAACTGAAATTATTCTCACCCCTCGCTTAGCCGAATTATATCAGCTCATTAATGCCCAATAAATAGTACACCTTACGGTAAATGATGGTACTCATCATTTACCGTAAGGTGTACACAGGTCTAAAACAAAATAGCTCCGATTATTCATCGGAGCTATTTGTTCAGTAAAGCTAGAGCTTTATAAATGAGTTGTTGCTGTCTTAGATTAGTGAGCAGCAGGAGCTGGAGCAGCAGTAGTGCTATCAGCTGGCTTTGCAGTGCTATCAGTAGTAGCAGTGCTGTCAGCAGGAGCAGCCATTGTTGTAGAGTCAACTGTAGGAGTTGCTGTGCTATCAGCAGCAGCTTCTTTGTTCTCACCACCACCGCAAGCTGTGAAAGCAGCAGCGATAGCTAAGATTGCGAAAAACTTTTTCATCTTGTTTTTGATTTGTGTTTTTAAAAACTGATGCAAAAAAAGGGTCTATATTTCAATTGCACAAGTTTTGTTAATAATTTATTTTTTTCTGAAAAAGATACGCACGGGCACACCACTAAAATCGAAGTGCTTGCGTAGCTGGTTTTCAAGGTAATTTTTATACGGTGTTTTAATATCGTCGGGGTAATTAGCGAAAAAGGCAAAGCTTGGTACATGCGTAGGTAGCTGCGTTACATACTTTATTTTAATGGGGTTGCCGCGTACAACAGGTGCATGATAGGCTTCAATAGCTTTCAACATTACATCGTTAAGCTTACTTGTACTAATTTTTTGACTCTTGTTCGCATACACTTGTAGCGCTACTTCAACCGCTTTGAGGATACGTACTTTGTCTTTCGCCGAAATGAAAATCACCGGCACATCGGTAAATGGTGCGATGCGTTCTTTAAGCAACTTTTCATAGTCGCGGGCAGTGTTGGTTTCTTTGGCTACCAAATCCCACTTGTTAACCAATACTACCATGCCTTTACCTTTTCTGGCGGCTAGCGAAAAAATATTCACATCTTGGGCAGTAATACCTTTTTCGGCATCAATTACCAGCAAACAAACATCGGCTTCATCCATTGCACGGATGGCTCTGATGATGCTGTAAAACTCAAGATCGTCTTTATCTTTATTCTTCTTACGAATACCTGCGGTATCTATCAGAACAAAATCTTTCTGAAATAGGTTGTAACGGGTGTGAATGGTATCTCTTGTAGTACCTGCAATGTCGCTTACAATGGTTCTTTCGCTGCCTAGTAAGGCGTTGAGTAGGCTGCTTTTGCCAACGTTAGGCTGACCAATAATGGCGAATTTAGGTAGTTCCGTTTCGGCTTTGGTATCTTCTGAGGCTTCTTCGGTAATGTAGGTGGTAAGCTGATCGAGGATATCGCCTGTACCACTGCCCGACATGCTGCTGATGAAAAAAGTATGATCAAAGCCAAATGCATAAAACTCTGTGGCAAGTAATTGGCGTTCAGGATTATCAACTTTATTTACCGCAAGGAGTACAGGTTTGGTAGCTCTGCGAAGCATATTCGCCATGGCTTCGTCGAGGTCGGTAATACCAACGGCAGCATCAACCATAAAAATAATGGCATCGGCTTCATCGATCGCAATCACTACTTGCTTGCGAATTTCTGTTTCAAAAATATCTTCGCTATTGGGTACAAAACCACCGGTGTCAATCACGTTGAAGGTTTTACCATTCCAATCGGTAACACCGTACTGGCGGTCGCGGGTAACGCCGCTAATATCATCAACAATCGCTTTGCGTTGCTCCAACAAACGGTTGAAGAAAGTGCTTTTGCCAACGTTCGGTCTTCCTACAATGGCTACTGTAAAACTCATAAATCGCCTTTTAAATGGGCGGCAAAGGTAAGGTATTCCGTTGGGCTAGTATGTTAAAGCCTTGGTTGCCTTGCGGTAAATGTAGTTTCAGGTGGCTATTTACCGTAAGGTAGTTATTTGAAACAACAATAAAACTGAATTAGTTATTAGCTGGCTTGCTTACGCAAACGGGTAATTGCCACAATACATAATACCGTACTTGCGGTTACCAATTTTAATAAGTTCGGATCGATTCCTAAACTGAGTGTAAAGGCAAGTACTAATTGAAACACAACACTACCAATGATTACCATTGTAATTTGTGCCGTAATAGAACGTAATCGGAGTAGTTGTTGCAACGCATCGCCAATGAGTACAGCGCCTAACCCTGTAATTACAATGCCAATGCCCATGTTGATATCTGTGAAAGCTTGATACTGTGCTACTAAGAAACCACTTGTTGCCGTTAGTGCATTGCCAACAGCAAAGCCGATGGTTTTCATGGTGTTGTTGTTGATGCCAAGTGCGGTTGTCATGGTACTGCTATCGCCTGTGGCACGCATGGCAATCCCAAAATCGGTATGTAATACGTATATAAGTATTGCAACAATGATTATTAAGAGTAATCCTGCAATGGTTAACTCATTGATGTTGATATTGCCGAATAGGGTTACTTGCTGAAAAACATTGGCTACGTTTAACAATGGTACATTACTTCTGCCGAGCATACTCAGGTTGATAGAGTAGAGTGCTGTCATTACTAAAATACCTGCTAGTAGTGCATCGATTTTTAGTCGGGTATGTACTAGGCCTGTGGCAACACCTGCTAAAGCACCACTTATAATAACAACAGGTAACACCGCCCAACTATTGTAACCCTTTGTAAGTAAAATAGCAGTAATAACAGCACCAAGGGTATAGCTACCATCGGTGGTGATGTCTGGAATCTTAAATATTTTCATGGTGAGGAAAATGCCTAGTGCCATTAAAGCAAGGCATAACCCCAACATTACTGCGGTGATGTAAAACATTACTGAATTGCTTGAAATGTTGCGGGTACTTTTACGCCAAATGCAGCCGCAACGGATGCATTGTATACACGCTTTCTCGTTTTTACAATGGTATAGGTTAATCCATTGGTATTGCCTTGTGCTAAATATTGCGCTGCTTGTTCGCCACTTTGAAAACCCCAATCGTAGATATCGGCACCAAAAGCAGCTATTGCCCCGCGACTTACGAGTCCGGCTTCACTTGTAAAAATGGGTACTTTAGCTTGATTGCATGCTTTTGCAATGGTTTCAAATGAAGCAAAAACCGTGTTATCTGGATTGGCAAAGAAAGCATCTATTTTTTTCGATAACAGCGATTGCGTTACCAATTGCACATCGGCACTTGTATTTACCGGAAGGTATACCAAATTAATGTTATTACTCGCTGCAAGACTTTTAATACGTTCGATGGCCTCTACACTTTGTGGTTCGCTTTGGTTGAAAATCATACCCACGGTGAGTTGAGGCTTTTGCAGCAAGGTTGGGATAAGCAAAAAAGAGGTATCTATGTAAGCTAAATTTTCGCCTACACCAAATAAGTTGGCAGGTGCCTTGCCCGTTGCATCTGTTATTTTCATCAAGTCGGGCATGGGTGACACCATCATGAAAATGGGGATGGTTGTTTTGCTTTGCACAGCTGTAACGGTACTTAACGATGGACAAGTTGCTAACAGTGTTACCTGCTCGCTTTGCATGTACTTTACAATTTGCGTAAGCGTGGGAATGTTGCCTTGTGCATTACGATAAATCACTTTTATGTTGCCTTTGCTTTCGCTGTAACCTTTTTGTGCCAGCGCATCGAAAAAACCTTTTTTGGCTTGAGCAATTGTATTGTCTTCAAAAGCATCAACAAAACCAATTACCGGAACATTGCTTGGCGTACTATTACAACTTAAGAGTACTGCCATGGCCAATAGGCCTAATAATTTGTTCATGTACAGTGTTTTGTGCAAGTATGATTTGGTGATAGGGGTAAATATATCAACAAATACAACGTATATCGTGCTAAAAAGTTGATTGATGGGTGTGTATTTGTGCCAGTAAATTGGCTTTGCAATGGCTAAACCATTCTTCTTTAAGCATACTTAGCAAAATACTATCGCGACGCCCACCTTGCGGTAAATACATATGACTGCGAAGTACACCTTCTACCTGGCAACCTAGGCTTTTAATGGCAGCAATACTTCTTTCGTTTCTTGCATCGGCACGAAAACTAACTCTTTCAAACTGCATGGTTTCAAAAGCGTGATGCAACAACAAGTATTTACAGTGCTTGTTAATGCCTGAGCCCCAAAATTTTTTTCCATACCAGGTGTAACCAATTTGTAAATTTTTGTGTTCAAAATCAATATCGTATATGCGTGTGCAGCCTGCGTATTCTTGCGTTGTTTTGTTGTACACTATAAAAGCAATACTGTTGCCACTTTGGGTAGATGTAATGGCTTGTTCTACGTAGCTTTTCATCGCTTCAGCCGTATTAGGTTGCGCTAATAAATAGGTGAAAATTTCAGGTGAATCTGTTGCGTAATGTTGCAAATTTATGGCATCATTTGCCTGTAAAGGCCGCAGTAAAACGCTATTGGTTTCAAGTTGTATTTCGCTCAAAGCATTGCTGTGCATGGATTTCAGAAGATGGTTTTGTAAACTGGTGTTTGCAATATGGGATAAAAATGAAGATATTGCGACATAAACAACCAATCGATTAAATCTTATGTGTGGAATTGTAGGATACACAGGTCATAGACAGGCATACCCCGTAGTAGTTAAAGGACTTAAAAGACTCGAGTATAGAGGCTACGATAGCGCAGGCGTAGCATTAGTTACCAACGGCACCCTTAATGTATACAAAAAGAAGGGCAAAGTAGCCGACATGGAAGAGTATACTGTTGGAAAAGATTTGGGAGGTTCTATTGGTATTGGTCATACACGTTGGGCTACACATGGTGAGCCAAGTGATAGAAATGCACACCCGCATTTGAGTAACAGTGGTGAAATTGCCATGATTCATAATGGTATCATTGAAAACTATGCACAGCTTAAAGCTGAGTTACTCAAAAAAGGGTATGTTTTTCACAGCGATACCGATACAGAAGTGCTTTTAAACTTCATAGACGATATTTATAAGGAAACAGAAGGCAGTTTAGAAGAAGCTGTACGAATTGCCTTGCGAAGAGTAGTAGGTGCCTATTGTATTCTATTAATTCATAAAGATGATCCTGAAACTATTATTGCTGCGAGAAAAGGTAGTCCGTTAGTGATTGGTATTGGCAAAGGAGAACATTTTTTAGCCAGCGATGCTAGTCCGATTATTGAGTACACCAAAGAAGTGGTGTATGTGAATGATTATGAAATTGCCATTGTAAGACCAGACGAATTAATTCTAAAAAATCTGGGTAACGAAAAGCAAACACTATTTGTACAAAAGTTAGACTTAGAACTAGCTGCTATTGAGAAAGGTGGTTACGACCACTTTATGTTGAAAGAAATTTTTGAACAGCCGCAAACTATTTACGACTGCTTACGCGGTAGGTTAGATGCCGATGCTGGTACTATTACCATGAGTGGTATTAGTCAGTATGCCGAACAAATTATGCATGCACCTCGCATTATTATTCTTGCATGTGGTACAAGCTGGCATGCCGGATTAGTGGCAGAGTATGTGATTGAAGAACTATGTCGCATACCAGTAGAGGTAGAATATGCCAGTGAGTTCAGATATAGAAATCCAATTATTAACAAAGGCGATGTAATTATTGCCATCTCGCAAAGTGGCGAAACAGCCGATACCTTGGTTGCCATTGAAAATGCTAAAGAAAAAGGTGCTATTATTTTAGGTATTGTAAATGTGGTGGGTAGCAGTATTTCACGTGCTTCGCATGCCGGTGCGTATACTCATGCCGGTCCTGAAATTGGTGTTGCAAGTACCAAAGCATTTACTGGTCAGCTTGCTGTTTTGATGATGATTGCTATGAAGCTTGGCTACGAAAAAGGTACATTGCCGAAAGAGCGTTATCTGGATTTGTGTAAAGAACTTGCTGCTGTGCCTGAAAAGTTGAAAACAGTATTAGCGTTAGATGATCAGATCAAAGCCATTGCTGAAAAATATAAAGATGCTACTGACTTTTTATTCTTAGGTCGTGGCTATAACTTCCCAATTGCTTTAGAAGGTGCATTGAAGCTGAAAGAAATCTCTTACATACATGCAGAAGGGTATCCTGCTGCCGAAATGAAACATGGTCCTATTGCTTTAGTAGACGAAACCTTACCCGTGGTGTTTGTTGCTACTAAAGATAGCTATCATGAAAAGGTAGTAAGTAATATGCAAGAAATTAAAGCCCGTAAAGGGATGGTGATTTCTATTATCACAGAAGGCGATACCGTAAGCCCAACTTTAAGCAACGATGTAATTGTGTTACCTCCCGCCGATGAAATTGTGGCACCTCTTTTAAGCACTATTCCTTTGCAACTACTCAGTTACTACGTAGGTATTGCAAAAGGGTTAGATGTTGACAAGCCTAGAAATTTAGCAAAAAGTGTTACTGTTGAATAAGTAGTAATACAACATCATACAAGGGCAAGGAGTGTAGTCCATTTACATTTCTTGCCTTTTTTGTAAGTTCTTTTTTCCTTCATTACATGAACCCGAACTAACATGAATGTAATTAAGAAAACATCTCTTGAAAATTTAGGTTATCATTTCATTGCAGGTGAGCATTTGCCGCAAGGCGAAAACGAATATGTGTTTCGTTTTAAGCAGAATAAAATTGCAGCATCTGATTTTAGAAATTTAACTGCCAGCGAAATTGAAACCCTTGTTCGCAACAGAAATACAAGTGATAATTGGAATAACATTTTAGTAACCAGTGCTTTTAGTGCCGACTTAATTCGTAACTGTAAGTTTTTTGGGCTAGTACGCATTGGTAAGCTTGAGCCTTATTGCCTTGAGTTTAGCGATTTAAAAGTACCTGTGGGATTGTATAACAGCACTATCATTAGCTGCGATATTGGCGACAATGTGGTAATTGATAACGTACGTTATTTAAGTCATTATATCATTGGTAATGAGGTTATTTTGGTAAATATTAATGAGCTTGCTAATAGTAACCATGCGAAATTTGGTAATGGTATTTTAAAGGCAGGTGAAACAGAAGATGTACGTGTTTGGATGGAACTTGCCAACGAAAACGGTGGTAGAAAAGTATTACCCTTTAGTGGTATGCTTGCTGGTGATGCGTACTTGTGGAGTAAGTATAGAGATGATGATGCATTACTGCAAAAGTTGATTGCATTCACCGATAGTATGTGGGATAAGCGTAGAGGTTATTATGGAAAAATTGGTGCCAGAACTGTTATTAAAAATTGCCATATCATCAAAGATGTTTGGATTGGTAGCGATGCCTACATTAAAGGTGCTAACAAACTTAAAAATCTAACGATTGAATCGGCACCGCATGCGAAAACACAAATTGGCGAAGGCTGCGAAATGGTGAATGGTATTATGCATGAGGGTTGCAGGGCTTTTTATGGTGTAAAGGCAGTTCGTTTTGTGATGGCTAGCCATAGCAGTTTGAAATATGGTGCTCGCCTCATCAATAGCTATTTGGGTAACAATAGTACCATTAGCTGTTGCGAGGTGTTGAATGCTCTAATTTATCCTGCACATGAGCAACATCATAACAATAGTTTTTTAACTGCTGCCACCATTATGGGACAAAGTAATATGGCGGCAGGTGCTACTATTGGCAGTAATCATAACAGTCGTAGTCCTGATGGTGAAATTGCGGCTGGTAGAGGTTTTTGGCCTGGCTTATGTGTGAGTTTGAAGCATAATAGCAAATTCGCTTGTTATACTATTTTAGCTAAAGGAGATTATCCTGCAGAGTTGAATGTTACCATTCCATTCTCATTGGTGAGCAACGATATAACCAACGACAGACTTACCATTATGCCAGCCTTTTGGTTTATGTACAATATGTACGCTTTGGCTCGTAATAGTTGGAAGTATGTAGACAGAGATAAGCGTAGCGAAAAAATTCAGTTGCTCGAATACGATTATCTGGCACCCGATACCATGCAAGAGGTAATGGATGCAATTGCTTTAATGGAACGTTGTGTGGGTGCGGCTTATCTTTTACCGCAAGGTAAAGGCGCCGAAAAATCTGATAAAGAGTTACAAAAGCTTGGAAAAAAACTACTTACACAATCGCCTGAAATCGTAGATACACTTACTGTTACGGTGCCCAATACCGAAAACAGTAAGCGGCCTGTGGTGCTACTAAAAGTAGCGGCATCGTATCGTATTTTCAAGCAAATGGTGGTATTGTATGCAGGCAATTTGGTGTTAGCCGCTTTGCAACAATTTGAAGGAAAGCGTGCTGGCGATTTTATCAAACAAATTCCAACCAATACCAAGCGTGTAACGTGGGATAATATTGGCGGACAGCTGATACCATCTAGCGATGTTACACTACTGCGTAAGCTTATTAAAGAAGATAAAATAAAAAGTTGGGCAGCCGTGCACGAATGGTATGTGGCACAAGGCAACACGTATATCAGCAAAAAATGGGAGCATGCAATGGCCTGTTATTTTGAAAGTACAGGCATGAAGCCAGCCAGTATGACTACAGAGTGGCTGCAAGCATTTTTGCAGGAAGTGATTGCGATTAAAGCCACACTTACGCAAGCTATTTACAAGAGTCGTGAAAAAGATCATACGAACGCCTTTCGGCAAATGATGTACGCGAATGTTGCAGAAATGGAAGCCGTTGTTGGTAAGTTGGCCGATAATAGTTTTATCAAGCAACAGCAACAGCAATTGAAGCAAGTACAAAAGCAATGGAAACAGTTACAACAAAAGTTTGGGTGGACTGTGGAATAATACTGATGTGCTGTTATGATAATCAAGAAGGGTTCGGCTGCGAAGCAGCCGAACCCTTCTTGATTATTCCTTGATACTATACTTGCCTTAGTTCTTCTTCGCTTTATCGAGCTTGGCTTTTCTTTTTTTAGCAGCTTCTTCTTTTTGTTTTTGCGCTGCTTCGGCTGCAAGCTTAGCCTTTGCCGCATTTTGTAGCGACTGATCCATTAGTTTTTGTTCATCAATTTTTCCATCGGCATCTCTTATGGTAACATCTTTAGGAGCATTCCCCAACAATGGATCGATGCCTCGCATATCGGCAGCTTCATTGAACAATTTGGGTATGTGTACCCATGCACCATTTTGCCAACGAAATGCCTCATAATCACCATCGGGTATTAGTGTGAATTTTTTCGATGGGTCGTTTGTTTCACTTACTAGATGATCAAAAATGATGAGCTTTAAATCTTTATCGTAATTCAACTTTGCCCTGCCATCTTTTTTGTACTCAAGTACAAATCGGTAGGCTGGCTGTGCCGGCTTTGAACTATCAGGTTTGTATTTGAAAATCGGCGCACCAAATTGGGGCTTTCCTTGATCATCGAAAGTTAATACATCAATCCATTTACGAACAGCAAGGTCGCTGTAATCATCAAAACCAAAGAGTGTGTAGTATTTCTTTCCGTTGTATTCGTGTACCGTTATGTTGTAGTAAATAGCACCAATCCATTGGTTGCCAGCACGAACACTATCGGTTGGTTTGGTCGTAAAATCACTTATGTCTATTAACGGATATAATTGTAAGCTACCATCTTTGGTACGCATTTGAATAGCACCACGTTGCCTGAAATAACTAGAGTCGCGTTCGAACTGCCATGTGAATATTCTAAAAGCACTGTCTGGTGCATACAACTTGCTTACCGTTTCTACAGAATCGAAAGGGAAGTAAAAACTATGTGGTACACGCAGTGCCCTCACCAATGTTCTTACAAAGGCACTATCGTTTTTAATACGCAATACCGTGAGCGGATTGTTAATCATTTCACGGCTTAAATCTTTTAACGTGTCTTCAATTTGAAGTAGCCTTGCTTCATTGTTTTCGGTAAGTAAGGATGGTTGGGCATAACTACTTACGTAAATGAAAAAACAAGCTATCACCGAACAAATAAAACGCATCGTATGGTTTGAAATTTAAAAGTACTGCTTGCAATTGGTTTCAAAAATACTTTAACGTTCCTGTGCCTGGCTTATTGCTGCTGCCAACGCTGGCAAGTGATCGAACCTTACATCAATGGCCTCATGCGGAAATGGTGTTTCAGGGTTAGTGGTAGCTACAAAAGCAGTATACATGCCAGCATTTCTGCCAAAATACATGTCGCTCAGTTTGTTGCCTACGATCAAAGATTTACGTAAGTCAATGTCTGGAAAAGCTGCAACCGCTTGATGTGCCATGCCTGGTTGTGGCTTTCTGTTAATACTATCATCGGCAAGGTCGGGGCAGTAATAAATAGCATCGATATTGCCGCCAGCGGCTTTAACATCGGCGATGAGCTTAGTATGAATTGCAGCTAAGTCTTCATGCGTCATTAAACCTTTGCCAATTCCTTTTTGATTGGTAACAATGATAACGTATTTAAAATTTTTTGATAGCGTTGCTATGGCCGATAATACGCCATCGTAAATGTTAAATTCAGCTACATTCCTAATGTAGTCGTTCTTTTTTTCATGATTGATTACGCCATCTCTATCCAGAAACAGGGTCCAAGTTTTATCAATAGCTGTTAAGTGTAACATGTGTTTTATTATGCTAGTTCTTGTTGTGCTCGTTCAAAATCAGAAGGAATACCAATGTCTATAAAATAAGCATCTTGCTCACAACCATACATAGCATATTGTTGGTAATAAGCCTCTAAAAAAGCTTTTTCAAAACTGTATTTTGTTGGTAGTTGTAACTGCAGTAAATCATTTACCGTAAGGTAATATAACCCACCGTTAATGAGTCCGGCATCATACCATTGCTTCTCTTGAAATGCAGTAATTCTATGCTCTTCGTTGGTAGCAACAACACCGTATCTATCGAACTGATGCATTGGTTTTAATGCTAATGTAATAGTGGCGTTGTGCTGTTGATGCATTTGTATAAGTGCACCAATGTTGGCTTTAAAAAGCGTGTCGCCATTCGTTATGAGTACGTGTGTTGCATCGGTATGCTTACATGCCAATTGTATGGCACCACCTGTGCCAAGTGGTTCATCTTCAATCACTACGGTGTAATTGTGCTGCGGTAATATTTGCCGTAAGGTATCTTCAAAAGCATTGTGTAAATAACCTAACGAAAAAATAAAATGTGTTACGCCTTGCGATTGCAAATACGCAATTACATAAGCAATAAATGGCTTGCCTGCAACTGGTGCCATGCATTTTGGAAGATCAGGCACTACACTTCGTAAGCGTGTACCTAAACCACCTGCTAAAATAATGGCTGTTAGTGGCTGTTTCATGTGGCAAAAAAATGGCTTGTTATTGGTTCGTACAAAAAAAGCTTCGCCGAAGCGAAGCTGTATGTTACCATTACCTTACGGTAAATGTAGGATAAGTGATACTTATTGTAATTCCCAGGCCAACGCACTGGCACCAAGAATTGCAGCATCGCTTTCTTTAAGATGGCTTACCAGTATTTTAACCTTGTTTTGAAATATTTGAATTAGGTTGGCTTCCATGTGTTCTTTGGTAGGTTTTAGAATTAACTCGCCAGCTTTCGTGAGTCCGCCAAAAAGTACAATCGCTTCAGGACTACTAAACATAACGGCATTGGCTAATGCCATACCAAGTACTTTGCCAGTGAATTCAAATACTTCTTTTGCTAAAGCATCGCCCTGCATTGCAGCATCAAATACGGCTTTAGAATCAAGCTGTTCACGTGGAATATCTCTCAACAAACTTGGGGTATCGTCTCTATCTAAAAATTCAATAGCTGTGTATTTAACACCCGTTGCAGAGGCATAACTTTCTAAAGAACCCTTCTTGCCAGTGCCAGGATGATAACGCCCATCTGGAATTGTAACGGTGTGGCCTAGCTCGCCAGCAAAACCATCGTGCCCGTAAATGAGCTTACCATTCGCAACAATACCACTGCCCACACCAGTACCAAGGGTAATCATAATGAAGTCTTTCATGCCTTTAGCGCAACCGTAAGTCATTTCACCAATGGCAGCTGCATTAGCATCGTTGGTGAGTACAACGGGTAAGCCAAATTTGTCTTGCATCATTTTAGCTAATGGAATAATGCCCTTCCATGGTAGGTTGGGAGCATATTCAACGGTACCTGTGTAATAGTTACCATTAGGTGCACCAACACCAACACCTTTGATACGACCTTTTCCACCCACTTGCTCGATAAAGGGTAAAAGATTTTCGTACAAGGCATCGATATAGTCGGCAACCTCATCGTGCCCACGTGTACTCATTTCGCTGCTAAAAAGCACATTCCCATTGCGGTCTACAATACCGAATTTGGTACCTGTGCCGCCAATGTCAATACCAATAACAAGTGTATCCATAAAGTAAATTTATAAGTATGAATTAATGACCGCCGCCGGTTGTTGTAACAGCATCAAAATCAATACCCTGCGATTGTAATATTTTTTTCGATCTGATAGCATAGAAAGCTAGGTAAGCAAAGCAAGCTACACCTGCAATAAAGCTATACTGAATGCCAATGAAACTGTCTGCAAGAATACCTTGTAATACGCTTATAATTCCACCGCCCATAATCATCATAATGAGGTAGCCACTGCCTTCGTTGGTATGTTTTCCAAGACCACTTACAGCAAGGGTGAAAATACATGGCCATAGCGTGCTGCAGAAGAGTCCAACACTTGCAAATGCAAATACACTAACCATACCGCTACTGAGCATACCAATTACCAATGCTGTGATACCCATTAATGAGAAAATTAAAAGCTGGCGAGCAGGGTTGCCTTTGCTTAATAAATCACCAATAATCATTACGATAATTACTAGGCCGTAGATGTAAAACTGACTAACCTCATGCTTGGCAATCAAGTTGACAAATAAGAAAACGCTGAAAGCGATGTACGGCATTAAGAAGTTTAAAACTTTTTTCGTGAGTCCTTCAACACCAAATGCACCAACAGCTCCGGTCCAGCGGCCTATCATCAAACTAGCCCAATACAACGATACGAAAGGCGCTATTTTCTCGGTAGGAAATGGTTCTCCATTGGCGCCAGTTAAATGTTGTTTCATAAAGTCTGGCATATTACTGGCAGTACTTACTTCAACACCAACATATACAAATATGCCAATCATGCCCAGCCACAACTGTGGATACGATAATGCAGATTTTCTACTACCCGTAGTACCAGGCTCATCATTCTCACTAACAGTTGGAATTTTATTTGGTAATGAAGAAAACTTGAATAAAATAGCTGCTAGTATGAATGCTGCTCCTAACACCAAATAAGGTGTTTTTACGCTTTCAATACTTGCTACTACGGTACTGCCATCGAGGTCGCCAAAAATGGCGTAGCTCACAATAAGAGGACCAATAGTAGTACCAAAATTATTCACACCACCTGTCATGCTTAATCGTTGAGCCCCTGTTTTAGGGTCGCCAATAACAATCGTTAGTGGGTTGGCAGCAGTTTGTTGTAAGCTAAATCCTAGGCCAACAATAAATAATCCAGTTAACATCAATGGAAAAGAGGCATTATTAGCTGCAGGATAAAACAATAGTGTACCAGCTGCAGATATAGTCAAGCCCAGTGCTATACCGTTTTTGTAGCCAATACTATTCAATAAATCGCCTTTCGTTATTTTAGATCCAATGGTATAAATGATTGCTCCAACAGTGTAAGCCACATAAAAACAAAATGAAATCATCTGACTTTGCCATTGTTCTAATTTGAGTTTCTCTTTAAAAACAGGTATCAGAATGTCATTAGAGGCGGCAACGAATCCCCAGAAGAAGAATACCGATACCAAGGTTAAGAATGCAGAAGTTTTGGTTCTTTGCATTTGCGGTTGTGCATGCATACGGCAAGAGGTTGTTAATGTGCTTTAAAGGCTTCTAAAATAAAAGGATATTCACCCTAAAGAAAATTTTTTTAGAAAATATACAAGCAATTGGCTATAACGCTAATTTGTAAGCCTATTAACCGCTTATTTTTTTGCGATGGAAATTTTACACGTAAGTGCCGAATGTTACCCTATGGCCAAAGCCGGAGGCTTGGGCGATGTAGTAGGAGCACTCCCCAAATATCAAAATGCATTAGGGCACATAGCCAAAGTTGTAATGCCCATGTATCGTACCCAATTCTTGTACAACAACGATTGGGTGGTAGATGCAAAAGGTAGTACCAATATGGGCGACTTGTTTTTTGATTATACCATCATCAAAGAGCAAACCAACAAGTTAGGGTTCGACCTCTATTTGGTAGATATCAATGGCCTTACAGATAGAGAAAAAATTTATGGATATAACGACGATACAGAACGTTTCACGGCCTTTCAAATTGCAGTGTTACATTGGGTGAACCAGTGGGAACATGTGCCGAGTGTAATTCACTGTCACGATCATCATACAGGCTTGATTCCATTTATGATGAAATACAGCTTTGCATTCACGAAACTGGCACAGGTACCTTCTGTTGTTACCATACATAACGCTCAATATCAAGGTTGGATGGGTTGGGATAAAAGCACCTATATCCCTGCTTACGATACTTGGAAGGCTGGGTTGCTGGAATGGGCTGGCACCATCAATCCACTTGCATCAGCCATCAAATGTAGTTGGGCGGTAACTACAGTTAGTTGGAGTTATTTAGAAGAGTTAAGGCAACAAGCTAATGGTTTAGAAGCACTGTTCGAATATGAAAAAGGAAAGTGCTACGGTATATTAAATGGTATCGATGCCGATGTGTGGGATCCTGCCACAGATAACTACCTTACGGTAAATTATGATGCAAGTACCGTAGCCGAAGGCAAAGCCGCTAATAAAGCAGCTTTGTGTGAACGCTTTGGCCTACAGCCAGATGTTCCATTGTTTGTATTTATTGGTCGTTTAGTAGGCGAAAAAGCAGCAGATGTACTGCCCGATGCCATTTTATCGGCCATGTATCGTCATCCGAACAAAGCAAGTTTCTTAATACTTGGTAGCGGCGATCCATCTTTAGAAGATCGATTCAGAGGAATGGCCTCGGCCTTTACAGGCAAATACAACGCCTTTATTGGGTACAACGAAGCATTAAGTCACCTTATGTATGCAGGTGCCGATTTTCTATTGATGCCAAGCCGCGTAGAGCCTTGTGGCTTAAACCAAATGTATGCTATGAAGTACGGTACCGTTGCCATGGTGCGTAATACAGGTGGCTTACGTGATACCGTTACCGATATGGGTGATTGGCAAGGCTGGGGTATTCGTTTTAACCAAGCCACTGCACAAGATGTTGGTCAAGCAATTGATAGAGCCATTGAAGTATACAACGATACCACACAACTGAATTGGATGCGTCAACACATGATGCAAATAGACCATAGTTGGGAGAGTGCAGTACAACAGTACATAGAAGTGTATCAAAAAGTGGGGGCTTTGTAGTTTTTTATGGTATCTATTACTGTAGTATCAAATACGCTTTCTATATTTAAGGCATAACAAAAAATGTTAGCACAAATGAACATATCTAAATCTGTTTTAGCACTCATTTTAGGTGGAGGTGCAGGTACCCGTTTGTATCCGCTTACAGCAAGTCGTAGTAAGCCTGCCGTACCTATTGCAGGTAAGTACCGATTGGTGGACATACCCATTAGTAATTGTATTAATAGCGGTATCAACAGAATGTTTGTACTTACGCAGTTTAATAGTGCTTCATTGAATAAGCATATCAAGAACACCTATCAATTCAGTTTATTCAGTACAGGCTTTGTCGATATCCTTGCGGCTGAACAAACACCCGATAATCCGGGATGGTACCAAGGTACCGCCGATGCAGTTCGCCAATGTATCCGCCACATTAACAATATTGAGAACGATTACATTCTTATTTTAAGTGGCGATCAGTTGTATCAAATGGACTTTGCTGAAATGCTGAACAACCACATCGAAAAAGGTGCTCACATTTCAATTGCTACCATTCCAGTTGGTGATAGAGAGGCTCCTGAATTCGGCATCTTAAAAAGCGATGAGCAAAGTTTAATCACCAGTTTTATAGAAAAACCTAAGCCCGAATTATTGCCTGAGTGGGTAAGCGATACAGGTGAAGCAATGCAGCAACAAGGCCGTATCTATTTGGCAAGTATGGGTATTTATATTTTCAACAAACAAGTGTTGATTGATTTGTTGAACAATGCCTACCCGAATGCAACCGATTTTGGTAAAGAAATTATTCCGAACAGCATTCATAACCATACTGTTATTAGTTATCAATACGATGGTTATTGGACTGATATCGGAAATATCTACTCATTCTACGAAGCTAACCTCGCTTTAACCGATGATATTCCGCCTTTCAATTTGTTTGATAATGGCAAAACGGTATTCACAAGAGCTCGTATGCTACCGCCAGCTAAAATCAGCGGAACAACTTTAGAGAAAACAATCATAGCCGATGGTTCTATTATTTTGGCAAGTAGAGTAGAGGCTTCTGTGGTAGGTATTCGTAGCAGAATTGGTCATGGTACCACTGTAGTGGCCAGTTATATCATGGGTAACGATTATTACGAAACCCTCGAGCAAATGAAAGAAAACCACGAACGTGGTATACCTAAAATTGGTATTGGCGAACGTTGTTACATACGTAATGCCATTATCGATAAAAATGCACGTATCGGTAACGATGTACGAATTAATGGAGGTGCTCACTTACAAAAAACAGATACGCCATTGTATACCGTTAAAGATGGTATTGTAGTAGTTAAAAAAGGTGCCGTATTACCTGATGGTTTTGTAATATAACCTTACGGTAAATATAGATGTATACATCATTTAAAAAGGGATGGGGCTGCGAAGCAGCCCCATCCCTTTTAGTTTACACATTTACCGTAAGGTATCAAGTATTATTCTTTTAAATAGCCACATTGAAATCTCTCAATGCATCATTCAAACTCGTTTTTAAATCGGTGCTAGCCTTACGCTTACCAATAATTAAGGCACAATTCACACCATAGCTACCCGCAGGAAATTCTTTCTGATATGTACCCGGAATTACCACGCTGCGTGCTGGTACGCGGCCTTTCATTTCTACAGGCTCACTGCCACTCACGTCAATAATTTTAGTGCTTTGCGTAAGTACTACATTGGCGCCTAAAACCGCTTCTTTCTCAACAATAACGCCTTCTACCACAATACTGCGGCTTCCTAAAAAACAACCATCTTCAATAATTACAGGACTTGCTTGTAGTGGCTCGAGTACACCACCAATACCAACGCCGCCGCTCAAATGCACACCTTTACCAATTTGTGCACAGCTACCAACCGTAGCCCAAGTATCAACCATGGTACCTTCGTCTACATAAGCACCAATATTCACGTAGCTCGGCATGAGTACAACATTTTTAGCTAAGTAAGCACCGTAGCGTGCAACAGCATGCGGTACTGCACGAACACCAAGGCTTGCATAATCTTTCTTCAACAACATTTTATCGTAAAATTCAAACGGCGCTAACTCCCAAGTTTGCATTTTTTGAATGCCGAAATACATGAGAATGGCCTGTTTTACCCACTCATTCACCTGCCATCCGCTGTCGGTTGGCGCTGCTGTGCGTAATTCACCTTTATCAACCGCTTCAATAACGGCACGAACTGCCTCTTCGTAACGTGCTTCCGCTAGTAAACTTCTGTTAGCGTAAGCCTCTTGTATTAATTGTTCTAACTGCATAGAATCGTTGCTTTTGGCCGCAAAACTAATTGTAACCATCCATCAAATCCGTTTATTCAGAACAAAAAAGCATTTGCTCGGTGAATGAATGTTGCCCTTACGGGTAAAAGTAATACCACAAGTGAACGAACTGCCACTTGTACGGTTATCTTTGCAGCCGCCCAAAACGTATAGTCGTGAAGGGTTAAAATTTTTGAGAGTATAGCAATCATGAAGCATTTACGTAACTTCTGTATTATCGCACACATCGATCATGGTAAAAGCACCTTGGCAGATCGACTTTTAGAGCATACCAAAACCATTGGCGACAGAGATATGATGGATCAGGTGCTCGACGACATGGATCTTGAGCGTGAAAAGGGCATTACCATCAAAAGCCATGCGATTCAGTTACAATACAAGTACACCGGTACACGTACCGACTTACATGGTACTTATACTTTGAACCTTATTGATACGCCAGGACACGTAGATTTCAGCTATGAAGTAAGCCGAGCCCTCGCCGCTTGTGAAGGTGCTTTGTTACTCGTAGATGCTAGTCAGGGTATTCAGGCACAAACCATTAGTAACCTCTATCTGGCCATTGATAACGATCTTGAAATTATACCTGTAATCAATAAAATTGATGCTGAGGGAGCTATGATTCCCGAGGTGAAAGATCAAATCATCGACTTAATCGGCTGTAAGGAAGATGATATTCTGCTTGCTAGCGGCCGTGCTGGTATAGGTATAGAAGAAATATTGCAAGCTATTATTGAGCGTATTCCACCGCCGGTAGGCGAAACCGAGGCGCCATTGCAAGCCCTGATTTTCGATAGTGTTTTCAATAGTTACCGTGGCATTATTGTGTATTTCAAAGTAATTAGCGGTAAGATTAAAAAAGGCGAAAAAATTCGTTTCTTTAATACTGGTGCCGAGTACGAAGCCATGGAAGTAGGTATCTTGAAATTGGGTTTAGATCCAAGAGCCGAGGTAAATACAGGTGATGTAGGTTACATTGTTACTGGTATTAAAAATGCCAAAGAAATTAAAGTAGGTGATACCATTACCACGGTGGCCAATCCTTGCAGTGAGGGCATTAGAGGGTTTGAAGAGGTGAAGCCAATGGTATTTGCTGGTATCTTCCCCGTGAATACTGATGAGTTTGAAGAGTTGCGTGATTGCATGGAGAAGCTGCAGCTGAACGATGCTAGCTTAACGTTTGAACTAGAAACATCACAAGCATTAGGTTTCGGTTTCCGATGCGGCTTCTTGGGATTGCTGCACATGGAAATTATTCAGGAACGTTTAGAACGTGAGTTTAATCAAACGGTTATTACAACGGTTCCGAACGTTAGCTTCATTGCCTACACCACCCGCGATGAAAGAATTATTGTGAACAACCCTGCCGAAATGCCCGATCAAACCAAGTTAGATCGCATTGAAGAGCCGTTCATCAAAGCACAAATCATTACCCTGCCGGAGTACATTGGTAATATTATGACACTTTGCCTCGGTAAGCGTGGAATGCTTATCAATCAAAGCTATCTTACTACCACAAGGGTGGAATTGATTTTTGAAATGCCACTAACGGAAATTGTATTTGATTTCTACGATAAGCTGAAAAGCCAAACCCGTGGCTATGCTAGCTTCGATTACAACCCCATTGGCTACCGCGATGCCGATATTGTAAAAATGGATATCTTACTCAATGGCGATAAGGTAGATGCTTTAAGTGCACTTATTCACCGTAGTAGAGCCCAAGATTTTGGTCGTAAGCTTTGCGAAAAACTAAAAGAACTATTACCTCGTCAGCAGTTTCAAATTGCTATTCAGGCTGCTATCGGTGCCAAAGTGGTGGCTCGTGAGAACATCAGTGCCTTGCGTAAAGATGTAACTGCTAAATGTTACGGTGGCGATATTAGTCGTAAGCGTAAGCTTCTTGAAAAGCAAAAAGAGGGTAAGAAGCGTATGCGACAAATTGGTAACGTAGAAGTGCCGCAAGAAGCATTTTTAGCAGTACTCAAACTCGATTAATCATTTGCCGTAAGGCCAAAATAAATCTACAAAAAAGGGTAGCCTAAATTGGTTGCCCTTTTCTTATTACTTACATTCTGAAGCCTGCTAAAAATGCAGTTACGGGAAGTTTTTTCTTGCCCTCTAACTGTAATTCGAGTACGTCAATAAAACCATCGGCACAAGCAAAGCGTAGGTAGGTTTTACCATCGGTATCAATGCTACCTTGCGGTAAATGATGCGCTGCTATCATTGGCTTACTACGATAAATTTTGCATGTTTTGTGCTGCAAAGTGGTGAAAGCCCCCGGAAAAGGAGAGAGCCCACGAATGAGGTTATGAATAGCTACGGCATTTTGTTGCCAATCTATCTTACAAGTGTCTGTAAATATTTTAGGAGCATGTTTTAGTACCGATGCATCGGCAAGTGTATGCTGTGGTTGCGGGTGAATGGTACCGTTCATGAGTCCTTGCAAGGTGGCTACAAGTGTATTGGCTCCCAACACTTTCATGGCATCGTGTAACTCACCAGCCGTGGTATCGGCGCCAATAGGCAAGCTGGCATGTAACAAAATATTGCCCGTATCAATGGCGTGTTGCAGTTGAAAAGTAGTAACACCCGTGGTGGTTTCACCATTAATGATAGCCCAGTTGATAGGTGCCGCACCCCTGTATTGTGGTAGCAGCGAACCGTGCACATTAATGGTGCCCATTGGTGGCATGTTCCAAACCACTTCGGGGAGCATTCTAAAGGCTACTACTATTTGTACATCGGCCTGTAATGCTTTGAGTGCTTCCAAAAACTCAGGATTTTTTAGCTTCTCGGGCTGCAATACGGGTAAGTTGTGCCTTACGGCAAATTGTTTCACAGCGCTTTGTTGTAACTGCATGCCGCGGCCTGCTGGCTTATCGGGAGCGGTTACCACGCCAACAACATTGAAGCCAGCTTCTAACAATGCGGCTAAACTAGCTACTGCAAATTCTGGTGTTCCTAAAAAAACAATTCTTGGAGATGCTTGCATACGTTGCAAATAAACTAAGGATACAGCAAATATTTGCGTCGTATAGCTTTAAATGCTTGCAATGCCGGCTGCCAACTTTTTCTGATATCGGCTTCGCTGGTACCATTTATGATTTGTTGCATTAAGGTGCTATTGCCTGCAAGCTTGTTGAAAAAGTAATCGGTTGGTTTGCCAGATTTCGGGCGTAAGAAAAAACTATCTTTCTGTGGAAATGCTTGGTAGCTTTCTAGTAAAAAGCGTAACTGCAATTGTCCATTTACCGCAAGGTACACACTATCGGCAGGGCCATACAAGTTGTAACCATAGCAAAGCTGGTTTTTGAGTTTAGGTTCTTTCGCACCATCGCGGCTAATAGGGGTGAATGCGTACCAACTATTGGGTAGCGTAGGGTGACCCATGATACAAAATGGATGTTCTGTACCTCTGCCTTCGCTTAATACGGTGCCTTCAAACAAGCAAGTACTCGGATACCAATAAATGCTTGTAGCATGTGGTAAGTTCGGACTAGGCCTTACGGGCAAATGATAAACTGATTGGTGATTATAATGTTGATTGTGCACCACTGTTACTGGAGTGTTTTGCTTACTGTTGCTAACGGTGTACGTAGTGGTACCTTTCGCCGTTGTTGTGGTGAAAGTGTAATTTTTAGGATTAATCCATTTTTCGCCGATAAGCATGAGGGCATATTCGCCTATCGTCATGCCATATACAATAGGCACGGGTTGCATGCCCACAAAGCTCTTGTAGGCGGTATCAAGTACAGGTCCGTCGATATAATGACCGTTCGGATTAGGGCGGTCTAGAATAATGAGTGGTTTTTGAAAACTGATGGCAGCTTCTATGAATGCCTCCAAGCTGCTGATAAAGGTGTAAAAACGTACACCAACATCTTGAATGTCGAACAGTAAAACATCCACATCTGCAACATCTTCGGCGGAAGGTTTGCGTTTTTTGCCATATAAGCTTATTACCTTGATGCCTGTAGCTTTATCGGTGTAAGAATCTACCTTTTCGCCTGCATCGGCAGTACCACGAAAGCCATGTTCGGGCCCGAATATTTTACTGATGGAAATGCCTAGCTTCTGTAGCGTGTCTACCAAATGCGTTTGGTGTATAGTACTGGTATGATTCGCAAAAATACCAACACGCTTACCCTTAAGCATGGGAAGATAAGCACTGATATTGTGTGCGGCAGGTGTTACTGGTTTTGCACTTTTTTGCTGCTTTTGAGCGGTGCTGCTACTGTTAATAATGCAGCAAGCTGCAATTAATAGGGTAATAAGCTTCAGGTTCATGCAATAAAGATAGGATTTTGCAAATAGCTGATCTTAATTATATACCCATAGTAATACTGGTTTTTGTGTACTACGTAGTTTGACATCAATAATACTCATGCTTTTATTAGATACGCTTGGGCAGCCCCAACCTTCTGGTGTTCCATTAGGATATGTTTCTGTATCTGATATTGCATCCCAAGAATGGAGTACTATCGTTCTGGTTAATGCATTGCTGTTACTTGGTTCTAAGCCATGTAGAAGATATTTGATTCCTATGCCCCAACTGCTAGAACCGCGAGCACCAATTTTATACTTACCTAATGATGAGCAATGGCTTCCATCTTGGTTGCTAAAGGATGGTTTGTTTTTTGACGCATCTTTACTCCAAGGGTTACTGCAGCAACCATGACTTACTAAGCAACTGTAAATAATAGTATCTTTTTTAAAGTCCCAGATAATAAAACGATTTAATCCTGAATGAATACCCATGTCTATCAGAATACATATGCTTGTATTCATTTTTTTGGATTTACAGTATTGGTATGCACTTTTCGCCTTTGCTCTAGTTTGTTGTACTACAGTTTTATCGCTCAAATTGCGTTGAGCATGTAACAGTGTTGTGTGCCAAATAATTAATAACAGTGCTAAAAGCAAGTTTTTGCTAACAGCATTCATTTGGTGTTTTAAGTTAATTACACAATAAGTTGACATGCAATCGTTTATAGACTTTTGAATTATATCCCATTTACCGTAAGGTACTACTCCTACAGGATTGATTCGCCAAAGGTGAGTAGGTTGTTATCGGGATCGAGTATGGAGAACTCGATTTGCTGCCATGGTTTTATTTGTAAGGCTCCATTGGGGTGAATCATTACGTTGTGCTTGATGCAGTTTTGATACCAAGCCTCAATTTGGGTGGTTCTGATGTACACCTGGCCGTAGTTTTCGGTAGGGTTAAGGTTGGGAAAACTGAAAAAATGTATCTCAATGGTATCTTTTTGCAGTATCAGATAATCGGGGTAATCGGCGGCACCAATATCTCTAAAGCCTAGTTTTTCGGTGTAAAAGGCCTTGGTAAGAGACTTGTTTCGCATGGGTAATTTTGGGTGAATGGTAGTAAGCATATACAGCTAAAATTTTTATGTATGGATGCCATAGATTACTTACAACCATTGTTGTACATATCTACAAGATCGTTGAGGAAGTACTTGTTCCTTTTGATGTCTTTTTTAGTTTCCTTAGCATCTCTATTTAAGATAGCCATAGCGTATGGACAATCTTTCATGAGTACGATTCAAATATATAAATGTATACTTGAATGTGTTGGGATTCAAATCATTTTTTATCATTTTACATGCAGTCGGTCATTTACCGTAAGGTGCTGTAGTTTTTGGTAAAACATGGCTGTACGTACCTGAGTGCTGGCCTCGCTGGTAAACTAGAAAATAGTTTTCTTAAAAAAGTATGCAAAAAATTATGCTACTTTTAAAAAACGTGTAATTTTAACACATTACTAAACAAACAACGATTTTATGAAAAAAATTTTTACTCTATGCTTGCTTGCAGTTGCTGGTGTTGCAACGGCACAAAGTCCTACAATTGACGGTGTGTACAGTACTAGCGAAGGCTGGGGTGCTGCTAGAGCCACTGGTACACAAGTAGGTGCTAGTGATGGTTGGCAAAGTACAGATGCTATGGCTTTATACGTTACTTACGATGCCAACTATGTTTATTTTGGTGCACAATGTAAAGCTGCTAGTTGGATGCAGTTTATTTTCGCAGTAAATACTCAAAGTGGCGGTAATGGTACTGATCCTTGGGAAAGAACTATTACTTATGCTCAAACGAACCTGCCTGACTATTTGTTTAGAGGCGATATCGCAGGAACTAATTATGCCCAATTTCAAAAATGGAATGGTACAAGCTGGGATCGTTGGAATGGTACCGGCTATGCTGGAGCAGATGTAAATGCTAATCAGGCTGGCACAGAGGTTAAAGGTACCTTTAATGCGAATAACGAAGGCTTCATTGAATTGAGAGTGCCAAGAGCTGCTATTACTGGTACACCAACTGTTGCCGATGTTCAGTTTATTATTACGGGTAACAATGGCGGTACTGCTAATGGTCATGGTATTTTTGATGCCATACCCAATGCTAACAACGTTACTTCATGGACTGCCCCAGGTAATGCAACTACTGCAACAAGTTACGTAGAAGGTATTGCTATTAGTGCATCTACATTGCCTACCAATCTTACAGCTTTTAGAGGTGCTTTAAAAAGCAATACTGTTGCTTTGGAGTGGAATACTACCAACGAATTGAATGCTAAAGGTTTTGAAATTGAAAAATTAGACGGTAGTACTTGGAGAAATGTTGGTTTTGTTGCCGCTTTAAATAACGCTAATGGTAGTACATATACTTTCATTGATGCGAATGTTGCTGCTAGCAACGTGTATAGAATTAAGTCTGTTGGCAAGTCTGGCGAGTTTAAGTTTAGCCAAGTAATTGCTGTAAATGGTCGTACAGCTACAGCTACTATTCAGGTATTCCCAACTATTATTAAGGGTGGAAACATCAATATTAGAACTACTGAATTAGTAGAAGGTAAAGCTAATGTGCGTGTATACGATTTTGCGGGTAGAGTGGTTACACAAGCCAATTTGAATGTTGCTAAAGGCGATTTCACTCAAGCTTTAAGCTTACCTGGCTTACAACCCGGTATGTATTTTGTAGAAGTAAAAACAGCTACGAAGGCAACAACAGTTAAGGTAATTGTTGACTAGTTATCAGCATAAGCTTATAAACCACAAACGCCACTCAATTGAGTGGCGTTTGCTGTTATAGTACTGTTTTACTTGAAGATGCGTTATTTACTTTCTGTATAAAGTTTCGTAAGTATCAATCCATTCTTTCACACTTATTTTTTGCATTAGCTTACCGATAAGTTCGTAGGGGATATCATCCATTTTTTTGAAGCGGATACAGCTTTTGCCCATATCAAGCTTTTGCTTGCAGTAATTCGGATACTCACTCACAAACCATGATAACAAATCTGGTTTTGCATAGATACCCATGTGATAAAAATTGATAGTGTTTTTCTGCGAAGCAATACCTGCAAAGGGTAGTGGTTCTGCCGGCTTGCAATGATAACCAGCAGGGTATAACGAATGTGGTACAACATAGCCCAAACCGCCGTAGCTGATAGCAGCTTCGAAACCCTTAGGAAGATTGTTAAGAATGGTTTGATGTAGCTTATTAAAAGGTGCTAATCTATCAGTTGGCAGATTGGCTAAGATTGCATCTACAGTTTGTCCGTTCGCTTTCATAATGTATGTTTTAAAGGGCTATGATACCTATTGGGTTGCATCTATAAAACTTAAAAATAGCTGTTTTAAAACAATATTATAAAGGTATATACTTACGTAAATGAGAACGCTTGCCAAAGTATAGCTTTAGAATGTTACCCGTAGTGTAGTGAATATATTTCTTGGAATAAGTGGGATGCTATAAAAGCTTTGCATTACAAGGCTATTGTTCGAATTGAAATAACGGGTTTGATTAGATAAATTTTCGGCTCGTACAATCAAATGAAAAGGACTTTCTTTCCAACTATAATTCCATTCTAGATCTATGTAAGTGAATGCAGCTTGATTATTAGAAAATATATTGTTGTTGTAAAAAGATATGTTTGATGCTAAATGCATTGCCTTAGAAATAACAAGTCGCTGCGATATCTTTACAAGTAAGTTAAATGTATTAGTCGGACGGGTGTCACCTAACAGGTTGGTTATTTTGAAGTTAAAGCCCGAAATAGCATTTTCAAGTTTAATATAGTACTTCTTTTTCCAGTTTCTTTTGATGCTTGCGTTTATCCAATAAAATCTATAACTCGTAGGTTGTGTTTTAATGATATCGATGCCTTGTGCTAAAAATGCTGTTTTGTAAGTGTAGCCTGCATCTATATTGATTAAAGCATTCAATACCACAGATGGAATGGTGTAATGGTAAGAGCATGTGTACACATTGGTGGGAAGTTGTACTATACTATCTCTATTAAACAATACAAACCCTCTATAATTCGGTAGTGATAATGTGCTAGTAAGGTTGCCGAGATAGCTTAATACTAAAAAGCTGCTCGTTAAATTTTTTTTGCCGCTCCATGTCCAACTATAACTGGCATCAAGTATACGCCTAGGTATATTGGTATTCGTTGCTTTTACGTAAGTGTTGGTTTGTTTTGGATAAAAAATTTCTTCGTTTAAATTAAAAGAAGAAAGTTGATTTTGTTTGTATGACAGCGTTAACATACCATCGAAATTACTGTACCGATGTTTGTTTTCTATAGCTATATTCACCGTTGGGGTAACAATGTGTCGTGTAACTTGGGTAGTATTATTGATGAAGGCAGTTTTTACACCTACAGCCGCGTCTACCGAAAAGGGTGTTTTCATTAACAATCGAATATCTCTTTTATAAAAAGCTTCTAAGCTTGTTATATGATAATTGTTAGCATTAATGCTATTGCTAATATAGTAAATAAGTTGTGTAGCATTTTTATCTTGCAAGAAGTTACTGGTATGCGTTTTTAAGTATAAACTACTCCATGAAATACCTTGTTGTACGATTACCCCTTTTGCTTTTTTACTTATTCTAAAATCACCTTTAAGCAGATGTACATTGTTGTTAACTAAATTTGAAAGATGGGTATAGGCAGCCGGTAATACAAAAATGGAAGAAAAGTCGGATGAAATGCTTCCCGCATTTTGAAGTATAGATTGATAATTATAGCTCATGTTAAACTCTAATGCTTTTTTAGCATGTACTCTTTGGGTGTACTTTGTTCGTAAAGCAATACTATTCCAGTTGCTGTTGGTATTACTTTGTAGGTTATTAGCATTGTTGAGCCCCCGTATATACTATGTAGATTACTACTTGAAGCATCGCGAAAGAAATTACCTTCTATGTCTAGTGCTTTGGTGCTATCTATACTCCATTTAATGCGTTGTTGAACGGTTATAAAAGTGGGATTATAGTGCATATTATTTGTATCTGAACGGTCAATAAAATCGACTGTGTTATAGAAAATAGAATTGTAATAGCTACTTTGAGATTGCCTATCTGAAATAAAATTAATTTCAGTTGTAGCTATTGTTTTTTTAGATAATGGAATATTAATCTGAAAGCGGTTATCTTTTTGGTTATTTCTAATATACCATCTATTTTCAAAATTATTAATAAGCTGTAATGAATTATTATTCATGAGCCAATTTTCGGTAGCTCTTTCGTTTTCTTTTTTTAGCTCATTTGTTTGTTGAATACTTACACCATTGCCAATATTGTTCCAATTAGCAATAAAACCAAGTTTTATTTTATTATATAATGAAAAAATTACTGGCGCTACTGTATATCTCCCGCCACTTCCAATACCCAATTCACCATCTCCGAATGCAGTTTTTATGCTTACTTTATTTACCCCAATATTTAAGAATACTTTCCCATCGCCGTAAAGCCCTTTTAGTAGTTTATTGTCGTTTTGGTTTTCAATAGCTTGTATAGTATTGAGTACATGTACAGGAAAATTAGTAAGTAATAAGTTTGTTTTATCGGCAAAAACTTCTTCACCCTCAATCATAATCTTTTCAACGTTTTTCTTTTTATAAAACAGCTGTCCCGATTCACTTATTTCAAAGCCTGGAATTTTTTCAATAATGTCTTTAAGCTTTTTTTCGCCCCCTTCTTTAAAGGCATTAACACGAAAAAAAGTAGTATCGCCACGTTTCCAAACAGGTGGCGTTTTAACGGTTACGGTATCTAAATTGTTATATTGTGGTTGTAATACTACACGTAATTCTAACGTATCGTTAATGCTATTATTGAATGTAAGTTGTTGTTTGAATTTAGCATACCCCAAACTACTAATATCAATAATAAATGTATCGGTTTTTTGAACCGATACATTTATGCTGAAACTATTCCGATCAGCTGTGTTTAAATAATGAAGTACAACGCCATTTTTAGCGGGTAGAATTTTTATGAAACAATTGGATACTTCAACCCCAGTGTATGCAAATATTTTTCCCTTTAATTGCAATTGCTTTTTTTGTGATAGAGCATTATTAAATAGTAGTACTATTAGCCCTAATAACAGCGTAATTCTAACAATCAAAATATTATTGATTTGATAATAATTCTATTTGCTTTTGTGTTTTGGTTTTCGGTGCAACCGTAGTTTTTCGCTTACGATCGGCTAATACTTCAAATCGTTGCTTAAACTCATTGGGCCAAAAAATACTATCATCAATGGGGGTAGTAGTACTATACTGTTGCAGGTAGTATTTACTTTTTATTGGAATACACTCAGCTTCAACCACAAGCCCCGGTAAATCTAAAATATTATCTACCCCCGCTTGCATGGGTATATCTGGACAAAACCATGCAATCCATTGTGGATAACCATTAATAGCCAGCGTTGCTTTTTGGCAGCGTAAGCCTTGTATCTCTTTTATTTCAGGCAAATACACCCAATTAAAAACGTTTAGTTCAAATTTTTGAACATAATTAAAATCTACCTGTCCGGCTCCACCCATATTTGGCCTGAAGCGCAGTATTAAGCTATCCATTGCGGTGTAGTTGATACTTTGTAAGGTGTCCGTACATAAAAGGTGGTTGTGTACATACTTGTCTTTAACAAGGGTTGAAATAGTACCGTTAGGGTATTGTGCTAAATAGTTGGGTTTTTGAAAGTAGATATACCTATTTTGCTTTTTATACAAAAAACCAGTACTTTCTAGGGTAAGCGTTTTTTCTACCTTTCCATCAATAGTAATATCTATGTTTTCTATTACCTGATAAGTAGCTTCTAACGATGATACTTGCCCGTAAGATTGAATACTTAGCAGTAGCAGTATTGTTGTAATGTATTTCATGGTATTAAAATTTTAAAGTTTATATTTTATTGGACATACCTTACAATAGAATTAAGGTTGTGTAGTGCCACCGCCGCCGTTATAAGGGCCGCATAATTCTGCCACTTTTGAAGTGTTCTCTCTAGCTTTTTTCGAAGCTTTTAAATTAGCACAAATTGAAGCAACAATGTATGCTTCATCGCAATTTGATGCAGTTTGGGTGCATTCTTCAGTAAATGTTACAGAAATTTTGCCGCCACTTTGGCATGTTGCTGTCACGGTGTTTGAGCCGGAGGCTGTTACTGTACACACATCACGTTTAGTTTTTTCTTCAATACTTGTTGTAGCCATAGCAAGCGCAGTTGTGCACAATAGACTCGCTAACAAAATTATTTTTTCATATTTTTTTTGCAATTATACATACATTTATGTAATGAAAAAAATTATTTATTTTGTATGTAATTAAAGTTATTCTAGTTGTGTGCTGCATGATTGATGGAGATGAACCCATTATGAATTTCGTTAATGACAGAGCGTTTAAAGTCGAAACAGACTTTTTGATACTGATTTTTTCGGCGGTCTGCCTTTTTAACATATGCCATAGTGTTGCTAAAACTGTTTAAATTTTAGTCAACCTATTTTAGGGTTTGGCAAATGCCTCGGTCGCTGTGATGTATGGTTTTTGAGGTGCCATGTTGCTTGTTATTGATAGCCATTTTTAAAGCATCTTTAACGAGTGAAGTTTTCATGTTATCGTCTAATTTATTCCCCATTATTTTTTTGCTGTAGAGGTCAGTAACGAGTGCTAAGTAAGCATGTCTGTTTTCAAGTTTGATGTAAGTAATATCGCTTACAAAGACTTGCTCAGCATGCGTAATAGCAAGCTCTTTAATGAGGTTAGGTGATTTTTCGTATTGGTGCTTAGAATCAGTGGTGATAAAGCATCTACGTGTTCGTGGCACCAATAAATGCCGCTCCCTGCAAAACTTCAAAAACTTATCCCTCCCCATTTTAATATTGCTTTGAGTGAGTTTGTGAGCAATGTCAAGATGCAGTTTTTGAGTACCGTACCGTGGCATTATTTTACGGATGGGCTCAATCATTTTTAAGATTTCAGCAGCTTCGATTTCTCTTTTTTTAGCTGCTTTAATTTTTTGATAATAAGCTTGTTTAGAAAGCCCGAAACATTCGTAGAGCCATTTTACTTTGTAAGCTTTTTCTTTTTCTGGCTATCTCGTTTGCTAATGTTTCGGGCAAGTACTTTTTTGAAAGTTCTTGGCCGGTTATTTTTTCAAAGTCAGCAATAATATCCTGCTGGAGATCTTTCATAAACTCCAAGGCTTCAATACGGTCTTTCAACTTTTTATTTTCTTCTTGTAAACTCATACCTTTTTTTATTTGCTAAAGGTCGACAATTTTTGGATCCAGTAGGAGATAGAGCTACGGGAAATATTGTAAACTTTAGCTGCATGATTAATGGAGATGAGTCCATTGTGAATTTCGTCAATGACGGAGAGTTTAAAGTCGAAACTGACTTTTTGATACTGGTTTTTTCGGCGGTCTACCTTTTTAACGTATGCCATAGTGTTGCTAAAACTGTTTAAAATTTAGTCAACCTATTTTAGGGTTTGGCATCATTTGGCCTTGCCACTAACGTTCGTGGCTTTGTGCATGTTGTGGACTTTGATGACTGTCAGCTCGTTACAAAAGCCCAAAATTGATTTTGTTGTTCAAATTTAGCTGAATAGAAGAGTAGAATTCCGTCAAGCTGGAACAAAAGTTGAATTGTAAACCAAGGTTGATTGCTTCAACGTCAAGGCACAATTGCACAAAACCTTTTGTTAGCTGCGGTACTATTTTTCGTTTAGGTCATCTAATGATTGATTTGGTGGATAAGCTGTCCATCTTACCCCGTCATCTACGTAATCATCTTTAATCCAATCCTCAGATTTGAAATACTCATTTCCTAGTTTCCGCCAAATCGTCAAGTCGATGTGGTCATTAAATAAAGCATGAAAAATTGAATTTAAGTTTTCATCCGAATAAAGAACATTTAAACCTTCAATTGTTTGTTGGCAAATTGCAAAAGGAACAAAAAGAAATCCTTTAAATCTGTTTTCTATTTTTTCACAAAGTAATTTGAATGTGTCTGCAAATTCTCTTTCTGGTGAAACGGCTAAATAGTTTGTACTTCTATAAAATTTGCGTTCGTCTATTTCTACTTCATTATTATCCTGTCCTACAATAGTGTAAAAAGGACCGACTAGACTTACAAAAAAGTGTAGCTCTTTAGTCCTTGTCAGATTGTCAATAGAAACTTTGTCAAGTAAAACGTAAGAACTAAATGATGGTGCTTGCCCATAAGTTGTCCCAATTATTTTTTTGCCGATTTCATTTTCTATCTCCTTCGTAAAGTTTTCCCACCGTTCAGTAAAGTGATTGTCAACATGAATATTGTCAACTACAATATTTTCAAGTTCTTTTAGTCTTGCATACTGGAAATACATTTTACTTTCGTCTCTTTTTATGCCAATCGGATAAAAACGTTTTATTGCATCGTAGATTCTCCAAAAGTCAAACTTGTCCGAATTAAAGTAAAGCATAAAATTAAGGGTTTGTATCGCAGCTAACGTTCTTGGCTTTGTGCAGGTGTGGACTTAGCTAACTGTCAGCCAGTTACAAAAGCCCAAAGTTGATTTGTTGTTCAAATTTAAGAAAGTAGGTGAGTAGAATTCCGTCTTGCAGGAACAAAA